>Ga0207969_100001_pt1 | contig 490552 bp, 417 predicted proteins | sample LakWasMet25_LOW6_2_FD_183869 | JGI IMG/M metagenome (GOLD analysis project Ga0207969, IMG submission 183869) | Freshwater sediment methanotrophic microbial communities from Lake Washington under simulated oxygen tension - Sediment Metagenome... | ecosystem: Environmental > Aquatic > Freshwater...
GTGTGCCAAGCTGAAGGTTGACAATAAACCCAGAACCTATCGCCGCAAAGCCCGCGCCGCGTATCTGGCCATCGCCAAACAAAAGCGTCCTGGCCGGAAAACGTTGCGCCGGGGCATCAAACAGCAACTGCAGTATCTGCGCCGCAATCTGGCTCATATCGAGCAACTCCTAGCGCCGATTCCGGAGGGCCAGCCTCTGCCGTTGCCCGGCTGGCTGCTGCATCGCTACTGGGTGATCCAGCACGTGTATCAGCAGCAATGGGCGATGTATCGCACCCAGACACGCCGCTGCGATCATCGCATCGTCAGCATCAGTCAGCCCTACGTGCGGCCGATGGTGCGCGGCAAACAAGACAAGCCGGTCGAGTTTGGCGCCAAGCTCAGCGTCAGTTTAACCGGCGAGGGCTTGGCCCATGTCGACTACCTGCGTTGGGAGGCCTTTCATGAAGGCTTGGACCTGGCGACACAGGTTGAAGCTTACCGCGAGCGATACGGCCACTATCCGGAACGGGTGATCGCCGACCCCATCTATGGCACGCGCGCCAACCGCGACTACTTGAAACAACGCGGCATCCACTTCGCCGGCAAGCCGCTCGGCCGCCCCAAGCAAGTGACCGACGCCAATCGCGAACAGCTCAAGCAAGCCAAGGCGCAACGCAGACAAGATTATTTGCAACGCATTCCCATCGAGGGCAAATTCGGCCAGGGCAAGAATGGTTACCGGCTCAACTCCATCCGAGCCAAGCGTGCCAACACCTCATTCGCCTGGATCAACAGCATCTTCCTGGTCATGAACCTGCTGATCCTGCAAAGGATCTTTTTTGGTCTCAGTCAATGCTGCCTTGCTGGTTTGATGAAGGCAGTTGCCCATGCCTGGAAACAAATGGTTTTAACCCAGCGCTCAGCTCCACTCAGTCATTCGGCTTGTACAGGCCTATGGCTGATTTACTGAGTGAACTCTAATTAGTGCACGGCCTGTCAAGCACGGTTGACTTGTATGACTTGAATATCCGGCAGGCTCTCAAAGACCTGTTCTACCGTCTTGTTCACCGTCAATGCATTTACCACCAGCGGCAGCGGCTCTGCCCATATTTCCGGAAAGTCTCTTTCCAACGGTTCAATAATCGAAAAAGCCAGTTTTTCTATAGGCGGACAAAAGTCAGCACGCACACTCGGCTTGTTGCCTCGGGCATCAATGCGATACCAACCATATTGCCCGAGATAAACCGCATTTAAACCATGAAGACAATAAGGCGGGCCATCGCTTTCAACCGTCAATCGTTGATAGCAAAGCCCGGCCGGAATGGCATTAGCTCTCAACAGCGCAGCCAGCAGATGGCTCTTGGCATAACAATAACCGGTGCCGTGGGTTAATACATCAGACGCTTTACAGGTAACCGGATTCATCCGGTAATCCCAGCTATGCTTAATGGTGTCGCGAACGAATTCAAAGCAGCGTTTCGCTATCGCTTCATCGGAATGACAGCCCTCAGCAAGCTCCGCCGCCTTGGCAGCCACTAAAGGATGCATCCAGTCGATGTACTCGCTGCTGGCGAGATAGTGTTCCATCATTTCCGTCCCGGCTGCCATTCCGGATAGGCAGGAATATCTTCATATTCAAGCCACGGAACATCATGCGATGTCCAGATATGCATCTGCGGCGTGATGCCGGGATCATCATCCAGCGTCGCCACCCGAACAATCACATGAGGCTGATTGACCCGCTCCGCCACCGGATGAGAACCGCATACCGAACAAAAATAACGCCGCTTTCCCGGCGACGATTCGAAAGATGACAGTTTGTCCTCACCTTTCAACCAGCGAAAATGCTCGCGCATGACTCCGGCGCCCGTGGTAAACGGCGCTGCATGGGCTTTTCGGCAAGTTAGGCAATGGCAGTGAGCGACAGGCATATCGATGCTGTCGATTTCGTACTCAACTGCGCCACATAAACAACTACCTTTCATTTTGTCTCCTTGAATAATTTAACGCACATCCAAGTTCAAATAACGGTCGCGTGATAGACGGTACAAGCTGTGCTGTCGCAGGCCGCTGCTTTCCTGCACTTGAGGATGCTCAAATGTGCCGCATTCAAGCATCCCGAGACGCATCATAACAGCCCGCGACCTGATGTTGTCGAGCGCGGTGAAAGAAACAATCTCTTGTAAACCGAGCACATCAAAACCAAAATGCAGAGCTTCCCGCGCTGCTTCCGACGCGAGCCCCTTGCCCCACTGATGAGAGGCAAGACGCCAACCGATTTCCACGCAGGGAGAAAACGGAAGTTCGGCAGGCGGCGTATTCAAGCCGACAAATCCGATGAACTCTTGAGTGGCTTTAATTTCGACAGCCCAAAAGCCCCAGCCTCGCTCTTCAATAAGCGATTGGCAACGGTCAGCCAACGCGTCACTGTCCGCACGAGTCAGTAACGAAGGGAAAAACGCCATCACGCGCGGATCGGAATTAAGCGCCGCGAAAAACTCGCGATCAGCCAGCCGCCACTGCCTTAAGCGAAGACGCTTCGTTTCCAATTCGATTAGATCGGCCACTATCTATTCCCTGCTAAATCTAAAGCGCGCCTAATGCTTTAAGACTGGCTTTGCCCAATTCGATACGCTTGGCCGCATCGCTTGCCTGCTGCATGTCCATGTTTAACGCAAAGCTGTATCGCTTATCGTCTTTTTGCACCCAGCCGACCCACCAACCGATGTTCGGCTTTACGGCGCCGGCCCAACCGGTCTTGCCATACAAGGCCGGAATAAGGCCACCCAAGCGTAGCGCGAGGTGGCGTTTCCGGCGGACTTGGGAGGTGATTGCCGGAAACGCCAGTTCTCGCTGCCGCTCGAACCGGCTTATTCCGGCCTTGTATATTATACATCTCTAAAACACAGGATTATGTGACACAAAAAAGTTTATAGTGCTAAGTGATTTTCTGGGGAAGCCGATCCGGCCTTAAGCTCTGAGCTTGTTCGTAGATAGGCTCCCCACCCTCGTCATCCATGCCGTGGAGTATCTGAGACCTGTAAGCGTAAGCTTCTGAGTCTGCATTCACAAGGACGGTAGGTGAAGTGCCAGGGTTGGGAAACCAGTCATCATCATAACAAAATAACCATAAAGAGATAAAAAATGAATTATGCAGGCATTGATGTTAGCCATAAAGAACTTGTTATCGTGGTCAGTGTACAAGGCAAAGCCCACAAAGCCAAAACCTTTGAAAATACCGCATCCGGACATAAAGCTATCATTCAACTGTTATCAAAATTAAAAGGAGAATCAAGAGCTTGTATTGAAGTAACCGGTGTTTATCATTTTGATTTAGCGGTAGCACTGAGTCGTGCCGAAGGTATTGACGTGATGGTTATCAATCCGAAAGCGTCACATAACTTTGCCAAAGTGCTGATGAAACGCAGTAAAACCGATGCGGTTGATGCAGAAATATTGGCGGTTTATTGCGAAAGGATGCCTTTTGAAGCGTGGCAACGCCCAACCGATGAGCGTATTGCTTTAAGAGCACTGGCTCGAAGAATTGCAGCTTTGACCAAGCTAAAAACGCAGACTAAAAATCAGCTGCATGCGTTAAAAGCCACCGAAGAAACACCCGTGTTGGTGCTTGAATACACGGAAGAATTGATTAACGTCGTGGATAAGCAAATTCAAGCCCACCGCGATAGTGCGCGCCAATTAATTCAGCAGCACGATGAGCTGGCAGAAGCCTTCGCGTTGATTACCGGCATCAAAGGTATTGCCGTGGCGAGCGCAGTGCAAATGTTGGGTGAATTGATGATATTGCCTAAAGACATGAGTGCAAAGCAATGGGTCGCTTATGCGGGTTTAGATCCACGGCAATTTGAATCGGGGAGCAGTGTGACGAAAAAGCCACGTATCAGCAAGGCGGGCAATAAATTCGTTCGCCGGGCACTGTATATGCCCGCATTGGTCGCAACGTGCCATAAGCCTCATATTAATGATTCAAGACAACGGTTTAAAGAAGATACAGGCTGTATGCGCGGTCATGCGCAAACTTTTACACGCCATCCATGGCATGCTGAAAGCCAAAAAAGAATTTGACGGGGCTCGTTTTTACACGTTTCCTGTTGAAGCAAAATCATAAAATTTTATGATTTCTTGCAAAATTGGGCTTGTGGTTTAAGAGAGTATCTACACTGTCTACACCCAGCGGTTATCCCGAGTTTCACGCATCAAGTATACGGCAAGCAGGCTAATCGCCGCAGCCAATGAAACATAGCCGCCGACCCAAGCCAGCCCTCCTTCAGCGACTAGACGTTGCGCAATATAAGGTGCGAATGAAGCGCCTAGTATGCCGCCTAAGTTATAGGCCGTTCCCGCACCGGTATAACGTACCTTGGACGGAAACAGTTCCGGCAGCAAGGCACCCATCGGCGCGAAGGTGGCTCCCATCAGGAACAGCTCCAATGACAGGAAGGCGGTAATCATCATCGGCGAGCCGCTTTCCAGCATGGGCTTTAGCAAGAAACCGGACAGGAATGCAGCACTACCGGCGATCAGCAAAACGGGGCGTCGTCCGAAACGATCGCCTGCCCAGGCCGATAGCGGCGTGGCGGCGGCCATAAATAACACCGCTATGCACAACATACCGAGAAATTGCTGACGCGGTATGCCTAGCGTAGTGGTGCCGTAGCTCAGAGAAAATACGGTTGAAATATAGAACAACGCATAGCACACGACCATCGCCATCGCTCCCAGCACTAGCGGGGCAGCATGCGATTTGAGCATTTCTTTAATCGGCAAACCGACCTGCTGGTGCTGCTGCAATACTTTGGCAAATACCGGGGTTTCGGCTAGGGCCAGACGCACATACAACCCGATCATGACCAGCACCGAACTGGCAAGAAACGGGATGCGCCAGCCCCAGTCTTTAAACTCTTGTTCGCTCAGAAAATGGGCCAGCAGCAAAAAGCTGCCGGTCGCCAGCAGAAAACCCACCGGCGGCCCCAACTGGGGAAACATGCCATACCAGCCGCGCTTTCCTTCAGGCGCGTTCTCGGTCGCCAACAGCGCCGCCCCGCCCCACTCTCCGCCCAGGCCGATGCCCTGACCGAAACGCAGTAGACACAGCAACGCCGGAGCCCATGCGCCGATAGCATCGTAGCCCGGCAATACGCCGATTAATGTGGTGGAGATACCCATGACCAGCAGAGATGCAACTAAGGTTGTCTTTCGCCCGATGCGGTCGCCGAAATGTCCGAACAGCGTCGCGCCCAGAGGCCGAGTGAGGAAAGCCACGGAAAAGGTAAGAAAAGAACTGAGCGCCTGAGTCGTCGGGTCACCGCCGGGAAAAAATACAGGACCGATAATCAAGGCCGCGGCCATGCCGTAAATATAAAAATCGTAGAATTCGATGGCAGTACCGATGAAGCTGGCTAAAGCGATGCGGGTAACGGAGGGGGTGGTTTTGCTCATGAATACCTTGAACATCCGGTGCTGGGTGAATCCGCAGCTTGTTATTTTAAAAGCCGATTATAACGAATGCGCCTGCTCAAGTTTTGGATCGGCACTATGAACTTTCATGTAAGGCGCGCCGTGCGCGCCAAAGGATAGAATATTATTCGGGCATCTAAAAAGGCGCGCACGGCGCGCCTTACATTGACATCAATCCAATTTAATCCAATCTTCCAGTGCTTCGATAATGGCTTTAGCCTGATCTTTGCTGGAAATATTGAATTTTGATTTTTGCTTGTATTCGCCGTTTTGTTTTTGATAACGGCGAATAGTGTATTTATCAGGGCCGTATTCTTCCTTGGCGCGATTCCAGTCTTGATAACGGTACATAACCGTAGCCCATGCACCTTTGGTCAGCACTTTTTTGTCCAGTTCCTTGACTGTCTCTATGCCGCCGTCTTCGTAAGTTACTGTCAATTCATCTACTGTTTCAGCCATGTTAACTCCAGGTAATTAGGCAACAGCCGTTCAGGCGAACGGGTGTTCCAGGATAATTGTTTCGTCTCTATCAGGACCTGTTGAAAGAATGGCAATCTTAACGCCGACCAGTTCTTCAATTCTCTTGATATAGGCTTTGGCGTTGTCAGGCAACGCATTGAAATCAGTAACGCCCGCAGTCGTACCTGTCCAGCCCGGCATTTCTTCAATAATTGCATGACATTCTTCATACTGATCCGCGCCTAATGGAGCTGTTTCAGTAACGGTGCCGTTAAGCCGGTAAGCGTTGCAAATACCGACTTTTTTCATGCCATCAAGTACGTCCAGCTTGGTTAGGCAAATGCCGCTGAGGCTATTTATTTTTGCCGATTTGCGCATGGCGACCGCATCAAACCAGCCGGTGCGACGCTTGCGCCCGGTGGTAGCGCCAAACTCATGCCCTACAGTACCTAAGTGATCGCCGTCCGCATCATGCAATTCAGTCGGGAATGGGCCGTTGCCTACGCGTGTCGAATAGGCTTTGGTAATGCCCAGTACGTAGTCGAGATCAAGAGGGCCGATGCCGGTACCGGTAGCGGCGCCGCCAGCGGTGGTGCTGGACGAAGTCACGTAAGGAAAAGTACCGTGATCTATATCCAACAGAGCGCCTTGAGCGCCTTCGAATAACAGGTTTTTGCCTTGATCCTGGTATTTGTACAAAACTTCGCTGACATCAGTCAGCATGGGCTTGATTTGCTCGCCCAGCTTCAACGCCTCTTCAAGGCCTGTTTGATAATCGATTGGCTCAGCATGGTAATAATTGGTCAACATGAAGTTGTGGTACTCGACCAGTTCCTTAAATCTTTCGGCGAAAACCGCAGGATTCAAAAAGTCTCCGGCGCGAAGGCCTCTACGCGCTGCTTTGTCTTCATATGCGGGACCTATTCCGCGGCCGGTCGTGCCAATCGCTTTGTTGCCACGGGCTATTTCGCGCGCCTTGTCGATGGCGACATGAACCGGCAATATCAGTGTGCAAGCTTCACTGATCAACAACCTGTTTCTAACAGGGATACCGGCTTTTTCCAGTATTTCAATTTCTTCCAGCAGCGCATTGGGGGATAAAACCACGCCATTGCCGATCATGCATTGCACATTTTCCCGCAGGATGCCGGACGGAATAAGATGCAGAACCGTCTTTTCTCCCTGTATAACCAGCGTGTGCCCCGCATTGTGGCCGCCCTGAAAACGGATCACAGCTTCCGCTTGTTCCGTTAACAAATCAACCAGTTTACCTTTTCCCTCGTCACCCCATTGGGTACCGATGACAACGACATTTTTTCCCATAATTATTCCAAAAAACTAAGCTAAGGTTCTTACGAACCAGTTTTGATGATCTTGTTCCAAGACGGATGTACAACCAAGTTCTTGTGCAGTCCCGGTTTGCCCCGGCAGTTGCTGAACAACTGCCAGTCCTTCGGCGCGTAAATCCCTGATTTTTTCATGTAGCGCTTTATCGTCCCCGCACGGAGCGAAAATCAAGGCTTTCGGTTCTTTCTTGTAAGACGCTTTGCCTAATGCCGACAATACTTTCAAGTCCGCGCTAAAGCCGGTCGCAGCACGTGCGCGCCCAAAAATAGCGCCGATATTGTCATAGCGGCCGCCTCTGGCAATCTCTCTGCCTATCGATGGCACGAATGCGGCAAAAACCACGCCGGTGTGATAATGGTAACCGCGTAACTCGGCCAAATCGAAACTGACCGGCAATGACGGGAAATTAGTTGTTAATCTGTCTGCAATCGCTTCCAAATCCGCTAAAGCCTGTTTGACTTCGCCATTGGCTGTCGATAAAACGGCCCGAGCTTTGGCAATGATTTCCTTACCGCCATTCAGTTCCGGCAGTTTCAGGAACATCGCCTTGAGCTCGCTATCAATGCTGTAGCAGGCCATCAATTCCTGAAGCTCCGGCCTGGCCTTGCGCTGCAACACGTCAAACAATTCGGCTTCCTGCACGTCAGTTAACCCGGCCTGTCTAGACAGCGCCCTATAGATACCGACATGACCCAAATCAAGATGCACATTTTGCAGCCCGGACATCGCCAACATTTCCAGCATCAGACTTATAACTTCTACATCGCTTTCTCTGCCTGCGTGGCCATAAAGTTCCGCACCTATCTGCACCGGACTTCTGGTTTTGCTTAGCGGATCGCATTTGGTATGCAAAATAGTGCCTGTATAGCAAAGACGAGTCGGCCATTCGGCATTAATATTATGCGCATCGATTCTGGCAACCTGCGGCGTCATATCCGCCCTCACCCCGAGCATTTCACCGCTGACCTGATCGGTCAGCTTGAAAGTTTGCAATTCCAGATCATGTCCTGAACCGGTCAACAAGGAATCCAGGTAATCTATAAAAGGAGGAATAACTAATTCATATCCCCAGCAAGCAAATGTGTCTAATATCTTGCGGCGCAAGCTTTCAAGATGCTTAGCCTCTTCCGGCAAAATCTCTTCTATGCCGTCGGGCAAAAGCCAAGAGTCTTTTTGTTGCATGTTTTTATATGTCCACTCAAACAAAACGCCCCGCATGCGGAGCGTTGGTTACTGGTTCCCAGACATAAAAGTCTGGGAATCTGGTCTTAAATTATTTCTGCTGTTTAAAATATCTAAAGAAGTCAGAATCGGGATCAAGCACCATCATACTTGAACTCGAAAAAGTCTTTTTATAGGCATTCAAGCTGCGATAGAAAGTGAAAAATTCAGCATCTGCGCCATAGGCTTTGGCATAGATTTCGGCAGATTTTGCATCGCCTTCACCACGAATTTTTTCCGCATCACGGAATGCGTTCGCCATAGTGACAACCCGTTGTCTGTCGGCATCGGCACGAATTCTTTCCGCCGCTTCCGCACCCTGCGAACGAAACTCACGGGCAACTCGTTCACGCTCTGCTTCCATTCTGCGGTACACGGAACTGCTGACTTCATCCGGCAAATCGATGCGCATGACCTGGACATCTATAATTTCCATACCCAAGTTAGCTGCAAGAGGCTTTGCATTTTTAATCAACACTTCACGAATAACCTGGCGATCTGTTGACAGCAATTGCTTGATATTCCGCTTGCCGAATTCGCCACGAAAAGCATCTTTAACAATTTGATCCAGGCGTAAATTAGCCTGATCTATATCCCCGGCAACAACCGTATAAAAAGTGGTTACGTCACCAATACGCCATTTAACGAAAGAATCAACAATAACGTTCTTCTTTTCAGCGGTTAAAAATCGTTCCGGCTTGGCATCCATCGTTTGAATGCGTTTATCGAACTTTTTTATGTTGTTGATAATCGGCAATTTAAAATGCAGTCCAGGTTCGTAATCATTCTTTACAATCTCACCTAAACGAAACTTGATTGCCTTTTCTGTTTCACTGACGGTAAATACGCACATCATAATGATGAACAACAATGCGCCCAAGCTTACCAATATTTTATTCTGTGTCATTAGCGTCCCCTTGCGTCACGGCCGCGAGTTGTAGTGCGCACAGCGGGAGGTTGTGCCGCTTCAACCGCTGTCTGAGCAGGTTGTTCCGCTGTACTTTGAGGAACGTTGGGTTGTTGAATCGAAGTCTGATGCTGGATCATTTTATCTAATGGCAAATAAAGCATGTTATTGCCGCCTTTAACGTCAACCATAACGGTATTGGTTCCAGTCAATACTGATTCCATGGATTCGATATACAGACGCTTTCTGGTCACATCCGGCGCTTTGGTGTATTCCGTAAGCAATTTGGAAAAACGGTTGGATTCACCTTCTGCCTGAGCAATTACCTGTTCTTTATAGCCCTCGGCTTCCTGTATTTTTCTTGCCGCAGCGCCACGTGCTTTCGGCACAACATCATTGGAATAGGCTTCAGCTTCATTAATCAGGCGTTGCTCATCCTCACGCGCCTTAATAGCATCCTCGAACGCGTTTTGTACCTGTTCAGGCGGCTGTGCATCCTGAAGATTAACACTGGTAAGCTGGATACCTGATTTGTAATTATCCATAACCTCCTGAATTTCCTTTTTAATCTGGGCCACAACTTCACTACGGCCTTCGGTCAAAACAAAGTCCATTTCGCTGCTGCCGATTACACCGCGTTGCGCGCTTTCAGTGACTTGTTTTAAGGTAGCGGCAGGATTCACTATATTGAAAACAAAGTCCTTTGCGTCTTTAACTTGGTACTGCACTGCCAAACGAATATCGACAATATTTTCATCTTTGGTCAGCATTAACGCTTCTTTCGGCACCGAACCAAGACCCTGCTCAGTTCCACCGCTACGATAACCTACTTCGATATAACGCTGTTGTTTAACATCAACGATATCAACCCGCTCAATAGGCGCCGGCAAATGCCAATTTAAACCCGAATGAGTTGTAGCAACATATTTACCGAACCGGGTGACAACACCATGCGTACCTTCATTAATGATATAAAAGCCGCTTAGTCCCCATAAGACTAATGCGCCTGCAACAAGAAAGCCAAGACTTTTCCATGGAGGAGCGGCGGAGGAGGAGCCACCATCGCCTCCTTGTCCGCCGCGAAAAAAACCACTTAACTTTTCTTGCAATGAACGTATTGCTTCGTCTAGATCAGGTGGCCCTTTTTGGTCACCACGACCACTCCAGGGGTCTTTCTTATCGCCGCCAGGCTCATTCCAGGACATAACTTTACTCCATATAGGTTACTTAAACTTTCACACATCCCGTAGGATAACTTCAACTTTCAGAAAGAGGCATCATTCCTTAAGCGTACTGAATTATGCTCGTATTCTATCGTAATTATCCGTAAAAGGCGAAAGACACAAGGCTAAAGCTCAAAAACCTCCAGTTCTTTCTTTTTTTACTAAAGTATTCTTTCATTTTCGACCGATTTCAGTAAGCCCAAATATTTTGTATCAACTTCAACTACTAGTTCACAGGCGCCAAAGTCATCAGTGTTTTCGCTAATTATTTTAGCGCACGCAAATAATTTCGCCCTTATATCCCCTTGATCCGGTTGTAAATAACACTTTACTTTGACTTTAGTATTTGAAAATATCTCGGCCAGCGCCTGATAAAGCAGGTCAACACCAGCGCCGGTTTCGGCGGACAACCAGACCCGAACAGGATTACCGACATCATCCCGTTCAATGCGCGGTTGGATATCAGTCATTAAATCTATTTTATTGAAAACTTCAAGTTGCCTAACTTCGTTAGCCTTAATATCTTCAAGCACCTGCTTGACCTGATAAATCGTCTCAGCCCTATCATCGCTACTGGCATCAATAACATGCAACAATAAATCCGCCTCAGCAGCTTCCTGCAACGTAGATTTAAACGCCGCCACCAGCTCATGCGGTAAATGCCGTATAAAACCCACGGTGTCGGCTAAAACAATTTCGCTATTGTTGGGCAGGCTACAATTGCGCAAGGTCGGATCCAAGGTAGCAAACAACTGATCCGCCACATAAATACCCGCGCCAGTCAGCTTATTAAACAAGGTTGATTTACCGGCATTGGTATAACCCACCAGAGAAACCGATGGAATCTCAGCTTTTTTTCTTTTGCTCCGTCCTTGATGCCTTTGTTTATCGACTTTATCCAAGCGCTGTTGAATCTGTTTAATGCGTAAACCCAATAAACGTCTATCGGTTTCGAGCTGAGTTTCGCCCGGACCACGAAGCCCGATACCGCCTTTTTGACGCTCCAAATGTGTCCAACCCCGAACTAGTCGGGTCGATAGATGCTGTAACTGCGCCAATTCAACCTGCAATTTACCTTCAAAGGTTTGCGCGCGCTGAGCAAAAATATCAAGAATCAATCCATTTCTATCGACCACCCGGACGCCCAGAAACCCCTCAAGATTTCTCTCCTGACTGGGTGAAAGCGGGTGATTAAATAAAACAATGTCAGCTTCATAGGTTTCGATAATGCTTTTAAGTTCTTCAAGCTTACCTTTGCCAACAAAATATTTTGGATCAGGCTTTTTACGACTGCCTGTTACAACATAGACAGGATCGGTTCCTGCGGACTTAGCCAATTCTTTTAATTCTAAAAGATCTTCCTGCATGGAATGAAGTGTCAGATGAACAAGCACCGCTCGTTCGCCTGATTCGGGACGATCAAACAATTAAATACCCCATAGAAACAATTATAAAAATTTACATTTTCGTGCGCATGTTACTGCTGATTTATCGGCAGCAATGAGCAGGCACGCCAAGGGTTAATTATTCGTCGCTGGACTCATTCTCATGGGCCAGCTTTACAGCTTTACTCGGCACGATAGTAGAAATCGCGTGTTTGTAAACCATTTGACTTGACGTGTTCTTCAACATAACCACGTACTGATCAAATGAGTCTACTTTACCCTGTAACTTGATCCCGTTAACAAGGAAAATAGAAACAGGCGTATGCTCTTTTCTAAGAGCATTTAAAAAATTATCCTGTAAATTTTGACCTTTTGACATCCGATTTCTCCTTATTATTTAAAACTATTGATTAAGATAACTGCAATTACAAATCAATACAAATCAATACTCCAGTTTCAGAGTATTTTTAGCTAAAACTGTGCAAATTTTGAGTTTTTCCTGATTTATTTTGTAACCAAAAAATACAATGGGGTACATTTTTATAAATTCAAGCTAGTCATTTTGATCCTCGATATGATTTTTACAGCCATTTTTTATCTAGGGCTTTTAAACTCGTTAGACTTTTAAAGTGCTGATTTAAACTCCCTCCACAACGGGAATCTTGCCAATTTTGGCTTGCCAGATCTTTGGCGCGATTTGATGCACTGAGACACCCTCAGTATCAACAGCCACTGTAACCGGCATATCCTCAACAACAAATTCGTGAATAGCTTCCATACCAAGATCTTCAAATGCGACAACACGAGACTTACGGATGGCTTTTGACACCAGATAAGCCGCTCCTCCAACCGCCATCAAATAAATAGCTTTATGTTTTTTAATAGCGGCAATCGCCTCTGCCCCTCTCTCTGACTTACCAATCATGCCGAACAAGCCGGTTTTGTCCAGCATCAATTCTGTAAATTTATCCATGCGTGTTGCGGTAGTAGGGCCGGCAGGGCCTACTACCTCGTCGCGAACCGGGTCAACCGGTCCCACATAATAAATAAATTTATTGGTGAAATCGACGCTTTGAGGCAATGTTTCGCCTTGCTCAAAAAGCTCGGCCATACGTTTATGAGCCGCATCTCTGCCAGTCAGCATGGTACCGCTAAGCAATAAAGTTTCTCCTGCCTTCCAACTTTCCAGATCCTGCTGAGTTAGTGTGTCCAAATTCACCCTTCGCGCAGTAGCAACTGCGTCCCAAGTAATTTCAGGCCAATCTTGCAAACGCGGTGGTTTAAATTCGGCAGGACCACTGCCATCCAAAACAAAATGCACATGCCGGGTCGCTGCACAGTTAGGAATGATCGCAACCGGCTTGTTGGCCGCATGGGTCGGATAATCGTTAATCTTAATATCCAACACCGTGGTAAGACCACCTAATCCTTGCGCACCGATACCTAACGCGTTGACTTTTTCATACAGCTCCAGACGTAACTCTTCGAGCTTATCACGCGGGCCTCGAGCGACTAACTCATGAATATCAATCGACCCCATACACGCTCGCTTTGCCATCAGCATCGCTTTTTCAGCTGTACCGCCTATGCCTATGCCCAAGATACCGGGCGGACACCAGCCCGCCCCCATAGTAGGGACAACCTTCAACACCCAGTCAATGATACTGTCCGAAGGATTGAGCATCGCAAACTTTGCCTTGGCCTCAGACCCACCGCCTTTAGCGGCTATTTCGATGTCAAGCATATCGCCAGGCACGACTTCCATGTGTATCACCGCCGGGGTATTATCTTTGGTGTTGATGCGTTTTCCGGCAGGATCGGCCAAAATCGAAGCGCGCAAGACATTATCAGGATATAGATATGCGCGCCGAACGCCTTCATTGATCATATCGGCGACGCTCATATCTGCATCCCACTGGACATTCATGCCAATCTTTAAAAAAACCGTAACAATGCCGGTATCCTGGCAAATCGGGCGATGACCTTCTGCGCACATTCGGGAGTTGATCAGGATTTGCGCCATCGCATCTTTAGCCGCCGGATTCTCTTCCTTTTGATAAGCCTCATGCATGGCCTTGATAAAGTCCAGCGGATGATAATACGAGATAAACTGCAGAGAATCGGTAATGCTTTGAATAAGATCGTCTTGACGAATAATGCTCATCGGAAGTTCCCGGCTATATAATTACTAATGTTTCAGTCGGCCTATTATATATGATGGTTTCAGAGCCAACGGACATTATTCGGGACTGAACCTGCCCTTAGCAGAAAGTTAGAAAAACGGGTTGCTATTCAAGGCAAAGCCCGCAGCATTCCTATGTCCTCCTCCGCCAAAACTTAACGCCAAATGACCCACATCATAGTCGCCGATTGAACGGAGCGAAAACGTCCACTGCTGCTTTCTTCCGTCATATTGGTACGTCATCCCAAACGTGCCTGATTTTTCAGCCAATACATGACCAAGATCGCTTGAGAATAATGACGGCGCATTAACGGCGAGCCCGACCTGCCCTGCCACAGTGACGTTATGCGCGGATTTGGCAAGCCTTTGCACCATTTTTGCAAATTGCTCAACCTGTACGCGCCCTACTGCCAACAGTTCCGCCAGATCAAGCCCGCCTATTTCAGCAAAAGCGATGGGCATTTTTTCATACAGCGCCGAGGTTATTTCTCGGGTGCCGTCCAGCTTGAAGCGCCAAAGATCACGGTCTTCGATATGCAAAAGAATTTTGGGCGGTTTTAGATCGTGAAAAAAATACTGCCAAGCTAAAACGCAGCCGCTTCGCGACATATCGAAATTGAGAGACAGGTTTTCAGGAGGTGGTTGTACCTTAAAAAACGCATCACATTGTTCCATGGCAGTCACATGATGATCAATCAGGATAATCTGACCTGCCTTTGCCGAAGCATCGACTAATTGCTGGGGCAAATATGAATAATCCAATATATAGAGTATTGCTCCCGGCTCGAAATCGGGAATATCGTCGCCATAGCGAGCCGGAATATATCGAACTTGAGTACCTAACTTGCAAAATGCGCTCCATGCTGCGCCTAAACCATCCAAGCAATCGGCATGATAAATAACTAAGGTTTCATTGATGTCTAACATGCTTTATTAAAAAATCCCTATGTTGCTGAATGGGTCGAAGGCTATTGCCCTATTAAAATATATTCTACACGACCCTCACCCTAATCCATAAGACTACACTCCGATTTTCAGGCATCAGCCCATATAAACCAGTTTGCTGTCCGCCCATACTCATATTGGCGAAGGAAATTTATTCAGTGAGCTGCGCTAAAGATGCGCATTAAGAAATTTGATTGACCAGCCAGACGGGCTGAATATTGAAGACTATATTGTGATGAGCCGGTTGAATCCTATCCTTCCGGCTATGATGCTTAAGTATTTTTCGACGAAAAGAAGATATTCTGATTTTTCAGGACAGCAAATTAACTATGTTTGTTTGTTTTAACGCTGCTATTTAATGGTAATGTTGCTTCATTATGGTCAAGCGGTGTGACTTCTACAGATCCTACGCCCCGAATACCAAGTTCTTTTGCGGCAGCATAAGATAAATCCATATTCCTTTTTCCATGAAAAGAACCTCGATCATTGATGCGGACAATAATGCTTCGGTGGTTTTTAAGGTTGGTAACTTTTGCGTAAGACAAGAGTGGCAGCGTTTTATGCGCAGCCGTCATGGCATACATATCATACTTTTGACCGCTGGCGGTTTTTTTGCCGTGAAACTCAGAGCCATACCAAGAAACTGTACTTTGATGACTATCTGGCTGATGTTTGACTTTGTGAGCGGTTGCCGAAGAGTGCTTAGAAAGCTTATGGCCTGAGCGATGTTCGGATGCTTCGGCTGTTTGTATAGGGGCAACGAAATAACTACATATTAAAAAAACAGGAACTGCTAGCATGATTTTATTCATAGGATAGAGCCTTTTTTATTTAAATCTAGCTCAATTTTAACTTAACAAGTCTTAAGCTTATCTTAAACGCTCAAAATCAATGCCTTGTAAAAAACCTTTGATCAGCAGCATACTTAAATTCTCTTATTAATTAAATTCACAATTATTGTATTATTCCCGTTTTTTTAGATTTCAGGAGTTAATTATGAACAGCTACGAGCAGGGAAAGAAAGCCAGACGCATTGCATCAGTAGTCTATCTCCTAATAATGACGATAATTATAGGGGGAACCTACCTGTCACAACAGCAAAAAGAAGCTGCCGGTAACACAATGCAAATCCCGGCAGCTCATTAGACGATACCGGATTATTGTCATTGAACGAGCGCTTGACAGTTGGTTTTCGAATTTACCACTAAAGCACCTACCTCAAATTCAGGCTTCAAGCCGATTAACAGGATGCACCTCCCGCCTGAACTGCATCCTGTAAAAGTCACTCGAAAAACTCTCTAGTTACGCTATCCATGAAATTCATGCTGTTAAAACAATGGTGTTACTTATTTTGAACCCTTAACACTAATTTACTCAGCGCAGGAAGAATTACAAATGTGCACACCATGATCCAGAATATGCCTATGGTAATAATCAAACCCATGCTGGCGATGCCCTGATGCGGCGAGAACGCCAATCCGGCAAAGCTCGATGCAGTAGTCAGCGCACCGTAAAACATGGCTCTGGCGGTACTAGACCGATAGATATTCTGCGTTTCGGAAAGAGAATGGTGCAGTTTTTCAACCATGTGAATGCCATTATCCACCCCTAATCCCAGCAACAGCGGCAAAGCGATGATATTGGCAAAATTAATGGGGGTGTTGGTGAGAGTCGCACTCGCCATAGTGAAAAGCCCTGCCAATATCAGCGGTGTCATGACTAACGCCGTGTCGACAATATTGCGGCGAATAGCAAACAACAGCATTGCAATAGTGACCAGGGCAATCGCGATGGCCTCCTGAAAGGCGGCAATGACTTCCTTCATGGATTCCCAATACATAATCGGCAAATCAGTGGTTTCAGGGGCAACGGACTGTACCTCAGTAATAAATTCTTCCAGATTCTTCAAATCGTTCAGGTCTTTTTTAGGAAAAATCTGAATACGATACGAACCGCTCTTGCTTAGCCATTTGTCTTCGATATCAGTAGGCAAATCATCCAGCGTGACTTCCTTGGCATTAAGACCGGCTGACAATTCATTCATGACATTCGGCAGTGTACCGAGCAGCGTGGTCTGGATTTTTTCAATGAATATACGCCGATCGGGTTGTTGCCGCGCATCCAGCTCAATCAGAATATCCTGTAATTCTTTTTTAAAGCTTGTTAATGCAGTGCGCTCACGGTCATCGGTTTTTTGAGGCAGGCTATTGTCGATAGTTTGAATCAGTCGGTTAATAGCTGGAATCGGGTCGGGATCTTCTTTTAGCGCCGGAAAGCTATTCATTTGCGCGCCCAACATCAGGCTCATCTCTTCGATCAAGGCCAGTTTGGCATCCTGCTCGCTGGGCTGGAAATCGAAAAGGCTGACAGTTTTATCAACGGTAGGCAACTTCGAAAGCTTTTGCTCCAAATCCCTAGCGCTTTTTTCATCCTTGGCCAGAACAGTCAAGGTCATCGGCGTGGTTTCCTTGTCCTTCATCAAGTTTTTGAATGCGATAACCGATTCAGTATTAGGGTCGCGAAGATTAAGCGGATTGAAATCGGTCTTTACATTAAAAGTCAGCACGATGGAGATGACCGCTATCACTAAAGTTGCGATAGAAATCGGCTTGGCGTAATGAAGCGGTAAGGCCGCCAATTTTTCCGACAATTTTGTCAGTCCATTTTGAGCTTCCTCTTTCTCGAACTTTGCCGGTGCCGGAATGACTCGTAGCAACGCCGGCAAAGCAATCAAAGTAATTAACAGACAGATAAACAGACTGGTGCCTGCCAACAGACCGAGTTCGGATACACCTTTATAATCAGTCGGTATAAATGCATAAAGCCCAATGGATGTGGTGCCTGCACATAATAACAGCGAAGGAGCGGTGCTTGTTAAAGTGTTGCGAAGTGCCAAGCCTTTATGGATATGATGAGTCAGATTATCCCGGTAACGTAAACAAAAATGGATCGCATATTCCACGCCCAAACCGATGTTGGACACTGCGAAAGCCACTGAAATCAGGTTTAGTTCCTTGACGGAAAGAGCCGCGAACGCCCCGCAAAAAAGCATACCTAAAGCTAGAGTCAACAACGTCGCTACAGTAAGTAAAATGGAGCGGTAGGCAACCAATAAAATAAACAACACCAACACAATAGAAAAAATACTGGCAGTAAAAGTGCCTGTACTCATACCTGATAATTCGTCATCTTCAAGACCGACTTCACCGGTAACCCAAACTTTGACAGCAGGCAGATTGGGATCCTGAATTTGGGCAACCGCTTTGCGGATAGACTCGATCGCAGTTTCTGCTGGCCGGATTTGCGAAAAATCGAATTTAGGCGAAACGATAATAAAGCCGTTACGTTCATGCGTTCTTTTCTCAGCAATTAACGACTCCCAGGACAATAAAGCGTTTTCACCATTGATTGTCTTATGCAGAGCCAATGCAACCTTATCAATCAACGAGGTTAGATCGATAGGCACAACCTGATTCTTGTCTGTGGACGCCAGGGCATCTTCAAAAATTGAAAAAAAGCCGGTCATATTGGGTTCTTGCGCAATTCTGCCGATAAACGGCTGGGCCTGCGACAGATTGTTTGACAAGTTCTGCAACTCGCCGGTATCGAGATAAAGCAGGCCGTTCTGACGAAAAAATTCGCTGTCATTCGGGATGTAGGCCGAATTAAAACAATTTTTATTGGCGCTAAGCAGGCGCTGCAATCTTTTAGTCGCCGCTTTGGTCAGTTCCGGCGTATTCGATTCAACCACCAGCAACAGGGTATGCAAGTCCTGTGAAAAGGCTTTTTCAAAATTGCGTCGGTTTTTCTGAAAAGGCGCATCGGGAGCCACCAGTTCGGCGGTGTCGGTATTAATGCTTAAATTATCGGCAGTATATTGCAAAGCCAAAATACTGAGCAGAACCACTATTGACAGCACCACAAGCGGCCTGCCTAGCGTCAAATTTCCCCAACGTGAAAAAAAACTGTGACTACGGGTTTGAAATGTCATAACTCAGGATTAAGAGATTAATGTATGGTGAGAGTATTTAAAGTGTTTAAAGCGTCACTTTTGGATTCTATAAGTTCGCTGCCCTGCAGTTCGATGAACAGAACGGGGATTTTTGCCGTATTCGCAGCTGTCATGCCGTCTTTTGGGCCCAGACACAGCAGTGCAGTAGACCATGCATCGGCAACCGTCGGGTCACTGATCAAGACGGTGGCGGAAACCAGGTTGTGATTGACCGGTCTTCCAGTCCGGGCGTCGAGGATGTGGCTATAGCGCTGCCCATGATCATCGAAATAATGCCGGTAAGTACCGGAGGTCATGACTGCCATCGGCGAGTCCTTGGGCATGGTCACAACCTTGTGCATTGTCCTCTCTTCCGGCAGCGGCCTTTCGACGGCGATGCGCCAGGGTTGAAGGCCCGGTTTATGACCGTTGGTTTTCAACTCACCGCCAATCTCGACCAGATAATTGCTTATGCCTTTTTGCTCCAGAACCTTGCTGATCCGTTCCACGCTATAGCCTTGGGCAATGGACGATAAATCGACTTTCAGATCGGCCTGTTTTTTACGCAGATGCGTATCATCCACGACTTCCAATTTTGCCATGCCGATTTGTTTCAGCGTGGTAAGAATCGTCGAATCCTTGGGAATTGTCAGCGTATCGCCTTTAAAGCCCCACAAATCGAACAACGGTTTAATGGTTAAATCGTAACAGCCTTGGCTGGCCTGATTGACGACTTGTGCGGTTTTAACCAAGGACACGATTTCACTGCCGACTTCCTGACTCTCAGTGTTCTCGGCGCTGTTGAATGTTTCTATGGTTGAATCGGGACGGTAATTGGACAGCAGTTTATCAATAACCGCGAATTCGTTTTCGATACCGGCTTTGATATCTTTAGTATCTACCGGAGCTTCCGGCCAGTAACTGATATGGTAGGTTGTACCCTGAGCAGGGCCTTCCAGCTTTTGAATGCTTGGTTCCGAGCATCCTGCCTGCACAATTAAAAACAGACTTAAAATAAAGCAATGCAAAGGATTGCGTAGAGGTATGTCGTTTGTAGATGAGGATAACGTAGTACGTAGGTTAGTCATCCATGTCTGCCATTTTCTTATCATTACAAATTATCAATAATAAACTCAATAAAAAGCGCAGTGCATCTTAAGCCCTAGCTTAAAAGATGAATACTGCGCCGTAACTGCGCTCGTTAAATACCCATTTAACAGCGCCGCTTATTATAGTCCCAAAGAGACGAAGGTTATTAAAAAATGCAAGCCATACTCGACATTGCAAGAAGAAAAAGACTCAATTAACAAACCATAGTCGATGTTGAATCTGTGACGACTGCTCGACAGTCCCAGAAGTTCGTTCTGTCGGCTATAAAGCTGGAGCTTGGATCAAGACTATTTGAACGCCGCGCAATCCGTAGAACCGGAGAGCATGAAAGATTCATTAATCCCAGCGATTGTCCCTGACCTGCACTTTGCCGTTTTCTATTCTGACCGGGAAGCAGTCGATATTTTCATACGCGGGCGGTGATTTTACTTCGCCGGTTTTGACGCAAAATCGCGCGCCGTGGCGGGGGCAAATAATCTCGTCGCCTTCCAGCCTGCCGCTGGCAATTTCCGCTCCGTCGTGCGTACAGACATCTTCAATCGCATAGAATCGGCCGTTGATTTTAAAGATGGCGACATCCGTACCGTCAACATCAATGACGATGTTCTCATCGTCCGCTAGGGCGTTTTCATCTACTACATCTATCCAGTCTGACATTTTTATACCGTTATTGTTGTGTTTTAAAATGGACGTACTGCTGGCCGTCGCAATCAGACCTTCCAGGTTTTTATAACCTGGAAGGTCTAACCTTTCAAATAAACATCGTACCGCAGCAATTTGCCTTGAAAACTTTGACTCGGCTTGCTGCCCAAAGGTTCCGCGTAATCGGGACTTTTTACCACGACCCGCTTTCCGGCTGCGTTTAATGCGGCCTCGAAAAGCTGCTCCTTATCCTGATCATCGCCCAGCAAATCGCGCAGCACCATCATCGACTTTTTGGCCAACGCGGATTTTTTGCGTTTGGGCGGAAACATCGGATCAAGATAAATGCAATCAGGCGGGCTTTCCAAATCGGCTAACAACTTAATGGCGTTGCCTTGCAGCAATCGAGGAGGTTCAAGATTAAGCCGCTGCATCCAGTCCAATTGCGCCAAGCGGCCAAAGCCGTCTGTCAGCAGTTCCGCCATCACCGGTGAACGTTCGATACAGATCAGCTCGTAGCCCATGCGGAAGATATGCAGGCTGTCCTGCGCCCAGCCGGTGGTAGCATCGACCACAGTCCGGGTTTTACGCCCGAGCGCCTGGGCCAAAGCGCCGTCTTTGGGTGCAGGCCATGAGCGCTGTTCGCCGTTGCGCGGTTCTATATCGACAGCCAAGCCGCCTTTTTTAAGAAGCTCTCTATCGAGTAATTTCAAGCAGCCGTCACGCCAAGTTAAAAAAAACTCTTCCGGGCTGTCGCTATTGATTGCTTGATAAAAAGGAACGCCCAAACGTTCCGCAAGCTGCTCGAACGACAAAATATCGCCCTGCCCTTGGTAAAGTACGCCCAGCTTTCCGATATATTGCTGTGATGTTTTTGAGGTCATGGCTTGAATTAGCCACGAAGGACTATAGAAAAACTTCGTGTCCTTCGTGCTCTTCGTGGTGAATTATTATTCTGTAGAAATAGACTTTTGTTCGTTTTTCAACGCCGCGTCCAATGTATGCCAAGCCAATGTCGCGCATTTCACCCGAGCAGGATATTCGCGCACTCCGGCCAATACCGCCAGTTTGCCGACTGCTTCCAGGCTAGCCTGTTCATCTTTGCCGGTGGTCATCTCATGAAACTTTTTAAATAATTCCTCGGCTTCCTGTTCGGTTTTGCCTTTGATTATCTCGGTCATCAACGAAACGGAAGCAGTAGAAATGGCGCAGCCTGAGCCCTGGAAACTGGCGTCGGTAATGACATCGCCATCCATTTTCAAATATAAGGTCAACCGGTCGCCGCATAGCGGGTTAAAGCCTTCAACCTGCCGATCTGCATTTTCCATGACCCGGAAATTGCGCGGGTTGCGGTTGTGGTCGAATATAACCTCTTGATAGAGATCGCGTAAATCATCAAACATTAGCCAAATACCTCAATCAAGGACTCTATGCCTTTCATTAAAACATCAATTTCTTCTTTAGTATTGTACATTGCAAATGACGCTCTTGCCGTCGCAGGAAGCTCAAAAAAATCCATGACCGGCATCGCGCAATGGTGTCCTGCCCTGACCGCAATCCCCAAGCTATCCAGCATGGTGCCAATATCGTGCGGATGGATTTTATCCAGCACGAAAGCCAATATTGCGCCTTTTTGCTCAGCCTCGCCAATAATTCTAAGCCCTTTAATCTGCTTGGCTTTTTCTGTGGCGTAAGCAAGCAGCTCGGCTTCATAGGCAGCAATATTATCCATGCCGACCGTGTTCAGGTAATCGATAGCCGCGCCTAGACCCACCGCATCGGCAATGCTCGGCGTGCCGGCTTCAAATTTGTAAGGCAACACATTGTATTCGGTTTCTTCAAAGGTGACTTTGCGGATCATATCGCCGCCGCCCTGATATGGAGGCATGGCTTCCAGTAAAGCCTGCTTGCCGTATAGCGCGCCTATGCCGGACGGGGCGTAGAGTTTATGGCCCGAGAACACATAAAAATCGCAATCCAGATCCTGCACATCCACGGCCATGTGCGGAATAGCCTGTGCGCCATCCAGCAACACCGGAATGCCTCTCGCGTGCGCCGCGGCGATAATCTTTTTAACCGGATTGATCGTACCCAACGCATTGGACATATGCACGACTGAAACCAGTTTGGTTTTATCGCTGATCAGTTTTTCAAACTCATCATAGATCAGTTCGCCTTGCAGATTAATCGGCGCAACTTTCAATACTGCCCCGATCTCTTTGCACAACATTTGCCAAGGCACTATATTGGAATGATGCTCCATCGCGGTAATTAAAATCTCATCGCCGGCTTTGATGTTGGCTTTGCCGTAAGTCTGCGCAACCAGATTAATGGCTTCGGTAGCGCCCCTGACGAAAATAATTTCTTTTTCGCTGGCCGCATTGATAAATTCCTTAACTTTAGTCCGCGCACCTTCGAACTTATCGGTAGAGCGCACGCTTAAAGTATGTACGCCGCGATGCACGTTGGCATAATCATGGCTGTACAAATTCACAATACTGTCGATAACCGCCTGCGGCTTCTGGCAAGTCGCCGCATTGTCCAAATAAACCAGCGGCTTATTGCGGATTTTCTCTGCCAATATCGGAAAATCGGCGCGAATTTTGTTGATATCCAAAGCCATCGTCATAACCATTCCTTGTTTACGCCTTCTTGAGGAAAGCGCGCCAATAGTTGTTCTAAAACCATATCGTGTAAACCTTTAATTTTGATCTTGTCGACCATTTCATTGGCGAACGCAAATGTCAGCATGTTCCGTGCTGTCTCTTCATCAACACAGCGTGATTGCAGATAAAAAATGGATTTTTCATCCAGCTGCCCGACCGTCACGCCATGCCCGCATTTTACGTCATCGGCATAAATTTCCAGCTGCGGTTTGGTATCCGCTTCGGCATCATCCGATAGCAGCAAGTTGCGGTTATTCATTTGCGAATCGGTCTTTTGCGCATCGACCGCCACAATCACCCGCCCCTGAAACACGCCTCTGGCTCTATCGTCCAGCACGCCTTTATACAACTCACGGCTGATCGCATATGGCTTCAGGTGATTGATGCGGGTGTGGTTGTCGATATGCTGACGCTTGACGCCCAAATAAAGGCCATTGAGTTCACATTCCGACGCGTGATCCAGATCAACATGAATATCGCTGCGTGCCATCAAGCCGCCAAAGGCGAAATTGTGATGGGTAAAGCGCGCATCCCGAGCCTGTTTAATGTAGGTGCCGCCAAAATGGTAGGCTTTTTCCGACTCGCTTTGCATTTTATATATCGTCAGATCAGCGTTTTGTTCGACAAAAACCTCAGTCACTGCGGCTGTTACATAAGCATTGCTAGCGCCGATCGCCGAGCCTGTTCCAGACAGGCTTTCGGCATACACACCATCCCTGGCGATCGCCGCGCCTGCTCCCGACAGGCTTGCGGCATACACTCCATCCCTGGCGATCGCCGCACTTGTTCCAGACAAGTCTGCGGCATACACACCATCCCTGGCGATAAAGGTCTCTATAACTCTGGCTTCGGCCATTTTGTCGGCAACAATGACGTTGCGAGTCGTCGCCATCGCGTCAGCGCCGGTGACAATGTGCAGCAACTGTATCGGCTTGTCTAAAACCTGCTTGGCCGGCACATGCACAAACAAGCCATCCGTAAACCATGCGGTATTGAAAGCAATAAAGCTGTGCTCTGCTTGATTCGCAGCCAGCCCTAAATATCTTTCCAGCACATCAGGCTGTTTTGTTAATGCATCCGCCATGCTCATGACTGAGACGCCTTCCGGCAGATCGTCTAAAACCGAAAGCTCCGCCAAAAAATGGCCGTTCATTAAAACCACGACCCAGGCATCTTGCAATTGGTAAGCTTTCAGCCACTCGGCATCGACGTCACCGGCCATCAAACTGGTCGACGGCGAAAACAATTTTTTCTCAATGCCGGACACATTGGTATAACGCCATTCTTCTTCACGCGGCGATGGAAAACCCTGCTCCGAGAATTTCTTCAAGGCATCACTTCTTAACTCTTGCAGCCACGGCAAGTTTTGCCCCGGCAATGCAGATGCTATTGTTTGGTGTTCAGCCGTATAACGGCTTGCTGTTGCCGTACTCATTTATGCCGCCGCCTGATTGTCTTCAACCCAACTGTAACCTTTTTCTTCCAACTCCAACGCCAGCTCAGGGCCGCCGGATTTAACTATCCGGCCATGTGCCAAAACGTGCACCTTATCCGGTTTGATATAGTCCAGTAAGCGCTGGTAATGCGTCACCATCACAAATGAACGCTCCGGCGAGCGCAAGGAATTAACGCCTTCCGCGACGATTTTTAATGCGTCGATATCCAGGCCCGAATCAGTTTCATCCAAGATGCACAATTTGGGTTCCAAAATAGCCATTTGCAGGATTTCATTACGTTTCTTTTCTCCGCCGGAAAAGCCTTCGTTAACCGCACGGTAAAGAAACTTTTCATCCATTTCCAGCAAGCGCACTTTTTCTTTAACCAACGTTAAAAAATCCATCGCATCGACTTCGGACTGACCATGGTGTTTGCGTATAGAGTTCAGCGCCGCTTTCAGCAAATACACATTGCTGACGCCGGGAATTTCGACCGGATATTGAAACGCCAAAAACACGCCTTCGCGCGCCCTGATTTCAGGATTCATTTCCAGTAAATTTTTGCCTTGATATGTTACTGATCCGCCCGTTACGTCATAACCTGACTTGCCCGACAACACATGCGACAAAGTGCTTTTACCGGAACCGTTAGGCCCCATGATGGCGTGAATTTCACCTGCCTTAATCTCAAGGTTAATACCTTTGAGAATTTGTTTGTCGTTCACATTGACGGTTAAATCTTTAATACTAAGCATGAGAGTTCCAATTGTTTTTTAACGTTACTTAACCGGCTTGTTGGCCTTGAAGCGATTCAGCCAGGGATATTTATTTAAGCCGGCTTAGTTCGCAGCCGACATCTTGTTTTATAAGGGCGATGTATTATTCAACTTTTAAAATACTAAGCTCTTCCCTTGTTTGATATTTCCAAGCAGAAGGGTGATGAGCTGCATATAAGTTATTAGTAAATCCATTGGCAAGCAGACACTCTGTAACATTCTTTTTCAATTCTGCCGTGCAACAGTTGATAACATATTCGGGCTGATAAATTTTACAGCGGTTAATAAAATCATTGCGGATGACATATTCCCCTTTCTTATCGGTAATATTCCAAACCGCTCTCCACACATTATCCCGAACCTTGGTATTTAACTTGTCGGTAAAAATGCCTAATGAACATAAATAAGGAATGGGATTGGATATAATCAAGTTATAACTGCCGTCTGTTAAATCCGATATTTTTTTTAAAACATCGCTCATATAACTTTCAATATTACGTCCGGTATAACCTTGAGCCGGTGCTTTAGGTTTCAGCATAAAGAGTTTCTTATCATGTTTATATTCGCTTTTATGAGGCGACTCTAAAATAAGCAAAATAACTCTCGTGCCCTTAGCATCGGCTGCCGGACGATCATAAAAACCCGATAATTGAATGGTTTTATCAACCGGTATAACCTCTATATCTGCATTATTGACTTCTACGATATATCGCCATACATCCGGAACGCGATGCTTATTCTGAAAAATATCAAGATATTCGCCTGTGCAATAATTATTTATTTGTTCTTTTGTAATGGGTGAAATATCAATTTCATCCGTGACATATTCTTCGTCATTACAATCAACCCTGGCTTTAATTTTCATTTCACATACCACCATTCAGTCAATTTTAAAAAGGACTAAAAACTGTACGTTTGTTTGATAATTAAATAGGTTGAGCCGAGATACAAAACCCAACACATCGAAGCGGTAATTGCCCTTTAGCCGACCGATCCTTCCAAACTCAACCCCAACAGCGCCTGAGCCTCAACCGCAAACTCCATCGGCAATTCCCTGAACACTTCTTTACAAAAACCGTTAACGATCATCGACACGGCGTCTTCGGCCGACAGTCCACGCTGCTGGCAAAAGAACAGCTGATCTTCACTGATCTTCGACGTGGTCGCTTCATGTTCAACCTGGGCCGACGGCTGCTTGACTTCCACATAGGGAAAAGTATGCGCGCCGCATTTATCGCCGATTAACAACGAATCGCACTGGGTATAGTTCCGGGCATTTTCCGCGCTTTTTAATACTTTAACCAAACCACGATAAGTGTTCTGTGCTTTACCAGCCGAGATTCCCTTGGAAACTATCGTACTGCGGGTATTTTTACCGATATGGATCATCTTGGTGCCGGTATCGGCTTGCTGATAATTATTGGTCAGCGCGACTGAATAAAACTCGCCGGTCGAATTATCGCCAGTCAAGATGCAGCTTGGATATTTCCAGGTAATCGCTGAGCCGGTTTCGACTTGCGTCCACGACACTTTGGAATTCTCGCCGCGACAATCCGCACGTTTGGTCACAAAGTTATAGATGCCGCCTTTGCCTTCTTTATCGCCGGGATACCAGTTTTGTACGGTCGAATATTTGATCTGGGCATCTTTCATCGCGATTAACTCAACCACGGCCGCATGCAGCTGATTTTCGTCGCGCATCGGCGCGGTACAACCTTCCAGATAACTGACGTGACTGCCTTCATCGGCGATAATCAACGTCCGTTCAAACTGTCCGGTATTGGCGGCATTGATCCTGAAATAGGTCGATAGTTCCATCGGGCAACGCACGCCTTTAGGAATATAGACAAACGATCCATCGGTAAATACGGCGGCATTTAAAGCGGCAAAAAAGTTATCCGTATGCGGAACAACTGAGCCCAGATATTGTTTGATCAGCTCAGGATGATCGCGCAACGCTTCCGAAATCGGGCAAAAAATCACGCCCGCTTCTTTCAATTTGCCTTTGAACGTAGTCGCCACCGATACACTGTCAAAAACCGCATCCACAGCAACACCGGCCAAGCGCTCCTGCTCATCCAAAGGAATACCCAATTTTTTGTAGGCTTCCAAAACCTGCGGATCGATATCATCCAGGCTTTTTGGGCCGTCTTCTTTGCGTTTAGGCGCTGAATAATAGCTAATCGATTGATAATCAATAGGATCGAACTTGACGAACGCCCACGCAGGCGACTTCATACTCTGCCAATGACGGAACGCTTTCAGCCGGTATTCCAACATAAACTCAGGCTCATTTTTGACCTTGGACAATCTATGAATAACCGCTTCATCCAATCCGGGAAGAAAAGTATCGGTCTCCAGCTCAGTCACAAACCCCTGCTTGTACTCTTTACCGATCAGATTCTTGATTTCTTGTTCACTTGCTGACATAAATTTTCTACCTATATAAACTGGAGACCGGAATCAACACTTCTGCCGGCACAACAACGGGTCTGATTAAATCGGCTAGAGTCACCGACTCTAATGCGTTATGAATGGTCTGGTTAATCAAACTCCAGTTCCCCAAAATGTCACAGCCTGAAGCCTGCTCACAGCCTTGATGGGAAATGCTGCATTCGGTAAGGGCAATCGGCCCCTCCAGCGCACTGATAACTGCCGCAATGCTGATTTCTTCGGGCATCTTGGCTAAAACATAACCGCCTTTGGCGCCGCGTGTGGAAATCAACACGCCGGCATTAACCAGCAGCTTAAGAATTTTACTGACTGTCGGTAGAGCAATACCGGTCACCGTCGATATTTCCATCGCCGCATGCACCTGCGTTTTTTCTTTAGCCATAAAACTTAGAATGACCGTCGCATAATCAGTTAACTTACTCAGCCGTAACATATCTTACCCCTCAACAATTGAGGACTATTCTAGTCCTATTTAATAACAGAGTAAACCCCTCGGAAATTATCATTTAATATTCCAATACTTGCTTTCCGTTTCACGCATTCCTTGTACTACCACGGCCTTATCTTTAACATTAACAGCAATAGCCCCGCTGTCGGCACTGCTCAGCCATTTAGCATTGACTTGCCGGTAGCGCGCCAAGACATTTTTATGAGGATGGCCGAATTGGTTCCGGTAACCCGCCGGTATCAACACGTAATCAGGCTGTACGGTCTGCAAAAATTCCGCTGTTGATGAAGTTTTGCTGCCGTGATGAGGTGCAATCAACACGTCAGCCTTTAATTCTTCGCCGTAAGTCTTGACCAACCAGGCTTCCGCCGCAGCCTCAATGTCTCCGGTCAATAATACTGTGCCGTGTTTAGACTGGATTTTCAGTACGCAGGAATTGTCATTTTCCGACGCAAACATCTGCTGAGGAGCCAGCATGGTAAACCTGACCTCATCCCACAGCCATGATTGCCCGGCTACGCATTCGCTTGGCGCATATTCACTTAGCAACTGCGGAACGCTGGTCAGCACTTGTTTTGTATCAATGCCTCGCATGAGCGATGCAGCGCCGCCAATATGATCGTTGTCGCCATGACTGATGATTAGGCTATCGATGTTATCTATACCTTGAGAACGCAAAAACGGCAGCAGCACACTCTGCCCCATATCGCTTTGTTCGGAAAACTTAGCGCCGGTATCGTAAACCAACAGATGATGAGCGGTTTGCACGACAGCCGATAAGCCCTGCCCGACATCCAGCAGAGTCATGTGGATATCACCGGTTTCGGGTCGTTTTGCATCGGTAAATACCAGCGGCAAAAACATCACCAGACTCAACCATCGAGCCGGAATGCCGACCGGAGCAAGCAGCCATAAAATACCCGGCACCGCAACAAGCAATGCCCAATAGGATGGCAGTGCATGACTTATAGACGCCATCGGAAGTTCAGCCAATTGGACCAACAGCCACCCTAAACCTTGCAATACTTGATCGACCAGATAGAACAATTTGCTCGCCGCCGTTGGCAGGATAAACATAATAATGATTGCCAGCAGCGAGAACGGTACAACTAATAAACTGATGATCGGCACGGCGATCAAATTAGCTAATGGCGCTATCAATGAAATCTGCTGGAAAAACAGCAATAACAGCGGCGACAATCCCACCGAAGCGGCCCAGTTTATTTTTATTCCTCCCCACACATGCCCAAGCCTGCCCAAGCGTCCGGATACTGTATAAATAATCACAGCCACAGCGAGAAATGATAGCCAGAATCCTGCCGATAAAGCCGCTAAAGGATCGATAACTAACACTGTAAACATGGCAATGGACAAGACATTAAAAGGCCGACTATTGCGTTGCAGAATAATGGCTGCCATCGCAACAGATAACATGACTACGGAGCGCTGGGTAGGCACGGAAAAGCCGGCCAGCCCAGCATAGAAAATCGCCCCCAGCACAGCCGAAAATGCCGCGACCTTTTGCGGCGACCAAGCTGAATAACCTGTCCATGCCCACAATTTAAGCGTCAGAAAATAAGCCAATCCGGCAATGAGACCGATATGCGAACCGGAAATCACCACCAGATGAGTCGTACCGGTTTTACGGAAAACCTCCCATTGCTGTTGCGTGATACTATTGCCGTCGCCGATCGTCAGCGCCTTAATCAGAGCCAGACTCGGGCTGCTGCCCAGGGTGTTGGAAAGTTGGTCGGCGATAGTTTGTCGCCACACGGAAATACTGCTCCAGCCCGAATCGCGCCCCAGCAAAACCGGCTTGGGACTTGGTCGCACATACCCTGTCGCGCCTACGCCTTCGGTAAACAGCCAGCGTTCATAATCAAAGCCGCCGGGATTCATTGTACCGTGAGCGCGCTTCAGCTTGACGGTAAAAACCCAATGTTGCCCTGCCTTGATAGACTGGTCCGGATAATACCAGCTCAACCTCAATTTAGAGGGCAGTTGCCGGCCAGGTTCGGTGACGGTCGCCGCACCTGCTCCCGGCAGGTTCACGGCATACACACCATCCCTGGTGATCGCCGCACTTGTTCCAGACAAGCCTGCGGCATACACACCATCCCTGGTGATAAAGTCGAAGCGGACGCGCTTTTCATCCTGTTCCGGCAAACCGGCTATGGTGCCGACGACCTGAATCTCCAAGCCCTCCAATTGTTCAGGCAAACGTTCGGATAATCGGTGCATTGCAAAAGCTATCGCCCAGAGTACGCCGACCAAAACGAACAAAATACGCCAATAACGCAACCATGCAATAATGCAGGCCAGTACACCGCCGACTACCAACCATTGAATGTCCGGCAATACCGCCAACTGTTGAACCGACATCAGTCCGACTAAAAATAATAAAGCGTAGACAACCATTAAGCACCTTGTCGTTTTTTAGGCTAAAAACCTGATAAACTAAACTTAAATCAAACGCAATTTGATAATAGACGACTATGCCAAAAGAAATCATACGAAAACTGATCAACAAGTTTATCCCCGATCCCGAAGTGATCAAACGGCACAAGAGCTTGCAATTTCTTGGCGAAAAACTGCATGAGCCTAACCTCTGGCATTTAAACCGGCGTTCCGTTTCCATGGCTTTTGCTGTAGGGCTTTTTTGCGCCTGGATTCCGACCCCTACGCAAATGGCCATTGCGGCGGCTGGGGCCATTTATTACAGGGCGAATCTGCCTCTTTCAGTAGGCTTAGTCTGGATAACCAACCCCGTCACCATGCCGCCCTTGTTTTATTTCGCTTATAGAGTCGGACTCTGGTTTTTGAATCAGCCGCCCGTCGCCGATGAATCCGAATTTTCACTAAGCGGCATGTTCTCCGGACTTGGCGATGTCTGGCAGCCGTTTCTGACCGGCTGTTTTGTTATGGGCATAGTCTCGTCCGCGGCCGGCTACTTCGGCATTCAATATTACTGGAAACAGCATGTCACCAGAAAATGGGCGGAAAGAAAGGAAAAAAGGCTTGCTGCGCAAGAGTCGCAAGTTGAAGAATTAGATTGATTAATAAACCACGAAGGACACGGAGTACACGAAGAAAAAACAATGTAAAAACTTCGTGTTCTTCGTGTCCTTCGTGGTTAAATGCCTTCCTCAGCCTACAATCAACCCATCTTCCATATGCAAGACCTTGCCCATTCTGGCAGCCAGTTCGTGATCATGAGTCACCACTAAAAAGCTGACATTCAGCTCCTGATTTAATTCCAACATTAACTGGTAAACCTGATCGGCTGTTTTACTATCCAGATTTCCGGTAGGCTCATCCGCCAAAACCACACCCGGCTTATTGATTAACGCCCTGGCTACCGCGGCACGTTGCCGCTCCCCGCCGGACAATTCACCGGGCTTGTGTTCAATACGGTGCCCCAACCCTACCCGCTTTAACAACTCTATCGCCCGACTACTTGCCTCTTTTACCGAGTTTCCGCCAATCAACAACGGCATCGCCACGTTTTCCAACACAGTAAATTCGCCCAACAGATGATGCGACTGATAGATAAAACCCAAGGACTTATTTCTTAACTTAGCCAGTTGGCCTGCGCCAACCTCATTAAAATTAACGCCGTCCAAAACCACTTTGCCGCCGCTGGGCCTTTCAAGCCCGCCCAGCAGGTGCAGCAAAGTGCTTTTGCCTGAACCCGATGCACCCATAATGGCAACACGCTCCCCGACACCGATGCTTAAATCAACCCCTTTTAAAACCTCAACATCCAGCCCGCCCTGATCATAGCGCATGGTCAACTGCTGGCATTGCAAAATGCTGGTATTATTCATATCTGAGAACTTCCGCTGGATTTACTTTGGATGCCTGCCAGGCAGGGTAAATAGTCGCCAATAATGACAGAAAAAAAGCCATGCCCGCTATGACATACACATCCGTCCAGACCAATTTGGAAGGCAGCTCGCTGATGTAATACACATCGGCCGCCATAAACTGAACGTTAAACAGTTTCTCAATAGCCGGCACGAGGGTTTCAACATTCAACGCCAGCAATACTCCGCCCACCGTTCCCAGTGCGGTGCCGGTTACGCCGATCACAGCACCCAATACCATAAAAATCCCCATTACCGACCTTGATGTCAGTCCCTGAGTTTTTAAAATAGCAATATCTCCGCGCTTATCGGTGACCACCATCACCAAGGTCGAAACAATATTGAAAGCCGCCACCGCGACAATCAGCAACAGGATAATAAACATAACCCGCTTTTCAGTCTGTATCGCCCGGAAAAAGTTGTTGTGCGCCAGTGTCCAGTCGCTGACCTGATAATCGCCATACAAAGCGTTTGACAGCGCACGGGTGATTTTCGGCGCGTTGAACAAATCATCCAGCTTGATTCTAAGGCCTGAAACAGCATCCTCCAAACGGAACAGCTTGGCTGCGTCGTCAAGATGGATCATCGCCATGTTACGGTCATATTCATACATACCGACCTTAAAAATACCCACCACGGTAAACCGGCGCATGCGAGGCACAATACCGGCCGGTGTCGAGTTTATCTGCGGACTGATGACAGTAATTTTATCACCCATGAAAACGCCCAGATAATTGGCCAGCTCTACTCCTAAAATAATGCCGTATTCGCCGGGAATCAGATCAGCCAATTTGCCGTCCTGCATCTTATCGGCAACTTCCGACACCCTGGACTCGTATTCCGGCAATATCCCGGTCAGCATAGTGCCGCTGACGCGCCGGTCGGCGTTAATCATCACCTGCCCATTAATAAAAGGCGCAGTGCCTTCTACATGCGGATAGTTTTTTAACTTTCGCTCCAGCTCCTGCCAATTATCTAACTGCCCATATCTTCCGGTAGCGGTCGCGTGAGAAGTCATGCCGAGAATCCGCTCGCGCAGTTCGGCCTCAAAGCCGTTCATCACCGACAATACGGCAATCAATGCGGTGACGCCCAAGGCTATGCCCAGAATGGAAGTCAACGTAATAAAAGAAATGAACTGAGTTCGGCGTTTGGCTCGCGTATAACGCAAACCGATATAAAAAATAAGAGGTTTAAACATGAAGCCTACAAGTTGAAATTAAAAATCAGGATTTTCTGCATTGAGCGCAAAAACCGTAGAGATAAAGACCATGATCGGTCAGTTCGTATCCCAGTTTTTCCGCGATTTCTTTTTGCCGGGCCTCAATAACCTCATCGGTAAATTCATCGACCTTGCCGCACTTCATGCAAAGTATGTGATCATGATGCGTGCCTTTATCCAGTTCAAAGACGGAATTGCCGCCTTCAAAGTGATGCCGACTCACCAGTCCGGCCGCTTCAAACTGGGTTAAAACACGATAAACCGTAGCCAAGCCGATTTCTTCATCTTCGCTGAGCAGAATTTTGTAAACTTGTTCAGCAGTTAAATGACGCTCATTAGCCTGATTTTCTAAAATTTGCAGAATCTTAACCCGAGGTAACGTCACCTTCAGGCCTGCGCTCTTTAAATCATGAGTTTCCAACATTAATCTCCGTTTGTACTTATAGAATAAGCAGTCGTCTGTAAAATTACACGCATTGTAGCCTTTTTTTGACAGTATGGGCATGACAGTTTTATAGGATAATCCCTTAAGATCCTGTATGATTTTGCATTTTCAACTCATCCGCAACCCTAAATGAGAAAGCCGCTTTCCGCTTTAAACCTATCCGGCAACCGCTCCCTGCGTTGCTCTCGATCGCTGTTCCCGACGCGATTCTACCTTCCCCATCCATGGGGTCGTACCTCCTGCGTCCCGGCAGTCGTTGGTCATCGCTCCATCTCCTGTATTCTTGCTGTCGTAGCAAGCCTAACGCTCAGCTCCTGCACCACCATCCTGAACAACCTGCCCGGCGTCTACAGAATCGATGTCCAGCAAGGCAATATCGTCGATCAAGCCATGATTGACCAGCTCAGGCCCAACATGAACAAGCGCCAAGTGCTGTACATCATGGGCTCACCTATGCTGACTGATTTCTTTCATCAAAAACGCTGGGACTATCTCTATTCTGCGCAAATTGAAGGCGGCGACAGGCAGCAAAAGAGAATCTCACTGTTCTTTGATAACGACCAGCTGATCGGCGTGCAAGGCGACTTCAAGCCCAGCGAAGTTCCTGTTGTTAAAACATCGGAAGAAACTACCGTAGAAGTGCCAAAGCGGGATCTTGATAAGACCTTATGGGAAATGATCACCGGCCTGTTTGGTTATGACAGCACTGATAGTGCGCCAAAAACCGACAAATCGGACAAAGATGCAAAACCAGTACCGGCATCCGGAGCGCCAACCGACCAATTGCCGCTTTAGTAATGGTAGGGGTGCATCGCACCCCTTTTCGGTGTCCGACCATAGTGGAAATATTGATACTAAAATAGATTGCCCGTTGGAATTCTTTAAAACAGCTCAGTCTTCTGGTATTCGTAAATGGTGCGCGGTGCGCACCCTACATGGCTTTAAGAACCGACGATTGAACGAAAAGTTAAACAGACAGCTTGGGCACGCCTCGTCTTCCATGCCAGAAACGTATAACTTCGATTTTTTGACTTTCATGGTTCACACGGTAAATCACGCGGTAAGAATGAACAACAATTTCGCGGATAATAGAATCCTCAAATTCTGGCACAATTTTTCCCATTTCTGGAAATTGCCCAAGTGATTTAATTTTTACAATCAGAAACTGGCCGAACTCGATTGCACGTTCCGGCGCATCAAGCGAGATGTAACGCACAATATCCGCCAAGTCACGGCGAGCCGAAGGCGAAAGTGTTACTTGATAATCCATGAAGGCAATTCTTCTTCTATTTCATCAATCGAAATGCCTTCTCCATTATCAAGCTCCGCCATGCCTTGACGTACAGCGGCTACAAATTCAATTTCCTGCGCGATTTGATGTAAAGAAATTTGATCAGGCAACCGCTGAAGCAAATCCTTGACGATTTCTTTATTGCTCAAAGTGACAGTATTCACGAATAACCTCCTATGACCGATTAACAATTCATTATATGGACTTTAAAAGCAGCATATTAAGCTACAATCTCAGCATCCCACCCCCCTCCATCTTTTTCATCGTTAGGTTCTTTCAAAATCCATAACACTCTATACGGTGCTGCTATGTACGTTTGAAAATTTACAATTCCATCACGAACTGGTTTGTTACCAGCGGCATCCGGTTGTATGTCAACAAATAGCTTTTCTATTTCTAATCCATCTACTTCACTAATCATATGGAATTCTCTTAATGCATGTAGCAAATAGCCTAAAAGGATTGCAGAATCCAAGGCTTCGTGAATACGATCATCCTATATTCCGCTACTTATGCGTTGAATTTAAGTTAGCAACTAATCCCTCTTCAAAGCCCGCTGGCGCCTAGCCTCTTTCGGATCATGGGTCAAAGGCCTATAGATTTCTATCCTGTCGCCCTCACTTACAGGCTGATCCAGTTTGCAAGCTACGCCAAAAATGCCCGCATTAAACTCGGACAACGCAATCTCAGGAAAAAGCTCCAGCAAGCCTGAGGCTTGTATCGCAACTTCAACAGTCGCGCCGTCCTCCATTGCCAGCGTGACTATAACCTGCTCTTCGGGCTTGGCGTAAGCCACTTCGACATTAACCATAAACGGCTTTGGCCCGTGCGGTAAACGAACTCACCATGGTATTGCAGATTTGGTTAAAGACTGCACCGAAAGCCAGGCTTGCGAGTTTGCCTGACATTTCAAACTCCAGGTCCAGGGAAATCTTGCTGGCATCTTCGCGTAGCGGTATAAATTCCCATCGTCCTTCCAAAGATGAAAACGGGCCGTTCAACAGAGAAAGCGTCATGCTGCGACCGTTATCAATCTTGTTACGGGTCGCAAAGGATTTTTTAAAACCGCCTTTGGAAATCATTAACTCGGCTTCGACAATGTCACCTTCGCGCTTGATGATCCGGCTGCCGCTGCACCAAGGTAAGAACTTCGGGTAGGCTTCGATGTCGTTAACCAGATCAAACATCTGCTGCGCTGAAAATTTGACCAGTGCGCTTTTCTGTACAACGGTCATGCTTAAAGGACTCCGACCACGTGAAGAAATACCAGAAACACGGCGGCGGGAGATATGTAGCGAACTAAAATTCTCCATATTTGATAACCGAGCTGCTTCGGCATATTCAGTTCCTGCTCGGTATGTTGTTGCTTCATGATCCAACCGGCGAACACCGCGATGCAAAAACCGCCGATAGGCAGCATTAAATTAGCTGTTAAATAATCCAGCAATTGAAAAATAGTTCTGTCGAAAATCTTGAACTCGGACCAGACGTTGAACGAAAAAACAGTGCCGAATCCCAACACCCAGGTTACCAACCCTGACCAAATACAGGCTTGCTCTCGACTCATGTTTTTATTTTCAATCAGCCAAGCAACCGCCGGCTCAATCAAGGAAATGGACGAGGACAATGCCGCGAACACCAGCATCACAAAAAATAAAACACCGAACAACCAACCTCCGGTCATGTTGCCGAAAGCAATCGGCAAGGTTTGAAAGATCAATCCGGGGCCGGCGGCAGGTTCCAGTCCGCTGGCAAAAACAATCGGAAAAATGGCGATACCCGCCAATAATGCAACCGCTGTATCGGTACCGGCAATCAAATATGCGGTTTTGGCAATCGACACATCTTTAGGCAAATAAGAACCGTAAACCATGATGGCGCCCATGCCTAAACTCAATGTAAAAAAGGCATGTCCCATTGCGGTCAGTACGCCATCGGCATTTATCTTGCTAAAATCGGGTGTGAACAAGAATTTGATGCCTTTGTCATAATAGTCGTCAAAGGTCATTGCGTAAGCCACCATCAGAATCAGCAGCACAAACAGGCTAGGCATTAAAAAACGGACCGCTTTTTCCAGGCCGGTATTAACGCCGCGCGCTACGATCAGCATGGTCGCTGACATGAACAGGGTATGCCAGAACAGCAACTTGATCGGACTTCCAACAAAATCGTCAAAAAGCACTCTTATTGATGAGGCATCGGCGCCTAAAAAACTGCCGGTAAAGGCTTTTAACACGTAAGCGGAAGCCCAGCCTGCAATAACGCTGTAATAAGAAAGTATCAGGAAACCGGCGGTCACTCCCATCCAGCCTAAGTAATGCCAGTTTTTATCGGCTCCGGCTTCTTCGGTCAAGGTGACCATGGTGTTAATCGGGTTCTGCCTGCTGCGCCGCCCCAACATGGTTTCCGCCATCATAATGGGAATGCCGATCAGCAACACACACAACAAATAGACTATGACAAATGCCCCGCCGCCGTTTTCCCCGGTAATATAGGGAAATTTCCAAATATTACCCAAACCAACCGCAGAACCCGTTGCAGCCAGAATAAATGCGAAACGTGATGACCATTCACCATGTTGTGATTTTTTTGTATCCGCCATTTGTGTGCCTGTAAAAACTCAAAGGTTACCAATTCACCACGAAGTGCTCTTCGTGTCCTTCGTGGTGAGCTTTTCTGACTATTGCAGTAATAATCGAGTAAAATAACAAAATTATCCCTTTACGTCAGTTTAAAAATCTATGGCCGACAAAAAGTCCAAAAAAAATAACAAGCAGCAAAACGCCACTATTGCCGTCAATCGCCAGGCTAGATTTGAGTATACGATTGAAGAAAAGTTTGAAGCAGGGATGGTTTTAGAAGGCTGGGAAGTTAAAAGTCTCCGGGACGGCCGTGTGCAGCTCAAAGAAAGCTATGTCGTGATAAAACGTGGCGAAGCCTGGTTATCCGGCGCTCATATTTCGCCGCTGTTATCTGCGTCAACTCATGTTAACCCGGATTCTATCCGCGCCAAGAAGCTGTTGCTGAACCGGCATGAACTCAACAAGTTGATCGGCGCCGTCGAACGCAAAGGCTACACGTTGATTCCGTTGTCCATGTACTGGAAGAACGGCCGGGCCAAACTGGAAATCGGCCTGGCAAAAGGCAAGCAATTGCACGATAAACGCGCTGCCTCAAAAGACCGCGACTGGCAACGTGAAAAAGCCCGCGTCATGAAAAAAGGTTAAATCCTTTCGCGTCTTTTGTCCTGAACTTTATCCCCAACTTAATCACTTTACCCATGACTACACACCCTAACCTTCTTTCTGCAAAAAACAGCCTGCTGATCGTCGTCGATATGCAGTCAAAATTATCCGCGGTCATGCCTGAAGCCGAAGCTGAATTAATGACAACCAACGCCCGCAGCTTGGTTGAAGCCGCAGGACTGCTAAATATTCCTGTCTTGTTAACCGAGCAATATCCCAAAGGCTTGGGTTCTACCAACGCAACCATCACCGACATTTTGTCGCAAGACACCCTGATTTTCGACAAAACCGGTTTTTCCTGCTGCGCGGCTGACGGTTTTACCGACACCGTCGCCAACGCTGATCGCAAACAGATCATACTGGTCGGCCAAGAAGCTCATGTTTGCGTGATGCAGACCGCATTGGAATTGCTGCATTTCGGCTATCAAGTGCATGTCGTCGAAGACGCCATTTGTTCACGCAAGGCGGAACATAAATTCTATGCGTTGCAACGCATGCAACAGCAAAATGCCACTATCACCAATTATGAATCTGTGTTGTTCGAATGGGTCAGGGATTCTACTCACCCCGAATTTAAAAAGATTTCCGGATTACTCCGCTAACTCCTGTTCACCTCGTACTTACACATGTCACTCGCATCATTTATTGAAAAAGTAAAAAATAACGAAGCTGTCAGTTTTGATGACACCATCGCGGTCATTACTGACCACTACCATTATCAGGCCACCGAATTCAGCAACGGTTTGAATAATCAGTTGCTAGTCAATCAAGCCGGCACTAACGAAGGCTCCTGCAAGATTTTCGCTTTTGCCCAACTGAATCAACTTAATCAGCAGCAAACATTAAACCTGTTCGGCGATTATTACCGGTTGGATGTCTTGAATAATCCGGACGGCACAGGCCACCAAAACATCAGGAATTTTATGAGATACGGCTGGGATGGCATTCATTTCAATGGCATAGCGTTGACTGCTAAATAAGCATCACGCTTTAAAACAAATATTCACCACGAAGAGCACGAAGAAAAGCAGCGTAGGAATGGAGCAAATAAAAAGGAAAACTTCGTGTCCTTCGTTTCTTCGTGGTGAACTATCAGTACGTAAATCATGATCGACTTCCTAATCATCGGCCAAGGACTGGCTGGCAGCCTGCTTGCATGGGAGCTCATACAACGAGACTGCAAAGTCGTCATCATCGATAGTGGCCGGGAAAGCGCCTCGCAGGTAGCAGCCGGACTCATCAACCCGATCACCGGCATGCGCTTTGTGAAATCTGCAGATGTCGATCTGTTGCTGCCTACTGCAAAACATTGCTATACCCAGTTAGCCGATTTTTTTCAGCAAACGTTTTATATTGAAAAGCCGATGCTGCGGATTTTCCATAACGATAATGAATTTATAAACGCCGGCAAACGCCTTAATAACCCCGATTATCAAGCCTATCTGGGCGCTATCCAGCCGGGCAACGCTATCGATAAGCTGGCAACGCCATTCGGCTTCCTGGAACAAAAACAAACCGGTTACTTATTGACCCGGCCATTATTAAGCACCCTGAAAGCGTTTTTCATTGCCAAAGGCTGCTATCGGCAGGCTGAATTTGATTACCGTGACATACAACTGCAACCGTCTCTGCGCTGGCAGGATATTATCCCCAAACGCATTATTTTCTGCGAAGGCTATCAGGCAACCCGAAATCCCTGGTTTTCCTGGCTGCCTTTTCAACCGGTTAAAGGCGAGATTCTAACGCTTGAACACCGGATGAAATTGCCCGATAAAATTCTCAATTACGGCAACTGGCTGATCCCGTTAAATAGCCGTCAGATTCGCGTCGGCGCGACTTTCGATCGAGACAATCTGGATACTGAAGCGACCGAGCACGGCAAGAATGAGTTGTTAAATGCGCTTCACCAGATATCGACCGATTTGACCCATTCAACTTTGATCAGCCACCAAGCCAACATTCGGCCTTGTACGCAAGACAGACAGCCTTTTATCGGCTGGCATCCGCAACACAAGCACCTGGCTATCTTTAACGGCTTCGGTGCCAAAGGCAGCTTGCAGATACCCTGGCACAGCCGGCATTTTGCCGATGTCTTGTTAAAAACCGGCACCTTACCCCCAACCTGTACTATCCAACGCCACTATGAAACGCATTTCACTGGTTAACACGGCTCATGACCTGCTCAAGGACATTCTCCGCCCCGGCGACATCGCCATCGATGCAACGGTAGGCAACGGCCATGATACCGTGTTTCTCGGTGAACAAGTCGGCCCGTCCGGCCGGGTTTACGGCTTTGATATACAACAGGCGGCTATCGATTCGACTCTGGAAAAATTCCAGAAAAACCAACTTTCGGATTGCCTGACGTTGCTGCTTGCCAGCCATGCCGATATGGAAGAAAAAATTCCTGCGGAACTTCACGGTAAAATCGGCGCCATCATGTTTAATCTGGGCTATCTCCCGGGCGGGGATAAAAGCGTCATCACCCTGACCGATTCGACATTGGCCGCCTTATCTACCGCCAGCCGGATTCTGGCTGTGAACGGCATCATCACCCTGCTTGCCTATCCCGGCCACCAGGGCGGCGACCAGGAAACCGATCAGGTTAAAATTTGGTGCGAACAACTAAGTTCAAATCAATTTAAAGTCGATACTATCTACAGCACGGCACACAAAGAATCAGCCCCAAGGCTTTTTGTGATCCGCAAGATAAACTAAAACGCGGAGAATACCGAAGATGGCCTGCACTAAGGCTGGTATTTTATCGCGACGGCACGAACGCTATTCAACGGGACGCCACGGAAGCTGCCGGCCGGCCCATCCGATATTGTCCCACCAATAGGCACTTGCACCTGACCATGTCGATGGGGCGGTCCTACGACTATTGCGTCCGCCCCCATTTCCATTGCCTTATCACGCAGAGCATTGTTTGCCTTGGCGCCTGCTGCGACCTCAAGTTCTGCGATTTCCAGATATTTCCGATCCCGCGGCCAGGTTTGCAAGACCTCGACATTTACTGTCGGCTCAAATGTGTCCGAGGTATATCTCATCTCCTGCACTGTCGGAAGACTACTGCAAGCCAACAACGAACAAAGCATAATTAACAGGATTAACTGATATCTCATGATATGTCTCCCATAGAATTAGATTGCCATCTGCAAAGTACCCCCTTTTCAAGCTGTTAGCAACAAATCGGGAATCATTTCTTCCCTTAATTTATCTATTCCGCATAGAAACTAAGGCACGCCCTATCCAAATCCGGAAAACGAGCATTTTTTATTCAACTCTAACCCAGTGTCAGCTTTAACCGACATACGCTGGCGCTTTTTTTTGTCACAATGCCCTGTCGCCTAAAACAATATCCAAACCGATACTCTGTGTTTCATATTTAGACTGGATTCCCGGTCATAAGCGGTTTCCGGATTACAATTCATAAATAAATCAGGCGGCTGGAGAGATATAGTCAATTTAAGGTTAACCGAGGAAAAATCTAATGTCAGAACCAACTACACAGGAAAGGCTAGGTCTAGGACTTTCCGGAGGCGGACTACGCGCCTCTTTTTTTCATATCGGCGTTTTAGCGCAAATGGCGGAACTCAACTTGCTGCGGTATGTAGAGGTGATTTCCACAGTTTCCGGAGGCTCCATAATCGGCGCATTGTATTACCTGCATGTTAAAAAGCTGCTCGAAAGCAAAGCAGACGCCGACATTACCGATGAGGATTATGTGGAAATCGTCCGTACGATTGAGAAGGATTTTCTGGAAGCGACGGAAAAAAACATTCGCATGGAGACTTTCAGCAGTTTTGTCGTCAACTTTAAAATGATATTTCTGAACTACTCCCGTAGCGACCGTATCGCCGAGCTATACAATGAATGGCTATACCAAAAAGTGCTGCCGAGCGTCAGCAACCCGATCCAAATGCGGGAGTTGAAAATATTTCCTAAAGGCGGCGAAGAAAATTTCCATCCAAATGAACATAATGCAAACAGATCGGCCAAAGTGCCTATTCTGGTGCTCAATGCCACGTCATTGAATAGCGGCCATAACTGGCAATTCACTGAGCAAACCATGGGCGAGTCGCAGCTTCCCGAAGATGATGTCATCGACAAAAAGCCTATCCGCTTGCTTCCGGCAGACAGCTATAACGACATCGTACCAAGCCAGCAAGACTTTCCTTTAGCCCACGCGGTGGCGGCTTCCGCCTGTGTGCCGGGACTGTTCGACCCGATGTCCGTAAGTGGCTTATATAATGACCTGGAGCAAAACCAGAAAATACGCGTTCAGCTGGTAGACGGCGGTGTCCATGATAACCAAGGTATCAATGTCTTGGTGCGCAACAACTGCACTTGCTTTGTCATCAGCGATGCGTCAGGGCAAATGTGTACCGAGAACAATCCGGAGACCGGCTCCGCCCCAGTGTTGCTGCGTGTCAGCTCTATCCTACAGGATCGGGTACGTACCGAAGGGTTGCAATTGCTGAAAACCAATCAAGGCACGCATAACGTCGCTTTCATGAATTTACGCGCAGGCTTGGCAATTCGGGAAATTTACCCAGTCGATCAAGATGAAAAACAAGCTCCGGATCATATTATCCCGGCAAGCTCGCAAAATTTCGGTGTTGATCCCCAAGTACAAGAAGGGCTGTCAAAAATCCGCACAGATTTGGATGCATTCACCGAAGTGGAAGCTTATTCCCTGATGTTGGATGGTTACCGCATGAGCAAACAGGATTTGGAACACTTCAAAGAGCATGCTCATTGCATGCGCGCCGCTAAACCGGCCAATGAAAGAACCCTGCCGAAAACACCTTGGGAATTTAGAGCTATCGAGCCTTGGCTAACCAACCCGACGGCCGATTACCGGCGCCAACTCGATATAGCGCAGTTCACGTTCGGCAAAGCGCTGATGCGCTTTTGGTGGCTACAGGCCGGACTCGCGGTGGTTGTCATCGCGGCGCTATATTTTCTATGGCCGCAGCTTATCGCGCTATTGAAAGACACGATCCCGGTTTACGTTCTGGCCGGCACGGCTATGCTATGGATAATCGGCGTCATGATACCTAAACTGGCGCGTATCTTCGGTATCCTGGAAATGCTTCGCCCCCAAGTGGAACTAAGCAAAGCAGTGCTCAGGGCGATTGGCTTATTTGCGGGAACTATCTTTATCAAGATCTACCAATACTGCATTAACCCCTTGTACGTTAACCAGGGACGATTGTCTAGGCTGAAGCCCAAAAGCTGACTCTTCCTGCGTTCCATCTGCGCCGGGCATAAACATGCCCGGTGTTATCACAGAACCGGTAACTGGCTAAATCAAGACAATCTGCTATCATTGCGCGCTTTTCTACTCATTCTCAAGGACAACCCATGTCAGAATTTAACAATGTAACCGTCGTCAAAAAAGCCAATGTTTACTTCGGCGGCAATGTCAGCAGCCGGACTATCAAGTTCGCGGACGGCTCTACAAAAACCTTGGGCTTCATGTTGCCCGGCGAATACACCTTCAACACCGCCGATCCTGAATTAATGGAAATCATCGATGGCGATCTGGACGTTTTATTGCCAGGCGCCGAATGGCAAACCATAAAAGGCGGCGAATCTTTCAATGTGCCTGCCGATTCCGCTTTTACGATGAAAGTTAAAACGCCTAGCGATTATTGCTGCTCATTCCTTAAATAAGGACATGGAAAAAGTCGCCATCTTTGCCGATGTGCAGAATATCTACTACACCACTCGGCAAAGCTACCGGCGGCATTTCAATTACGCTGCATTCTGGGCGCAAGCGACCGCCAACAGGGAAGTGGTCGCGGCATTTGCTTATGCGATCGACAAAGGCGACAGCAAGCAGCAGGGATTCCAGCAGATACTCAGGAATATCGGTTTTGAGGTTAAACTGAAGCCTTACATCCAGCGTAGCGACGGTTCCGCAAAAGGCGATTGGGACGTCGGCATCACGCTGGACGTGATCGACACAGCCCCCAAGGTTGATGTGATTGTTTTATTATCCGGCGACGGCGACTTCGACCTGTTACTGGATAAAGCTCGAGCCGTTTATGGGGTAACAACGGAAGTCTACGGCGTTCCTGCCCTAACCGCCCCCTCATTGATCAATTCGGCCAGCCGTTTTATTGCTATTGACGACAGGCTGCTGCTGTAATGGAGTGCAGGTTTCGCCTGCAAACGCAAGCAAAGCTTGCACTCCAGCGTGCCATACTGTTTTTCTACCTGCTGAATAGCTACAAATCTGTTAGAATAAGCTTTTATTTTTCAAAGCCGTAAAAAAACGCTCAATGGCGCTTAAGTCCACCATCTATAAAGCCGACTGTCAGATTTCAGACATGGACAGAGGCTATTATCAATTACATAACCTGACCATCGCCCTGCATCCCTCGGAAACCGAAGAACGCATGATGGTGCGTCTGTTGGCTTTTGTGATTAATGCCCATGAACAGCTGCAATTCACTAAAGGCCTGAGCACCGACGACGAGCCTGAGCTCTGGCAAAAAAACCTGACCGACGACATCGAACTGTGGATTGACGTCGGCATGCCGGATGAAAAACGCATCCGCAAAGCGTCCAATCGTGCCGATAAAGTCATCGTTTACACTTACGGCGGACGCAATAGCGTCTGGTGGAACCAGATTCAAGCCAAGCTGGAACGCTTCAAAAACCTGACCGTCATTAATCTACCCAAAGAGGCTACCGATCAACTCATCCCCATGGTAAAGCGCACCATGCAATTGCAAATCAGCATTCAGGACGGACAGGTTTGGGTCAGCGACGATCAAAACACAGTCAATATAGTGCCTGAAACATGGCTTAATTAAAAAACATTCACCACGAAGACACGAAGAACACGAAGTTTTATTTACATTCTTCGTGTTCTTCGTGCCTTCGTGGTGAATTAATCCCTTTACAATCCAACAATCTTTTACTCTTCGGAACAAAAACTTGATTTCTACAGCTAACATCACCATGCAGTTCGGGGCTAAACCCCTGTTTGAAAACGTCTCAGTCAAATTCGGCGACGGCAACCGTTACGGCCTGATCGGCGCGAACGGCTGCGGCAAATCGACTTTCATGAAAATATTGAGCGGCGATTTGGAACCCTCAGCCGGCAACGTCAGCATCGGCCCCAATGAACGCCTGGGTAACTTGCGCCAGGATCAATTCGCTTATGAAGACCAACGCGTACTGGATGTAGTGATGATGGGGCACACCGAGATGTGGGCGGCCATGTCCGAACGCGATGCCATCTACGCCAACATGGAAGCGACCGAAGACGACTACATGCGTGCCGCCGAGCTTGAATCGGTGTTCGCCGAATACAACGGCTATACTGCTGAAGCCAGGGCTGGCGAGCTATTGCTGGGCCTGGACATTCCATTGGAACAGCATAACGGCCCGATGAGCGCCGTAGCACCAGGCTGGAAGCTGCGGGTATTGTTAGCGCAAGCGTTGTTTTCCAATCCGGACATCATGTTGCTCGATGAGCCGACCAACAACCTGGATATCAACACCATCCGCTGGCTTGAAGATATCCTGAACCAGCGCAATTGCACGATGATCATCATCTCGCATGACCGCCACTTCTTAAACAGCGTCTGCACCCACATGGCCGATATGGATTACGGCGAACTGCGCATTTATCCCGGCAACTATGACGATTACATGATCGCGGTGACCGAGGTTCGTGAACGCCTGCTGGCCGGCAACGCCAAGAAAAAAGCCCAGATTGCCGAACTGCAAACTTTCGTCAGCCGCTTCTCGGCAAATGCGTCCAAGGCCAAACAGGCCACCTCGCGCGCCAAACAGCTGGATAAAATAAAACTGGATGAAGTCAAACCTTCAAGCCGGGTCAATCCGTTCATCCGCTTCGACCAGACCAAAAAACTGCACCGCTTGGCGCTGGAAGTCGAAGGATTGAGCAAAGGCTACGGCGAGCAACCGTTATTCAAAGACCTGAACCTGATGATTGCTGTCGGCGAGCGCGTTGCGGTTATCGGCGCTAACGGCATCGGTAAATCCACCTTACTGCGCACCTTGGTCGGCGATTTAACGCCCGATACCGGCGTGGTCAAATGGTCGGAAAACTCGGAAGTGGGTTATTTTGCCCAGGATCATGCCGAAGACTTTGCCGAAAACATGAGCCTGATCGAATGGATGGGACAATGGCGCAAGGAATCGGACGACGACCAAGCTATCCGCGGCACGTTGGGGCGATTATTGTTCAGCGCCGACGACATCAACAAATCCGTTAAAGTCATCTCCGGCGGGGAGCAAGGCCGCATGCTGTTCGGCAAGCTGATCCTGCAAAAAAACAACATCATGGTGATGGACGAACCGACCAACCATTTAGACATGGAGTCGATTGAGTCACTGAATACTGCATTGGAAAATTATCCGGGCACCTTGATATTCGTCAGTCATGACCGGGAGTTTGTGTCATCGCTGGCAACACGAATTATCGAATTAACCCCGAACGGAATTGTTGATTTCAACGGCAATTATGAAGACTATTTGAGCAGTCAGGCGTAGAGCGGTAAACGACAGGCTGGGTTGAATAACGTGAAACCCAGCCTGGTTTTAAAGGCACATCTTGTTAGCCCCCATTCATTAAGGTATTCCCCACCAAATCGGCGACCGCCCTGTTCGCCACGCCGACTACCTTGATATTGTTTTTAATAATGCCGATGTAATTTTCGTGCAAATGGCCGTGGAAGATATTTTTAACTCCCATAGCGGCAGCCAATTCGCCAATCACATCAAACCCGTGCCGATGAGACCCCGGCGCTTCATGGGTAACCAAAATATCCGCTTTCAGCCTCTTTAACGCCTCAAACTCATCATGCCAAATCGCGCCTTTGTATTTTAGCGACATGGCTGTATGTCTTATATTGATGGGCTGGTTATGCAAAAAATGTTGCTTGCCTCGCCATTTAGGCTGTTGCGGCGGATACCAGACCCGGCCAAGAAAAATTCCGCCCAAGCCGGCAATTCTAAGCCCCGCTATTTCCGTGACTTTTAAATGCAAACTGTTTGCAGCCAGGGCCGAGTGAAACAGGTTTCTATATTTGCAGGGCGTTTCAAAATCATGGTTGCCGGCAATCCACCAGATTTGCGTTAAATCGATAATTTCCTGTAAACAGGTTTCCAGAGGCGTGTCCAGGTCGTAATCGCCCAGCAAAACAACCGCCTCGGGTTTATATTCATGTACTGCCGCAATCAGCGGCCTGAAATCTCCGTGCGGATCTCCTGCAAATAAAATCTTGTTCTTTGGGCTCAAACTGTTACTCCTGTTAACTGGAACCTGGCACTAACGCTGAAATAACATCGTTCTATTTTCGTTGCTCCGCGCGGCTTGGCATTTGTTTCGATTATAGACAAAAGTCGCCCTGATTAATATCAAGCCGTTAAATACGGAGTAAATGAATCAGGATTTGCACTGTGCTACCCTCTGCGCCAGCTGTTATATCGGGCAGCACACCACAACAAGCCTTTCGGCGCATGGTTGCGCTTCCAGACTCCGGCCACATATTTATTGGCCTCGGATAAGGTAGGGTATATATGAATGGTACCCAGCAGCTTATTCAGACCGATATTGTGCTTCATCGCCAGCACGAACTCAGCGATCAAATCGCCGGCCTGTTCGCCGATCAAAGTCACGCCAAGAATCCGGTCCTTACCCGGCACCGTTAAAACTTTAACAAAGCCGTGCGCCACTCCGTCGGCAATTGCGCGGTCAAGATCGTCAAGATGATAGGTGCTGACTTCATAGGCAATGCCTTTTGCTAAGGCATCTTGTTCATTAAGGCCGACCCGCGCAACTTCAGGATCGGTAAAGGTCGCCCAAGGAACCGCCGAGTAATCGGTACGAAGTTTTATCACGCTGCCTAACAGCGCATTCACTGCCGCATACCAAGCCTGATGAGCTGCAACATGCGTAAATTGAAACGGGCCGGAGACATCGCCGCAAGCAAAAATATTCGGATAGTTGGTTTGTTGAAATTCATTGGTTTCAATGGTGTGTTTGGGCGAAGTTTCTACCCCCAGCTGTTCAAGGCCGTATCCTTGTATATTGGCAACCCGGCCGATAGCCAACAATACTTGATCGAAAGGAATACGCAGCTCTTTACCGTCATGCTCGACAAGCAGGATTTTTTCATTGCTTTCGGTAATAAATTTTTTGGCGGTATGGCCAACGAGCACATTAATGCCTTCCAGACGGAACTTCGCCATCACTGCCTCGGAAACTTCGGCATCTTCCTTAATCAGCAGGCGCGGCGCCATTTCCACCTGCGTAACCTGGCTACCGAAACGAGCAAAACATTGCGCCAATTCACAGCCGATCGGCCCGCCGCCCAATACCACCAACCGCTCAGGCAATTCACGCAACTTCCAAATATTATCCGAGGTCAGATAGCCGATATCTTCGACACCTGAAATCGGCGGAACCAAGGGCCGCGAACCCGCAGCAACAACGATCGCACGTGTAGTAATAGTTCGAGTTCCCCCAGCGGTTGTCACCTGAACTTCCCATGGTGAAATGATCTTCGCTTCGCCTTCGACAACGTCTACGCCAAGGTCTGTATAGCGTTGCACGGAATCATGCGGCTCAATAGTTTTAATAATCGCCTGCACCCGGTTCATGCTATCGGCAAAATCGAATTCGGCCTCGGCTTTTTTAATGCCGAAATCGGCAGACCGCCGTATCTGAGCCAATAATCTCGAGGATCGGATTAAGGCTTTAGACGGAATGCAGCCGGTATTCAGGCAATCGCCGCCCATTTTATGCTTTTCAACCAAGGTGACTTTGGCTTTGACGGCGGCTGCGATGTAAGCGGTAACCAAGCCGCCCGAACCTGCACCTATCACTACGATGTTGTTATCAAAGCGCGGCGGTTTGTGCCATTGCGCATAAACCTTGTTGGCCTTGATAGCTTCGACGATTTTATTAGCCAGCAATGGGAAAATACCCAATAAAGCAAAAGAACCGATCAATCCCGGAGACAAAATATCCGACAACGATTCCAACCTGCCCAGCTGAGTTCCGGCATTCACATAAACTACGGTACCGGCGAGCATGCCAATCTGACTGACCCAATAAAAAGTTTTTGTTTTCAGGCTTGTTAAGCCCATAGCCAAGTTAATAACAAAGAAAGGGAAAAGCGGCACCAGCCTCAGCGTAAAAAGATAGAGTGCGCCGTCTTTATCTATGCCATTATTTATAGTTTCCAGGCGGTCGCCGAAGCGGGCTTTAACCGCATCTCGAAACAAAAAACGCGCCGCCAGAAAGGCCAGCGTTGCACCGATCGTGGAGGCAAACGAGACAATCAACGTCCCCCACAGCAAACCGAACACAGCACCGCCGGCCAACGTCAAGATCGTAGCCCCCGGCAAAGATAATCCGGTCACTGCAATATAGATCAATGCATAAATAACAATTGCCGAAACGGGATGATTGCTACGATAAGCTTCGATAGACGCTTGCTGCGCCTTGAGTGTTTCGAGCGTTAGATAGCTTTGCAGATCAAAAATAAAAAACGCCGCGATCAGGGCGATGATGGCAGCCAATAGTGACCAACGTGAAATATTCATAATATTCTCCTTGCCAGTTGTTTGCAGAAAGCCCCATAGCCCTGTTTATCTTTAGCGGCCAAAATAAACTATGAGTTTCTTAACCAAGAGAATACAAGAAAATGTGTAAACTGATAATGTCGATGCCTGGACAATAAATAAAGCTCAACCAGCCAAACGTTTGGCAATTCGATGGTAAGCCTCTTTAAGTTCTTCACCAACTATCTTGGCATTGGCTATAAATTCTTCGGAAGTTTCTATCGACTCATCCCCAATTTCAGCCGCTTTGACTTTTAAATGACGCCATTCTTTTTCGGCTTCTTCAAACTCTTGCCTTGCTTCCATGGAAACAAGGTGCATTTTTAAATTGGCTTCATCGCGTTCAGCCTGCAACTTTTTTAATACATTTTCAAAATCTTCTTTTAGCGACATGACACGATCTCTCATCGATTAATTTATAGCGCATAAACGTCTGTAGAATAGAGAAATCGGTTGTTCCATTCAATAGGTAGTAACACCAATCCGGTTTGGCGGCTAACACGTCATATGCCTTGCATTATCTGCGTTTCAGGTATTTTTTTGCGTTATGATTTAATAAAATTGTAAAGAATTACTGGTATAGTATCTTGATGGACAAGTGTCCGTAATTATATCCTTAAACAGAATCTTTATGGCACACGAGCTTTTATTGTTACGGCATGCAAAATCGGATTGGTCGGTGGATAGTGATGATTTTTCCCGTCCCTTGAAAAAACGCGGCCAACGCGCTGCCAATCAGATCGGGCGCTGGTTAAGCATGCAACATTTGATTCCCGACACCATACTTAGTTCACCGGCAACGCGTGCATTGGAGACGGCACAGCGGGTCTGCCGGCAATTAGACATAGACGAGTCGTCTATTATCTACGAACCGCGCATTTATGAAGCCGATGCTCAAACCTTGCTTGCCATATTAAAAAACCGATGCCATGAACGGCGCGTACTGTTGGTCGGGCATAACCCGGGCTTAGAGGAATTATTACTAAAACTCATCCCCCATCCGGTTCCGTTATCGGCTAACGGAAAATGTCTACCTACCGCCGCTTTGGCTCAACTCGCATTTGAAAGCGACTGGGCAGAACTGGCCGATGCCAAACTGGTTACGCTGATTCGCCCGGATAGCTTGTCTAAATAAAAAAAAGACGGAATATATTAATGTTAAGACTATTCAATTTTGACAAGGGCAGACTCAAAGAACATACCCCGCCTGAAGATCAGCTTAAGCAGGCTGTCGACAAAGCCTCCTGGATTGATGCGCACGATCCCAGCGAAGACGAGCGCACCCAGCTACAGGCATTCCTGCGCACTACTTTGCCCGAATCGGATGATGTGGAGGAAATCGAATCTTCAGCACGCTACTTTACCGATCCCACCGGTGTTCATGTACGCTCTTTGTTCCTGTCAATAAGCGAGGGGCGGCACAGTACGGCGACCGTCGCCTTCATTTTGCAAAAAGAGCGGCTCATTACCCTGCGTGAAGGCGCCTTGGCCGATTTCCGCCTGCTGCGTATGCGTGCCCGGCATGGACAAGTGGCGGCGCATTCGCCGCAGGAATTGCTGGTGCTGATATTTGAGCAAAAAGTGGAAAACCTCGCCGATGCGCTGGAAGATATCCACCGCAAACTGGAAGATGTCAGTTATCTGGTACTGGAAGAAATAGACTCCGATCTTGAAAATGCCATTGACCAACTGGCCAAACTGGAAGACAGCAATGGGAAGATCCGGCTATGCCTGATGGATACGCAACGCTCCATATCCTTTCTGCAACGACATTTGCGTAACCATCCCGAATTGCAGGAAACGGCGCGGGAAATCATGCGCGACGTAGACACGCTGATGTCTCATACCACATTCCTGTTCGACAAAATCAACTTCTTGATGGACTCGACCCAAGGCTTTATCAACATTACCCAAAACAAGATTATTAAAATCTTTTCCATTGCCGCCGTGGTCTTTCTGCCCCCTACCCTAGTCGCCAGCATTTACGGTATGAATTTCCAGTATATGCCGGAACTCAATTTGCGGCTGGGCTATCCGGGCGCTCTGGGCTTAATGCTGCTATCGGGCATTGCGCCTTACTGGTTCTTCAAACGAAAAGGGTGGTTATAAATTGTTCTAGTAGTCAGTCACGTTGATCCGAATAGATAGAATAAGGATTTAATTTATGGCATGAGTATTGGCTTTGGCGCACCTCATGCCCGCCAGTAAATATAAAGTCAATTTGACCGACGGCGGAAAATTTGAGTTGGACACCTTCATTCATCAAGGTAACCGTACCCCTCGTAGTCAAACCCGAGCTCGCATACTATTAAAAGCCGCCGCCGGCCTTCAGGATAAAGACATTCTCCAGGCACTGGCGGTATCGCCAGCGATGGTGGCAAAAACCCGGCAACGATGTGTGGAAGAAGGGTCCGAAAGATCGTCCTCGTCCCGGCCAAGCGGCTAAATTAACGGCTCAACAAGTCGCCCATCTGATTGCCATCGCCTGCAGCGATGCGCCGGAAGCACACGCACACTGGACCTTGCGGCTGTTGTCAGACTAGGTGGTGGAGTTGGGCTATGCTGCCTATGGACTGATCCGCCGGCTGTTAAAAAACACTCTAAAATCCTGGCAGAAACAGGAGGGGTGTATTTCGAAATTCTGTGCCGAGTTGGTGGCGGCCAGGAAAGACGTGCTTGACCTTTACGAAGAGCCTTACGATCGGATGCGCCCGGTCGTGTATTTCGATGAAAGTCAACTACAACTCTAAAAGCCAAATGAGGTAGACCTGATCAGCTGTGCACCCAAACGGCTGTCTCACATCAATTATGTTAAAATAATAAATTGATCTAGTCTCTTTACGTTCCACTGCTCAACATCATTAACCTGGAAAATTCGTCATGACCAAGGAACCTTTTTTTCGTCTCAATCAAGAACCTGATGCCCTGAGCGGCTTTTCCAGAACCGTTGCAGAAATTCAGTGGTTACTATTAGTCTTGATGATGTTCTACCTGGTGGTTGGTCACGTCGATGAAAACGTTAAAGCTGTCTTATTAGCCGGTCTTTGCGCTTTCGCCAGCTTTGTCATGGCATTCCATTACCTTAATTTTTTTGCCAAAGCCAACGTCTGGAAACTGGCATTGGAAACTTGGGTCATGATCTTGCTAGTCACCTGGTTCGTTTGGCATACCGGACGTCAGAATAGCCTGCTGCTTAACCTGTACTTCCTGCCCATCATTACCAGCGCCCTGGCATTGGGTAGGCTAACCACATTATTGGAAGTTGGCTTAATCGGTGCTTGCTATCTGTATTTGGGCAAAAGCGGCGTACCCAGCGACGAGATATTTTCCTTAAGCCAAAGCAGCGTCCTGCTGGCTTGGCTGTTTCCTATGTTACTGGTCGGCTATGTCACTACCATGCTGTCCAGCGACATCTACCATGCTTTCAGCCGCATTAAAACCAGCTCGCAAACCGATGAATTAACCAGCCTTTACAATCGCCGGGCATTCATGGATCTATTGGAAAAACAACTGCAACAAGCCCAACGTAGCGGACACACTTTCAGTCTGTTATTAGGGGATTGCGATAACTTAAAAATCGTCAATGATAAATACGGTCATGAAGCAGGTAACCTGTTATTGCAATCCATCGCCGGCAACTTTCGGAATTGTTTAAGAGGCTGCGATTCCGCAGCTCGCTACGGCGGCGATGAATTCACCATATTGCTGCCGAACACTACCTTAGAAGCCGCTGAACTGGTGGCAAATCGCATCAAAAAAACATTGGTTGAGAGCAGTTTTAACTATCGTGGCGATGTAATCACTACCAATATCAGTATCGGCATTGCCACCTATCCACAACACGGCAGCACAGCAGAAGCCTTGTTGCGGCATGCGGATGAAGCCATGTATGCCAACAAGCGCGAAAATAAAAATCAGATTATCGACAGCACATTTTCTTAAAACCTACACCAGTTAGCCGGTATGAAGCTTGCGAGTTAACTCGTGCTTCATCCCAAGCCGAATAATTCCTTGATCAATAGTTCAATACCCCAAGTAACAACCAGCCCCAAAATAGACATAGCCAACGATAAAGTCATTATATTGAGATTATTCAGTGTGAATTTGTTCATAACATTACTCCTTAGTTAAATCATTCAAGGAGTCATTCTGAACCATGCGCATTAAAGTTTGATGACACGGCCATTCACTGCAAAGCATCAATCATCAATTGACCCAGTTGAGTGTGATGCAGGATTTTGGCAAAAGGCCGCACCGTTTGTTCCTCGCCCTTTACAAAAACGAACACCGGTGTGCTGGTATGGGTTCCGGTCGACCAAACCACCTGCTGACTGGTAGCGACAGCTTGTGCCAGCAGGTTCTCGCGATTTTCTTTTTGATAAACAAAAAATGCGCCGTTGACGTCTATCTTGGGTACGACTTTGTTGCCTAACGAAATATGCCCTTCCCTATAAAAAGGATTGGCTTCCGTTGCGAGAATTTTTACCGCTTGCGATTCGGTAATCTTAAATGCCGTATAGCGATTGGCCAGCTCAGCCAGCTTTAATGGTGTTTGCTGATCTTTAGGCAATTTATCAAACCGGCTGAAAATATCGTGATAGCTCAATTGCTGCGCATAAATCCTGTCCAGTACTTCCGGACTGCCGAAATTAAAATTGGGTTGAAACAATTCCCCGTTTGCAAATCCGGATCCGGGCAAGCTGTGCGGTTTGGGAATGTTTACGCCGGAATAGCTAAAACCGAAACCGCCGGTTTCATGATCGGCGGTGACGATAATTAACGTATCCTGCCGGTTTTCCGCCCACTCCAGCACCGCATTCAAGGTGTCATTAAAACGTAGCATTTCATGCAGCAGCAGGCCGGTATCATTGCGATGCGCTGCCCAATCGATTTGCCCGGATTCGATCATCAGGAAAAATCCCTGCTCGTTACGGTCGAGAATCTCTAAAGCTTTAACGGACATCTCCTTTAACGTTGGCTGTACATGCTGTGCATCGCCGCGGTTTTGAGTTTCGACAATACCGTTTACCATGCCTGAACCTGCGAACAAACCCAGCGTTTTACCTTCGGATGACTGCAGTTGCGCCTTGTTAAAGGCCAGCTTGTAGCCTTTTTGTTGCGCGGCGGTTAACAGGTTTTTTTCATCGTTGCGAAAGGATTTGATCTCAACGCTCTTGTCCGTCAATTGTACTAATTGCCGGTACGGCTGAGAGTTTTTGTCGTTAACCTGTTTGGGCAACCAATAGCCTAAGCCACCCGACAGCATCACATCAGCTCCGGTTGCCAGCAAGTCTTCCGGAATGCTGTTTTCCTGGCTCCGGTGCGTCTGGTGGGCGGCAAAGGCGGCGGGGGTCGCGTGCGTGATATGCGTATCTGAAACCAAACCGGTCGCTTTACCCATGCGCTTGGCTTTTTCAATCATATTTTCCTGAAGATTGCCCTCTTTATTCAGACCCAGCATTTCCGCGCCGGCAAATATCCCGGTTGCCAGTTGCGTTGCCGATGCAGCCGAATCGGTCACCAGAGCGTCGCCGGTATAAGTCATGGCAATGCCCAGCCGCCCCTGCTCCATCATCCGATCCAATGCGGTTGTACGATTGGCGATAACGCTATGCGGCGCCTGTCTGGCATAAGACAATAATAATCCGACTTGCTGGGGGCCCCATACCATCACCAATAACCATGATTATATTTTTGACCTTAGCGGCCGCCTGCGGCTTAACGCTGTCCGTTGCAGTGCAACTTAACAGCGCCGCGCTAACCAGGCAAAAAAGCCATCTTTTTTTCTTCAGTATTTTTAGCATTGTTTGTTTTTTAAACCGAGTAACGTTCCGTTACTGGTTATGATTAAAAATGAGGAGATTAACATTCGTCAGAATACTCATTTTCCGTTACAGGTTGATGACGGAGAAATTACGCTCGTGTATCAGTAACTTAAACGGGTGCCCATGACAAGCAACAAAGATCACAAAAGCCTGGTTTACGAAAATTAAATCAAGATGCTCTGCAATGCCCGACGCCAGAGTCAAAGCAGCAGGCATAAAAAAAGGGTTATCATTTCTGATAACCCTTCTAATATATGGCGTCCCCAGGGGGGTTCGAACCCCCGTTACCGCCGTGAAAGGGCGGTGTCCTAGGCCACTAGACGATGGGGACTAAAACTGGTTTAGTCAGCCTGTACTAACTGTAAATCACATTGCAGTTTCTTATGGTTTAAAACCACAAAAAATAAGTCATAAAAAAAGCCTAAAAACCTAGACTCTAATATATGGCGTCCCCAGGGGGGTTCGAACCCCCGTTACCGCCGTGAAAGGGCGGTGTCCTAGGCCACTAGACGATGGGGACTAGAACTGATTTATCAACTTTTTGGTGGAGCCAAGCGGGATCGAACCGCTGACCTCTTGCATGCCATGCAAGCGCTCTCCCAGCTGAGCTATGGCCCCTCTAAGCTGAGAACCGGCATTATACGGCAATTACCGGTTCTGTCCAATATTAATTTAAACTTTTTATAAAACTTATGGCTCGCTGTATTCTTGCCAATGTTTTTTCCTTGCCCAACAACAACAAAGTTATATCTATCGCCGGCGAAACTGCTGATCCGCACACTGCAACGCGTAAAGGCTGAGCCACTTTTCCCAGTCCAAGCGACATGGTTTCGGCAAGATTCAGCACAATCTGGTGCAAGGCTTCGCCCTGCCATTCTGTCACGGCTGAAAATTCATCGTGCAAGCGCGCCAAAACTTCATCCGAGCCTGGGGTGAAATTCTTTTTAGCCGCTTTTTCATCATAGGCCTCGAAATCCTTGTAGAAATACACGCTGGCAGCGGCCATTTCAACCAATGTTTTGCAGCGTTCCCGCTGCGCCTTGACTATATCAACAAGACTCGGACCTTCGGTAGGATCAATTCCCAGCTCGCCCATATGCCAGCTTAAATGACGCGCCACATGCGCCGGATCGCTATTCATGATGTACTGATGATTCAACCACAACAGCTTTTCCATGTTGAATGCAGAAGCCGACGCATTGACTTTTTCCAGCGAAAAATACTCGATCATTTCATCAACGGAAAAAATCTCCTGATCGCCATGCGACCAACCCAGACGTACCAGATAGTTCAGCAACGCTTCGGGCAGGTAGCCGTCGTCGCGAAATTGCATCACACTCACTGCGCCGTGACGCTTCGACAACCTAGCCCCATCCGAGCCCAAAATCATCGGCAAATGTGCGTATTTCGGAAGCGGAGCGCCTAGGGCTTTAAGAATATTCATTTGCCTTGGCGTGTTATTGATATGGTCATCTCCGCGAATAACATGCGTCACTTTCATATCCATATCATCAACCACCACCGTTAAATTGTAGGTAGGCGAACCATCGCCCCGGGCAATAATCAAATCATCCAGTTCTTTATTGGCAACCACGATGTCGCCTTTAATCAAGTCAGGGATAGTCACTGCGCCGTCAACCGGATTTTTAAAACGGATGACCGCTTCTCGGTCGCCTTTAGGCTCATTCAGGTCCCGGCATTTGCCGTTATAGCGGGGCTTTTCCTTATTAGCCATTTGTTCGCTGCGCAACTGTTCCAGCTCTTCTTTACTGCAATAGCAATAGTAAGCATCGCCTTGATCCAGCAACTGCTGAATAATCTCTTTATACCGATCAAAATGGTGAGTTTGGTAAAAAGGACCTTCATCATATTCCAATCCCAACCAGGTCATTCCTTCCAGGATAGCATCGACCGATTCCTGTGTAGAGCGCTCCAGATCGGTATCCTCGATCCTTAAGATAAACTTCCCGCCATGCTTACGCGCATAAAGCCAGGAAAACAACGCGGTGCGTGCGCCGCCTACATGCAGATAACCCGTTGGACTCGGGGCAAAACGTGTTTTTATACTCATTGGATATTATTTCGTTAGTAAGATTCTGTTAGCGTATTCTGTCGGGATTCGCTTGGAGCCGCCCAACCGCATCGCCTGATAATTTAAAGTTCCCGCCTCTTGGCAGCGGCTTTTTCGTGCCATGCTGCCGCTATTTTAACATCGTTTGCCGCGCCCATGCCGCGATCATACAATGCTGCCCTGCCAAACCTTCAAGCCTATGCTTAAAAAGCCATAACCTTGACACCAGCAATACCCTGATCCGTCACCAACGAGCTGCAAAAGCCCTGCCCCAAATTTATATCGAGCGCATGCCATGTTGAAGCCTGCCCGTACTCAGCCGGCACCCTTAAAAACTCGGCCTGATTTTCGGGATTAATAACACAGCGATTCAATCCCAAGCCAATACCACGCCCCGTGGCTTTGACGAAAGCCTCTTTGCGTGTCCAGAAGCGGTAAAATTCGGTGACTTTCCGGTCTTCCGGAAGCTTATTCCAGTAGGCGATTTCTTCTTCGGCAAAGCATTTATCGACCAGTCCGGCCAGACTGGTCCTCGACTTACAACATTCTATATCTACTCCCAGTTGGCAGTTCCAGGCTACGGCAATGACCATAACGCTTTCCGAATGCGACAGGTTGAATACCAGCTCAGGCGTATCGGCAAGATAGGGTTTGCCATGATCGGTCTTTTTTATATTGAGCCGTTCCGGGGGCTCGTTAAGCGTTTGGGCCAATATATTTCTCAAACGCCCATGCGACTCTACAAAGCGTTTGTGCAACAAATCGTTTTTCAGTCTTTCGGCATGCGCTTGTTCGCCTGCATCGAGAACCTGCCAGTAATCTTGGTAATGAACATCATCGGCGGCGATGTTGCCGTGCCATACCTGAATTGTCTCAGTATTCATCATCTTGGAATTCAATCGCTAAGTATTAATGCCCGACAACAGCCCGCCCTTCACCCCGACGATCGCTTGCCGCAGTCAATTGGCGAGTTGTCTTGTTCCACTGCACAGCCTGCATATCGCCGTAGCTGTAACGCGCTTCTTTCAGCTGATGCCCCATTGCAGCAAGGCCGAGGAACTCATTTGCCGTGAGCGCGCCTTTTTCATATTCGACCGTATCAGGCATAAATTGATGATGATAGCGAGGCACTTGCACCCATGAGTCCGGCTCATGACCTTTGGCAAAATCCAGAGCGGCCAACAGCACCATCGAAATAATGCGGCTGCCGCCGGGCGTTCCCAGGGCCGCAACATGCTGCCCGTCATCAAGAAAAGTGGGCGCCATGCTGGACAACATGCGCTTGCCCGGCGCAATCGCATTGGCAGTGCCGCCTACCAATCCGTAACCGTTCATTGTTCCCGGTTGACTGGAAAAATCATCCATTTCATCGTTCAGCAATACACCGGTGCCGGGCGCTACCAAGCCCGCACCAAATGGAAAGTTGATGCTAAGCGTTGCAGCAACCCGATTGCCTTCCTCATCAATAATCGAAAAATGGGTGGTATTAATGCCTTCAGGTTGCGGCTTGATTTCACCGGACAGCATATCGCTGGGCAGGGCTTTATCTGACCGCAGACTGCTGCGCAGCCCGGCCGCATAATCATCATTCAACAAGCGCCTGACCGGCATGCTCACAAAGTCCGGATCACCGAGATATAACGTCCGGTCATGGTAAGCACGGCGCATGGCCTCGATAATTAGGTGCTTTCGGGTCAGTTCATCGGCTTTTGTTAAATCGTAGCCCGACAGAATATTCAAAGCCTCAATCAGCACGATTCCGCCGGAGGACGACGGTGCCGCACTGGTGATATTTATGCCGTTATAACTGCCTCTGACCGGCTCGCGTTCGACAACCCGGTACGAGGCAAGATCTTGTTTGGTCCAGATGCCCCCGGTCCTGTTGACACCTTCCACCAGCTTATCGGCGACCTCGCCGTCATAAAATCCGTCTCGGCCCGAGTCGGCCAGTTGCTTCAAGGTATGGGCCAAATCCGGCTGCCGGAGTATCGAATAAGCTTTGGGAATATTGCCGTTGACCAGAAATATCTGTGCCGTCTGCGGATATTTTTTGATCACCTCAGATCTGAATTTGAGCAGCTTTCGATATTTCTCGCCGATGGCAAACCCGGCCTCTGCCGCCCTGATCGCAGGTTTCAGGCTTTCCGCCAGCGGCAGACGCCCGTATTTTTCCGACAGATGCACCAGAGCCGCAGGCATGCCGGGAATAGCGGCAGCCAACGCGCCATCGAGCGATAAGCGGGGAATCACCTGACCTGACTTATCCAAAAACATCGCCTGATGAGCCGCCAGCGGCGCTTTCTCCCGGCCATCGATCATGGTTTCAAAACCATCCTGTTCCCGGTGCAGCAACCAATAACCTCCACCGCCCAATCCTGAACCGGAAGGCTCAACAACAGCCAATGTTGCGCTGACCGCCACCGCCGCATCAAAGACATTGCCGCCTTTATCCAGAATTTCAAAACCGGCTGCGGTTGCCAAAGGATGGGCGCTGGCAATCGCCGCTTTAGAACCATCCGCATAAGCCTGAGTGCTCCCGAAAACAATCGTCAACAACAGCGCCGCACAATATCTTTTTAACATCCTATCCTCTGCTCAAATTTAAACTGCAAATGGTTGACGCAATTAAACCACATTTACAAAAACGCACCAGCTTGATGCTCAACTGATTGTTCAGTTTATCAATAAAATTATATTGTTGAATAAATCGCTAAGTATTTTCACCAATATTATTTCCAAGTTTTCTATTTAGAATAATAGCGAGGTTGTTTATTTCATACACAACTCAAAAAACAATCCCTAATCCTATAAACGAGGTGCAAAATGGCTAGAATTGCTAAAAAAGCTAAAGAAGAAGTTTCAAATCACGAAGAAAACAGTGCACCGATATACCTCCCAGATCGTGACGCCAAGATTGCCGAACTTGCCTATTACAAGGCTGAAAACAGAGGTTTTGCACCAGGCTATGAACTTGAAGACTGGCTTGCAGCCGAACAGGAATTCTTACTGTAACGATACAAGCCAGCTATAAATAATGATCCAGTCAGAATCACGTTTTAAACCTATTGCAGGAGAAATGTATGTCAAATAAAAAAAATGAACAATCACATCAAGGCTCTGAATTAATGCCAAAATCATCGTCAGGCGGTCTAATGTCTTTTGACGAGTTTGACAATTTATTTGATGATTTTCTCTCACGCAAATGGCCGCGTTTGATGGATTGGAATAAGCTCAGTCTATCGGAAACCAACTTTCCCAAAGTTGATATTCTCGATCACGACAATGAGATAGAAGTCCGTGCTGCATTACCGGGCGTTAAGAAAGAAGACCTGGACGTAACGATTACCAACCAGGCCATTACCATTCGCTCGTCCACCAAGGAAGAAAAGAAGGAAGAGGAAAAAGGCAAATATTTTCGACGCGAAATATCGTGCGGCGAATTTCAGCGCACAATGTCTTTACCTGAAAATGTCGATGGCGACCAGGCAAAAGCTTCGTTCAAGGATGGCATACTGACAGTAACCGTTCCCAAGACTGAAAAAAGCAAGCGCAAAAGCATAGAAATCCATTAATTGCTCTAGGCCGCAATAGCCCGTTTGGGCTCGCGCTCAAACAGGTTATTTCGGCATAAATGTCGATGCTTGCTGCATTGACGGTTGTTCCGGAGAACTCAATGAAAAATGAAACCATTGCCGCTATAGCAGCCGTTTTGGTGATTATCCTAGGGATACAGGCTTATACGATGTTTCGGTTGAATGATCGGCTCAATCAGTTGAGCGGCTTTTATAGCCAGAACGGAGAACCTCGAACCAAAGCCCCAAATCCCCCCAAACCCATCATATCGGGCGGCGACGAGTTCTTTAAGGACCGCACATGGAATCCCTATGCAGAAATGCAGCATATGCAAAATGAAATGGAACGGATATTCGAAGATGCTTTCTCGCGTTTTCATATGAAAACGCCTTCAGGCAAATTAAGCAGAATGCCTGACGTGGATTTACAGGAGAAACCCGACCTCTACATTGTAACTATGGATGCGCCCGGAGCCGACGAATCGACGATGAACGTAAAGCTGGAAGGCCAGGTTTTATCTATTTCGCTTAAAACGGAACAGGCAAAGGACGAAGCTGATGATAAAAGCGGCCAATACAAATACCGGGAACGCTTCGTCGGCGAGTTTCAACGCTCATTAACCCTGCCGGGACCTGTCAACTCGGCAAAAATGACCACCGACTATCACAACGGTGTGCTGACCATTACGGTCCCAAAGGCATAGTTACAAGCTCTTTTAGTTATTCGATAACTTTATTTGATATAGCAGGCTTAACCATGATGCGAATATTCCTTTTTCTGGCGACTAATGTCGCAATAATGGTTGTGATCAGTATCGTCTTTAGTCTTTTAGGCTTATCCGGGACTTTAGATGCGCAAGGCATAAACCTTGACCTTAATGCACTGCTGATCATATCGGGGGTTATCGGCATGACCGGCTCGTTCATTTCGCTGGCCATGTCAAAGTGGACTGCGAAACAAGCCATGGGCGTTCAGGTTATCGAGCGACCGCAAAACCAGACCGAACAATGGTTGAGCTCCATTGTATCCAATCATGCGAAAAAGGCCGGCATCGGCATGCCGGAAGTCGGTATTTTTCAGGCTCCCGAAGCCAATGCCTTTGCTACCGGCATGAACAGGAACAACGCCCTGGTAGCAGTCAGCACCGGCTTGCTGCAACGCATGAATAAAGATGAAATCGAGGCCGTCGTCGGGCATGAAGTGACTCATGTCGCGAATGGGGACATGGTAACAATGGCCTTGATGCAAGGCGTATTAAACACCTTTGTCTACTTTTTTGCCTCGATCATCGGCCATGTGGTTGACCGCACTATTCTGCAAAACGAGCGGGAGCATGGCGCCGGCTATTTTCTCGCCCAGATGGTTGCGCAAATTGCCTTAGGGTTTCTGGCCACCATGCTGGTCATGTGGTTCTCCCGGTACCGGGAATTTAAAGCGGATGCAGGAGGCGCCAATCTGGCCGGACGCGGAAAAATGATCAGCGCTTTGCGAGCCTTGCAACGCGAATCTGAGCAACAGGATCTGCCCGGACAACTGGCCGTTTTCGGCATTAACGGCAATAGCGCCAACAAACTGTTTATGAGCCATCCGCCGCTGGAAGAGCGCATTGAAGCGCTACAAAATATGCGTTGATTTCCATACCGATGCTTACATAGCCTGTTGCTTCGCATTGATGGATTTTAGATACTGTTTTACCCAACATTAGCTGAAATTTGGACCGGTTCAATTAAAAAGCAGAAAATCGTTCAGCAATACAGGCTCTCAAAAACAATCGGTCATAATTCTTGCTTGGAAAAGCCCGGGAGCCGGATTCGAGATCCGACTGTAGCGGGGGCTGCCTATCGACGAATTCGCCTGCTGCCTACAACATTCAATCGCAACAAATCCATGCTAATTGAGAGCTAAATCCTTAGCTTTTTCATGGTCTTACTCATTGCCCCCATTAAGTCAAGATTAAGCTGCGCCATTTATATTATCTGGACGTTATTTTTTATTGTTCATTTCAACTTTCATCTGAAGGATGAAATGACTATTTAATCAGGAATATCTATGAAAACCCAACCAGACTGGACAAGCGCTATTGATCAAATAGTCGATATGGGCTTGAGCCATGGATTGGCGCAACGCACAACTGAAGACCCCGCTTTCAATGGACGCACCATTTGCTTAAACGGCAGGCATGTACTGAATTTTGCTCTTTGCAGTTACTTGGGTTTAGAACAGGACGCCCGTCTCAAGCAAGGAACTATCGATGCGGTGACCCGCTACGGCACTCAATTCGCCATATCGAGAGCCTATATGTCGGCAACGCCCTACACGGAACTGGAAGCGCAGCTTGAAAAACTGTTCGGAAGCCGTGTTCTGGCAACCCCAACAACGACATTAGGCCATATTGCCGCCTTACCGGTGCTTATTCAAAAAGGCGATGCCATTATCATCGACCAGATGGCTCACAACAGTATGCAAACCGCTGCAAAGTTGGTGCAGGCAGAAGGGGTACCTGTCGAAACCTTGCTGCACTGCAACCTCGAGCTGCTTGAGGAACGAATTATTGAACTTAGCAAGCGGCATCGCCATATCTGGTACCTGACCGACGGCGTTTACAGCATGTTTGGCGATCTGGCTCCGGTTAAGGAATTAGGCGCGCTTTTAAGCCGCTATGAGCAACTGCATCTGTACTTTGACGACGCCCACGGCATGAGTTGGACCGGCGAGCATGGCAGAGGCTATGTTCTTGATAATCTGCCCATTCAAGAACGGATGGTGGTTGCCACCTCCTTGTGCAAAGCCTACGCTGCCGGCGGCGGGGCGCTTATTTTCCCGAATGAGCGGATGCATCGGCGTGTTAAAAATTGCGGCGGGCCGATGATCTTTTCAGGCCCCATCCAACCGCCAATGCTGGGCGCAGCAATTGCATCGGCGCGCATTCATCTGTCATCGGAAATGAGTCGTCTGCAAGACGAGCTGCAAGATCGCATTGCGCTCTGTAACCGGCTGCTTAAGATATACGAAATACCTGTGGCATGCAGTTCGCATTCACCTATTTTTTATATCAAGATCGGCCATCCCTATCTTGCCGGCGATATGGCTAAATACTTGCTTGACGAGGGTTTTTATACTAATCACGCCGTTTATCCGGCCGTTTCCCGGCGGAAATCAGGTATTCGTTTCACTTTAACGCGGCACTTGTCTTTTGAGGATATTCACGGTCTGGTTTCGACAGTAGCTCGCATTCTTCCGAAGTTTCGGAGAACAAGTTCCAGGAAGAAAACGGAAAAATGCCTGCCGCTATAACCTTACCGGAAGAAATCAAGATAGCCGGCTAGAGTCTGAGACTGTGAAAGTATTCGGTTTAAGAGACTAACCACGGAGGACACAGACGACTGCACAGACAGGAAATGATCCAGTCATTTCTCTGCATTCCCCACATCCCTGTGGGTTATGCAGGAGGTAGGCAGAAAACCGCTCCTGCGTAAGCTGCATTGACCTCCAAGGATGGAGGAAATGCCGCAAGATTGCCTGGAGCAATCGCGGCTGACTGCCATGGAGGGTGGAAATGCCGCAAGATTGCCTGGAGCAATCGCGGCCGCCACATCCCTGTGGTTTAGCAATGCAGGAGCAATTGCCGACGACTGCATGGATGCAGGAGGTAGAGCACCAACAGTAGGCGCTTTAGGCGATGCAGGAGCAATTGCCGAGAACACGGAGTCTTTTATAGATTGAATTAACTGGATTATATTCTCCGTGTTCTTCGTGTTCTCTGTGGTGAATAATCCTTTCAGCCTGCTATGGATGATACTTTCACAGTCTCGTCTTTAATTGGCTTTTATCTACCCTAACCTATCCACTGCTAACGCTGATAAGTACCGATCAGTTCTGTCTGCCCAATAATATGCCCTTCCATTGCCGCTTCCAGCTTGGCTTTATTGGGCTTGTGCAAATCGGGCAACTCAATGTCCAATGCGTAGAGCTTATGAAAGTATCTGTGCCGGCCAACCGGCGGACACGGCCCTCCGTAACCCGTTTTTTTCCAGTCGTTGATGCCTTCTTGCGTCCCGGCGGGCAAACTATCAGTCTTAGCGCTTCGCGGCAGTTCCGCAACAGATGGCGGAATGTTGTAAAGCACCCAGTGCACCCAGGTCATTTTGGGTTTGGCAGGATCCGGCGCATCGGGATCATCGACAATCAATACCAGACTCTTGGCGTTTTCAGGAACCCCTGACCAGATTAAGGACGGCGATGTGTCGTCACCGTCACAGGTAAACACTTTGGGAATTTCTCCCTGATGGACAAAGTCGGGCGATTTGAGGGTCAAAGTCATGTTTTTCTCTCCTTCAGCCAAAACGACTGCTGTAAAAAAAATACTAAAAGCTAAACAAAATAAGCGAGTAATCATAGGCTGCTTGGTTAAGTTCATTAATCACCTCAAAAGTAGAATTACCGTCTGAGTCCCAATCTCCGGATTGGATATCTCGCGAACAGGAAGCTGATTATTCCGAAAATTTTGCTTTGGAACCTGCAAACCACTCCTATAAGTTTATGTTTTCTTCCAAACCATAAACCTATCTAAACCGATCGGCAATTGTAGAAAAGACCTACAGACAAACAACTTTTCATTGATTTAAACTCCTATCCACAGCCGATTCTTGCTCCATAAAATCAGGAGGTTATACACATGAGAAGAGTAAAGCACCTAATTTTCTGGCTTGTGGTCGCCGGCATTATTTTGCTGTTATTTTCCACTCACGTCATCGCTGAAAATGATTACTTCCGGCAACGGCAAGCGTTGGTAAACATTATCAAGACCCAGGTCAAAAGGACCAGCAGCTTTCTAAGTCAGGAAGCGCTTGATGAACAGGTGATCAATGCCCTGCTCAAGGTACCGAGACATGAATTTGTCCGCGAGGCTGATCGGCCCTATGCCTACGATAACCGGCCTCTTTCTATCGGTTACGGACAGACCATTTCCCAGCCTTATATCGTCGCCATCATGACTGATCTGCTTAAGCTGAAAAAAACCGATCGGGTGCTGGAAGTCGGCACCGGCTCCGGATATCAGGCCGCCATTCTCGCCGAACTTGCCGATAGCGTATACACCATAGAAATTATTGAACCACTGGCTAGGCAGGCGGAGAGAAACCTGAAACAAGCCGGCTATGAGGCCGTTCATACCCGCACAGGCGACGGTTATTACGGCTGGGAAGAAGCCGCGCCTTTTGACGGCATCGTGGTGACCGCCGTAGCCAGCCATATACCGCCGCCGCTGATCAAACAGCTAAAGCCCGGCGGCCGCATGATCATCCCGGTCGGCGCTCAGTTTATGACTCAGTATCTGGTTTTGGTGACAAAAGGCGCTGACGGAAAAATCACCACCCGCCAAATTCTGCCGGTCAGTTTTGTACCGCTCACCGGCAAGCATTGACGGAGTAATGATAATGAAACCACGCTTATCACTGCTGGCCGCTGTCGCCATTATCTCGGCCTCCGCCTTGGCCTATGAAGTTTTATTGATGCGCTTGTTTTCGATTATCCAATGGCACCATTTTGCATACATGATGATCAGCCTGGCGCTGTTGGGCTACGGCATGAGCGGCGTTTTTCTGGCGCTGAACCGCGACCGGCTAGTGCGACTGTTCCCGGCTGCGATCATGGCGAATATGCTGCTGTTCAGCATTTTTGCGCCCGGCTGTTTTTTGCTGGCTCAGCAGATTCCTTTTAATCCGGCAGAAATGCTATGGACATCCGCGCAGCTGCTGTACTTGTGCAGTATCTACCTGATGCTGGCCTTGCCTTTCTTTTTTGCGGCCAATGTCATCGGTTTATCGCTTTACCACTATAAGAGCGAAGTATCTTCCGTTTATGCCTCCGATCTGTTTGGCGCAGGCTTAGGCAGTGTCGGCGTTATCTTGCTGCTGTCCGTGATATATCCCGAACAGATATTAACCGTATTGATGCTGTCGGGAATTATCGCCACCCTGCTGGTATCGAGCTATACCTTTCGCGCCCCGAAACACTGGACTATCGCGTCCGTTATCCTCGGGCTGGCGGTTATTTTTGCTCCGGCCGGCTGGATAACGCTGAAAGTATCTCCGTATAAAAGCCTGAACCAATTACTGCAAGTGCCCGGCACGAAAATCATAGACCGATATTCCAGCCCGCTGGGCTTAATCAGCGTGGTCAAGAGTGAAACGACCCCGCTACGCCATGCCCCCGGCCTAAGCCTAAACGCCACGGCGGAACCGCCGGAACAGCTCGCCGTATTTACCGACGCGGACAATATGACCGCCATCACGCGCTACAACGGCCATCCGGAAACACTGAGTTACCTGGATCAAACCACCTCAGCCCTGCCCTATCACCTCAAACAACTCTCCGACATCCTGATTCTCGGCGCAGGTACCGGCAGCGATATTCTGCAGGCGAACTATCATGCCGTTAAGCATATCGATGCCGTTGAACTGAACCCACAAATCATCGATCTGGTGCAGCTAAAATACGCCGACTTTGCCGGTCATCTCTATTCCGGCGCGCATGTTTATGTCCATATTGACGAAGCCCGAGGCTTCCTTGCCGCGAGCAATCGCACTCACGACCTGATCAATATTTCCTTGTTGGATGCGTTTGGGGCATCGGCGGCAGGCCTGTATTCAATGGCTGAAAACTACCTTTATACCGAACAGGCCGTGCAGGAATACCTGCGCCATGTCAGGCCGGACGGTTATCTGAGCATTACCCGCTGGATCAAAGTGCCGCCGCGCGATGAACTCAAGCTGCTGACTACTGTTATTAACGCGCTTAAAGATGCCCATGTCAGGCAACCCGGCCAACAAATCATCATGATACGCGGCTGGCAGACCAGCACTCTAATCGTAAAAAACGGCGCCATTTCTGCAGAAGAAATCAGCCGCTTAAAACAGTTCTGCAATGAGCGCAGCTTTGACCCGGTTTACTATCCCGGCATTTCGGAGTCGGAAGTCAATCGCTTTAATATCCAGCAGCAACCTTATCTATACGAGGCCGCAGTAGCGTTATTGAACGGTGACAGTGAAGCATTTATCGATGACTACAAATTCAATATCGAAGCGGCAACCGACGATAAACCCTACCTGTTCCACTTTTTCAAGTGGCGAACTTTGCCTGAGATAGGGTCGTTGTTGGGTACTGGGGGAAGCTTTTTGCTGGAAAGCGGCTATTTATTGTTAATCGCGGCCTTAGTGCAAGCGATACTTGCCAGCCTGTTATTGATCGCGCTGCCGCTGTGGCTATGGAAAAGCAAACTCGGCATAGCACCGGGGACGGGAAATCATTTGAGCATGCTGGCCTATTTCTTCTGCCTGGGACTGGCATTTTTGTTTATTGAAATCGCGTTTATCCAGAAATTCATCCTGATCCTGCATCATCCGCTTTACGCCATCACTGTCGTGCTCAGCACCTTTCTGCTGACCGCCGGCGCCGGCAGCTACTTCTCATCGATCTTGTCATTCAGCACCGAAAAGTCGGCATTTATGCAGCCGATAGCCGCTATCGCGTTACTCAGCATCAGTTATAGCCTGGGTTTTGAATCGATCTCCGCATTTTTACTGAAAACAGGGGACCTGGGCCGCTACCTGTTTTCGATAATATTGATAGCGCCGCTGGGGTTCTTCATGGGCATGCCCTTTCCAATGGGTCTGACTAAAATCGGCCAAACTGCTCCGGCACTGATACCTTGGGCCTGGGGCATCAACGGTTGCGCCTCGGTTATCAGCGCAATACTGGCAACCCTGATTGCGATGCAGTTCGGCTTTACCGTACTCATCTTTCTGGCAGTTGTGTTGTATGGGGTTGCGGCTTGGTGCTTCCCCAAAGTAGCATAGGCACCCCAAAAACCATCCGCAAACCTGACATTTACCGACTTTACTGTGACGACTTTCAGCATGCTTTTCATGGATAATTCTCCAACATTACTTTAACTCTATCCATCTTATGACCTTCGAACTGAACAAATACCTGAAAAGGATAAATATAGCCAAACCCGAAACCACTGCGGAAGGTTTGGCGCAACTGCAACAAGCCCAGCTCAACGCCATTGCCTTCGAAAATATCGACCCCCTACGCGGAAAATTGCCGGATTTGGAACCCTCCGCGTTAAGCAAAAAAATTCTCGATGAAGGACGAGGCGGTTATTGCCTGGAATTAAACGGCTTATTAGGGCTTGTATTACAGGAGCTAGGCTTTAACTTCGAACCTATTTTAGCCAGGGTTCGGATGGGTCGGCCCGAAGGCGGACCGCGCGGTCACTTGGCTTTTTTAGTCAACATGGAAGACGATCTATGGTTGGTCGATGCCGGTTTCGGCGGCCCCTGCCCCAAGCGTCCGCTGTTGGTCAGCCACAATCAAGCCCAGCGTCAAGGCCATGACGTATTTCGTGTCAAAACGGATACTGCCAACGACGAACTGGTCGTTGAAAAACATCAAGATGGCGACTGGTTTGCATTGTACGGATTCGACAGAGCGAAAGTTCAGCGTTGCGACCTGGAAGCCGCCAATGTGGTTTGCTCGACGTGGAGCCAATCCCGCTTGGCGCCATTTCCAGATAATCTGCTAATGTGCCGTAATACCGAACAAGGTCGCATTCAGCTGTTTAACAAAATGTTTACTGCGACCTGCGGAGACAAGCAAACAAGCCGAACGATCGAAACGGTTGATGATTTAGGCGCGACCATTCAAAACGATTTCGGCATTGCCATCACAGCCGCTGAATTAAGCCACATCGCTTCGCGGCTGCAATTCGACGACTGTGGCACAACTGAAAACACCTGCAATTGACTTTGTAATTCATCAAAATATCAGCCGAGTAACACCTTGTCAGCGTCAGGGACAGATGGGCATAAATCGTTGCCGATGGCCACGGCTAAGATCAGCCAATCCACCTAGCGTTGATCGTTAACGGCTCCTCCTCGCCCATCAGCGGTACCGGCAAGCAGTAGTTTTGTCTGACATGGCGCGTTCAGGAGCTTGATGATGAAAGCAACTCAAAACGGTTGACTGAAAACCTATGAGGCAATTAGCTACGGTATTTGCTTGTGCGTAATGCATATGGAATCAAGGAGTTTTGTAGGGGTATTTTTGCGGTTGCCGAAACGGGTCGCTATCAATCATTCAATAGTTATAGTATCTTGCCTAACGGATTGCAGGAGTTGCGTTATACGCCTGTGATTGAAATTTAATATGCACCTTTTAGGTGTCTACTTTACGTTAGCATACAAAAGTACAAGGATATAATGTGGAAGATTTATTGATAGCGATTGTCAGTATATTGATAGGTGTTGCGGCAACATTTTATGCCTCTCGCTACTATTATCGGCGCTCTGTCGATAAAGAGTTGACACCATTCATACAACTACAATCCAACGTTTTATCTCACATAGATGAAGAGGTTAAATCCGATCTTCATATTGAGTATAAAGGCGTAAAAGTAGAAAACCTTCAGCAGCTTCAGTTTCTCGTTGCTAATACAGGTGAAAGAGCTGTTCGAGACGTAATAAAACCACTTCTTTTAGAGTTACCAGAAAACTCTGAAATCATGGACGCAAGCATTCTGTATATATATCCAGAAGGGCGTGAAGTGATACTTGATACTACAAAATCTGGAAATATCGTAGAGTTTAATTTTCCCCTTCTCAATAAAGATGAGTTTTTTATTTTTAAGCTATTAATAAAAGGTGAGCCAGAGAGAAAGGAGCTGAAGTTCCGGATCGTTGCGGATGACTTGCCGCCAGAATTAAAAATAAAACGCCTTACATACAATCAAATTGAGCGGGAATCAAAAGACGAAAAAGGTAAGTTCGAGCTTGGTTTATTAATCACGGGCGTAATACTCTTAGTATTTGCATTATTTTCCGGAATATTGGCTCACTATATTCCTAGTGATGCTCTACCCAAAATAACCAGCAAAACATTCGAGATGGTGAACGATTTGCCCATTATTGGTATCGCATCAGTAATTGGTTATATTTTAACTGGGATATTTTCCTTGCTTGGAGTAATGGCAACTATTGGTGCAATTGTTGGAGATTTTGAATTTCCAAAAAGCAAAAAGTTTCGTCTTCCTAATGAATTTGCAATAGGTGGCTATGGTATTCGGTCAATTGTGATTGAAGATGCCGTCATCATTGAGCCCGCAAGTGCTAACAAGTCAATGCAGCCGACCGCTGACGCGGCGGCTGATTGAAGCGTTATGCCTCACTTTCCTATCATAATGGAGTAACAATATGGAATCAGGAATTCGGTAAGCAGGCTTCTGGTTAAGGACCCTTGCAACCGTCATTGATAGCATTTGGTTGTATGGAATCATCTACACTATTCTTTGGTTTCTGGTTGGCCCTGACATTTTCAATCCTGAAGCCCGCTACACTTTGACCCAATTCACTTTTGAATTGATTATTCCGCTGATTGTGGTTATGGCGTTTTGGATCACTAAATCAGCCTCACCAGCCAGGTAGGGGGCGCATCGCGCCCCATTTCGTAGCCCAAGCGTACTGGGCATTTTGATTCTTGCAATGAATTGTCCGTTGAAATGCTTTGAAAGCAACCCGACTTTTGGTGTTTGTAAACGGGGCGCGATGCGCCCCTACCGGACTTGAAGATTGTAATTCCAAAGCCATCGGGTAGTTCCCGATGTAGCCTGAAAGACTAATCTAAATCTTGTAAAGTAGCTGGCGCAGCTGAATTATTAATGATACGCGTAAGCGCACCCTATAAGACTGGCGTGGTAGTGTGGCAATGGTGCTGCTCTAGCGTTACACTGTAAATATTACGTGAAATAATTTCCTCCCCTGGAGAACTCTGAATGCGTCCTTCAATAGCCCTGCAAACCCATCGCGACGCGATCCTTGAAATTGCCCTGCGCCATCGTGTTAAAAACGTGCGGGTATTCGGTTCGGCGCTACACGGCGACGACACCGAAGACAGCGACTTGGACTTATTGGTCGATCCTACGCCGGAAACCACATTGATGGATATTGCCAAAATTCAAGTCGAAACTGCCCGTTTGCTCAATATCACGGTCGACGTATTAACTCCCCGCGCCCTGCCCGACAAATTCCGCGACCAAGTGATAAAAGAAGCTCAGCCGGTATGAGCAAAAAAGATATCCTGCGCATTCCCGATTACCTCGAACACATTGTTGAAGCTATTGAGCGAATTCACCGCTATGTTGAAGATCTGTCGGAAGTTGACTTTCTCGATGATGAAAAAACTCAGGATGCCGTAGTCAGAAACTTTGAGATTATTGGCGAAGCAGCGCGCAACATCGAGCGTTACCACTTGGCGTATGCCCAATCACATCCGGAAATACCGTGGATATTCATGTACGCCATGCTAACCGTATTGCCCACGGCTATTTCAAAGTGGATTTTGAATTGGTTTGGAAAACCATCCACGCCGATTTGCCGGAACTGCATGAACAAGTTCGGCAACTGCTTACCTCGCCGGATTGATTTACTCTGGACTTTCACCGCTTCCGATTTTTTCAAAATCTTGTAGTACGCTGTGCTTAGCTTACTTATTTATGCGTAATTGAAAAATGGTACGCGGCGTAATCTACAGCCCAGACAATCTCTTTTCCTTGCCCGACATGTTCGCTAATTGTTTAACCCGTCATTTTGGCTGGAGCACAAGAATGTCGGGCATAACAACATGATCGGCCTAAGATACTAGGCTTTATGGATTCAGATCAGACCTTCCAGGTTTTTAAAGCCTGGAAGGTCTTGGCGGGTAACATAACGTAAGGCGATAAGACAAAACCTGCCTCAGCTTTTTTGTTCAGCATACTTTACAAATGACCTTGTCCGTAACCCACCGGTGTTTACGGTTTGTTATCCAGTCGATCTTGCAAATTGTCCGTGTAACGCTGCGCCGCTTTGCGAATGAACTTTGTCTGGGTTTGGAAATTCCGGCAGCGGGTACACATCATCACATGCAGACTCACTGCAAAACGCTCGGCTAAACTCAATTTTTTATCCAGTCCTTGGGAAACCAGAGCAGAAATATCTCGACAGTTACGCATGATGATTCTCTTATTTAATAGTGTTAAACCAGCGAATTTCCAAGCATTCACGCAGCCGAAGCCGCGCCCGGTGCATGGTGACCCAGTAATTGGCTTCGCTGAGCCCGGATTCCCGGCATACTTCCTCGGCGTCCAGGCCGACCAGTTCGCGCAACATGAAAACATTGGCCATTTTAGGCGGCATGTTGTTCTGGCAAAGCTCGTAGATTGCCCAAAATTCCTGCTGTTTTAGCGCCGCTTCGGGATCTCCCCAGGATTTTGGGCCTCCGTTCCAGTGGCCGTTTTCCAGAAAAAAGTCGTCTTCTCCCGGTTCGCTCTCTTTATCCTCTGCATGGATAAAATCGGGTAGCGGCGCTTCGCGGGCGCTACGCCGCCAATGATCGGCCATTTTGTGTTTGAGGATGCCGATCAGCCAGGTGCGCAATTCGGCTTTGCCCTCGTAGGCCGCCGATTGCAAAGCCGCCAGCAGCGTCTCCTGCACGACATCGTCAGCCAGTTGGCTATCGCGGCAATGCAATAGCGCGTAGCGGAACAATAATGGCCGTTGTTCGGCCAACGCTTGCTCGGTAAAGCTCTCCACCATTGCGAAATCCTACTCTTTCATCTTAAAAGATCGTTCAATGGCTTTACAGGCAGAGACATGAACGAGAACGGATTTAAGCCGCTCATCGATGCTGAATCGACCGCTGCCGCTTAAAACCAGAGAACACAACATCAGTAAGTACATTAAGGGCAATTTGTAATTACCATAGCCCTGGTCGGTAATGGCATAGCCTTTCCATAATTCGCCAAGGCTGTGCCATTCGGCGGGCCAGTGCACGGCGACAATCGCCACCACGGTCAACACCATTAACGCCAGACTGAAAAACCGGGTTGCAAAACCCAAGATCAGAGCTACCGGCGCAATAATTTCCAGGCCGGTAGCCAACGCCCAGCTGACATCCGCAGGCAGCAAGCTAACTGGGAAGGGAAACGCCAAGTCGGCAAACCAGTTGTCGCCGTTAAGTTTTTCCAGCCCGGCCTCCCCGAATTCGTAGGCCAACAGCAGCCTTAAAAATAGCGGAGAGATGCCTTGCGCGTTATCGTCAAACCATCGGGATAATTTGCCTGAACAAGCGCAGACGCGGCCTAGCGTTGAAGAAGCCGAGCAGATCGCACTGTAATGGCTGGGTAAAGAATGATCGTTCATAGTGTATGTACTTTATAAAGGTTAATCTTAGAAAATCGAAGACCTATCCAGACCATCCAGGTTTTTAAAACCTGGATGGTCTTTGCTACCGATAATCACGCCCTGACGGTGCAAGTCGGCCAAAATGCCTCTACCGAACTGCTCCAGATTCGACAGTTCCGAAGGCATTAAATCCCTGCCCAACTCGTGCAACACTTGCTTTGCCGTGTGCTGTTTTTGCAGAAGCTGCACTAGACCGGCAGTCATCCGGTTGAGAGCGATAAACCGTACTTGGTCAGCCGTATCGCGAAAACCGAGAATATGCGTGGCGGCCGTCGGCGGCTCCGATGGCTGATACGCCCGGCTGATTTTCTGCACCGGCCAAGCGTAATTCAGCAATTTCATGACCGGCGTGAATACCAACACTGCATCCATTAGTTGCGCATCGGGCAGCGTTTCAGTCGTAAAAGGCTCTACTTCCGCAATCGACAGCACCAGTTCCATCCATTCAAAATGCGCCAATTCGGCCAAAAACGCAGGGTCGCCCGTAGCCTGACGCTCGTTTTGCAGATACAGCACGAACTCGTCGGGGATCTGCCGGTAATAAGGCGACCGGCAACGGTGTTCGGCGATAAAGTCTTGAACTAGTTGCTGCCAAGCCGTTTCACCTAACAGCGCCTTCGTGACCGGGAAGCACGTTGTCAGGCTGTCATTGAATTTGTTGTACAGCAAATCGACATAGACACCGACGTCTTTCCAGGCCAAACCTGCCGGCGAAGGCTGTTGCTTGGGGTTACGCAGATACGTCAAAAATTGCCGCTGTACAACCTGAAACGCGGGAATAGTACCGGTCATCATGCGGCTTCTCCATCGACGGATACAGGAAGCATCCCGTCGGGGGCGCGACTGCCGAAACGCTGCTGCAAATCGGCAATCTGCCCGACTTCCACTAACAAATCGGCTAACGGCGGTATATTAAAATCCCGTTCCAATAACGTCGGAAACACGCCGAAAGTCTGATAAGCCAGCTCCAATAATCGCCAGACAGGGTCGCAAGCCGCCTGTCCGTGAGTGTCAATAATCATCCCCGACTGATCCAAATCATGTCCCGCAACATGCCCGTAAACAACCCGTTTCCCGCACAAGCCTTGCAAAAAGTCAGCCGCATCGTAGCCGTGATTAAGGCTATTGACGTAAATATTGTTCACGTCCAAATGAAAAGCGCAATCGGCTTCCGTCAACACGGCATTGATAAAGGTCAATTCGTCCATTTCCGCACACGGCGGCATGACATAATAAGAGGCGTTTTCCAGCGCGATCGGCCGTTCGAGAATGTCCTGCGCGATACGAATCCGTTCAGCGACATGGCGCACGGCCTCTTCGGTAAACGGGATAGGGTAAAGGTCGTAGTAATGATGATCGTCGCTGCAAAAACTTAAGTGTTCGGTATACAGCGCGAAATCGTGTTCATCGAGAAACGCTTTCATGCGCCGCAAGAAAGCGATATCCAACGGCGCAGGGCCACCCAGCGATAGCGAAAGGCCATGCGCCACAAAGCGGTGGCGCTCCGTATAACTTCGGAAAATCTTGCCCAGTCTGCCGCCGATACCGATCCAGTTTTCCGGCGACACTTCAAAAAAATCGATCACTTCGGGTACGCCCGATTCCAGCGCCGGTAAAAGCTCCCGCCGCAGCCCCAGCCCTGCCCCGTTAACAGCAAAAGTTTTCATAATTAATTCTAAAATGAAAACCAATAAACACTAGCTGCCAATGCAGCTACCATCATCATGCCCAGCATTATTTTTTCATGAACGCATAAGCCTTTTTGGGCACAGCAGCTATTTTTCATTTTGCACATTGCAGACATTGTATGTCTCCTTATTCGGTATTTTTGAAAGGGTTTGCCGGATTCGATTCATAGCCGCCTGACCAATTTGTCCTACAGGGGCAGTCCTTGAATTCAGAACCGCCCGCAAGAAAAAATTTCAGGACAACTATCAATGCCGCCTGTCAGTGGCAAACGGCTTTGGGACCGTTACATTTTTCCGCTGCATCCTCCTTCTTTCATTTTTTCTTCCGGTTTTGCCGCACCGCTACAGCCGCCCTCTTTCATTTTGTTTTTGTTGGCGCCGCATTTGCCTTCTCCGCACTTGCCTTCCTTCAACTTGCCGCTGCAACCGCTTTCATTCATTTTTTCGTCCGCTGCCGCCAGTTGTTGCGAACTGTTGATATTGGACATTGCAAACGGGTTTTCTCCGGCCTGGATAGCAGGTGCAATGCTTAACAAAGAAGATGCAAGCGCGCCGCCCAATGTCAAAGTTAAGGTTTTTTTGTTCATATCGGATACTCCAAAAAGTGATTAAAGATAGTAGGAGGGCTTTAGCAACATACGCTGTAAAGCCTTCCTGCCTAATCAGTCGGAGATGATCCGTATTCCTTACAAAATATTTTTTTGAATAGCTGGATTTTTATCGGCCTACCGTCTGCCGATATATTTTCTGCGGAGCTTTGATGGCCGGGAAACCGACCGTCAAGGGCAATCAGGGTCCCAAATCAGCCGGGCGATATCGGACAGATCGACATTTTTATCGACCGGACACTGCGGACAATCGGTTCGATTGGGCCGATTAGGGCAATGCTCGCATTGGCGGATCAAGTCGCGGGCGGTTGCAATGTCCTGTTCCAGTTTGCCGAGCTGTTCGATGCTTGCGCGAATGTCGGCTTGCAAAGCGGACAACTGCGGCAGGACGGTCGCAGCCGCTTGCGTACCGGTCGGGCATTCAGCGCGTAAGGTCGCCAAACTAGCGATCAGCTCCAGGTTGACGCCGCTACGGCTAAGCCTGAGAGCGACATCCATACGCTTTACATCTTTAGCGGCATATAAGCGGGTACCGGCTTCGGTGCGCGCAGGACCGAGCACGCCCAGTTCCTCGTACAAGCGGATAGTGCGCGGCGTGGTGGACAACAGTTCGGCAAGCTCGCCGATTTTCAGGAAATCACGTTGTTTGCGGGGAGGTAGGCGCATGACACTATTTAACGTTAATGTTATATTTTGTTGACAGAAAGATGACACCCAGCATATAACAAGCGTTCCTTAACTTACAAAAATAATAGAACAGGAGAGCTTATGTTTATTCCAACCGAACCCATCGGCAGCATTCCGCGTCCGCCTGAATTGCTGGCCTGCATCCGCGAATTCCATAGCGGCCATGTTTCCGCTGAAACCCTGCAAGCCGCATACGATGCCGCCTTGCGCGATACGGTATCGCGTTTTGAAGCAACGGGCTCACCAGTTATCAGCGACGGAGAGCAGAGCAAACCCAGCTTTGCCACCTATCCTTTGGCCGGGTTGCCGAACATTGCCGAGGACGGTTTAAAGATTCCCTTTGCCGACGGGCACAGCCGGCAGCTGCCGCGTTTGACGGCCGGCCCGTTCCGTTACAGCGTCCATGCCGACCGTTATTTAAGCGCCGCCCGGCGTTACGCCAGTGTACCGGTCAAACAGGCGGTGATTTCCGCGTCCGCATTAAGCCTGCTGTATCCCGCCGGCGGCCTGGAGGGTTATGACGAACAGACTTTTCTCGACGACTTGGTCGAGCAGGCGGCAACCGATATTCGCGGTTGTCTTGAGGCGGGCGCTCATCGCGTGCAAGTCGATTTTACCGAAGGCCGTCTGGCTGTGAAGCTGGACCCCGGTAAGAACTTGCTGCGCCATTTTATTGCGCTCAATAACCGGGTGCTTGAACAATTCAGCCCGTTGCTACGCCCCCGCATCGGCGTACACACCTGCCCCGGCGGCGATTGCGATTCCACCCATAGCGCCGATGTCGACTACGCCGAACTGTTGCCGGAACTATTTAATCTGCAAGCCGGTAATTTTTACGTGCAGCTTGCCAGCGAGAAAAATCCCGAGCGGGCGCTGGCGGTGATCAAACAGAATTTGCGACCCGGACAGCGGGTTTTCGTCGGCGTGATCGACGTGTTGACCTCGGATGTAGAAGAGCCTGAAACCGTACGCGACCGGGTGTTGCAGGCGGCGGAATTCATTCCTTTGGAACAATTGGGCACGACCGACGACTGCGGTTTTTCGCCTTTTGAAGATGATACGTCCACCGGGCGGGACACCGCTTTTGCCAAAATCCGGGCGCGGGTGTTGGGGACGCAAATGGCGGCTAAACTGTTGGCGAGCTGAAGATAAATCAGGTGCAAGGCGAAAAATTTAGCCTTGCACCCGTGTACATTAGGAAAAGCACTTAAGGCCATGGATAAACACGAATTTAACCGGACAGACAATAGAGACTGTGAAAGTATTATCCAAAATAGATTTAAAAGCTTATTCACCACGAAGACACGAAGGACACAGAGAAGAAAAATAATTATTTTAGATCAATGTCTTGAAAAAACTTCGCGTCCTTCGTGTCTTCGTGGTGAATTCTTTATTTTGTTCTAAAGCGATACTTTCACAGTCTCAATAGCTTATGTCCAGTCCTCAATGGTTATTGCTTTGCCCGCGCGCTTTCCAGTAATTCAACTTGAGAAAGTAGGGACAGCCGAGCGGTTTTAGCACTTCCTCGCCTTCACCGCCCAGCCACTATTTACAATCCTAAATCGCTTAAACCGGTGTGATCGTCGGGGCGGCGGCCCAACGGCCAGTGGAACAAGCGCTGTTCCGGCTTGATCGGCAGGTCGTTGATGCTGGCAAAGCGCCGTTGCATGAAGCCTTGCGCGTTGAATTTCCAGTTCTCGTTACCGTAACTGCGAAACCATTGGCCGGAATCGTCGCGCCATTCGTAGGCAAAACGTACAGCAATACGGTTATCAGTAAAGGCCCATAATTCCTTGATCAGTCGGTAGTCCAGTTCTCTGGCCCATTTGCGCTGCAAGAACTGCCGCACTTGTTCCCGGCCTTGCGGGAATTCGGCGCGGTTGCGCCAGAGCGTGTCTTCGGTATACACCAGCGCGACGCGATCCGGATCGCGTGAGTTCCAGGCGTCTTCGGCCATGCGTACTTTTTGCGCTGCGGTTTCGGCGGTAAACGGCGGAACGGGCGGTTTGATTTCTTGGGTCATGATATTTCTCCGTTATAGTAATGAGTTAAGCTTGCCACATGCCCGGCATCGAAACATATCCGGGCAACGCGCGGAGGCGTTGAAACCAGGCAACGATATTGGCGTATGCGGCGATGTCGATGCCGCCCTCCGGTGCCAACGCCAGATAGGGATAGATCGCCAAATCGGCAAGCGACACGCTGTCGCCGGCTAGCCAATCCCGACTTGCTAACTGGCGGTCGACAATGTCCAGCACCTTGGCTGTGATTTGCCGGGCTCTGGCGATGTCGATGTCGCGACCGAATTTATGGTGCACTCGCAACAAGGCCGGCCCATTGGTAATTTCATTAGCGGCGGTCGATAGCCAAGCGGCAATTTGCGCTAAACGGTAGGCGTCATCCGGCCACCATGGTTCGCCGCTGTAGCGTTTGGCCAGATAGACCAAAATGGCTTGGCTGTCCCGGATGACCAGCCCGTCGTCGTCCAGCACCGGCACTTGACCGAACGGGTTGATTTGCAAATAGTCCGGGCTGCGCTGTTCGCCGCCGAGCAAATCCACCGGGCGCGCTTGGTAGGGCAACGCCAAAAAACTTAGCAATAATCGGACTTTGTGGCAGTTGCCGGATAGCGGCATGTCATACAGGGTAATCATGATGTGCTCCTGGTTAAACGAAACTTTCGAATTGCAGCCGCTCGTCGGCGATGCCGAGCCGGCGGGCGGTTCGACGTACAGCGTCGATCAAGCGCGCCGGGCCGCAAACATAAATGACGGTATCGGCGGATAGGCCACTCAATAACGCCGGTACATCCAGCCGGCTTGGCGTTGGCGTTTGGCTGAAATAAAACCGGCAATGATTCGGCATTTGCCGCTGCAATATTTCGACAAACGCCATTTGTTGCGGTGCGCGGCCGGCATAGTGAAGTTGGAAATCCGCTCCGCGCATCATCAATTCTTCCGCCATCGCTTTGATCGGCGTGATGCCGATGCCGCCGGCGATCAATAACGCCGGACGGCCGTCCTCATGCAGGCAGAAATAATTGTCCGGCGCATCGACGTTAAGGTGGGTGCCGATTTGCCAAGTGTCATGCAATGCTCGAGATCCGCCTTCGCCGTTGTCGATCCGCAAAACCGCGATGCGGTATTGGCTGGGGTTGTCCGCTGCATCGGTCAGCGAATAGGCGCGAGAAGTAATACTTCCGTCCGGCAGCGCGATCGGCACTCGCAGATGCGCGCCGGCCCGGTACGCCGGCAGCGGTTTGCCATCGGCATGGCACAGCTCGTAAGCGCGAATATGGGGCGTTAACTGCCGAATCCCGGCAAGCGTTAACGGCAACGCACCGCTACCCAAAATGCCGGGCGCTTGCGGTTTCGTCACCGTTTGTTCGTGAGCTTGGCGAAGCAGTTCTTCGACTTCGCGTTCGCTGTAGCGCGGCGTGATGTATTTCGGGCAATTCCAATCGAAAGCTTCGACCCGGATAACGATGCCGCGCTCGACCGGGGCGCGAAAGTCAGGCGACTCCAGTTTGGCAAGCAATTCCGGCTCGGTGCGTTCGTCCACCGCACGCGCCCGGCCCCAGATTTTCAAGCGCCGCCGTTGCGGATAGTCCATCAGCAGCAAACTGACCCGGTCGTCGCCGCGCAAATTGCCTACCGAAATGTATTGGCGGTTGCCGCTGAAATCGGCGTAACCGAGGGTATGCTCGTCCAACACTTTTAAAAATCCCGCCGGCCCGCCGCGATGCTGTACATAGGGCCATCCGGTCTGACCGACCGTGGCTTGATAAAAGCTGTCGCGCTCGGCAATGAAGGTTTGCTCGGCGCGGCCCAACACAACCTGTTCGGCCTCGCCGAGTTCGGCCGCCCGATACGCCATGCGGCTGCCCATTTCGGTTTGCACCGCTTGCACATCGGGCGTGAAACTGATTTTGGCAAAAGCGCGGGCCATGATTTTGCTCCTGGTTGAGGTTGAAATATTGGCGCTTACTGTGACACAGCCGCCAACCGCGTTGAATAGCCGTCATCTGCAATAGTTTATTCCATTCAACGCAAGAATCCGGGCCGAGTCCGTCTTTGGACTTGGCCCGGCGCACTATCAGGCTGCCTGTTCCAGCGCCACTTTCGGGAAGTCGATGTCAACCCGGCTGGCTTTGCCCAGGATATTGGTCATGATGTTCATGCCGACGTGGGTAATCACCTCGACGATGTCGGCCTCGCTAAAACCGGCGTCGCGCATGGCCTGCAACTCGGCATTGGTAACTTCGCCCTGGTGTTCGACCAGGGCGCGGGCGAATTTAACCGCCACCGCCGCCTTGGCGTCCTGGCTGCCGCCGGCCCGGTTGGCTTCGATTTCCGCTCCGTTCAAACCGGCTTTGCGGCCGATGGCGGTGTGTGCGGACAGGCAGTATTGGCATTCGTTCTGCTGCGCCAGCGCCAGCGCGATGCGCTCGCGGGTGGCGGCGTCCAGCGAACCGTGGCCCGCAATGTGATGCAAACCGAGGAAGGCTTTCAAGGCGTCCGGTGAGTGCGCGAACACTCGCAAAAAGTTAGGCACCATGCCCAACTGGCCCTGAATGGCTTCAAACAAGGCGCGTTGTTCGATATTCGCGGTTTCGTTGCTAACGGTGGTAATACGGCTCATGAGTGTTCTCCAAATAATGAAAGGGGTTGTTAATCGCCTGAGTGAAATTTAGTGCATTTCTTCGTTAGTTAGAAACATACCCCAGATTGCGTTACGTTGTTATTTTAAAGAGTCGCTACCGCGACGCTTGCTTGAATCGGGTTCTCGCACCCGAGGGCGAGCTACTTTCTTTTGCGCCGCCAAAAGAAAGTAGCCAAAGAAAAGTCGGCCCGTTGCCGCTCAAATCCTGCGCTCCTCGCTTTTGCCGAGGGTCAGCAGAAGGGGCTCCTGCCCCTCTGCTGACGTGCGGCATCCCTGCCGCCCCCCTCACGGGCTATGCTCGACAAAAGCTCCGGTGCTCGGCGCGGCAAACGGGATCCCGTCCGTGCCACAACAAGTTCCTACTGCTTAATAGATAGCGTTCAACAGTGGGATGGATCTTAACTAACCGAGAATTGCTCTAGCAGGCGGGTATAGTGTGTCTTATTGCATAAAAATGAAGAATAGCTAAAATTATCAATTTATTATTCCGATAAATGGAATTATTAATGACTCGTCTACATTTAATGAACGTGTATGTCGCGGTGGTCGAGGCCGAAGGCTTTGCTGGCGGCGCGCGCAAACTGCACATGTCGCCGCCGGCGGTGACGCGAGCGGTAGCGGCGCTGGAAGAGCGCTTGGGGGTTAAATTGCTGAACCGCACCACTCGCCATGTGCGCATGACCGAAGCCGGGCAGAAATACTACGAGGACGCCAAACGCATCATCGCCTTGGCCGATGAAGCCGACGACGCGGCGCAGGGCATCAACGCCGAACCGCGCGGCCAACTCACTGTCACCGCCTCGGTACTGTTCGGCCGGTTATATATAATACCGGCCATCGTCGAGTATTTGCGCCGCTATCCGGCGGTGGAAATGGATGCGCTGTTCGTCGACCGGGTGGTCAACATGCTGGAGGAAGGCGTGGACGTGGCGATCCGTATCGGCGATTTGCCCGATTCGTCATACCGGGCGTTGCGGGTCGGTTCCGTGCGGCGGGTGTTATGCGCTGCGCCGGACTATTTGGCGGCACACGGCATTCCCAAAGTCCCGGAAGATTTGCCGGACCACAATATCATCTTGGCGCGCGGCTTAAACCCGGCCAACGAAATGCGCTTCGTGCGCGACGGCCAGCCATTGACGGTGAAAGTACAGCCGATGTTAAGCGTCAGCGATAACGATTCGGCCGCCGGCGCGGCCATTGCCGGCCTGGGCATTACCCGCCTGCTGTCCTACCAAATTGCCGAGCCGTTGCGGACCGGCAAGCTAAAAATCGTACTGGGCGAATTCGAAAGTTCATCGGTTCCGGTTCACATCCTGCACCGCGAGGGCCGCCATTCCTCGGCCAAAATCCGCTCGTTCGTCGACTTGATGGCGGAGCGTTTGCGGGCGGAGTTGGCGTTGAATTGACGGGCGACTTTTAGCTCCGCCGGAAGGTTCCGGGCGGTACGCCAAAATGCCGCTTAAAGGCTTTGCTGAACGCAGCTACCGATTCGTAACCGCTCCTTTCCGCTACCCGCTCTACGCTCATACCCGGCTCCATCAACCAGCCTGCGGCGATCTGTAAGCGCCAAGCAGTAAGGTATTCAATCGGCGAACTGCCGATCAAGGCGGCAAATTTCTCCGATAATACGGTCTTGGATAATCCCGCTTTGGAACAAAGTTCGGCAACAGTCCACGGCTGCCAAGGCTGCTGGTGAATCAAGCCCAACACGGTTGCAAGACGCTTATCCTGCATCGCCGCAAACACGCCCTTCTCTACCAAACTTTCCTCAATGCAGTAACGAATAACCAAGACAAACAAACTGTCGCATAAGCGTTCCACGACCGAGTCGCAACCAAAACGCTGACCTGTGGCTTCCTTGATAATAAGCTCGATCAGTCTGGCCAGTATGTCGCCGGCCTGGTTCTTTTTAATCACAATCTCGGCGGGCAGCGCCTGCCACAACAATGACCGGGGCGCAGCCAGCTCCATTTCGCCGCAAACGAATCCCGATTCGCCCTCCTCCCAGCCGGTCAAACGGTTGTTGGCAGCGTCGCTGGGCAAATGCTCGGCGCTATAGGACAAAAAGTGTTTTGGCGCATGCGGCAGGAACAAAATCAAATCGCCGCTTTCCAAAACCAACGGCGCTTGCAGGCTCGGCGAATGCACCCAGCCTTGCCCCTTGCTGACCAAATGAAACCAAACCGCAGTCTCGGAATTGTGATCCATCAGCCAGCGCCCGCAAACGCCGCCCGAATAGACCAGTTTGGCGTGCAAGTTCAGTGCATTGACCAGCGGTGTTAAAGCATCCACATCGCTCTCCCGGACAATCGGACAATAATCCCGGAATTGCAGGCATGGGTTCGGCAAGCCGCATTGCTTAACCTACCCCCGTCGAAATTTTTCATTGCGGAGATAACGAAATGACCGTTTAGCCCAAACCCTTGCATAACAAAACCTATCGGATTAATTGAAAAACCAGGAGATAGAGTATGTCCCAATTCAGTATTTATTCCATTCAAAAAGCGCCTCTTGTCGCTCAACCGCTGCTTGAAGGCGCGCAACAAAAATTCGGCTTCGTGCCGAACTTGCTGGGCGGCTTCGCCGAATCGCCGGTGGTTTTACAGGCCTATCTTAATATTGGCGCACTGTTCGACAAAACCTCTCTGACTCCGGTCGAGCAACAAGTGGTACTGCTTGCGGCCAGCGTCGAAAATCATTGCATCTACTGCGTCGCCGTCCATTCAATGCTTGCCAAACATAAAGCCAAGGCCGATGCCGCTATTGTCAATGCCCTGCGCGAACGACAGCCGTTGCCGGACAGGAAATTGGATGCCTTGGCGGCCTTCACCCGCGCCGTGGTTAAACATCGCGGCCAGGTAACCGGCATAGCGCTGGATAATTTTATCGGCGCAGGATACAGCAGGTCGCAGGTTCTGGAAGTCGTGCTGGGCGTAACCATGAAAACCCTCAGCAACTACGCCAACCATATTATTCATGCGCCGCTGGACAGTCAATTCCAGGCCGAGGCATGGAACGAGCCCGTCCAGTGCAACAAGCAATGTGCTTGAACTTTCTATTCATCACAACACAATCAGGAGCAACACCATGCCACTCGTACAAATCAAAGGTATTAGCGGATTTTTATCGCTACAGCAAAAACAGGAAATCATCAGTAAAGTCACCGATGCGATCGTCTCGGTAGAAGGCGAAGGCTTAAGGCCGGTCATCTGGGTGATCATTGAAGACGTAGCTTCAGGCGAATGGGGCGTTGGCGGGCAAGCCGTTACTACGGATGCCATTCGTGCGATGAGTCAGCAGTCAGGATAGTTACTTAAGGATGTGTAAGTGCGGAAAAATCCGCGCTTACACCATCACAGCATACCCAATCACCAACACTTACAGGAACAATGATGAATCTGCTTAAATCGATATTTATCAGCAATTACATGATGCTGGTGATGACTATTGCCGGTTATGCCGGATGGATGCTGTACCAAGGCGGGAGCCCAATCGCCTGGAGCGGCGCAATGCTGACTGCCGGACCGCTGTTGATAGTGATTACCCGGCTGATGCTATTCAAAAACGTGGCGCGCACCAGTGCCCATTTTCCGTTTATTAATTTCCTGGCCGCAGTCGGCGTCGGCCTTGCCGTTTGGGCTTGGTACGGACAAGACGCCAGCGCTACTGCCCCGGCATTCGCGCTGGCCGGATGGTTCGGTTTTTTGCTGTATGTCTACTGGTTTTCCACCTATGGCGGACGCCAACCCAGCGCAAAACTCAAGATCGGCTCGACCTTGCCCGGCTTTACCGTCAGGAACGCCGACGGCGCCACCGTAACGTCGGCCCAACTAACCGACAAACCGGCCATCCTGATTTTCTTTCGCGGCAACTGGTGCCCGTTGTGCATGGCCCAGATCAAGGAGCTGGCGAGCCGATATAGAGACATCAGTGCACTCGGCGTCCGAGTTGCCCTGATCTCCCCGCAACCGCACAGCAACACCGAGGCGTTGGCGAAAAAATTCGGCGTGGAATTCGATTTCATCACCGACGAGGGCAACGCCGCAGCCTGTGCGCTAGGCATAGCCCATGCTCACGGCTTGCCGATGGGCATGCAAATGCTGGGTTACGACAGCGAAACCGTATTGCCGACCGTCATCATTACCGGCAAGGACGGCAAAGTCATCTGGACGCATGAGACCGACAACTACCGTATTCGCCCCGAGCCGGGCGTTTACCTGGAGGTGTTGCGCCGCCATAAGGTAATTCCCGAGGCGGCCTGACTCATATACGTCCAGAAGCTTGATTATGAAGGCAACTGAACACGGTTGACTGGAAAACCTGTGAGGCAGTTATTGATAATACTTGCTTGTGTACGATGCGTATGGAATCAAGGAATTTTGTAGGTGTACTTTAGAAGTTGCCTAAACGGGTTTCTACCAATAGTTCAACTATTTGTAGTATCTTGTCTAACGGATTACAAGAGTTGCGTTATACGCCTGTGGTTGAAATTTAATATACATCTTCTTAAGCGTCTACTTCGCTAAACAAACTGGTGTGTTGCAAAACTTGACGGCTTTTTTGCGTATCGGAGATCGACCAGTCGCGTGGCCTAGCGCCTCGCTCAAGCACACGCTTCATCTGAGCTTGATTATTTTTTAGAGAGTTAAGATGAGCAAAAGAGCTATTGAGACTTTAAAGTTCACAGAGAAGCTGTGCTTAGCTCGAAACGTTAGCCCGGTAGGGGCGCATCGCGCCCCATTTTGGAGCCCAAGCCCCCTACCGGGCTCAATCTATTACGGTAGTACGGATTTATCTTCGGGAAGGCAAACATCTGCTCACCAAGAGCATGGACTTTTTGCACAACGAAGAGAAAGTCTCAGGTGTTACGGTATTGCAAGGTATTATGGCTTTTGGCCCGGACGGCGAAATTCGGACCAGCCTCCTACTGGACTTGCCCCTGGACTTACCGTTGATCATTGAGTTTACAACTTGCCTGAACGGGCTGAGAGCGTAATCAATCATCTTCAAACCCACATGGGGTTATCTTATGTCGTGAGCTGGTCGGCGACTAGCCATACCAGAGATATTTGATCGCTACCGGACTTTTTTGAAACCTTAAAAAGTCCGGAAACCACGTTTATTTTTTCCAAATAGGTTGTTCAACAGTCTTTAGTAAAAGACTCACTTGGACTTATCCGCTTCTTTCTTTGCCTCTCTGGCTTCTTTCGCCAATGCTATGTAACGTTGACGCAACAACGTGAGTTCTTCCTCTTCTATTTCTTCTAAATCAAGCAGTGCATTATTGGCGCCTTCAAAAGCCCGAATCAATTCATCCAATTTTACTTGCATAGCTTCCGTATCCCGGTTTTGAGTGTGCTGAATCAGGAACACCATCAGAAAGGTAATGATGGTTGTTGCGGTATTGATGATCAGCTGCCAAGTATCACTAAAACCGAAAAGGGGGCCGCTGATAAACCAGACCAGAATAACGCCTATGGCAACATTGAAAGCAAAAGGCCTTCCGGACAAATGACTGAATAATCGGGCGAAATGGTCGAACTTGGCATTCCAGTAGGCGGCTTTCTCCATGTTATTTGAAAAATCAAGGATCTGCTTCTTAAAAAACTCCACGAGTGAATGGCTATTCATGTGATGCGCTCCATTGGTTTTAATTACAGGTTGATGGGTGTAGGCTCGGAAAACTCAGTCATGCTGTTTTTCAAAACCAAGTACCTGAATATAAGTTTCCAGCTCTTGTTTAAAGCCGGAGTGCAGGCTTTGCCTAAAGCGCCTACTTTTGGTACCTGCTTTGCAAGCGGAGCTTGCACTCCAAAAACCCGAAAACTTTAGTTCGATTACTTATATCCAAAACTGCCAAGATATTCTGAAACGATCAAAATCGAAAGTAAAGGAAGCTCTGCGTGGAACCAACTCCATCTGGTGATTATCGGATGCGCCGCAGTGCCAGCGTGCCGTGACCACGAGCAGCGCTGACAGTTCAAAGCCGAATACCGTGAAACTGCTGTCCAAAGCAGGCCGACTGCGACACTAAAATAAATTCAGCAACATCGTCAACGTATCGGCAATAAAGAAAATAACACCTAACCTATGCCGCTAGCGCTGAACCAAAAAGCCACTTCGGTGAAAATAGAGGGAACCGCACACCATACAATGAAAATGCGGACGCATTTTCAGGGCGCCGCCGGATAAATCAAGAGTATGAATATTTGTATCTTCGGCAAGCGCCAGCAGCGGTTGGGTTCCGTGCATGTATTAATCCTTGGAAAACCAAATGTCGCCGTAAAAGGCGGAAGCTTGTCCGTTACTGTTGTCGGTATCGGTCATCAGCGCAACCGCATCGATAGTGCGCAAGTCTTCGCCGAACAGTTTTTGCAGGTCGGCACGGACATTGCGCTTTTCGCTGTACCAGACATTTATCGATGCTTCCGGGCCGCGCTGAGCTATCATCATCGCATGGTCGCCGGCAAAGGCATTAGGCCAGACTTTATCTTTTGATGTATTGCTCGCCCAGACATAATTAATTGCCTTAGTCTGCCAAAACGCCAGACCGCCCTTGACCACGACATAAATACGGGCGGCATAATCGTCACCGGCCTTACTTTGCTCATTCAGTCCGCTCAAGCGATTGGCAATGCGCCAGGACCAATTCAGGAACGGCGTTCGTTCGAGATCGATGCGCTGTTCCTTAAACAGCCCCGAGCCGGCTGCATGGCTATCGGCCTTTAACGCCACGACGCCGTCCAGGGTTTGCAATTGATAGCGGGTTTCGCCTTTAAAACGCTTGTGCTCCCAACCATCCAAACGGTTGCGGCTGAATTCGCCAAGCGGCAGTTGGGGTTCGGCAGCAAGATGCTGCACCGGTAAAGTCATCAAGAATACGATAAACACTATTTTCATGTTTACTCTCAAATCCCTTCGCAATTGGATCAAGTCAATTGTAGGAACTGATCGGCTCATCACCCGCAACAACCCGAATGTTTACCCTGTTTCTGAACCGGTGGACAAGGGACGCTGCCATAAGAGCAAAATACGCAACAATCGCCGGATTTTGGTTTTATCAGGCTATGACAACCCTCGCATTCATAAAACCATTGACAGGCATCGGTGGGCATTTGCTCGGTTTTGCTATAACCACACACCGGGCAGACCAGCGTGGACTCCAAAATGACGTTATTCATTGCATAGCTCTCTCGATTAGGATAGCGGGATAGCCCGTCTCGGCAGCGGCGCGAAGTAGGGCTTCAACATCGGTTTTAGCATCATCGAAAGTCACAATAGCTTGACGGTTATCAAAGTTTACCGTTGTAGCAGTCACGCCCGGCACTCGATTAAGCGCTATTTTTATCGTAACAGGGCAAGCGGCACAGCTCATACCGGGTATTGACAGCGTAACAGTTTTGGGTGCCGCCCATGCCGGCTGGCTAACAGCTATAGTCATCATTAGCATAGTAAAGTATCGTTTCATAAAGGTCGTCTAATAAAATAAAGGCAAAATATAAGGGAAAAACAGTGCCAGCAAAACCAGCAGCGAAACACTGTAGAAAGTGACGATATGCCATCGGCGAACCGGTGGTAAAGCGCATGGTTCGCCTGGCTGACAGCTTGGGATCGGTCGAAAAATACGTTGCCGGGCAAAAAACAGCGCGGCCAGCGAAATGATGATAAATACGGGGCGATAGGGTTCCAGCGCGGTCAGGTTGGCTAACCAAGCGCCGCTAAAGCCTAGCAACAGCAACAAGAGTGGCCCTAAGCAGCACAGGGAAGCAACAACGGCCCCCAATCCGCCGATGAGCAGAAAACGAGCGCTGTGTTGTGATTCAGACATGAATTTTCTCCGGCAAGTAAAACTGATGTAGTAAGCTTACTTCCGTATTCAAGTACGGAGTCAATAACCATGAACAAAATCGTCAGCAATTTGACTATTGGCGGCTTGGCAAAAGCTGCTGATGTCAGCGTCGAAACGATCCGCTTTTATCAGCGCCGCTATCTATTGACTGAACCGGACCGGCCTTTGGGAAGTATTCGGCGCTATAATGCCAAGGATGTTGAACGGATTATTTTTATTAAATCCGCGCAACGGCTGGGATTCAGCCTTAACGAAGTGGCAGAATTGCTAAAATTGGCCGATGCCGAGCAATGTGACGAGGCACGGACTCTCGCCGAACATAAACTCACCGATGTTCAAAGCCGCATCGCCGATTTGCGCAGTATCGAATCAGCCTTGCAGAATCTAATTTCCTGTTGCCAGATCAGCCGGAGCGCGACAAGATGTCCATTGATTTCAGCATTGCAAAAAAAACCTGATATTTAGATTCAATACCGATAGCAAGCATAAATTGCAGCCGAGCATAAGGCAGCGCAAGGCAGCGTCAGCAGCCAGGATAAGGCAATGGATGTTATCACCTCTGTGTTGGCCTTGCCGCCGGTCAGTCCTATGCCGAACAAGGCCCCGACCGAAACATGGGTCGTGGACACCGGCATGCCGAATTCACTGGCAAAAATCACCAGCAAGGCGGTGGTCAGATTGGCTGACAGGCCCTGAGCCGGTGTAATAGGAACGATTTTATGGCTCATAGTTTCCGCAACCCGGCGGGCGTTGAACACGCCGCCCAACAGCATTGCCACGGCAATCGCGACAATAGTCCATTGCTGGCTAAAGCCGGGCGCCAGCAACAATAATGCGGCTATTTTAGGCGTGTCGTTGAGGCCGCGGGCAAAACACACGGCCCCGGCACTGCAAAAATGCAGGCTGTTCAGCATGCGCCCGGCATCAAAGCCCAATATGACGCCTGCGTCGCGTTCAGCACAAGCGGCCTGTGAAGCTACACTGAGCTGAGAAAGATCGGCTGCCATTGTTGCATTGGAAGAATCTGCAAATTGAAGACTGTCAGATTGTTCAACGCATAAGCACAAGGGTTGGTTAAACAAGGACAGTTTATGTTGAAGCCGGTGCAACAACGCCGCCAGCAACAGCGCAGCAATCGGGCTTAATAGCAGCGGCAAGACAAAATTGTTTAACAAGGGCGCCGGATTTAAGTTGCCCAGCGTTGCCACTAGCGTACTGCCCACCATCGCCCCCAGCAAGGCATGCGTGGTGGAAATCGGAAAGCCGAAGCGAGTCGCCAAAATCACTGTCATTCCCGCGCCACCGGCTACCGCAATCATGCACGGCAATGATTGAATCAGCGCATCAGGCGCCAAGCCTTTGCCGGAAAATTTGACCATCAAGGCTTGCGCCAGAAACAAGGCGCAGATCGATCCGGCCAACGTCGTCAGCGTTGCCCAGCTTAAAGCCAGCCGGTAATTCGCCGTGCCGCTGCCGAATAAGGTCGCTACCCCTTTAAAGTTGTCGTTGGCGCCGTTGGCATAAGCCAGAAAACACACAGCAATGAATAAAACGCTGGTAATCATTAAAGCTCTCCTTTTGCCGGCCAGGATATTACCGTAAGTCTTTAGGAGAACGATAAAACCTTACAAAAAATATTCAGGCCGCAAGATTGATATGCCCGTATTGCTCATTAGGAGGGTAACGTTGGCGGCAGAAACGGTTCGACGCCTTCAAAATCCACATCAGGATGATGTTTTTTTACCAGCTGTTTGATTTCTTCTATACGCTCCTTGGGAATGTCTACCAGAACCAGAAGCTCACCGTTTTCAATGGCTTCTTCAAACCTCTTTAGCCGTGTATTACCCGAGTTCATTCCCATTAAACTGTTCATCATCGATCCGATGGTTGCGCCAGCCATAATAATCCCTAAGAGCGGCCCTCCCGCAATCGCAAACCCGGCAAGCCGTAAACCAATTAACCCTGCCAATAATCCGGTGGTGCCGCCTAATGCGACGCCCCGCTCAAGTGCGGGAATAAAATCGGTTTTTATGCTTATTCCGGCTTCAGGTAGACCTTCAAGCGGTGTGTCTCTTTTTGCCAGAACATGAATATCGTGTTCTTCTATGCCATTTGCTCGGAGCTCATCGACGATTTTATGGGTAGTGGCAAGATCGGGGGCTAAAAAATAGATTCTTCTCATGGCGTTCTCCTTTGTTAGTGAGATTCACATTGACGATGAAGTCCACTGAGAGGTTATTTTGGCTTTAAAAATGCAATAACAGGACAGAGAGATCACTACCGATATCATAAAATTATTTCATTGTGTTTCAATAAGTTGAACTACGTATTTCATCGAAGCTTATTCAGAGTATATTCAATATCTCATTACAAATCAGGTATAAGAATTATTGCCTGGTAGAGTAATCGGTATCTGCAGAATATCGTTTTGTACCCATGCCGCATAAAATCGGCCGTTAACGAGGGGGTATCCTTGAAATCGATAGCTGGATCGCTTGTCTGCCGATGGCTTTTGGTTTTTGCATGGCTATCGACTTTCGGCTTAGGTCACGCGGCACTCACGGAGGCAACAGCCGAAGCCGCCGATATTGAAGTTTTCGTACGCCAAGGTTGTCCGCACTGTGCTGACGCGGAAGTGTTTTTACAGTCTCTTAAACAAGAACAGCCCACGCTTAACATTATTGTTTATGACGTCATTCAGGAACCCTCCGCGCTGGAGCGCTTGCAGCTTCTGGCCGGCGATCAAGGCATAAAGTCGGCAAGAGTGCCCGCTTTTAGGATAGGCGATGAATTGATTATTGGTTATTCAAAAGAAGCCCACACCGAGCAGCTTATCCGTAATGCGCTCGCTAAAGCCCAAACACCCAAAACTCAGGATGATGCGGGCAGTTGCGATATAAAGGCAACCTTGCCTTGTGAACCTGATCAATACATCGATTTCCTCGGCTACAGACTGTCGCCGGACAAGCTTGGATTAACGCTGTTCACGCTGGCAATGGGCCTGCTGGACGGTTTCAATCCCTGCTCGCTGTGGGTTTTGATGCTGATGATTTCATTGCTTGCGTCCATGAATGACCGGATGCGGATGCTTACCATCGCAGGCACTTTCGTGGCCGTGGAAGGCTTGGTTTATTTCATTTTCATGGCGGCTTGGCTCAACCTGTTCCTGCTAATCGGCCTGTCGCGTTTTTCGGAAATCGTCATAGCATCCATTGCCTTGCTGGCCGGGCTGATTAATCTCAAGGATTTCTGGTTTTCCGGCAAAGGCGTATCGCTATCGATCCCGGATTCAGCCAAACCGGGCATTTACGCCAGAATCCGGCGAATTCTCCAGGCGCAAAACCTGACAGGGGCATTGCTCGGGGCGGTGCTGCTGGCTCTTTTGGTGCAGATTGTCGAATTCATGTGCACCTCGGGATTTCCGGCTTTATACACGCGGATTCTGACCATGAAACAGCTAAGCGCCACCAGTTATTACGGCTATTTGCTGCTGTACAACCTGGCCTACATGTTCGATGACATGATAATTCTAGCCATCGGCATCATCACGCTGAGCCAGCGACGGCTACAGGAAAAGGAAGGCCGTTGGCTCAAATTAATCAGCGGCTTGGTGATGGTGGGAATAGGCGCGTATTTAATACTTAAACCGTCTGACATAGTTCATAACACGGGGCCTACCAATGAACAGCAAATCAATAATTCCCTACTGGGAGCATTTTGAACACGGCGCGGACATCGGTATACGCGGCATTGCGCCCACGCTTGAGCAGGCGTTCGAACAGGCTGCGGTTGCGATGACCGGCGTAGTCACGCATCTTGACCTGGTTTCGCCATCGACAGTCGTCTGCATCCATTGCGAAGCGCCCGACAATGAACTGCTGCTGGTCAGCTGGATCAATGAGCTGATTTATGAAATGTCTGCACACCGTCTACTGTTCAATCGCTATGAGGTAGTGATTGATGATGGCAAATTATCGGCGTCAGCCTTCGGTGAAGCCGTTGACCAGCAAAAACATCAACCTGCCGTAGAAATTAAAGGCGCCACTTTTACCGCTTTACGTGTCTATCAACAAGCCGATGACTTGTGGGTTGCGCAATGTATTGTCGATGTTTAGAGGAGCTATGCGATGGATATCAGCCAATTTGTACAACGAAACGAAACCTGTTGGGAAATTCAACCCAAAGGGGCCATGCGCGTTCCTGCCGTTATTTATGCCGACGACCAATTGTTGGAGGCGATGGACCAGAAAGTTTACGAGCAGCTCAGCAATGTCGCGACCTTGCCGGGCATCGTTGAGGCCGCCTATGCAATGCCTGACGCGCATTGGGGTTACGGTTTTCCAATCGGCGGTGTCGCCGCTTTCGATCCCGATCAGGGCGGCGTCGTATCGGCCGGAGGCGTAGGTTTCGACATTTCCTGCGGCGTGCGCACTTTGCATACCGGCCTTACGATAGACCAGTTGCAACCGCATAAACAAGCACTGGCGGATGTGCTATATCGCACGGTCCCTGCCGGCGTCGGCAGCCGGGGGCGAATACATTTGAATCATGACAACATGCACGGCATGTTGACCGGCGGCGCGCGATGGGCGCTCGAACAGGGTTTTGGCGAAGAGCAGGACCTGGAACGCATTGAAGAACACGGCTGCATGGCCGGTGCCGAAGCGCAATACATATCCCCTAAAGCCCGCGAACGGCAAAAAGATGAAATGGGCACTCTCGGTTCCGGCAACCATTACCTGGAAGTGCAGCGCGTCTCGGAGATTTATGACCCGGAAATCGCCAAAGCTTTCGGTTTGCGCAAGGATAGCGTGGTAATCACTATCCACTGCGGCTCCCGAGGACTGGGGCATCAAATCGGCACCGAGTTCATGAAAGACATGGCGATCGCGGCACCCCAACACCAGATCGTGTTGCCGGACCGCGAACTGGCCTGCGCGCCGTTAAATTCGCCATTAGGAAAAAAGTATCTGGGCGCGATGCGGGCGGGCATCAACTGTGCATTAGCGAACCGCCAGATCATCACCCATCTGACCCGGCAGGCTGTCGAGAAGATATTTCCCGGCATCCATCTCAGCCTGCTGTACGACGTTTCGCACAATACCTGCAAGCTGGAACACCACATGGTTGACGGCAAAAGAAAGCCGCTGTATGTGCATCGCAAAGGCGCAACCCGCGCGTTCGGCCCCGGCCATCCCGATCTGCCGCCCGTATTCCAAGACGTCGGCCAGCCGGTGCTGATCGGAGGTTCCATGGGCACCAGCTCTTACGTGCTGTGCGGCACCAAAGAAAGCGAGAAAAACTCGTTCAGCTCGGCCTGTCATGGCGCGGGCCGGGCAATGAGCCGCAGCCAGGCGACCAAGCACTGGCAAGGCAGATCGGTGGTCGACGAACTGGCTGCGCGCGGCATTATTATCCGCAGCCCATCGATGCGCGGCGTAGCCGAAGAAGCGCCCCTGGCCTATAAAGATGTCAGTGCGGTAGTGGATGTCGCGGACCGGGCAGGTCTGGCCCGGAAAGTCGCCAAGCTGGAGCCGGTGATTTGCATTAAAGGCTGATGTTACGCATATGCATGATTAAAAGCGTAGTCCACGAAAGGCACGAAAAAACGGAGTACGAGGAAATAAAGAGGCCATCAGCAAATCCAGTCATAGGTCTGTCCCTTCATCGTTAGACATAAGTCTGTTTATTGGCATGAATACTGGAATGGCTCGGATGTAGGCCGGAATAAACCCGCCCGGCGACAGCAAGGGTGGGTGTTGCCTACAGGGATGTAGGTAAGGAGCGTGAGCAGGAGCGGAAGCTTTTCCGGCAATTGAAATGCCGGAAACACCAGTTTTCGCTTTCGCTCAAACCGGCTTACTTGTGCCCTATGGGTATTCCGGCCTACGTCGGTGTAACGGTGAGAGCCTGTCCGGGGAGTCGTAGTAGTAGTAGTAGTAGTAGTACGAGAATGAATGCAGGCATCACACCACAAGCCACCAACCTACGGCTGATATTCTTCGTGCCTTTCGTGCCGCCTAGAGGCGCCTACTTTTGGTTTTCGTGGACAGGGTAAAGCGGTGAACCAAGGGCGTGTGCGGGTTTGCCTAGCGGCATAGAGGCCTTCCGGCAAGACCGTCGAATTGCCGCGTATAAGTTACTGGGCGGCGCGTTCTTCACGCTTGCTCTAGGCCACTTCCGCGTGACCATCGTCTTGATGGCATAACATTTACGTAAAGCAGGAAGGATTTATGTTAAAGGCAGACCTATTTAAAAATCCCGACCTTTCCGGCAACGCTTGCTGGAGAATGCCATGAATGCAGCCGTTTCTGCATCGGGCCAAATCAGCTTCATGCCGTTCGACGAGTCGACGGTGACTATACAGTTAAGCGGCAGCTGGAACCGTGAAGCGTCAATCAAGCCGGTCGAACACGTTTTCGCTGATTTGAATGCCATCAAAAATCTAAAGCTTGTTGTATTGCAAGCGCATGATCTTGCAGCATGGGACAGCCGCTTGCCGGCTTATCTTCTCAAGATCATCGATTATTGCCAGTCCCGGCACATCGAAGTCGATGCGTCCGGACTGCCCGAAGGCATACAGGCACTGCTCAAACTGGCTCGCGCGGTACCGGAACGGGCCGGTGCGCGTCGCACGACGCAAAAAAAATCCACTGTGGCCGAAATTGGCAAGATTGTCCTGAACGGCCTTAAGGACGCGAAAGGTCTGCTTGCTTTTATCGGCGAGACTTTGCTGGCTTTCACCGCGTTGATTCGAGGTAAAGCGCGCTTTCGAACCATCGATATATTTTTATGCATACAGGATGCAGGCCCATCGGCTCTGCCGATCGTAACGCTGATCAGCTTGCTGGTAGGCTTGATTCTGGCTTTTGTCGGCGCCGTGCAGTTAGCCATGTTCGGAGCCCAGATTTATATCGCCGATCTGGTCGGTTTAGGCACGGTTCGCGAGATGGGCGCGCTGATGACGGCGGTGATCATGTCCGGACGCACCGGCGCCGCCTATGCCGCACAGCTCGGCACCATGAACGTCAACAGCGAGATCGACGCGCTCAAAACCATGGGCATATCGCCGATGGAGTTCCTGGTGCTTCCGCGGATGCTGGCCTTGATCCTGATGATGCCGCTACTGTGCCTTTATGCCGACCTGATGGGCATGCTGGGCGGGGCGATGGTCACGATCAGCGCGTTCGATGTGTCCTTGATCCAGTACTACAATGAAGCCCAGAAAGCTGTGCATCTGACCGATTTCGGCATCGGCCTGTTCAAAAGCCTGGTGTTTGCGGCGCTGATTGCAACGGCCGGCTGTATGCGCGGCATGCAATGCGGACGCAGCGCTTCCGCTGTCGGCGATGCCGCGACGGCAGCCGTCGTTAATAGCATTGTTTACATCGTGGTCGCCGACTCGGTGATTACCTTAATCTGCAACCGGCTCGGCATATGATTACGCCGCATATTACCGTCACCAACCTGACCATGGCTTACGGCGATTTTGTGATTCAGCGGGATTTGAATTTCACGATCGAGCATGGCGACATCTTCATCATCATGGGCGGCAGCGGCTGCGGCAAAAGCACCTTGCTCAGGCATTTGATCGGCCTGCAACAGCCCGCTAAAGGCGATGTATTCTACGAACAGCAAGACTTCTGGCATGCCAGCGACGAAGAGCGTGTCCGCGTCATGCGGCGTATCGGGGTCTTGTACCAGAGCGGCGCTTTGTTCAGTTCCTTGACGCTGGCCGAAAATATCGCCCTGCCGCTGGGCGAGTTTACCGATATGAGCGCCCATGAAATTAGCGATATCGTGTCCTATAAACTCGCCCTGGTCGGTCTGGCGGGCTTCGAGGATTATTACCCGTCCGAGCTCAGCGGCGGCATGCAAAAACGCGCTGGTCTGGCCAGGGCTATGGCGCTTGATCCCGAGATTCTGTTCTTTGACGAACCGTCGGCCGGACTCGACCCGGTCAGTGCCAGGCTGCTGGACGACCTGATCGTCAGTCTGCGCGATACCTTGGGCACCACTATTGTCGTCGTAACTCACGAGCTGGCAAGTATTTTCGCCATCGGCAACAATTCGGTTTTCCTTGATCCCGACACAAAAACCATGCTGGCGACCGGTTCGCCCAAAAAGCTGCTGGCCGAATCCAAGGATGCCAAGATCATTCAATTTCTGACCCGAGGCGAAAGCAATGCCGATAAGTCTGTCCAGTAGGGAGCACTATTGCCATGAGTAAACCTATCAGTCCTGTCGCTATCGGCGGCTTTACGGTCGGCGCCTTGGCGCTTTTGTTGGTTGCGCTCTTTGTATTCGGCGGTGGCCAGTTTTTGCAGGCCGATAAAGTCCGCTTCGTGATCTTTTTTGATTCGTCGCTCAATGGGCTTGATATAGGTGCGCCGGTAAAGATGCAAGGCGTCAAAGTCGGCCAAGTCACGAAAATCGTTCTACAGATTGATCCGAAAACCAACAAGATATACAAGCCGGTAGTCATAGAGATCGACCGTAATACTCTAACCAGTTCCGAAGGCACGGCTTTTCCCAGAGCGATGAAGCGTAAGGAACGGGAGGCAAACCGGGACAGGCTGGTTGCCGCCGGTTTCCGCGCCCGCCTCGAGATGCAAAGCCTGTTGACGGGTTTGCTGTACATAGATTTCGATGTGCATCGTGATAAACCGCCTGTGTTTACCGGCCTTGAATATCAGGGCTTGCTGGAACTGCCCGCCGTTCCTACAACCGTCGATGAAATCCGCAATACGGTCGAAGAAGTGGCAAGAAAATTCAACGAATTGCCGCTGGAAGACATCGTCCAGGATTTATCGGGCAGTTTGCGCGAAATCAAGAAATTTCTGGAGTCCCCGGACATCAAAAAATCCAGCGCCGCCTTGGCCAATACTCTGGAGGAAACGGAGAAAACGGTGAAAATGCTCAACCAGAATCTGCAACCGCTGCTGGCCAATACCAACAGGACAATGGCTAACACCAACAAATTGATTGAGGATTTCAAGCCCATCGTCGCCAACACCGATAAGACATTGACTGCTGCAACCGCCGCCCTTGACCGGGCAAGGGATTCGATGACGAAACTGGACGGCGCTATCGGACCTGAATCGGAATTAGATGAAACCATGCAAGCGCTTAAAGATGCTGCACGCTCCATCAGGAACCTGACCGACTATCTGGAGCGCCATCCCGAAGCAGTGCTTACCGGTAAAGACAACTAAAGGAGATTGACCATGCCCATAAACCGACTCGTTTTTGCTCCGTTGTTATCTGTTTTGCTACTGTCTCTGGCGAGCTGCCTAGGCGGAACATCCTCTTCATCGCAGTTTTACATGCTGGAGCCGATCAGTGACGCCGGCCAACAAAGCCCGGCCCAAACAACCGATAAGCAGGTTATTATCCTGTCGCCGGTGCGCATTCCGCACTATGTGGACAAGCCCCAGATCGTGACCGCCACCGGTAAAAACGCCTATCAACTGAGCGAACTCAATCGCTGGGCCGAGTCGCTGGATCACAATATCGGCCGGGTATTGGCGCAAAACCTTACGGTTCTGGTGCCGGCGGAGGTGTTTTTTTCCAATAATTCAACTACGGCAGAACGGGCTAATTTCAGGGTGTCGGTCAATATTCTCGAATTTCATGCAGCCCCGCAAGGACAGGCCGGTTTGACGGCGAAATGGCAAATAACCCAAAGCGACGGAGTAACGGTTAATCGGCAGGCATCTTATCGCGCACCGGCTTCGAGTTCCGATTACCGACTTATCGTGGAAGCGCTTAACGACTGCCTCAATCGCCTGAGCCGCGACTTGGCGATTGAGCTACAAGGCTTGGCTAACCGCAAATCATAATGAACAAAGCGAGCCCTGATAAACACCGTAGGGTACGAGACTGTGAAAGTATTCGATTTAGAACAAAATCAAAGCGGTTCACCACGAAGACACGAAGGACACGAAGTTTTCAATGCATTGAATTAAAAAACAATTATTTTTCTCTGTGCTCTTCGTGTCTTCGTGGTGAATATGCTCTTAAAGTGATTTGGATAATACTTTCACAGTCTCGTACCCATCGCGTACCATTTTCTGGATCAAATCCCCAAACAGTGGCTGACAGTGATGCTCCTGAAGCAGACCCTATGCAATCGCTCTATATAGGCACCAGCGGCTGGAGCTATCCGGAATGGCAACAGCATTTTTATGCCGGAGTCGCCCGAAAAGACTGGCTGGCATTTTATGCCGAACGCTTTGGTGCGGTGGAAATCAACGGCACTTTTTATCATTTGCAAAGTCCCGACACTTTTAAAAAATGGTCCGATACAACTCCCAGAGCTTTTAAGTTCGCATTAAAAGCCAACCGCTACTTAACGCACAACAAAAAGCTGCTTGATCCGCAAGCCTCGATACTGATAGAAAAAAGTCACGCCGAAGCGCTCGGGGACAAATTGGCCGTAGTATTGTGGCAACTGCCCGGCCTGCTAAAAAAGAACCTGCCCCGGCTGCAAGGCTTTATCGATGCCTTGCAGCTATGGACGGAAGTGCGCCACTGCATAGAATTCAGGCACGATTCCTGGTTTGACGATGAAACGGCGGATTGCCTGGCTCAAGCCGATATCGCCGTGTGCCTGTCGGATGCCGAGTCCTGGCCGATGTGGGACCGTGTCACCTCAAACCTGGTTTATATTCGCTTGCACGGGCATACAAAAACTTACTACTCTACCTACAGCAAGCCCGAACTGGCCTATTGGGCCGAGCGCATTGTCCGGTGGCTTGAGCAGGGCAAGGAAGTGCATGTCTATTTCGACAATACCGCCGAATGCGCCGCGCCTGTTAATGCCGATACTTTACGGACGCTGGTGGCAGATTCCATGGCTCAGAAACCGTAACAATCGAAATATTGGGCAATGATTACGCATTCGGGCCGGGGCCGTAATATCGCTTTAGCCAGCGTGAAAGACCGTCCAGTCCGGGAAACAGCAAGCGTTCGGTCACGTTGTCCTGGTCGAGTTTGTCCCGAACTTCCCACTTCAGCTCTTTGGGAATGATGATGCGGTCATACAGCGTCGGGTGCTCCTGTAAAAACGAACTTAACAGCAATTTCGCATCCGACATGACCAAATGAATCGCCGCCTGATTAATGATCCGGGCATCCAGCGAGGGTGGTTCGAAAAGCAGGATAAAGGGTTCGCCGGGCCGCCATGCATCAAATTTTTCCAGCGTCCGAATATTGCCCTCCAACATCTCTACCGAAAATAAATCCGCACACGCCTCATGCAGCACCTCTTTAAGTGCATCCGGAAGAAGCTTCTTGACTTCGAGTATATTGATTCTCCATATAGCGGCATCCTTGTCGTAGAAATTTTCTTCCGCTGTAGCGAAATGAAGCGCAACCTTCGGAGACAGTGTCCAATCCAGCAGCCGGGTCGGAAGTCCGTGATGCTGTGCTACCGAAAGCCTTATCCATAGAGAATCGCCTGGAATCGATCCGGTTTCCGCATATTTCTTGAAACTTCTGAGCAAGGGGTTTTCTATACTTGTAAACGCCCCTCCCATCCGGTAAAGACTGGTTTCAAGCCCCCAACTACTGTCAGCCATGCCTCGATAAACATAATGCGATCTATACCGCTTATGGGTATCCTCATTGGGGGGAAGATCATAAAGAACTTTATGAAGATCCATCCAGTTTTCGACTCGAATATCTGACATAAAATCCTCAATATACCGCTATCGCTTCATGGGCTGATCGTGGCGGGTTTGTGCTGCCGCTTTTGTCTGCGAGCGATAAAACGCCCATACTTCGTGGTTAAGTTCGGTAGGTCAGGCATGTTTTTTATGTCCGGCGTTACCGTTTCAAGATAGAATGAATTCACGGTTTATCCTCTCAGCAACGAATGCCGATTTATTTTAACGGCTAACTAATTTAAGACTTTTTCATAAGGTTTACGCAATGAAAAATAACATTATACGGGTCTTAGTTCTGAGCTTATGCTGCATGAATAGCGCCTATGCGATGAGGTGCGGACACAATCTGGTTGTTGAGGGCGATTTTATAGAAGAAGTCATTGCTCAATGCGGGGAACCGGACTCAATCCAAACTCACACCGAAGTAGTCAGCAGGACGCTACGTTTCCCTTACAGAACCCTTGATACGACAGAATATATAGAAATCAAGGTAGAAGAATGGATCTACAATCTTGGCCCTTCCCGTTTCCAGCAATACCTTCGTTTTGAAAACGGCGTATTAGTGGAAGTTAAAAGTTTAGGGCGTGGCTATTAAGCGACTTCCTGAATAAGCATCCAGCCATAATTAGGCCCTACCGTTATTGCCCTCCTTTCCAAATAGAATGCAATAACCATATGCCTGTTACCGTAGCAAAAGCGTAGCCCAGAAAACCGAATGCCGGTAAGCCAAGTATTTCCGGCCCGCCTTTTACCGTCATGATAATGGAAGAGCCGATAATAAGCGCCGCGGTGACTATGCCCATGGTCAACCGGCTGATCGCGTTATCAATATGATTGACATACACACCCAGACGCTTGACGGTAATATCAACCTGAAAAGCCCCTTTCCTTGATGCGCGCAACAGTTTACGCAGGTCTTTAGGTAAGCTTGATAAAAGATCGGTGACGCTGATCAGGTTGCGCCATCCGCGTTGGGAGATAGCTTCCGGCGTGTAGCGCTCTTCCATGATTTTTTGCACGTAGGGAGCGGTATACACCAAGGTGTTGAATTCCGGATTAAGATGCCTGCCCAGACCATCCATGGTGATATAAGTTTTGATTAACAAAGCGAGATCGGCAGGCAGTATCAATTTATGATCTCTTAATATGGCCATCAGGTCGCTCATCATATCGGTGAGATTTAAGTCCTTTAATGCCAGTGAACTGTATTGGTCAACGAAAGCTTCAAGATCAATAGTCAGCATTTGCTCGTCGGTAGAAATATTGTCTGACCAGTCTTCAAGTATCTCAGCCACTTTGTTTGGCAGATGATTGGTCATGCCGTACAGCAAACGGACAACCTGATCCCTGCGATCTTCAGTTAAACGGCCCACCATGCCGAAATCGATGAAAGCCAATTTATTATCCTGCAAATAGAACACATTGCCGGCATGCGGGTCGGCATGGAAAAAACCGTCTTCCATGATCATCTTCATAACCGCTCCGGTGCCGCGTTCGGCCAGCAGCTTTCTGTCCAGACCGGCTTTTTCGACCGCGGCAAGATCCCTGCCCTGAATGCCTTCTATATACTCCTGCACATTGAGCCTTTCGCAAGTCCATTGCCAATAGACGCGGGGAATTTTGATATTAATATCGTCGGCTAAGTTGGCCGCTATCCGTTCCGCATTTCTGCACTCGGCGGCCAGATCAAGCTCCCTGCGCAATGACTGATTAAACTGGCGCAAGACTTCTTTCGGGTGAAACCTTCGAAACTCCAGCGATTCGGATTCGGCAATTTCAACAATGCGGTGTAGAAGGCGCAAATCGGCTTCAATGAGTTTGCGCAATCCAGGCCTGCGGATTTTTAAAATAACCGGCGTTCCATCTTTGAGTACGGCTTTATGAACCTGGGCAATGGAAGCTGCTGCAAGCGGGACTTGTTCGACTTCCGCAAAAAGTTCGTCAATAGTGCCGCCCAGATCTTCTTCCAGTTGGAGCAGCAGCTCTTCAAAGGCCATCGGCGGCACCTGATCCTGAAGCTTTTCAAACTCGGCTATATATTGCGGAGGAAATAAATCAACACGTGTTGCAAGGATTTGCCCTAATTTGATGAAAGTAGGCCCCAACTCTTCCAGAACATGGCGTATGCGCTGCGGCGTATCCAGTTTCACATACTCTTCAACATGTTCCCAATGCAGCGCTCTGCCGGCGCGCTCTATGGCTTTGCCCATTCCCAAACCGCGAACAAAACTACCGAAGCCATAGCGTATTAGTACCGTGGCAATATCATGAGCCCTGCCCAAGTCTTTGACGGCATTCAATATTTCCCACAGCATTTTGTACGGCTGATGTTATTTTTTGGAATGAGAAGGCTGTAGGCTTTCTGCAATCCCCATTAAAATACCGCTGCCTATCTCCGCTAATGCGGATGCGGTGGCCGCCGTACTCGAAATAATCAGGTCCGCGCTGACCTTCGGCAATTCCGCAAGCGCACTCAGGGCTTTTACGGATTGTTTGCCGACTGCCGTACCGCTTTTCCCTGCATGATCGATAAAGTCATTAACAATGTCGGCAACCGCCTGAGTGCTGCCTTTGGCGAGTTTCTCCAAGGAATCGATAAACAAGCCTTCCATGTTCTGTATGTCTTTGATCGCTTGATTAAAATCATGCTGCGAAGACGCTTTGTAAGCCGCTTCCTGAATAGCCAATGTCGAGGCTTCCGCCGCAATCGCCAACGCGTCATCCAAGGCATTGGCGGCATTCACGAAAGCCTCTGCGACGTGTTTATCCTGGCCGGCTATGCCCTCATTAATGCCTTTACCGACCGCATCGGTAACCTTTCGGATATTTTCCATATCCAAGCGTCCCTTGGTCAGGGCTTGCAGGACTATTTCCTTAACTTGTCGGTGAACATCGGTTCCAGATTTAACCGCTTCACGGACTGCATCTGTAACATCTTGTTGTTGATTGGTTTCAGTCATCGTCGTTCTCCGGATCAATACATAAATTCAATGGCGATGAGCCACATACTGCGTTCTTGTATAACTGATATTACACAGGACATATTTCTCTTGTTTGCCGCGCCAAGTACCGGGGCTTTTGCTGTAGAGTACGCATTGCGTACCGTTTTCAACATTCTCCGCAGGATCAAGTCCCCAAAAGGTACGCGATGCGTACCCTACGGTGCTATTATCCAAATCAGGCTGAGAGAATTATTTACCACAGAGAACACGAAGGACACGGAGAAAAAATCCTATTAACTCACCCTATTAGATTCTCCGTGGTCTCTGTGTCCTCCGTGGTTAGTCTATTAATTCGAATACTTTCACAATCTCGTACCCTACAGTGCTTATAAGGTTTAAGTGCCCTCTTTCCATGATGACAGATAAGCTTGCTGTTCCGAGGTTAATCTGTCGATACTGAGACCCATCGCCGCCAGTTTCATGGCGGCGATCTGCTGATCGATATCGGTCGGCACCGGATGCACAGTGTTTTCAAGATCGGCTCCCTGCTTCCATAAATAAGCAATACTCAAGGCTTGATTGGCGAAGCTCATATCCATAACGGTCGCCGGATGGCCTTCCGCTGCGGCCAGATTGACCAGCCGCCCTTCCGCCAATAGCCGGATAGTACGCCCGTCTTGAAGCTGATAGGCTTCGACGCTGGGTCGCGGACGGTGCTTTTTGGCCGCCAGACTTTCCAGCTCCGGAATATCGATTTCAACATTGAAATGCCCGGCATTGGCGATGACGCAGCCGTCTTTGATAATCTCAAAATGCGTTTGCCCCAGCACATGCTTGTCGCCGGTTGCAGTAACGATAAAATCCGAACAGGCGGCAGCCTTGAGCATCGGCATGACTTGAAAACCGTCCATGGCGGCTTCCAGTGCTTTCAACGGATCGACTTCCGTGATGATGACCTGCGCGCCGTGGCCTTTGGCGCGCATCGCAATGCCCCGGCCGCACCAGCCGTAGCCGGCCACAGTAAAGGTTTTGCCGGCCAGCAATATGTTGGTGGAGCGAATCAGGCCGTCGATCGTACTTTGGCCTGTGCCGTAACGATTATCGAACAGGTGTTTGGTCATCGCGTCATTGACCGCAATCACCGGAAATTTGAGCGCATGATCCGCCGCCATGGCGCGCAGTCGGATCACGCCGGTGGTAGTTTCTTCGGTGCCGCCGATAACATCGGGCAACAAATCGCTGCGGTTCTTGTGCAATTCGCTGACCAGGTCGGCGCCGTCGTCCATGGTTAGCTGCGGTCGATGATCGAGCGCTTTGGCGATATTCCGGTAATAAGCGCTGCCGTCTTCGCCGCGAACGGCAAACGTGGGGATTTGGTAATGCTGCACCAGCGCGGCGGCAACATCATCCTGAGTGCTGAGCGGGTTACTGGCGCATAAAACCAGCTCAGCACCGCCCGCTTTCAGGGTACGCGCCAAGTTGGCGGTTTCCGTCGTGATATGCAGGCAACCGCTGATCCGGGCGCCCGCCAAGGGCTGCTGCTTTGCAAAACGGTCATGAATGGCGCTCAGTACCGGCATTTCAGTCAGCGCCCATTCAATATGGTCGCGTCCTTGATCGGCCAAAGACAGATCTTTTATATCATGGTTATTCATAATCCCTGTTACCTAAGTCCGAGTCTTTGCCGGTTGTGTCCGTATATGAACCACCGGTCAGCGGCACAAAACTGACACCCAAAACACTACGGGGCTCGATTTCACCGTTGGGCTTTTTTTCTATAACCATCAATTCCTGATAGTTGTAAGGCAGGCCAACCGGAATGACCAGGTGAGCGCCCGTACGCAACTGATTAATAAGAGGATGGGGAACATAAGGTGCAGCTGCGGTGACGATGATGCCGTCAAAGGGGGCATGTTCCGGCCAGCCAAGGTTACCGTTTCCGGTTTTAACCGCCACATTGTTATAACCCATTTTTTTGAGTTGGCGGCGCGCGTTGGTAGCCAGCTCTTCTATGATTTCAATCGAGTAAACCTGCTTGACCAGCTTTGAAAGAATAGCTGCCTGATAGCCGGAACCGGTGCCTATTTCCAGAATGGTGTCGGTCGGCTTGGTGTTCAATAAGTCGGTCATCAGGGCAACGATATACGGCTGGGAAATGGTCTGTCCTGCGCCGATAGGGGCCGGGCCGTTATCGTAAGCAAGAAAGCGAACATTCGGAGGCAAAAACTTATGCCGAGGCACTTCTTTCATGGCAGTCATGACCCTGTCGTCCAAGCCATTCTTACCGATCAAATGCCGGGTCATGTTAACTTCCATTTTAATATCGTCCAACATGCGTTGCAGATCGCTCATTAGTTGTGCTCCCGGGGGTTCTATCGTTCTCGCTGTTTGCGTGAGAACGCTTGATAACAATTCACAGCATGGATAGTTATTTCCAGCAACACTGACTCTGATTCGAACATGACTCCGAGGAAGTTTCAATCAGTGCTATTACTTATAGCTTTGCGTACGAAGCCGTAGCAGAATCATACGAGACGCAAGGAGCCGGCGGGGTTTTTGGAGCAATAAATGAGCTATTAAATTTCCATCGTTAAATGAACGCCTATAACCATAAAGCCGCGAGACAAGGTCAGTATAAGAATTTCATGTGTTTGGCGGCCAACTGCGCCATGCAGTCGGCTGTGCCTATGGGTATAACCGATTGAATAGGGTTTGCGCTTAAATTGATGCTTATGGAGTGATATTAATGAAAGCCATGGTATTGAAAGCGCTCTGTAATCTTCAAGAACATTCCATGCCGCTGACGCTAATGGATTTGCCGGTTCCGATTCCGGGTGAACAGGAAATTCTGCTGAAAATTTTAGCCTGCGGGATTTGTCATACTGAATTGGACGAAATTGAAGGGCGCGCTCCGCCGCCCTACTTACCGATAATCCCCGGTCATCAAGTAGTAGGCCGAATCGAAGCCGTCGGCAGCAAGGTCAGCACGCTTAAATTGGGTGACAGAGTCGGTGTTGCATGGATTTTTTCCGCTTGCGGCATCTGTAAATTTTGTTTGGATGGTTTCGAAAACCTGTGCCCGCGTTTCGCGGCGACAGGCCGCGACGCCAATGGCGGCTATGCCCAATATATGACTGTGCCGGAAGCTTTTGCCTATGCGATTCCGAAAGCTTTTTCCGACCTGCAGGCCGCCCCTTTGCTTTGTGCCGGAGCCATCGGCTATCGCTCGTTGCGCTTGACGGGCTTGAAAGACGGACAACGGCTGGGATTGACCGGCTTTGGCGCATCGGCGCATCTGGTGTTACAAATGGTTCAGTACCAATATCCGAATTGCGAAATTTATGTTTTTGCCCGAAGCGCGAAGGAAAGATCGTTTGCCGAAGAACTGGGCGCGGTGTGGACGGGAGATACTATTGAGCGGGCGCCGCATAATCTGGATAGTATCATTGACACCACCCCGGCATGGGAACCTGTTGTTGAAGCATTGGCAAACCTGGAATCCGGCGGCAGGCTGGTAATCAATGCGATTCGTAAGGAAGGCGATAAACGCTGCTTGCTGAACCTGGATTATTCTTCGCATCTTTGGCGGGAAAAAGAGCTAAAAAGCGTCGCCAACATCACCCGAACCGATATAACGGAATTTTTGGATTTAGCGGCCGAAATGAATATTCAGCCTGAAATTCAGGCATTTGCATTGGATCAAGCAAACGAGGCATTGATAGAACTGAAGACGGGGAAAATTCGCGGAGCCAAGGTGCTGAAAGTTGATTGATTAGCTGTGGTGGGCTTTCGTGTTATTAATTTTGCACTTGCTGCCGGGTACTATGTTTAATAATTGATGTTACGCAGGAGCACCGGTACGAGATTGTGAAAGTACGATCCAAATCAGACTGAAAAAATTATTCACCACAGAGAACACAGAGGGCACAGAGTCAATATAATATAAAACTCCGTGTCCTCTGTGTTCTCTGTGGTGAGTCTCTTAAACGAATACTTTCACAGTCCCGTACCCAAGCTGTTATTTGCGAGTAGAGCCAGAAATTTCCTAAGGAGGAGTCATGGCGCTTAAACGATACGGTGTCCTTAAAGGCAAGGCCATCAATAAAATAATCGGCCAGCGATCAAGTCCGCATTATGAAGTGCATCTTATCGATGAGACGACAGACTACCGTATTGCCGTTAATGTAAAGTCTAATCTCGCGCCTTCCGAACTGATGTATCTCATCATTGATGATTTTCAACATCCTATTCTGGAGAAGCTGAGTCATCTGGACCAAGGTTTTACCGAGCTGCAAAGTGAGCCGAACACTATGGCGCTGGATTTCATTCGCAGCAATCTGTTCGATCCGAGACAAATGCGCCCTTTGCCCTATAACGTTCCCGGCCCCGATAATGATCTCAACGAAACAATAGATGCTTATGTGCAACGCGCCATCGGCGACGAGCGGGCAAGCGTCTATGTTTTCGGTGAACGTTGGGGACCTGAAGAGGGTTTAAAAGATAAATATTTCGGTTTTAAGCCTGGAAACGGTATCCATGATATCCACATGAACCAGGGCAACGTCGATGAATTTGTCAGGGATGATGGCGTTTGGCAGGACGGCGCGCTGCTCTTCCATTTTCCGAGTGTCGATAAAGTCATTGTCGGTGTCGGCGCAGAGATTTGGCCGGAACAATGGGTCGCGGTTTTTTTGGCTTTTCAGTCACAGTGCTGGCATACCGACGATCGCACCGGCCATCGGCTTCCACAATGCGAAGGGCTGGTTGTTATTCCGCCTAAATTCGAAGCCAGCGTCCAAATCGTTGCCGCACTGGTCAACCCGGAAGGCAAGAATGCTGGCCATGAAACAGTGACTTTGATTAATCTCGCTCCGAACGAAGTCGATTTATCAGGTTGGTCTATTGCGGATAAAAACAAAAAACGCTCAGTTATCCAGAGCATGATACTTAAACCGGGTGCGACCGGCGTAGTCGCCTTGGATGGACGAGGGGCTCAGTTAAGCAACGATGGCGGCATCATTACCCTGCTTGATCCTGAAGGCCTTAAACACCACGGCGTGGCTTATACCAAAGAACAAGCGCTTAGCGGCTGGACCGTTCTATTTTAAATAACTCTCGCGGGTGTGCTAAAGCGGTGAAGCGGGTCCATATATCAGGCTTCATCATCTCGGCGCATCCTTAGCTTCCGGTTCGGCAACGATTGAAATGACAGAAAATACCTTTCCCATCAGGTCAATATTGTTTGCTTGAGCTTAAATTCGGCAATATAAAGCCAACTACATAGGTAATGGCACTTATTGACCCGATATTTTCGGCTTACTATTCTAACGGCAATGGTATAGCGTCAATTGCTATTGTTATTTGAGCGCTGTAATTTTGCTTTAAAAAGGCGAAATTATCACATTTATCTATTATATTTGTTCCATCTATTTATCAATTTGCCGGAGTTTAGTTCACTATGTTTTGGAATTTTTTTAGGAGAAAATCCACTCCGGCACTTGATAGCAGTATTGAAAAAAAATATAAACCGGAGATTGATTACAAACCCTTACCGGTAAGAAAAGTCGTTAATATCCCTGTTTCATTTTTAAACAAATTAATTCCTGTTTCACAATTATTAGACGGAAAAGATATGCAGCAATTACAAATTACAGCTGCTAACTTTTTGCCCGGTTCGATTATATTTAATAGAGGGACAGAATCAGACTCTCTAACATATATTGTTAAGGGCCAGGTCTATATGGAATCCAATAATGGTTCAATACAGGAAATATTTTCCGGTTCCTTTAAAGCCCTATATCCGCTATCGGCAGGTAAACAGCATTGTATGACTGCAATAGCAAAAACTGATGCAACGGTAATTTATATTCCCCTATCAGCCCTAATAAAGGAGCGTCCTGCCGTTTCGTTTGAAAATAAGCTGAATATTTCCGAGCATCTTAATAACAATTCATTTTTTAATCGGTTTTATGAAACATTAATGCAGGGAGATATTAAAACCCCTCATCTTCCCAATATTGCAATAAAGTTTAATCAAGCGGCTCAGCAAGGTTCTGATATTAAGGAAATCACTAAAATAATTAATCTGGATCCGGTAATTGCAGCCAAACTGATACAAGTCGTTAATAGTCCTATTTACCGTTTGCCGCATCCCATTACCAATAATTTTGACGCCATTAATCGGCTGGGCTTGCAAACCACACGCAACCTGGTGACTGCGTTCAGCATGAAAGACCTGATAAAGTGTGAAAAGCCCGATATAAAAAGGCATATCCAGAATACCTGGATGCAAAGCATAAAAATTTCCAGTATTAGCTGTATTCTAGCTCAGCTGACTAAGAAAGTGGATCCGGATGAAGCTTTGCTCGCAGGACTATTACATAATATAGGCGCGCTTCCGATACTGGCTTTTGCTGATAGTTTGCCGGAAGACAGTTATCAATCAGTTGATATAGATCTTTGTATCAATGAAATGCAAGGCCAAATCGGCACCATTATTCTGGAAAAATGGGGGTTTCCGGATCAGTTAAAACAGATTCCCTTACAATCCACAAATTGGTTTGGAGATGACGGGGATGATCTTGGTCTTAATGATATTGTATTGCTAGCTAAATACCATCATCTTTTAAATAATATCAGTGATACTAAACTGCCTTTGATCAGTACGTTACCGGTCTTTCAAAAGCTGAGTAATCAACAGTTAACACCGGAAATGTCTTTACAGATAATACAAGATGCTCAACAGCAAATCTCGGAAACAATGAAAGTTTTTATGAGATAAATTCTACGCAATTAGCCCTTTTATAACCTATTACCTGGTGCAAATTTTAAAAAATAAACATGAAACTAGTTTCTGAAAACATTTCAATGTCTGTTGTACAAGAACTTTTCCCAATCAGAAATTATGATACTGAAAAGCTTTTAGCCTTTACATCCGACCTTAAATCTGAAGTTCTTCCTAAACAAACCATCTTGTTTCGTTACGGCGATAAGACTGACTCAGCCCTATACCTATTAAAAGGTACTGTTTCTTTATCGGATGAGAATGGCAAAATTTATGAAATAGTGGCTGGAACCGGAGAGGCTAAATTTCCGCTCTCAAGCGGTGACATATATACAACAACAGCGGTAGCTAAAACTGATGTCAGCGTTTTGCGCGTCTCGCAAAAAATATTGTCTCCCAAATATGCGCCATTATCGCAATTCTCAAAACTGGTGATTCCGGATGAATTAACTGATAACCATTTGTTATCGGGCTTTTTTCATCACTATGATAGCGAGGAGCTGAATATACCTTCATTGCCGGATGTAGCGATTAAACTGCGCAATGCCATGCACAACGATGCTATCGGCATTGCTGATGCGGTAAAAATCATTCAACATGACCCCGTTATTTCCGCCAAGCTTATTGGCTTAGCCAATTGTCCTCTTTATCTCAGCGCAACCCCTGTAAAAAGCTGTTTTGAAGCTGTAAATCGTATTGGGCTAAATGCCACTCGTAACCTGGTCATTAGTTTAAGCATTCATCGCATTTTCAAAACGAGTTCGCCTCTTATAAAAAAATACTTGGATGAACTCTGGAAAGAAAGTCTGTCTATTTCCATCATAAGTTTTGTGTTGGCCTCCATTACCAAACAAGTTAATCCGGAAGAGGCATTGCTCGCTGGACTTATCTGCAATATTGGCGCAGTCCCTTTTTTAAGTTTTGCCGCCAATTTTCCAAAAAACTATTACACTGAATCAGATATTGACCTCGCTCTAACTTACGTTAAAGGTCCGGTAGGGTACAAAATTCTGAATGACTGGGGATTTGTCGAAGAATATCTTAAAGTTCCGCTCTATGCTGAGGACTGGTATCAAAACAATAGTGAAAAGCTTAACTTAACCGACATCGTCGTGCTTTCCCGTTTACATAATAAGATCGGCTGCAAAAACATGTCTGAGCTTCCGGTTATCTCCTCTATCCCTGCCGCCAGCAAATTAAAGAACTTTTCACTGTCTCCGGAACTATCACTCAATATCTTGCATGAAGCTAAACAGAAAATTAATGAGACGATGAAAGCGTTTTCCAACTAATCGATAAGATAAGGCACCTGATTATAATCAACCGAATGTAGGGGGGCTCTCACGCCCCTTCCATCCGACTGTAGAACAGCCTGAAAACGTCGATGCGAATATCAGACCGGTTCAAAGTTCCGTGACAGCTTTAACCGCCGAGTGTTTGGTCCTGCTTTTTGTACCAGCCGAGCGCATGCTCAAAATGCTGCGGGTCAAAATCCGGCCAATATTCATCCCTGACATAAAAATCCGCATAAACCGATTGCATCGGAAGAAAGCCGCTTAATCGGCGTCCGCCTCCCCAGCGTACAATCAGGTCCAGGCGTGAAACATCCTCTGAACGCAAGCTACCGTTTTTAAGGCCGGCCAAATCCCATTCCCAGCCATAATTGATCAGTAGATTCACTTTTATTCCTTCCCCTTGGCGTTGTCGATATTGTTTTAACATCGGCGGGAAATGCACTGAAGTATCATCGCCAAGCACAAGCAGAGCCGCGCCTCGGCGTATAATCTCTAAAGCGAACGCCACGGAAGCGTCGCTAAATGCCTGTTTCTGAATCGAAGGCCGTTTCAGGTTGTCTTGCGTAAAGCAATAAATAGAAACTTCTTGGATACTGTGCGCTTTGCATTGCTCATACAAAAGGAAGCCCGGGCTGAGACCGTAAGCGTATCCGGCTTCTTTCGGCAGACCATGATCCAAGGCCCAGCGGCGATTCCCATCAGGAATAAAACCAACATGACGCGGAATATTATTTTTGGCCATTGTTCACCTGCTTCCGATTTACGGCAAACTTAAGCATTCTCAGACTGTCAGCCGTCATTAGCTTTACAGCTACTGTATTCAATACCTTGTCTATAACGCTCATAGCAGCTTCCTCTCCTGAAAACAGTTACATTTTCACCGGCGTTTCTGATTCGCTTCTCTCTGCAGACAGTACGAACTACAGAAATAAGTGCGTCATGAGTATGAGTTTGTTTATAACGGTAAACAGATATGCAAGACATGTATGTTCGGTAGCGAACAATCCGGCCAAAATCAACAGCGGCATACGCTTGATTTTGGATTAAACTGACTTCCTATTGCCGCCTCTGATAAGCAGCTTTACCCCGCCAAGGATCAGGTTACTTCCTTCCCCTGCCGATGTTTAATGACCGTCAACCAAATGCTCCAACTCCTTAGCCAGCACAATATAAGGAAACAGGTTAACCGGCAACGTACTGTTAATCTCCTGATAAATATGCCGGTATCGGCTAATTTTATGTTTTTCACCCGGCTGTTCAAAATAGTCAGCGCAAGTTTCGGCCTTGCTTGCCAGGATGTCTTTAAGCACGCGGCCAATCACTTGTTTTATATTCTCTTGTAATTCATTCAGCACCTTACGTTCCCAATAATCATGCATGGACATTTTCGCCAGCTGTTCATTAACTTCATTCAAGCCCAGATATTGGCTGATTTCGTTGAACAGTTTCAAAGTGACGACAAAACCCTGACCGGTTTCTGCAGCCAACGAAACGATCAGTGGAAAATCATTGAGGCTGGCTATAAACACCATGCTTAATGCCAGCTGTTTGGGAATGCCGTCTTGCTGATATTGCTCCATGTGTTCGTCAAACTCAGCGTGATCACTTACAAAATAGTCCTCGTAGTCCTTTAAGTGGCGGCTATAACACGCAACCGTCTGTTCAGTCGGCCGAATTTTCCTTCTCTGCATTAAGGCCCAACGGCAAAAGCCGATCAAGGTATTTTCCAGTTGCAGCAGCAATTGATATTGCTGGTCAGCCGCTATTTTATTGTCCAGCGCATTAATTGCCTGGCGTATGGCATCGCCATTTAAAACCTGGTCGAAAGTCAGGTAACAGGTGACATAATCCAGCGTGTTTTGGCTGTCGGCATCCAGACTTAAAAAACTGCAACCAGCCTCATTAATGATTTTATTGCTGATCAAGGTAGCTTTAATTTCATGGGCCAAGGGATGGCCGGGCAAATAGCTTGCGTACTGTTTGCTGATCTGGTCGGGAAAATAGGCATATAAATAATTGTTGCAGCATTCTTCCTGCAGCAAGGCGGATTGGTCCTGTATCAATTGGGTCAGGTACATTTTGCTTGCGGCCATCAATACCGCAAGCTCAGGCCGGGTTATGCCCTGTCCGGGCCGGGACATGACCTCTTTGGTATGCGGAAAACATTCAATGGCTCTATCGAAAAAACCCGCGGCTTCCAAACGTTCGGCCAATTGCAAAAAATCGGCCGGATGTTCCGCGCAACGCAATTGATCCAAAGACAGACATAAACTTTGGGCAATGTTATCTAACAGCACCAAGCGGCAAACATCCTGAGTCATACTGATAAATAACGGTTGGTAATCTTCGATCAGGTTTTTCTTTTGCAGTCCGACCAGGAAGATTTTTAAATTCACTTCATGGTCGGAGGTATCCACGCCTGCGGAGTTATCGACTGCGTCGGTGTTAATGCCCCCTCCCCTCAGACTGTATTCGATACGCGCTTTTTGCGTAAAGCCCAGGTTAGCGCCTTCGCCGACAATACTGGCGCCAAGATCGGCCGCATCCACGCGTACGTTGTCATTAGCCCGGTCGCCGACATCTTGGTGTTTTTCCGTGCTTGCCTTTACGTAAGTGCCGATGCCGCCCAGCCATAATAATTCTACCGGCGCTCTTAATAAATAACGGATCAGGGATTCGCCGTCCAACGATTTGTAACGTACGCCCAGCCATTTTCTCAGCTCGGCGGAAACCGGAATATCTTTGGCCGACCGTGGATAGACGCCGCCGCCCGACGAAATAAGCGTCCGGTCATAATCATCCCAACTGGAGCCCGGCAATTCAAACAAACGCTTGCGCTCGTTAAAAGCCGCATCGCTGTCGGGCGGATTCGGGTCGATAAAAATATGCTGGCCGCTAAATGCTGCCATGAGCCGAATATAGGGCGACAATAACATGCCATTGCCGAACACATCGCCGTCCATGCTGCCGATGCCGACGACGCTAAAGGCTTCGCTTTGTATATCTTTGCCGATTTCCCGAAAATGGCGCTTTATACATTCCCAGGCGCCGCGAGCCGTAATGCCCAGCGCCTTGTGGTCATAACCATAGGAACCGCCGCTGGCAAAGGCATCGCCTAACCAGAATTGGTATTCTGTAGAGACGGCGTTGGCAATGTCCGAGAACTGGGCCGTACCTTTATCGGCAGCCACCACCAGATAGGGATCGGGATCATCGTAACATACGATGTTATGCGGCTTGACGATCCTGTCATCGACATAGTTGTCAGTTAAATCAAGCAAACCGCGGATCAAGGTCAGGTAGGCTTTTTTGCCTGCTTCTTGCGTTGCTACGCCGGACACGGATTTTGAGCCGTTCTTTTTGACGACGAATCCGCCTTTGGCGCCTGTCGGAACAATCAAGGCGTTTTTGCTGATCTGCGTCTGCATCAGCCCCAGGATTTCGGCTCTGAAATCATCGGGACGGTCCGACCAGCGAATGCCGCCGCGAGAAATCTTGCCGCTACGCAAATGAATGCCTTCCATAGCCACTGCATGAACATAAATTTCGTTTTGCGGCCTGGGTGCAGGCATATCAATAATGCCCAGACTGTTGACTTTAAAGGCGATAAAATAATCCGCCGAATTGCGGCGCCGATGGAAATTACAGCGCATGGTCGCATCGATCAGGTTAAACAGGGTGCGTAAAATCCGGTCATCATTAATTTCAGCGACCTTGGCAATGCTCTCCAGTAATTGCAAACGCAGCGTGAAGGAAGCCTGCTCTTCCCGGATTGCCGGATCATCCCAATCAGGGTCCGGCCTAAAACGCGCTTCAAAATAGTTAAACAGCCCTTGCGCAACCTGCGGGTTGTTAATCAGGGCGCGATGAACGCTGGATCGAGTAACCTGATGGCCGAGCTGCAAATAATAGTTCCGGTAAGCCCTAAGCACGTCGATTTCCTGCCAGTCCATCCCGGTCAGAATGCACAGCTTGTTGAGTGCATCATTCTCAGCCACACCATCCATGACCAATTGAATGGTTTCCAGCATCCGTGCTCTCAGCATGTTGAATGAGTTGCCCTGACTTTTTGCCTTAATGGTAAAGCTTTTAATGAACAGGGTGACATTATCGACAGTAACCGGAAACTGCACCTGGTCCATCACTCTTAAATGCATGTTTTCCAGAACCGGGATATATTCGTCCAGATAGCGCTGCTGACGGCTATAAAAATGCAGCCGGTAGTGGCCGACTCTCTTGCTGGGGTTAAGCAGGCTGATACGCTGCCCATAAGATGTGGGTAATGAGCTGAAATCTTGGTTGTTGCCGGCTAAAATGCACTCAAGATGCAATATATCTTTTAACGCATAGCGCGGCGAAACCAGCGCCCGATATTCATCCGAAAACGCTGCATGATATTTTTGCCACAATTGATGGCCGGCTTTTTCACCCAAAGCTCTTTCAGCTATCCGCTTTAAGGCAATCGGCCAGGTTTTGGTGCGTCTGTTCAATTGCTTATCCTTAATTAATGATTTACAACATGCCTATAACTTCTCATTAATAACAGATACCTCCTAAAAACCATTACCACAACGGCTTTAAATCGCCTGTTTACCAGCTTCCGTGTTTAATCGAGTTAATTTCGGATAATAAGAAATTATATGATTATTATCAGCTTAGGTATTTTACGATTTCCAGAACATTGCAATCACCCTGCCGGGTATAGGTAACTGAATCCATCAAGGTACGGATAAAAAATATACCCAAGCCGCCTTCTTTAGGGTTATCAAGATCCGGTAACGGCACGGATTCCAAATCGAATCCCTGCCCGTAATCATAGACTTTGATGTTCAGTTCGTTTTCCTGAATAGTGATAGTTATTTTGACGGTGTCACTCGGGCTCGCCAGTTTTCCGTGCTTGATGGCATTAATGGTCGCTTCCGTTAATACCAGATTTAAATTATAAGCCAGCGCTTCCCGATCGCCGGAAAACTTGTCCAGTTCTTGCGCTATATGCTCACCGATACTTCCGATCAAATCCAGATATTTGGTCTGTGTCGGAATGATTACCTCAACCTGAATAATCGAGTTACACATACAAAACCTCTAGGCTTCGCTGTCAAAAGCCTCTGTTAAATCAGCATAAATATCGAAAACCCTGTTTAAGCGGGTTAGCTCAAACATTGATAATACCTGTTGCTGCATATTGGCCAAAGCCAGTTTGCCTGACTTGGCCGCCGCATTTTTAAAGCCTGACAGCAAAGCGCCTAAACCGGAGCTGTCAATAAAACGGACCTGCTCGAGTTGAACAATAATATTGATTTCACCTTGTTCTATCAGATGCAAAACAGCTTCCTTTAATTCTCCCGAATTATGAGCATCTATCCTTTCTTCCTTGATAAAAAGGACGGTGCAACCATTTATTTTTTCCAGTTTCAAATTCATAGTGTTTTCTTTGAGTAGGGTCAATAGTTAAAACAATCCTGTGACCGAATCATAGCACCATAAACAACATTACCAACTAAAAAAACCGGTCGCTATCTTTATTTATCTAGCCGTAATTTATTACGTCTCGCTCTTTACTTTGTCGTGTCCAACCGAGACCGCAAGAACATTAATGTCCCGCTCCGGAGAAGGAATTTTTATATTATGCTCACGCAAAGCTTTTTCGATCCTAATATGCAAAGCATTCGTAACCGGCATTCGGTTTGACAGTTCACTGACATAGACGCGTATCGAAAAGTTCAGTGAGCTCTCACCGAAACCGATCAACAATACGCTTGGCTCAGGCTCTGCAAGCACCATAGGCGTCGACTTTACCGTATCCATCATAACTTTATGGGCCAGCTCAATATCGGAACCGTAAGCGATACCCACAGGAACTACCACACGGGTTATCGGATCGCTCAGAGTCCAGTTGATCAGCTGGCTGGTGATAAAGGTTTTGTTCGGCACAATCAGGTCTTTCTGATCCATGTCTATCAGCGTGGTGGCGCGCATCTGAATACGGCTGACCTTGCCGGTAACAAGGCCGATGGTGACGGTATCGCCGACCCGTATCGGGCGCTCAAACAGCAGAATGATACCCGAGACCATATTGGCGAAAATTTCCTGCAAACCGAAACCTAAGCCGACACTGAGTGCTGCAACCAGCCACTGCACCTGCGACCAGCTGCCGCCCAGCTCGTTGGCGACACTGATAAAGCCGATGGAAAACAAAATATATTTAGCCAGCTGATTGACGGCATAGCGACCGCCGGCCTCTATCGACAAGCGTCTGAAAACCAGCAATTCCATGACCCCGGAAAAATTTCTTACCGCGACTACCGCAATAAAAGCATAAAGCCCGGCCAGCAAGAGATTGGTCATGGTGATCGGTTGAAAACTGTCCTGATTGTCAACTTTAACCAGATGCTGCCAGAGCACAATACGATCCAGAAATGAGAAGGCCGGCAAAATGTTTTTCCAGATCATCCAGAAACCGATCGCTAACGAAAAGCCGATGACGACATTCAGCAACTTTATGGTTTGGGCATTGATCTTGGGAATATCGATTTGCTGCTCATCAATCGGCAGCACCGGGTCTTCGGATCCTGCCAAGTGCTTCTCAGGAACCGCCGCGGCTTTACGCTTTTGTCTGGCATTGGTGATAGCCAATTGCCGGTTTACCAGTGTTAACCAGCGGAACACCAAGGCATGAATGATGACCGCCAAGAATATCAGGCGTAGTGTAAGAATGAGCTTTTGTTGCAACTCCAATGCGCTCAAATAATAGCCTGCGACAGCGAAGCCGATAATCACCAACGGTATGCTAATGGCTGCCGCATACCAGACATAACGCAATCTAGTCACCCAGCCATTAGGGTTTTTGTTGATATAACCATATAACAACCCCGTAGAAGGGTTCAGAACCCGGGCCGCAAATACAACCATTACAATCATGATGGTGATCAACGCAAGACGGCCGATGCTATCGCTGTGCGCCGAGAATTTCGATGCGCTGGTGCTGCTGATAATGAACACGCCCGGCACTATAATAAAACGCATCCAGGCAACCTGGGCGCGTAAAAGGCTGACAGTGCTTTTTTGCCATTGAAAATGTGTGCGTGCAATACCATTAGCTGCAAACAAGCGATAAAAAAATTGCAGAAAAAACAAAGGCAATGCTGCACCTTTCAAACCCTCGCCAACGGCTTTAGTAAAGTCGACAACGTGAATGCTGCTGCTTAAAAACCAGCCTAAGTAATGCAGAATTAACGGCAGCGGCAACACTAATATCAAGTTATAGGCTAACGCTCTCAAGGTGTAATAAAAACTATCCGTTTTGTCTGAGATAGCCGCTAACTGCAACTTTGTCCAGTTTCTGCTCCAATGCAGGCCGACCAAACACAGTATTCCGATAAAACTCAAAAACAGATGGCGAAGAACCAGCTTAGCGGTATCTTTAATCAGTGCCATCCAGTTAAACGGCGACAACAGCCATTGCGTGGAATGATACAAATCGGCTATGTAACCCAAGTTAATCGGCTCGGAGCTGGGCACCCATAACAAACGCTCATCCAGGTAGGTGGCAAATTTACCGGCCTGAGTGCTCATCTGTTGTCTGGCAAAATCAAAGTCGCCCAACGTGCGCAGATACGTTATATAAGCGACGGACAACTTGTTGAGTAAATCTTTTTGGTTATTCAGCAACATCCGTAGCTCAGCCTGAATCATCATGCGTTGATCCGCAGGCAAGGCTTGATCGACCTGTTGTTTCATCATGTCGTTGAGTACCGCATCAACGTCCACAAGCGGTTTCAGTTTGTCTTCAACCTTGAATTGCGCAAGACTGGTTAGCGCGGTTTCATTCTGAATGTTCTGAGACTGCTGCGTAAATTCATCCTGTAGCGATAAATTACGTCGCTGCTCACGCAAGATTTTGCCTAACGCCGGACTTAAACCGGCCAGACTGATTTTCTTTTCGGCGCTTTTAAAGTCGGATTCAATTTCAGCGGACTGTGCATCAACCCTGGTTTTTTGCTCGGTGTATTGCTCAATTTTGGCCGTGATATCCTGCAAGTCGCGGCTATATTGGATATTTTCCCGCGTACTATCCTGAATGAGAGGATGCTTACCCGAAATCGCTTTCTCCGCCTGACTGAGAGCATCCTGCATCTGCTTTGCTTCCTGCTGCCGCAGATTTAAAGTAAGATTTTCGATGGCGGTAACAATGGGGTTTAACGCCGATTTTTGTATATCCAATAACTGAAACTGGGCTTTAAGTAATTCCACTCTGGCCGGGTTGCTGATGGCTTCAACATCCAGCATTTTCAGCTCGGCAGTGCGCGAATCAATCAGCGTGTTCAGCTGTGCTTGCCTGGCTTCGAATTCCAGTTTCGCATCCGCTTTGCCGATTGGAGCTTGCAATTTTTTCTGCGCCGCTTCCATATCCTGCTGTGCTGCTACGGTTTCCTCGCGGATTAGCTGCGGACGGTTATTTTGCAACGCCAACTCGTTTTCAAGCTTCTTTAGCTGCTCATCGATATTACTAATCTTCCCTTTTTCGATAATAAGCCGCTGCTCAAGCTCCTCAACCGGTATGCGGTTAAAATCCTCCAGTTTTTGCTTGGATACTTTCAGCAAGCTCTGTTCAATTTCCTTTTGCAACTTTTTGGTTTGCTCCGGCGCCTGCTTGACAGCCTCCTTAAAGTCGGCGGTCTGCGCCTTAAACTTCTCAACATTAGCCAAGTTATCTACCGCGGCCTGATAAATAGACAGCAACTTGGATTTCATCGCTTCATCAATACCTTCCCGAGTATTGATAGCCCCGATTTTGGCCTTTAGCGTGTCTTTATTGATTTCAAACGTTGCGCTTTTCTGCCCGGCATCCGGCACACCATTTTTGGCCCACGCTCCGGTTGAGCCCAAGGCGATGACAAGAAATAAAAACAACAGGGCATAAATCTTCGATTGCGCGACAGAAAAGTTAATGATTTTCATAGATTAAATAGTACAGCGAGGAATGAATATACAGCGCTATTGTAAACTGTTTTGCAGGTTCCCAAGCACCAGGCTCAGGAAGAGTATGATTTAAAGCGCGTTTTTTGGCTATCCGCCAAGTTCAAAATCATCAATTTAAACTTAATGATATTAACTAAACCTTAACTATTCGTTCTGACTCTCCGGCTATGTGCAACGCGATAGGTCTTGCAGGATTTTGCATTCCAGGCCCTAGCTTATGCGCTTAAGGCTACTGGGGAGCAGTTATATATCTCACACTTGCAGCAGGCCTATTCCGGCTTGAGACGCCACTGTTTGAAATGAGTGTAAACACGCTCCGCTGCCGTCACGCCGGCCAATGCGAGCGCTCCCGAAATCACGCCTGCCAGCGCATTGAGCAAAGAGGACGCCAACATTTCCAAGGTACCGCCGATAGCGGGTATGGTATTAATGCTTTGCGCAAGATGCTCGATGAAGTGGTGCGCTATAGGAATACCGTGCGTGATAATTCCGCCGCCCACCATAAACATCGCAGCAGTGCCGATAATGGTCAGCGACTTCATCAGATACGGCGCGCCATGCAAGCAGACTCGCCCGAGTTTATGCTGTATTTTCGCCGATAGGCCCGCGCCCGGCTTTTGGCTCAGATAAAGTCCCGCATCATCCAGTTTTACAATGATCGCCACCAGGCCGTATACGCCTATCGTCATAATCAGCGCGATACCGGAAAGCACTGCCACTTTGGCCGCAAAAGCCGCAGTTGTCACTGCGCCCAGCGTAATAACGATAATTTCCGCCGACAGCACAAAGTCGGTACGGACGGCGCCCTTGATCTTGTTTTGCTCAAACGCCACCAGGTCAATCTCGGGATTGGCTATTGCCATGACCCGTTCGGCATGATGGACTTCATCTTCTGCATGAGAATGCAGCAACGGGTGCACCAGTTTTTCAAAGCCTTCAAAACACAAATAAGCGCCGCCCAGCATCAGCAACGGCATGATCAACCACGGCGCAATCCAGCTGATCGCCAGCGCCGTCGGCACTAAAATCATTTTGTTTTTCAGAGAGCCTTTCGCTACCGCCCACACTACCGGCAGTTCCCGATCCGGGCTAATGCCGGACACCTGTTCGGCATTCAGCGCCAAATCATCACCTAAAACGCCGGTGGTTTTCTTCGCTGCAATCTTGGTCATCAGGGCCACGTCGTCCAGGACTGAGGCGATATCATCAAGTAAAACTAAAAGGCTTGCTCCGGCCATATTGGGTTCTTTTGGGTGGAAGTCGATGAAGAGATGCCAAGCTTCTTATGTCCTGGCTATCTCGATTTATAGTGTTAGCTTGTTTTCATCTACGTATTTTAGCTTACGCCGGACCGTCATGCCTCCTCTTGACATTTAAAGAGTAATTTTCTCCCCTACCTGCGGAATATCCGCCTTCCACCCGGTGCGCTTGAAGCAGGTCTGCAATGATAGCAAGGCCGATTTCTCGCCATGGATCAGATAAAGTTTCGGCTTGGGTTCTTTAAAGTGATCAGCCCACTGCAACAACTGGCTTTGGTCTGCATGGGCGCTTAACGCGCCCAATGTATGTACCTTGGCGGCTACATTGACTTCAGCGCCCAGAATTTTTAAATACGACTTTTTACCGTCAACGATAGCGCGGCCCAAAGTACCTTCAGCCTGAAAGCCTGCGATGATGATATGTGCATTGTGCCGCCATAGATTGTATTTAAGGTGGTGGCGGATGCGCCCGCCGTTACACATGCCGCTGCCGGCAATAATAATGACGCCGCCCGCAATGCGATTAACGGCCATCGATTCTTCCGCCGTCTGTGAATAGATCAACTCAGGCAGCCACGCTTGCCAGCCGAGGGGCGCGATTTCGGCAAATTCGGGGTCGTCAACATTGAATAAGTGGGTGTTTTCAGCGTAAATATTGCTGGCGTTGATCGCCATCGGGCTATCCAGGTAAACCTGCTGTTGCGGCAATCCCCCCTGACGCTGAATTTTACCCAGCCAGTAAATCAGGTCCTGAGTTCTGCCTACGGCAAAAGCGGGAATAATCACATTACCGCCGCTTTCCGCCGCTTGAGCCAAGGTTTCGCGCAACTCATCCAGGGTATTTTCCAACGGTTTATGATCGCGGTCGCCGTAAGTGGATTCAAGCAACAAGACATCCGCATCGGTTAAAACGGCTGGATCACGCATTAACGGCGAATGCGGATTACCCAAATCGCCGGAAAAAACCAGCGTCTTGATTTTGTCTTTATCGGCGATACGCAAGCGCACGATCGCTGAGCCGAGTATATGCCCCGCTTCGTGGAAAGAAACACTCAGCTCGGGAAGTATTTTGGTTTCCACGCCATAGTCTATCGGTCGGCGTAGCGATAGTAATGCTTTGACATCCGCTTCTGTATATAAAGGTTCGAGCAGCGGCTTGCCGGCACGTTCCCGGCGTTTATTTTCCCATTCCGTGTCTCTTAATTGCAGATGGGCGGCGTCCATCAACATCAGCTCCAGTAGCGGAAAACTGGCCCCGGTCAAAAATACCGATCCCTTAAAGCCGTCTTTAACCAGCTTGGGCAGTCGTCCGCAGTGATCAAGATGGGCGTGGGACAGAACCACGGCATCAATACTGTTCGGGTCAAACGGAAAATCGGCTTCATTTTGTTTTTCTGTTTCTTTCGACCCCTGAAACATTCCGCAATCAAGCAATATGCGGCTGGAGTCGGTTTCCAGTAAATAACAAGAGCCGGTAACTTGGCCTGTTGCGCCTAAAAAAGTAAGATTTGCCATAGACTTGCCTTATAGTGAGTGAAACTCAATAAATGATGGGCCATCTCGGCACACCGCCGTACCGCGCCTGCGTTATTTATCTCTTATATCCATACAAAAGCAAAGATTTGCCTCCACACAACCGTCAAATTTCCTCGAATGCTGTAGTTGGTGTTAAAATCATATATTATTAAGATAGTTATCAAAAGACTGATTATCCTATTAAATAAGGCTCGTAGTCACCCATCTGCAAAACCTAATACCACGCACATTCCGCGAAGAAATAAATTGAAAAAGATCATAAGACATTACATGCCCCGACTGTTGATATTTCTTTTCGTGGGTTTGCCCATGCAGGCGCTGTTTGCCGAAGAAATGGTCAGTCAGGAACCCGGTATAGCTCAGGAAATTACCGCTATCATTACGTCCAAACAGCATCCTTATTTGATGTTGTCCAATTTTCCTAATCGTACCGAAGACCTTGAGTCACTGTATAAGCTGTCAAACCACCAGTTGTTGTGGCTTGGCAATGCTAATGCGGAAAAAAACATCACCGATGCACTTAATCTGTTGGCGCATGCGGCTGACCACGGCTTAAAATCTAAAAATTACGATACTGAAACGCTACGGCAAAAACTACAGCCGGCCTTAAAGCTCAAGCCGGATGCATACAAAGAATTAGCACTCTACGACACGGCGCTCAGTATTTCATTGCTACGCTTCCTGCATGACTTGCATTATGGCCGGGTTAATCCGCAAGGCATAAATTTCAACTTAAAGTTAAGAGAAAAAAAGCTGATTGATCTACCGTTATTGATTAAAGACAGTCTGACACAAAACACTCTGGCTGAATTGCCGCAGTCCGTTGAACCTAAGTTTAAACAATATCAAAAATTAAAACAGGCATTGGCTCATTACCGCGAGCTTGCCGTAACCGCGCCGCCTTTTAAACTGAGCATAGAAAAAACCTTGCGCCCCGGGGAATCCCATCCGCAAATTGCCGAACTACGCCGGTTTTTAATCACAATAGGCGATTTGCCCGATGACAAAGCGTCTGGAAATGCAGAAAAACCCTCGCTATACACTGATGCTATCGCTGCCGGAGTTAAGAGGTTTCAAAGACGGCATGGACTTACCGCTGATGGTCAAATCGGAAAGGGCTCAGCGGCCGTACTCAGCGTACATTTAAGCCAACGCGTAACACAAATCGAATTGGCTATGGAAAGGCTGCGCTGGTTGCCTGAGTTCAATGGCGGCGCATCCGTTATTGTTAATATCCCGGCCTTTCAATTATGGGCACTTGATGCGGTTGATCAGCCGGATGCCAATATCATTAATATGAAGGTCGTGGTCGGCAATGCGCTGAAAACTCAAACCCCGGTGTTGATGGCGGAAATGCACTTTATCGATTTCATGCCTTACTGGAATGTGCCTTATAGCATCATCAAAAATGAGATATTGCCAAAATTAGCTCAAAACGGAAATTACCTTGATAAGGAAAATATGGAGATGGTTTCTGTGTTTCGTGACGGCGCAAAACCTACCGGTCTTAACTTAGAAACCATGAGCCTGCTGAAAGAAGGCAAATTAAGAATCAGGCAACGTCCTGGGGGAAAGAACGCCTTGGGCAGAGTGAAATTTATTTTTCCTAATAAAGAGGATGTGTATTTGCATGACACACCGGCGAATGCCTTGTTCAGCAAATCAAGAAGAGATTTCAGCCATGGCTGTGTGCGGGTTGAAAACCCTCAAAAACTGGCCGAGTTTGCGCTTAAGAATCAGGATAACTGGAATCCTGAGACCATACAACTGGCCATGAGCACCCCAAAAACGCAACGGGTCATCTTGAAAAAACCGATACCGGTGTTGTTTTTTTATACCACGGCTTTTTTCGACCAGTTTGATAATTTAGAGTTTTATCTGGATATTTACGGTCATGATGCGGTATTGCTGGAAGCTCTAAGCAAACCGGATGACCTGTCTGACCAATCTCTTTTTATCAGCAGCAATTCGCCAGCACCGGAAGCCGCGGCCAAGGCAATCAAATAGGCGCGTCTTTGTTGTTGCTTGACGGCACAGCCATCATTTCCATGAATGACGTGTAATAAGCAACCCAGGAACAATGACAATGCTGAGTCTTTATGTTTTCTGCTTGATTCAACAGTATTGAGAGCTTCCGCCTTAAGAACTAAGGCGGTCCAGGAGAAACTAACGAAGGACGAAACTATTGAACTGCTTATTTTTATGCTTTAGTTAACGCGGATATATTGCGCTGTTAACGTCTTCCGGACAGGGCCTATCCGATCCAGTTTCTTACGCTACCTGTGTCCAAATGCACAAAATCGGATCTTCGGTAATAACCGACGCCGCCGCGGTTCATGGCCAGCGCTGCATTTCTAATCCTTCTGGTATCGACGCCTTCAATGCGGATATCGATTGCCCTGCCCTCCATGTGCAGGCTATTTTTTGCGACGCCGTCGCTGTGTCTACGTAAATCGGCATTGGTAGCCGGTGATCGGTAACCGGAGACGATATGAAAGGGTTTTCTGACTTCGAGAGTATGTTTCAAATCATACAGCTGATCCAGTAAGGCCGGATCAATAGGATGAACGGAACCGTCATGGTAATCACGAAACAGGTGATTGATTTCCTGAAGCGCGTCGGTAATATAACGGCCTTCCTCAAAATAAGTCAGATTTAACTGGTCACCGGTATGGGTGTTGTGGAAAGCCAGCATCTTATGTGAAGGCGAGTTCCGGTTGAACAGGCTCGATGTACGCATCGTAGGCGTAGAACTGTATGAAGGCCTGTGCGAAGCCATATGCGGGTGCAACGTATCATGAATACGCGATCTATGATTAGCCGAGTGAGAGGCTAGTACTGCATGTTTAGCTATGTGCTTGACTTTAGCGTTAGCGACCCCAACCCCCCCAGCCATCAGCAAGGTACCGTAAGCCATATTTTTCAGGAACTTTCGTCGTGATGAAATAATGTCGCTCTCACTCATGGTCGGTTACGCTCTTGTTCATGCTTTAAATACGTATTTATACAGATTGCTTTATTTTCGTTTTTCAATCTTAACTCAAGCTTAAATTACGCCAAATATCCGGCACAAAAAACACCTCTACAGCGCTATTAATGTAAGATAATGAATATAAAAGACAATTTATAAGACCATTCATTATCAGGAACAACATGAACATATCGGCACTGGCACTAGCTGCGGTATTTGTATTGATCGCTGTGCGCAAAATCGGCCATTTTAATATCAAAATCTGGCAATCGATGAGCATCGGCGCACTGGTGGTATTAGCTACCGGCCAGATTAACGGGCTCGATGCCCTAAAAGCTATCGATCTTAACGTCATGCTGTTTCTGTTCGGCATGTTTGTCGTCGGCCAGGCGTTGGTCGCAAGCGGCTATTTGTATGCAATCGCCTACCATTTATTTAACCGGATGACATCCGTGCCGCAACTGGTTTGCGGCATATTGTTCGGCGCAGCCTTGAGCTCTGCTCTGCTGATGAACGATACGCTCGCCATCATCGGTACGCCGCTGGTGCTGCGCCTGGCTCGTGAGCACAACATTAACAGCAGGATGTTGCTATTAGCCCTGGCTTACGCCATTACCATCGGCAGCGTGATGAGTCCAATCGGCAATCCGCAGAATTTCCTGATTGCCAGCCAAGGCGGATTGTCCGCACCTTTTTTGACGTTTTTTAAGGCGCTCGCCATCCCGACGCTGATTAATTTGCTTATCACTTACTTGGTTTTACGGCTGTGCTATCGGCAACAATTCATTACCGCTATGCCGCTGACCCATAACCCGGTCAAACTGCTGGATGAAAAACTGGCTAAGCTGGCTCGCGCCTCCTTGTTTTTGCTGCTCGGATTAATAACGCTTAACATCATTCTGTCCGCCACACATAGCCCGGTGCAGCTTAAATTAAGCCACATCGCCCTTATCGCCGCCCTGCCGCCGGTTTTGTTCAGCCCTGCCCGGCTAAACTTGTTAAAAAGCTTGGACTGGTCAACCTTGCTGTTTTTTGCGGCCATGTTTGTGTTAACGTCCAGCGTCTGGCAAACCGGCATCATGCAGCAGCTGGTTAGTGAGTTGCGCATAGACTTGACAACTATTCCGGCTATCATGTTGCTCAGCGCCTCGCTCAGCCAATTGATTTCCAATGTGCCGCTGGTCGCGCTGTACTTGCCGATGCTGAGCCATCCCAGCCCGGAAGCACTGATGGCGCTGGCGGCCGGAAGCACTATCGCCGGCAATCTGCTGATTCTGGGGGCTGCCAGCAATGTGATTATTATTCAGCATGCCGAAAAGCATGAAGCCACCCTCGGCTTTTTCGAATTTGCCCGGATTGGAATTCCGTTGGGCTTTGCCAATCTATTGATATACTGGTTGTGGTTCCGTTGCTGCTACGGCTAACCGTTTTCCCATTTAATACTGCCCAGCTAATAGACAACATCTATGCGTAAAAAAGCCGTTAAACCCTCCGCTTATCTGACCGAAGTCAAATCGCTATCGGATCGGATCGTTAAGGCTCAACAACCGATCCGCATACTCGACGCGATCAAATGGGACGATCATATCAAGCAGGCTTTTTTTGATGGCAACTGCAAAAAATCGCCGATAGTTACGCCGGATTATTATCAAAAACGGCCTCTGGGTTTTGATCCTAACGAAAAGAAACACGAGTTTTACCAGATTGAACGCGATTTAATGCGCAAACTCGGTCAACTGAACCCGCTCAGCGTCATCATGCGCCGGATTTGCCGGGAATACCTGGACGTCGTGCGTATGCTGGAGGCCAGAGGAAAACCGACATTCTCCAATATTTCCCAGGAATTATACGGCTCGTCCCAGGACGTTTTTCATGTCGGCGATCCGACCATTGCCGACCTGGGCAGCATGATGGAAGCTACCTTGTCGCAGTTGCTGAAACTGGATTTTCTGGTTGAAGAACCTAAAACCATCAACGCCAAAGACGCGGTAGCCATCCTTAATGAAAAAATTCAGGCCGTGTTTCCGGGCGATGGCCTGCGCGCGATGCTGAGCGACGGTATTGTCGCCGATGCCGCCGCCGGTACCGACTACATTAAGCTTCGCGCCGATGCGTTATTTAATATGCGCGATCTGCGCGTGCTGGAAGTTCACGAAATATGGGTCCATTTGGGCACGACTTTAAACGGCCTGGCTCAGCCCTACTGTACTTTTCTCGGCAAAGGGCCGCCGTCAGCGACCATCACCCAGGAAGGATTGGCGGTATTGATGGAAATTCTGACCTTCAGTTCCACGCCCAACCGTCTGATGCGCCTGATCAATCGGGTACGCGCCATTACGCTAGCCGAAGAAGGCGCGGACTTTATAGATATTTTTAACTTTTTCAGAGATAAAGGCTTGGACAAGGAAGAAAGCTATACGCTCAGCAGCCGGGTATTCAGGGGCAGCAGCTCCGACGGCATGCCGTTCACTAAAGACCTGACCTATATCAAAGGCTTTGTGCTGACCTATAACTTTATGCGTCTGGCCGTCAACAAAGGTAAACCGGACCGTATCCCGTTGCTGTTTTGCGGCAAAACCATGATCGAAGATATGAAAGTATTGGTTGATCTGGTTGAAGAAGGCACGGTGATAGCGCCACGCTTTCTACCGCCGCAGTTTAAAGACCTGATGGGACTTTCCTCATGGATGAGTTTCAGCCGCTTCATGTCGTCGATGAATTTCCGGCAGCTGGAACAGGACTATTCCAATGTTTTATGATGAAACATTATTTATGAATATAATTGGCGGCATGTGGGGCGTTTTAGCCTACAACATGCAGCCATTGTTCTTGTGAGAATTCGTCTTATACAGCCCACAACGACAAGAATGACAATTAAAGGTAATCCTATGAAAACATCCAGACTACTCACCCTCTTTTTTATAATTTGCGGCTTTAATATCAGCGAGATCCATGCCTCAGAACATCATAGCGGACACGGCGCCGGCATGAGCGGCGGTGGTGGCGGCAGCGAAGTCGCTTGCATGAAACCGCAAATGTCCAAATTCGTGCCGGCCAATATGGAAACCGTCGCACCCGGATCGGCGTTTTCCTTAAATATATCCAATGTCGAAAAAGCCGAGCAGATTAACGTCACGGTAAAAACCATCCCTGTTAAAGTGACCACCGAGGATAAAGAAGCTTTTTTTATCGTCAAAGGCAACCTTCCGGCTGAATTGATCAATACGACCGCCAGAATCAACGTCAAGGTTAACAATCCCAAAAGGCCAGGATGCAGTGGCGAAAACGGCTGGCTGGTCAGAATCGCCGAGCAATAGAGACTGTGAATTCCGGATAAAAAATGATTTACCGCAGAGAACACGGAGCCAATGCAATATAAAACTCCGTACTCTCCACGGTTATTTTTTGGTTTTTCCACTTCCACTGTTTCAATTAACGTAGCCGAATGCGGGGTAATCCCTGCCGCGAAGCCCCCTGGATTCCGCTATGATTCATCCAGGCTACTATTCGCTTGTATTTGGTTACGAGACTGTGAAAGTATTCTGTTTAAGAGACTAACCACGGAGGACACAGACGGCTGCACGGACAGGAAATGATCCAGTCATTTCTCTGCATTCCCCACATCCCTGTGGGTTATGCAGGAGGTAGGCAGAAAACCGCTCCATGCGTAAGCTGCATTGACCTCCAAGGATGGAGGAAATGCCGCAAGATTGCCTGGAGCAATCGCGGCCGCCACATCCCTGTGGTTTAGCAATGCAGGAGCAATTGCCGAGAACACGGATTTTTTAATACATTGAATTAATGGGATTATTTTCTCCGTGTCCTTCGTGTTCTCTGTGGTAAATAATCCTTTCAGCCTGATCTGTATAATACTTTCACAGTCTCTTACGCAAATCAGCCACGAAGCACTACGCTGGCCATAACTTTTGAGAGCACTTTATGTCTGAAAATCAGTCCATCAAAAATTGCGTAGCTTATTGTCTGGCACAGAGTTTTGATATTAGCGCGTTGGCAAAACTGCTATCAGACTCAACATTGATAAGGATCATTAAAGGCGCATTGCTGATTGAAGATGGCCAGTCGTGGTCGATTGTCTTTGCTTATGGCGCTGTTGTGCACTGGAATGTCAGCCTGGAACAACAAGCCAAGATGCATCAGTTATTATTGGATCACGCAGAAAATCCGCTGGATTCCCCAGAACAAGATAACTTTACTTTTGCTGTCGATTGCCCAAGCACACGGATTATTGAAGATCATATTGAAATTGAATCCTCCGATCCCATTTTGATCTTTGCATTATCGCAAGGCATGGCGCAATCAATTAAGCTGGCCTCTTTTGAAACCAATGCCCTGACAACTATCAACAATACCAGTTATATCCCAAAATCATTAGCCGAAAACGGAACAATCAAATTAAGCCGCCATAAAATCGCAAAAATCCGCGGGCAATTGTTTTTAACCAAAAGCGACATTATTTTGAATTATGACTTACTGGACACACCTGAATTCTTTTGGGAATATCCGGAATATGAAGCTTTTTACGAGGTCACCGCAAAATACCTTGAAATAGCCCAACGGACCAGCGTCTTATCAAAAAAACTGGAAGCCATTCATGAATTATTCGAAATGCTGGCGGATGAACAAAAACACAGACATTCATCAATATTAGAATGGATCATTATCTGGCTGATTGCTTTTGAAATCGGCATGGCCATATTCGAAAAAATACTTTAGAAAAAACGACACCTAATGCTCAGCTACCGACACTCTTTCCATGCCGGCAATTTTGCCGATGTTTTAAAACATATCATCCTTATACAAGGCCTTGAATACTTAAGAAAAAAAGACAAGCCTTTCTGCTGTATCGATACCCATGCAGGACCGGGAAAATACGAACTGGATAGCGACTACGCATTAAAAAACCGGGAATTTGACAACGGTATCGCTAAATTATGGCAGCGCAATGACTTACCCGAATGCGTTGCCCACTATGTCAGCCTTATCAAACGCTTTAATAGCCCTAATAAACTAACGCGTTACCCCGGCTCGCCTTTAATTGCCAAACAATTGCTGCGCGACAAAGACCGCCTGTGTTTATTTGAACTGCATAACACCGAAATAAAGCTGTTAACCGCCGTCGCCGATAAAGACAATCGCATCAACGTTTTTCATGCCGACGGTTTAAAAGCGTGCTTGAAATTATTGCCGCCGTTCGAACGGCGGGGACTCGTGTTGATCGATCCTTCTTATGAGATAAAAAGCGACTACCGACAAGTTGTCGAAACGCTGATCGCTATGCACAAACGCTTCGCTACCGGCACTTATGCCCTCTGGTATCCGGTAGTTGATCGCAAGCGTAACCAGGAGCTGGAGCGCTCCATACAAGCCAGCGGCATCAGGAATGTGCAGTTATTCGAGTTGGGTATCCGCGCGGACAGCAACGAGCACGGCATGACCGCCAGCGGCATGATCGTGATTAATCCGCCGTGGACTTTAGCGGCTGAAATGAAACAGGTTTTGCCTTGGCTGGCCAATATTTTGGGCAATAATGGCGACGGTTTTTACCGGATAGAAACGCTGGCTGAAGAATAGCTCCACAACATTCATTCGATGTATAATTACGACTTTTTGACCCGAATTCTCTTCAATAACGCATACAACATAAACAATGTCCACAAACGATAACCCACCTGCGTCAAATTTTATCCGCCAGATCATTGCCAATGATCTTAAAGACAACAAAAACAACGGTAAAGTTGTCACTCGCTTTCCTCCTGAACCTAACGGCTATCTGCATATCGGTCATGCGAAATCGATCTGCCTGAATTTTGGTATCGCCGCCGAAAACAACGGCAGATGCAATCTGCGTTTTGACGACACCAATCCGGAAAAAGAAAGCGACGAATATGTGGAAGCGATCAAACGCGACGTGCAGTGGCTGGGCTTTGAATGGTCCGAGTTATGCCACGCATCGGACTATTTCGAACAACTTTACAACTATGCCGTACAACTGATCGAACAAGGCCAAGCCTATGTCGATAGCCTGTCCGCCGAACAAATCCGGGAATACCGCGGCACCTTGACTCAGCCCGGCCGGGAAAGCCCCGACCGCAGCCGACCTATTGCAGAAAATCTCGACCTTTTCAAACGCATGCGCGCCGGTGAATTTGCCGACGGCCAATATGTATTGCGCGCCAAGATCGACATGGCATCACCCAACATCAACATGCGCGACCCGGCACTGTACCGGATTCGCCGTGTACATCACCAGCGCACCGGCGACGACTGGTGCATCTACCCGATGTACGATTACACCCATTGCATTTCCGACGCCTTAGAAGGCATCACCCATTCGCTGTGTACGCTGGAATTTGAAGACCACCGCCCGCTTTACGACTGGGTGTTGGATCAAGTCAAAACGCCGTGCCATCCGCAGCAAATCGAATTTGCCCGCTTGCAGCTCGAATACACCATCGTCAGCAAACGCAAACTCAATCAGCTGGTCACGGAAAAGCACGTCAACGGCTGGGACGACCCGCGCATGCCGACCATTGCCGGTCTGCGAAGAGCGGGCTTTACGCCCAAATCGATACGCGATTTTTGCGAGCGCATCGGCCTGACCAAGCAAAACTCATGGATCGAAATGGGCGTGCTGGAATACTGCATCCGCGAAGATTTAAACGAGAATGCGCTCAGGGCCATGGCGGTTCTGCAACCGCTACGCGTGGTTATCGACAATTATCCTGAAGACCAAACGGAGCAATTGGAAGTCAGCAATCATCCGCAAAAACCCGAGCTTGGCAAACGCATCGTGCCGTTCTCCAAAGTTATTCTGATTGAACAGGATGATTTTGCCGAAGTACCGCCGCCAAAGTTCAAGCGCCTGATCGAGGGCGGCGAAGTCCGTTTGCGCGGCTCTTACGTTATCCGGTGCAACGAAGTCATCAAAGATGGCGACGGCAACATTACCGAACTGCGTTGCAGTTACGACCCCGACACACTGGGTAAAAACCCGGAAGGCCGTAAAGTTAAAGGCGTGATTCACTGGGTTTCCGAGCAGCACTCGCAACCGGCGGAACTGCGTTTGTACAATCGCTTATTTAGCGCGCCTAACCCTGACAATGAACCTAACTTCCTGGACGTAATCAACCCCGATTCATTGGAAGTCCTGACCGGCTGCCACGTAGAAGCCAGCCTGGCTAATCCGCAACCGGAAAGCCGTTACCAATTTGAACGAACCGGCTATTTCTGCTTTGATGCCATAGACAGCGTTAATGGCAAACTGGTGTTTAACCGCACAGTGACTTTGCGGGATAGTTGGGAGAAAGATTAATAAAACCTAATTACACTCTGCGTAGGGCGTGCCAGGCGCGCCAACGAAGAGTATAAAAGGCGCGCATAGCACGCCCTACGCGGCTGATTTTTTTTACTTTAACCTTAACCACAAAATACTATGAACCAAGACAGCATCAAACTGGTAGAGCAATACTATGCCGCGTTTAACGGCGGCGACATGGAAACTTTCCTTAACTTATTGACCGACGATGTCATCCACGACATCAATCAGGGCAAACGCGAAGTCGGAAAAGAAGAGTTCAGAAAATTTATGGGCGGCATGAACGACAGCTATAAAGAACAGCTGGTCGATATGGTCATCATGGCGACGCCGGACGGCAAACGCGCCGCTGCCGAATTCGTCGTATTGGGCGAATACCTGACCACCGACGAAGGCTTGCCCGAAGCGAAAGGACAAAAATACCGCCTGCCTGCCGGCGCTTTTTTTGAAATCCGCGACAACAAAGTGGCCCGCATTACCAACTATTACAACCTGCAAGACTGGATTGCCCAGGTTAGCGCATAGTTGATGCTAACTACTTAATCAGGGTGAGCGAACATGCTCATCCTGATTAAGAATAACCGGGAGCAGTAACCCGGTTGTTCATTTACCATAAAAACAACACTTCTTCGGCCTTGATAGCCGCTGGACACGCCGAGCGCGCGTCATCGGAAGCTTTCCCTGCCTTTTCCAGGGTAATTATAAATATCCCTAAAAAAACAGCGTCCTGAACAACACCAGGAAAAATAGCCCAGCCATTTCGCCCCGCATATACTTTATTAATGCAAAATTGGCTATATAAGAGATCGATTATTCGTATATCATAGCGCCCGGAAAGCGATTACCTTTCCAATCCTTTATTTTCAGACTATATCTGGAAATCACAGCAAAACACTTCTTAGGTTTATGATGAATTTAATCAAAAAAGCAGTACTTACTTTAATTATGGCTATTTCTTTCAGTGCAACTAACGTTGCTTTCGCTGAAGATGCAAAAGCTACTGAAGTAATTGGACATATTGAAGCCGCTATCGCTGAAATCGGCAAACACGATTTCAATGCCGCTTATATTCATGAAAAAGCGGCTCGTACCGCTGCTGAAGGAATCACAGGCAACGAAGCGACTGTAAAACAAGGCGTTGATAGCCTGATTAAAGCACAAATCATCGGTAAAAGCGCTGATGAAGAAAAAGCTGTTGCTGAATTAAACAAAGCATTAGTCATCTTCAAGTCACTCTAATTATTAGATTCGACTTTTTAACTGAGACAGGGTTAGCTTAAGTTAATCCTGTCTTCCGCTTAAACGCCTCCAACCCATCTAAAATTTTTTGCACGGCTTCCGCCGAGTAAAATTCCCTTGCTTATTTGCATGCATCAATCCAGCCCATCAATGTCCTGTTATTTATGTCCGCTGTGCGCGGCCTCGCTACAGTTAAATCAAAAAAGCTATGTTTGCGAAAATAACCATCGCTTTGATCTTGCAAAGGAAGGTTATGTAAATCTTTTACCGGTGCAGTTCAAACATTCCGTTGAGCCGGGCGATAACAAGCAAATGATGCAGGCCCGACGCGAGTTTCTGGAAGCCGGTTATTATGAACCCATGGCCAAAGCCGTGGCGATGATGATCAATGCACACCAGCCTACGCATCTGCTTGACCTGGGCTGCGGCGAAGGCTATTACACTCGGAAAATTGAAGCCTACTGCTCAAACCCGATGATGCTGCACGGCGTCGACATTGCCAAATTTGCGGTCGCCGCTGCCGCCAAAAAGCGAACTAATGCCCGATTTATCGTCGCAAGCAGCAACCGACTGCCTTATGCAGACGAGTATTTCGATTTTGTGTTGCGAGTATTTGCTCCGTCAAACGAGCATGAACTCAGGCGGATTCTGAAGCCTTCAGGGCTCTTGCTGACAGTGACACCTGGCCCAAGACATCTATGGCAGTTAAAAGAATTTATTTATGCCGAGGTGAAAGAGCATGCTTTGGAGAACGATCTGCCGCAAGGCTTCGAGCGCTTGGATACGCAACGCATCAGCTATAAAATCGTCCCGAATCCCGAGCAAAGGATCGACCTATTGCAGATGACCCCTTTTGCGTGGCGGGCCAATGACAGTGTTCGGCAAGCCATTAAAGACGCCGTAGAACTCGAGATAGAAACCGATTTTATTTTAACATTAGCAATAAAAACAGCCTATTAGCGTCCAGCTCAAACGCTCTCTGCCCTCCGGCATTGCACCCCATACCATGAACGTAATAACATCTGACGCATCATTGATGGCGTCGAGGGATGTAAACATGGGCACTACAACTGCGCTGGAATCAAGCCTTACCCTAATCAAGGCGTTATCTGAAGCGAATGCCTGCAAGGTTATTGAAACCCATATTTCCTGGGTGCTGATGACCGGCCCGTACGTTTACAAAATCAAAAAACCGGTTAATTTCGGTTTCCTGGATTTTTCCACATTGGAAAAACGCCGTTTTTGCTGCAGTGAAGAATTAAGACTCAACAGACGCTCGGCCGCCGACCTGTATCTGGAAGTTATGCCGATAACCGGAACGCCGGAGCATCCGGAAATCGGCGGCACAACTCCAGCAATCGAATATGCCGTCAAGATGCTGCAATTTCCTTCCGGACAACTGCTAAGCGAGCACGCCCGGAACGGCCGGCTAGACACAGATCACATCAATCAACTGGCCGATATTGTTGCCGACTTTCATGAAAGTATTGCGCAGACGGATGAAAACTCTCCTTACGGCGATAGCGCAAACATCAATCACTGGTTTATCGAGAATTTCGACCATATCCGGCCTTTATTGACTGATGATGCGCAAAAACAGCAACTACAGCGTCTTCAACAATGGGGCGACAGCGAATGGCGCAGACTGGCCGAAATAATGCAGCTGCGCAAGCACCAGGGCTATGTGCGCGAATGCCACGGCGACCTGCATCTGAGCAACATAACGCTCATCAACGGTAAAGTGACCCTGTTTGACTGCATCGAATTCAACCCGCTGCTGCGCTGGATTGACGTGATCAGTGAAGTGGCTTTTTTGTTTATCGACCTGCTGCATTTTGGCTATGACCGCTTTGCTTACCGATTTCTTAATCGTTATTTGCAATATACAGGCGATTATCAAGGTCTTACATTACTGCGTTATTACTTGGTTTACCGTGCACTGGTCCGGGCTAAGGTATCGTTATTGCGCATGGCGCAGCAGCAAGATGACCCAAACGCTGCCAAGCAAGCGCTTGGCGAATACGCGGCGTTTGCCGATCTGGCCGAGCGTTTTACCTTGCGCCGCCAAACCGCCCTAATCATTACGCATGGCTATTCAGGTTCCGGCAAGTCGACTTTCGCCGCACAACTCGCAGAACAGATCGGCGCGTTCCAGATACGCTCCGATGTCGAGCGCAAACGTCTGTTCGGCTATAAGGCATTGATGCAAACCGGCAGCGCTATCGACAAGGGACTTTATACCGAAGAAGCCAGCCAAAAAACCTATCAGCACCTTAAGGAACTTGCCAAAGCGGTGCTTGAAGCCGGTTTTCCAGTGATTATTGACGCGACTTTTCTTAAAACTAAACAGCGCGCCCCGTTTCGGCAGCTTGCGGCCGACTGTGGAGTGCCGTTCCGTATCATTGATTTTCAGGCTTCCGACCAAGAACTCTACAGGCGTATCAAGCAACGGCAAGACGATGCCTCGGAGGCAACTGTGGCCGTGCTGCACCACCAGCAACAATCGGCACAGTCTCTGTTGGATCAGGAACAATCCGGCGTAATAACAGTCAATACCGAAAGCGACAATGCCCTGAATACCCTGTTGGATAATTTTGCCAACTATCGCTTTTAATCCAGCTTAAACACCTCTCCCGGAATCTCACCGTCTCGAACGGATCGTTGCAGCTCATCTGCCGATAAGTATTGCCACCTCCAACCATAAAGGCATTTCGAATCAGGCTCCGTTACTGTATTGGCTATCTTTTGACCGGCCGCCATTTTACGGTCGGAAAAATAATTGTTTTTGGCAGTGTACGTAACATCAGGACATGGTACAGTTCAAAACATGCTTTTGATTAACAATGATAGTTTTTCATCAAAACCAATTCCATTGCTTTTGGCTGATGGAATTTACTGGGCCTTAGGAGGTCAAAATGAATGAAGACATATTAAATTTGGAAATCAGAAAATATCTCAAACAATTCGGCATCACCTCACAACGCGAGTTCGAGCATGCCGTGCTCAAAGCCGTTGAAAGCGGGAAAATCAACGGTTCCGAGGCTATAGACGTTAAAATGACTCTGGATGTACCTGCTCTTGGCGTCAACCATTGCATTGAAGGAAAAATAGCGCTTGAATAGATAGCGCGCTGCAAGAAGCTTTAGTTTGATCTGGTTATTACATTTATTCGGCAACAGTCGACGAGGATAAAAACCATGAATAAGCACTTAAAGTTAGTTAGAGAATTTAACGACACCTTTTCATTTCCACAAGCTGAACATGGAGCGAATCAGCAGTTACATGATTTGGATATTGTTATGCGCCAAGCGCTGCTCATGGATGGAGGCAGCGCGGTATTTAAAGCGATTAAAGCGGGCGATATGGTGCAAATATTGGCCGGACTGGGCGATCTTGCCTATCATGCTTTGGGCGCTGTCGCTATGCGAGGGGATGATGTTACCGAATGCCCTGTCACGTGGCGTTATGATGGACTCATTCTTTCCGTCCTGCGCGTCCTGTCCGAGAAAATCCATAATTGCACATCGGGCAACACCAAAGATTATTCAGACGTTTATTGCTTCTGCTGTTATCTGGCGAACACTTTTACCAACGCGGATTTCAATAAAGCTTTTCAATTGATCCATGACTGCAAAATATCAAAACAGACGACAGCGCCTGATTTGAGCGCCTGTCTCTTTGAATGATGACAAACACCTATTGACGCGAAGCGATGGATTATGTCGGTTAGGTTTCCGAAAAATGCATCGTTTCGCCTGAAATAGACGAACTGGAATACCAAGCAATATTTCTGCCTTATTTCGGCGAAATCATTTCCTCCGGACGAACGAGCCTATCAAATTCCTCTTCACTCACAAACCCGCCCGATATCGCCTCTTTCCGCAACGTGCTGCGGTTTTTAAACGCCAGTTTCGCAATTTTTGCGGCATTGTCATAGCCGATGCGCGGCGCCAAGGCGGTCACCAGCATCAATGAGTTTTCCATCAGCTCGGCAATACGCTCCACATTCGGCTCAATACCAACAACGCAGTTGTCGGTGAAACTCATCGCCGCATCGCCGATCAGGCGGATCGACTGGAGCACGTTATAAATAATCACCGGCTTGAACACATTGAGTTCCAAATGCCCTTGCGCCCCGGAAAAAGTGACAGTGGTGTGATTGCCCATGACCTGCGCGCAAACCATCGTCATCGCTTCGCATTGGGTCGGATTCACTTTGCCCGGCATGATTGAAGAGCCGGGCTCGTTTTCAGGCAGTGCCAGTTCACCGATGCCGCAGCGCGGACCGGAACCCAACAGGCGGATATCGTTGGCGATTTTATTCAGGCTGACTGCAATCGTATTCATCACGCCGGAAATTTCCACCAACGCATCGTGCGCGGCCAGCACCTCGAATTTATTGGCCGCAGACACGAACGGCAGTCCGGTAAATTTTGCAACCTCTTCGGCAAACTTGTCGGCAAATCCCGGCTTCGAATTCAGGCCGGTGCCCACCGCAGTACCGCCTTGCGCCAGCGGATACAGCCGTTTAAGACTGTCGTTAATCCGGTCGATGCCCAGTTGCACCTGAACGGCATAGCCGGAAAACTCCTGCCCCAATGTCAGCGGCGTCGCATCTTGCAAATGCGTGCGTCCGATCTTGATGATGTGGCTCCATGCCTCAGATTTTTCCAACAATGCGCTATGCAAATGCTGGAGCGAAGGGATCAATAAGTGGTGCAGCTGCTCGACGGTGGCGATATGCATGGCCGTCGGGAAAGCATCGTTCGATGACTGGCTGCGGTTGCAATGGTCGTTCGGATGCACCGGCGTTTTAGTGCCCATAGCGCCGCCCAGGCGTTCGATAGCCCGATTGGCAATCACCTCGTTGGCGTTCATGTTGGACTGGGTGCCGGAGCCGGTCTGCCAGACGACCAGCGGGAAATTGTCGCCGAATTTGCCGTCGATCACCTCGAGTGCAGCATCCGCTATCGCATGGCCGATTTTTTCCTCAATATTGTCCAGCGCGATGTTCGACAATGCAGCGCAGTGCTTGACGATGCCCAGCGCACGAATCAACGGTCGCGGCATACGTTCATCGCCGATTTTGAAGTTAAGCAGGGATCGCTGGGTTTGCGCACCCCAGTATTTGTCGGCGGGTACTTGAATCGGGCCGAAGGAATCGGTTTCGGTGCGGGTAGTTACTGAGTTCGTTTTCATGGCTGCTCCATTTGTAGCCGCAGGGTTTGATCTGGCATCGAAGCCTCCCGAGTCAGAATGAACAGGGTTTGACTATAGCGATTTTTCCTGTGTTTGAATAGAAAACTTCTTGCCCGGCATTGGGTGAATTTGGCATTTCATTCGTATGAGCTGACCGACCAAAAATCAACTCTCACGCACATCAAGATAAAATCAAAATCCTTGACGCAACTTCATATCCGGGTAAAAGCTGTTTTAGTTAACAACCTTTGAGCCCATCAGGGGAGTTTCTATCATGACTAACCACGATCCATTCGGTGCGCATCAACAACTGACCGCCGACAGCTTTGGCTCGGTTTCGTATTATTCCTTGCCCCGACTTGAGACGCTGGGATCTGCCAATGTCTCACGGCTGCCGTACACGATAAAAATCCTGCTCGAATCGTTATTGCGCAATTGCGACAACTACGTCATTACCCAGGATCATGTTTTGAGTGTCGTCAACTGGCAGGCGCAAGGAATGCGTTATGAAATTCCTTACAAACCGGCCCGAGTGATATTGCAGGATTTTACCGGCGTGCCGGCGCTGGTGGATTTGGCCGCGATGCGGGATGCGATGCAGCAGCTGGGCGGCGATCCGAAAAAGATCAATCCCTTGATTCCCTGCGACCTGGTCATTGACCACTCGGTGCAGGTGGATTATTACGGCAAGGCCAATGCCCTGCTCTTGAACGAAACCGTCGAATTTGAACGGAATGCAGAGCGCTATGAGTTTCTTAAATGGGGTCAATCGGCATTTAGAAATCTCCGCGTGGTGCCCCCTTCTACCGGCATCGTGCATCAGGTCAATCTCGAATACCTTGCGCCGGTTGTGTTCCATAACAAGGACAAAAACGTCTGTTATCCCGACAGTTGTGTCGGCACCGATTCGCATACGCCGATGATTAACGGCCTGGGCGTACTCGGTTGGGGTGTCGGCGGCATTGAGGCTGAAGCGGTAATGCTGGACCAGCCGATCTACATGCTGGTTCCCGATGTGGTCGGCATTAAACTGACCGGCATGCTGCCTCCGGGCGTGACCGCGACCGATCTGGTGCTGCGCATCACCGAGCTGTGCCGGAACTTTGGCGTAGTCGGTAAATTCGTTGAGTTTTACGGCTCGGGATTGACCAACCTGAGTATTCCCGACCGGGCGACGCTCAGTAATATGGCGCCGGAGCAAGGCTCGACGGTGAGTTTCTTTCCTGTCGATGACGAAACCCTCAGCTATATGCGCTTCACCGGACGCCCTGACGATTTGATCGACCTGACCGAACGTTATGCCAAAGAACAGGGGCTGTTTCGTACCGACGAAACGCCGGACCCCGAATTTAGCCAAATCATGGAAGTCGATCTGGGCACTATCGAACCTTCGCTGGCTGGCCCCAAGCGGCCGCAAGACCGGATATCCCTCAGTCAGGTAGGGCCTACCTACCGGCAGACGCTGATCGCACCATCAGGCAACAGAGGCATGGGGCTATCCGAGCAGGACCTGGACCGTAGCGGCATGGTATCGAAGAATGACTTTCACGAAAAAATCACCCACGGCGCTGTCGTCATCGCAGCAATCACGTCCTGCACCAACACCAGCAACCCATCGGTGATGCTGGCTGCGGGTTTGGTTGCCAAGAAAGCGGCAGAGCGGGGCTTGAAAGTTAAACAATATGTAAAGACCTCCTTGGCTCCCGGCTCGCTGGTGGTAACGGAGTATCTGAAAAAATCGGGCTTGCTGAGCTTCCTGGAGCAGTTGGGCTTCTATCTGGTCGGCTATGGCTGCACCACCTGCATCGGCAACTCCGGCCCGCTGGATGCCGTCGTTGAAAAGGCGATACGGGAAAACGACCTAGTCGTATCGGCCGTGCTGTCCGGCAACCGGAATTTCGAAGGCCGCGTGCATCCCCTGACCAAAACCAACTATTTAGCCTCGCCGCCGCTGGTCGTGGCCTATGCCTTGGCGGGATCGACGGCGCTGGACATTACCCGAGAGCCGCTGGGCGAAGATCAGGACGGCAAGCCGGTCTACCTGAAAGACATCTGGCCTGCGCCCTGGGAAGTGGCTGAAGTCATCAGGCAGTTTGTCACGCCGGAGATGTTCCGGGAACGTTATGCGGATGTTTTCACCGGCACCCAGGCATGGCAAAACATTGATGTCACCGGAACCGAGCTGTACGCATGGGACGAAAGTTCGACCTATATCAGAAAGCCGCCGTTCTTCGAAGGTTTGACGACAGGACGGCAGCAGATACATGTACATGCGCTTACCGGCATGCGGGTACTGGCCCTGTTCGGCGATTCTGTGACTACCGATCATATCTCACCGGCCGGCCAAATCGCCCCGAACTCTCCGGCGGCGAAATATCTTCTGGAAAGAGGCATAGAGCAAAAAGACTGGAACAGTTACGGCTCGCGGCGCGGCAATGATCAGGTCATGACGCGGGGCACTTTCGCCAATATTCGCATTCGGAACCAGCTGGTGCCCGGCGTTGAAGGCAACGTTACGCTTTATCATCCGACCGGTGAACGAATGACGTTTTTCGATGCGGCGATGAAATATAAAGAGGTCGACATACCGCTGTGCATCCTTGCCGGCAAGGAATATGGCTCCGGTTCGTCCCGCGACTGGGCGGCGAAAGGCCCGTTCATGCAAGGCGTGAAAGCGGTGATTGCGGAAAGTTATGAAAGGATTCACCGCAGCAACCTGATCGGTATGGGCATTTTGCCGTTGCAGTTTATTAACGGCGAATCGGCTAAAAGCCTGAAATTAACGGGGACGGAAACCTTTGCCGTCGATATTTCCGACGCAATGGCGCCGCAACAGGAACTCAATGTTTCAGCCAAAGCCCCTGACGGAACCGTCACGAATTTTAAAGCCGTAAGCCGTATCGATACGCCGATTGAAATCCAATATTACCGGGATGGAGGCATTCTGCGCACGGTTTTGAAAAAACTGCTGGATTAAGATGATTCCCATGAAAAATCCGGCTTTAAAATGAATAATCCATGAAAATCACGAAAGACACGAAAAGCGATCGAGACTGTGAAAGTAATCTGTTTAAGAGATTAACCGCGGAGAACACAGAGGACACAGAGTTAATACAATATAGAAAACTCCGTGTTCTCAGCAATTGCTCCGTGCAAGGCCGGAATAAGGCTGTCCGCGCGTTAAGCGCAGGACTGGCGTTTCCGGCACTCCGGTTGCCGGAAACGCCCACCCTAGCTAACGCCGGGTGGTCTTATTCCGGCCTTCATTCTGCTGGATTGATCATAATCGCCCGCTGCGCCGCAGCCTTCGGTTAACCTGCCAGTGGTAGATTCTGGCAAGCAACGGGCGAATCAGCGGCAGGCCGATCAGCCAGGACAGCGGCTTGAGTACCGGCACTTTGCTCATCAGCAGGATATACGCATCCATCTCGGACAGAATCCTCTGATTTTCATCCTGGACATGCAATTCGGTCAGCGCCTTGTGAGGATCGATGCCGATCTGGCGCAACTGCTCTTCTCGTCCGGTGATGTCGATCCAGCAGACATCGGTGCCGGCTTTACCGGCAAGTTTTTCATAGGTCGTCCTGTCTTTAATGCACTTGGGACAGGCGCCGTCATAATAGACGTTGATTTTGGCTTTATGCTGATTCATATTTACGACCTCGGATTAAACATGATTCAAAACTGGCATTGCTCATTATGACTATCTTACCAACTTTAGGCGTGGTGTCGTGCCTGGGAGGGCCGATGCGTTTATGCGGCTATGCGGCAGAAATGCTGCATGATGAATTTGCCCGGCAACCGCCTAAGCAAAAGCGCCTGCAACTTCAATGGCACATGGTTTATCCCGAAGATCAGGGCACCAAGGAGGAAAAACTATCCCGCCTTAATCAATCGATAAGCCGTTTCACTCAAAACTGGACCGAACAAAACCAAACTTTTCTGGTCATCGGCGGCGACCATTCCTGTGCGCTGGGAACCTGGGGCGGCGTGATAAACGGGTTGCAGCAGCCCGATAAACTCGGCCTGATCTGGCTGGATGCCCATATGGACGCGCACACCTTTGCCACGTCGCCGTCCGGCAATATTCACGGCATGCCGGTGTCTGCGCTGCTCGGTAAAGCGGACGAAAAACTGGCGTCGATGTATCACGGACAGGGTTTTATCAAGCCGGAGCACTTCATTATGATCGGCGTCCGAAGCTATGAAGTTGAAGAATACCAACTGCTAAAGCAAGCAGAGGTAGAAATTGTTTTTGCCGACCGGATTAATGGCTTAAGCCAAGCGTTAATTAAAGCAATCGATAAACTTAACCGGTCTTGCGAGGTTATCGGCATCAGCCTTGATTTGGATTTTATCGATCCTGACGATGCTCCCGGCGTGGAAACCCCTGCTCAAGGCGGCATTAGAACCGGAGAATTGCTTGAAGCGCTTTCGGTTATTAGCCGCCATCCGAAAATATGCGGCCTGGAAATCAGCGAATTTAATCCCGAAAATGACTCTGACAATAAAACCGTGCGCCTGATGAAAGAGATTGTTGAAGCGTTTTACGGCGAGAACTCAGAGTAAGGCGTCGGTCTTGGCCGCCATAATAAAATCATTGGCATGTAAGCCTTTAATCTTGTGCGACCACCAAGTCACGGTCACCCTGCCCCATTCCGTCAAAATGGAGGGATGATGGTTTTCCTGCTCGCATAGCGCGCCGATTTTATTGGTAAACGCCAAGGCCTCTTCAAAGTTATTAAACTTGAAGGTTTTTTGTAAACGCTTGATGCCGTCTATCTCAACAATTTCCCAGCCCTGCAATTGCGGCATATATTCGTCAATTTCCTCCTGCGTAGCCAAAGGCGCGCCAATCCTGCACACTTCGCATGTTTTACGAATCAGTTCTGTCATAACTATTCTCCATTTTGAATCTGTGTAAAACTTGAATACTGGCAGACTAGGAAAATCAGCAGTTTGAATCAATAGGTAATATCACCAAGCAAATAGTTATCCAGCGCCATAAGCGGGATATTTTCGAATCAAGCCGGACGGGGCCTGTTGTTCCAAAATATCCCGCCTGTTAAGAATGCGACCAGTTAGACTTTCCAGGGTTTACGACTGCCATGGATGGCGGCCGAGATTGCTCCAGGCAATCCTCGGCATTTCCTCCATCCATGGAGGTCAGAAGTGCTGGAGCCGCCGGGAGCGGCTCCAGTAAAAAACCGGAAGGTCTGCCTATTCACCTGGGTCGGAATGACGATGAGCCGGGAGCATGATCCAAACTTAGGGAAGTTATTGCCGACCCTATCTTAACAACGCAATAAACCAAACAGGTTTTTAGGATCGTCAAGTTCGGGTATTAACTCCGTCTCTTTTCCCAACTGATGTTTTTCTGCCAAGTCATAGACCACCCGAAGTATTGAATAGTCTTCCAGCGCAAACCCGACGGAATCGAACAGCGTAACCTCCTGATCATTCTGTCTTCCCGGCAGATGCTTACAGACCAGTTGCCATAGTTCGGCATAGACAATATCGGCTTTACACTGCTGCACCTCCCCTTCCAGCAGACTTTGCAGTTTGTATTCGACCACCAGTTTAGTCTGCTCCAGGAGCTCAGCAGGCAATTCGGTTTTGCCCGGGCTATCGCCGCCCATGGCGTATATGTAAGCGCCCGGCGCAATATCTTCAAATCTAAACAGGGACTGCCGTTTTTTGGCGGCTGTTGCCGTTATCACAATATCGGCGCCGCTTACGGCCTCGATTGTGTTATCGCAAGCCATTAATCTGAACTTTTGCCCGGCCAGGTTTTCCGAGAATTTGGCCATTGCCATTCGATCGGTATCAAAGAAACGGACTTCTTCCAATTGGAAAAAGCCGGCAAATGCCAACACCTGGAATTCCGCCTGCGCCCCGGTGCCAATGATAGCCAGCGATTTTGAATTTTCACGAGCCAGGTATTTTGCCGCCAGAACACCGGCTGCCGCGGTCCTGAACGCGGTTAATAAAGTCATTTCGCTGAGCATTAGCGGATAACCGTTAGCCGCATCGCTTAAAACGCCTATCGCGACAACGCTGAGCTTGCCTTCAAGCGGATTGCCGGGAAAGCCGTTGACATATTTGAATGCATATAGTTGCTCGTCCGAACACGGCATCAATTCAATGACCCCGTCCCGGTAATAGGTTCCGTGGCGCGGCGACAACAGGAATTGCTGCCAGCGCCCGAGGTCTTGCTCTAAAGCCGAAATAATGCGCTGAAAGAAATTTTCCAGGCCGACGATCCGTATCAGTTCCTGAATATCAGTGACGGTAAGAATTTTCATGGCCTGTACTCCTTTAGTCGTTAAGGGATTTAACAGCCCGTTCAAAATCAGGCAGCCAGTCTTTGAAGTCGCAGACATAGTTATAGCCGCACACGGTTTTTAAAGAGCTACGGGCAATCACGGTCAATATCCGCTCGGCTCTTTGTAAAGTGTCGGTTTTCGGGCCGAACGGGTTTAACCGCATCTTAGGCCCGGGCGGAAAGGCGTAATCGCAGATAAACAACACGTCCTGATAAATATAAATCGTATAGCCCGGCGTATGGCCGCCAATGTGATACGCTGCCAGCCCATCAACCGTAAAGTCATCGTTGAAGCGTTCATCGATCGGGAATGATCGGATTAGAGGATTTTCAGCATCTAAAGCGTGCAGGTAGACTTTTGCATTCCAGAGCTTTCGATATTGATTCGATGCGCCCATAAAATGAGGGTGAGTAAAAAAAATTTTTCTGACCGGCTCCAGCGTGCGATTGAATGCGGAAGGGCTATCGATCCATATCGCCTCATGTTCTGTTTCGATGCGGTAGGCCGCATGTTCCAGTCCCAGTCTGGGCACTGAAACCAGCTGGCTGACGCGGTCATTAACTGGCGTGGCGGTAACGCGATAGGTTGTTTCGGCTTGTTCCCAGCTGAGAAACTTATCGCGGGAAGCTCCGCAAAAAGGACAGGCATTAGGAGCATCGCCGATCATGTTATAACCGCAGGTTGTGCAGACCCATTGATCCATGTGCTCCCCCTTGAAAAACTGAATTTAAGTGCCGGCGCTAGTGAATCGCTCCAGGCCGAATTGCATGAAAAACTGGCCGGATCCGGGCGGCGAGCCCTGCTCGTAATACAAGGCTTCAAGCATCAAGTTGCCCTCCGGTCCAAGCATCGGCCCGGTCAGCAAAGTCCGGAAGTCTTTACCGCCTACTAACTGATGAGTCATGCTCAGGTATAACCTTGATAACTGCTTTTCCCTGATGACGGTGTCCAGCATTTGCGGCCCGGCAATAAGGTAAATGGACTTGTACCCTAGTCCGCTTAAGGCATTGACCAAGGGGGCGCCGTGCACGTTTTGGTCGTGGCCGGTAAAAAGCACGGAGTATCCCAAGCCTTGCCAATAACGGATGCGGTCCGGGTCGGCATTTCTTCCTGTCGCTATGTGAACAGCTTGTGCGTGCTCTTGAAGGCTGGCATGCATTGGAAAATTCAGGCTGGCGCTGGCGATGAGCACTGCCGGTTGAGGCGGTAAGCCATTGTTGCGGCGCCATTCGGCAAGGTCTTTGTCCTTAACTTGCAATATATTGCCCAGGCGCCCCTCGGCCAATGCCCGCATATAGCCGCCATGAGTAATAATGCAGTCCGCCTGCGCATGCAATTCCATGAACAGGCTAAAATCGGAAGCGGTTGTTATATGTTTGGGAATGTGAGTCGTGCCTTGCGCCGCATCCTCGACTGCGATCCGGCCGTCCAGACTCGACAGGAAGTTGGCATAAACAAAGGGAGAATCAGCTGTACCCAATTTATGCAATTGATGCGCAAGATACAGGCCTTTAACGGAGACTTTTTCGTAGGACTCAGGATACAATCGTAATAGGTTCTTTTGCATGGAAGTACCTTTTGCGCTTGAAAACTCGGTTTTAGTTCAGAGCAAGACGCTCCCGTCCAACTGCCGTATTTTGATGTGCAACGAGTATATCAATCAGTCCGGAATCAGTGCCAGAAATCCTTGTTATTTAAGATGGCTAAAAACTTCTTTTGCTTACGGATGAAATTCATCCTGTTTAGAGCAATTGATTACTGATGCTATGCAATCAACTGCTTACAGAAAAGGGGAAGAACTATTCGCCCCTTTGACCAAAGCCGAATTGGTGCTATTTCTTGTCGGATTTGTTGTTATTGTCGGATTGGTTGCCGGCCTTAAGATGCCATACCGCTGCTTCAGCATGTGAAGTAGCTCTGCCTACATGGCCCTGTGTGCCTTGATCGATGGCTCCTTGCAGCTCTTTAGCGCCTAATTCTAAATGGTTTTTTTCCACACCTTTGGCGTTTATGGAGGCGGCCAATGCATCGTCCAATGCCGCCTTTGCGTGCTCGACTAACTGTGCTGTATGCCCGGCTTTACCGTGAGCAACCGCCGATTTGGCGTGCTCCAAGGCTGAATCGGCATTTTCTTCAGCAAAAACAGCAGTGCTTAAAAGAAGTAGTAACCCTGCGCATACGGATGCTAATTTTTTCATAATCCTCTCCTCATTATTATTTGTTTATATCGCTTATCGATACCACATTTTCAGAATCATTTATTTTTCTTTTAAAAATCATTATGAACGGCAGTTATATTCTTACCTTATGGAATTTATTTTGCAATACTCATCAAATTAACGTAAGCAAATGCATTAAAAAATAAGCTAAATGTCAACAAAACGGCATTTCAAATTGAAGCTCTCCTTAGTTCCAGCAGGTTGAGCCAGTATCAATAAAGAAAGCGGGTAATTTTAGAATGGGAATTAAATAGGCTTGAGACGCATACGGCGAGACTACAAGACTCAAAACGAGTGTACCATGAGTTTGTTGTTCGAGATTGGCAAATAACTTTGTAAATATTGGCAAAGCAGCAACAATATTTTATTTGTGGGCTGTTCAGCAGACACTTCTAAGCTGCGAAGAACTTTCGTGAAGTCCTTCTCTACGTCAAAAACATCAAGCCGTGACGAAGAGACTAATAATTGAACAAGACAACATCACTATGAACGAGCTTTTAAGCTGTTCATAGTGATGAATCCAAGTGTATCCTAAATTTCCTTAGCCAGTTTTCCAGCGTAACCGATGTAATTGCGTGGCGTCAGTTCCAGCAGCATTGCCTTGGCTTCTGCCGGAATTTCCAGCTTTTCAATAAACGCCTGCATTTGTTCAGGAGTAATGCGCTGGCCGCGGGTCAGTTCCTTCAATTTTTCATACGGTTTTTCAATACCGTAACGACGCATCACGGTTTGGATCGGCTCTGCCAAGACTTCCCAATTAGCATTGAGATCAGCCTCAATCGCTTCAACGTTAATTTGTAGTTTGGAAATGCCTTTCAAACTGGCCTGAATGGCGATACTCGTATGAGCAATACCGACGCCGATATTTCTCAATACGGTTGAATCGGTTAAATCCCGCTGCCAGCGCGATACCGGCAATTTTTCGGCTAAAAAGCCGAAGATGGCATTGGCCAATCCTAGATTACCTTCCGAGTTCTCAAAATCGATCGGGTTGACTTTATGCGGCATCGTGGAGGAACCGACTTCACCGGCGATAGTTTTTTGTTTGAAGTATCCCAAGGAGATATAGCCCCAAATGTCGCGGTCAAAATCCAGCAAAATGGTATTGAAACGGGACAGAGCGTGGAAATACTCGGCAATATAATCGTGCGGTTCAATCTGGATAGTGTAGGGGTTAAATTGCAGGCCCAAAGATTCGACGAAGTTTTGGCTAAATTCCGCCCAATCCACATCAGGGTAAGCCACACAATGGGCATTATAATTACCGACCGCACCGTTGACTTTTCCTAACAGGGCTACGGCTTGCAGTTGCTCTTGCTGGCGTTGCATTCGAGCCGCGACGTTGGCAAACTCTTTGCCGGTGGTGGTCGGCGTGGCGGATTGTCCGTGAGTACGAGACAGCATCGGTTGGTCGGCGTTTTCCACGGCAATGCTTTTAATCGCCGAGATGCAGTCGCCGATTTGCGCAAGGATTACTTCGCGGCCTTCTTTAAGCATTAACGCATACGACAGGTTATTAATGTCTTCCGAGGTGCAGGCAAAATGGATAAATTCGCTGACTTTTTCCAGCTCGGCACAACCGGCAATTTTTTCCTTCAGCAAGTACTCAACGGCTTTGACATCGTGATTGGTGGTTTTTTCGATGTCTTTGACGCGTTGCGCATCGGCCTCTGAAAAATTGCTGACTATATTGTTTAACAGCTGTGTCGCGGTGTCGCTGAACGGGCTGACTTCGGCAATCAGAGGGTGATTGGCCAAGGCTTGCAGCCAGCGCACTTCAACGAGCACGCGAAAACGGATCAGGCCGTATTCGCTGAAAATTGGCCGCAAGGCGGTCACTTTGTCGGCATAGCGGCCATCGATAGGAGAAATAGCGGTGAGGGCGAAATTAGTCATGGGTTTGTCCGAGTGATTTAATGTGTTGATATTCGTTAGCTTTACTTAAGCAGGAACTAAAGCTTTGGATTCAATAATCCCGCCGCCCAGACAGATTTCACCGTCATAAAAAACCACGGATTGTCCGGGCGTAATGGCTCTTTGCGGCTGGTCAAAAACAGCTTTGCATCTGTCGTTGCCTATTGGCTCCAAATAACAGGCTTGATCGGCTTGTCGGTAGCGGGTTTTAGCTGTGCAACGTGTGGGTTCCGTTAATGGCCGGTTGCTGCACCAATCAAGCTGGCTGGCCTCCAGCATATTGTGCAACATCAATGGATGATCGTGACCTTGCCCGACGATCAGGATATTATTTTCCAAATCTTTTTCCAGTACATACCACGGCTCATCCGGCGCATTTTTAACGCCGCCTATGCCCAAACCTTGGCGTTGGCCCAGCGTGTAGTACATCAGGCCATGGTGCTTACCGATATATTGCCCTTCAGGCGTGCGCATTTCTCCGGGTTGGGTAGGCAGATAGCGCTGCAAAAATTCAGTGAATTTGCGCTCGCCGATGAAACAGATGCCGGTACTGTCTTTCTTGCGGCTGTTGGCGAATCCGGCTTTTTCAGCCATGGCCCTGATTTCGGGCTTATGCAAATGGCCGATCGGAAACAAGGTGCGCGATAATTGTTTTTGTCCCAGCGTGTAAAGAAAGTAACTCTGCTCTTTGTTCGGATCCAGCCCTTTTAACAAAAAGAACTCGTCCTTGTTCCCATAGCTCTGGCTTGGAAATGAAGCCACTCGTGCATAATGGCCTGTAGCAATATATTCCGCGCCCAAATCTTCAATCGCATAGTTCAGGAAGGCTTTGAATTTAACGTGTTTATTGCACAAGATATCGGGATTGGGGGTGCGGCCGGCTTTAAATTCAGACAGGAATACTTCAAATACCTCATCCCAGTATTCGGTGGCAAAATTCACAGTCTTTAATTCGATACCCAATTTATCGCAAACTTGCTGGGCGTCGGCAAGGTCTTCCATCGCGGTACAGTACTCGGTACCATCGTCTTCTTCCCAGTTCTTCATAAACAAACCGGTGACTTCATGGCCTTGCTCCAAAAGCAGCAAAGCGGTTACGGAAGAATCGACGCCGCCGGACATGCCGACGATTACTTTTTTACTCATGGTCAAGATCGATAAATGATTTAAGCAAGGATAACGGGTAGCGTTGCCCGCTGAGATATTCGTCTACGCTAATAAGTACTAATGGACTACGCAAACGATGTCGCTCCGCTTCGATTTCGTCGCGCGTTAACCAATGCGCGGCGATAATGCCCTCATCCAATTGCTGGGTTGGGTTGTGCGAATGACAGCGGCCGGAAAAGCAGACTCTGACGAAGCTCGGAAAATCAGGATTTCTTCGCCAAAGCTGAATGGAAACAATATGCTCAGGCTCAAACTGCCAAGCGGTTTCTTCCAAGACTTCACGCTTAATTGCAGCAACCAGGTCCTCGCCTTCTTCAAGATGCCCGGCCGGCTGATTGAATTGAAGCCCATTGCAGGTTTCTTCTTCTACTATTAAGAACCGTTGATCTTGCTCAATAACTGCGGCAACTGTAACGTGTGGTTTCCAAACCATTAACAAATTCCAACTATATAAACTTAATATTTTACTAGATTTAGAGATATTATGCTGGTAAAAAAAGCTACAGAAAGGGAGACGCTAGGCACGTGTTGATCTTGTTTGTTTTGATATAAATATAAGAGTTGAAATTCACAAAGATTGGCACTATGTTAGAGACTTAAATATTTTATTGTTGCAATTATGTCCGATTTTGATCCATACAAAGATAGAGATGGCGGCTTGGCTACCCAGGAAGCCAAACCCAAACTGAAGAGACCGCCTTTATACAAGGTGATCTTGTTAAATGATGATTTTACGCCCATGGATTTTGTAATTGAGATTTTGATGGATTTTTTTGCCATGTCTGAAGAGAAGGCGACACAGGTGATGCTGCAAGTACATACGCAAGGTGTTGGTGTATGCGGAATGTACTCTAAAGATGTTGCTGAAACCAAAGTATATATAGTTAATGACTATTCACGAGAGCACCACCATCCGTTGATGTGCTCAATGGAAGAAGTTTAGGTTGGAGAGCTTATGTTAAGTAAAGAACTTGAAATTACGTTAAATAATGCCTTTAAGAATGCGCATGACAAGAGGCATGAATTTATCACGGTTGAGCATTTGCTGTTAGCATTGCTCGAAAATGCTTCTGCGCAGCCGATTTTGATAGCGTGCGGCTGTGATATTAAGGCACTACGCGGCCAGTTGACGCAGTTTATTGATGAAACTACATCGCTGATTCCGGTGGGTATCCAACGAGAAACTCAACCTACATTGGGGTTTCAGCGAGTGCTTCAGCGCGCTGTTTTTCATGTCCAGGCTTCTGACAAAAAAGAAGTTTCCGGTGCCAATTTATTTGTAGCTCTATTCAGTGAACAAGATTCCCATGCAGTCTATCTGTTAAACAAACAGGATATTTCAAGACTGGATGTGGTCAATTATCTAGCCCACGGCATTTCAAAAATAGATCCTGAAAACGATGCGCAAAATAGCCGGGCACCGGAATCAGGCAATCCAGATGCCGAAGCTACAGGCAGCCCGTTGGATAAATATACAACCAATCTCAATGAAGAAGCCCTGAAAGGCCGAATCGACCCGTTAATCGGTCGGGAACCGGAGCTTGAGCGCACGATTCAGACGCTATGCCGTCGGCGCAAAAACAATCCTTTGCTGGTCGGTGAAGCGGGCGTTGGCAAAACGGCTATCGCAGAAGGCTTGGCGAAACGGATTGTTGAAGAGCAAGTTCCCGACGTTCTGATGAACAGCGTAATTTACTCTCTCGATTTAGGCGCATTAGTCGCCGGCACCAAGTATCGCGGCGACTTTGAAAAACGTCTTAAAGCACTGTTAACTCAGCTTAATAAAGAGCCTGACTCGATCCTGTTTATCGATGAAATCCACACCATAATCGGCGCAGGCTCGGCGTCCGGCGGCGTGATGGATGCATCCAACCTGATTAAGCCGGCGCTGGCTTCCGGTCAGTTGCGCTGCATAGGCTCCACTACTTATCAGGAATATCGCGGTGTTTTTGAGAAAGACCATGCCTTGGCGCGAAGGTTCCAGAAAGTTGATGTCCTTGAGCCTTCCGTTGAGGATACCGTCCTGATATTAAAGGGACTTAAATCACGCTTTGAAGAACACCATGACGTTAAATATTCTGCCGAGGCATTGAGTGTGGCGGCGGAATTATCGGATCGTTATATTACCGACCGGCATTTGCCCGATAAGGCTATTGACGTTATTGATGAAGCAGGCGCGAAACAACGCATGACAGCTGAAGCTGATCGTAAACAGCTTATCGATGTCGCAGAGATAGAAGAGATAGTCTCTAAGATTGCTAGAGTGCCTGCCAAATCGGTATCTACCAATGACATTGATAAACTGGCCAACCTGGAAAAGAACCTGAAAATGCTGGTTTTTGGACAAGACGAAGCAATTTCGGCATTGGCATCGGCCATAAAATTATCTCGTGCAGGCCTTAGAGATACACAAAAGACTATCGGTTCATTCCTTTTTGCCGGTCCTACCGGTGTAGGCAAAACCGAAGTAACACGGCAACTGGCTAAGGTACTGGGCGTGGAATTGATTCGCTTTGACATGTCGGAATATATGGAACGGCATACCGTTTCCAGGCTGATTGGTGCGCCTCCGGGTTATGTGGGCTTTGATCAAGGCGGTTTGTTAACCGAACAGGTCAACAAGCATCCTCACGCAGTATTGCTGCTGGACGAGTTGGAAAAAGCCCACCCTGATGTATTTAACCTGTTATTACAGGTGATGGATCACGGCACATTGACCGACAATAATGGCCGCAAGGCGGACTTTCGTAACATCATTCTGGTGATGACTACTAATGCGGGAGCGGAAGAAGGCAGTCGCGCCTCTATTGGCTTTACTTATCAGGATCATGCCACCGACAGCTTAAAGGTTATCGAAAAAGGCTTTTCACCCGAATTTCGTAACCGTCTGGACGCCATCATTCAATTTAAACCATTGGATATTGCCATTGTCGGACACGTGGTTGATAAATTCATCTTTGAATTGGAAGCCTTGCTGGCAGACAAACACGTAACACTGGCATTGGATGCCGATGCCCGGTTATGGCTGGCTGAAAACGGCTGTGACCCCAAAATGGGAGCCAGGCCGATGGCGAGACTCATTCAAGAGAAAATCAAAAAGCCTCTGGCTAATGACTTACTGTTTGGCGAATTGGCGCACGGCGGGCATGTACGGATTTACGTGAAGGATAATGAGCTGAACTTCGCTATCGAAAGTGCGGCATCGAGTGTTCCGGAAGCCAACTTTTAATACGGCGGCCAAAGCCGTACCAGCTATTCAAGGAACTTGCGTTAATCCTGTCGATACAGGATTAACGCATACGGAATGTGATACGACCTTTGGTTAAATCGTAAGGAGTCATTTCAACTTTGACACTGTCGCCGGTAAGAATGCGGATGTAATGCTTACGCATTTTTCCTGAGATATGTGCAGTCACAATATGACCATTTTCCAGTTCGACGCGAAACATAGTATTAGGGAGAGTATCAATTACCTTCCCTTCCATTTCAATTTGATCTTCTTTTGCCATTTATAGTAATCCTTGGTAGTTAAAACCGCCAATAATAACATAAGCGCGTTTTTAACAACAGATGTGTGTAAGAAACGACAACACATTAAACATCGCTTACCCTAAAAAAACTTCGCTATTCACGAGTCGTTGTAGAATAAAGCGCACAAGTGTTTGAAACAATAGGCGTTGTTACTTATCATGCAAATTATCGTCATTCAGCTAAAACTCTTACCTCATAGATGCATTAACGCTTAACACAAACTGTCCATCAATTTAACATACTCACTTTCCGAGAAAATATCCGCATTATTTTCAACCCTGTCCAGATAAGTTTTACCTATTAGATGGTCGATTTCATGTTGGAAGATTCTTGCCACAAACCCGCTTAACTTTGACTGCACTAAGCCCCCCTGTTGATCTGTGTAACGAATCATTATTTCCTGATACCTTGGCACCAAGGCGCGTATCCCCGGAATGCTTAAACAGCCTTCCCAATCCTTTTCCTGGGTTTCCGACAACGTCTCAAAACAAGGATTAATCATCACTGTCGGCGCCATCAATGGTGCCGATGGATAACGAGGCGTAGGCCGCGATGCAATGATGATAATCTGTTTTGATTCGCTGATCTGAGGAGCCGCGATGCCAACGCCAGAAGTCGATGCCAGGGTACTTTGCATCGCTTCGATTATTTGCCGAATTTCAGCATCATGCACATCTGCAACGGCTTCGGCTTTTTGTTTAAGGACCTTGGCCCCTAGCTGGGCAATTTCCCGCATCATCATAGTCCTTGCAATTCGTGCATAAGCGCAGCCTGAGCTTGAATTGGTTCCTCAGCCTCGGTTTTTCGTAAACGTTGGTAAGTGCCATCCGATTGCAAGAGCCAAGCTTGAGTATTATCTTTTAAATACAGATTCAGATCCTGCAAAATCCGGCTTTGCAATTTCTTGTTTTCAATCGGAAAACAAATTTCAACACGCCGGAACATATTACGATTCATTAAATCCGCACTGGACGCATAAACTTCCCTGTCACCGCCATTCTCAAATGCATACACCCGCGCATGCTCCAGAAATCGCCCGATAATGGAGCGCACCTCTATATTTTCAGATACGCCTGGAACGCCGGGTTTTAGGCAGCAGACCCCCCTGACAATCAATTTCACTTCAACCCCGGCCTGTGATGCGCGGTAAAGAGCCTGGATAGATTGCTCCTCAACAACGGCATTCACCTGAATGATTATTTTTGCCCGCTTGCCGCTTTTAGCATGGCGTATTTCACGTTCAATTTTTTCCATCAAACCGCTATGCAAGGTGAACGGCGATTGCAGCAACTTATTCAACTTGGTTACCTTGCCCAAACTGGTCAGCTGGGCAAATACTCGCCGCACATCTTCGCCTAATTCTTTATCACAGGAAAAAAGGCCATAATCGGTATAAAGCTGCGCCGTTTTCGGATGATAGTTTCCGGTACCCAAATGCACGTAGTTACGCAATTCTTTCCCTTCCCTTCTCAATACTAAACACATTTTGGCATGCGTTTTATAGCCCACTACACCATAAACCACATGAACGGCGGCTTCTTGTAATTTGGCGGCCAAATCGATATTGGCTTTTTCATCAAATCGAGCTCTCAATTCGATAACCACCGTCACCACCTTGCCGCTTTTAGCCGCCTTGATTAAGGCAGCGACAATTGGCGAATCGGCCCCGGTACGATAAAGCGTTTGCTTGATAGCCAACACTTCCGGAGAAACCGCCGCCTGACGAATAAACTCGACGACCGGAGAAAAAGACTCAAACGGATGATGCAGCAAAATATCGTGGCGCTTAATTGCCGCAAAGATGTCTTTACTGCGCTCCAGTTGTTGCGGCACAACGGGTTTAAACGAAGGGAATTTAAGATCCGGCCGACCGATCAGGTCATTAATTTCCTGAATCCTATTGAGATTGACCGGTCCGTTAACTAAAAATAAACAGTCACGGGTCATTTCAAAACGGCCCAGCAAAAACGCGACGGTTTCATCAGGGCAATTGGCGTCAATTTCCAAACGGACTTCATCACCGTAATTACGCATGGCCAGCTCGCCCTCCACGGCAAGCAATAAATCATCAATGGCATCATCGTCGACGAAAAAGTCACTGTTCCGGGTGACCCTGAATTGATAACAGCCTTTAACATTCATGCCATTAAACAACTGATCTACAAACGCATGAATGATCGATGATAAGAAAACAAAATCGGACGGACCACTGCCCGTTTCCTCGGCAGGCAACTGAATAATGCGCGGCAGCGCCCTGGGCGCTTGCAAAATAGCCCGACCGCTATTTCTGCCGAAAGCGTCCTTTCCGGTCAACGAAATAATAAAATTTAAACTCTTATTCAGTATGCGTGGAAAGGGATGCGCAGAATCCAGCCCTACCGGCGTTAAAATCGGCAACAGTTCATTGTTAAAATAAGCTTCCAACCATTTATGCTGCGCCTCGGTCCACTCCTTACGGCGAATGAAATGGATATTCTCACTGGCCAGTTTCGGAATCAAAACATCGTTAAGAACTTTATATTGTTCCTCAACCAATTGATGCGCATGGATTGAGATCAACTCCAGCTGTTCATTAGGCGTTAACCCATCCGGGCCCACAGCTTTTGGATCGATGGCCGCCATTTGAATCACACTGGCCACACGAACCTCGAAAAACTCATCAAGGTTGGAGCAGGAGATGCACAAATAATTCAGACGCTCAAGCAACGGCAATCTTTCATTTTTTGCCTGCGCCAGAACCCGCTTGTTGAACTCCAGCAGGCTCAACTCGCGATTGATATACAGCTCCGGTTTTTGAAGATCAATTATTTCTTCTGTTTGGTTTATGTCCATGTTGTGCTCGGATTCAAAATCAATTGGTATTATGTTTGTGTGTTCATCAACCAAACCCTCTTTTTCCCTGCAAGCCTCCGGTATGCACCGCAATAATACGCTGCCCGGGCTTGAAATAATGCTTTTGGATTAAATCGTAGATGGCGTACATCATTTTTCCGGTATAGACCGGATCAAGAGGAATTGTAGTTTTTACTTCAAAGTCTTTAATAAATGCGTCTAATTCCGCGTTGGTTTTGGCAAAACCGCCAAAATGATAATCCAAGTTTATCTGCCAGTCGTTACGAGATTGTGACAATAGGGCGTCAACTTCCGCCGTTAAGTAACCGGCGTTTTTAAATGCCGCAAATCCCAACACTGACACTTGCTGCGGAACCGCTTCAATAATTCCCGCCAAAGTCGTCCCGGTTCCGCAAGGCATACAAATTGTGTCATACGGGATTTCTATTTCGTCAACCAGCTCGGCCACGCCTTTCAGTGCCAATGTCTGGGCGCCGCCTTCCGGCACCCAGTATTGCCGCGGCGTTAAGCCGGGCAGATATCGCCAAGGATGGTGTGTATGTCGCAGACTTGTCTGGAACAAGTGCGGCGATCGCCAGGGATGGTGTGTACGCCGCTGATCAGCCGGGAGCTGATGCGGCGCCTGCCATTCCTTATATTGCCGAAGCAGCCTGTAATCGGCGCGAGATACAAATTCCAGCTCCATCCCCCAATCTTTCATGTCTTGCAAAGTCGGTGTCAGCATTTCCGGTTGCTCGCCACGAACAAGCCCGATAGTTTTCAATCCTAGCACCTTACCTGCATAAGCCAGAGCATGCAAATGGTTGGAATAAGCGCCCCCCATGCTGACGAGGGTATCCGCCCCTAAAGATAGGGCATGATCGATTATATATTTAAGTTTTCGCCATTTATTGCCGGAAATAATAGGATGCAGCAAATCGTCCCGTTTCATCCACAGTTCGATTTGATATTGCGCAAGCAACGGATCGTCAATCTTTGTTAGAATCGAAGAAGCAAAAATTTTTTCCAGTCTTACCAGTTCGAGGTGCATATATGTGTGGGCGTTATAATTTGATCGCAACCGAGCAGCAGATTATGGATCATTTCGGATTACTGAGTTTACCTGCACAAGATCCCGACTACAACATCCCGCCAGGACAAAAAATTCTCGCTATCGTGCAGTTGGAAGACGGCAGCAACAAGGCCGTAAACCTGCATTGGGGATTAATTCCCTCTTGGTCGAAAGATCACGCCATTGCCAATCGTTTGATCAATGCGAGAGCGGAAACCCTAACTGAAAAACCGTCCTTTAAAAAAGCCTTCCAGCACAGGCGCTGCCTGATCCCAGCTACCGGTTTCTATGAGTGGCAGACCACCAAAACCGGTAAACAGCCCTACCATATACACAAACCGGATAATTCATTATTCGCTTTTGGAGGTATTTGGGAACATTGGAAACATGATCAGGAAACAGTGTATTCATGCGCCATCATTACCACCGATGCTAACGACGCAATGGCGCCCATTCATGACAGAATGCCGGTTATTATTGCGCCCGAAGATTACAACCGCTGGCTGGAAAAGAAAATCGCAATTGTCGAGATTGCTGAGTTTTTAGCCGCCGACGCTTATGCCGGCATGCAGGCCGATCCGATCAGCACGCGGATCAACAATCCATTGCATAATGATGAGAGTTGTTTAAGTTAGATAAAAGCATTAAGGCATAAAAAGCAAGCCATGAAAAAATTTACCTGCTCTGCTCTTCATCAAAATCGACCTGTTTTTTACAGGGATGGGAAAATGACAGAAGCAGAAGCTTCCTTTTAAGCGCCTATTTGTTAATGCCCCCACCTTGTCGGCGCCCTTACCCACATTCATGCAGTGAATGCGGGTAAGATTTATCGAGGTTGTTACAGACTAAGCTTTTTTCTTTTTTGACGCAGACTTGGCAACCATTTCTTCAAGAGCCGCTTCGGCATTGTAGGACTTGTAGTCCGGAGCAATGCTGATCAATGCCGTCAGCAGAGCCGCAACATAAGGAACCGCCTGCACTGAAAGAATAGCTATCCATAATCTGCCGCTAAAATTATCAAAGTGCTCCAGCGAAGCCATCATGCCGATTCCTATACTCAACAATATCAGCAAAAAGAGCTCTTGCCGTATAGTGAACAAGGCGGCTAATAAAGCACCATGTTGTTCAAACTTGGGCGTCCGCATAAACGGCTTACCCGACGTAAACAGGCCTTGCAGTGTACCCTTGGCGACGGTGTGCGTTAAGGATAATCCTGACAGCGCTGCACCTAATGATTGCCAGATAGAGCACGGGACACGGGCTTGGTACAGCCATAAACCCCGAATAATTTTAAAGCTGAAGATACCCACCGTCGGCAATAAAAAGGCATTGGCCGGCAGCTCGCTATGTATCGGATCGTACAGAATCAGGGCAGTTAAGGCCAAGCTGGTGAAGGTAAATATCAACGCCAACGCATCTGAAAACCACGGTAGCCATCCGGCAATAAAATAATACTTCTGGGCTGGCGTCAGTTTAGGGTTTTTAGAAGGCAAAAAGCTGCGCCAATGCGCCTTGATAATCTGCATCGCGCCGTAAACCCAACGATAGCGTTGTGTCATATAGCCGGACATAGTATCTGGCATGACCCCTTTTCCAAACGAATCTTTGACGTAAACCGAATCGTAGCCTGCTTCGTACAGACGCAAACCTAACTCACTGTCTTCACAGATACACCATTCCGACCATTTACCCACTTCCAGCAAGGCCGACTTCCTGATCATAGTCATCGTGCCATGTTGGATAATGGCGTTATATTCGTTGCGTTGCACCATGCCGATATTGAAAAAGCCGGCATATTCCCAGTAACAGAATGATTTAAACGTGCTTTGATCACGGTCGCGATAATCCTGAGGCGATTGTATGAAACCGACATTCTCATTATCGAAATAAGGCACCATGCACTTCAGCCAATCAGGCGACAAGATGTAATCACTGTCGATAATAGCGATAATTTCAGCATCAGGGGCCGTTTGATCCAGGGCATGATTGATCGCTCCCGCTTTAAAGCCGGGCCAGTTTTCCAAATGGAAGAACCTGAACTTTGGCCCTAACCGTTCGCAGTCGGCTTTCACCGGCTCCCAAACCGCTGGATCTTTGGTATTGTTGTCCATCACTAATACTTCCAGGTTGGGATAATCGACCTTATCCAGAGCCTCCAGCGTCATCCGCACCATTTCTGGCGGCTCATTATGGATCGGCAAATGCAAGGATACTTTCGGATATTTAAAGTCCGGGGATGGCGTCAGCGGTTGAAAAGTCCTGGCCGTTTTGCGGTGCCAGATGACTTCGGCTATTTCCAAACTTTCGATCAACAAAATAACTGCCGCCAAAACCTGCATCAATATCAGAATACCCCAAAATACCATGGTGATTTTGGTTTGGTATTGCTGGGCACCAATCGATGCAGACCAGAAAATCGTTGATGCAGCAAGATTCGCAATCAGGCCGAAAAACAGCAACCCCGGCAGCTTCATACTGCTCCGGGTGAATAAGAACAAAACCATTAACACGATACTAAAAATAGCCGCGCCGGTTGCCCAGTTTTCCCAGTTGGGCATGGTAATAACATCGCTATCCATCGGATATTTGGGCTGTCTGTCCGCGTTAAAAATTCCCCAATAAGCACCTGCCGAACCTTCCAAAGACATTTTCCAGGGCTGGTCAAATGCCTCTACGATATAGTAAGTGACTTTTTCAGCATCGGCGCGGTTGAGAAATTCGCGCAGAAACTTTGCCTGATTGGAGATCGATGCAGTCGCATGTTTAAAAGGTTGACCATCCGAAGGCCAGCCGACCTCGGTAATGACAATAGGTTTGTTAGGATAAGCTTGTTGCACGGCATGATAACGGTCGAAAACATAGTCAACCGCATCTTCCGCAGCAATACCTTCCCAGTAAGGCAGAATGTGCACGGCTATAAAGTCGACTTCGGCAACCAACTCAGGGTGCTTAAGCCAAATATCCCATGTTTCAGATGTACTGACCGGTCGCCAAGTGTTTCGTTTTACTTCCCGAATATATTCGATCAGCTGCTCTGCGGTAATCTCTGCACGAAGTAAAACCTCGTTACCGACCATAATACGAACGATATTAGGATTATTCTGCTTGCTGACATTAATCAAAGTTTCTATTTCTTGCCGGTTCTTTTCAAGATTACCGTCAATCCAAGCGCCCACTGTGGTATTCAAATTGTGCTTGGCCGCCAGCTCGGGGATTTTATCCAGCCCTTTAAGCACACTGTAGGTACGAACCGCATGAACCTTATTCTCAAGCAGGCTCAAGTCATGATCAATATCGGCTTCGCTGGGGAAAGTATTGCTGGTTTGCGTGTCCTGCTTTCTCATGGGGTCGAAAGTGACTCCCATCGTGGTTTTGGTCCAAGGTTGCAATTGCAAAGGGTTGTTCACATAACTCCAAATACTGAAATTAAGGAAGACGAGTAAAGCGAGTGCAATGATAGTAACTATCTTGGTTTTCATTTAGGTGCTCGGTTATTCCGTTGGACTGATAAAAAAAATGTTGTGGATTGAGGATTAAAGATTTATGTGACTCGCATTGTAAGTTTCTGTTCATGTCCTTTACTTACGCTTTGCTATACGCAAGGCGCTGTATCAAAAATACGGTGTTCTTAACTTCGGCAGAAAATAAAAAACAATGTTTTTAGAATGAAGCAATACGCTACAGATTTAATGGATATTTTACACAGGCTATAAAGTCAATGAGAAATTATTTACTTTCAAGTCTGCTGAAAATCCAGCCTTATCTCAATGTTTGAATCTTATTACTAAAAAACAACAGGTAGTATTAAAGAACCATGGATTTTTACTTACATCCATGTAAGTAAAAACTGGAATTAATATTTTTGAGTCTTATTTTTTAATATAAAGATCGGTGATCGAGCCGGTGATCATTTCGGCAGCGAACGCGAAGGTCTCGGATAACGAGGGATGTGCGTGGACAGTCAAACCGATATCTTCAGCATCAGCACCCATTTCCAAAGCCAGTACCGCTTCGGCAATCAGTTCGCCGGCATTGGGGCCGACCATGCCTGTGCCAAGAATCCTGCCGGTTTCCTTTTCACAGAGTATTTTAGTCAAACCTTCCTTGCGTCCCAGACTTAATGAGCGTCCGCTGGCTGCCCAAGGGAAAGAGGCTTTGTCATACTCTATGCCTTGCTGTTTAGCCTGATTCTCAGTCAAGCCCATCCAGGCTACTTCAGGATCGGTATAGGCAACAGCTGGAATAGTCAACGCGTCAAACGCGGATTTGTGCCCAGCTGCAACTTCAGCCGCGACTTTGCCTTCATGAGAAGCCTTGTGGGCCAGCATCGGATTTCCGGCTATATCGCCGATAGCGAAGATATGCGGAACATTGGTGCGCTGCTGCTTATCGACAGCAATAAAACCGAGCTCATCGACATTAACGCCTGCCAGCTCGGCACTGATCAATTTGCCGTTTGGCTTACGCCCTACAGCTACCAAGACCGCATCGAACATGGCTGATTCCGGCGCGCCTTTACCTTCAAAGGAAACTTTCAGGCCGTCCTTATCTTTTTCGATTGAAGTCACCTTCGTTTCCAGCCAGATATTTTTATATTGCTTTTTGATACGCCGAAACAGCGGAGTTACCAAGTCGTTATCACAGCCGGGAATGATCTGGTTCATCAGCTCGACTACACTGATTTCCGAACCGAGCGCATGATAGACCGTAGCCATTTCCAAACCTATGATGCCGCCGCCGACGATCAGCAATTTTTTAGGGATTTCTTTCAATGCCAGCGCATCCGTCGAATCCCATAAACGCGGATCATCATTCGGAAACACCGGGATTTTGGTCGCATGCGATCCTGCGCCAATAATGGCCTGGTCAAAGCTGACGTTTTGGACACCCGTTGCGGTGGTCACCTCGACCATGTGGTCCGAAGTGAATCGGCCCGTGCCTTGAATCAAGGTTATTTTGCGCTGCTTGACCAAACGGGCAAGCCCGTCAACCAGCGTATTGGTAACGCTTTCTTTCCAGGCGCGAATTTTGTCCAGGTCAAAAGTCGGTTTGCCGTAATTGAGACCATGCTGCTCGAACTCATCGACTTCGTGAATAATCTGTGCAATATGCAGCAGTGCCTTGGACGGAATGCAACCGACATTAAGGCACACGCCGCCAAGCGCAGGATGGCGCTCAACCAGTACCACTTGCTTGCCTAAATCGGCAGCGCGAAACGCCGCAGTATATCCGCCGGGGCCGCCGCCCAATACCAGAACTTCTGCGTGTGTCACAGACTCGTTAATCGCTGGATTAGCATCCATATTATGCTCCTGATTAAAGTAACAAGCGGCGAATATCGCCCAAATACTGTTTAATGGCGGCCATGAACCGGGCGCCCTCGGCACCGTCAATGACCCGATGATCGTAGGTCAGGTCGAGCGGCAACATCAGGCGCGGCACAAACTCCTTGCCATCCCATACCGGCTGCATTTTGGCTCGGGTAACACCAAGGATAGCCACTTCCGGAGCGTTGACGATAGGCGTAAACGCCGTGCCGCCAATACCACCGAGACTGGAAATAGTGATACATCCGCCTTGCATTTCAGCAGGCATTAACTTGCCCAGACGGGCTCTGTTACTTATTTCAGCCAGTTCGGCAGATAATTCATTGATGCCTTTGTGCTTAACATTGCGTAACACCGGCACCACCAAACCATTGGGCGTATCGACCGCGATACCGACATTAAGATATTTCTTCAATATCAGTTTTTCGCCATCGGCGGACAATGACGCATTAAATTGCGGATACTGCTCCATGGCCGCAGTCAGCGCCTTGATGATAAACATCAGGCCGGTGACTTTGACATCATCTTTGGATTTTTCGGCATTCAGTGCATTACGGAACGCTTCCATTTCAGTAATATCAACTTCGTCATGGTAAGTGACCATCGGCAGATTCAGCCATACCCGGCTCAAGTTTTGTCCGGTCAGCCTTTTTATCTTGCTGAGTTTCTGCTCTTCTATCTCGCCGAATTGAGAGAAATCGATACTCGGCATTGCCGGGATTCCGGTGCCGCTTTGCGCTACGCCTTCAGTCATGGCTTTTTTGACGAAGTTTTTCACATCGTCTTTTAAGATACGTCCCTTGCGGCCGCTGCCGTTGGTTATCTGGTGTATATCAACGCCCAGTTCACGGGCGAAAAGCCGGACAGCCGGTGTGGCGTGAGCTGCTCTGCCGGGTTCGCTGGCAGTTGAGGTTTGCGACAATGGCGCAGGCGCAGCAACGGCCGGTTGGCCGGCTGGCGGTTGGCTGGCAGGTTCAGGTGCTTTTTCCACCGGTGCAGTCGCAACTTCCTGCTGTACCGGCGCTTGTTCTTGTTGGGCCGGCACTTCCTGTTTCGCTTCGCCAGCATCTTCAGTACTTGCCGATACTGTCGCGATCAGTGTCCCTTCAGAGACCTTATCGCCGGGCTTGATAAATACCTCATGCACCTTGCCCGCTGCGCTGGCCGGTAGATCCATGCTCGCCTTATCGGTCTCAAGCACGGCCAGAGTCTGCTCCAGCTTTACCTCGTCGCCCGGTTTAATCAATACATCTACTACATCGATATCCGCAACATTGCCGACATCGGGAACCTTAATTTCAATCAAAGAAGCCATGTATTTTTTCCTTCCGTTAGATTAGCCAGGGAGCTGCCGCTTCAGAATTAATGCCGTATTTGGCAATTGCCACCTCTACCTTGGCTGCATCGAACTGCCCTAAGTCTGCCAGACTTTTTAGCGCCGCAATCGTTACATGGTAGCGATCTACCTCAAAAAACCGGCGCAGATTTTCGCGCGTGTCGGAACGGCCGAAACCATCGGTACCCAATACTGTATAAGGAGCGGAAATATAAGCTCGGATCTGCTCTGCAAAGGCACGGGTATAATCGCTGGCAGCGACCACAGGACCTTGCGCATCGGCGAGGCAGTGCGCAACATGGGATTGTTTGGCTGTTTCGGTCGGATGCAAACGATTCCAGCGCTCGCAGAATTGACCGTTTCTGGCCAACTCGGTAAAGCTGGTGCAGCTCCATAAATCGGCTTCCACGCCCCAGTCGTTGCTCAGCAGTTCAGCGGCCGCTTCAACTTCCCGGAAAATTGTTCCTGAGCCCAATAACTGCACGCGAGGCGCTTTCTTTTTAGCGCCTTTTTTGAAGCTGTACATGCCTTTCAGGATGTCCAGTTCCGCGCCTTTAGGCATTGCCGGATGCGCATAATTTTCGTTCATCACGGTGATGTAATAGAACACATCTTCCTGTTCAACATACATGCGCCGCAAACCATCTTGGATGATTACAGCCAGTTCATAGGCATAAGTCGGATCGTAAGATACGCAATTAGGAACGGTTGCCGACATCAAGTGGCTGTGTCCGTCTTCATGTTGCAGACCTTCGCCGTTCAGCGTGGTTCTGCCTGCGGTGCCGCCCATCAAAAAGCCTCGGGTGCGTTGATCGGCAGCAGCCCAGATTAAATCGCCTACCCGTTGGAAACCGAACATCGAGTAGTAAATAAAAAACGGAATCATCGGCACATTGTGGGTCGAATACGAAGTACCCGCCGCAATCCAGTCGCACAAGCCGCCCGCTTCATTGATACCTTCCTGCAACACCTGTCCGTGCTTGTCTTCTTTATAAAACATCAGCTGGTCGGCATCTTGCGGGGTATACAACTGCCCGACCTGAGACCAGATGCCCAGCTGCCGGAACATACCTTCCATACCGAAAGTTCTCGATTCGTCGGGAACGATTGGCACAATGCGTTTGCCGATGTTTTTATCTTTGATCAGAATATTCAGCAGCCGTACGAAAGCCATGGTAGTGGAGATTTCGCGGCCTTCGCCGCTGGCTTCGAGCAAGCCTTTAAAATCGCTCAATACCGGAACATCCAGCGCATAGGATTTTGCTCTTCTGGCAGGTAAATGGCCGCCCAACTCATTGCGGCGCTGTTGCATATAGGCCAGTTCTTTTGAGCCTTCCGGAAAGCTGAGGTAAGGCAAGTCTTGCAGTTCCTCATCCGATATCGGCAAACCATAACGATCCCGGAAGTTGGTTAGCGAAATAGCGCTCATTTTTTTCTGTTGATGAGAGATATTCTGGGCTTCGCCTGATTCGCCCATGCCGTATCCTTTGATGGTTTTAGCCAGGATAACGGTAGGTTGTCCTTTGTGGTTTACCGCGGCATGGAAAGCGGCAAATACTTTAACCGCATCATGCCCACCGCGATTAAGTTCCCAGATATCACGATCGGACCAGTCGGCAACCATCGCTTTCAGCTCGGGGGTATTAAAGAAATGTTCGCGCACATAAGCCCCGTCTTTAGCCTTGAAGGTCTGGTAGTCGCCATCGACGCAAGACATCATCCGAGCAGCCAGCAATCCGTCTTTATCGCGAGCCAGCAAGGCATCCCAGCGTTGCCCCCAGACCAGCTTGATCACATTCCAGCCGGCGCCGCGGAATTCACTTTCCAGCTCCTGAATAATTTTGCCGTTGCCGCGTACCGGCCCATCCAGGCGTTGCAGATTGCAGTTGATAACAAAGATCAGATTATCCAGCTTTTCCCGTCCGGCCATGCCGATGGCGCCTAAAGATTCGGGCTCATCAGTTTCGCCATCGCCAAGGAAGCTCCACACCTTGCGACCCGAAGTATCGGCAAAGCCACGGTCTTGCAGATAATGCATAAACCGCGCCTGATAAATGGCCATAATCGGCCCAAGCCCCATAGAAACCGTCGGGAATTGCCAGAAATCCGGCATCAGCCAAGGATGAGGATAAGACGATAGACCATTTCCGTTCACTTCCTGACGGAAGTTATCCATCTGTTCCAGCGTTAATCGTCCCATCAAAAAAGCACGGGCATAATCGCCTGGGGTTAAGTGGCCTTGAGTGAAAATCAGGTCACCGTCATGTTGATCTGAAGGCGCATGCCAGAAATGGTTAAAACCGACATCGTATAAAGTAGCCGCCGAAGCAAAACTGGCGATGTGTCCGCCGACATTGGTATGCTTATTCGCCCGTAACACCATCATCATGGCGTTCCAACGCACATAAGCACGAATATTATGTTCTAAGGTAACGTCACCGGGAAACTGCGCCTGTTGTGCAACAGGAATAGTGTTGATATAAGCAGTGTTGGCGCTAAAAGGAATATCGAACCCTGCATTCCGGGTTACCTCGACCAATCGTTCAATCAGAAAGTGTACACGTTCACTGCCATCGTGTTCCAACACTGCTTGCAACGCTTCAATCCATTCCTTGGTTTCTGCTGGATCGACGTCATTCTGTCCGGTGATTTTTGAGATTAAACTATTGGTCATTGCTAGATCCTGTTACAACGAGTATGCATGGATTAAAAATGTTAATTAGGTTACTCATTAAGGCGCATGAGCGTAACCCGCCATTTTACTTAAATACTAAAAACAAGGCCAGAAACACTCTGGTTATTCGGTATAGTATAAACAATGCAGTGGGAGCAATGCACCCGTTTTAGTCATTTGCTGCCGAAAGCGGAATGTCAGATTTCGGTATCACTGACCGATATTTGGTTATTTACAGCGCGGCAGTTTATTATAGATGAGCCTGCCTGAAACCAGAGCAGACGGACATTTTACCCACCGAATCACTCATCTTATCGATAAACATGGATCTTATATTAACGCTTAAAACTATCATTCTGGGCATTGTTGAAGGCCTGACCGAATTTTTACCGGTTTCCAGCACAGGACACTTAATTCTGGTTGGCGACTTGCTGAATTTTAATGATGACAAAGGCAAATTATTTGAAATTGTTATTCAGGTCGGCGCTATCCTGGCAGTGTGCTGGGAATACCGCACCAAAATCGCTGCCGTTATTGTGGGCTTGCCTACCCAGAAATCGGCACAAAAGTTCGCCTTTAACCTGATGATAGCTTTTGTGCCCTTGGCGAGCCTGGGTTTACTGTTCGGCAAATACATTAAAGCCGTGCTGTTCAAGCCTCTACCGGTAGCCCTGGCCTTTATCATTGGCGCTTTCGTCATTATCTGGGCGGAAAAACGGGAACATAAAATCCGCATCCACGAAGTCGAAGACTTAAGTCCATTGGACGCATTAAAGCTCGGTATCGCCCAGGCTTTTGCGTTGATTCCCGGCACTTCCCGCTCCGGTGCAACCATCATCGGCGGTTTATTATTCGGGCTATCGCGCAAAGCCGCAACCGAATTTTCTTTTTTCCTGGCGATTCCCACACTGATCATCGCCAGCCTTTATGATTTGTATAAACACCGCGATTTATTAGACTTGGCAACCGACGCCCCCTACTTCGCCGCAGGACTGATCGCCGCATTTCTCAGCGCCCTGCTCGCAATCAAGGCCTTGCTACGTTATATCAGCCATCATGATTTCATCATTTTTGCCTGGTATCGCATCGCCTTTGGCTTAATCGTTATCGCCACGGCATACAGCGGCTTGGTGCAATGGACAGTTGATTAATCAAAGTCAGGTTCATGTTCGGCGTAACCGGCAAACCGAACCCTGAAAATAAAAAGCCTTATATCTGCATATAAGGCTTTTTATTGGATTGATGTTCTGTAACAAATTTCAAATAACGATTAAATCCTTAATCTTTATTTCAGAGCCTTGAATGACGTTAACAAAAAGGGCTGTCGCAATAAACACAAGCTCGTATAAGGTTGTCATTTCCAATTGCCGCCGGCATTGCTGACAAATTCCAAGCCCATCGACTTCGGCAATAATCAACTCGGCATTTTCTGCCAACGAACCTTCCATGACGACATCAAAGCAAAAGCGCAGCGCCTCCGGCTCAACATTGGAAAATCTGCCTATTTCCAGGGTCACTTGGGTAACTCTGCTGAAACTTTGGCTCAGTGCATTTTTCGAGCATTTCCCGCACATTCGCAAATAGCGATAGTTCATGCATACCTATCCTTGCCCTGTAATTTCCATGGTGTGGCATTCATTCGGCAGCCCACGTTCGATCCAGCGTTTCTGAAATTCATCCGCTGTCAACGGAGGCGAAAGATAATACCCTTGAACCTCATCGCAGTTGTAAGACTGTAACAGTGCCAACTGGGATTCAGTTTCAACACCTTCGGCAACAACCTTCATGTCCAAAACCTGACCAAGAGATATGATGGTCTTGATAAATGCAGCTTCGCTTGAAGCAGGATCATCGGTATAAGCCATAATAAACGATCGATCGATTTTCAGCGTCTGGATCGGCAATTTTCGCAAGTAGGATAAAGAGGAATAACCGGTGCCAAAGTCGTCCATGGCGACGTGAATGCCGCGCTCCCGAATTTGCTGTAATCGTTCGGTTGCTTTATCGATATCGTGCATCACCAAGCCTTCGGTCACTTCCAATTCAATCCATTCCGGATCAGTACCGGTTTCAGTCAGAATCTGATCGAGAACAGCAATAAAATCATCGGCCAGAAGCTGTAAAGGCGAAAGGTTGATCGCGATTCGAAACCCCGCCAACTGTTTAGCCCAAACCTTGGCTTGCAAGCAGGCTGTCTTGAGTATCCATCTTCCTAAAGGAATAATTAAGGCCGTTTCCTCAGCAATAGCGATGAAGCGGTCCGGCGGCACAATTCCTAAACCGGGCCGCTTCCAGCGGATCAATGCTTCGGCGCCGGTAATTCGACTTAGACTGCTATCGGCTTTGGGCTGATAATAAAGCTCGAATTCCCCTTGCTCAACAGCCAACCGCAATGCGCTTTCCAGCAACAGCCTCTGATGTGCCGCCTCGTTCATACCTGCTTCGAAGTACTGGAATGCGCCCCGGCCTTTTGCTTTGGAAGCGTACATAGCGGCATCGGCATGCTTGGTCAAGGTATTGAAATCGCTACCGTCATCAGGAAAGATAGCAATGCCGATGCTAACGCCGACAAAAACCATATGATCCTTAACTTGCACCGGTTTTTTTATGACATTGATCAGTTTCCGGGCAATTTCGGTGCTTTCAGTAATATTACTTAAACCGGGCAATATGATAGTAAACTCGTCGCCTCCCATACGAGCAACCGTGTCTGTTCTGCGCAAGCATTTTTGAATGCGAGCTCCGATGGCCTGCAATAAACAGTCGCCTGCCCAATGACCGAGCGTGTCGTTGACGTTCTTGAAATGATCCAGATCAAGAAAAAACAAAGCCAGACTGGTGTTATCACGTTGCGCCAAACAGATTTCGTGCTCAAACCGATCCTTGAAAAGCGAGCGATTAGGAAGATTGGTCAGTACATCATAGTACGCCAGCTGCTTGAGCTCCTGTTCCGTTTGTTTCTGATGACTGATATCCGTGGAAATCGCCACATAATGAGTTAATTGACTCCGATTGTCGGTAACAGCGTTGATGCTGAGCAGCATCGGGCAGAGCTCACCGTTTTTCCGGCGATCCCAGATTTCACCTTTCCATCTGCCTTCATTTAATAAAGCTTGCCACATGCGCTTGTAAAACAACTGATCATGTAGCTTGGATTTGAATATCCGGGGATTTTTGCCAAGAATTTCGGAGCGTTCATAACCGGACATCGAGCAGAATGCCGCATTGACTTCGAGAATAGTCCCCTTCGGATCGGTAATAAAAATCGCCTCGCTGCTGTTTTCGAAGACTTTGGCGCTCAGCCGCAATTGGGTTTCACTATTTTTTAATTCGGTGATATTCAACGCCGTCACCACTGCGCCTTCCAGTTTACCCTGATTCGAATGCAGCAAACTGCTCTTTAACCAATAGACAGGATTTGTATTACCCCTGTTCTTGCTTAACAGCTCATGCTCACAATTATAGTATCCTTTAAGTCGGACAGTTTCCAACAGCACCGATCGAATTGGCCAGGGCAAAGCCGGCAATTGCCCGACAAGTTGCTGCCGTTCAAAAGGCGCCAGCAATTCGTCGATACAGGTTCCCAGCAATTCGTTTTCGCTATACTCAAGTTCGCGCTCCACTGCCGTATTCAACCGCAGAATCCGGCCTTCCGTATCAATGATAATCAGGAGATCGTCAATGGTATCCATAACGCGGTCAACAAAACGGCTGAAGGCCTGCTGCTGGAGTACTTTTTCCTTGAGCTTTAGCTTTTGCTGCTCCGATTCGCTAAGCATGGCATCCATACTTTGAGTTATGACGCGAATTTGCTGTTCCTGTTTCAAGGTGGCCAGCCGCAGCTTATCGATTTCCTCCCGTAGTTGGAGCACCGTTTCATTATCTTCGTTGCCGGAGATAACTTCGGCCCGGTTTTCAGCTGTTCTAATCAGGCTGTCTTCATTCAGGGAAACCAGAAATTGACCGTCTTGCTCCTTGACGCGGAATACGGAAGTATTTAGATCAATGTGTTGGCTATGCGCCGGACAAACAAGGAGATTTCCCTTGAGCAGCGTACAGTGCGTCAGATCATAACCTTCATGAGAACAGCGGGCTGGGACAAGCTGAAATTCGCCATCGATTTTAAAAATCAGAATCTCGATAGGACGATGCGTGGTGGATAACTGCAATCGGCCTTTCCAGCGGGGTGGGTCCACCAAATCAATGAATGTTAGCGACTCGACGACAGCATCACGAAAATTTTGACCTTGGCGGCTCATTCCGAAAAAAGACCCCGTATCAAATGCACGGCTTTAGCTACGGCCTGCTCGGTTTTATCGGATAGACCTGGAGAAAAAGAACTAATGGCGGCTATTTCAACCCCCACGATCATAATCTCCGGTAGCGGCTCCCTGATGATTTTAAGGGCCTCCAGCAAATAAGGCAGTCCCAGGCCGTGACCGGTGAGCTGCTCCGGCCTGTCAGCCAAATCATCCGGCCTAAGCAGGAATACCTCTCCGACACTCCCAAAATTGGCCAAAGCATCGACCAGTATCACCTGACTGCAATCCTCAAGAAACCCTAACGCATTGAGCCCTGCAATGCCCGCATTGAACAGCTCGACATCTTTCGGCCACATCAATTGGCAGAGTTCAGCATAAATGCGGCTACCGAAGCCGTCGTCCCCGTGCAAGTCATTACCAAAACAAACGATGTGCCGGGCAGCCATAGCTTAAGGCCATACGGTCATGCGTTTGCCCGTGTCGAGTACATGCACAGTGCAGACCAGACAGGGATCGTGGGAGCGGATAATATGGCCGATTTCCACCGGATCGTCCGGATCTTCAACGGTCAAACCAATCAGACTGCTTTCCCAATGCCCGTGCCTGCCTTCGCTGTCTTTAGGCGATGCATTCCAGGCGGTTGGCGTAACCACTTGATAGCGGCTAATAACGCCATCGGTGATTTGCAGCCAATGGCCCAGCGCACCGCGCGCCGCGGTTACCAGTCCAAAGCCTTCCCCATCGGGGATTTCCTCCTTATTCGGAGAAATCATATGCGGGTCGTTGGGATGCGCGGCCAGTTCGTGCAACGTTTCGCGCATTTTATGCAACAGCCGGGCGGTACGGTGCAAGCGGGCAAACTGGCGTAGCCAAGCATTACCGCCCTCCTCCTGATATAACGAGCGAATCAGCGGCTCGCCGTCGATTAACGCATCCGCCAAAGGGCCTGTTTGCACGACTTTATTTTGGTAACGGGGCGCTTTGCACCAGGTATAGCGGTCAGAATGGGGTTGATAATCAGGAATGGTTTTTCCCTGAAACGGGTGGCGTCCGCCTGTGTATGGCTGAAACCAGGAATAGCGTACATGCTCGGTAATTTCCGCTTGTTCGAAAGGTTCGATAGCGCCGGTATCGCCATTGAGAAAACCGGCTCTGAACAAGTGCTTGCGATGCGGAGAAAAAGTCCCTGCATCACTCGGGTCGTCATAAGCGCCATAGCTGATCATATGCGGCGTGCCGAATCCTGTGTATTGCAGCCCTATGTCGCGGCTTATCTGGGTAAACAGTCCGATGGCACTGTCTGCATGAGCGTTGTTTGCCGTTAGCCATGTAAAAAACTCATCGGCGGATTGTATCGCCAGCCAGGAATCCAAATCTGTTCCGATGACGGTCTGTTCAAACCATCGAGTCAGCTTGTTAAGAATAGACAGACTGTCGATGATGTGGCGGCTGCTTGCAGGAGTGGTTACGCCGCCTGGCAACATATAGGAAGAATGCGGCCACTGGCCGCCAAACAGCGCGATAATTTCAACCATATGCCGCGAATGCTCAAGAGCGCCTCGATGCACTGATCCCTTAAAAGGCAGAAAAGCAGCTCGCGCTTTTTCATAAAACGGCCGATGGCTGTATTTGGAATGGCAAAAGTCGGCAGTGAAAAACAAAAAAGACTGCCGCAGATCGCTTTGTGCCGTCTCTGCCATCAAGCACAGATTGCGAATACGAATCGCCGCAGGCGGCACCGGAATGCGGCCGATATGTTCCAGCGCCAGCACTGCGGCATTCAATTGCGCGGTGCCGCAAATTCCGCAGATACGGGGCGTAATCACCAGAGCATCCTTGGGCTTGCGGCTCATCAGGATTTGTTCGAACCCCCTGTACATGGAGCCGATACACCGGGCATCGACGACTTTGTTATCTTCTATTTCCAGTTGAAAATCGAGATCGCCCTCGACCCGATTAAGGTCGATTTGAATGGTTCGTCTGGTCATGGTTAAGTATCCATCCCCTTGTTCAGCACCCGTTCGGGGGCCGCATCATGAGCCAGACTTTTGTAAGCCATATAATTGGCGCGTTCTACGCCCAGGGGCAAATGTACCGGAATGGCACCGATTTTTTCAGTCAGAAACAAATCCTGATCCAACGGAAATTCGGGTGAAGTACAACCGAAACACGGCACTCCTGCCCGAGTCTTGCTGCTGCGTCCGTTCCAAAGCTCGGTATTGCAGGTAGCCATCGTGACCGGCCCCTGACAGCCCAGATTGAAGAACATGCAAGCCTTACCACCGAACTCGGTATCTTCTACGTCGTACTCATGATATTCGTTGCGGGTGCAGCCTTGATGCACCGTAGAATTAAAAAAAGCCTTGGGGCGGTTAAGATGATCGAGTTCTACCGGAAGTCCGGATGCCAGCATAGCCAGCGTTTTGGTCATAGCGTTGGGATGCGCCGGACAACCCGAGAGATTGATGACCGGCAAGCCATTGCGAGAGCGCCATTCAGGCAGCAATAACCCGCCGGGAGATTGTTTGTCGAACTGCAAACCGAGGCAGTCGGTCGGATTGGGCGGCGCGGCATGGACACCGCCATAGGATGCGCAAGTGCCCAGCGCCACCACGTATCCAGCCTTCTCGGCCAATTCACTGACCAAGCTCATTTTGGAACGACCCCGATACGGATCGTACATGCCTGAACCATTGGGACCGGTGATAATGCTGCCCTCGATGCACAAAATGTCGAGAGCTTGTCGATCCTCCATAATCGCCTCGATAAGAGTATCCAATCTGCTCGTCGGCGCTATTGACAGAGACGGTTGCCAAAGCATCTCGATACCGTATTCATCCACGAGTTCTTCAAGAGACGGGCTGTCCGCACACAGAATCGACATGGTGTCGCCGCCGCAGGAGCCGGTTTGTAGCCAAAGTAATGTCGTCATAAAATCTCAGCGAGGTAGCGTTATGCAGCGTTGTCGAATCAATGCATATTCTCCAGTAAAAGCCGCTAATTAAATCAGTGCATGTTGCTACCAGAGCAAGCGTATTAAAAATTTAAAAACCACATAAATCCATCAAACCATGGCAAATCAATTTGCGGACAAGCACAGCGCTGGTGAATTCTCAGATTAACCAAACAGCCCAAAAGAGCCGCCATGAATTAGCCTTTCTTCCTGGATGTTAGGAGCGATTCGCTATATTAACCTCTATCTCTTCAGTTGTCGTCAAATTTGCTTGTTGGGCCAAATCACGACTTATCATTTAGAGTGAATTAGCGTTATCGGCGCCGAATAGGATTTATAACTGGAAAACAGCTCTCACTATTTGCTACTAATCGACATTGAATTTTTCAGCCAAAAAATCTTAATACACATAAATGTCAATAGGATATAAGTTATATCCTGAAAAGTTTAAACGGTCTTTTGTTGTAAAAGCGGCAAAGTTTAGAAGCCGTTTTTCAAGAATTAGCGGTTTTAGTGAGGGAGAAAGTGCTGCATAGCCCGCATTAGGTTAGTTTTTTTAATAGCGAGGCAAATAGGCTGTCGGCTTACACTTTTTGATAACTTTCCATTTTAAGTGCTAATAATTAAGCTAATCGGACCTAGCAAAGGTGGAAAACGGCGTTGATCTTTTTACACATTCAGCCCCATTATTTCCAGTTCATTAAGCGAATTAGGTATTTATGAGCATTAAGATAGCGGCTATCAGTGGAAAAATTTAGACGCTCTTTTTGCTTTAAAACTGGAAAATTTCGACGCCGTTTTCCACTGGTAGATATGTCCGCCTCACCAAGCCTCAAGTACGACCACTTTCCAGGCACGATTTTCGGTAGGACGTAATGTTTCCCAAGAGGCAATTCGATGGGAGACTTCGGTTTGTCCCGACGATTCATTTTGATAGTAACCGACGCCCGCCTCTTGCAGGACTATCCGGTCGGCTAAATACCTCAATTCCGGTATCTGTTGGAATCGTTCCTCACGAAACAGGTTTTGACCGATTTCATTGAGATCATTGTCATACAGAATCAAACCATCATCCTGTACTACCCATATGTCTCGTTTCTCGGTATGTATATCTTGAGCTAATAAGCCGCCTAAAAACTCGGCGGCTTTCAAACGTGTAGAAATAAAGCCCGATACCCGCTTGCCCTGTTTAACGGGTACCACTAAGGTAATGGCATCAAAGCCTTCCGGAGCTTTATATACCCGGCTGAGTATCGGGACACCTGTCTCCATAACCAATACATTATGTTCTAGTTGCGAGGTATCGGCGCCAATCGCTTGCTGGTACTTGGCCGGCGCCACGGCGACAATTCTACCCGGCGCTAAAGTAGCGGCAAAGCTTTCTGCCTTCGGATAACGCCGGGTCAACTCCTCCAGAGCAGCAGTTAATTTCTTACCTGTCTTAATGCTATGCAAGTCGCCAGCAAGCTGCTCAACACCCTGTCGTATTTCATTCATGCTCTGCCTGATCATACCCGCTACATGATCAGCTGCCGCTAAATTATCGTTCGATATACGGGTCACATCGGCTAAGGCACCTTCCACCTTTTGCTTTTCAAGTTTGACAGTTTCACCTTCGGCAACCGCCAGTTCGCGCGCTTGTTGCGCTTCCATACCAAATTTAAGCGCCAGCCCGGCCCCGACCAGTATGGCAACCAAGACTGCCGCAATTGCCAGCAACACCACTTTATTCTTAACAATAAAACGGCGCATTAATTCGCTTATCGAGTAAGCGTAGGTACTGACCAGTCGACCGTCGCGATAGGCAACTAATTCTTCGGCCAGTGCTCCAGCATTGACATAACGTTTTGATTTATCCTTGCTCAGCGCTTTATCGCAAATTGCCGTCAGCTCCGGCGGCATCGGCAGCTTGGGATTGTAGGATGGCGGCATGGACCGGTCGTTGCTTAATTGCGCTAGAATATCATCGGTAGTGCCGCGTAAGGGTGGATGCCCGGCCAATAGATGATAAAGAATACAGCCTAGAGCAAAAACATCGGAACTTGTATCCACAATGCCAAAGCGAGGGTCTGCCTGTTCCGGAGCCATATACGCCGGCGTACCGAGAACATCCCCGATCAAGGTTAACTCGGGATTATCATAGGTTTTAGCCTGTTGCACGATGCTAATTTCCGCCTCGTTCTCGACTTTGGCTAATCCCCAATCAAGGATGATTGTTTCACCGAAAGAGCCCAATATAATGTTACTGGGTTTGATGTCGCGATGAATTACGCCTTTTGAGTGCGCATAAGCCAAAGCTTCGCAGACATCAATCAACCGGTCCAGTAAACCTAGCCGATGAGCCAGCGCGATTTCCGGATCACCAGTTTCATTGCATTCGTTCAACTTTTTAGCCAACGTATCGCCGTTTACCAGTCGCATCACATAATAATGCGCACCATTATCTTTGATGCCAAGATCATAAACAGGCACAATGCCGGGGTGTTCCAAACGTCCGGTGATGCGTGCCTCCCTTAGAAAACGACTGCTCAGAGAACCGTCCAGAAGAGCAACATCATCCAACATTTCTTTGATAGCAACTTCTCGACCAATACGCTCATCAAATCCTAATAGAACCCGGCCGACGCCCCCTTCACCAACCATACCGCGTAGTGAATAATCATCGCTGAATTTGTCCAAGACAGTCGCTGCTTCTTGTAACGGAGTCGGATAAATCGACGAGCGTAGAATAGTTTTATCGTCCAGCTGTTTGGGTTTGAAAACGGTGAGATCATCTTCGGGTATCATCATGTCTGCTTAATAATGTAGTGATCAAGTTTTTTTCGGACACTCAGATAGGTTGTTAATTGGCCATTTCCGTTCAAAACCTTGAAACGTCAGATGACCCAGTTTGAAATGCAGGCATCGGCTGTTATTAAAGCCAACGATAGTGTCGGCCACATCGCCAATGGCCTCTTATTGATTGGCATAGTCGAGCCACCAAACCCGTTCTATTTCCAAATTTAAAAGAACCACCCCATCATCTGGTTGTCCTATCCGTTACCTTTACGGTTCATACTGTCTTGCAGCCCATGATGATCCAACAAGTCCCGAGAGTCTTGGCTGACATACTGTCTGCCACGATAGAAGTTCTTAATCAGACCTGATAGCCACTGAGCATTGGTTACATTGTTGCCCGAAAGGCTCACTGCTAAAACTTGACATCTGGGCTGAATGTAAAGAGCTTCCTGTTGCTAATGTTGAACCAATCGATAAGCACATCTAAATTCTCGGGTAAAGAAAACAGGCGCTTTGTTTAACAGATCGTTACCCTAACGGAGTTGCCAATTCCAGGCAGCCATTATGACGCCTTAATTTAACCGCCAATTAAAACCGTCGGATAACCTATTACTATAGTGCCGCCATGAGCGGTCGAATCGCCTAATCTGGCTGCTGGCATACTGCAGATCATAACAGTAGCCGAGCCCTTTATGATCGAATCGGGCGGTCCGACACAAACAGCCATATCGCCGACTCTGGCTGCTGGCATATTCCCGATCAATACAGTCGGCGCTCCCATACTTATAGGTCCGCCTACATGAGGCACAGGCCCAGGATTAACCATCGGACAGACATGCATATCAGAGATTCTTGCGGCTGGTTGTCCCATCGATTTACTCCGTTTGATTATCAGTCAGATTATTATTGGACAGCACGGCCATCACCACCGTTGGCGATGTGGATACCTTTCTTCAGGAAGAGCTGATAATTAGCTTTAACTTTATCCGCACCGCCCTGCACTGCCGCCAACATGACGGCACCGATGACCGCCTTGCCGGTTAAATCTTCGGCAGGCGGAACGATTGCTCCGACCGCAGGAGAAATATTACCGCCGCTCCAAAATGCGGCAACCGCGGCCCAACCTGCAGGCGTTTTGAATTGGGTGGCTTCGGCGGCTGGCATTGTCAATTGCCGGTTATCCTCCGTCGGCTTATAAACCCAAGCTTCGGCCAGCTCAATGGCTCTAAGGTCAGCCGGAGATGGCGATTCGCTCAGGGTCTGGCGCGTGCACAAGCAGGCCCACCATATGGCTTCCCGCTTCGGCAAGGCAACCGCCAGAAAACGCACTGCATCGGGATAAAGCTGCTGTTCAATCAGTCGTTGCAAATATTGCGCCGGCACTGCATCATCCTGCAACAGTTGTTTTGCCTCCTCATCCAGCTCAACCAAGCTGCAAACAGCGGATGCCGTCGGCTGTTTTATTTTGATGAAATTCATCTCAGTCATATCTAAATCCACATTAATTGATCATGGTTATGCCGCCTTTCAGCGTCAGCATGCCATCCCCGTTAACTGTGGTCATGGGGCTCTTGGCATCCAGTTTTGTGTCACCCTGCACGGTTACCATAAGGCCTTTAATCGTAATGCCGGATTGATCAATCTTAATGCTGTTGCCGCCGACTTTTAATTCGATCGATGTCATCGCCTCGGTCGTGCTCTTGCCGACATCAACTTTGACCGAATGATCGCCCATTTTGACATTTTTCGTATCATTGCCCTGATCAATGGTGGTAACGCAATTGCCCTGCTTAACATTTAACAGGTTATCGCCGGTATCGACATTGGTTTCGCGCTTACCCTGTTTGACAGTCAGCGTATCATTACCTTCATTCAGCGTCACGGTTCTGTCATTTTGAATCTCGATAGTCTGGTCGCCTTTATCCTTCTTATCCAGGCCGATTTTGCGGGTTTCGTTGTTTTCAATTACGCAGTTAAAATCCTTTTCGGCATGAATATAAACTTCTTCGGCGTCTTTCTTATCTTCGAACCGGATTTCGTTAAAATTTTCGGCGGAACCTTCTTTGCTGGTACGAGTCTTAACGCCGCTCTGGGTTTGGTTGGCCGGTAATTCATAAGGCGGCATCTGATCATTATTATAAACTCTGCCGGTTATGATGGGTTTGTCGGGATTGCCTTCAAGAAAGCTGACGATCACTTCCTGTCCTATGCGTGGCAAGGAAATCCAGCCCCAGTTCTTGCCGGCGGTCGGGAACGACACGCGAACCCAGCAGGAGCTGTTCTCATCATTCTTGCCTTCCCTGTCCCAGTGGAACTGAACCTTCACTCGTCCGTATTCATCAGTCCAGATTTCTTCGCCGGCCTTCCCGACGACAATGGCCGTCTGGGGCCCTTGAACAAACGGCACTGGAGTAACCCGCCGAGGCCTGAACTGCTGTTCCGAGCGGATGGCTGTAAAAATGCAATCATACAAAAGATCCGCGGAAGCACCATCACTGCGGTATTGATTGGATTCTATTATAAAATCAGTCGACACCAGCACATGCTTGGCATTTTCCGACGAGCTATAGTGATCTTTCAAGGTAAAGAGCATGCCGGGAGTCAAGCCTCTGGCATTACCCTTACCGCGTATCACTTGGTAATTAGTCTGTAGCTCATCCAACCGAATATTGGCATAGCTCTCGCCTGCGCCTGGCTCTATATAATCACCAGGGTAGTCGTAACATTCACCACCGGCATGGGTATGTGGCTTGTTTTCAACAAATTGGGCCAGGAGATTGGCTTTCGGTTTTTCAAAGTCGAAATCATTAAGCACATAGCGGCCTGATTGCACTTCATGATAGCTGTGCCACTCAAAAATATGATCCCGTGATCGTTGATTGGTATTTTCAGGCGGAAAATAAGGAATCTCTACGTAATTGTCGACGGTTTGATAAGCGCTGAGGGTATCGGCAATTACCAAAATATGCTTATCCCGCTCATGCTTGAAGAAATAGTAAATGCCCTCGCCTTCCATCAGGCGACTAACAAAATTGAAATCACTTTCCCGGTATTGCACGCAGTAGTCGCGCGGTTGATAAGTGGCGCTCAATTCAACTTCAAGATCGCTAAAACCATTCAACTCAAACACTTTTTTGATAATATCCGGAACAGACAACTTCTGAAATATCCGGCAGTTGGAAGTACGTGTCAAAAACCAGAGCCACGGGCGAAGCACCGCACGGTAAAGGTGAAACTCGCCCTGTGTCCCATGCTGTCGAAACTGCGTCACTAAACCATGGTAATGGCGGACGCCTCCTGCAGGTAACTCCACGGCCAGCGTCATTGCCTGACCGAGAATTTTTTTGACATCTATCTGTTTATCCTCACTGAGCAGATCTATTTCATATTCAAAAAGCCTGCCCATTTCCTCGTAGCCTTTCATGCGGCTGAAAAGCAAAACATCGGGGCCTAACGGTGAAGTAACGGATCCAAATCGTGTGTCTTGTGTGGCCATATTCCAGCGTACTTCCGTATCGAAACATAAAATGAACCTGATACTATCAAAATGTATCCCAGTGTCAAAGTGATTCCTGAGCGCAAGCTCAACTAGGAGCTTGCATCTCGGTAAACATAGAACTATCTTAAAAGTACATTAATTTCTCCCGTTCAAGGAACTCTCATGTCAGAAGCATTAAAGTTCGATTTTCGTTTCAGTGCTGCCATAAACATATTGTCCCCGTCCGACGATTTACCCATGCGCATACTGATGATGGGCAATTTCAGCGGACATTATCAAACCGATACTTCACTAGAAAACCGAAAAATAATGGCTGTCGATATCGATAACTTTGATGATGTCATGTCCCGTATGAGTCCGCGGTTGAGTTTACAGAGTATGCAGATCGAAGCCGACTTCCACTGCCTCGACGACTTTCATCCCGACCATCTTTATGCGGAACTGGACGTTTTTCATCACCTGCGCCAGTTGCGCCAATGCCTGCAAAATCCGGCCACCTTTACGCAAGCGGCCGCGCAGCTCATGCAGACAGTCAATATACGGAACCATGCCGAACAAGCCATTGAGATGCCGGCAATTGATGATCAAAACGCCTTGTTTGAGCGCCTGCTTGGAAAAATGCCTGAGCGACAACCACCAATGCAAAGCTCATTAGATAGCCTGCTTAAAGACATTATCTCCCCTCACATTATTGAGAAGCCCGACCCGCGCCAGCCTGAACTGATAGCCGAAGTCGGCCGGGCAGCAAGCGCATTGCTCAGATCCTTTCTGCACCATCCTGACTTCCAGGCTTTGGAAGCGCTATGGCGATCGGCTTACGATCTGGTTTCGCGCCTCGAAACGGGAGAATCATTGCAACTGTATCTGCTCGATATATCGCAGGCCGAATTAGTGCGCGACCTACTGGATGCCGGTGAAAACCTGGAAACATCGATGGTATACCGATTGCTGGCCAATCAAGGAATCAGCCAGCCATGGTCGGTATTAGTGGGCGATTACACTTTTGCAGCAGCCCAACCGGATATACAGGTGCTGGGAGCGATGGCTGCTATCGCCGCCCGTAACGGTGCGCCTTTTCTGGCCGCGGCTGATAGTAGTCTGTTAGGATGTATCTCACTATCTCAACCTTCTCATCCCTCCACATGGAATGAAAACGCTGACTTCAGGACGATATGGCAAGCGTTGCGCGAGTGCCCGCATGCCCACTGGTTGGGCCTCGTGCTGCCGCGTATTCTATTGCGCCTACCCTACGGCAGGCAAACCGACCCGATCGACAGTTTCGAGTTTGAAGAGCTGTTGATGCCGACCGACCACGAGTCCTTCCTGTGGGGGAATCCCGCTTTTGCCTGTGCCAGACTACTAGCGGAAAACTTCCAAGATTCCGGCTGGTCAATGCCACCCAACCGACATTTGAATATAGACGACCTGCCCGCCTACAGTTATAAAAAAGACGGTGAAACGCTCATGCAAGCTTGCGCCGAATGTTATCTGCCCGATAATACAGCAGAAGCGATCCTCGAACAGGGCATCATGCCGCTGTTGAGTTACAGTAACCGCAATTGCGCCCGCTTGTTACGGTTTCAATCGGTGGCCACTCCTCTCTCAGATCTGGCAGGAATTTGGCGCCATCCGCACTAGTGTCCAATCCCAGGAGTTGGATACCTAATGCTTAACCACTAACCGTAATCAAGACACACCATGGGCATCAATACACTTGTTTCGGATACATTATTGTTTAACGGTGACGTCACGAGGCTACGTTCGAAAAATCCAGCCATTGACCAAAAAGAAGCGCGGCAAAGTATGGCAGAGTTTCCTGAACACTTGACGATTTTGAATCTAATTGATCAAGGCGGCGTTGGGCGTATTCATCTGATTTATGATGAAATGATCGGTAGAAGAGTGGCGGTTAAGGAGCTGCTGGATGAATTCACTTTAAATGACGCCGCCAATTCGTTCATTCACGAAGCCAAGATTATAGGCAAAATTGGGCATCCCGACATTGTTCCAGTCTGTGAACTCGACTGGCGCAACAGTGGGCAAGCTTATTATGTGATGCGCTATGTCAAAGGCGAAACGCTGGAGCAGTCGCTTAAATAATGCGTGTAGAGAGAACCTAAAAGAGAGTTTGCACAAACCATCAAGTTGCTAATAGTTTGATCTGATCGATGTCTGCGATACTGCAGGATGGTAAATTTCTTTCGTCAGTATTTATAAATCAGAGAATTTATCAACTAAACATACATGCCCTTTTTCCATAGATTTTATTGCCAATTATTTAGCGAATATCATCAATATCCACGTCTCGCCCCCTAACTCCGGATGTTGGAAAACTGCCATCCTGCGAGATATAGTCGCTCTTTGCCAGATTACAAGCCTTACAAATCCACCAAAGATTTTCTGGATCATTATACAACGCCCTGACATAACAGATTTTGATCTTACCGCTGCTAGAAATATGCGGTCCTGCCATCGCAGCAATGTATTGCCTCCATGGTCCCATGTGATCAAGTTCAAAAGACAAACCTTTCTGTTGGCACTTCGGACATATTGAATTAGCTGATGGCTTTTCAGGCACGCCTAACTTTGTCAAGATGGGCTGAGATAACCAACTGATCTTTTTTCTTTCAAGATTTTTCAGAGCCACTGCACTGTTCTGAAACCTTGCTCCATGCTTCGTGGCTCTCGCTATAATATCTTTCGCCACAGTTGTTTCTTTTTGTTTTTGTTTTTGTTTCGGCATGTTTAATCTCCTAGATAATGCACTCGTGCAAGATATATCAAATTTAAATTTACTCTTATTCTAACCACTTAATGAAGAGGCCTTGCTCACCTAGAAAATGCAAAAGGGCGGTAGGCACGCCATTCCGTCGCAATTATTGCGCAATTTGTAAACAAAGATATCACCCTTATAATAAGACAGACTGGCTTGATGGCTTTATCGTTAACCCAAAACATCGAAGTCCTTCAACAGTTAGACCGCCAAGAGCACAAACTCAACCTATTCGCTTTTTTATCGAAACGGTCGATCGCGGCGAATTAAGAACAAAATCATAAGGCTTGATAAGATTCCTTCTCCGTTCAAGCAAATCATTAATTAGCGGTGCGTCGCGGTCTTAGAACAACCATTCAGCCTCGGCCCTTGCGCCTACGAGTTGATTCCTGGCCGCATCACTACGGCAAAGAAGGCAACGAAAACCCCCAGATCAGGTACTTTTCTTGAGGAGTTCCTGCACTCAGAGTTCACCGTTCTTAATCACCACCGGAACGAGAATGGGGTGATCGGCCCCACACCCCAACTTGCGCTCAAACCTGACCTGGTTAAGTGCGAGATCATCGAGCACTTTGTTCCTTAGCCGAGAAAAGTTCCCATTCGTGCTCTGGCGCTTCGGCGAAGTCCAGTCGTATTCCTTGCCCGGTCGCCGAATCGGAAGACGTTGCGACTACCATACTCGGTCATGCCATCGGTATTGCCCCAATTATTTGTTCAATTAGGGGCAACCGCATTTTCAGCAGCGAAGTGAATATTATTGAAGATAATTATCGCCACCTTATGGTCTTTTAAATAATTTATTTGGTGATATTTTTAGCTCAGATCTTGTATTTTGCAGTGCCATAGGATGTGCTGAGGCATAAGATGCATCAATCGCGAACGCTGCTCATGCTACCCTCTTAGCCTCCACTCCAAATACTGGTGCCACGGTAATTAGCGGTCTTGCCGCCAGGAGCATTGACTTCACCAATAGGCACGCTACCGTTATTGCCCCAGCGCGTGGCTATCGACTGCAATAGCGACTCGTAAAAAGCCTTCGTATCAGAAGTATAAGCACCGGAATCATGTGGATTGCCCAAAAAATAATAATATGGCCCCTGCTTTGTTGTGCCGACCATACGCTCAATACTAAAGCCTCTGAACAACCCCTGGAGGTGAATTTCGCGTCCAGAGTAAGTCTTTTTATCGTATGTATATTTCCCGCTCCAGTCTGTCATAATGATTTCCTCAAGTTGATAGCCAAAAATGCGCTTCTTTCGTTAGCACATACTATGGTTTATTGTTAATAGTACAGTCTACTCAAACCCATATCCAAACTCCCCACTCTGCACGCTGACATGCACGCGCTCGATCGGCTTACCTTCCATCATGCGATGCAAAAATTCCTGGCTAATGGCAGGCAGCACGGTATTGGTCAGAATCGCGTCGATCATACGGCCGCCGCTTTCCAGCTCCGTGCAGCGTTCGGCGATAAGCTTGACCACATCGTCATCGTAAGTGAACGGCACTTTATGGCTTTCGGCGATGCGTCTTCCGATACGGCCCAGCTGCAACCGGGCAATTGCGCCGATCATCTCATCGCTGAGCGGATAGTAAGGAATGACCACGACGCGCCCAAGCAGAGCCGGCGGGAATACTTTCAGCAACGGCTCGCGCAAGGCTTTGGCGATACCTTCAGGCTCGGGCATTAACTCAGGGTCTTTGCACAGGTTCATGATCATGTCCGTGCCTGCGTTCGTGGTCAACAGAATCAAGGTATTCTTGAAATCGATAACCCGACCTTCGCCATCTTCCATCCAGCCTTTATCAAAGACCTGGAAGAAAATCTCATGGACATCAGGATGGGCTTTTTCGACTTCATCCAGCAGCACGACACTGTAAGGACGCCGCCGGACCGCTTCGGTCAGCACACCGCCCTCGCCGTAGCCGACATAGCCCGGAGGCGCGCCTTTCAAGGTTGAAACGGTATGGGCTTCCTGGTATTCGCTCATGTTAATAGTGATGACGTTCTGCTCGCCGCCGTACAACGATTCGGCCAAAGCCAGCGCCGTCTCAGTCTTGCCGACGCCGGAGGTGCCAGCCAACATGAAGACGCCGATAGGCTTGTTAGGGTTGTCGAGGCCCGCGCGCGAGGTCTGGATTCGCCTGGCGATCATATCCAGCGCATGACGCTGACCGATGATGCGCTGCTCGAGGTTATCAGCCAGGTTCAGAATGGTTTCGATTTCATTTTTGACCATGCGGCCGACCGGAATGCCGGTCCAGTCACCGACCACGGACGCGACGGCCTGCGCATCAACGCTGGGCAGAATCAGCGGCGACTCACCTTGCAGTTCATGCAACTTGGCCTGCAAGGCTGTAAGCTCCTCCAGCAACTGTTCGCGCGGCACCTCGACCGTTTCCAGGACAGATTCGGTTTCTGCAATCTGATCAGCGGCTTTTTCAAGCGGGCTGTTAGTGCCTTCCACTTTGCCGGTCTGATCGCGCAGCTGCTTGCGGATAGCGAGTATGCTCTTTACCAGTTCACGTTCGGCATTCCAGCGATCTTCCAGCTTGTTCAAGCGGTCTTTTTCAATACCAAGCTTTTCAGCCGCGAGCGTTTCACGATCCTTGATGTCCACGCCAACTGCTTTTTCGCGGCCGATAATGGCCAGTTCGGTTTCCAGCGCCGCTATGCGCTTGCGGCAGTCATCCACCTCAGCCGGTACGGCATGCTGGCTGATTGCGACGCGAGCCGAAGCCGTATCAAGCAGGCTGACTGATTTGTCCGGCAACTGACGGGCCGGAATGTAGCGGTGCGATAGCCGGACCGCCGCTTCCAGCGCCTCGTCGAGCACCTGCACCTGATGGTGCTTTTCCATGACCGAAGCCACGCCGCGCATCATCAGAATGGCTTTTTCCTCGCTCGGTTCATTGACCTGTACGACCTGGAAGCGGCGCGTCAGGGCCGGGTCTTTTTCGATATGTTTCTTGTACTCGGCCCAGGTGGTCGCGGCCACCGTACGTAAGGAGCCGCGCGCCAACGCCGGTTTCAACAAATTGGCCGCGTCGCCGGTACCGGCCGCGCCGCCGGCACCCACCAATGTATGGGCTTCATCGATGAACAGGATGATCGGCTTTTCCGATGACTGAACTTCTTCTATGACTTGGCGTAGGCGATTTTCGAATTCACCCTTCATGCTCGCGCCGGCCTGCAGCAAGCCGACATCGAGCGTGCGCAGTGATACATCGATCAAGGAAGGCGGCACGTCACCGGCGACGATTTTCTGCGCGAAACCTTCGACCACGGCCGTTTTGCCGACGCCGGCCTCGCCGGTCAGGATCGGATTGTTCTGGCGGCGGCGCATCAGGATATCGATGACCTGGCGAATTTCCTCATCGCGCCCAACGATTGGGTCCATTTTGCCTTGCCGAGCCTGTTCGGTCAGATCGACCGTGAACTGTTTCAATGCTTCCTGCTTGCCCATCTGCGCCGGTGACATGGCGCCGCTGGCTTCGCCCGGAACGGCACCGCCACCGACCTGAAAGCCGTCGCTGGCACGCAGGCCCTCCTCCGGCGAGCCGCTAACGATTTCGGCGAAACGCTCAGTCAGTGTATCGGGCTTGATCTTATCGAATTCCTTGGAGATACTTTGCAAAGCGTGCGTCAGTCCTTTGGTTTTCAAAATACCGACGACTAAGTGGCCCGAGCGAACCTGTGATTCGCCGAACATCAGCGTACCGAAAACCCAACCGCGTTCGACGGCTTCCTCTACATGCGAAGACAGGTCGGAAATGGACGTAGAGCCTCTGGGCAGTCGATCGAGCGCATCAGTAAAATCCTTGGCCAGCCGGGACGGGTCGAGATTGAACTGGCGGATGATTTTATGCAGATCGGAATCTTGCAACTGCAGAATCTGGTGCAGCCAATGCACCAGCTCCACATAAGGATTGCCGCGCATCTTGCAAAATACCGTTGCGCCTTCTATCGCTTTGTAACATACGCTGTTCAGTTTCCCGAACAGCGCCACACGACTGATGTCAGTCATTCCGCCCCCTAATTAAAAGTTTTGTTTTTATTGTGCATCTGCTGTGTTCAGGCTGCTCCATAAAGGATTCAGCATCAAATCATCAGCGTCCATATTTTCATGCCGGTCACCCAGCCAACTGGTCCAGCCCAGCCCTGTCTGCCCATCCAGCCGAGTACCAGGCACTTGGTCTTTTTTCAGAACCAAGTTAACGTCCCAGACCAGTTCATCACCTATGTAATTACGGACTACCGCAATCAGCTGCCCGATCCGGTAACCGGTCGGCAACAGGCTCAGGTATTCGGGCAAATTCAACGGTCCGAAGCGGATTCGAAATTTGTGCTGGCACGCCCAAACCCGTGATCCCAAAATCGCCGACACGCCTAACTCACCGGTTCGCGGCGTCTCGCCCAATCGAGTTAAATCGGACTCCTGAATATCCAGCCATTCGCCGACAAACTCCTCGATAGTGACGGGCAGTCTGAAATAATCCGCCAGCATAGCCCTCAGCCCTTCAGCATGCTTAGCCTGACAGGATAGATAGCCAGTGTAATAGAACTTGGCCAGATCGGGCATGGCATCGCGCTCGTGCAGAGAGTCCAGACCTAATCCGGCCAACGAACCGACATAGCAGGAAAATCGGTCGGATTCGGGCCGGTCAAAACTGACAACCGGTTCCGTATCAGCCCAAGCGCGATAAAACAGGCACATCATGCGATGGTGGAACATATCGGCGAAACGCGCCAAGGTATGATCGCGATAATGATAAATTCTTTCGCGCACGTATTCGGTCAGGTGCAAAGGCAGCGGCCCGTTAGGCCCGAACAGGCCCAAAAAACGCCCGACCAATCGAGGCGGAAGCCCGCCCTTGCCAGGCGTGAACGAGCTGAGCGTGGATGACTCGAATGCCAGTGAGACGTCCTGTCCTAGCCTGACCGGGTCGTCGACCGGACGCGCCGAACGCCCCAACCTGGGTTTATCTTTATAGGCGCACTCCAAAAGGCGCATCAACTGGAAAAAACCGTATTTATACGGCTCCTTGCCCAGCGACTCTTCTAGATGATATGACGCTGTCCGATTCTCGTCGGCCATCGCATTACCTCGCCCCGGTCACTGGTTTTCAGCACCGTTTCCGTAAAAGAATTGATAGACACGTATTGAGCAAAAAAATGCTCCAGTACGGTGCCCAGTAAAAACACACCACTGCCTTCAAAAGCCGCCTCATCGACATTGATCGATACTTCAAGACCACGCCCGAATACAATAGGCCCTTTCGTATTGATGCGGCGGACTATGGATTTTGATTGAATCGATAGCACGCCCTCGATCTGCTTGCGAAAGCCAGCGTCGCTGTTTTCGCCGTACAACGACAACAAATTCCGAAACGCCAGGGCTCCTTCTTTTTCGTTGTTATCGACAACCGATAAATAGTTTAGCGACAAATGGCTGATCAGTTTCCAAGCCGTATCCTTATGCGCGTTGGACGGACGCGGCCTGGTCGGGCCGGACAGACAGCGTATCGACTGAACCGGAGCGCCGGTCTGAATCGTAAAATCAGTCGTGCCGACGCCAACCGGCAATTGCAGCGGCAAGTCGCGATTCGTACATAGCGTAGTAAGACCGAGTTGCCTCAGGTCGCTTTTAAAAGGTGCTTCATTGGCGTCTACTAATGAAATATATATTTCATTGCCCGTATAACTTGAGCGCGGGCCATATTGCCGTTGCTTAGACGAAATAACGCGCGGCGACCGGATCAACGAATAGTAAGCCCTTTTATGCTTATGACTGGCATCGGCACTGGCTTGATAAAAAGGCAGGAATTCCTGCTTATCGTCAGCCGTGCTGCCAAAACCTATGACTTCGGTCACCTGATAGATCTCATAATCCAGAGGCCGGGTCCTGTCGGGAACGACATGGTATTCGGCAGTCTGATTTGTCAAATGGATACGGTCGACTCTTTTGGGAAAAACATTGACTGCCGGCGTACAGAACAAGGCAAAACGCGAGGCATCGACTGAATTAATCAACTGCGGATTGCTGCGATTCAGCAGAATGATGATATCCAGCTCGTTGTCAGTACACTGCCGCACCGCCTCTTGCAATTGCGTTAATTCTGCGAACATAAAGCGCTCGGGGAATGCAAAATATTCCTGAAGTAACCGGTAACCCTGGAAGGATCGCGAGACATAAGGCAGTAAGGCCTGATTATCTTCAAATCCCTTCGGCTGAACGGGTGCGTTCCTGATGACATGTTGCCAGGGGACAGGGCGCTGCGTTGGTTGCACGACCACGGCAATCGTATTGGCCAGCATCTGTTCATAGATCTGCATGGGCAATTCGCCTACGCCGCGCAGATAAAGCGGCAGATTGTCCAGTGCAATCTGGTTGAATTTCAGCCCCGCCGTCGTTCTCAAGCGCAACCGAATACCGGCTTTAAGTCCGGGCAGGCTTGGCACGCCGATATTGGCGACGGCGCCGGCGCCGGCCAGGTATTCTGCTTCCACTAATTCCAGTGGCCATAAAGTCAGATCATGTGCGGTGCGGTATTCGCAGGCTGTCTGCTCGCCCTTGCCGATCTGGCTGCGTAAAGAAGTCTCACGAGGAATCGGAAAACCCTCATTAAGCGCCCCCTCCGATAAGTCGGGCTGGAACTGCACGACTGTCATGGAAGGCGTGGGCGCCAGATAATGCGGATAAACCATTTCCAACAAGTGCTGCGTGAAGCGCGGAAATTCCGCATCGACCTTGAGCTGGACGCGCGCGGCCATGAAAGCGAAGCCTTCCAGCAGGCGCTCAACGTATGGGTCCGCGCATTCAAATTCGTCCAGACCCAGTCTGCCGGCAATTTTAGGGAATTCGCGTGCAAATTCACCGCCCATTTCCCTTATGTGCTGCAATTCACGGTTGTAATATTTCAGTAAGCGAGGATCCATAACTAACTAGCTCTGTCCATAATTTCCATATTGCCTGTCTCAAGATCGAGTTGTGTCCTAAGGTAAAGACGCAACGGTAAAGGCTGTGCCCAAAGATCGCCTTCTATGTCGAAAGTCATGGCGTTTTGATTCATTTGATCATTTGAGGCTGTCACAGCGACCTTGACTGAATCGCGCAGAATGCGTGGTTCAAAATCCCAGATAGCCTGACGAACGCGACGTTCTATTTCCTGAACATCGGCACCCGATAACGACGTGCCGGCCAGATCGGGAATGCCGTAATTGATTACCGAGCCCGCGACTAAAGGATAGCCGTCAAAGTTCTCGATGGCGTCAAGACTGCCTGTATTCAATAACCAGCCTATATCTCTCAATACGCCCTGCCGCAACCGGTTAAGTGACAAAACGCGCTGATCACGTGATTCCTGCGTTTTATCGGGTGCATCATCGGTTAACCGATCAAGCAGTGAAGGCTGCAATCGTTCTTTTTGGGTTAGCTCTGCCATGATCTTTACTCATCATCCATTGCAGATACAGCATGCATTAAACACATAGCATTCAAGGTCTTATTCGACAAAAACGTCACCCTTATTCTGGTTTATCTGAAAATTTGTTCACGATACGTCTCAATTATTCAAACCGAAATTAATCAATATTGAATTTGATTTCGCGAATATCCATCACCGCATAGTCGTTTTCGTCCGTGCTTAATAGGCGCTGGCCTAAGCCGATGAACGTTTCTTCGGCATTCTCTTGCCATTGCGTCTTGCGGGCCAAGCGTATTGCCGAGTCATCGGCGGCTTCCGAGCCTGGATAGCGTGTAGGAATCAAACCAAAGGCTTCGCCGCCGTTTGTCCAGATAAAATGGGCCGGCATCCAGACAAAATCACGTAGATCGACTGGCTCCTCAATATGAATCTCGCGAATCTGATGAAATGGAATCCAGTAATAATGCCCATTGACTATCGCTTCAAGCATGGGCCCCAGGCGGGTATCGGCATCCGCTATCCAGTTAAAGGCAGCGCCGTTGATTGTGCCGGGTGTTGCGGGCGCCAGCTCAAAAGCCTGATCGCGCAGATTTCCGGCTTCCTCGAATTTATTTTCAGCGGTCAGCTTAAGCGCCTCCTGAAGCAGTGCGATCCATTGCGCAGGATCGCCAAAGACCACAGGCGTTTTATGGCCGGAGAAAATTTCCTTGCGCAAAACCTCGCATCGAATAGCCTCTCTGTAAGTCTGCACCATAGGAAGACTCGCTGCATCAAGATCGCCCGCTACATTTAATTGCGTCAGCGCGCGATCCCATTCGCCGAGGATAGCCAGAAGCTGAAATAGAAAAGTTCTGAGTTTAGGATTGGCAGGATCTTTGCGAACCTGATTTTGGAGATCAACCAGCGCTTCCTGAAGCTGGCCTTCTTGTAAATGCTGCTCTGCAAGCTTCATAAATTTATTCTGCTCCTGGTGGAAAACGCTTTGGATTTATTATTATTCAAGCCGTGAAAAACGCGAAGAAGGACAGCCTTCTCCGCGCATCGGTTTTAGATTTTTACGTTTTCAGCAATATCGAACTTGGCTTCGATTGCACCGCCGTCTTTCGCACCTTTATCATTTTGAGGCTGATAGGCGTATTCATACTTGGCGAAGTTCAGGGTAACGTTTTCCGTCAGTCTATCCTCGCCGCCACTGCCGCCCATGCTGACAGAAGTTATAATGACTTCTGTGAGCTTAATAACGATATATTCCAGAGGCGTATCTCCAGCTTTGCGCACAACCAATGTAGCATCATCAAAATGCTTGCCAGTGCAGCAGGCCATCATTAAAGGCGCGGAGGATTTATCAATATATTTAGTAAATGATATATCCTGTACGTTGACTTTACCTGCACCGCCACCGCCGCCCATATGGGTCGTGCCTGATTGCGACATTCCCCAGCTCCATGCCAAAACGTCAATCTCATCTTTATGCGTTTTGTCGCGCGATTCGCCTTTTAAGTCGCCGATTTTAATAAACATATCTACAGCCATTTATCTCTCCTTATATTTACATTGGTATTTTAATACATCAAAAAAAGCCAGAAGCGTTGCCTTTAAAAAGGCTCGGCTCCATGACTCGTAAGCTCAAAAACATTAACCGCCTTTCGCGGATGGTAATTTTGAAACCAATCGCAGCGATACAGTCAATCCTTCCAGCTGATAATGCGGGCGAAGAAAGAACTTGGACGAGTAATAGCCGGGGTTCCCCTCTATTTCCTCGACAATGACCTCGGCAGCAGCAAGCGGTTTTTTCGCTTTGGTCGTTTCACTGGAGTTCGCTGGATCGCCATCTACATAGTTCAGAATCCAATCATTCAGCCAGCGCTCCATGTCGGTACGTTCCTTGAATGAGCCGACTTTGTCCCTTACGATGCATTTCAGGTAATGCGCAAAGCGGCAGGTCGCGAACAGATAAGGCAGCCGCGCTGCAAGGTTGGCGTTTGCCGTAGCATCCGGGTCATCATACTCGGCCGGCTTATTCAGAGATTGCGCACCGATAAACGCCGCAAAGTCGGAATTTTTCTTATGTATCAGCGGCATAAAACCTGATTTGGCCAGTTCCGCTTCGCGCCGGTCGCTGATAGCGATTTCAGTCGGACATTTCATGTCCACGCCGCCGTCATCGGTTGGGAACGAATGCACAGGCAGATTTTCTACCGCGCCGCCCGATTCAATACCGCGTATTCTGGAGCACCAGCCGTACAGTTTGAAAGAGCGGTTGATATTAGTCGCCATGGCGTAGGCGGCATTGGACCAAGTGTAATTGGAACTGTTGGCCGCCTCGGTATCTTCTTCGAAATCGAATTCATCAACCGGATCGGTTTTGGACCCGTACGGCAGCCGGGACAGAAAGCGCGGCATTGCCAAACCGATATATTTAGAATCGTCCGATTCTCGCAATGAGCGCCATGCCGCATAGTCGGGCGTCGAGAATATTTTGGTCAGGTCGCGCGGATTGGCCAGTTCACCCCATGAATCCATCTGCAACGTCGAAGGCGAAACGCCGGCGATGAACGGCGCATGCGAGGCAGCAGAAATTTGCGCTATCTGTGCCAATAGTTCAACGTCCTGCGGGGAGTGATCGAAGAAGTAATCGCCCATCAGGCAGCCGAACGGTTCGCCGCCAAACTGACCGTATTCCTCTTCATACAGTTTTTTGAACAGCGGACTTTGATCCCAGGCAGTGCCCTTGAATTTCTTCAGCGTCTTGCCCAACTCTTTTTTCGAGATGTTCATAACCCTGATTTTCAGCTGCTCGTCAGTTTCCGTATTGTTGACCATATAATGCAGTCCCCGCCATGATCCTTCCAACTTCTGGAAATCGTCATGGTGAAGAATCAGATTGACTTGCTCAGTCAGTTTCTTGTCGATCTGCGCAATAATAGCTTGAATCGAATTGATAGCATCTTCCGATACGATAGAGGCATCTTTCAGTACATATTCAGCCAGTGTCTGAACCGCGTTTTCAACTTCTGACTTGGCCCGGTCCGACTTAGGCTTAAACTCCATATTCAGCAATGATGAAAACTCGCTGAATTCTTGTACCTGCGTTCCCAACTGGACTTCTGGTGCATTTGCTACTTCAGTCATAACTTATTCTCCTGCTTCCTGAGTTTCTGGCACTGTGCCAGCATCCGGTTTAGGTGCCGCGACCAGCGATTGCAGCAAAGCAGGATCATTGATAGCTTTGGCGATCAGTTCCTCCGCACCGCCTTTACCATCCATATAGGTTACCAGATTGGCTAATTGCGTTCTGGCTTCCAACAGTTTATTGAGCCCCTCTACTTTTCTGGCCACCGCTGCAGGAGAAAAATCGTCCATACTTTGAAAGGTAATGTCCACGTTCAAATTGCCCTCACCGGTAATGGTGTTCGGCACATTGAAAGCCACCCTCGGCTTCATGGATTTCAAACGTTCATCGAAATTGTCGACGTCAATTTCCAGCAGCTTACGCTCAGCAACCGGTGCCAGAGGATCGGCTGGATTTCCTGATAAATCGGCTAAAACGCCCATCACAAAAGGCAGCTGAACTTTCTTCTCCGCCCCGTATAACTCAACGTCGTATTCGATCTGAACTCTTGGCGCACGATTGCGCGCGATAAATTTTTGACTGCTTTGTGCCATCATATACCCCTTCTTTTGTTAATTGTTTTACTAGTTTTCGTCTTCATCTTGCTTGCCTATGATTATCTTAGCTTCATCAATCCCAGCAGGAGCTAGGTCTTTTAACACGTCCATAAAGTCTCTGCCGACTAATCGTATCGCTCGTTCAATTAATAGGGGAATAGGACTTGAAGGTTCGTTTTTTCGATAATAATCGCAAACCAAATTTAAAGTTTTAAGTACATCTTGATTATTATTGATAACACCTGATACTGATTTTGCTGTGACTATAGTGACAACATTATCTTGCTGGATATCTTCATCGATTATCAACGCTTGATCTGCACTCTCAACGCCTTTTTTTTCAAGAGAATCTGTTAAAAATGTTTTGCATTCTTTTAAGAAACTGCGTATTTCTCCAAAACTGGGAGCTTCACTGACACCCACATAATCGGTTACCAGATTTTCTAATTGATTAATACATTCAAGGCTTGCCGCTATAGCTTGATAGTTTTGCTGCAAATCATTTAAATCAACATCCTGAACAGCCGCATCTATAGTGGATTGGCTTGTTTCATTTTCACTACTAGTTGCCTTAGTCTTTCCGGCAGCAATACTGATGTCGCGAAAGTTAAAGCGCCCAAGTGATTTGGATTCAAGCAAAGGTACTTGTTGAAGCGGTCGAAGAACCGCTTCATTGTCACACAACGTCAACAGGATATTAACTCTCTCTGTAGGATCGTTATCATCATCCGGGTCAAGTTGTGGATGAATGCTATCCCATCGTTTTTCCACTACGGCTGTAATTAGCGTCAAACCGTCTTGTAATCCTGAAAAACCATCTAGAGCGGTAAGTGCGCGTAGATAACAAACTAATATGCGCAAATCGATAGTTCTGGATAATAATGCCTCGGAATATTTTTTTATTTCGCGCCAGTTAGGCGGCTCCGCTTCGGTAAAAACTTCCCCTATCTGCTGTTCAGGCTTACCTTTAATCGCTTGTTCCAGTTCTATAAATGCAGGGTCATACTGTAAATCATCGCCGCAAATATTCTGAGGGTCGATGTCTTTTAAATAATCGTCAATATTAATAGCCAATGCTCTATCCTCTGGTTTCTATCCAATCTACAAATTAGCTTCTGCGGTTACCACAATCACTGTGACATTATCTCTTGCACCACGAGCCAAGGCTTGATTAATCAACGTGTTAGCAATATCTTGGCATTTAGTAGTTTGCATTATCTGTTCAAGTTCATTGAAACTCATTTCTTTATCCAAGCCATCACTGCATAACAGAAAAATATCTCCCGCGAACACTTCGGTAATTCCTACGTCTAACTCTAACTCTTCATCAGCTCCAACCGCTCGAGTAATCACATTGGAATTTTTAACTGCCCCGGAAGAAGTGTTTTCATCGTCCACACAGTGGTCTTGAGTTAGCTGCTGTAATTGATTGTTTCTAAGGCAATATAAACGACTGTCTCCTGCCCATAAAAAAGCGCAACGCTGTGTATCGCAAATCAGACTGACTACGGTACTGCCAATAAGGTGATTGTCATATTCTTTAGCTGCTAAATGCTGCAACATGCTGTTAACATCTTGCAGACAATGCTCTACTTCATCAATATAGCTTTCTAATGGTTCGGTGGGCGATAATTTTTTTAGACTGTTAACAATCAACTGGCTTGCTACATCGCCTGCTTTGTGCCCCCCCATTCCATCGGCAACTACCCACAAGCAGGCTTCGGGCCTATTCAAAAAAGAGTCTTCATTATGTGTGCGCCGCTTACCTGTGTCCGTCACTGCCCATGAACGCCAGCCAAGCTTAGTTAATGAAGTATTATTGGTAATAATACTGTTTAAACTTGAGTCTACTGATTCAGTCTCTTGGTTGGCGGCGACAAATATAGATTTAGGCTTACTGGTGAATGGCTCATCAGCCGATTCGCAATGGTCATTCCACCTTTTATTGTCCGCTCTACCTTTTAATAACTCGGAAAAGCTACCGATAGGGGGCAAACCTTCGTAAGCCAATAACGCCGGCTGTACTTGTTCAGACCCCTCACTACACCACAAGCTGTATCCAGACATAAAGGTCGCTAATAAATTTGCATTAAGCTCAACGAAAGCATCACCTATTTGCCGAGAATTTTCCATTCCTATATAGAACTTTTTCTTCTCGGAAGTTTGTAAAGAAAACGAGCGGATAGGCAAAGCAAACGGAGGAATGCTATGAAGCAGTTGATCAAAAGCAGTTAGATCAAGACTACCTTCTAAGGCTGCTAAAGCGGCATCTTCAAGCTGTTCAAACCAAGCATTACCGGAACTAAATAAAAACGGAAGCTGTGGCGGCTGTTCAAACAAGACCGCAACGGTAAGCGGAAAATAACGCCCCACTTTATCAACGCTAGGCATGACGATACCGGCCACTGCGTGGCTGCCACAGAGACCTGGGCTTAACAAAAACCGCCATATTGGGCTGGTTAAATAACTGGCTAACCAATTGCCCCCAAGTTGTTCTCGACTGGTAGCGATAGAACTTTGTAGCCAGTCATCCCATGGCCCGATAAACTCATTAGGCAATCGCCTGGATATAAAGTCTCCCACTACCGGTAACTTACCGTAAAAACCAACTATTGTATTTGCTTTCACGATTACAGGCTCAATGGAAAGCGAAGATTGTCAAACGCTTTTAGCGAGAACGGATTGTCAACACTACTTGCACTGAGTTCATACTTAGCTTGCAACCCATCTATTTCAAAAGTTAGAAGATATTTATCCTGATCTATTTGCTGAATATGTGCCATTTCCAACACTCTGAACCACGCCCATTGTCCGTCGGTTTCTTTGTGTGGTTTCTTACCATCTTTGGTTTCAAAACCAAAATCAACTAAACGACTGCCGTCTGTCCCTGGCCATTGCAAAGCTGTGCTTTTGCCAGCTTCATTCTGACTATATTTAATTTGCTGACCTTCAATATTCAACCAAAACGAAGTGGCATTAGTATCTAACGATAAAGGCTTAAGATTAAACTTGACCAGCGGTGTTTGTCCGCTGCCTGCAAAGAACATCTGCCGTATTTTATTAGCCGCCTGAAGCTGCGCCAAAACCGTGGCTGATACGGCAATAGCCTGATTATTTTGCGCAATCATGCGCCAGCTTCTACCACTGGTATCGACAAAAGCTTTTAAATTATTATTAAAAAATTGATCTAGAATTCCGTTTTGAGCGAAAAAACGGCTAAAGTCTTCCAAAGTAACTTCTTTACCGTTGTCTTTGGCAAAAGGGTAACGCCCTTGAATCCCTGATTGGTATAAAGGCATAACTTCACTTTGCCAAAGCCGATTCAATTGAGATTTACTATTGCCTATAATAATATCCTGATTACCTGCAGCTAACACTTGAGTCATGCTTTTAAGTGGTTCAGGTAAATGAGCTGACTCCATCTTCATTTTTGCGACCGCGTCCCCGCCACCGCTTTGCTTAGCTTTTTCTATGGCCACACCGCCGACATTTGAAGTCCCGCTAAGGTCTATCATATAACCATAAAGCTGCCCTAAAATTTCAATAGTCCGATCTAAAGGAACTGCTCCTCCGCTTCCCCTGACTAAGGAAGTTAAAGGTTGAAAATGTTGTTCAACTTCGCTACCGATAGGCTTTGCCACTTGCCCGGTTAAACCTTCGGATTTAGCAGCTTCTAAGAGTTTAGCCATACGCGTGTCAACTGGCTTTAGCCCCTCATTTTGAAGCTTATTAACTGCATTTTCTGAGCTAGATGGCATTTTAGTGAGGGAAGTTTGCGTATTTAATGCGTCAAGTAATTTGCGTAGCGGTGAATCTGGGGCAGATGCAAACTCCAGGATTTCGGCCGCCTGCTGTGCACTACCTATGTTCTTGATTTTTAAATTATTAAGCAAGTTATCCCAGTACTTTATGTATTCTTGATAATAGTAGCTGTTTATCGCCTCTTCCAACTTATCGCTATCGACCATCTCTGTTTTGGCGGCATCGCCAAGCACCCAGCTCCCTGTCACTGACTCATGTGCTTGATCTTTGCTTTGTTTTAAAAAAAGCTGGTAAAAGCCATCATAAGTAAATAAATAAGGAATGGTTTGCTCCGCCAGTGTACCGCTTTTAGTCGCAAACACTCTCTCAGCATTGATACCCAGGGTATCTAGCAATTTGAAATCTTGCGCTTTTGTTTGCAAGGCCTCATTCTTAATGCGCATATAAATTTGCTGCGCTATTGGGATGCGATTAAGAATTTGCCGTGAGGCAGAAATCAACCGTTGGTTGAGCGACTGCTTCTCTAACGGCAATTCGAGCAAGCTATTTAAGTGGCTAGCCAATTGAGCCTGAGTGTCGGTATCGGTGGAATAGATATTTTCCCAATCAACCGCAATCCAGGGCTTTGCCAATTCCGGCTTTAATCTTTCGCTATCGCCTAACATTAAATAAACTTCTAGCAAGGAATACAGTATATCGGGATTATTGCTTTTCTCTTTAATACGCTGCTCTAAACGAGTTTTTATCAGAGGCAAAAATTGTTTTTGTAATAATTCGTTATAGGTCTCTTTAATCACAGGTTGTAATTTATCACCTTGATACAACCCAAACGTCATCAACCAAGGAACATCGTCTGAATAAACTTGAGTGATTCCCTGCATAGCATTCATCCGTTTTAACAATGCAGAAAAATCACTTTGCCAGTTAGGTGTAGCTGTAACGACCGTGTCGTATTGTTGAAATTGCTTATTTAATTCAGTAAGTGCAGTTTGATTTTTGTTGTAGCTGGTAAGCCATAGTGCAGACATCAGCAGAATAGTTGCTAAGGCTGCAATATAAACGCCATGACGTAATAAAGCCTGCATTCGCTCAATGCGAGGATTAACCCCAATAATCAGAGCCTCATCAAAAACAACTTCCTTCAATAGTCGTGTAATAAAATAACTTTTGCCTTTACCGCTAAATAACGGGGCGGTAAATCTATCCAATTTAAACGTACTGGCAAGCATCCCCATTAAACGATCTATTGGAGTGCCTTCTTGTGTTCCGCTGGTGAAATAAACGCCTCGCAGATAGGGCGCACTTTGATAGCGATTAGCGCCATAACATTCTGCCAAGAAGCTCAACAAGCTTTCTCTCAGTAACGCCATCCGTTGTGGAAATCCAAAGATTAAGTTGCGTCTTTGTAAATCACGCTCTTCTTGCAAACGTCTTGGTAAGTGCTCATTTAAGCGCGTTAATAAATCATCAAAATCCTTACCTACTCTGGCAATCACATCCTCTGGATTGCTAACGTTTTCTTCTGGAAAAGTAACCCCCCAAACTTGAGCTCTTTCTTCTTTACTTAAAGAAGCAAAAAAATCATTAAAGCCGGCAATTAAGTCGGCTTTAGTAAACAGCATATAGATGGGAAACCTGATACCGAAATAGCTATGCAGTTCTTCGATACGTTGCCTTATTGCCTGAGCATGAACGCTTCTTTCTTCTTCAGTTTGCTTCAGCAAATCCGATAAGCTCATGGTGATCAATACGCCATTGACTGGTCTTCTAGGGCGATATTTTTTAAGCAAATCTAAAAAACCAAGCCATGCAGCTTTATCAACAGCTTCATGACTGTCTTGAGTTACATAACGCCCAGCGGTATCTAATAATACGGCCTGGTCAGTAAACCACCAGTCACAGTTACGTGTACCACCGACTCCACGAACGGCCCCTTTACCAAACTTATCGGCTAAAGGGAACTCCAAACCTGAGTTAATTAATGCTGTCGTTTTACCTGAACCAGGAGGCCCTATAATGATGTACCAAGGCAAATCGTAGAGGTAATTTTTGCCTTGAGGACTTCGCGCACCTTTTTTTAAAACTTGCAACGCTTCATCGAAATTTTTAGCGATTGTGCTTATTTCTGAGTCGGCTTCTTTAGCAAGTAATAAGTTTTCTGAATCGGATGGGGCGACTAAATCATTTGCCATTTGAGCATTAGCTCGATTGGCTTTTAACTGAATACGAAGATTATTTAATCCCCATAACAGCACCATAATCAAAATCACTAATAATCTGGCAGTATCTGTTTCTAAAGGTATATGTCCAGCAACAGCAATAAGTGCTCCGAAAAACCAAATTAACAAGCTCAAGGCAATAATGCCGACCAGCTGAATAACCCATTTATTTTTAAAAAATTTGATCACTGTTTTCACGACTTATCCTTTACAACTATAAAATGATTTCCACACGACGGTTCATCGCTTTGTGCTCGGGAGTATCGTTTGCCACCATGGGCTGGGTATCGGCACGGCCTTCGGGGATAATCGTGGCACTGATCTTATTGTTGTTAGTTAAAACTTCAGCAACCGATAGAGCGCGAGCTTTAGATAAATCCCAATTTGAGGGAAATTTTGCTGAGAATATCGGTGAGCTATCGGTATGCCCCACTACCATGATGCGCTCAGAAACTTTAGTAAGAGCTTGGCTGATTTTATCGAGCAAGGGGTAATATTGGGTCATAATTTTATCACTGCCCGAGGCGAAGAAACCTTTGCTCATAATGCGTATAATTATTTTGCCGTTTCTTTGAAGAAGCACAACTTCACCACTACGAACCTCTGGCTCAAGAAAAGAATTAAGCTCATCAAACGGAGAAACTGCAGGTGTAGCGGCTGGCGTTTCGACTTCCGGAATAACCTCTGCATTAACAGCGGGTTGAACATCAAAGCTATCTTTAAGTACATACAGTTTGGATAGCAGCGGATTAGAGGCGGAATTAATCAAATAAAGAAATCCTAAAAAGCTCAGCATTAAGAGTAAAGCCGCAACCGAGCCAATCACCCATAGAGGGACAAATCTAGCGAGAACATTACGTTTATCTTTAATACCTTGCCAATGCAATGATAAGGCTCGTTCAACATCACCACGTTGTCTTTGAATAATCTGATAGACGTTCTCGCGAATTTCTTCAAGCTTGCTTAATCCGTGATCTTCAACACGGTATCTGCCTTCAAAGCCTAGACACAAGCAAAAGTACAATAGCTCCAGCAAATCTAAATGAGTTCCTGGCTGTTGCATGCAATTTTTTAAAATAAGAAAAAACTTTTCGCCACCCCAAGCTTCTTTATGAAAAAAAATCAGCAGACTTTGTGTGCTCCAGATACTATTACATCCCCAAGGCGTGTTTAGGACCGTTTCATCGAGTAAGGTGCACAAAGCATATCTTGCTGCTTGTACTTGCTCGCTGGGCACACCCTGATTTTTAACTTTAAGTTCAAACTGCCTTACTTCCTCGATAATGCTTGCCCTAAGCCCTACAACATCCGGATGCGAGGAAGTATTACGCAACTGCGCAACTAACGATAATAGAGAGATAGATGCTCCCGTTAGATTATTACGGGTAGATTGAGCAATTTGCTCACGCAGATTTTCGGAAATTCCCGAACTAACTGTAGACGGCCGACTATCTAAGGCCATGACTGACGCCGAAGCTGCTGCCTGCGCTTCTGATTTTCGCCCTCCCGGCATTGGTCTGAGGATGGTTTTATCATCATCAATGTAGTTATTGCCAAAAGGATCATCTTTACTCATGGTGTTATCCGTTTTTAATTGCCCAGAATTCTAATTCAAGCCCAGGAAACTCGCCTGCAATATGAATGGCAAAGCCACCCGACTGCTGCATTTGTTTCCACAACTCACTCTGTTTATTCAGTTCAAAATAAGCAAAGCCCGCATGAAAGGGAATCTGCCTAGGTGCAACTGGCAAGGCATGAATAGTAATACCAGGCAGGGCATTGCGAACCAACAGGTTAATTTGTTCAACTGGGCCTATTTTAACTTGTGTAGGAAACCCACTGCGTAATTGCTCTATAGAGACTTGGGCATTAACGGCCAATACAAAAACCGCATCTTTAAGAAGATTGATATCTGGAAGTTTAGCTCCGCGGATACCGTATTTCGGTGCGGTGAGTGGAATAAAAATAGCATTTTGTTCTAACACGGAGCTGAGTAAAGTACGCAACTCATCCATTACCTGCTTAAAAGTGCTCTGCAGATCATCATGAATATAAGAGGAAAAACTAATTGGTCGTTTATTCGCCTTGCAGAATGTCGATAACTCACCAGCAAGCTGTATGGCTATGCGATAAAAGCTCTCTGGATGCAAAAAAGGAACGTTCTGCAAGTGTTCAAACAAGGGCTCTACCCGATTAACTAATTGCAACAGCATATAATCGGAAATTTCTGCAACGCCGCCCCTGCCTGCTTCGGAAGCTCGGCCGCCTAAGGCTTCTCCACGAGTATGTAATAACCCATACAGCTCTTTAATGTAGCCTTTCAATTGAGGAATAGCATTACAATCGACATTAGAGGGAATATAGTAATCATCGAGAATCACGTTTTTATCAATACGCGATTCAATAACTCTGGCAATGCCAATGTAGACATGCCCTGCCCGCTCTTGTCTTTCCAACATCAAACTAGTGTGTAATTTAGCAACCATAACAGCCGATGTGGCGTTTGTGGCAACATTTGCATCTCTTACTTCACATTCTGTAGCGTGATATCTAGCCAAGTTATTGAGGTTTTCATCAGTATCGACCTCAACCGCACCGCTACGCTGTGTCGGTAACGCCAAATAGATAATGTTATTTTGAACATCAGTAGGAATGTCAATTGGCAAAGGCAGATCATCATCTTCAGGCAAATTAAACGGTGTCCCATCAGGAAAAATTCCGCTGCACTCTATAAGCGAAAACTTACCCATTGCTAATTGGCGTGAGTCTATTTGGAGTTTTTTAATGCCCCAATCGTAAGGTTTCAAACCACCGCAACGTTCACGGACAAACGTTTCTAAATAGCGATCATGCTGCTGAAAATGTTGCGGCCTGAGGAACATGCCCTCCAACCATGCTATCTTATTGTTTTCTGACATTTTTTATTATCGTGCTCTTAGCTTAATTAATTTGATTTTTTGTTATTATGATTTACGTCTGCCTGTAAATCTTTACTGTATTATCAAACCTTCTAAAAACTCCTTTGCCACACAGAATCTCACTACGCGCCATTCATCCATTTATTTCTTGCGAGAACTTGTTAAGAGACTCATCTGTTTTTCATAAGCCCTTACAAACTCTTCACCAAAGAAATTTTCAACAGCATCTTCAACAGTTGCAGAGTAAGTTTCTTCATACTTCTCCCAGCACTTCGCTTTTTTTTGCAAGACAATACCTGCTTCAAATTGCTTTTCGATGACTTTCGGGGAAAAAGTTTTTAGCAAGTCAGTTAAGGAAGCCTGTATACCTGCTTGCATCGCTAACTGGTGATTCATAATATCGTTAAAAGCTTCTTCGATAGCAGCCGTTGAGCATAGAAAACCGTCCGTTTTATTTTCAATCAATTGTCTTAACACATCGTCTGTCGATACGGTAAATTTTAGAGGATTATTGTTGGCTGTCTTTATCACAGTCATATTAACGCGGAATAAACTTTTAAACTCTGCCCTGCTCCTTAATACCGCAATGGTGCCGTCAATCAGCTTCCTGAACATTTGCCCAACTCTGTTCATGGCCTCTGTTTGCTGGTCGAGGTGAATTTTGTTACATTCAATGTCAGCGCCTTGCAAAAACGCATCAAACAAGAATTTGTCATCTGAAGCTTTGGACGCTTGTTCAAATACGGTTTTGGCATCTAAAACCTCTTCACTTTTGACTTTGTTATGTTCATAGAGAGAGGTCGCTTCAGAAGTAATTGCAGCAGATTCAGTGCTATTTGAACGCAACTGAGAAAAACCGGAGTGCTCCATTACCGGCTTGTTAATTTCAGCAACAGCAACCAATTCGTTAGTCTCATAATCATCATTAGATGTCTTGCTTGCTACTGCCAACTGATCAGTCTCTGCATCCGTATCAAGGCTAACCGCACTTGAAAAAAACGCTTCAAAGCTATCATCTACCGTTGGTTTACTATCGAACCCAGTTGACTTTGAGGAAGAATTTACTGCCAAATCACTTTCTGAAAAAAAGTCGTCAAAACTTAAATTGTCTGGAATTTCTTCAACAGCGGCAGGAGGAATGATGCTAGGTGCAATATAACTATCAAAAAGCGGAGACGGATTGCCTTGCAGTCCGCTTTCAAACGGAACGGAATATTCGTTAGCCTTTGTTTGCAAAAGCTCTTCGTGTTTTGGAAAATTGTCCGTCATTAGACTGTTGATACCCACATCATCCAATTCAAAACCAGGTTCATCGGCTTGAAAAAAAGGGCTTGATCTTGATTCTAATGGCTCATTTACAAAAGGAAAATCATCAATTACTTGTTCTTCAGTAAAAGTAATGGAAATTAGGTATTCGCCGATCCTTAACGTCATCCCGTTTTCAATGCGTTCAGTAGCATTATGTAACGGTGTTTCCTGATTATTAATATAGATTCCACTCAGGCTGGTATCCGACAGGTAATAACAACCATTTTCAAAGCTGATAGTTGCATGATGTCTTGATACAATTTTCTCAACATCCGGGAGTATCAGAGTATTATCATCTGAGCGGCCAATAGTACCGCCATTATTGCCAATAATCACATCATTAATATTCGTAATATATCGATCTTTAAATGATAATATTTTTAATGTTAACTTCATATTTCCGTGACTTTTATTCTAATATAGCTTATGAATATAAATAATATATAAAACTATTGAAGACTATTAATAAAAAAATATATCTCCTCTATAAACTCCGTTACTAACATAAGCGGCTATTTCCGCGTTCATTGGCAACCTCAATTCTATCAAATACAGTCAACCTTAGCCGATCAAAATACTTCTAACTATTAAAAATAACTTTAATCAATTATATAGCTGAAATCGCGAAATAGCTCCTTTATTTTAAACTGCACGGTTAGAAGTTGATTTGAATTCATCAAAGTTTTCTAACCGTTTTTAGATACACTACTTTGTTGGGTTTAACAGTGACAAAACTTATCTTGTGACATATTTTTAAAAAGAACTGACACCTCTCTTCTACACCTACTGTTTTAGCTATCGCATTCAGATATTAAACCTCTGGCACAAAGAAGAATGGACTACCTTCGTGCCCAGCATGCTGCAAAGGAGCGTATTGAGGCAATTGCTCAAAGCCAGCACGCGAAGCTGTTTGCTGCACCTGGTTAAAGATCACACGAAAAATATCATAATCTTCTATCACCCGTTTGTTACTACGCAAGACTTTCAAAAAAGCATTTGCAAATACGGAATGCTGTCCTCCTCCCTGGTCCATCACCGGCTTGACGCCACCGGAAGTCAGCACAGTTCGGGCTTTACGGCTGTTCATTATTTTTAGCCAGCGTTGACGCTTGGCCTCATCCATGCCATCCGGTAGTTTGGCGACCGCAGACCCGGTCAAAGCACCGGAATAGCACGAATCCGCTACGACCATAATATGCCGAGCCGGCATGATACTTAAATACTCGGTAATACTTTGATTGGAAATCCAGTTAGCGGCATTACCGGCTTCAGCGTCGACCGGGAGCCAATAAGAACTTTTGTTTTTTGAGTCTATTTCGCCATGACCGGCATAATAAATTAGTAGATTATCCTGGTCGGTAAGCTTCTGGCTCATTTCATTCAAGGCCGACATAATCGCATGACGATCAGCATTGACTAGCAGTTTAGTCTTATACCCATACCGCTCCCTCAACAATAAATCTACGCTTTTGACATCATTGATCGGTGTTTTTAGATCTGGATAAGCCGAATAATCGTTATTGCCTATAATCAGTGCGTAAAATTTTCCGAACTGAACATCGCCGACTTGTTTACTTTCTACAGCATCGACACTAGGAAAACTCTCCGGAGAAGAACTATCTGATGCCAACAAATGCAATTTAATATCACTTTGTTGATTCCGTTTATCGGTGGCAACAATACTAACTAGCGTTTCTGCCCCTTCTAGCGCAATATCGGTCTGAAACTGGCCGTCTGCGTCGACCGATAACGGTTTATCATTGAGCAGCAGTTTAGTTAGCCCGACTTTAGTATCGATGCGTCCAACCAAATGTTTCTTAGACTCGCCTTGGGGAAATTGGATACTTGGAATACCTCGCGTCATAACAACTTTCGGCTCAAGCAATTCGATAGTTGGCCCATCCCCGGCTGCCAGTTGCATACCGGCTTGTTGTTCAAGCTTATCTTTGAGACTTGCTATGTCTCGCGCCTGTTGCTGTAAATCCAGTTTTCGTTCATCAACTCGGGCTCGATCAAGCTTATTACCGGAAGTCAACCAAGCAGTAAGTTCCGCAGACTGTTTTTGGAAGTTTTCTAATTTCTGATTAAGACGATTCTCCATATCGTCCTTAGCACTTTCGGTCGATTTATCGACTGACTTCTTCTGGTGATTGGCTTCCAATTCGCGCTTCGCACGCTGTTGTTCCGTGCTAAGGGCTCGCGTTAATTCGCCAAGTTTAGCTTGCTGGTTTTTAAGCTGGGTTTCTTTTTTACGCAATTGCAGCTCTAAGTCATGAACATCGTTTGATCCGCTTGGCGCGGATGATTTTTCCTGCTGCAACTTGTTACGCATTGCTTCCAGCTCGTCTTGGGTACGGCGCAAGTTCTGCTGTTGTTCAAGAGCCTGTCCACGCGAGTCTTTCAACTGTTCACGCAGTTGCTCGGCCTCGCGACGAGATTGACCAACTTCCTCTCGTAACGCAGTCAGTTCAGTGTTGTTTATAGCTTCAGCATTGACCGCAGGTGTAAACTGCAACCCGGCTTCGTCCAGTCCCGCTGATTTGCGATACCAACGCATAGCAGTCTCCTGATTCTTGGCAACACCCAGACCTTTCTCGTAAAGATGGCCGAGATTTAGCTGCGCCTGAAAATTGCCTTGAGCCGCTGCTTTTTCATACCACTGTGCAGCCGCATTATAATCAGGCTGCAGGCCTAGACCTTTCTCGAAAATCTCGCCGACATACAGTTGAGCGGAAGCATCCCCTTCCTGAGCCTTAGGCAACCAGATCTTTAAGGCGCTGGCATAATTAGCCCGGTCATAGGCGACATATTCTCCCCCCCGTACTTCGCAGTCGGCCGCAGTGGTTCGAATAGGTCGTCGTTGCGTTAAATATGTCATCGCCGAACCCAGCTTGCGCACCTGACCAGGCAACAAACAATCTACTACGAACAACTTGTCAGTATCCTGAATAACAAAGCCTTCCGTCGCTTTAGCCATTTCCTCCTGAGTGGCATCATGCGCGCAAGCACCGAGAAAAACTGTGAGTACTGCAACTGCCAAGGTACGAAATTGAAAAACTTGCGCCAACATAAACACCCTCAAAAAGATAAAAGTCCCTTCAATAACATAACAAAAAAAAAGCGACGACAAAAAGCTATTTGTCATTGGCCAGCTCTAACAATATTTTTGGCCATATAAAATCCCAACCTTTAGTATGGTCTATGTTGGGAATGATTTCTACGCGACTATGTTTACGGTTTTTCAAGCGTTCAAAGAATAATACAGGCGGAATATTGATATCTTGTTCTCCAAGATAGTGCCATTCAAATACGCCGGCATTGAAAGTATACGCAGGATTTAATGACTCAAATAATCGCACGAAGTGATGATAATCCGCCCAAGCGTCAATATCGTAATTAACAGCCAAGGTTAACAGCGCGTGAGTTTGCGGCAAGCGGTTCGCTAATAAAATCGCCAGACTACCGCCGCCACTATGTCCAATAATCACTAATTCAGTAAAACCATGCTGATAGCAAAAATCCTGTAATGCCGTTTTCATTGTCTCGACCACAAGATTTCCATAGCGTGCACTCGTCCATAGAGCATTATTGCAACCTGTATCTTTTGCATGGCCATTGTAGCAGGGCCGCCCTAGATATAATGATGAAGATGAATCCATAGCCATCAAAGGCAGCATAACCGATGCGTGGGTTGTTGGATCCAAGGCGGGTAGTAAGCCTTGCTCCCAAGGTCGGCCATCGCCTTCCAAATAAACATGTAGCTGTGAGTTTGGAGCATTGGATAAACGGTAAAAACCACTCAAAATAAAACCGTTTGCACTCAGCTGTACCGATTTAAAACCAAAAGATTCCGCTTGATTTTCAAGTTTTTTTACCCCCGTAAGACTGCAACCTGTCAGGTTAAATGCCAACAGTAACGCTATTATCAACAAAGCTATTTTGTTCATTTCTTTTCTTTGTAATTCCACAGCCTGCTTAAACATCAATTATCCTTCAAATTGATAGCCGACGATTACGTTTAATAAGTCTTAGCCAGAGAAATTGTCCAACTTTTATAGTATTCATTAACTTAAACGCCACAAAAATTAAGTCGTTATATTTTAAGTAATTATTCCTCCCTCAATAACTTTTATCAAAAGAGGCTAATCGCTTCCCTCCGATTACCTTCATCTCTATTTAATACGATTACCTTCATCTCTATTTAATAAGTATATGAGCTGGAAATTTTGCGGTACGATAAGCACATCTAATTAAAATGACTTTATTAAATTCATCATACAAGTTAGCCAAGATCAATTTATTTTTGGATAATTTTTTTAAACCAGAATTTGTGTTACATCATGACTGCATTCTCTACCGAGCTAAAAGCTTTCGAACATTCAGAAATAAGCCTTCCTCAATTATTAGCTTTCGCCACAAAATTTAGCGAACAACCTGAAACTGAGGTCAACGCAGCTCTTGCTTTGCTACAAAATGAATATCAGCAAGGCCGCTTACCTGAAAAGACTTACTTTACTTTGCAGAATGCCTTGGACAATAAAACCCGTATTGCTCCATCCTTCTCCCCAAAACCGATCGACCATCCTCAAGACGACGATGAAACTCGGCTTGCTATTAATAATCTGATAAACAATCCATCTGATGCAGCTACAGCCTCCTTATTAAATACAGAGGCTTTGTTAAACGATCGTGACGAATCCCAAGCACCGATCCCGTTAAGCGTTGGCAGTATTATCAAAGGCCGTTTCGTGCTCGAAGAACTACTGGGCGTCGGCGGCATGGGCATGGTATTTAAAGCGAAGGATTTACGTAAAGTTGAAGCCGCCGACAAGGAACCTTACGTCGCATTAAAAATACTGAATCAAGACTTTCAGGCCGATCCGGTCGCACTAATAGCTCTCCAACGCGAAACCAAGCGCGCGCAAACACTGTCGCATCTAAATATTATCAAGGTCTACGATTTTGACCGCGACGGTGCGCATGCTTTCATGACAATGGAATACCTGCAAGGTCGCCCACTTAATCATTTGATTCGCGAACATGCCGATAGCGGTCTTTCCTATAAACAAGCTTGGCCGATTATCCAAGCGATGGCTGAAGCATTAGGCCATGCCCATAAGAAAAATATCGTTCATTCCGACTTTAAGCCCGGCAATGTCTTTATTAGTGAGAACGGCGAAGTGCGGGTGCTTGATTTTGGCATCGCCTGTGCTATCGGCCGTAGCGACAAAGATCATCAGGATGCCACGGTATTCAACGCACGCACGCTAGGCGCAATGACGCCGGCCTATGCCAGCCTTGAACAGATAAAAAATCTCGCCCCCGATCAGCGCGACGATATTTATGCACTGGCCTGCGTATGCTACGAACTATTGACCGGCAAGCATCCTTTTGGCCGCCTATCTGCTGAAAAAGCTTTAGAAGTCAATCTGCAAGTTAAACCGATTGCAAAATTATCGCACCGACAATGGAAAGGTTTGCAAAAAGCCCTAACTCTGCAACAGGAGCAACGCACCGCGGATATTAGCGAATTTCTGGCCGCGATAGGTCCACGATCTAAGCTGTTTTACGGTTTATGGGGCACCGGAATCATCGTCACCGGTCTATTTGCCGCCAACATTTATTTAGGCGTTATTGCACCGCCTACTGTAGTCGAAGCACCTAAAGTTACCGTAGACATCAGTCCTGAGCAACAACAGAAAATTAAGGATCTTTTGGAATTAGCCAGCATTCATACCGATGTCGGTTATCTGACCGCACCTACCGGCAGCAATGCGCTATGGGCTTATCAAGAAGTCCTAAAAATTGATCCTTATAACCGCTCCGCCACAGATGGTATTAATAGAATTGCCGACATGGTGGAACAACAAGCTTGGGAAGCATATGAAAAAAACGATAGAACTACTGCATTGAAAAAAATCCAAGAAGGGTTGGAAGCCAATTCATCGCATAAAGGCTTATTAAGTCTGAAAGACAAACTTAGAGCGAGCCCTTAAGCCGGTTATTTTTGTGATCCAGATACTCTACAAACCTAAACAAATTAGTCAGCACTGCTTACGCAATCAGACAATAAGAAACTTAATTTAACACCTTACCGGAAAATACTTATGCACTTCCCTGCTCTTGATGTACTTAATACTGGATTACAGTCCCGGCAACAGCTACAAATGAAGAAGAAATTGAAGATGATAATCGGCCTGATAGCTGCTCTCAGTGGGAGCCAAGCTATAGCCAGCTGCTACAATCCGAACCAACAAGCTACATTAAATGCATTACCCAGCCTGTTAAATCAACTTTATCCACCAACTGTCACGCCAGAGACCACTACTTTAGTTCCAACTATCACACCAGAGACCACTACTTTCGTGTTTGATCCTCAGCTTGAACAGTTTATATCCGTAACTACTCCGGCCAGCACCACCTTCACACCCGTAACTACTCCGGCCAGCACCACATCAAACTATCCCTCAACGGTTCCAACCAACAGCTCGACATGTGATACAGACTTTCTGCAAAGCCTAACTCCCGACCAGATTTTAGGCATGGGTACTATGGCGACACGTTTAGATGGAGGCAAAATCAGCCAACCTTGGGATTACTTCAGATTAAAGCGCAAACGCAAAGGCGGCGGTTCGGGAGACGAGGATTTCTCTCCGCTAAACCTCTGGAGCAAGCTGGAAAGTTCTTTTGGTTCAAACGATAACACCTTTAATCAGGCTGGATTCAATTTTAATAACCATAATTTTGTCTTCGGAGCCGACTATCGTTTGCGAGATAACTGGGTAGTTGGCAGCTCTTTCGCTTATCGCAACAATAATGCCACTTTTACTGGAGGCCGAGGCGAAACCCTGAATGATAGCTACAATGGCAACCTGTACACCAGTTACAACATTACCGAAGCCCTGCACGTAGAAGCCACAGCCAACTACAGCGGCTTTAGCTACGAAACCACCCGCAACATCAATCTAGCTGGCATAGGTTCGTCTGTAGCCAAAGGCTCACCTGACGGTGGTCAATATGCATTTAGCTGGGGCGGTGGTTATGATTTTAATTATCAGGCATTAACGGTTGCGCCTTATGCGCGTGGCGAGTATATGAATCTAAGTATCGACAGTTACAGCGAAACCGGCAGTGATTTTGCCGTACGCTTCGGGAAACAAGAAATTGAGTCCATGACTTCAACCGTGGGTATTCAATCCGCTTATACTTTAAGTTTTCCTTGGGGTGTATTGATACCTCAATTGCGCGGCGAATGGCATCACCAGTATCTCGATGGTCAACGCCAGATTCAGGCTAATTTTGTCGCTGACCCCACTGGCCAGAACTTCTTCCTGACCAACTCAGGTCCAAGCCGAGATTATTATACATTTGGCGCTGAGGTTTCCAGTGTATTACCGGGCGGTGTGTCGGCGTTTCTGGCCTATGAATCTCTGCAGGGCTATACCAACATCAACAGTAATAAATTGATGCTAGGCGGTAGATTGGAATTTTAATCCACAATCAAATTACAGGTAGTCTGACATTCAAGAGTTCATGGCGGTGAGTATCCACACTTATCCAGGCACATAATTAAGCCGTTTTATGTCCGCATTTCAAAATCTACGGAGAGACAGATATTTGTTCTCCAAATTGCAGTCTCTCTCAAGGTCGTAAAACACTTATAAAGGCTTCGCAATAAATCCGTATGCGTTATGGCTATTAAGTATTTGGATAGGACACAGGAACTACACTTGGCATCAGGTTGCACGGATAGAATTAACGGAAATTGAAAGCGATCGTCTAATGACGCTCATAAAGAAAAGTTCTGATTGGCGTGAGCGAGACCAAGCGGATTCTAGCTCTCAATACCAACTGACTTTCTGCTCAGCACTTATACTGACAGCCCCGAATAACATTACAACGTCGTTGCCATTGATACCGAGAGTATGAAAGAAGATTTACAAAAACCTCATAAATACTTGTTAAACATGCCTGGATTAAAATGAATCAAGTTTGGCGTAAAATAAAAAGAGAGCTTGAAGCGCATTTCACACCAGAATTAAAGAAACATCTTCAAGCACAGATTGCTGGCTATACGTCGGGTGGGTGTTTTTCCAATTCCCCATCATTAGACATGAGTATGACTAAGGAAAACTTGATTAAACTCACTAGCCTTTTATGGATTAATAGTCCTGGATTTGTTGGTGTAGGTCTGTTGTTAGCCTGCGCATCGAGTTCATCTTTAGCCGATGACTTGGCGTCGGAAGTGTCTTGGTCGGTCATCGGGCGCAACATCACCATTACGGAACCGTCTTTCACCGCAGTTGGCGATGGCAGTTTTTCTGAAAATACAGCGACAGTGACCTCAGGCTCCAGCGTCACTCTGGCTGGCAATTATCTCATACAGGAAGGGGACACCAGTTATTGCCCTGGATGTATTATCCAACTTTATACTGCTTGGGTCGCGCCAGCTCAAGCCGGCTCAGTGGGGTTCTTCTCAGGAGGGATTTACCCTGGATTTGGGACGCAAGCAGGATCCATATCTCAAGAGTTCTCAACACTGATTGCACCAAGAGTGCCCGGGACCTATTTCATCGGCCTTGGAAGTACGCTGGATTATTTCTACTATAATAACGTCGCAGGCAGCTTCGGAAACGATGTGAATGGACTATTCGGCTTTGCCCCCTTTCAAGTAACGGTGACTCCGATAACCCTAAGCCCCAGCCTTAACCCAGCCAACAATTACCTATACACAACGTCTGACTATTACTATAGCACTGGCGGAGATTTCACCAATGACGGCACCTTACTCAACGATAATGCCAATTTGACTCACATTCTTGGGACTTTCTCGAATAACGGCATTTTTACTAATCAAGGCAACTTCAGCAATGCCGCGATACTGAACAACCAAGGCATCCTCGATAACCAAAACAATCTCGCCAATCTGGCGAGCGGCAGCTTCAACAACGGAATCGGCAGCACATTAACTAATAGTGGGGTACTGACCAATAGCGGTACTCTCATTAACCAAGGTGACTTCAGCAATACCGGGACGCTAAATAATGAAGGCACGTTCATCAACCAGAGCCTACTGAATAATTCCGGGACTATTACCAATACCGGCCAGCTCAACCTGACTACAACAGGACAAATTAGTGGCAGCGGAAATTTATTCAATACCAGTCAGGGACTAGTGGAAATTACCGGAGCAGACCCGCATGTGATAGCGGGAAATATTACGAACGAAGGTGTTTTTAAGAGCATCGATACTTCCGTAACATTTACCGGCGATTTTATCAATAATGCCCGCTACGAAAGCGATCCCTCAACCAACCAATTCAATAACCTTTCGATAGGTTCCGATGGCTATCTGGTAGGCGGTACCGGCGACACTTTTATCATTACCGGTGATTTCAATAATACAAGCACCCAAAATACGCTTTGGAATACAGCTAATTCCGACTTGGTTTTTACCGGTCCGAATTCAACGCAGCATACGATGGGTTTGGCAGGGATCGACACAGGAAGTTCAACTACCGGCGCAATCAACAATTTCTCATGGAATTCGATGACCCTGAGCAGCGGCAATTATCTGACCTTGGTCGATGGAAATAGCACATCGGGTGCTGCCCTTTATACCAGTCGGCTCATCCTGCCGGACGGCGTTAATCAGTTAAACAGCATTAATAGCAATTACAACATCTACTTTGATCCGACGCTACCTGACAACCAATATCTGCTTGGCTCTATTAGACAATTTGGCAGCGGCAACGGGCAATTATTGCCTTGGAGCCTGTCGCCTTTTGTGGACAGTACCATCAGTGACCCTGAATTAACGCCCGACCAATTGGGCTTTAGCGCAGCCTTAAACGAGGCATGTTCTGCACCGACAGGCATCATGGCTACCCGTTGTTTACAGCTTCAAGGGCTAAGTCCTTCGCAACAAAAGGAAGCCATTGCTTCATTGACGCCCGATCAAGTGCCCGGACAAATGGCGGGGCCGATCAAGTTCAGTGCAACCCGCATGGATGCTCCGCGTTCAAGGCTGGCTAGTTTGCGTACCGGTGGTGGAAGCGCACCATTGTCGCTTAACTTCAATGGGATTCAAATGTCTGCCAACAAACTGGGATTTAATGCCTTAGGAGGCGCGGCCGGTGATGATGACGACCTTTTCAGGGACAGTCCTCTAGGTGTTTTTATACAAAGCCGGTTCAACTTTGGAAACATGCAAAACAATATTTGGGATCGCGGCTTCGAATCCGAAGCCCGTACTGTTACGGCCGGTGCTGATTACCGGATCAATGATCAATTGGTGGCGGGCCTGGCATTTAATTACACCAATGCATTAACAAAATACGTTCAATCGGCAGGCAGGATGGACAGCGATACGTATATGGGAGCATTCTACGGCAGCTATTTTTTGCCAAAGGATTTCTATGTGGATTGGACTGCCAACTACGGGGGCAATAACTACTTATTCAATCGGCGGTATGGTTATCAGGGATTCGACGGTCAATCCAATGCTAATGCCGACGGTCATCAATACAGTTTCTCGGTGAGCAGTGGTAAGGATTTTAATTGGCAGGAATGGCTAGTCGGTCCTTTTGTACGCATGGAATACCTCAATATGTACATAGGAGAATATCAGGAGCAGAGCAGTGACGGATTTAATATCACCACTGGTGAACAAATCAATCATTCATTCATCAGTAATCTTGGAGGTCAAATCAGTCGTGCAGTCAGCTTGAATTGGGGGGTATTAACGCCGTCAGTGCGTGTAGAGTGGGAGCATCAATACTTAAACGACAACCGTGCTATCGAAATGCGTCTATCTCAAGCCGCACCTGGACTAGGCAATTTTACAATGCAGACCGGCAACCCGGATCGCGATTATATCAATTTAGGCGGAGCGTTAAGCGCAACTTTACCGAATGGAGGTTCAGGATTCGTGCGCTATGAAACGCGTCTAGGGCAATCCTACATATCTGATCATATTGTAGAAGCTGGATTACGCTTGTCGTTCTGATTATTTCCCAACTAGTCAGTCGGCTTCGTAGCATGAGCTAAACAATGTGCCACTCCAGGTTCTGTCGCAAATTCTGGCTAAGCCCAGCTTACCTAAGCGCATGCTTACGCTTTGCAGCAAACAGAAAGCATAACTTGGCCAGTCTTAACACATTGAAGTTATTACTTAATGAAAATCTATCGCGGCGGATCGTACCCCTTCACCCAATATCTACATCCAAATTCTACTCAAGTTGCTGTGGGACTGGAACAAGCTAACGATAAAGCTACTCGGCGATACGCTATCAACAATGATCTTGTAATCACTACAAAAGGCGCTGACTTCTACGACATGAATATCCTTTATGGCCAACCACCCAAAATAGTTTAATTAAAATGGGTAACAATTCAAAGCCGCTACCATTAAAGCTCTAAAAGATAATCAAAAAGCCATAGAACAAGCATTATTAAGAGAAAACAATGCGTGCATAGAGATTTTATAACCAATTAATCTATCTGGACTGGTGATGAGCTTTTGAACAACATTGCCAACTTGCATGTAAATCAACACTCAATATTTTCCAGTTATCAACACTAACTTTACCCGCTTAATTTACCGTAAGACATTGATTTAGTAAGGCGTACATTGATTACTTGGTAAGCTTTCAATGTTGATTTGCCTATTACCTGATAAATCTTGCATGGTACTTGCGTGGTAATTGACAAGGCCAGCCTTTAAAATCTCCAAGAAGCCACAAGGTTTATGAAGAAGATTGATGCAATTGGCTTTCGCAAACAATAGAAAACAAAACACCCCATTCTCGGCTTGAGAATGGGGTATTTTTTGCATCCTAAGCCTGTTAGCTTGCTGGTCGGCAAAACCGGCCAAACTCGTTGCTCAATCTAAATCAGAGTCAGGCCATAAAGTTGATCAATTTTCAATCGGCGTTAATAGAACAATCCTTTCAGAAACTCATAACTCCAGCATCAACGAAGCAGCAAAAAACACCTACGCCGCCCATTTTTTTCCATTAGCGGCAAAATCCACGATCAGCTCAAACACATTATCCGATTTTTCCTTAAAGGTGATCCGGTCATAACTATCGGGCAAATCGTGATCCAATACTTCTTCGACAGCCGCTTTAACTTTGCGTTGCGTTTGGCCATCCTTCCACTAATCCTGTACCAGCACTTTGGGGTGCTCGTCCAACAAGCGGGTGATTAAGTGCTTGGCGGCCAGTTTGACTTTTTGCTCTTCGTTTTTGGTCATCTTGTCTTTGCGCAAAGTGTCGTAAAGTTCAAGCTCATCTTCGGTCAAACCTTCGCGGACATGGCGCTCATCTTCTTCTTTCATGTCTTCGGCAAATTTCATCAGGTCTTCAAAGTAGTTTTCCGTTGATGAGCCACCGGCGTTGTACTGGTCGATAATGGCTTGCAGCTTTTGCGCGAAATCTACCCGGGTGTGATTCTGCTCCATCATCTGCCTGAGTTTGTCCTCGATAAATGCGTGCATTTCGGCGATTTCAATATGCTGGTATTTTGCCTCTTTAAACTCTTCTTTCAGTTTGTCGAAGTTAAGCTTGCTTAAGTCCCAAACCTTGCCTTGCTGGACAATCCGGTATTCGGCTTGATGCTCTTTAACGGCAAATTTTTCGGCGTTATCCACCGCCACGCTTTCATCAAGCAATTCGGAAATTTTTTGACAACAGCATCTATATCCGCCTGCACAACGTGCATATCAATCACGCCGCGCAAGTATTGAATGACCGCAATCAATGGCCTTGGGGCTTGTTTGAATATCTCGGGTTTACAGGCTTCATACAAGCCCGACACCGTATTGTCATAAACGTAAAAGGATTTGCGCCACTCATCCAGGCTCAGCAGCCTATCGGCGTATTGCTCAAACTGGGCGATATTTTTAAATGCATCCTGACCATGAACAATGCCCTCCAGATCAATCTCACGTTCTTTACAAAAGCCCACCGTCTGCGCAATCGCATTATCCAGCAAAACAAATAACTCCGACTTTTCTTTGACAGGCGCTTGCTCGCCTTCCCTGCCCTCATCGTCACTGCCTTGTGCGTAATCGCGCAGGGCTTTTTTCATATTGCGAAAGACATTGTAGTAATCGACGATATCGCCATTTGTCTTCTATGACCCTTGATTTTACAGGCCGCCACCCGGTTTGCCCGGGCAATGGTCTGCATTAGCGTATGGTCTTTCATGGGTTTATCAAGGTACAAGGTCGATACCGTCAGCGCATCAAACCCCGTCAGCCACATCGCGCAGACAAACACCAGCTGCAAAAGGGTGTTCCGGGGCTTTAAAGTTATATTCCAGGTCGTGGCCGTGTTCGTCCAGCTGATCCAGGCGTTTGATGTGGGGCTTAATATCCAGCGCGGCTTTTTCGAAGCGTTCTTCGTCGGCTTTGGGGTCGCTGATCACCACCGCCATATCCACCGATTTCATATACTCGATAATTTTTTTAAAGCGCGCCTTTTCAATATCATTGGTTGTCTGCGGCTGACCAAAGGTCTTTTTCGAGCTGTTTGAGTTGTTCTGTGTTCATTTTTTTCCAATTAGCCCTGTAGATACGCTGTGCGTGCCATCGTTTTTTATCCGGGTATCAAAAGGTACGCATAGTACGGGACTGCGAATTGGCGGGATATAATAACCCCGCGCACTAATCAATTAATCGTCTACTGATGCATTGCTTAACAATCCAATAGGCATCTGATGTGATGTTCGATTGCTTAAAAATGTCGGCAGCACAACTAAAAAATGCAGGCTCACCTTCATAGCAACCGGTAATGGTGCCTTCTTTGTCATGCCAGAAATAGCCATGGATCAGTGCGTTAGGCAAACCTGACTTGGTGATGGCGCCCAAATAGATTTCATCAGGTAAATTTACTGTGGCGCCGAGTTCTTCATGTAATTCGCGCGCCAAGCCTTGATCAGCTGTTTCACCGGAGTCCACTTGTCCGCCGAATGTGGCCAGCATGCCAGGGAATCGGTCCCAGTTATCGCCTCGTTTCTGTAATAGCAGTTGCTCATCCTTAGTAAGAACTAGACACCCTGCAAAATGTCTTGCATAGCGTGTGTAATCCCGGTCTTGAAAATCGACTACTGTTATTTCTTGATCAAAATCTGTCATAAGCTCATTGTGGTTTTGCCAGGATTTCTCGGACAATGGCTAAGCGTTTTTTTAGCCTCAAAGGCTTCGGGGCTTGTATAGTCTAATAGAGTGAAGCCTTTTACGATTGTAATATACAGTTTGAAGCGCCCTGCGGAAAATTTTAAGCATAAAAAAAGCCCTACATTTGCATGTAAGGCTTTCTTTTATTTGGCTCCCCCGGACGGGCTCGAACCGCCGACCTAATGATTAACAGTCATCCGCTCTACCGACTGAGCTACAGGGGAATAATTTATTTCAGTATGGCGCGCCCGGAGAGATTCGAACTCCCGACCGCACGGTTCGTAGCCGTGTACTCTATCCAGCTGAGCTACGGGCGCCTTACTGAGACGCTTATTATGCGGATTCATCGTTTTTATGTCAACTTTAAATTTAATCAATTTGTAATTATCTTGCTGAATTAGCGTTTGAGCTATTAGTTTTCTGGTGAGCATTCAACGGCAAATCAACGTATTTATAAATCTAAACGCTGGAAATATTTATCTTTTTGACTACAAAAAGCATAACACTTTATTTTTACAGGGTGACTTCTGCTTTATAAGCGCTTGACGATTTGATAACTATCTCAAGCAAGCTCATGTTCAAGCGTTGCGAGCCGAGAGAAAGGTCAACTTTTATAACCATAATTCCTCATACTACTGAAAAAAGAATTTTTCCTATGGCGGATAATGCGGCGTAAATGAATAATAGCTTATTTTTGTATGCCATCGGCCCGATGTTGATTACCCCAAACTTTGAAAACTTATGAGTCTGCGCTACCAAATTAATATACGAATTTTGATCTCTTCCCTGTGTGTTCTGATACTGGGTGGATCGATTGCGATCTGGCAGGCGCGCGATGCTGTGAATAAAGAAATCGATTCATCCATCAATCTGGCTGTACAGTTAATATCCTTCGGTTTTTCACAAGCCTCACGAACTCCATTTAATGAAACCGATTGGTTGCTAAAATTTAATTCACTGAATCAGACCCGGCACTTAAGTATCCAACTGAAAAATCCTTCAGGACAAATCATCAGTTTTGCCCATGGAAACCGGCAGACCAGCCATGACGATCTGCCCCCGAAATGGTTTATCAATCTGGTGGCTGCTCATTACCCCAAAGTTGAGCATCAAATCACCAGCTTTAACGGTGAACAAATCACCCTGATTGTCCAAGCCAACCCGTTAGACGAAATTACTGAAGTGTGGCAAGAGAGTATTGCTTTTTTTAGCTCCCTTTTTCTGGTGACATTATTTACCTTTTTGGCCGTCAATCTGGCTTTCAACAAAGCCCTTAAGTCTATTGCCGTGATTGTCGATGCGCTAAAAATCATCGAAACCGGACAGTACCAGCAAAAATTGCCCGACTTTTCCATTCAGGAATATGACGACATCGCCAAAGCCATCAATCACATGACCGGCGAGCTGAACGCCAGCCAACAAGAAAACCGGGCATTAACCCAGCATACGTTGGAGATACAGGAAGACGAAAGGCAACGGCTGTCGCAGGAATTGCATGATGAACTGGGACAATCGCTGACCGCCATTAAAGTGATGGCGGTGACAGCCGGTCGCTCCCAAACTGGGGCTATGAAAACTGTGCCGGATATGAAACAAGCCACCGACTCCATTATTAATGTCTGCGATCATTTAATGACCGTGGTGCGCTCGATGATGCATCAATTGCATCCCTTAGTCTTAACAGAGCTGGGACTGAAAGCTACCATGGAAGACTTGTTAAATCACTGGTCAATTAGAAACCCGGAGCTAAAACTGACCATTACCTGCCCTGACGAAGTCGATCATCTGGAGCAAAAGATCACCATTCAAATATTTAGAATCGTGCAAGAGTGCTTAACCAATATTGTCCGTCATGCCCAGGCAAGCCAAGCCTCTATCAGCTTAAAAGTTGAACATCAAAACAGCACAGGATCAGAGCTTCGGCTACAGGTAAGCGACAACGGCCAAGGCTGCGCCGCCGACAAGATTAAAACCGGTTTCGGCTTATTGGGCATGAGGGAAAGAATCACCAGTCTGGGCGGCGACTTCGCCATACAGACTCAGCCGCAGCTGGGCATGACTATCACCGCAACCATTCCACTCTCATGAACGATAAGATAAAAGTGATCCTCGTTGACGACCATGCAGTAGTCCGCGCAGGCTTCAGGATGCTGCTGTCGGCCGAGGCCGATATTGATGTAATAGCCGAAGCCGAACGGGGCGAGCAAGCCTGTCAGCTGTATATGGAACAGCAGCCGGATGTGATGGTGCTGGACTTATCGATGCCCGGCATCGGCGGACTGGAAAGCATACGCCGCATTTGCAACCGCGACAGTAGCGCCAAGATACTGGTTTTCAGCGTTCATGACGAAGCGGTTTATGTCGATAGAGCCATCAATGCCGGGGCAAAAGGCTATATCACCAAAAACAGCGCCCCAGGCATTTTGGTTACGGCGATACAAAAAATAGCCGCAGGCGAGATCTATATCGAACAAGGCTTGATGAAAAACATGTCTCTACAAAATAACGAGGCCGACTACCAAACCATTATCGGCACCTTGTCACCCAGAGAATTTGACGTATTCCTGCTACTGGCAAAAGGCCTGACCGCCCATAAAATCGCCGACGAACTTTGTCTGGGCTATAAGACTGTAGCCAATTACGGCACTCAGATACGAAGCAAACTTAGAGTTTCAAGCGTCGCCGAACTGGCGCATATTGCGATGGTTCTGGGAGTGATGAAGAATTGAGCAGGATAAGCGTCTGAGACTATGAAAGTATTATTCAAATCAAGCTGAAAGGATTATTTACCACAGAGGACACGGAGAAAATAATCCTATGAACTTAACCTATTTGGAATCTCCGTGTCCTCTGTGGTTACTTTTGAATTTTTTCTTAAACCGGATACTTTCATAGTCTCGTCTGTAGCGTAGCCCCCTCTCAATGCCAACCGCCGTATTGTTTAGTCGGGTCGCCGCGCCAACCCGTTGTGGTTTTGTTGGCATCGGGAGTATGTATCGTGTCGGATGCCGCACGGGTCATATTGGCATGCGTATAACCGCCCATTGCTTTTGCAGCTTTGGCTATCGCTGTTGTCGATGGATTAATATCGTATTTGGTAATCGTGTCATGAATGACTGCTGTAACCAGCCTCTCTGCGCCAGGCTCGGAAGAAAACGTCAACAGAATGGGTAAAACCGTATTGGCCGGCACTTCTACGCTGTAATGTCCATTATCTACCGTGGCTTGGGCAATTAAACGATCGCTTTCATCGGTCACATCCACCATACCGGTTTTAACTACGCCTTTATCATTACTGACAACCCCTTCTAGAACAGTTGCTTGTGCATATTTTTTTACCGGAGATTGACCCATCTTTGCCGATTTTTGTTCCGGCTCGCAGCCGGTGATTGCCAAGCCGCTCAAAGCCAGCACTGCTGTAAATAAAATGGTGCGATTCATCTTTCCTCCTATCAATTCCTAGCGTTATTGCTATAAAGTAGATTGGATTATAGTGCTCAAGCTATTCCCGGCAAAAACAAAACGCCTAAAACTCTTCCCATTCCTCCAAACCGGCTATCGCCAATGACGATTTAAGTCTGGCCGCGGGCGCTGCCGCCGGCGGGACAAGGTGGTAAGCGCCAGCCGAACTGTTCGCCACCTTAAAACCGCTGACAGTCGCCACCAACGCTTGCGCCTGTTCTTCCAAGGATTCCGCGGCGGCGGCGGCTTGCTCGACCAGCGCGGCATTGTGCTGGGTCACGTCATCCATTTGGCTAATGGCTTGGTTAACTTGCGCGATGCCGGCGCTTTGCTCGGCGGACGCGGCGGTGATCTCGCTCATCATGCCGGTCACGCCGCGGATGGCGCTGACAATTTCTTCCATGGTTTTCCCGGCCTGGGCGACCAGCTGGGTGCCGTCTTCAACCTTTTCTACGGAGTCGATAATCAGGCCTTTAATTTCTCCGGCCGCGGCCGCAGCGCGTTGCGCAAGGTTGCGCACTTCCACGGCCACCACCGCAAAGCCCCGGCCTTGCTCGCCGGCGCGGGCCGCTTCCACGGCCGCATTCAGCGCCAGGATGTTGGTCTGGAACGCGATGCTGTCGATCACCGCGATGATATCCTCGATTTTGCGTGAAGCTTCGTTGATGTCTTCCATCGTCGCGACCACGTCGTTCACCACGGTCACGCCTTGGCCGGCAATATTTGTCGCCCCGACAGCAAGCTGATTGGCCTGCTGGGCGCTGAGGCTGTTCTGCTGGACGGTGGAAGTCAGCTCCTCCATGCTGGCCGCGGTTTGTTCCAGGCTGGCCGCCTGTTCTTCAGTGCGGTGCGACAGGTCGTTGTTGCCTGCGGCAATCTCTTTGGCTCCGGTGTTGATGGTGTTGGTGATGTCTTTGATATTGTTAACAATATTTCTCAAATTCTCCACGGTGGTATTGGCGTCATCCTTGAGCTGGCCGAAAGTGCCGGCATAGTCATTGGTGATGGTTTCGGTCAGGTCGCCGCGAGACAAGGCGTTCAACACCCGCACGACTTCATTAAGGCCGGTTTCACTGGTTTGTAGAAGCTGATTGAGACTTTCGCCCAGTTGCTTGAAAAACCCTTCCTTGTCTTGTACTTGGATGCGCCGGGTGAAATCGCCCCGGGCCGCGGCCTCGACTATCGCTGCGACTTCATTCTCGGCGCTGACCTCATCGGTGCGGTCGTGCCATTCGGCGACAGTGCCCAGCCGCTGGCCCTGCGCGTTGACGACAGGATTGGCGAACACCACCATCGAGCGGTTGCCGACCAGCATGCTGGCCTCATGGGTGCCGGTCTGATTGGCTAGCAGGTCGGTCTGGTACGCGGGATTTTTGTGAAAATCATCCATGTTGGCGCCGATCAGGGCGTCGAGGGATAGCTGGGGCAGTTGTCGTTTGAGTTCTGCGCCACCCTTACTGAGGATATTGAGTACCGATTTATTGGCGTAGATGATGCGGCGGTCGTTGTCGGCGATCATCACGCCGGTGCTGACATTGTCCAGCGCGATCTTGACGCGCAGGGTTTCGTCAGCGGCTTTACGATCCGCGGTAATGCGTTCCAGCAGCTGTTGCTGCATGTGTTTCATCGCATATAGCAAACTGCTCTTGTCGTTCCGATCAACCTGAATATCTCGCGTTAAATTGCCTTCGGCAATTTCCATGGCAATCGCTTTTGCAAAGTAAGGGTCAATACCCAAGCGCTTGTTCAGGTAGCGGGTTAAATAAATAGCGATACCCAATCCCAAGGCGATGCCGGCCAACGATATGATCAGCATGATCATGGACGCACGCTTGGTTGATTCGACAATGGCATGGGCGTTATTTTTAGCGTCGTTCACGCCCTGATTTTTAATTCTATTCAGTTGCGTACGCAGGTTTTTCGCCAGTTTATTGAAATCGTTCAGGACCTGGTTACCCGCATCAACGCCCTCGTTAGCGTAAACCGTGGTCATGCGTTTGCCTTCGCTGTAATACCAGTCAAAAGCGGTATCAAGAGCCGTCAATTCTTTCAATTTCATCTCGGATGAAGCGAAATTGTTTAATGTTGCACCTTGGCTGGACTGAACAGATTCCGAATTCGTCGTGATGTCTGCCTGCAGGCGCTCACGAAACTGTGCGATCCCCTGCTTGAAGTCTTCGACAGCCCTTGACGCATCCTGAAAACTGTCCGGATCCTGGCTGATTGAAGCTTGAGTGAGCAGTTGTTGCACTTGGACGGTATAAACCGCCATACGCTCTGCCAATAACGCATTGGGCAGAAAAGTCTCATCCACTTTCGCGACATCTCGCTGAGTCTGCGAAAAACTAAGCAGTCCCACTGCAACGATGCCTATCATCAAACTGATAATGGCAAGAAAACCGAGCAATATACGGACTTTAAAACTTATATATCCAAACATTTTGAGAACCTTTTATTAGATGTTATTGGCTGGTTCCGCGCTTTCAACGTTGTATAAGAAGAAGTGGGGTACCTGTTTTAAGGACTAATTAACAACATGCAGTTTTGTTACTGTCCCATAGGCCATCGGCCGAAGATTTGTCTGGTTTTTTACCGTGATCCGTTGATTAATAAACAAACTGTTCCCTTCAATTTTTTTGGCCTGTTTTTTGGCTTCGGACGCTAAATCGGCTATATCCACATGCGATTGACATTGACTGGTTGCAACTGAATCCACCAAGCCAATTGACAGACTGATCAACGGAAAAAAGCATTTTTCTCCCGCTCTGTTTTCAGTAAAAATACCGCCCGCTTTGATATCCTCATCTTTGTAATAGCGAGGGACGGCTCCTTGAAAGTCGTTCAAAATACTTTCACAGCATTTTTCCGAATCATCGCCGGTAAAGATGACTATAAAATCATCTCCGCCGATATGCCCTACCAGGCCGCTCTCGGCAGGAATGTGTTGAGTTAGCGAGCCGGCAACTGCCTTGATAATATCGTCGCCCGCGCTGTAGCCGTACACGTCGTTAAAAGGCTTGAAATGATCCAGATCGAAGTAGCCGAAACTAAAAGGCACTTTGGCTGCCAGCAACTGGTCGATCTGATCATTCACGGGAACGCTGCCCGGCAACAACGTAAGAGGATTAGCGTGTTTGGCGTTATGGATTTGCTGGCGGGTGATTTCTTCGAGCAGTTTCAGTATCGTTCCTATCCCGATATATTCCCCATCACTGGTAATAATAAAAGCCTGATCATTGCGCATGATCGATGTCAGTTGTTTACTGACTGACTCAATGGGCGTGTTTTCGTCAAAGCTTAACGGTGTTTTGTCTATGAACGACTTGATGGGCTTTTTTCCATACAGTTCTATGCCGTAACGACTGGAAAACAGTTTGGACAAAAAGTGGTCGCGGAAAATAATGCCTGTCGCTACATTGTCATCAACCAGAGGCAAAATGGTTAAGTCACTGTCGTGATGAAACAAACTCATGACATCGCTGATAGGCGCTTCTGACGCAACGGGCATTACATATTTAGCCAGATGAGCGGCTTTGATAGCGTTAAATGGATTTGGCTGGGTGCTGATAACAAATAATGACTTATCAACCTTGTCTAAAGGAATAGCCGTCGGCCTGGCAAAATAATAGCCCTGCGCGTGAGTAATACCCAGTTGCTCAACGGCTTTAAATTCATCTTCCGTTTCAATGCCTTCAGCGATAACGTTGCAATTGAGAGAACTGGCAATGTTTTGAATGGACCTGACAAAGTTCAGCTTGACCGGGTCGTTATGGATGCCTTGTATAAAATGCATGTCGATTTTTACGTACTCAGGCTGTAACTCCGACCATAACCTCAATCCTGAGTAGCCTGCGCCCAAATCATCGATAGCTATTTCAAAGCCCATTTTCCGGTAATGGCTGACCGCTTCGCGCATTAATTGAAAATCATCCGTCGGCTGATGCTCGGTCAATTCAATCGCTACACAGCGCGGATCAATGCCGAATTGCTCCAACAGCTTCAGCGTTTCCCCTTTTTTGAAGTCCGGTTGCAGCAATACAGAAGGGCTCACGTTAATGAACAGTTTTTCTTTGATGCTCAGGCTGGCGTAGCGTCTTATCGTGACTTCCCGGCAGATATATTCAAGTCTTGTGCTTAAATCAAAACGTTCAGCCGTATCAAACAAGTTAAACGGGCTGTGCAGCGGACTATCGGATGGCCCGCGGATTAAGGCTTCGTATCCTGTGATTTTCTTTTGGGCCAAAGAAACAATAGGCTGGAAATGCGGCGTTAATTGCTTGCCGTTGAGTATTTTTATAAGTTCGGTGTGCAGGATTGACATGTAATTCCGATTAAGCAGGCAGGTATAAATACTTAAATCAGAATATGGCAAGTTTATTGCAGCAATATGACAGAGATATTACGACAATATGACAATCACGAAGCGTGGCAACAGACTGATAATTGATCGCTGCCTTCCGGATTTTCGGATCGATCTACAAGAAAGTAAGGGCAAGAGCCGGTGAAATTTGTCCATTTTAAATGTTGCCGGACTCCATCCAAACACATCTTGCCCATCAAGTTAAGACAAAACCACAAAGCCACGAACAATTTCAACTAAGGCGCCATGCTAAGATTATGATGAAAACAGGGTGAAAGCTTCGTGCCTTCGTGGTTTTAGTTGATGCGCGCTGGTAGCCTACTACAATTTTTTAATCCTCGCTTCGGATATCCCTGATCATTAGATTTCTCCTTCCCGTGAAGTTTCTGCTTCCAGGTTTGAGAATTCATGTTGTTCCAGCTTGCCATCTTTTCCGGCGTCTACCTTGTCAAAGACTTTTAGCAGTTCAGGGAAATTCTGCAATTCATCTTTGGTAACGTAGTGATCGCCATTTACATCAATTTCAGCAAATGTAGGGGTCGACGGTGAAGGAAATTCACCAATGCTCTGTTCAGGTCCCTTTGCAGGAGGCTTTTGTTCACCTGACATTGCCCCCTGAGCCTTCGGCTCGTTAGATTGCTGAGTGCCTTGCTGGGTGCTTTGACCGGTAGCGCCTTGACTGCCTTGCTGAGTGCCTTGTCCGGTAGCACCTTGACTGCCTTGTTGAGTGGTTTGGCGATTAATATCTTGACTGCCTTGCTGAGTGCTTTGACCGGTAGCGCCTTGGGTACCTTGCTGAGTGCCTTGTCCGGTAGCACCTTGACTGCCTTGCTGAGTGGTTTGGCGATTAATATCTTGACTGCCTTGCTGAGTGCTTTGACCGGTAGCGCCTTGACTGCCTGAGCCCGGTGCTTGGCCAGTAGCCTCGCCTTTTTCGCCTGTGCCTGTGGCTTGTTCAGCTTTTTTAGCTTGCTCGCTACTTGCCCCTGAAGACGGCTGAGGAGGTTGGTTACCGGTTCCCGTTGTGCTTGATGGGCCTTGATAGGGGACATAGCGATAATATAGATCGACATCTTCAATTCCGGCTCTTACCGATTGTGAGGCACAGCTAAAGCCGATACTTATAACAATCAGCCAAAACGGTAAGCTGAAGATTTTAAATACATTTAAGTTTTTCGGATCTAACGCGGATATATTTACGGCGTCAGAGATTTGATAAGCGTTTTTTTTGATTTTCATAATGGTTTCCTTATATCTGGAGAGTTATAAAGATCAGCTTTATCGTGAAAATGATTTCAGCGGTAATATCTAGTTGATTGCCTGCTTGTTTGAAAATAACTGTTAACGTTTGTCGAGATTAATAATGGCATGCCATTATCAGTAAGATAGAAAATGACACCATTGCCATGTTCAACTGAGTTCGGATTAAGCACGAATCCAGAAAAATAATGAATTCAAGCTGTATTAATAGTAGAGGACAAAAGCACTTTAAGTCAGTTCGGTATCACACAATCACTGGAATACTAACCGGCCTCAACTCACACTGCCGAAGATAGAAAGCTGTCCTGAATTTTGCGTAAACGAAGCATTAATGGTTAAACATGCGCTCCTCGACTTGACGGGCAAACCTTTCCAATCAGGTAACGCGGCAACCTATAGCCGGAATTTGGCCTCCTTCCGTTTGAGCAACCCACAGCCCCGGAACCACCTTCTCGCCCCTCATATTGATGCCGATCGCCCGATACAGCGCTTTGATCCGTACCGCCGGTATCGCGCACCTTCACATTCAAAATTAACATTACCGTGTTGCCGTCAGGAACGATCCTAAAAAGACCATCATTTTCGTAGATTTATTGTCTTGGTAGCTATATTCTTATTTTGCTTCAGCTTCTGTTCAGGGCACACAGCGCATTTTAGCTATGGCTTACAGAACATATTATTTTCATGCCAAGAAATTTATCTGTATCCCCCAAATTTTGTATGTCAGTCAGTGAAACAGGAAGGTAAAGATGATTAACCAAAATTTCGATACATACAACGACATTGCCGCGCCCATGAATCAGGCTTTTGAAAACGGCAATTTTTATGGACTGGAATATATTCTTGACGAATTGGCTAGTGAAAAGCCGATCTCTGCAAACCAAAATATGATTGATTGGTTTGGCGCTACCGATTATTTTGCGTAAATATTTCAATTTCTGCATCACGCGCCATCAGCATGAGCCGGCAGCGCTTGTGTGGGAGATTTAATGATCTCAGCCATAAAATATTTGAGATTGATGGACAGCGTAAACAAAGTAAATTGAACTGAATGACTAAGAAGCCCTGCCGATAGGCTACGGCACAGATAACTTGTGCCGTAGCCTATGACTTATTATGCCGGCGAAGGTTATTTTTGACAGTATCCCTCCGTTTGCGACATTAAACACAGCGCTACTCATAATAAACTGAATCGAATAAAAAAATTTGCTACCCTTCTCTTAAGGTAGTTTCATTTTGACAAAAAGCCGATTAATCTGGCTCTTTCATTTACTGCTGTCAGCTCTGTCAATGAGCCTCGAATATTAGCCTGCAAACAGTAATAAAGTTTGTCTTGAAAAAATATTATCTGACTGTTTATCGGTGCTTTTTTATATGCGCAGACTGCTAAAGCAGACACTAAAGTAATGCCTTTTACGTCTTTGCACTTTAACCTCCCCTAAAACCCAACGTTGCAATGTCTACCCGCACGCTCACCTATCAAAATATTTTAACGCAACTCAGCATTGCCCTACTCTTCCTGCTGTTCGGCTATTTCATTAATAGCAATTTTCCAAGCGATAACAGGATATGTGATTTTTGGCCGGTTACCGGCCTAGTGCTTGCTTCGCAACTCATTGCCCGCAAGCGTTATACCGCGGGGATGGTCCTCGGTTCGCTACTGCTTAACGTACTATGCAACGATCCACTTTGGACAACGGGCAGCATTACTCTGCTACATATTTTAGAAGCGCTTTTGGGAGGATGGCTACTCACCCGAAACGCTCAATCCGTTCTATCGCTGCATACTCTAAGAGACTACTTGCAGATAATTATATGGGGAGGAGGCGTTGCCGGCATCGCAGGCGCCATCATAGGCACATTAGTTTTGCTGCTTGCAGGCCATATCACTGCAGCCGACTATCTGAAAAGCGCGTTAACTTGGTGGATGGAAGATACGCTCGGCGTTCTATTATTCACGCCATTAATATTGGCCTGGTGGCAAAAGGTCGAGAAAATTAAGGCAAAGCAACTGCTTGAAAGCCTGCTGCTGGTTGGCATCACGTTTCTTATCGGACAAATTGTTTTTCTTGATTGGTTTCACGAATATTTCAATGGAACGCCCAAAGGTTACTGGATTTTTCCTTGCGTTACGTGGGCCGGAATACGGCTGGGCAGTCGGGGAGTCACTTTAGTGATGCTGATATCGGCAATCCAGGCTTTATTAGGTGCGCACAATGAAGTCGGTTTTTTTGGTCACGAAGTTTCCAGCAACACTCTTTATAATTACTGGGCATTTATGCTGATATTGTCTGTTGTCGGGATGACAATAGCGACTTACGTCAATGAAATCCAGTGGGCGCTCACAGCCCTGCAATTAAAAGACAGTGCGCTCAACGCGGCTGCGAGTGGTATTGTCATTACAGATCCTAATGGCCATATTAAATGGGCAAATCCTGCATTCAGCAAACTTACCGGGTACAACTTGAATGATGTTTATGATTTCAATCCCAGTGTTTCAGTGCAACCCGACGAACAGGATGAAGCCTATCTCCAATCGATACGGGAAACCATCCTCGCCAATAAAGTATGGCAGGGTGAACTTATCAATCGCCGCAAGGACGGCTCTCTGTATGATGAGGAAATGACGATTACGCCGCTGACTAATGAAGAAGGCGAGATTAAGCATTTTGTGGCAGTAAAACAGGAGATTACCGAACGAAAGCGGATGGAGAATGCCTTACGTGAAAGCGAATTTCGCTGGAAGTTTGCTATTGAAGGCTCCGGCGATGGCCTTTGGGATTGGGATGTAGCACATAGTACCGTTTTTTTTACAAAACGCTGGAAAGAAATGCTGGGCTTTACTGAGGATGAGATTGGCAGTGGCTTGGATGAGTGGGCGAGTCGTATTCATCCTGACGATAAAGCGGCTACTCTAGCCGGAGTGCAGGATTATTTTGACGGCAAGGTACCCATTTACATTACTGAACACCGCATGTTGTGCAAGGATGGCAGCTACAAGTGGATACTCGATCGCGGCATAGCTGTCAGTCGTGATGCTGAAGGCAAACCTCTGCGCTTGATCGGTACGCATACCGACATCACCGAGCATAAGCAGATGGAGGAAAAACTGCGCGACAGGGATAACTTTAATACCAGCATACTTAACTCACTGACCTCGCACATCGCCGTATTGAATGAGCAAGGCGTTATTGTTGCTGTGAACAATGCATGGCAGGAGTTCGCCAATGACAATGGCTTGTTGGAATCCAGTCAGAACATACTGGGAGTTAATTATCTGGACGTTTGTAGAAAGGCCGTTAACCAGCCTTATGGCGATGAGGCAAGCGAGGCTCAGGCCGGCATTACAGCAGTACTGGCGGGCGAACAGGAAACCTTCCATTTGGAGTACCCGTGCCACTCACCCGATCAGCAACGCTGGTTTCACATGAGTGTATCGCCATTGCACGGTTCGCGCGGAGCGGGCGTGATCAGTCATGAAAATATCACTCAACGCAAACAGGCCGAGGCGGCGTTGCAGGAAAGCGAAAGCCGCTACCGTGCACTCTTGCAGGATGCCAGTGATGCCGTCATCATTGCTGATATGAGCGGTAATCTTGAGGAAATTAACCGGGCAGGAGAACATCTGCTGGGCTACAGCCGGGGTGAAATTTTCCGGATGAATTGGCTTCAGATTCATCCGGACGCAGAACTGGACAAACTCAGACAACACTTCGACGATTTTACAAGAAACGGCAGTGCCGGCCCCATTGAGACAAAAATCCTGCGCAAAGATGGCCGGATTGTGGACGTCGAAATCCGGCCCACTTTGGCTGAAATCAGGGGCCGCAAGGTCATACAAAAAATTTTAATCGATCTTACCGAACGCAAACGCTTGGAAAAAGAACGTTTGGCGGCCGAGAATGCACAACGCGATGTGCTGGTACGTGAAGTTCATCACCGCATCAAAAACAATCTGCAAGGCATTATCGGCATATTGCGCCAGTTTGCTGAAAACCATCCGGACACAGAGGAACCGTTCAATCAGGCGATCAGTCAAGTACAGAGCGTTGCGGTAATTCACGGCCTTCAGGGATCTGCGCCGCTGGCCAAAGTGCGGGCATGTGAATTGACGGCCGCCATAGCAGCGGGAATCGAATCGCTGTGGAAAATACCCGTCGCTATTGAAAGCCCCGATTGCAAAGTGTCCTATATCATTATCGAAGCAGAAGCCGTACCGCTGGCGCTGGTTTTGAACGAGCTGATCTGCAATGCCATTAAGCACGGCGGAGCTAAAGGCCATGCCAAAATCATGCTCAATCATCAACCGCACGCCGACTCGATTCGCCTGACAATCTATAATACCGGCCAAATCCCGGCCGGGTTCGGGCTGGATGATACGACAGGCTTCGGCACCGGCCTACAGTTGGTTGCATCGCTATTACCGAGAGCAGGCGCCAGACTGACATGGGAACAGCAGGGCGACCTTGTCATCACCACACTGGACCTGGACGAACCCGTTATCCAAAAGGAATCAATCACATGAACTCTAACAACAGACGCAGCCTTTTACTGGTCGACGACGAACGCTTGGTACTGGCAACCCTTGCCTTAGGGCTAACCAAAGCCGGCTATAATGTCAGCACCGCAGAATCCGTGGATGAAGCGGAAACCACGCTGGCAAGCGGAGAAAGACCGGATCTGGCTATCCTTGATGTCAGCATGCCCGGCAGGAGCGGGCTGGAACTGGCTAAACGGTTATCTTCCTTTGACCATATTCCTTTTATGCTGCTGACTGCATACAGCGACCAGGAGATTGTTGAACAGGCTGCGACGTGCGGCGCGTTGGGCTATCTGGTGAAACCGGTCGATACGCGGCAACTGGTGCCGGCCATCGAAGCGGCTCTGGCCCGCGCCACTGAGCTCCAGGGCTTGCGGACGGCCGGACAGCAGTTGCAGAACGCTCTTAGCAGTGAACGCGACATCAGCATTGCCATCGGCATCACCATGGTGCAATACCGGCTTGGCCGAAAAGCGGCCTTTGAACTGCTGCGCAAAACAGCCCGTACCCAGCGCCGTAAACTGGCGGAACTCGCGACAGAAGTGATCAGGGCGAGTGAAAGCCTGAACCTCGGAAGTTAAAAATCCGTAACTATTCAGCCACACATGCAGATTGAAGAGAGGTAAAGGGCGAAGGGCGAAAAAAAAGCTTGCATTTGGATTTAAGGAGCGCTGCAATTTTTAGCCTTTAGCCTTTAGCCTTTAGCCTTTAGCCTTTAGCCTTTAGCCTCATCTGCTTAATCCGCGCCATCTGTGTTCTGTTTTCTCTATGTGCTGAATAGTTACAAAAATCCTTTTGATTTTAGAGCTCTTGTAAGCTATAAAGTACACAATATTTTCGGTTCACCCCTGCCCCCGGTGCCGAACTCTTGAGGCCCAGAACACGCCTCGTTAAGCTACCCGTAGACTTCTTTGCATCTACGGGAATTGACGAAAAATGCCCAAAAGGCAGGAGACGCGCGTGTTCAAAAAGCTTGCAATTGGCCTTGCCGGCCAACATCTTCACACTCCGATTGACGTATCTTGGATGCCTTTCGGCTACTGTCGGGCTGCATTCGCATGATCGCCATTTATCCATCAGGAAAACGCCTGCAAATTTCCATCCGCGATGCCCACCCTTTCGCCATCGCACCAGAACTATTACAGCTCCACAAAACCAGGCAGCCTAAAAGCCCCTATTCTGCAACTTTTCATACGGTTTATGCGCTTTGTTCGCATAACGCCCTGTCTTCGTATGCTAACTGATTACTTCAAGCTAAGGCTGAAATATGAATTTGCAATCGATGATTACGACACCTTATGCACGGCGCCTACAGAAATATTTATTTCCGTCATAAACAGCGACTAATCGGCATAGCCTCGATAAAAACCAAGATCAGATTTACCAATTAACTCATACTAAAAATTACAAAATCACTCATGAAAATCAATCTACCTGTAACTGATGTGGAGTATGTCCTCACAGAGCGTGACTCCGTTGTTTCCAAGACCGATCTAAGAGGAATCATCACCTACATCAACGAAGATTTTCTCCGGATCAGCGGCTTTACCCAACAAGAACTCATCGGGGCTTCGCACAATATCGTCCGTCATCCTGACATGCCCTCTGAAGCGTTCGAGGATATGTGGCGATCGCTCAAGGCGGGCCGCCCATGGACCGGGCTGGTCAAGAATCGCTGCAAAAACGGCGATTTTTATTGGGTAGTCGCCAATGCCACGCCGATTCACGAAAACAATTGCCTGATCGGTTACATGTCGGTGCGCAGCAAACCCAGCTACGAGCAAATTCGGGCGGCAAGCTCAGCCTATAAGCTGTTCCGCGAAGGCAAGGCCGGCAATCTGAAAATACAGGATGGAAAGGTCATAAAATCAACACTCCTTGGAAAGCTCAATTTATCTAAAAAATTTAACATCAAAGCTCGCCTGACCTTCGTCCTAGCGCTGCTGTCCATACTGATGCTGCTCATTGGCGGCATGGGCCTGCTAGGCATGGACAAGGCCAACGAAGGCCTGCGTACCGTGTATGAAGACCGCACAATTCCGATGAAGCAAATCGCCTCCATCCAGAAACTGCTGTTGACCAACCGCTTACTCATTACCGCCAGCCTTTCCAATCCAACACCCGAGGTGATCCAGAAAAATGCCGTCGATGTGGAACAAAACATCGCCGAGATTGACAGAGTCTGGGTTGCTTACATGAACTCTTCTCTGACGCCGGAGGAAAAGCAACTGACTGAAAAATTTGCCGGTGACAAAAAACGCTTCATCGTGGAAGGCTTGGAACCCGTCATTACGGCGTTGCGCGCCAATGACCTTGCGCTCGCTAATACAGTCGTTACGCGTCAAATACGTCCTCTTTACGAATCAGTGGGTGAAGATATTCAGCGTCTTATGCAGTTGCAGACAGACATTGCCAAACAGGAATTCGATGCGGCCCATTCACGCTATGACAGCACTCGCAACATCGCTGTCGGCTTGGTCGTAACCGGTATTGCTCTGGCACTATGGCTGGGCATAGCCCTGATCCGTTCCATTACACGCCCGCTTGATGCCGCTGTCGGTCATTTCGGCCAGATTGCTCAGGGCAAGTACAATAATGTTATTGACATTGAACGCCAGGATGAAATCGGCAAAGTCATGGAAGCACTCAAATCCATGCAGATCAAACTCAGTTTCGATACAGCTGAAAGCAAACGTATTACCGATGAAAGCTTACGCATTAAAGTGGGCCTGGACAGTTCCACCTCCGCCATCACCATATCGGGTACCGATACCCGGCTGAGCCATATGACTCCGGCGGCAAAGCAGCTTCTTGCCTCCATCGGCGGCCCCGGTTTCAATGTCGATAGTCTTTACGGCAACCGCCTGTCCAGCCTGTTCAACAATCCGGAGGCAGCCGCTAAATTCGATCATGCCGCGCAAACCGGCGAAGACGTGGATCTGTTCTTCCACAACCACCATCTCCGGCTGGCCGCCCGTCCCATCCTTGACGAAAACGGCGTATCGCTGGGCCGGGTAACGCAGTGGCTGGATCGTACCGACGAAGTCGCTGTGGAACAGGAAGTGGCGGCGATTGTCGAGGCCGCGGCCCGGGGCGATTTCACCCGGCGCATCCAAGTACAAGACAAGGAAGGGTTTTTCAAGCAACTGGGCGAAAGTCTCAATCAGCTTCTACAAACCAGTGAAACCGGCCTCAATGACGTGGTACGGGTGCTGAATGCTCTGTCTCGCGGCGATTTGACCGAAACCATCACCAATGACTATGCCGGCACTTTCGGCCAGCTCAAGGATGACGCCAATACCACCGTGGAGAATTTGAGAAATATTGTTAACAATATCAAAGATATCACCAACACCATCAACACCGGAGCCAAAGAGATTGCCGCAGGCAACAACGACCTGTCGCACCGCACTGAAGAACAGGCGGCCAGCCTGGAACAAACCGCGGCCAGCATGGAGGAGCTGACTTCCACCGTCCAGCAGAACAGCCTCAGCGCCCAGCAGGCCAATCAGCTTGCTGTCGGGGCGACAAATATTGCCGGCCAAGGCGTGACCGTGGTGAACGACGTGGTCGCGACGATGGAAGACATCAACGAAGCTTCACGCAAAATCGAGGATATCATCGCGGTGATCGACAGCATCGCGTTCCAGACCAACATCCTGGCGCTGAATGCGGCCGTGGAAGCGGCCCGCGCCGGCGAGCAAGGCCGGGGCTTTGCGGTGGTGGCCGTGGAAGTGCGCAACCTTGCGCAACGCGCTGCGGCCGCGGCCGGAGAAATTAAAGGCCTGATTATCGACTCCGTAGAAAAGGTTGAAGACGGCACCCAGCTGGTCGCCCAGGCCGGGAAAACCATGGAAGAAATTGTCAGCGCCATCCGCGGCGTGACCGGCATGATGAGCGAAATCACCGCCGCGTCCGCCGAGCAAAGCGCCGGCATCGGGCAAGTCAATCAAGCCATTAGCCAAATGGATGACGTGACCCAGCAAAATGCCGCGCTGGTCGAGCAAGCCGCCGCCGCCGCGGAATCCCTGGAAGAACAGGCGCAAAGCTTGGTGCTCACCGTAGGCAGCTTTAAAGTGGACGATCATTCAATTCACAATTTCTTTCGTCCGCAAGAAATGCTGAAAACCACCAATAAATCAACACCGGCCCGAACAACCAGCTACAAAAGTTCAACTTCGATTAGCCCTAAACCATCGTCACAGCCCATGGATAATAGCGATTGGGAAGAGTTTTAAACTTCGATATAAAGGGTTAACGGATTAATGCCGCTTTAGACCTAAGTCCTCGTGCTTCATTGATATGCTGTTTGTTTAGTTTCAGCCATGCAAACAGCACATCTTCGCCAGTAAACGGAAGCGTGCTATTACGGTAGATTCTGAGCCTACAATTGTTGAATATGCGAAGACACAATGAGCAATATTATTAAAAAGCCAAACAAATGCATGCCAATTTAAATTCAACTTCCCTCATAAACGACAAGCAAATAACCAAACTTAAAAAGCTGTTTGAGCTAAGTTTGACGTTATCGGGTGATCCCATAGAAGTATTTCAGCATGCGGCCAAATTGATCGGCGAATTGCTGGAAGTCAAGGTCGTCTGTTTGTCCGAGATACAAGAAGATCGGGTCAATTTCCTGGCAGTGTATATTGATGGAAAAATCTACAGCAATGCGGGTTCATGCTTGTTTGCAATTACCCCTTGCGCAACCGTTGCACAATCGAAAGATATACGGATCTATGATCGGGTAAAAGAACGTTTTCCGGAAGTGACTATCCTTCAAGAGCACAACGCCTTTGCTTACTGCGGCTTTCCTTCATTAAACAATCATGGCGAAGTGGTGGCCGTAACTTGTCTGTTGGACGATAAACCGCATGATTTCAGCAGTGAGGATCAAGAAATTCTGCGTATTATCGGCCAGCGCATCGGCATGGAAATCGAGCGCAAGCATAATCATGAAGCAAAGGAACGTATCGGTAATATGCTTAGAATTAACGAAGACAGACTGTATCAAGCCATCCGCGTTTCCGAGACTGGCATTTTCGATTTGCACCATAGCTCCGATTCAATCTACTGTTCGACTGAAATGCGTACACTCTTCGGCTGGAGTGAAAATGAACGGGTGACTACAAAAACAGTTGGCGACAGCATTCACCCAGAAGACCGGCAGCGGGTTTCCGAAGCTGTCCGGCAGGTTAATACCGCCGCTGGAAATGGTCTCTTAGACATCCAATACCGGATTCTTCTTCGGAATGGCGAATTGCGATGGCTGACATCACGGTCGCAAACCTTCTTTGAAAAGACTGAAAATGACCGCCGGGCTGTTCGTACCGTAGGCGCTATGCGCGACATTACCGAAAAAAAGCTTGCCGAACAGCAACTGCGCCTTTTCGCCACCGCATTCCAAACCCAGGAAGGCATTATCATCACCGATGCAAATCAGGTTATTGTCCGGGTCAATCAGGCTTTTACCACTATCACCGGTTATTCTTCGCAGGAAGCCATCGGTAACAAGCCCTCCATACTCAAATCAGGTCATCACGACAATGCTTTCTATCGCGCAATGTACAAGGCTTTACAGACTGACGGTTACTGGCAGGGAGAAATTCTGGATCGGCATAAGGATGGACATATCCATCCGAAGTGGCTGACCATCACTGCTGTTAAGGATGTCGATGGTGATGGTGAAATTACTCATTATGTGGGTAATTTTTCCGATATTACCGAACGCAAGGCAGCCGAGGACAAAATTCAGCGCCTTGCTTTTTATGACCCTTTGACCCAATTACCTAACCGGACCTTATTGATAGAGCGTCTGGAATACTCTATCGCTACCCACGACCAGAACTACGGCGCCCTGCTCTTTCTTGATCTCGACAACTTCAAGATACTTAATGATACCCAAGGTCATCGAGTGGGCGATGAACTGCTGATTGAAGCGGGTAAACGGCTGAAGAAATGCGTCAGTGAACCGGATACCGTATCCCGGTTAGGAGGTGATGAATTTGTCGTACTGTTAGCGGAGCTCGGCGACAGCGACAGCAACGCAGCTCTTCAAGCGATCAGTGTCGTAGAAAAAATCATTAGTATCCTGAGTCAACCTTATCAATTAGGCCATGTGCTTCATTATATTTCGGCCAGCATCGGCATTGCCTTATTCAACGGTCCTGAGACGGCCGTGGCTTCGGTACTTTCCTCTGCCGATACAGCAATGTATCAAGCTAAAAAGAACGGGAAAAATGCCTATTGTTTTTTCGACCCGAGCATGCAAAACGCTTTAGAACGACGCTCGGTCATGGAAAGAGCATTGCGGAATGCTATCGCAGGCAAAGAGCTAAGGCTTTTATACCAACCTTTGGTTGACGATCAGGGGCGAACTATTGGCGTGGAGGCGCTTATCCGTTGGCAGCACCCGGAACAAGGTACGATCCCTCCCATGCAATTCATACCATTGGCTGAAGAGATGGGATTCATCACCAACATCGGCTATTGGGTGCTTGAATCCGCCTGTGCCCAACTTGCTGCCTGGAAAGACAGGACTGAGACCAGCAGATTATCTATTGCCGTCAACATTAGCGCCAAACAATTCTATCAAACCGATTTTGTTGAAGAAGTACGCAGTCTGATAGTGCGGTTCGCCATAGAACCTATGCACTTAAAACTGGAACTCACCGAAAGCATGGTATTGGAAGACATTGCTGTAGCCATTGAAAAAATGCTGGAGCTCAAATCTCTTGGCATCATTCTGTCCATGGACGATTTTGGTACCGGTTTTTCCTCGCTTAGCTACCTCAAACAGCTTCCATTCGATCAGCTAAAAATCGATAAAAGTTTTGTACAGGGAATCAGGGACAGTGCCAACGATGCGTTTATCATCCAAACTGTCATCAATCTGGGGCAAAGACTGGGAATGGACGTGGTCGCGGAAGGCGTTGAAGAGGCCGAGCAGTGGGAACTTCTGAAGAGTTTTGGATGCGAAACATTTCAAGGCTATCATTTTTGCAGACCGGTCCCTGCTGAAGAGCTGGAGGCTTTTATCGCATTAAGTATCCAGGCCTAGACTCGGTTATGCCGGTTAGCTTTGCGAGCATTTTGGCGTCAGTGTTCTGCCGCCATTAACCTAGGGGAATTTGTCCTACGAGAGAATAAGATTACTCTAATCAAGGGCCCGCTTATTTTTTTGGAAAACCTACGCTTTGCGCCGCGACAATCCATTGCGTTGAATTGAGCTTCATGGCATTAGCCAAAGCAGCCTTATCATGCAGGGGCCTGCATCAACGGCACTCCGGTTTTTACCTGGGGTTGAGGGAGCTTTATAGACTGGTCTTCCTGAGCGACAGACAGCGTGGCGCCAAACATCAACCCTACTATCGATAGCCATTGAATCATTATCATCTTCATAAGGCCTTCCTTCTCTGGTTCAAAATTTGAAGCAATTTTATTTATAAAAGAATTCCAATAAGCCGCTTAACTAAGTCTTCCAACGAAATCATCGTCAGCGTTAGCGGCAGTACCGGCAACAGCGCTATAACAGCCGTTTGTAACAGTATTTCCTTGCCGAAAGGCACGCTCCGCATCTTGCGGATCACTTCAAAGCTATTGTTCAAATCGGCTAAGGATTGAATGTCGGAGGAGCCTATGAACGCTTCATCGCTCGCTGCGCCATTTTTCATCCATTTGCTGTCGAACTCGCGGACGTAACGGCTGGCCAACACACCGTATTGCAGCAGGCCTTTCCTTCTGGTGCGAATCAGATAGGGCATAAACACGCACAAAGGGCCAAGCACTATCAGTAAAAGAAACACCACTGCCCCGATCATCTCCGCTTTAAAAGCCAACAGCGCCTCCCCCCCATAGAAAATGCGCTCGGCGATCATCCCGGCAAGCAGCAGGCTTTGGGATATGACCAGCGGGAAGAAAGCATAGGTGCTTTCTTCAAGAAAACCCAATCCTGCTGCGCCGTCAGGATGAGTCGGCACCAGGCAGAGATCCAGACGCGAAACTTGCCAGAGGAACCGGGTCCAGATGAAAATCCGGAACAGCCAGCGAAAAACAAGAAATTGATACAATGGCAGACTGAAGTAAACGAACCAATAGCCTGCGGGCGATAACTGCCATTTTGATGGCGACTCGGCTGCATACCAGGTGGAGACATGAACTGTCGCCTCTTCGAACCAAAACGAATGCCCGATGCTCAGCACAAAGACGAGTAGTGCGATTTCAATAAACAGCGAATTGCGCAAGCGCAGCGCGGAAGCGATATGAGCTTCAAAGCGAGGCCTGGCTTCTGCCGTTACAATGCCTCTGTCAATAAAGTGCAGGACAAGGGGCAACAGTTTCCGGTGAACAATCAGCTCCGTTAGCAACAGCAACGGCAAGCTCAACAGAAAGCGGACATGCGCCTCCAGATCGTAAAGAAAGGGAATTTTCAGGCCGCCATCCAGTGCTTGCCCGGATAACAGGGTAAGCACCAGCAACGGTAGCCAAGTGAGCATCAAAAGTATGGTGATTCGGCGTTTGAGCCAGCCTAGAGCGATCGTCGATAAACGGGTACGTACGAAAAACTGGAATAGTGGCCCACCCTGCACCAGGGAAAAGTCATTCGGCAGTTTTAAATCGGATGCGTTATTCATAGCTTTTATAACACCTAAAACGGATAGACAGGGGAAGGACGTCTAATCAGTATAATCTGAGACCTCAAAGGTAAGTTAGCCGGAACGGACAGGAGGCCGGGTCTTCGTTTGAATAATAAACCGCCCGTCGCGCTAAAAGCCTGGAAACCTTCCTCAATCGTTGCGCTAAAGGCGGATTCAATTCCGAAATGCATTTAGTCATCATGCGGCTTCTTGCACTTTCTCAGCAAAAAATACCTCATGCGGTGTTTTAAAATGGGGTGTTTTTCGAAGACGATGATTGAGCTTATGCATGACAGCCTCAACCGCGTCATCGGTTATAGTCTCAAAGCTGTTGCTTTTGGTAAAGTATTGCCTGACCAAACCCTGGGTATGCTCGCTTAAACCGCGTTCCCAGGAACGATAAGGATGGGCGAAATACACGTCAGCGTTCAGCTGTTCCTTCATTCTCTGATGGCCCTCGAACTCTTTGCCGTTATCGGCGGTAATCGTTAAGATCTTATACAAATGAGGCTGTAGCAGAAGAATAGTGGCCTCAGTCACCACTTCGGCATGTTTGCTAGCCACCTATGATATCCGAGCAAACTTGAAGACCCGATCCACTATCGTGATTAAGGCGCCTTGATGATTCTGGCCGATCACGGTATCGATTTCCCAATCGCCGACGCAGGTCTTTTGCGCCACGATCTCAGGGCGTTCGTCAATACTGATCCGGTTCCTGATCTGGCCGCGCTCATCCTTTGAGCTATAGCGCTTTTTAAGTTTCTTGTGGCTTTGCCGAAGAGGCTGATACCAAGGCGCCTCTATTACGCTTATCGTCCCAGATGTGCTGGCAAATGCATTCATGGCTGATTGTGATGGCTAACGTTTCTGGGATTTACTCCGGACTCCAGTCCAAACGGTTTTTTTCTTCAATCTCAACCATCGCTGCTGCGGTTATCTTTAGCGCTTTGCCCGCCCGCTTCGGCAAGTAACCTTTTTACCTCGGTTGCGTTTCAGCTCTCGGCATATCGTTGAGCTTGATACGGCCATTTCGTAGCCTGGACAGACTTGGGCCTGATCCCGTTGACGGTTTTGAAAATGATAAAAATCCTGCGGCGCCGCCAAGCTGTCCGTCAAATAAGGGGATATGTCCCTATTCCGCCATGTGCAGGCTATGAGATTTTCGAACGCAGGCTTTGAATCGTCCTAAAAACGTCGGCAAACATCTCTTTTGTCAGCCGTTTGGTCTGCACGTTGTATCGGCTGCTGTGATAAGAATCAACCAGCGTGCGGCCATCCGGCAAGGCATGCCGGGCATTATGGACGAATTTAGCGCTGCTCAATTTCAGTCCGTAAGCTTTTAACACCGCCTGATGGGCAATCGAACCCAACGCCAGGATGACCGCCTGCTCCGGCAAGGTTTTTAATTCGGCAGACAGATAAGCATTGCACCGGTTGATTTCGTCGCCTGTCGGCTTGTTTTGCGGCGGCAAGCATTTAACGGCATTGGTAATACGGCAGTTTTTAAGCTCCAGGCCGTCGGTCAATGACTCAGACTTTATTTGACTGCTGTAGCCGAACTCGTAAAGCGCCTCATACAGCAGCAATCCCGCATAATCGCCGGTAAACGGCCTGCCCGTGGCGTTGGCACCATGCATGCCGGGAGCCAGGCCGACTACCAGCAGTTGAGCATCGCTATCGCCAAAGGGCGCGACAGGACGCGCATGGTAGTCCGGATGCTTTTGCTTAACTTCACACAGGAAGCCGTCCAGCCGCTTACATCTCCGGCAATCTTGATCGAATATTTGTTTTGAATACATAACTTATTAATGTTGGTTTGTGGGTTTTGTTTCCTGACGATCATCAACTTGGGTGGAAAATCTATTGATTCACCACGAAGACACGAAGGACACGAAGTTTTTGCCCTGCCTTTTCTTCGTGAACTTCGTGTCTTCGTGGTGAATAGCTTAAATCAGGAAATTACTTATTTGGTTAATGTCGGAAACCAACAACTGCAACTTTTCAAGCCTGGGCAGTTTTTTTATGGCGCTCTCCCGTTTGCTGGCGGAACTGCGGTCATGGCCGGTTTCGACATACACCAGCTGTTTAGGCTGCCTGCCGCGGAAATACTTGGCGCCTTGTTTGTCTGCATGCTGATTAAAACGCCTCGCAACATCGTTGGTGATGCCGGTATAAAGCGAGTCATCGGTGCAAAGGATGATGTAGACCTGCCAATTCATGGCGTTATACGACCGTTCCGAAAGCCGAACCGACCGCTGCCGTCAGCGCCATAGCCAGTGCGCCCCAGAATACGACACGGAATGCACCTTTCATAATGCTCGCCCCGCCGCTATAGGCCGCCAGCATGCCCAGCACCGTTAAAAACAGCAAGGAGGCGGACGACACCAGCACGATCAGATCGACTTCCGGGGCAAGCAGGACGATCAATAAGGGCAATGCCGCGCCGACGGCGAACGTGGCTGCCGAGGTTAGCGCCGCCTGAACGGGCCTTGCGCTGACTGTTGCCGATATGCCGAGTTCGTCGCGGGCATGAGCGCCCAGCGCATCGTGTTTCATCAATTGCTCTGCGACCTGTCCGGCCAGCAACGGATCGAGCCCACGCAGCACATAGATCGACGCCAGCTCTTTTTTCTCATGCTCGCCATCTTCAGCCAATTCTCTGCGTTCCCGCTTTAAGTCAGCCTGTTCGGTATCGGCTTGCGAGCTGACCGAGACGTATTCCCCGGCCGCCATTGACATGGCCCCGGCAACCAGGCCGGCAATACCGGCCAGGACGATTTCGTTATGCGCGGCATGGGAAGCGGCAATGCCGACGATTAAACTGGCCGTGGACACGATGCCGTCGTTCGCGCCCAGCACAGCCGCACGCAGCCAGCCGACGCGATGACTCCTGTGTTTTTCGCGATGATATAACAGCATGGGGAACTCCTTTTTAAAAATCCGACAGCGTTTTCGGCACAATGGCCGCCCGCAAAGCATTCAATACCGCGAGCACATCAATGGCTTCCTGAATGAGGGCTCCGGCCACTGGGGTTAAGTAGCCCAATCCGGCAAAGGCCATGCCGATCAAACTCAGCGCCATGCCGCCTACCGCGCTTTGCAGCGCAATTTTACGCATCCGTTCGCCGATATGAAACAGCTCATCGACTTTTAACAACGAACTGTCCATGATCACCGCATCCGCCGATTCGCCGGTGATGTCGCTGTTCTGGCCAAAAGCGATGCCGATAGTCGCAGCGGTCAGCGCCGGCGCATCGTTGATGCCGTCACCCAGATACACCGTTTTTGCCAATCGGGTTTCGTTGCGCACCAACTCCAGTTTCTGTTCGGGACTTTGGCTGAAATAAACGTGCTCAATACCGACCTGGTCGGCCAAAAAGCGAACTTCCGACTCCCGGTCGCCGGATACCAGCATCACCCGGTCGAACATATGACTGGGACGCAGATGGTTGATGAATGATGAGCTGTCGGTGCGCACCTCGTCCCGAAACTGCAGGGTCGCCGCGTAATCGCCGTCGATCAGTACCACACATTCCAGGCCACCGCTGACAGGCGGCAATAGCTTGGCAGCCTCCGGATGTTGCTCGGCAATTTTTTTTCGGCTGGTGACCTGAATCCGCTTTCCTGCCACCTTGCCTTTAAGCCCTTCGCCTGGAAGCTCAGTGATATTGGTCACACTCAGCAACGGTAACGCCGATTTTTTCGCCGCGGCAATAATGGCTCGAGATAACGGATGTTTGGAATAGCGTTCCAAACTGGCGACCAGCAGCAACACGTCCTGCTCATTATGCCTTTCACCGGGAACCAGCGCCGTCAACGACGGGCGGCCATAAGTCAGGGTGCCGGTCTTGTCGAAAATCGCCGTGCGGCAGGTGCCGATGGTCTCCAGAATGGCCGGATTCTTGATGATGATTTCCCGGCGCGCAGCCAGCGAAATGGAACTGATCACCGTGACCGGAATGCCGATCAGTAGCGGACAGGGCGTGGCAATAACCAGCACAGCCAGAAACCGGATCACGTCGCCGCTGACCGCCCAGGCAGTCAGCGCAATAACCACGGCCAGCGGCGTATACAGAGCGCCCAGCTGATCGCCCAGCCGCCTGATATTGGGGCGGTACTGTTCGGACGATTGCATCACCTCCATAATCTTGGCATAGCGCGAATCGACGGCCAGCTTGTCGGCGCGTATGGTCAACGCCGAATCGCCGTTGACCGCGCCGGAAAGCACCTGCGAACCGCTGACTTTCGACATCAGATACGGTTCTCCGGTCAGATAGGATTCGTCCATGGTGCCGGAGCCTTCCAGCACGGTGCCGTCAACGGGACAGATTTCGTGCGGCAATATCAACAGAGTATCGCCGATATTGACCTGTTTGGTGGTAATGTCGGCGAGCTGGTCGCCCGATTTTCTATGCGCAACCAGCGGCATGCGCTTGGCCAGCGCCTCAAGCACCGAAGAGGCTTTGCGCACCGCATAGGATTCCAGCACCGCGCCGCCGGACAGCATCAACACCACCAAGCTGCCGGCCAGATATTCATCCAGCCAAACCGCCGTTATGATGGACATCCCCGCCAGCAAATCGGCGCCCCAATCGCCCTGCCCCAGTTTCACGCCGAGTTGATAAACCAGAGGAATGCCGCCCAGCACCAGCACCGCAAGCAGCGGCAGTTGCACCAGTTCAATCAGGCAAGTCAATTGTCCCTGATAGATTTGCGCAGCCGCCGAGCTTAAAGCGGCATTCAACGATAGCGTATAGGCTTCATGCCCGATATCAAACGCATAGCGCAACACCAGATAACTGCCGATGCCAAGCAGGCTCAATGCGACAATGATGTTTTCGGATGTGGTGCGGGAGTCGGTCATCGTTTCAGCCTGGCAAAGTGCGACGGTGCTTTAGTTTAAGTTCTGATATTAACAATAGATAAAGAATTTTCACCACGAAGACACGAAGAATACGAAGGTTTAAAGAAATTCCGTTCCTGAAACTACTGTTTTCCGTAAGCATCGGCTCACTGCCATTAAATTAAGAAAAAAGCTCCCTCTCGGCAATTGCTCCTGCATCGCCTAAAGCGCCTACTGTTGGTGCTCTACTTACCTACATCCATGTAGGCATCCTGCTGGACGACTGCAAGGATGCAGGAGGTAGAGCAACGCAGGAGCAGTTGCCGAGGGGAATAAAAAAAGGCAGCTAGTTATTTAATCCCCTCATCCTAGAGCATTTCTTCGTTAGTTAGAAACATAGCCCAGGTTGCGTTACGTTGTTATTTTAAAGAGTCGCTGCCGCGACGCTTGCTTGAATCGGGTTCTCGCACCCGACGGCGAGATACTTTTCGTTACGAAAACCCTCCCTGGTTTTCGCCCTGCGGGCCAGCCTTATCGGCTGTTCAAATTCGCTCCAGGCGAATTTGTGCTCCGCCAAAGAAAAGTATCCAAAAGAAAGGCGGCCCGTTGCCGCTTTGGTCACTCGGCACATCCTTGTGCCTCGCCCTTCGGGTGCGCTGCATGCAAATCGGCTATCCTGCCGATTTGTCCTGCGTTCCTCGCTTTCACTGGGGGTTGACGAAAGAGATCCTGTCCCTTCGTTAACGCGCGGTCTCCCTGCCGCCCCATACGTGCCAACTTAAGAAAAAAATGAGTAACAAATAAAATGTTAATCGAGTAGGGCGCGCCGTGCGCGCCAAAGAGATAGCAACAAATTTTAAATATCGGAAAAGGCGCGCACGGCGCGCCCTACCGCGCAGTTATATAATCGAAAAAAACATTATTTCTAATGGCAGTGACGCAACGAGGACAAATGGATTTGTCTTAAGTTGGCGCATATGCCCTGCCGCACCCCTCACGGGCAACTTCTCGACAAAAGCTCCGGTGCTCGGCGCGGCAAACGGGACCCAGTTCGTGCCACAACAAGTTCCTACTACTCAACAGATAGGGTTTAACAGTGGGATTGATCTTAACTAACCGAGAATTGCTCTAGCCTTCTCCCCCTGAGGGAGAAGGAACTGTCAATCCTTAACTTAAGGCAGCGAAGCGTCGAATGGAATAAGGTCACCCGAGGTGGCGTTTCCGATGAACTTGAACAGTATGTGCTGGAAACATCGGCCTACTGGGCTTTACTTCGTGCTCTTCGTGTCTTCGTGGTGAATTAATCCACTTAAAATTGATACGAATGGATTCGTTAAGCAGGATTTTTGCTGTCGATGAAAAAACACTCTACGGCAAACTGCTGCCGGGTTTTTTCCATCAGCGCCCGAATGCCGAACTGCTCGGTGGCATAATGCCCGCCTGCAAACATATGTATGCCCGCCTCCTGGCTTTCGTGCCAGTCATGCTCGCTGATTTCACCGGTGATATAAGCATCCAACTGTTCTTTTTCGGCCAGTCGCCACTCGCTGTTTGCGCCGCCGGTGATGATGCCGACCGATCTGATCAGCGCGCTACTGTCGGGCGTTGCCAGAATGACGTTGTGCTTGAGCACGACGGCCAGTTTTTGCTGCAGCTCGATGGCGGTCAGCGGCTGCTCAAGTATGCCTTGAATGCCGGTCGCGCAGCCTTTGTGATCGCCGAAGGGCTGTTGCCGGCAGCAATCGATCATTTCCCCTAAAGTCGCGGCGTTGCCTATGTCCGGATGCCCGTCCAGCGGCAGATGATAGCCAAACAGGTTGATGTTGTTCTTTACCAGCGGGAAAACCCTTTGCGCGAAAGTGCCGGTTAACGGTTTGACACCGTGAAACGTCCAGAACAGGCCGTGATGGACGACTAGTGCATCGGCCTTGTTTTCGACAGCCTGCCGGATGGAATCGCGGGTTGCCGACACCGCAAAGGCGATGCGCTCGATATGCTCTTTCCCTTCTATCTGCAAGCCGTTAGGGCAATAGTCGGCATAGGTTTCGGGGCGAAGCATGGCCTGGTAATAATGATTGAGTTGTGCTCGACTGATCATAGTGTCAATGACTCAAATTGTCGCCAGATGGTTTTGAAGGTTTCGGTCAAAAGCCGGTCATCTGCCTCGATGCGTTTTGCTATTTCAGCAACGCTAAACCAGCCGCCTTCGTCGATTTCGTCGGGAGCCAGCACAAACGGGCCGTTATGAATGCAGCGGTAGACTTGGATAAATTCCATGCCGATAGCCGCTGTGGCCGGCAATTTAAACAGCGGTTCCAGCGTAAGTGCAGCGCTGATGCCCAGCTCTTCTTCAATTTCCCTGGCAGCGCTGCTGTCGTAATCCTCACCGGCATCAACATGCCCTGCCGCCGATGTGTCCCAAAGACCGCCGTTGAGGTCTTTTTTCATCGAGCGTTTTTGCAAAAACAGCTGCCCTTGCTCGTTAAAGACCAGAATGTGTACTGCACGGTGCCTGAGACCTGTCGCATGAATGATAGGGCGTGCGCAGGTGCCAATGATGCAGTCGTTTTCATCAACGACGGAGAGTAGTTCGGTATTCATCAGTAAGGTAAAAAATCGATTCAATTTATTTATTCACCACGAAGAGCACGAAGGGAAAAATATAAAACTTCGTGCTCTTCGTGTCTTCGTGGTGGAATTTTTTTGCTATTTCATACCATCGGTTAGAAATTAAGCAGATTGGCGAATTTTAGACTTTTACAAGGGAGACGCAAGCGTAGTTCATGCGCTTTACGGAAAGGTAGGCGGTTTAGGCCATGCTCGCATTCTGGGATGCGAGCATGCTTGAGCAGTTGTTAGGCCGCTCTGCCTGCTTGGGTTGCAGCAGGTACTTCAATTAACCGGCCTGATTTAACATCGTAAATATAACCGTAAACAGGGATGTTGGATGGAACCAGCGGATGATTCCTGATGCGGGTGACATCTTCCAGAACACTTTCTTCTTGATCCTTAATGGTCAGCCAGTCGATATATTTGCCTTCGGCAGAACCTGGGCCTTCGCAGCAATCGTGCCAGCCATTGGCGTCGACAGAGGCGGTTTTTAAGCTACTGCTCAACAGGCCGCGCATGATCTCATCGGTAAAGGTTTCCATGCCGCAATCGGTATGATGGATCACAAACCATTCCCGGGTTCCCAACAATTTATAGGAGATAACCAACGAACGGATGGCATCGTCACTGGCGCGGCCGCCGGCATTGCGGATAACATGGGCGTCGCCTTCGGACAAACCGGCGTATTTCGCTGGATCCAAACGGGCATCCATACAAGTCAGGATAGCGAAATGTCTTCCAGGAGGCATAGGCAATTCGCTTTTGTCCCCGAAGTCATTCACATAGTCTCTGTTTGCGGCTAAAACCTCATTACGAATTTTACTCATAAGCACCTCTTATTATAATTGTCGGGCAAAAAAAACCGCTCGTTCCTGATCATTAAGGGGAATGATAAAGACCAAGCGGCAGCAAGAACTATCTCCGACTCAAAGTCTACTCTAATAAATCAGGGTTTCAAATAGCTATCTGGGTTATACAATATAAACTTAAAGTTTATAAAGAAAGGAATATGGCTAAATTAAACAACACTCAAGTCTTCTGCCGGATTGTTGAGTTGGGCACTTTTGCCGCAGTCGCGCGCGAAATGAATCTTTCAGCCATGATGATCAGCAAATATATGGCTCAGCTGGAGGAGTCCCTGGGCGTTGCTTTATTAAATAGAACAACCCGCCAGCTGAGCATGACAGAGGCCGGAAAAATCTATTATCACCGCAGCAAACAGCTGCTGGACGATTTCTCCGAGCTGGAAGAATACACTTCGCAACTAGGGCATCAAGTCAAAGGCACGCTAAAAATCAGCGCACCGATCGATTTTGGCGGACTTTATATGGTGCCTGTCATCGATGCCTACCAGCGCGCTTATCCCGGCGTCAGGGTATTGATGACCTTACATAACAGCCCGGTTAATTTGAGCGAAGGCCATTTCGACTTGTCTATTCTGGTGACCGATACGCTTGATTTGGGCGTGGTTGCCCGTAAAATCGCACAAACCCGATTGTGTACCTATGCCTCTCCTGACTATCTTGCCGAATACGGCGAACCGCAAACCATTGATGAGTTAAGCGCGCATCGCTGCCTGCATTATATGGATACCCCGCATAGAGATTATTGGATATTTAATGACGGTGGCGAGGAGGTTAAATTCAGGGCAAACTGGCATTTTGCCTCAAACAATGGCAGGGCCTTGTGCCAAGCGGCCGCTTTGGGCATGGGCATAACCCAGGCACCTGAATTATCGGTAATGAATTATCTGGAACAGGGCAAACTGGTAGAAATTTTGCCGGATTTTCGCATTCCGTCGCTGAAAATTTACGCCACCTATCTGCAAAGGCGCTTTCTACCGGCTAAATTGGCAACGTTTGTGGATTTTTTAATTAAATACTTTGCAGAAAACAATAAACTCCTGAAAATAACCTGAGCTTCATCTTAAGGCATACGACATGGCAAGACGAAACAAACACAGTCTGGAAGAAATCAGGGAAATGGTGCTGGATACGGCGGAAAACATCATCATCAATGAAGGTTGTTCGGCGCTGACTGCGCGCAGGATTGCCATGGAAATCGGCTATACGGTCGGCAGCATTTATATGGTATTTGCGAATATGGCCGATTTGCTCATGCATATCAATGCAAGCACTGTCGATGACCTTACCAAGCAAATGCGCCAAGTGCCCCATTGTACCCCTGACCAATATATTGCGGATTTGGCCAAGACTTACGTCGCGTTTGCCAGTCAAAACTTTAACCGGTGGAGCCTGATTTTTGTTCGAAATGCCGAGCTCCCTGAATGGTATCAAGAAAAGATCACGCAGATGTTTAACTTGGTAGAGACGCAGTTTAGCCAACTGGCACCGGACTGTTCAACGCAACAAGGCAAGCAAGCCGCCCACGCGCTATGGAGCGGTGTCCACGGGATCTGTAGCTTATCCTTGACCCGCGAACTCGAGCCAGCGGCGATTAAAAATATTGAGGACGCGGTTGTCTTGTTGGTGAGAAGCTTTATAGGTGGCTGGATAACCGGCCCTTTGCGCACTTCGGGACATGCGGTTGCAGCGTTTCTTGATGACTAATCAGACGTCCGCAGTCACTTCTACGCAATAGTTCCGCAAACTCTTCCGCAGGTATGGGGGCGCTCTTAATATAGCCCTGATACATGTCGCAGCCTTTTTCCTGCAAAAATGCCAGTTGCTCCGGCGTTTCCACGCCTTCGGCCAAAACTTTAAAGCCCAAAATATGCCCCATCGCGATAATCGTGGATGCAATCTCCATGTCATCTTGCAGATGCGGAATGTCGTCGATAAAGCTCTTGTCTATTTTTAACAGATCCAGCGGAAAGTGTTTAAGGTAAGCAAGCGATGAATAACCGGTGCCAAAGTCGTCAATAGCCAACCGAATCCCTTGATCTCGCAGACATTTGAGAATCTCTGTCGCGTTAACCTGATTTTCCATCAATCCGCTTTCGGTTATTTCCAGTTCCAGTCGGTTGGCAGGAAAACCGGTGTCGTTCAGCACACTGGCGACCAAGTCGCAAATGCTGCTGCGACGAAACTGGTGCGGAGACACATTGACCGCCAGATTTAGCGGCGGCAACCCCGCATCCAACCACTGCCGACCTTGCCGGCAGGTTTCCCGCAATACCCACTCGCCAATCGCGAGAATCAGGCCGGTTTCTTCGGCAATAGGAATAAAGCGGATGGGCGGAATCAGCCCCTCGACCGGATCCAACCAACGCACTAATGCTTCGGCGCCAACGATACGGCCGCTGGCAATATCCATCTGCGGCTGATAAAAAACGCATAGATCCTGCTGCTCAATCGCTTTCCGCAAGCGCGATTCCAGCGCCATTCGCTCACGAGCCGCAATCGTCAAGTCTTCCGAAAAATAGGCAAAGCAGCTGCGCCCGGCATCTTTAGCTTGATACAGCGCCGTATCGGCATGATCCATCAGTAACTCGGGATTGTCGCCGTGCTGCGGATACAAACTAATACCAATGCTGGCGCTGATTTGTATGTCCTCGCCCTGATCCACACAAAAAGGCTTGCTTAAGTCGGCGATGATATCTTCAGCCACACGTGCAGCATCTTCAGGATGTGCGATATCTTCCAGCAACACAATGAACTCGTCGCCTCCTAAACGGGCCACCATGTCGACTTCGCGCAGTCGGTTAGTGATTCTTTTAGCGACTTGTTGCAATAACTCGTCGCCCGCCAAATGCCCCAGGCTGTCGTTCACCGATTTAAAACGGTCAAGGTCGAGCATCAGCAATGCCAGCTGTTTGCCTTCGCGCCGTTCCACGTCAATGCCGTGTTTCAACCGTTCATGCAACAGCCGGCGATTGGGCAATTGGGTGAGCGGATCATAGAAAGCCAGCTGTTTGATCTGCTCCTCGGCAGCCTTACGCTCTGTAATGTCGATATGAGTGCCGACATAATGGGTAATCGCACCATCATCCCCTCTAACGACAGAGATAATTAGCCATTTGGGATAAATTTCGCCATTCTTGCGCCGATCCCAAATTTCTCCCTGCCATGTACCGGTGCGCTCAATAGTTTCCCACATAGTTTTATAAAAGGCCTCGCCATGACGCCCGGATTTAAGTAAATTTATTCTTTGGCCGACGGCCTCTTCTCTTGTGTAGCCGGTCGATCTAGTAAAAGCTTGGTTGACTTGCAGGATAATGTTGCTTGCATCGGTAATAACCATGGGTTCATTCGACTCGAAGGCGATAGCGGCAATACGAAGATGTGCATCCGCTTGCTTACGTAAAGTGACGTCTCGCAATGCGCTGGCGAAGAACAAGCCTTGGTCCGTTTGAATTGGGCTGACGCTAATATCCACGTCAAAAAAACTGCCGTCTTTTCGTCGCGCCTGTACCGTTCGCCCGGCTCCCATCGGCCTGGCTACCGGTGCGGTAACATATTTAGCGTGTAGCCCGGGATGCTTTGGGCGAAAACTCTCCGGCACCAAAACTTCAATCGACTGACCGATCAGCTCTCCGAGCTTGTAGCCCAGCAGTAGCTCGGCCTGGCGATTGACCTGTCTGATAATGCCCTGCTTGTCGCTAATTAACATCGCATCCGGCGTGGCATTGAAGATAGCGCGTTGATATCCTTCGCTGGCCGTCAGCGTCTGTTCGGCTCGTCTACGTGCGACGAAATGGGTAGCTAGCGTCGTACCTGTCACGGACAGTATCATCATAAAGAACCAATAACTGGTCAAATAAGTTTTGGCAATATCATCTGCGAAAAAGCCGGTTCCCTGCTGCGCGCCTAGAAATCCTTGAATCGCTGTCATGATAAGGATCAGGACTAACGCATGAGGCCCCAAACGCACTGCCGCCCAAGTCATAAACAGGAACATCCAGTAGGCCTTGGCGATACTGTCGGCTTCTTCGTGCAGCCATCCGCTAAAAATTATTTGTCCGGCCAGAAAGGCCAACCCCACTAGCAAAATGAGCTCAGCCAACCGGTTCGGCCTGAGCCAATCGTCGGGAGCCCGCCGCCAAACCAGAATCATCGGCGTAATTAAGGCAATACCCAGCGTGTCCCCCCGCCACCAATACGCCATGTGTTGGAACAATGTTTCTTCGGGCAGGAATCCGGAAAAAACCAATGCGGAGGTTCCAAGCAACGCGGTCACAACACTGGCAATGCTGCCGGCTACAAGCAATTGTAAATAGGCGCGGGGCGATAAGGAGGGTTGCTTGAAAATCTCACAACGCTTCAGCAGCAAGCTTCCTGACAGGGCCTCCAGAGTATTGCTCATGGCGATAGCTACGGCCAGCCAAAAGGAATTTAAAGTGATTACGTTGACTACGAAAGCCCCAAGAAATATTGCGCCGGCATACCTGTTCCCACCTAACAATAAAACCGACAACGCCAGCCCTGCCGGCAACCAAATGATGCTGATGACACCGTTGCCTGAACAACAGTCGAGAATAGTCAAACCCAGCAACGCATAAAGTGCGGCTACGCCGAGCTGCTTTAGTAGCGCTGCAAATTGATGGACATTTATCATTATTATTTTCCCTTACTACGATTCTTAGCGGGTTGTACTCCTTAGGCGACCCGGCATTGAGCTCCAATATATTGAGTTAGTGATAAGCTATCCATAAACATTGTTAATCGCGCAGTAGCTCGTCAAGCAAACAGCTTTGGTTGGATAACTCGGACCAGCCTGCTAAAAATCCACTTCTGTTAACAGCGTTGTTATTTTTCGGTCCGGATCTGTGATAATCCATAGTTTTTCATTTTTAATGTTATAAACCGACATTATTCTTTCCACCGATTCAGGCAGCAACGCAAACGTATTCTGACGCCAATCCACCTCTGACACATCCCCGTAATCACCTCTTTCATGCCTATCCAACAAATCGCCAATAGCCACCTTATAGTTGGCTATAATCGAAATGGCCGATGGGGTCATGGTGATTTTTCCGAGTTCAAATAGCTTCATTTTTATACGTTCCTTATTATGATTCTGGTTTAACACTTACTTATCATTAGCCGTTGTTGTCTTTCCTGATTATCCGGCTGATACAAATACTTTGAAAACAGCTCAGAGCCCATGCAAGCTCAGCTTAAGCATTTCGATAAAAGGTCTATTTTTTCCGACAACTAAAGTGCACAAAGTATAACTGTATACTGCCAATAGCATAGCAAGATTTAAAAAAGACTCACAAAATCGGATGTTTTTTTATTCGAATTTCTGTAACCCGGCATTGGCAATAAGACTAACATATCGTCTCTATCGAGCCGTGGTAAAAAGTTGAAGTTACAACACGACCTTCCATCCAGAGTCGTGGAGCTGATACACTTCAATGCTGAAAATAATATTCTCCTTATCATAGTGGAGGGTGATAACACTAGCGATTGTGACAGGCTTCGGATATGAACAGCTATCAAAACAAACCATTTACTGACCAAGATAATCGACTAATCGGCCATGCCAGCCGCAAGGAATTGCTGGCCTGGGCTTTATATGATTTTGCCAACTCCGGTTATACCACCGTAGTACTAACTACTATATTCAGCGCCTATTTCGTCGGCGTGGTCGCCGGTGCCGCGCAAGGCGTCGCTCCCGGCTTATCAACCCTGCTTTGGTCTTTGGCTATCGGCATGGCTAATTTTATAGTCATGATCGGCGGACCGCTAATAGGCGCCATTGCCGATCACCGGGCTTGCAAGAAATTTTTTCTGCTGATTTCCTCCGTGGGTTGCATGTTATCAACGGCCTTGCTGGCATTGGTCGGGCCCGGCGATATAGGGCTGGGGATGATGCTGGTTACCCTATCAGCCGTCATGTTCGCCTTCGGCGAAAACCTGATTGCCGCGTTTCTGCCGGAGATTGTGCCGGAGAAGAATATGGGCAAAATGTCCGGTTATGGCTGGAGTTTAGGCTATTTGGGCGGCTTGCTGACACTAGGGATTTGTCTGGCCTACATTACTTGGGCCAAGCAGCAAGGGCTGCCGGAAACTCATTTTGTTCCTATTACGTTATTGATCACCGCCGCCATCTTTGCATTGACAGCCGCCCCTACCTTTCTTTGGCTACATGAACGGGCAATGCCCGTTGCGCTTCCCCAAGACCTATCAAATCTACAGATAAGTTATGCCCGGCTGGCGCGTACATTTAAAGAAGCGACTCGCTTTCGCGACTTGCTCTGGTTTTTAATAACACTCGGTGTCTACCAGTCAGGGGTTAGCACCGTGGTGGTTCTGTCCGCTGTTTATGCGCGGGAAGTCATGGGCTTTGATACCCAATCATTGATTATGCTGATTATGGTCGTTAATGTGACTGCCGCCGTCGGGGCTTTGATTTGCGGACATTTACAAGACCGCATCGGATCGGTTCCTACGCTGGCCATTACACTGCTTATCTGGATTGTTGCGGTAATGGTGGCGTTAGTTGCCGATCAGCCCGCGCATATGTGGATAGCCGGAAATATTATCGGTCTGGCGATGGGCGCAAGCCAGTCTGTCGGGCGCGCTTTGGTCAGTAAATTTTCACCGACTGAGCGGGCGGGAGAATTTTTAGGCCTATGGGGATTGGTCAATCGCTTATCGGCCATAGTAGGCCCGTTGAGCTACGGCCTGATAAATTACTGGAGCCATGGCAATCACCGGATGTCGTTGCTGTCGACATTGACGTTCTTCATCGTCGGCCTGGTCTTGCTGCTCAAAGTCAACGAGAGCCGAGGTAAAGCCGCCGCAACCAGCTCCGGCGTAATACTGAATAAAGCGGGTTAATTCAGGAAAAACCACTTCATCCGCAAAAACCAATTTTAGATTCGGCCGAGCTTCCCGGCCTGATTATTGGGCAAATGCAGCGATACCAGAAAAGTAGCCAGAAAAACCAGCATACCCAAACTCAGCATCGCTAAAACAGGATCAACATTTTGCGATGCGGCATAGGTATAGCTACCCACTGCTGCCAGCATGGTCAGATTCTGAAAAAAACCCTGCAAAGCAACGGCACTGCCGCTACCGATGCTCTGTTGCCCCAGTTCCTGCAAAGCCGCATTAACGGGAACGATAAACATGCCGCCCATGGCTCCGGTAAAAAACAGCGCAAACCGGGCCGGCCAAATGCTGTCTGTCAGACTCAGCCCGAAAATAAATAAAGCCATTAAATAAGCGGGGATTCTCGCGCGGCGTAAGTGCTCCAGCGGAATCAAACCCGGCACCAATGCGGATCCGGCTATGATGCCGATCGCGATAAATAATGTCAGCTCAGCAATTTCGGATGCATTTTTTGACAATAAAATCAGCGGCGCCCAAGCAACGATAATCACTCTTAATGTTGCAGCTGCGGCCCAGAATAAAGAGCCGCCAAGAATAACGAAGCGTGATCGCGGCGTAGAAAAGAACAGCTTTATTTCCCGCCAAAACATCAGCACTTTTGAGCCGGTAGCCGTCTCTTTAGCAACGCCTACCGGCAAAAATAAAGTGGTCAATGCGGAGATGATAAAAATGGCGATAGTCCCGGTTAACGCCCAGACTATCGAATAATCGGCCACTTTCGCGCCTATCACCATGCCCAGCAAAATAGCCAGAATAGTGGAGCCTTCAATCCAGCTGTTCGCTTTAACCAGCATTTCGTGCCCTGCCAGTTCCGGCAAAATGCCGTATTTTGCCGGGCTGTAAATGGCCGCGCCCACGCCGACCACACAGTAAGCAAGCAACGGCTCGACTTTGCACAGCAATAATGCCGCGCCCAACGCTTTGATCAAATTGCCGATAATTAACACCCGGGCTTTGGGATGATTATCGGAAAACCCGCCCACCCACGGAGCCAGTATCACGAAAGCAACCAAAAACGCGCTCTGCAAGGCCGGAACATACCAGCTTGCCAGCTGCGTAGACTGCATCACCATCGCAATCACCGTAAACAAAATAGCGTTATCGGCAAATGCGGATAAGAACTGAGCGATCAGTAATGGATAGATTTGTTTGTTCATTGTAATGGGATTGAAGTAGGCGGATTTAGTGTTCAATCTTTATTTCTTCTTTTTATCTCTGTAGAAGAGTTTGGAGGCATTCGTTCCTTTCATAGCCACTTTCTTCATTTCGAACAAAGCTGTTGTTTCTATAAGGGTTGATAGTTTGGCATAACCAAAATTTCTGGAATCAAAATCAGGATGCTGTCTTTTGATTAATGAACCGCAAACACCCAACTCAGCCCAGCCTTCTTCATTACTGCACTCATTGACAGCATTACGCAAGATATTTATCAGTTTGGAATTTTGACAAAGCTGTTGTCGAGATAGCTGACTTTGTTTTTCGGTTGCTTGTTTAGAATCCTCTCTTTTTAGAGAATCAATGTTATCTGAATCCGTATCTAATGTTTTCAATACATCTATATAAATAAAGTCGTCACAAGCATTTCGAAAGGCAATAGGAGTTTTTCGTTCACCGACTCCATATACATGAACATGCGATTCCTTTAGTCGTGTTGCAAGCTTTGTAAAATCACTATCACTTGAAATCAATGCAAAGGCGTTAAATTTCTCTGAATAAAGTAAATCCATCGCGTCAATAATCATTGCCGCATCAGATGAGTTTTTTCCTGATGTGTAAGCAAATTGTTGGACAGGTTGAATTGCCAATTCATTCATCGGAGTTTTCCAGTTTTTTAGCAGCGGACTGCTCCAATCGCCATAAGCTCTTTTCACAATAATGTAACCGTACTTAGACAGTTCAGTAATTATGGCTAGCAAAGAGCTTTGCTGGGTATTTTCCGCATCAATAAGAACTGCAATCTTTTTCTCTGGATGAATCACTTACAAATCCTTGTATCGAATACTTTAAGAGACTTTGCCGGCTGCCATTTCTGTTACAGCCATGTAATTGGTTTTACCGGACGCCATCACCGGTATCGCATCAACAATCAAAATCTTCTTGGGCAGCAGGATTTGCGCCACGCCTTTAGATGCCGCGGCCAAGTCATTAATAGTGGCCTGCTTTTGGGTAGTAACCAAAACAACCTGCTCGCCTTTTTTGGGATCCGGCAGACTGATGACAGCGTGATGCGCATCCGGCCAGGCATTGGTCGCCAACTGCTCTACGGCGGTTAGGGAGACCATCTCACCGCTGACTTTGGCAAATCGTTTGCTGCGGCCGCGTATGCTGAGAAAGCCTTCATTATCGACATGCACAATATCGCCGGTATCATGCCAGCCTTCGCCGTAAATCGATTTGGGCGGCACCAGTTTGCCCGGGTTCTCTGGCAGCAAGTACCCCTGCATGATATTGGGCCCCGCTAAATGAAGCCTGCCTGCATCTTCGATACCTTCAACCGGCTCCAATTTGTATTCCATTGACGGCATAAAACGCCCCACAGTACCGGCTTTATAGTCTATCGGCGTATTCACAGAGACAATAGGTGTCGTTTCGGTGACACCGTAACCTTCCAGGATGCGTATGCCGAATTTATCCATCCAAAGCTGGCGGGTGGTTTCCTGTAACTTTTCGGCACCGGCAACGACATAACGCATATTGAAAAAATCATAAGCGTGGGCTTTTTTAGCATAACCGGCTAAAAAGGTATTGGTGCCGAACATAATGGTAGCGCTGATTTCATAAGCGATTTCAGGAATCACCGCAAAATGCAGAGGGGTTGGATAGAAAAACGTGGTCATGCCATGCAGTATCGGCAGCATCGTGCCGACGGTAAAACCGAACGAATGGAACATCGGCAAAAAGTTGAGCACCACATCGCGCGCATTAAAATTGATCCGTGCTTCCAATTGTTTAAGATTGGATAAGATATTGGCATGGGACAACACAACCCCTTTGGGCATGCCTTCAGAACCGGAAGTAAATAAAACTACTGCCGGGCTGTCAGGACTGTATTGGGTGTGTTTGTACCAGATATTGGCAGTTTTGCATTGCACTAAGGCCTGAAATTTATCCCATGCCGACAAACTTCCGGCTAAATCTTCCAGATAGACCAGTTGCACCTGCTCGCCCAAGTGCTCGGCATCCTCGTGTAACTTAGCCATTTCTATAAAACGACGGGATGTCAAAACGGTTTTGACTTGCGCTGTATTACAAGCGGAAACCATTCCGGCCGATCCGGTTGAAAAATTCAGCATGGTCGGCACCCGGCCATAAAGCTGCAAGCCCAGAATAACCGCCAGGGTTTTGGTCGAATTGGGCAAGAAAACCCCGACATTTTCCCGCTCGGCTGTCCTCTTCTTTAAAACATTGCCGATAATGATCGAGCGGGTGATTAAATCGTCATAAGATAACGGCTTGCGCTCCAGATCGTTGGCAACCCTATGTTTACCGCCATGTATTTTGCGGGATTCCAGCAGGCTGGCGAAAATGGTTTGCCGGTAATGACTGGTCGCAAACATCATCTCGGTCATAATGTCGGCCAAGACATGTCCGCTGTATTTACGGCGGTTCTTGCCTGTTAACCCTTCAGGATGCGTAACAAAGGTATGGGGCAAAATCTGAATCGTGATTTTGGGAAATAAACGTAAGCGTACGATATTGCGTAATCTGGAAAAATGCGTGTATTCCGCTCCGTCAATGCGTACCGGCAATATCGCCGCTTCGGATTTATCAGCAACCATGCCGGTGCCGTCGTAGATTTTCATCAACGATCCCGTAACGGTAATGCGGCCTTCGGGAAAAATAACGGTGTGCGTATCTTGCTGCAAATGATGAATCAAATCCTTCAGTGACAAAGGATGGGTCGGATCCATTGGAAAAACGCGGGATAACCTTAAAAAAGGCTTTAGCCACCAGCGCTCGGAAATCTGGGTATTGATCGCAAAAGTGATGTTATCGGGCAAGAATACGCCCAGCAGTAACGGATCCAGAAACGACGTGTGATTGGATATAATCAGGACACGTTTTCCGGCTTTTTTATAGTTGTCCAGCCCTTTGACTTCAACCTTGTAAATCAAGGTCAACAACCAGCGTAAAATTTTTTTCAGCATTAAATTCCCTCCTTAAGTCATTTTAGCAGATGTTTCTTATGCATGTGCTTACCGCTCGGCTATAAACGAATATTTCAATTTCGGGATTTTACCGGACGTGGCTTGCATCCAATTTTTCAAAAGATTCAGGTTATACCGCTTTGTTTTGAGCATTATATTTGCCGGTTATTACAGCATGTCTCATAGGTTGGGAAAAAATCGCCAGACGGCGTTATAATGATTTTTTAAAAATCCCCAAGCTGTTGCAAACCAAAGTCGTCAGCCAATGAAAATACTTAATATTCATTTCAAAAATATCAACTCATTGGAAGGAGAGAGCCGGATCGATTTTGAACAATCGCCTTTTTCAGATACCGGGGTTTTTGCCATTACCGGCCCTAACGGATCGGGAAAATCCAGTATTTTGGATGCTGTGACACTCGGCCTGTATGGCGAGACTTTCCGTTTTGATCGCCCCGCCGGACATGTGATGACCAAACACACAGCCGAGTGCTTTGCGGAAATTGAATTTGCGCTGGACAAGGTGAAATATAGGTCCAGCTGGCATGCCCAACGGCGTGATGCGGATCCTGATAGCGAATTAATGCCGCCTGAAATGAAATTGACCCGTTTGAGTGACGACGAGGTACTGGCGACCACACCCCAACAAGTCTGCGCACGCATTACTGAAATCACCGGGATGAATTTTCGTAATTTCACCCGCTCCATCTTGCTGGCACAGGGCGATTTTGCCGCATTCCTGAACGCGCTGGACAGTGAGCGCATGGATATTCTGGAAAAAATCATCAGCACCGACATTTACGCGGACTATAAAAGCGAAGTTGATAAAAGAGCCGCCGACGCGCAGCAACGCTTGGATTATTTAAACCAGGATTTATCGGTCATTCCGATCATCGAACCGGAAAAGCTGGAAGCCTATGAACATGATCTGATCGATTTTACTGAGCAAACGACTGAATTGAGGGAGGAGCAAAGCAATCTGAGACAGCAATTAGACTCATTGCAAGAGGTGCTGATTCTGCAAAATCGCATTGCCGACCAAGAAAAAGATCTGCAAAAAATCAAAATGCTGTCAGAAAACGAGCAGCAAAAACTGGATCAACTGATTACGGGCCAGGATGCGCTGCTGTTTAAAAATGATGTGCAGGCGATTCAGGAGAAAAAGCACGAAATCCATCAACACAAAGAAACACTGGCAGACTTCCGTGCCGAACTTAAGCAGATACAAGACCATATCGGAGTAGATAAGACGGTCCCGGAAGAACTATCGCATAAATCGGCTGCGGAACAAGGACAGACCCTATCCGAGCTTAAAGCCCAGATAGGCCAGCTTACTGCTCAGCGGCAATCGGAATCGGACTTATGGCAATCTTTAGATACGCAGATTGCTGATAAAACATCCAATCTTGCCAATGTATCGAAATGGCTGGAAGAGCATGTCGCCGATGAATCTTTGCTGGCAAGTTTTCCCGAAACAGGCCGATTAAAGAAACTCCGGGCTGAGCTGGTAGAACTGAAGGAAAAACAAAAAACATTCACCAAATGGTCTAAAAATACTGCGGCATCGCTGAAAAACAACGAATCGGCCATTGCGCAGGAAAACAAAAGAATTGCCGAATTAAAACATAAATTACCACTGGCTAAAAAAGCGCTGGAAGAGCTGGCGCAGGGCAGAAATCTAGCTGAACTTGAAGAGTTTCGGCAAGAGCAGCAAGAGCGGGTTAATGACTTTCGATCGCTCTACAACTTGGCTGTCACTTACCAAAAACTGAACAGAGACGGTTTTGGTTTTTTACGCATCTTTGGTCGCAAAGAGCAACCGAACCATGATATTGAGGTGCTGGAGTCTGAACTTGCTGCGTTAAAACAAGAAATAAGCCGTGAAGACAATATTAAGCTCACGCTGGAAATGGCTGTCTTCCGGGAAACATTGCTGCGTAAAATGGCTCCGGATCGGCAGCATCTTGTCGACGGCGAGCCTTGTTTTTTATGCGGCTCCACCAAACATCCCTATGTCCAGCAGCCACCGAGAGTAGCCAATTCCCAGCAGGCATTAACCGATCAAAATGCCAAAATAAAGGCCTTGACGACAGCGGCAGGCAAGCTGGAACAGCAGCTTAAAACGACACGAAAACAGTCCGAAAAAAACCAAGCCACCCAGACAGAGCAGACCAAGGTCAAGTCTCAATGGCAAACCTTGTGCAACCGGTTGAACACGGCCAGCGAAGACCTGAGAATCGATAAATTACGTTTGCTGCGGCACCGGCTAAGCGCCGAAATCAGCGAATTAAAAACCATTACCGACGTAATTGCCGATTATCGAAAAAAACAAACCGGTATCGAACAGTTGGAAGCCCTAATCGCCAAGAGCGAAGCCACTGTCGAACGCTTGCAGCAAAATGCTCGACAACTGGATGCCGAATGGCGGGAGCGTCCTAAGGAAGAGATCGATTACGATGCCGCATTGGCTGCCTGTCAACAGGACGAGCAACAACTGGCCGACAAAGTCGTTGCGCAATTAGCCTTACTGGGCGAAAAAATGCCGGCTAAAGGCAAAGAAGATGCCTTGTTTGACCGGCTGAATGCGCGTCGCCAGGATTATCAAAGCTATGTTTTCCGCCAAAAAAGCTTAACCGAAGAGCTGGAAGCACTGAAAGTAAAAACGGGGCATTGCCAGGTTGAAATAACTACATGTGACGAGAAACTTGCGCGTTACAACCGGCAATTACAAAGCGAAGAAATCGTCGGTCTGCATTTGGCGTTGATTGAAAAACAAAAACTGATTGCCGACAAGGAACAGCTGATTAGCAGACAGGAAGCCGAACTCGAGGTATTGAAGCAGGCATTACAGGACAGGATACAAGGGACACAATTTACCAGCCTGCATGAGCTGACTGAAATGCTGGAGCTGCTGCAACACCAGCCGGAACTGGAGCGGCGATTGGCAGAACTGGAACAGGAAATTGATGCTAAAACCATTGAGCTGGAAAAGAGCCGGGGCGAACTGGAGGCAGACAATATAATTGTTGCGACTGAATCAAGTCCGGAACAACTCGCCGCCCAGCTAAAAAGTGTAAGCGAAAAACTGGCGATAGCCGATCTGGAAGTACAACGTCTGAAACGGCTGTTGGACGAACAAAAACAATTTAAACAGAAGGCCGATGCGATTCTGGTTCAATTGCAGGATCAGCAGGAAATTGTCCGCCTGTGTAACGCGGAAGCTGCTCAAATAGCTGCGGAAAGCGGCATGGCTTTCCGTCGCCGGGTTCAACAGCGGCTAGCTGATCGGCTGTTGTCCCAAACCAACGCCGTGCTGGAAAAAATCAGCGGCCGTTATTATCTGCGACAAAGGCCCAGTGAGCAGGGCTTGGCATTGGAAATTGAAGATACTTATCAAGACAATGTGCGTCGACTACCTAAGACATTGTCCGGCGGTGAGAGTTTTGTAGTGAGTTTGGCACTGGCGCTAGGACTCTCGGAACTGGCCAATAGCGGCAAGTCCGTGGACTCGCTATTTCTCGATGAAGGCTTTGGCAACCTGGATTCCGAAACGCTTTATACCGTTATCAGCACTCTTGAAAGCCTGCATACCCATGGCAAAACCGTCGGCGTTATTTCCCATGTCGAAGGCGTACAAAAACGCTTTAAAGCCCAGCTGCAGGTGGTCAAAAAACCTAACGGCTTGGGAATGTTGAAGCAGGCGTCGTAAACCGGGCAGGAACGCATAGAAGCACCATTATGATGCCGACGAATTCTCTGTAAATGGGGCGCGGTACGCACTCTACGGAAATTAATTTTAAATAAATGGCCGTTAAAAGCCCCTGTTGCCAGGAAACAGGAAAATTTTGTTGTGTATACTTCAGCCAGATTTAACAAAAGGAAAACCGAACTATGGCGGCAATTATGTTTGATACGTTGAAATATGCAAATAGGCTAAAAGCAGCTGGAGCCGAGGCTGAAGCGCCAGCCTAAGTTTTTGAACTGAATTTGAACGAAGTTGCTACGCGTGACAACCTAAAACACATGGAAGAACGGTTAAAGGAACGACTGGAAGCGCGCCTGCTTGAACTTGAACAACGCATGGTTATCAAATTAGGCGGGTTAATGGTTGTTGCAATAGGAGCAGTTGCTACGTTAGTAAAGATTTTATAGCTATAAGAAGACTAAACCTTTAAGGCAAATAAACACTCCATTTCATGCCACCCAGTGTCTCGCTCTTTTTGCCCTCCAACAGTCCGTCCAGCAAGCCGATTAACTCGTAAACAACAGCCATGCCGATACCGTGCCCATGAATATTTTCATCGGCGCGAACGCCTCTTTTTAAAATCTCGGCCAATTTCCCGGCAGGAATTCCAGGTCCGTCGTCTTCAATCTCCAGTAAAACCGCAAAATTGCGCCTGCCTTTGGACTGGTTCAAAGAAACGGTGACTTTGACCGTGCTCCGACACCACTTGCAGGCGTTATCCATCAGGTTTCCGGCTATTTCGTACAAGTCGCCTTCGTCGCAATAAACCAGGCTTTGATCAGCCACAACCATATCGAAAACTATATTTCTATCGATATACACTTTACCCAGCGATGCGCTGATTTTCTCTATAACCGCCGACAAATCCACCGCTCCGGCGGTTTTGTGCTCGCCTTTAGCAGCGGCGCGCTGTAATTGATACTCGACGATTTCATCCATGCGTGAAATCTGTTCTTTTACCGTGTCCTTATTAACGCTGAAAGATTCGGCGCAGCCGCGCAGTATCGACAGCGGAGTTTTCAAGCTGTGCGCCAGATCCGCCAAGGCATTACGGTAACGCTCCAGATGCGCCCGTTCACTGTTTATGAAAGCGTTAAGATTGCCAGCCAGACCTTCCAGCTCTGTTGCATAGTCCCCATCCAAATGAGTTTTACGGCCTTTTTCAATTGCTTCAAGATCTTTTACGATAATCCGTAAAGGTTTTATGCCCCAACGCAACAAAATCAGCTGAATCACTATCAACACCACGCCTAGAGCCAGTAACCAGACTCTTAAGGTTTTCCTGAACTGCTCCACCTGACTGCTGACGAACTGGGCATCTTCAGTCACAGTAAAGATATATTCGCGTTCGACGCCCACTACATTTTTCCAAATGACCGCGTAATGCAGCGCGTAACGTCCGTGCTCAGCCATTAAAAACGCAGAATTACCCGCGCTTAACTCCGGTGGAGGCGTTACATTAAGTCCTATGGCCGATGGCGAACGCCAGACAGGATTTTTTTTGGTCGAATGAATAAAGCCGTAAAGACCGGAACCCGGCGTTGCGAATCGGGGCTCGGGCAAACCACTCGGCATGCTTAGGTCGCCGGAATTTTTTAGTTCTGCGGCGGATAGCAGCGAGTACACATGAACTTGCAGCTTTTCCTTTAAGGCTTGTTCGGCGCTTTCTCGGAAGCCCTGCTCAAGCACCACCGAAGCCAGCGCGAAAAATGCTGCAAGCACCAGTCCGGCCGAAAGCAGCAACCGGACGCTTAATGATTTAACTTGCATTCAAGACCTGTAGGAAGAGTCTGGGAGTCATAAGTTTCTTAACAAATGCTCAGAAAGAGATTTGCTTTTCATCAATAAGAAACACTATTTGAGGATCGGATCAATCGGATTTGGCAGAAATCAGGTAACCCCGGCCACGCAAAGTTTCAATAGGCTTGCGCGTACCGTCGGGATCGAGTTTTTTTCTTAATCGACCGATAAAGACCTCCAGAACGTTACTGTCCCGGTCGAAGTCTTCATCATAAATATGCGCGGTCAAAACGGACTTTGATACCACCTCGCCTTTTCGAAACATCAGGTATTCCAGCACCTTGTATTCGTAAGCCGTTAGTTCCTGTTTGACGCCGGACACGGTAACTTCCTGAGCCACAGTATCCAGTTCAATGTTGTCATGGGTTAATACCGGATGAGCCACTCCGGCCGAACGTCTTATCAAGGCGTTAATTCTGGCCTGCAACTCTTCATAATGAAAAGGCTTAACCAGATAATCATCCGCCCCCGCTTCCAGACCCTCCACTTTTTCCTGCCAACGGCTGCGGGCGGTTAAAATTAAAATAGGAACTGTCACCTTGTCTTTGCGCAGGCGCTTGATCAATTCGATGCCGGAAAAATCCGGCAAGCCAATATCGATCACGGCCGCATCAATAGGATATTCCTTGCCCATGTAATAGCCGTCTTGACCGGTATGTGCGGTATCGACGGCAAAACCTTTATCGGCAAAGAACTGCTGAATTTGTTCGCAGAGTTTTACTTCATCTTCTACAACTAGAATGCGCATGTTTTTATCTGTTTATGCGTGAGGTTAATTGACTAACTGGCCTGTTTCCGCATCAATTTTGAAATATTGGATACGCCCATCAGGCGTCAGCACTTTGATTACATGTACCGCTTTGCCGTCAATGTCTACTGTTTCCGCACCCAGCACTTTGTTATAGGTGCCTTCGATTATTTGTTTCGTCGCCTCGTCCAAACTGATATATGCCGGCTGGTTGTTGTCTGCAAAACAGCTAGTGGAAAACAACAAGGCAACGATAACTACTCTAATCAAATTTCTCATGGACAATCCAGAGCCTGGGGCAATTAACTAATTTTTTAACTTTCCACTTACCGCAAAGTTTATGCTCCCGTCCTTGGGATCTTGCTTCCTGCCTCCATTCAAGCTTTTTCAGTAACTAACGGAAATTCATCTTTCCAATCTGTCGAGCGACAAAAATTCTAATCCATACCCCTGAATCAACGCTGAACTTTTAGCGTAACGACACGCCCTGAACCAAGCTACCGATGGCTTGCCCGAAAGAGGCCCCTAACTTGCCTGCGATTTTATCGAGCAGCTGTTCCTGCCGACTGAAATCAACCAGGGTTTCTGCGCCAATCAATTCCTTGGCAACGTAATCCTGATTGCCGACGCCGTCAACGATACCCAATTTCACGCTTTCTTCGCCTGTCCAAACCAGACCTGAAAACATGTCGGGATCTTCCTTAAGTCTATCGCCGCGGCCGGCTTTAACCGCGCTGATAAATTGCTGATGCACTTGGTCCAACAAACCTTGTACATAATGCGCTTCCTCTTTTTTGGATGGCGAAAAAGGATCAAGCATGGCTTTATGCTCGCCTGCCGTAAATAGCCGCCGCTCTACGCCCAGCTTTTGCATGCCGTCCACAAAACCAAAGCCATCCATCAATACGCCGATAGAACCCACCAGACTGGAAGGATTGACAAAAATTTTGTCGCTGGCCGAAACAATAAAATAACAACCCGATGCGCAAATATCGCTGACCACGGCATAAACCGGCAAGTTCGGGTGTTCTTTTTTAATTTTCTTGATTTCCTCATACACATAAGACGACTGCACTGGACTGCCGCCAGGCGAATTGGCATGCAGGATAATACCTTTGGTGTGCTTGTCTTTGACTGCATTTCTCAAACTCTCGATAATGCTGTCGGCGTTGGCATCTTTACCTTCGGCAATCATGCCGACCACATCGATAACAGCGGTGTGGTCCTTACTGTCAGCGCCAATATTCTGGCTAAGCTTTGGATACATCGCCAAGCCGAGCACGACGACCAAATACGCAAACATCAGGCCCTTAAAAAAAACACTCCAACGCCTTGCCCTGGTTTGCTCGGTGACGGCCGCCAGAGCCAACTTTTCAATAACCTCGCGTTCCCAACCGGATTGTTGCGTAACTTCTGGTTTGTTCTGATTATCCATACCTTGTTAACCTCTAATAATATTCAATAATTCCGCAGGCTGCTGTAAGCATATCAACGGGCTATATTGCTGCAATATGTCTTCCGGATGAGCTCCGCACGACACCGCTATGGATGATATTTGGGCATTCATCGCCATTTGCAAGTCATGAGTGGAATCTCCTACCATTAAACTACGGTCGTTTGCCGCATTCGTATGCTGCATAATCTGATGCAGCATCAGCGGATCCGGTTTAGACGCGGTTTCATCGGAACAACGGGTGATGCAGAACAACTCTTCGGTACCGGTCGCCTGTAACGCTTCCTGCAAACCCGTCCTGGTTTTGCCGGTAGCAACAGCCAGCCGGTAGCCTGTCTGCTTTAATTCCACCAACATCTCGTAAACGCCGGGAAACAAGTCTTCGCGGCTGAGCTGTCTTGATAAATAAGTTTGCTGATAACAATCCGTTAATTGCGTCAGCGTTTGCTCGTCGACACCGGGAAACAGCTTGGCACAAGCGTTCCTGATACTCAAGCCGATGACGTCTTTCGCAGCCTGGGTTTCCGGAATGCCGCAGCCGCATTGTTTCCCTGCCGTTTGCAGGCAGTGTACGATCCAGTCTATCGAGTCGATCAGGGTGCCGTCCCAATCGAATATGATCAAATCAAACCTGTTCTTCATTTTTTAACAAATCTTCCAATTGTTGTGGCAATGGCGCCAAAATGGTTAGCTGCACGCCGGTAACCGGGTGCTGAAATTTCAATTTTTCCGCATGCAGGAACATGCGCTTATAGCCTCGGGTTTTAAATTTGCGGTTGATTTCATCCAATCCGTAACGTTCGTCGCCGACGATCGGATGCCCAAGACTGGCGGCGTGAACGCGGATTTGATGGGTGCGTCCGGTTTTGGGCGAAGCCTCAACCAACGTCGAATCGCTAAATAGCTTCAAGCGCCGAAACAGCGTCTCGGCCTCTTTGCCGGATTGACTGATCACCACCATGCGCTCGCCGCCTTTGCTGACATTTTTTAACAGGGGGGCATTAACGATCAGTTTTTTCCTGGCCCATTGCCCGGCCAGCAAGGCCAGATAGGTTTTGTGGATGTTATCGTCGCGAAACAGCTCATGCAAAAGTTTCAAAGTACTGCGTTTTTTGGCAATGATCAGGCAGCCGGAAGTATCTTTGTCGAGCCGATGCACCAACTCTAAAAAGCGTGCCTCGGGTCTGAGCAAGCGCAACCCTTCAATAATGCCGGAACTGACGCCGCTGCCGCCATGCACAGCATAACCGGCCGGTTTATTGACGATCAAAAAGCCCTCATCCTCAAACAGAATACCCTGTTGCAACGCCGCTTGCAGACCCTGAGGCACATACGATTCTTCGTCGCGTTCGGCCACTCTGACCGGAGGAATTCTGACAATATCGCCTGTAACCAGACGGTATTTGACATCGACGCGACCTTTATTGACCCTCACCTCACCTTTACGAACGATGCGGTAAATTCGGCTTTTAGGCACGCCCTTCAAGCGGGCAATTAAAAAGTTATCCAATCGTTGATCGCAATTCTCTTCGGTAATTTCTATCAGTTGGACTTTGGGGGTTACGGTTTTTTCTTCACTATTCATAGTGTAAATAATACCAGCATCTGCTTATGATTGATTCTTTAAATTGATGTATAGCAATAAGGTTGCTATATTAAGTAAGTTTTTAATATAAAAAACATGCTTTTGCTCTGCGGTTTTCGTTAACGAAACTGCTTTGGAGCATCTCGATGATGATTAAAACAGCGCTGGACGACCAGGCTGACTCATCATTGTAAGATTTTCGGGTTCATCGTTCGACCCTAGACGAACGATTTATAACTCCTGTTTAAGACGGAATTTACAACTAAGACTGAAAAAGAATATTTATTTGCTTAGGCTCTGCCCGTGCAACTATCCTTGATCTTCTCCTAAAGTGAAGAGCGGGATACCAACGACAACACGCAGAAACGGAACATTAAGGCCGTAAAAACTAAGATATGTAGAAGTGCTCTAGCAGCCCTACACAAACACGATGACCCAAACCAGTCTGTTCAGTAAAATCTGGCCATGGAGCAGGAAACAACAAGGAATATTGAATGAAAAGAATGCTTATCAACGCTACGCAGCCTGAAGAACTGCGAGTCGCTTTGGTAGACGGTCAAAAACTGTACGATTTTGACATAGAAGTACCTTCGAAAGAACAAAAAAAGTCCAACATTTACAAAGGCATAGTAACCCACGTAGAACCCAGTTTAGAAGCAGCCTTTGTCAACTACGGCGCTGAAAAACACGGCTTTTTACCTTTCAAAGAAATCTCTCCGCTCTACCGTCAAACCCAAGATGGCACCGAAACTGAAGGCCGCCGTCCAGCCATAAAAGACCTGATTAAAGAAGGTCAGGAAATCGTTGTTCAGATTGAAAAAGAAGAACGCGGCAATAAAGGCGCAGCTTTAACCACCTATATCAGCCTGGCCGGCACCTATCTGGTGTTGATGCCCAACAATCCTAAAGCGGGCGGCATTTCGCGGCGCATAGAAGGCGAGACCCGCAGCGACCTGCGTGAAGTCATGGCAGCGCTTGAGATCCCTGAAAGCATGGGACTCATTGTTAGAACGGCCGGCTGCGGCAAAAACGTCGAAGAACTGCAATGGGATTTAAATTATTTGTTGCAGCTCTGGGAAGCCATAGAACGTTCCGCCGAAGAACATCCGGCACCGTTCCTGGTCTTTCAGGAAAGCAACGTCATCATTAGGGCTTTGCGTGACCATTTACGCGGCAATATTGACGAGATTTTGATCGACAGCGAAGACTCCTTCAAACTGGTGCAAAACTTCTTGAAGCAAGTCATGCCGCACTTTTTGCCCAAAGCAAAACTGTATCAGGACGCTGTGCCGCTGTTTAACCGTTACCAAATTGAATCCCAAATCGAAGTGGCTTACGGTCGTGAAGTTTCACTGCCGTCTGGCGGTTCGATCGTTATCGATCACACCGAAGCGCTGACCTCTATCGACATCAACTCCGCGCGCGCCACCAAAGGCAGCGACATTGAAGAAACCGCGCTAAACACCAACCTGGAAGCGGCCGATGAAATTGCCCGCCAACTAAGACTGCGTGACTTGGGCGGCCTGTTTGTTATCGACTTCATCGACATGATGTCCAATAAGAACCAGAAAGCCGTTGAAAATCACCTGCGCGACGCGCTTAAAATCGACCGTGCCCGCATTCAAACCAGCCGTATTTCGCGTTTCGGCCTGCTGGAAATGTCCAGGCAAAGAATGCGTCCTTCGTTGGGCGATTCCACTCAGCTGCCCTGCCCGCGCTGCAAAGGCCAAGGCAGCATTCGCAATGTAGAATCGGTCGCACTGTCCGTACTGCGTATTCTTGAAGAAGAAGCGATGAAAAAAGGCACGGAAAAAGTGATTGCTCATTTGCCTATTGAATGCGCGACTTTCCTGTTAAATGAGAAACGCAGCACGATCGAACAAATTGAAAACCGACTGAAGGTCGGTATCGTAATCCTGCCTAGCAAGCATTTGGAAACACCGGCCTACGACATTGAGCGCATCAAGGAAAAAGAAGTCGGCGAGAACGGCAAAGCCAGCTACTTACAGATCAAGGCGGAAGACATCACTATTCCTGAATTTGCCCAACAAGTAAAACCGAGCGCGATAAAACCGGCGGTCAAGGAATTCCTGCATGACTCCCCTGCCCCTGTTCAAAATAAAAGCGAGTCAGCCAGCCTGATCCAGCGCTTCTGGCATAAACTGATAGGCTCCAGCGCAGCGCCAAAAGCAACGGCAACACAACTTCCTGAAAGAACCAGACCAACTGACGAAAGCCAGCCGGGCAAAAGCAGGGACAACAGACAAGGTCAGGGACAAAGCCAGGAAAGAGGACGTGGGCGCGGTCGCGGCCGTGGGCGCGGCCAAAACGGTCATAACGGTCATAACGGTCATAACGGTCATAAAGAGCAAGTTCAATCACTGGAACAAGCACAAGCACCCAAGCCAAAACCCGAACAAAATGCAGAGTCGCCTCGTCAAAACCGTCCACCGCGCGGTCAAGGCAGAAACGTAAAGCGCAATCTCGATACGGCTAATATGCCTGCAACAAAAGCCGAAGACGTAAAAATTGAAGCGGCCGAAGTTGTTGAGGTGATTGCAACTGCACCGGAAGTTTCTTCTCCTACCGTTGCCGGTGAGCGGGAACACCCAAAAAGAAACAATGCCAGAAGAGGACCAAACCGTAGAAGGCCACGTAACCCCAACTACAAAAAACCTGAAACGGAAGGCGATTCAAATGCTTCAAATGAAGCATCCTGGTCAAGCAACGACGAGTCGCGTCCGGCCCCTCGTTCTTATGACGGTGATTTTGCAGAAAGAGCGGAAAGAACCGAGCGCCCGGAGCCTCAGACTAATGCTCACAGCCAAGCTAACAACGGTAATCAGCAATTAGAAGCACCCAAACAAGCTGCTAGCCCTGAGCCGACTCCAGCGCCTAAACCGGCTGAAGCGGCGCCAAGACCAGTTGAAGTGGTAAAACAAGAAACGGAATAACAAGACAAGGATAGGGCAAGGTTGCCTTATCCTCATCAAATTAAAACATTTCACCACGAAGACACGAAGTTCACGAAGAAATTAAAAAATTCGTGTTCTTCGTGTCCTCGATCTTAAATACGTTTACCTGTACTTAACCTCTACGGCCCCGCTTCCCAATAACAACCTCAATCGCGCCACCAGTTCATCGGTAGGATGGACGCGCCATTCATCCCCCAGCTGTAAATCGGCTTTCGCCACCTTTGAAGTATAAGCAATGCCCACCGGACAGCTGCCGCCCTTAAAAGGCTCCAAAACGGCAGCCAACTTCGCGACAAAGCCATCGTTGTCTAGCGCATTCCATACCAACTGGATACTTCTGGCAAAAGCCTCCCTGGCCTGCTCCATGCTGTACAGTTTTTCGACTGTTAAGCGCAACGTGCCTAAATAATCGTCAACACCCACCGCCCCTTCGGCAATCAAAAGGCTGTCGCGAGTGAAAATACTCCGGTATTTTTCGTAAACCTCACCAAAAGCCGCAATTTCAAGCCTCCCGGTTCGATCGTCGATTGTTGCAAAGCCCATGATCTTACCGTTCTTGGTCTGACGGGTACGCACCTCAACGACTAAACCGGCGGTTCGGGCTTCCATCTTACGGCTTTTGGAGCGCTCCACATTCGCCAGCAGCGACTCTATGGTTCCGTTAGTAAATTGCCTTAATTCGGCCTCGTATTGATTAATCGGATGCCCGGTCAAAAACAAACCCAGCACCAGCTTTTCCGCAGCCAATCGTTCATTTTCCGACCACGGCTCAACCGCAGTGGCATAAGCATGTGCATCGTCGATATTTTCGACATTAACCGCCAGGCCGAACAAATCGTTCTGGCCTGTTTGCGCATTTTTGCCGTGCTGTTCGGCGACTTTTAATACGGTCGACAACTCGGCCAAATGCCCGGCTCGATTATTGTCGAACTCGTCAAAAGCCCCTGCCCTGATCAATGCTTCCAACACTCGCCGGTTGAATTTGCGCAAATCCACCCGCTTGCATAAATCGTACAGACCGGAAAACGGCCCGTTTGCTTCCCGCTCGATCAGCATTTCTTCAATGGCCGCCTCACCTACTCCCTTTAGCGCGCCCAAGCCGTAAACAATATGACCTGCATCGTTAACGGTAAATTTGTATTTGGAAACATTGATCGTCGGCGGACAGACTTCCAGCTTCATCTGTTTGCATTCTTCAATCAAAATAACCACCTTATCGGTGTTGTCCATATCGGCGGACATTACCGCGGCCATAAATTCGGGCTGGTAATGGGCTTTCAGCCAAGCGGTTTGATAAGCCACCAACGCATAAGCGGCGGAATGCGATTTATTGAAACCGTAACCGGCAAATTTTTCCATCAAATCGAACACATAAGTGGCGATTTTTTCGTCAACCTGATTTTCTATCGCGCCGGCAGTAAATTTGTCCCGCTCCTTGGCCATTTCCTCCGGTTTCTTCTTACCCATCGCCCGGCGCAGCATATCCGCACCGCCCAGCGTGTACAGCGCCATTTCCCGGGCGATCTGCATCACCTGTTCCTGGTACAGAATAACGCCGTTGGTGGGCTTTAAAATCGGCTCCAGCAGCGGATGCGCGTACTCGGCTTTGGCACCATGCTTAACGTTAATGTAATCGTCCACCATGCCCGACTCCAACGGTCCCGGACGGAACAGCGCCACCAACGCGATAATGTCGTCGAAACAGTCGGGCTTCAGCTTTTTGATCAACTCCTTCATGCCGCGCGATTCGAGCTGGAACACGGCGGTGGTCTGAGCGGCGGTTAGCAGCTTATAGGAGGCCGGGTCATCCCGCGGAATGGCCGATATATCAACCGGCGGCTTGCCCAGCTTTTTTTGCTTGGCGTTAATGTCCTGCAAGGCCCAATCGATGATGGTCAGCGTGCGCAGTCCCAAGAAGTCGAACTTGACCAGACCGACCGCTTCGACGTCATCCTTGTCGAACTGGGTCACCAGGTTATTGCCGTCCTGGTCGCAATACAGCGGGGTAAAATCGGTCAGCTTGGTCGGCGCAATAACCACGCCCCCGGCGTGCTTGCCGGCATTCCGGGACGTACCTTCCAGCGACAGCGCCATGTCGATCAGCGCTTTGACTTCCTCTTCGGTATCGTAAAGCTGCTTCAGTTCCGGGCTGTCTTTTAGCGCTTTGGTTAGCGTCATGCCGATTTCAAACGGCACCAGCTTGGACAAACGATCGACAAAACCGTAACCGAAACCCAACACCCGGCCGACATCGCGGATAACCGCTTTCGCCGCCATCGAACCGTAGGTGATGATCTGCGCGACTTGGTCGCGGCCGTAATTCCGGGCGACGTAATCGATCACTTCGTCGCGGCGATCCATGCAAAAATCGACGTCGAAGTCAGGCATCGAAATCCGCTCGGGATTCAAAAACCGCTCGAACAGTAAATCGAACTCGATCGGATCGAGGTCGGTAATTTTCAGCGCATAAGCCACCAACGACCCCGCACCCGATCCCCGCCCCGGCCCGACCGGAATCAAATTGTTTTTCGCCCACTGGATAAAGTCGGCAACGATCATGAAATAGCCGGGAAAACCCATCTGGGTAATCATTTTCAGCTCGAAATCCAAGCGCTCGTAGTAAACGCGCCGGTTTTCCTCGTCAGAGCCCTTCCCTACCGCCGGATGATGCTGCAAGCGTTCTTCCAACCCTTGCGTCGCCTGCTCGGTCATGAATTCGCCGATATTCATGCCTTCGGGCACCGGGAAATCCGGTAGGAAGTTTTTGCCCAGTGTCAGCTTCAGGTTGCAGCGTTTGGCAATCTCGACGGTATTTTCCAACGCCTCCGGTATGTCGGCGAACAGCGCCTGCATTTCTTCAATGCTGCGCAAATATTGCTGATCGGTGTAATCCTTAGGTCGACGGGTATCATCCAGCACTCGCCCCTGGTTGATGCAAACCCGCACTTCATGGGCCGCAAAATCCTGTTGATGCACAAAGCGCACATCATTGGTTGCCACCACCGGCAAACCGGTTGCCAAAGCCAGCTCAACCGCGGCGGCAATATAGCGCTCCTCTTCCGGCTTGCCGACCCGCTGCAATTCCAGGTAAAAGCTGTTTTCGAATAAGCCGCCCCAAAACTCCGCCAAGCGCTTGGCCGCGTCATGGTTTTCTGCCAGCAGCGCCTTGCCGATTTCCCCGCTCATCGCGCCGGACAAGGCAATGAGGCCGTTATGATTGGCTTCTATCCACTCCTGCCTGAGCATCGGCACGCCCTGATGCTGGCCTTCCTGGTAAGCTTTCGAGATCAACTCGGTCAGCGTGATGTACCCGGCATGGTTATTAACCAGCAAAGTCAAACGGTACGGTGTGGCAGGGTCTTCGGGATTAAAAATCAATACATCGGCACCGGCTATTGCCTTGATGCCCTGCCCTAACGCCGCTTTATAGAACTTGACCAGCGAAAACAAGTTGGCGTGCTCGGTAATCGCAATGGCCGGCATGTTTAACTCGGCCAATCGCTTGACCAAGGGCTTGATTTTGACGATTCCGTCTACCAAGGAAAATTCAGTGTGGAGTCTTAAATGAACAAATGCCGGCTGCATCGGATTAGAAAATGGGTTTGCTACTTGATGATATGTGAACGGCCTATTTTACCCTGTCTGATCAATTTAGTCCGACCTAGATGCCAACTATTAAAATAACCCTGCTCACCTTGTAGTCTTAGTATTACTACTTATTGATTCAGAACCGTAACCTCTCTATTCTGAAAACTCAAACTAGTACAAAACCACATGTTTTTTGCAAGCAGCGTTTTAAACAAATCTACACCGAAGGAACAATCATGAAACTAACCTGGATACTTGTCGCTGATACTACTCGCGCTCGCATTTTTACTGCGGATACGCCTTCTTCCCCTTTAGAGGAAATCGAAGATTTATCTCATTCGAAAAGCCGTCTGCATGACCGGGAAATAACTTCCGATCTACCAGGAAAGATCAAAAGCGTCGGTGGAGGCGGACACGCTTATGAGCAACCAACCGACCCGAAAAAATACGAGGCCGAGGAGTTTGCCCATAGCATTGCCCAACATCTGGAAGACGCACACAACGAAGGTCGATTTGAACAACTGCTGATTATTGCCGGCCCCACTTTTCTCGGCTTGCTGCGCAACAATCTGCCGGATCAAATTAAAAAACTGGTTCGTTTCGAACTCGACAAAGAAATCACCACCTTGAGTGCCGCCGATATCCGCCAGCATCTTCCTCAATATTTGCCGAATCTGTGACAAAGAACCTTTGAATTTTGGAAAATGTCGAATATAAATCGCATTAATCCATATAAATAAAAAACTAGAGGTTCACATTAAACTTTCTCTCAGTAAAGTCTATCTATCCTCAATATTGGGGACTGCGGCTATCTTGTTTCTCCTGAAACACTTCGAATATATTTTCGGAGGTTCGTCACCGCTTTTACTGTTTCTAGTCGTAATCGCTTTAACTTCCTGGAGCGGAGGATTCAGAGCCGGGCTTTTCATTACCGTATTAAGCGCAGCGGCAGGCGATTATTTTTTAATCGAACCTTACGGCTCTTTTTATATCGCTCATAATTCTGAAATGCTACGTCTCGCGTTTTTGGTTGTCACTGGCGTAATATTAAGCTTGATCATTAAACTGCTGCATGACCAGGAAAAACAAGCCTTGCGTACAGTCTTGGATCGAGAAAACCAACTTAAACAGGAAATCGCCGAGCGCAATCGGACGCGAGCGGAGCGGGATTTATATATCTTGCTTGCTAAAAGCAGCACTGAATTTATCGGCATGTGCGATACAGAAGGCATCCCCTTTTTCATTAACGATGCCGGATTGCGTATGGTAGGGCTTGATAGTTTCCAACAGGCCCTTAAAACCCCTGTCAAAGAGTTCTTTTTTCCGGAAGATCAGGGATTCATCATGAACGAATTTTTTCCTACGGTACTGCAGAACGGCCGTGGCGAAACCGAAATCCGCTTCCGGCATTTCAAAACCGGAGAAGCGTTATGGATAATCTACAACGTCTTCGTGCTGAAGGACTCAAACGGCAAAATAAGCGGCTTTGGCACAGTAAGCATCAACATTACCGAGCGCAAACGAACCGAGAAGGCTTTGAGAGAAAGCCAGATAGACCTGAACCGTGCCCAGGAAGTCGCTCATATCGGCAGTTGGCGCATGAATGTCCGCACCAATACACTCGAGTGGTCTGACGAGAACTTTAGAATTTTCGGCAGACCTAAAGGCACGCTCCTAAACTATCAATCCTTTCTGGATATTGTCCACCCCGCAGACAGGGAGTTAGTCGATGCGGCATGGCACGATGCCCTTGCCGGCAAACCCTACGACATTGAACACCGGATTATCGTAGACGGTAAAATTAAATGGGTGCGTGAACTGGCTGAGCTGGAGTTTGACGAACAGGGATTGCTGCTCGGCGGTTTTGGAACCACCGAAGATATTACCGACATCAAAGATGCCCAGGAAACATTGCAACACGAACGGGCTTTCCTCAGACAAGTCATTGATGCAGCGCCCAGTATGATTTTTGTCAAAGACCGGGAGGGGAAATTCCTTTTAGGCAATGAGGCGTTGGCTGAGTGCTATGGCACCAGCCCTGAAAATTTGATCGGTATGACCGATGCAGACTTCAATCCCAACGGCGACGAAGTGGCCCACTTCCATCAGTATGACCTTGATGTTATTAACAACTGCAAAGCCAGACGCATACCGGAAGAAAAAGTCACCCATGCCAATGGCTCCATACATTGGTACAGCACAGTCAAAGTTCCGTTGTTTGACGGCGATAGTTGCAACAAACTACTGGGCGTGGCAGCCGACATTACCGATCGCAAGCGCGCCGAAGAAGCGCTGCGCATGGAGGACCGCCGTAAAGATGAATTTCTGGCAATGCTGGCTCACGAGCTGCGCAATCCGCTGGCGCCCATCCGCAATGCCGTGCAATTGCTAAAAATACAGGAAACGACTGATCCCAAGCTGGCATGGAGCTATGAGGTTATTGACCGGCAAGTGACGCATATGGTGCATTTACTTGACGACTTGCTGGATGTCGCACGCATCATGCAAGGCAAAATCAGGCTACAGGTCGAGCATTGCGAGCTTAACGACATTGTCAATAATGCGGTTGAAACCAGCCGTCCACTGATCGAATCACGTAAACAGGAACTGACTATTTGCCGGAATCATCCGCCGCAGTGGCTCGTAGGCGACCGTGTCAGGTTAGGGCAAGTGCTGTCTAATTTGCTAAACAACGCAGCCAAATATACCGATGAAGGAGGTAAGATTATGCTGAAGGTAATGCAGGAAGGCAAAGATGCCGTCATTGAAGTCAAGGATACCGGTATCGGTATTTCCGCTGACATTCTGCCTAACATATTCGATCTCTTCTCTCAGGCTGACCATAGCTTGGCCCACTCTCAAGGCGGGCTGGGGATTGGCTTGACGCTAGTGCATCAGCTGGTCGAAGCGCACGGCGGCACGGTCACCGCGACGAGCGGGGGCATTGGTCAAGGCAGCACCTTTACGGTACGGCTGCCCCTATCGCCGGTAGAATCGTCTGCTGTCGAATCCTCAACACCGACAGAACCGGTATTACCGGCAACGCCTAAATTTCGTATTCTGGTGGTTGACGACTATGCCGATGCGGCTGAAAGCCTGACGATGCTGTTGCAGACCAAAGGGCATGAAGTCGAAACAGCCGATTGCGGCATGAAAGCCATCGAGCGAGCCCGGATTTTCCGTCCGCAGGTTGTGCTGCTTGATATCGGCCTCCCGGATATTGATGGTTACGAGACCGCCAAGCGGCTGCGCGCATTGCCGGAAACCAAGGACGCAACCCTGATCGCCTTAAGCGGTTACGCGCAGTCTGACGACCGGGATTGTGCGGCAGGATTCAACCATCACTTGCTCAAGCCGTTGAATTTTGATGAGTTATCATCCCTACTGGCGTCGTTATAAAGCCATTGACATTAGTTAACTAATGTTACGCACAAGACATATTTCTCTCGTTTGCAGCGCCGAGCAGTGTAGATACGCATCGCGTACCTTTTGTGGATTTGATCCAGTTGAAAACGGTACGCGTTGCGTACCCTACCGAAGAAATCAACATTCTAACTGCGCAACATAAGTCAGCTAATGAAGCTCATCCCACAGAGTTATTCACAAAACCTGTGGATAACTCTGTGGATTGATTGTTTTATTTATCGCTTACCTGCGGTTTTTATTGGTGTTTTGTTAGATTGTACAAAAACTCAACAATACAATTACTCCAGATTATCAATAACTTATACTTACCTACCTGACCTTGTACGGTTCATTTAAAACCTACGCTAAGTTACTGATTGTTGCTGTGTGCAAATACTATTGAATCAAAACTATTTGTAACTTAGCCTCATCTACTTAATCCGTGCCATCTATGTTATGTTTTCTCTATGTGCTGAATAATTACAACTATTCTAAATGATCTGTCAAACACACCTTAAAGATGGCTTCGGGCTTGTTTCGTCTACTCTCGAAAGCTGCGTGATGAATGACTTTTAGCAAGTTCGCATTTTTGCAAAGGAAAATGTGTTGGCAATGAAATAGGCTGGGGAGGAGGAAGTAAGCGATCGGTTTCTGCTTTAATCACTTGATAGCATTCGCAGGCTCGCTCTTCCAGTCCCTGTCGATCCAGTACAGTAATGCGGCCACGGCGGCAATTAATCAATTTCGCTTGCTGCAATTTTCCGGCGGCTTCTGTGATCCCTTCACGGCGCACGCCGAGCATATTGGCGATCAATTCCTGGGTCGTGATCAATTCGTTCGAATGGAGCCGGTCGAGGCTTAGCAACAGCCAGCGGCAGAGCTGCTGATCCACGAAGTGATGTCTGTTACAGGCCGCCGTCTGCGCTATCTGAGTGAGCAGCGTCTGCGTATATCGCAACAATAAATCGTGCAACGCTCCATTACGATAGCCGCCAAAGCGGTTGAACTCCTGCATCAGCAGAGCCGCCCGTAGACGATAGGCATGGCCCGCGCTACGCACAACGGCCCGGTTCGGCATGGTTCCTCCGCCCATAAACAGGGAAACGCCAATCATCCCGTCATCGCCGACTACGGCAATTTCGGCCGGCGCACCGCTCTCCATCACGTAAACCAGTGAAACAATGCAGGTGGTTGGAAAATAGGCGTACCGTACCTCGTCCCCTGACTCGTAAAGAACATCGCCCAGCGGCATTTCAATCAGTTCTAAATGGGGGAAAAAGTGTTCATATTTCGATACCGCCAGAGAGTTGAGAAGGTGGTTTTGCCAAAGGCTATTCGGATCAGTCATAAGCAACACCATATTTGCGAGTTAAAACCGAACATCTTTATTAACCTAAATAATCGGTTGATTTTGTATGAGTAACTGTCAGGATAGATAGTTACTCATCTTCTATCAATAAGTGCCATTACCTACCAACTAAAGCGGCTGTTGAACTAAATATCGCCAAATTTCATTCAAATTTCGAATGTTTTTTGATCAACCGAGAAGCCTGCCGGCAAACAAAAACATGACTTTAAAAAGCCCTGCAAGACGCGAAATTGCTGGACATCCATCATTTTCTCAACAGTCGATGCCATGCATTTTCATTCGACGTTCCCAATCACCGCCGGTGCTGTATGTGAGTTACCGAACTGACCGGATTAAATATTTCGGTTAGGGCATTTTTTTATCAAATATAAGCGGATGACCTTCCAAAAAACAGATTCCTTGCCCGGATAACAAACCCGGCTACACGAACTTAGGTAAAAGCGCTAATTACCAACCCTAAAAAACATGGCTAATCTAAAGACAGATTTGCAAAGCGGATATTCGAGCTGAAAGAGCGGCACGCGATCGAGCCCTTGGTTACCGCTACGCGGAGCAGACGAAGTTCTTATAATCGGCACCGCTCATGCCGGCCCTGCGCGGCTCAATCGTTAGCGGTTTATCCAGGGTTAGATCGGCTGTCATAGCGTCATTTTTCTTATGTATGCCGGCGCACAGTGCGTATCTGCGGAAGGGCATCTAATTAATATTGGTGGATCTTAGAACCGGGTGCGATGCGCTTATCGGGATTTCGGCAAGAAAAGTTGGAGATCGTTGCCGCCATATTCATTGCGCTAGTTGCTCGCCCTATAACTCAAAGGATACCAAGCCATGAACAAATTTTACCGCCTCAGACCCTATCAAATGATGCGCAGCATTGGCATAGCCGTTGCTTTCATTGTAACCGGCTGCGCAAGTATTCCGGCGCCTACGCAGCAGATGGCCGCATCCAAAGCAGCTTTAAGCGATGCCGTCCATGCCGGGGGCAGTGAATTTGCACAGCACCAACTCAAGATTGCAATGCAAAAAATGAATGCCGCCGAACAGGCCATGGCCGATGAAGATTATCTGCGCGCCTGGCAACTGGCGGAGCAAGTACAGGTCGATGCACAACTGGCCGCATTGTCGGCGCGTTCCGCCAAAGCGCAAAAGACAGCCTACCAGCTGCAGGAAGTTAATCGCGTACTGCAACAAGAAATCGAACGCAACGTCCAATAGGAGTTCATCATGACAAATAAGCTGTATTTTCCCATGACCCTGATCGCCGTCGCGATGGTCTCAGGTTGCGCTTCGATGCCGCAGAACTCATCCCTCGTAGAAGCGGAAAACCGTTATAACCGTGCAAGAACCGATCCCATGGTGACCCGTCTGGCCGCGCTTGAATTGGAAATTGCCGGCGCGTATTTGAACAAGGCAAACCACGCCTTCTGCGGACAGGCCAGCGATGACGTCGTCGATCATCTCGCTTATCTAGCCAATCAGCAAACAGCAATCGCCGAACAAACCGCCACCTGGAAAACGGCTGAATTGCTAGTCAACACTGCGACGATCAAACGCAATCTGGCCCTTCGTTTATCGAAAAAACTGGGGGCGGCTAAACGACGAATACCGATTCGACAGCAAACCGTTGAGCGGCAAGCGGTTGAATTAGCGGTTGCCGGTATTAATCCGTAGTGCCTTCAAAAGCTGACTGGTTTTCTCAATCATTATCCCGACACCCGCTATTGATTGAAGGCCACGCCGACCGCAACTGAACATTTACAGTTAGTTTATGTTCGTTACCGCACCGACCAAGCTCAGCTTTATAGATACCCTTTTAGTAGATGGTAATGAACAGTACGCTTTGACCATACCATCCGGTCATGCCTAAGTTAACTCTAAGGAGACAATCATGAATAAAGATCAAATAAAAAATCGGGTCGAAGACGCTAAAGATAAAGCCAAGGAAGCCAGTGGCATGTTACTGGCTCGCAAAGGGTATAGTGACAGGAGGAAGGACTCGAAAGATCGTAAACAAGACAGAAGGAGTTGGTGATTTAAAGAAAACATCAAGAATGCCAACTAAAACGAGCACTGCTGAATTGTGCCGCTGAGTCAGCGGTAGTCCGGCACTGCACGGTAGCAACAAAACGTTCTCAATTATTTTCTCACGGGAGATGAACATCAAACTTGCCGGTTTATAAGCAAGTATCGCTTTGTCCTTCGGCCATTTTATATGTTTGTCTTTAATTTTATCGCCGCTATTCAACGGCCTCTTACGGAGATGCACACATGCTTGAAACTATTGCGATTGTTCTACTTATTCTTTGGGTAATGGGTTTAGTTTCCTCGTACACCCTGGGCGGATTCATTCACGTGCTTCTGGTCATCGCCATTATTGTCATTTTGCTGCGAGTCATACAAGGCAGGCGCGTCTAGCAATCTCAGAATGTGCTTACGCAGCGAAATAGTGAGACCCTGATAAGGTAAACCCAGTCAGGATTATGGCGATTGTGCTGATCATGACAGGCTTATTGAGCTTAGTGGGCGGTTTCAGCTATACCCGGGAAACTCAGAAAACCGAGCAAAACCAGTCAGGCTCGCTGCAAGTGTTTGTTAAAGACGCACAGACGGTGCATATCCCAGCCTGGGCCAGTGTCGGGGCAATAATAGCCGGCGGCTTGCTTTTAGCTTTGGCGAATAGGAAGGACTAGTACTCAGTCAAATTTATAATATCGAGTGAGAAGGCTATGTAGGAACGGCTTTAGCCGCGACAACCGCGGCTAAAGCCGTTCCTACAGCTAGTTCCTACAGTTAAATTATCAGCGGACAAAACAAGATTGACTGAGGACTAGCGACCGCGTCGATCCATCAGCCTGACATCAGCAAGCCGCTTTCTTTGGCCAGTAACGCAGCCGCCCATCTCAATATCTATTGGCTAATTAGCTTTGCCGGGAGGCCGATATTATGACGAAATTCTTGAAGATACTGCCAATCCTATGCTCGCTTACCGGCTTGGCGAAGATGCGTTTCACAACCAGGCCTGGACGGATGAATGGGAAGGCCGTCCTTTATTATGGGCTGAACAGAGACCGTTTGGGCTTTCTCCTCTGAAACATGCCGCTAAAGTTCGCGCTCATAGCTCGCCTCCCGCCTCTACCGGATAAGCCATGGTCGTCATCAGCGCCAGCGCCGGTTGGCGGGAATCGAGCCGCGTATGCTGTACGACGATGGGTACATCCGACTCGATGACGCTGGCATAGTCGGTATTGCTCGGGACAGGTTCGGGATCGGTGAATTCATTGAAGCGGATATGTTTGGTGCGTAAGGCATCGACAGTAAAGCAATAAGGCCCCACCGGTTCCCGATCCGAAAAGAACAGCGTCACCTCAATATGGGCATCCTGGGCATTGCCGTTCAGAATGCACATTGCATCGTGGCTGACCAGTTCCCGGCTGGTGCCGGTGCTGTCGGGCGGAATGTATCCGTCGGCAATGACCCAGCGCTTGTGACCGATATTCATAGTTATCTCTCCTTCGTTAAGCTATCACCCATCGCGTACCTTTTCGGGATATTATCTAACGGAAAACTTTGAAAACGGTACGCGATGCGTACCCTACAGCGAAACTGCTTTCATCTGGTTCTGCCGGAACGAAGCCGCCAGCAAGCCCATAACCCGGCAGCCAGCAAACCGACTGTAATCGGTTCGCGATAGAGCGTGACCCAGAGTTGCGCTGTGCCGGGCTTGGCGCATTTACCGAAGCGGCCATGGGCAGCAAAATTCCCGTTTACCGGCTGCCACAGATTATCCTGTCTTGAAGGATTAACCGGCTGTCCGCTTTGCTGACCCTCGTAGCCGGTGCGCGCCAGGTAACGATCGATCAAGCCGGGAATGAGTTTATTGACCCAGATGGCTTTCCAGGTCGGCAAGCCCACGTAAATTTCACGGCGTTTGTGGCGGCTCGCCCAGAAAATGGCCTTGGCCGCCATCTCCGGCTCGAAAATGGGCGGCACCGGTTGTGGCCGCGTCGGCATGTGGTTCTTGCCCCAGTCGAACTGCGGCGTATTCAGGGCGGGCATGTGCACCATCGTCAACCTGATTTTGCTGCGGTCATGCAATAGCTCGCTACGCAACGCATCGGTAAAGCCGCGAATCGCGAACTTCGCGCCACAGTAAGGCGACTGTAGCGGAATCGACCGGTAAGCCAGCGCCGACCCGACCTGAATGATGATGCCCCGGTCTCTGGCTCTCATGCGCTTGAATGCGGCCATCGTGCCATAGACTGCGCCCAGATAAGTGACTTCCGTTGCGCGCTTGTAATCTTCTGCCGAAATCTTATGGAATGGCGAATAGAGGGTCGCCATCGCGTTGTTGATCCAGATATCGATCTGTCCGAACGCCGCTTCCACGAGTGCCGCCGCTGCTTCGACTTGGTCTGCATCGGCTACATCCGCTACCGCTACCACAGCCTCAAAGCCTAAAGCACGCACTTCATCGGCGGCTTGCTCCAGACGCGACCGGTCGCGCCCGATCAAGCCGAGGCGGGCGCCGTGTTTGGCGAACTCTCGCACTGTCGCGCGGCCGACACCGGCGCCGGCTCCGGTGATAACGACAACGGGTGTTTCCCGGTTTGTGCTGCTATTTCTTTTCAAGTTCATTAAGAAATCTCCTGACTTTGTCCACGAAAAACACGAAAGACATGAAAAATAGCCATTGATCCTCGTTTCCATGGAGCCCGTGGGAACGAGACAAAACCAAGGTTGTAGGGCGTGCCGTGCGCGCCTACGAATCTTAAGGCACGCACGGCACGCCCTACACCCTTAAATCAATTCGTGTCGGCTCAGGGCGTCTATTTCTTGCCCTCGTTTTCCGCTCCAATATTGGCATCCGTTTCATTCCGCAACGCCATCCTAATCACTTCCGCACTATGTAAACTCTGCTGACTGGTCATTTGCACAATCTGCTCGCGGCAGCTGTAACCGTCCGCCACTATCAGCGTATCGGGCGGTGCGGCGCGCACTGCGGGCAGCAAAACCAGCTCGCCTATCTGTTTCGACACCTCATATTTATCTTTTTCGAACCCGAACGAACCGGCCATGCCGCAACAGCCTGAATCGAGCGCTTGAAAATCCAAACTAAGATTCTTCAATACTGTTTCTTCATTATCCATTTTAATAATCGCTTTTTGATGGCAATGTCCGTGCAGTATGGCCTTGCGCTCAAGCTTCGGAAACTTGAAATCCGGCGCTTTTTTTAACAAAAATTCGCTAAAGAAATAGGTTTGCCGGCTCAGCTTTTGCGCGATTTCATCTTTCGGAAAAAAATTCACCAATTCATCGCGGAATACGGCAACGCAAGCAGGCTCCAGGCCGACCACCGGAACACCGCTGTCAATCGCCGGGCGCATATTAGCGATAATGTGCTGCAATTGACGCTTGGCCTGATCCAGCATGCCGAAGTCATACAATGGCCGTCCGCAGCAAATGTGCCGATCGGGAATGCGTACCTGAAAACCTGCGGCTTCCAATACCTCAACGGCGGCTTGGGAGGTTTCAGGATGGAAATGATTGTTGAACGTATCCGGCCAGAGAATAACCGGCGGCTTATCCTGATTGCGAGGTGCACGCCGTTTAAACCAGTGCAGAAACGTTTCCGGCGCAAACTGCGGAATACTGCGTTGCGGCGGCATCCCGGCCACGGCCTTCATTAAGTCGCTAAAACCGGGGGCTTGCGCCAGCCAATTGACGGCCCCCGGCGCATACGAAGCCAGCGCTGCCCAGCGGTTGATCCAGCCGAATGCATAGGCCTCGCGCGGACGCCGCTTGCGCCGGTAATAATGCGACAAAAACTCGGCCTTGTAAGTGGCCATATCGACATGAACCGGACAGTCGCCTTTGCAGCCTTTACAGGCAAGGCACAGATCGAGCGACTCCTTCATTTCTTCGCTTTGCCAGAGATCTTTGATGACTTCGCCGCGCATGGTCTCAAACAACAATCGCGCCCGCCCCCGCGTGCAATGCATTTCTTCGCGCGTGACTCTATAGCTCGGACACATGGTCTGGGAATGACGCTGACGGCAATTGCCGATGCCGACGCAACGCAAAATGACTCTGTCGAATCGGTCTTTATCTTTCGGATACTGAAAATGGGTCTCCCGTTGCACCGGCTGGTAATCGGCGCCAAGCCGCAGATTTTCGGTCGGCAGATAAGCATCAACGATTTTGCCGGGATTCATTTTTCCGTCCGGGTCCCAAATCGATTTGAACTCTCGGAACGCCTGTACTAATTCTTCGCCGAACATACGCGGCAGAAACTCCGCTTTAGACTGGCCGTCGCCATGCTCACCGGAAAACGAGCCGCGGTAACGGACGATCAAGTCTGCGGCCTGGTTTAAGAACATATGAAAATTATCTATGCCCTCCTCCGTTTCCAGGTCGAAATCTATGCGGGTGTGGATGCAGCCATCGCCGAAATGCCCGTACAGATCGCAGCCGTAGCCGAATTTGTCCAGCAATTTGCGAAAATCGCGCAGGTAGTCTCCCACTTTATCGGGCGGCACCGCGGCATCTTCCCAGCCTTCCCAGGTAATCTTTTTATCAGGCACATGAGCGGTTGCGCCTAGGCCGGACTCGCGTATTTTCCAGACCTTGTTCGCTTCTTCGGGCTTGTCGAATAACTTCATCGTCGGCGGCCTGTCCGATTGCTTTAGCGCATCCATGCATGCGTTTGCCAGGGCATCGGCTTCGTTTCTATTATTGCCGCCGAATTCGGCGAGCAGCCAACCGCCGCCCTCCGGCAATAACTGAATCTTTTCAGGATGAAGATTAATAGCTTCCATATCGGCGACCAAGCGATCATCAATGCCTTCAAGGCCGATGGGCTTGTGCTTTAGCAATTCGGGCACATGATCGCCGGCGCTGAACACATCCGGGTAACCGAGCACCAACAGCGACCGTGACGGAGGACTGTCAACCAGCCGCAGTGTGGCTTCCAGGATAACGGCGCAGGTGCCTTCGGTGCCGACTAGAGCACGAGCAACGTTAAAGCCGTTTTCCGGCAACAGCTCGTCGAGGTTATAGCCGGACACGCGCCGGGGTATTTTCGGGTAGCGGCTTCGGATGCGATCAGCCTGCTCATCGCATAAGGCTTTTAGCCGTGCGTAGATTTCACTGCGCCGTCCGCCTTCGGCAATGATGCGTTCAAACTCATCTATTTCGGTCTTGCCGACTTTCATGCGGGTGCCGTCATAGAGCAGCACATCGAGCTCAATGACATTGTCGACGGTTTTACCGCCCATCACCGAATGCACGCCGCAGGAGTTGTTGCCGATCATGCCGCCCAGCGTGTTATGCGTATGCGTTGACGGATCAGGCGCAAACGTTAAATGGTGTTTTTCAGCGGCTTCACGCAGGTCGTCCAGTACGCAGCCCGGCTCGACCCGGGCGGTTTTGTTGCCGGGATTAAGTTCAAGGATGCGGGTCAGGTATTTGGACATATCGATCACGACGGCGACATTGCAGCATTGCCCCGCCAGGCTAGTGCCGCCGCCGCGCGATACGATCGGCGCGCCGTGCCGGTTACAGGCGGCAACGGTCGCGATCACATCATCGACCGATTTGGGAATGACTACGCCGATAGGCACTTGCCGATAATTGGACGCATCGGTCGCATAAAGCGCTCGGCTGCCGTTATCGAAGCGCACTTCGCCCTTAATGCTTCGGTTTAGCTCGTTAATCAGGACAGCTGTTTCAAAGGTGGAGATTGTCATAAGCTAAGTCTCCGTTTTAACTAGAGCATTTCTTTGTTAGCACCTTAGGGTACGCATTGCGTACCTTTTTGGGATTTGACCCAGTCGAAAACGGTAATCGATGCTAAAGTTGGTACTCCCGTTATACCCATCGCGAAGGCCGGAATACCCAAAGGGCACAAGTAAGCCGGTTTGAGCGAAAGCGAAAACTGGCGTTTCCGGCAATCGGAACCGCTGTGCGTACTTGCCCCAATAACGACACCAGCGGCATATCAAGAAGACGGGCTTTTAAATCCCATAACGCATTATCAACCGCGGAAATAGCCATTGAACAAACACCCGGACGGCCCAGATTACGGATTTTCATCACCATAGCTTCCCAGCAGTAGCCAACCGACAACGCGTCGCAGCCCACCACAATGACAGCCAACATATCGTTGATCAGCTTGGCGGTTCCGGTATCTGCATAGCTAAAACCGATACCGGTCTTGCCGCCTGCCTCGGCTTCGACCAGCACCAGCGTAGTCGAAGCCCACTCAAAGGTGCCGTCGGATTCCGGCGTGGCGGTCGGAATACGAAAAGCGGCACTTCGTATCTTGTCGATGGGCGGGCCGATAAAACTAAGGCGATTTTTTCGGCTCATCGCGCTCTCCAAGACTAATCAAAGAGTTGCTTAATGGATGCCTTGATAATATCGGACGAATCCGGATCGCCCTGAAGAATCGCCGAAGCGTAGGCTTTTGCCTGCTTGAAGGTGATATGCGGCGGCAACGGCGGCACATCGGGATCGGCATAAACTTCGACAACGACCGGACGATCAGCGTTAAGCGCCCGGTCCCAAGCATCGGCCAGCTGTTCCGGCTGATCGACGCGTATGCCCATCAGGCCGATCAATTCGGCGTAGCGGGCATAGGGAAAATCCGGCAAATCTTGCGACGCGTCAAACTTCGGGTCGCCTTCCATCGCCCGCTGCTCCCAAGTTACCTGATTCAAATCCCGATTGTTCAGGACCATGACAACCAGACGCGGATCGCGCCATTGCCGCCAATATTTGCCGACGGTGACCAGTTCGTTAAGGCCGTTCATCTGCATCGCGCCGTCGCCGATCAGCGCAATCGCCACGCGTTCGGGATGGGCGAACTTGGCGGCAAGCGCATAAGGCACGCCCGGCCCCATTGTGGCCAGTCCGCCGGACAGCGACGCCATCATGCCTTGGCGGATTTTCAGGTCGCGTGCATACCAGTTGGCCGCAGAGCCGGAATCGCAGGTAAGGATGCAATTGTCGGGAAGGCGCGGGGACAGTTCCCAAAACACGCGCTGCGGATTGATTGGATCAGCGGATTCCATGGCCCGCTCTTCCATTGTCTCCCACCATTTTTGGACATTTTTTTCGATCCGGTGGCGCCAGCTGCGATCTTCTTTTTTATTCAACAGCGGCATCAGCAATCTCAGCGTTTCGGCGCTGTCGCCAACCAGATTCACTTCCATTGGGTAGCGGATGCTGACCATGCGGCTGTTGATGTCGATTTGCACGCCGCGAGCCTGACCTTCTTCGGGCAGAAACTCCGAATACGGAAAACTCGAACCCACCATCAGCAGCGTGTCGCAGTCTGTCATCATCTCATAACTGGGCTTGGTACCCAGCAGGCCGATAGAACCGGTTACATAAGGAAGGTCATCAGGCACGGCCGCTTTACCCAACAGTGCCTTAGCAATGCCGGCCCCGAGTAACTCGGCCACTTCCAATATCTCGTTGGTGGCGTGCAGTGCTCCGGCCCCGACCAGCATGGCCACTTTTTCACCGGCATTAAGCACTTCAGCGGCGCGCCGCAATTCTTCAGCATGCGGTACAGTGCGCGGCATTGCGTAGCCGAGCCCTGAAAATACACTGCCGTGCTCGCGAGGCGGCTTTTCGGCCTCCATTTCCTGAATGTCGTTAGGCACGATGATGCAGCACACATTGCGTTCGGCTTTCGCTATGCGCATCGCACGGTCAATCAAATGGCGCATCTGCGCCGGCGTCGTCACCATATGCACGTATTCATGCGCGACATCTTTAAATAATGAAACAAGATCGACTTCCTGCTGGTAATTGCCGCCCAACGAGGATCGCTTCTGCTGCCCGACGATAGCAACGACCGGCTGGTGGTCGAGTTTGGCATCGTACAGGCCGTTCAATAAATGAATCGCGCCGGGGCCGGAGGTCGCCAGGCAAACGCCGACTTCGCCGGTAAATTTGGCATGCGCGCAAGCCATGAAAGCCGCCGTTTCTTCATGGCGCACCTGAATAAACTCGAGCTTGTCGGAACCCCGGTTCAACGCGCCCATGATGCCGTTGATGCCATCTCCCGGATAGCCGTAAATGCGCTTTACTCCCCAATCGGATAAACGCTGCACTAAAAAGTCGCTGACGGTTTTCATAGCAAATCCTCTTCTTGCTCAAGTTGGCAGTCAAGATGCCCGCAGACGCATGGGCCGCCATCCAGGTCTTTCTCGCAGCTAGCACTACAGTATTTATCGCCTGGTTTAACTTTGCAGTTGCAGGCCGGATTAGCGCAATAGCTTGGGTTGTCTTGTTCATCCTGGTTTCTTTTTATCGACGCCATAATCTTCTCCCGGGAAAAATTGTTATTGTTAATGACCAATACAATGGTAGGGTACGAGGCTGTGAAAGTATTATCCAAATCAGGCTGAACGGGTTATTTACCACAGAGAACACTGAGAGCCCGGAGAAAATAATCCTATTAATTCAACCTATTAAAAACTCCGTGTTCTCGGCAATTGCTCCTGCATCGCCTAAAGCGCCTACTGTTGGTGCTCTACCTCCTGCATCCGTGCAGTCGTCGGCAATTGCTCCTGCATTGCTCTACCTCCTGCATCCGTGCAGTCGTCTGTGTCCTCCGTGGTTAGTCTTTTAAACCGAATACTTTCACAGTCTCGTACCCTACGGTGCTGATCCCCTACCCCGCTGATTATTGGAACCTCTAGCCGGATAAGCGCTTTACTGGCAAATCGCTGCCATTTTCCGTCATAACACGTTATCCTCATCCTTTACTTCAGGCACACAGCCTGCATGTCCGCAGTAGCATGTCTCTTGGTCCGACTGCTCCTCGCAGTCGCTGCTGCAATATATATGTCCCGGTTCTACTGTGCAGGTGCAGCCGGAATGAGCGCAACGGGCGGTGTCGTTTTCTTTATTGGCCGGATTGTTTTCTACTGTTGCCATAATCTCCTCCTCGGAAAAATCGGTAATAACTAACCACTATTCAACTCTGCCTTTTGCGCTACATTTAGTTTAATCGGCGAAATCTTGTAACCGCTTATACGCGAAATGCATTTAATCTTATGTACGCCAGCTAACCTTGAAGTAATTTTAAAAGCCTGATGCACTCGCTTAACCTTTCAGGTTTTCCAACATTTTGGCCTTTAAACAAGGATTCAACAGGATGTAGGATGTCGGCCGGAGTACCCCCCTAGGGCACAAGTAAGCCAATTCGAGCAACAGCGAGAATCGGCGTTTCCGGCACTCCTGGCGCGATACGGAAAATTGTCCGACCGACAGACCTTCCAGATTTTACGACTGCCATGGATGGCGAAAGTGTCGCAATCGGTACGACTGCCAGGGATGCAGGAGGTAGAGCACCAACAGTAGGCGCTTTAGGCGACGCAGGAGCAGTTGCCGAGGGAACCGGTGCGACCGACTGCCATGGATGGCGGCCGAGATTGCTCCAGGCAATCCTCGGCATTTCCTCCATCCATGGAGGTCAGAAGTGCTGGAGCCGCCGGGAGCGGCTCCAGTAAAAACCTGGAAGGTCTAATCGGCAGTAATCGGAGCTAGGTCGGTGTAAGAGCAAGGGCGTACCCAGGAATCGCGGGGCGAGAGTGAATGCCAGGTATCGCATCGCAAGCGATCCACCCACGGCTGATATTTTTCGCGCCTTTCGTGGACAGTTCGTAATTCAGTGAGGATTCAACAGTTCATTACAGATAAATCATGGCTATTGACCGAGCAGATCCGCTCAGCTTGCGGCTATCCTAATTTGCATATCCGAAGCATGCGTTTTTGCCGCTAATTCGACAGAACCGGTTATAATTGCCGGGATTTTTTGTTCACGGTCAACCAATAAATAAGTTTTATGGCTAACAGTATACGTACCCATTATGACAATCTTAAAGTTACCAGAGATGCCCCTCCGAGCGTCATCAAGGCGGCCTATAGGGCTCTCTGCCAAACTTTTCATCCCGATAAATTCCAAGGCAGCCGCGAAGAAGCGGAAAGAGTCATAAAGTTGGTCAACAGGTCTTATTCCGTACTGATAGACCCGGTTAAACGCGAAAAACATAACGCCTGGATTCGAGAGCAAGAAGCGAAAGCCAAACACCACCAACATGAGAAGACGCATTTCCACGACACCGGCAAAGCAACCGGGCAACAGTCTCATCATAAGCCGGACAGGCAACCGGAACACGCCCAACAACCGCCGCCTTCAAGCGCCAACAGCGAAACCTTGTTTCAGCATGCCTATGACCTGAATGACCGGGGCCGGTGCGAGGAAGCCTTCACGATTTATCAGCAATTGGCAGACCAAGGCCACGCCAAAGCCCAGTTCAATTTAGGCGTGATGTACGACCGGGGACAACATGTCGCACAAGACTACGCCCAAGCCGTTCACTGGTATCAAAAAGCCGCGAAACAAGGCAACGCCAATGCGCAATACAACCTGGCCCTTAAATATCAGATGGGCCAAGGCATAGCGAAGGACGATGTCCAAGCGGCTTACTGGTACCGGAAAGCGGCAGAAGAAGCTACCGCAAAATCCTAGCCCGGCAACCGCTTTTAATTTGACCCGATCCATCACTTTAATAGAGACTTTAAAAACTTGTGACTCCTTTATTTCCGATTCCTGAAAACCATCCGCAACGATTTGTGCTGCACAACGAAGTTCACGCCCGCGCTCCGTCTGTCGGCAATCTGCCCGTCAGGGCCAGCCATCTTGCTTTATTGCTGTCCAGCGATGAAAAAATGCAGGAGCGTAAGCATTTGGCAACGCTTTGTGAACGGTTCGGAGTCGCCCCGCCTGAAAAAGAAGTGGATCATTTCAGCGCCACCTTTAACTCTTTTAAGATACGCTGGGAGCAGCACGGCGAGTTCAGTACGTACAGTTTTTTTGTGCATGACACGCCTAAAGATCCTTTTGCGGATTCCGCGTTAAAAAAAGTGCCGGTGGATTGGATGTCGCAGCTATCCGGGCAAGTTATTGTTGCGGCGCACGCCGCCATTGTCTCGCCAGCCGATATTAATTATGACGAGAATGCCGACTTAGCGTCTCTGTCGGCTCACTTTGCGAGCAACCCGGTTATCGGTTCCAGAGTCACCGGCGGCGCCGCCTCGGTATTTACCGATTTTCGCATTCATGTCGACGGTTTTAGCCGTTTTTTAATCATTAATCATGACCTAAGAACCGAACAGGCCGGACGCTTGTTGCAGCGGTTGTTTGAAATTGAAGTGTATCGGGTGATGGCCTTGCTGGCTTTCCCCATCGCGCGCAAACTGCGCCCAGTATTGAACCACTCCGACCGGCAGCTTTACAGTATCACCAGCGCCATGACGCGACCCGACAATAACGACAGCGAATTACTGGATGAGCTGACCACGCTGGCCGCTGAAGTTGAAAACTACATTTCCAGCAATCACTTCCGTTTTGCCGCCGCCAGCGCTTATTACCAGCTGGTCGGACAACGCATCAACGATTTGCGCGAAGTCCGGATTCAAGGCATTCAGACCCTGGGCGAATTCATCAAACGGCGGCTGGAACCGGCGGTTAACACCTGCGAATCGGTCTCGCACCGTTTTACCCTGCTTTCCGAACGGGTCAGCAATGCCAGCCAATTGCTGCGCACGCGCGTCGACATCATCATTGAGAAACAAAACCAGGGCCTGCTCGCATCCATGGCCTTGCGCGCCAAAATGCAATTGCGCATGCAACAAATGGTAGAAGGCATCTCGATGGTCGCCATCACCTATTACGCGGCCAGTCTGATCGGCAAAATAGCCGAAGCGCTGCATGTCGTCGGCTGGAAAGTCAATCCTGAAATCGTTGAAGGCATTTCGATTCCTTTTATCTGGATCATCATCGCCATCAGCATTAAGCGGATTCATAAAATCATCGCCAATACGACTGAATAACAGGATTGTAAAAACGGTTGCGATTAATTATTCATCCCTACGTTTGTGGGGAACATTCGCCCCGCCAGCCGGTTTAAAGCGTCGGCGATTTCCCGTGTATCGACGTCTACTGTAATCATATGCTATCGGTTAAATCTCAAAATTGACAAATTGCGTTGTCATCATTATTTACTATAATCGCCAATGCCGGTCGTCGTAAATCGCTTACGAGCCCTTCCGCTTCTGCGGTTGATGAGGTCTAGCGGGGAGCGCGTGCCCCGTGGCCGGCGCTATCTAATCCGCTGTTCCTGCGATTCATCCCCACGCTCGTGGGGAACATGCTATGTAGATTGGCCGTCTACAGATAGCAATGCGGTTCATCCCCACGCTCGTGGGGAACATCCGCCGGCAAGCATGGCGCTTGCGTCAATTAACGGTTCATCCCCACGCTCGTGGGGAACATCGGGTTGTGATGTGTCAACACTTTTCCGGACACAAAGTTAAGCAGATTTTAGCTGCATTTCGTAGTCCACTGGCGACACATAGTTATTGGCAGAATGAAGCCGTTCACGGTTGTAAAATACTTCGATATATTCAAATATATCCTGCTTAGCCTCGGTTCTGGTTTGGTAGCGCTGATGATAAACCAGCTCTGTTTTCAGCGTATGGAAGAAGCTTTCCGAAACGGCATTATCCCAGCAGTTACCTTTGCGGCTCATGCTCTGGATGATGCCATGTTGCTGCAACAGTGCGCGATGACTGTCTGAGGCGTATTGGCTGCCCCTATCGGTATGCGAAATCAAGCCCTTGCCGGGCTTACGTTTCCAAATGGCCATCAATAACGCATCATTTACTAATTTAGCCCTCATGTGCTCAGCCATTGACCAGCCGACCACTTGCCGTGAATACAAATCGATGACGACAGCCAAGTACAACCAGCCTTCCTGGGTATGAATATAAGTGATGTCCCCGACATAAGCCTGATTCGGTTCCGCCACCGTGAATTGCCGATCCAGATGATTGGGAACAATGGATAGGTTATGTTGAGAATTTGTGGTTGCTTTGAATTTGCGCTTGGTTTTACAAGCCAAACCCGCCGCCGTCATTAACCGGCCAATACGCCGTCGGCTGACCTGCCGATCCCTGTTGACTAAGGCTTCCTTGAGCCGGCGCGTGCCATAGTTTCTCCGGCTCTTTTTGAACAAGGTCTTGATCACTTCAGTGAGTTCTATATCATCTTTTTCAGCGGCTGTTTGAGGAGACTTTAACCAAGCATAGTAAGCGCTACGGGAAACAGTCATGAACCGGCACATCGATTTAACAGGAAATTCAGACTCATGCTGTTTGATCCAGGCGTACTTCTCGGCAACCGCTCCTGCGTTGCTCTACCTCCTGCATCCATGCAGTCGACCGTTGCTCCTTGGCAAAATACGCCGCTGCTTTTTTTAGCAGGTCGCGCTCCTCTATTAACCGGGCGTTTTCTTTCTTCAATCGCTTCAATTCTTCGTAAAGATGCTCATCGGTTCGAACGGTTTTGTTGGGTTCCTTGGGCTGGCTATATTTGTTGATCCACGTATGTAGCGTATTGGCGTTAACCCCTAAATCTCTGGCGGTCTGGGCGATTGGCTTCTCTGATTCCAGGGCCAGCTTGACTGAGGATTCCCTAAATTCGGCGCTGTAAGTTTTTATTTTTTGTTTTTCTTGATCCATTTTCGACACACTCTCTAATTTCAGATTATTTTAGATGGTGTGTCCGGTTTAGTGTAGCCACTTCATTGGGTGTGTTGATTCGCGCAAATACGACGGTTCATCCCCACGCTCGTGGGGAACATAGTAGCAACCGGCCTGCCCTGCATCATGTATTCGGTTCATCCCCACGCTCGTGGGGAACATCTTTAGGTTTATTTGCTGGCGACGCCATAACGCGGTTCATCCCCACGCTCGTGGGGAACATCCCTCTCTGCATAAGTATTGTATCGCCTGAGGCGGTTCATCCCCACGCTCGTGGGGAACATGTTGAAGAAGCATTGAAGGATTGCTAATACCACGGTTCATCCCCACGCTCGTGGGGAACATGTATTCGGCCTGACGTTGCGCTGATGTTTTGGCGGTTCATCCCCACGCTCGTGGGGAACATACCTAAAAACGGAACATGAAACGATGAATGAACGGTTCATCCCCACGCTCGTGGGGAACATCCAAGTCGGCAGGCCAGAGGACATATTCACCGCGGTTCATCCCCACGCTCGTGGGGAACATACGACAAACCAGCGAATAAACCACGCCGTCCACGGTTCATCCCCACGCTCGTGGGGAACATTAACGATGCTGTTAGCAAGGCATGCAGTTCGCCGGTTCATCCCCACGCTCGTGGGGAACATTCCTGCTCCGGCTCCTGTTTCGGCTCAGGTTTCGGTTCATCCCCACGCTCGTGGGGAACATATTGGGATTCAGAAGATTCGGGGGAGGATTCACGGTTCATCCCCACGCTCGTGGGGAACATACTAATCATAACATATTGTTAATTAATAGAAATAACAGCTCCAATTTTTCTACCAAAAAAACAGCTGCTTTTTCACCATCAAATTGTTAAAGAGCATCTTTATCCTTTGGGTCTTCAACCGGATAAAAAGAGACCAGTTTGAGCCCGTCAAGCTCGACCGGCAGACGACGGTTTTCACCTAGCGTCAGAAAATCAAATCCCGATTCGGTATTGGTGCTCCAAGCCATAATCGCATTGCCTCCTTCAATACCGTCTATTATTTGCGCCCAGATCATTTCCCTGACTTTGGCCGATAAATCGCCGACATACACGCCCGCCCGAATCTCGATCAGCCAAACGGCCAGCCGCCCTCTTAGCCGATGCGGAACGTTCTCAACTACGATGACCAACATCGCCGATACTCTCAGGATTAGGAATAGCCGGCGCAATATTCTCTTCAGCAGGTGCCGGTATCTCAAGTTCACCGGCGGCCAAGACTTCTTCTATGGTCGGAATGATTTTTTTGAGGATTTTGCTTTGCCGGAAAATGTCGCGGCACATCAAACGCACTTCCCGCTCCGGGTTGTGATAATTTTTAGCGGCGATTTTAAAAGCATGGGGAATAATGTCGTCAAACTTGAACAAGTCGGCGATGTCATAGACGAATGACAACGGTTTGCCGGTATGGATAAAGCCGATCGCCGGCGCGTATCCAGCGGCCAATACCGCCGCCTCGCAGATACCGTACAAACAGGCCGTTGCCGAACTGATGCAGCGGTTCGGCATATCGCCGTTATCCCAGTCGGTCTGGTCATACCGGCGGCCGTTCCATTCCACTCCAGCCTGCTTGGCTAATAATTGGTAGATTTTTTTAACGCGAGCGCCTTCTATGCCGCGCAGCTGTTCGACGCTACGCCGCTCCGGCGGCTTTTCGCCGAAACGGATTTCGTACATTTTGCGCACCACTTTTAACCGCGCCTCATCATCCAACGCCAACTTAGCCTGATACAGCAAGCGATCCGAACGAGCCCCGCCCGGCTGGCCGGACGCATAAAGCCGCACCCCGGCCTCGCCGACCCAGACCAGCAAAGTCCCTGCCCTTGCCGCCAACGCAGCGGCGTGATGCGAAACGCGGGTCCCCGGCTCCAGCATGATGCAGGCGATACTGCCGACCGGAATATGGGTTCTGATGCCGGTTTCATCGATAACGACGAAAGCGCCGTCTTTAACATCAACCTGACCTTTTTCGATAAAGACCATGGAGACGCGTTCTTTCATGGTAATGGGTTTTAGGGGTGGGAGCATATAGTTTTAACCCAACAAATGCGGCGGACAGCGCCGAATCATTAACAAACCGCAGCCGAAGGCTTTGGCGGGGCCGATGCCTTTAGACAATGCGTGTTCAATAAACAAATCAGGATTGGTGATTTCAAGTACGCCGTCGAAATCCAGCGTACTGATTTTGATCTGCCGTTTTTTAAAATGATGCTGTTGATAGCCCTGTGCAGTAACTGAAAGCACCCGAAAACCGTTTTTTTCAGCTCGCTCCAGCAGCCACTTTTCGCCTGCTTGCTGTTCGAGTTCAGCTTGTGAACAATGCTGTCTTTCATCGCCAAGCGATTTTTTAAGGTGCATGACAACATCGTGGCGGATTCTTTTTTTAGTCTCTTTTTGCGTTAATCCCCGAGCTATTCGTTGTTCAAGATGCTGTTTCTTTTCCGATTCGCTCCGTTCCTGCTTAAGTTGTTCGACCGGATTGGCGCGCAGGCTAAAGGCTAATGTATCGCCGGCTTTTAGCTTGGGTTCGTAGGGTTTGGTTTCTATTGTCAATGTTGCATCGATATTTCCCGGCCGGTATTTGGACAATAAATAAAAAACCGGTAACCCCTGCTTATCGATATCCTGCCGAAACATAAAATCACGTTCTTTGTCCGGCTTGTCCCTGAATAATTTCCACAACAGTTGATGTAATTGGTAATGGTTGTATTGAAAGAGTTTGGCGAATTGGTCTAAATGGTTTGGCGAAATTTTCACGCGGCTAAAGTACATTTCATCCTCCTAATACATAAACAGGACGCGTGACAAACCGGCGCGTTTTGCCGAATAAGGGCAGATCGCGCACCTGCATTTCATGGCCGTTTTCTAAAGGCGTTTCGCTGTAGAGCGTTCCAGTGGTTTCGATTTGCATTAAGGCTTGCTCCGCTGTTTCGGCAGTCACGGTTTTTTCAAATAAAGGTCGCTGCAAAGGGCAGGAGCGCCGCCCTAGATACGGTGTGTAAACAGGTTTTTTAACTGCTTGCACCACTCGCTCTAAACCGTATGCCGCGTCTTCTTTAAAAGCCAACGCTAAAGTAAATTCGGCATCGCATAAATATTCGCGGCGCGAAACTATCGCGTCATCACGTTTACCGCCATCGGCACGGCGGGCATCAAGCACGGTGTGGTAATCGGTCATTTTATGTAGCAGTACTGTTTTGGATTTACGCTCATTCTTAAAATGCCTTTGTTCAACCGTGCGCGGATGCGCCAATACCGTTAATGTAAAACTGTCGCTGAGCGCCTTAAGCTGTTCGGGCTTTTCGCGCACGGTGCCTAAACATGCACCGAGCAAGCCAACCACTGCGCTACGAGTAGGAAATATCAAACTGGGTCGATAATCTTCATAAGTATGACCGCCCCAAGCCTGCATCGCGCCCTGGCATTTGAGGATTAAAAAGTCCGGCATGGTTTAAACCTCGCCGTCTTGTTTTAGCCAGTTTTCCAATTTGCCCAGTGATGGACAAGCTTGGCCTTGCAAGCTCTCAGCTTTATGCAGGCTAAAAAAAGCGACTTGGTCTTGCAGTTCATAGCCTTGATAAACGCGCTCTTTGTAATCGATTAACTGGTTAATCGACGGTTGAAGGAAGCCGTTTTTACTTTTAACCGGCTCTTCAAAGGCATTGGCTAAAGAAATCGGTTGGTCGCTCAGCGCAACACAAACAAAATCGGCGAGGTTGTCTGCTGCTGTACTGTTGCGTTTGGCCTCGGGAATGACGGTGGCTAATAAATGCAAGGTGTGCGCGGCAATTTCCAGGGCTTGCTCACGGCTGGCATCGCCTAAATTTTCCTGCAATTGGCTGAGGTTTAAAGAAGCATAGCGATAAAACACGCCGGAACTGAATTCCTGGGTATCCAAATGCGCCGATCCGGTTTCACCGGCTTCCTGGGTTAAATCATCAACCGCCGTGAACCAATCCAAATCGCCTTCGACCGTATGCGTGGTGATCACGTGAGCAACGGCAAGGGCGGCATCCACCGACGTCATAATGCCGGAAGTCGCCATTCTGCCTGATAAGGCTATATCAACGCTGTTTTGAAAAGCAGCATTAAACTTTTTAAAACTGTCTTTTTTGGTTTCTTTGTCCCAAACTTTTTGGAATTGCTTGTCATCCGAGTGCTCGGTTTTGAGTTGTGTATACAGCTCGCAGTACTTTTCAATCTCATAGACTGACCACGCCGCCACTGCGCCCGATTCTGTGCCTTTAGTCCTGGTTTTATCGGCTTCGTTATTTTTGCCGGTTTTGGTATCCGTCTCTAAATCGCTGATTTCTTTAACGCCGGCCACGGACATTAACACCGTATCAATGACATTATTGTCAAATTTCTCATTAAGCAACGCACGGTATTTGTCGCGTAATAAGGTCAGTTGTTTAGTGCGCTCGGAAGGCTTGCCGAATTGCGCTTGGTAATATGCGGAAGTGCGGATCGCCCGCTTTAAGCTCTGGCTGGAGATTCGTACCCGGCGCGTACCGCCGAAAATAGCGGTTTTTTGCATGCCCATATCGTCGCGGTTTAGGCAAGAAGGGCTGTGTGACATCAGGATATGGAAATTGACAAAGTTTTTGTTAGACATGGAGTTGTTCCTATACAGATTAAATTGGGTTGTGTGGTTTTAGTTTGCCAAGAGTCCTGCTAATGATCGGCCTCGGTTGCCGCCTGTTTTTCTTTATCGAAAGACAAATAAAAATCCCTCATTAGCCGCTGCTTGCTGCTTTCACTGGACGTTTTGTCTTTGCCCCAATAAAACAAAGTCTTGCTTAACTTTAGGCCGTCAATTTTTTCATCCTTAAATTGTTCGCACAAACGGCGCAATTGAATTAAATCTTGGGGGTATTCGGAACGCATCACTAAAAACAACCGTCTTTCACTGATGCCTTGTTCTTTCAAGATCGCGCCTAAACTCTTGCCATTGTTTTGATGCCGGACAAAAGGCAGGAAATAAACCAGCCGTGCTGCTTGCGACAGGTTGTTAAAGAATTCACGCGCTTTTGTTTGTTCAGCCCCGTTGAACTGGCTCAAAACATCTTGAATTAAACGGTAAAAAGCGGGATTCATTTGCAGGTCATCCGGCTCAACGGTTTTTCGGATACCGGCTTTATCGCCGTTGCTTAAAGTATCGTATTCAGTAAACAGGGCTAATAAAAACGCTTGTTGCCCCTGTTCAATTTGCGGCTGGCTCATTGGTTGGCTCCTGTTGGGTTGATTTATTTAACATGTTGTTTAAATAATTACGGCTATTGATAACCGGCTCCAGCATCTTGTCTTCATGCTCATAAGGGCTAACCACATGTTCAAAAACCTGTTTAGCCAGCTCTGAAAATTGTCTCTGGCACCGAGCAGCATCTTCAAAGACTAGGTTTTTCAAAATACCGTGCATGATGGTTTCGGAGTTATCGAAATAAAGCTGTTTAGCCTTAGTTCTTAGGTTTTTACGAAAATGGCCTTCTTTACCGGAAGGTTGTTTTTTCCTGCCTTCGCGCCGGTCTTTAAAAACGGTTTCCGCTAAATCGACAAAATGGCCTACGGCAACATTTAGTTTTTGCTGCGTATCTAAAGCTGTTTTAATGAGCCGGTCTATTTCGGAAGTTTTTGTTTCCCAGCCCGACGATAAGCTGTAAAGCTCATGCCTGCGCCCTGCTAGGCTTTCAGTAGAGCCGCCTTTAATATAGCCGCCCACAGCCAACTTGATGCCTTTTCTCCAGACTTCCTGGAATTGCTGCACCACTAACGCGCTACTGGAACCAGTCCTGTTGGCATCAACTGTTTTAATCTGTGTGTCGCTGTAAAAATAGCTCAACATTTGCCCCCATAACGGCTGGTTGCCTTGGGCGGAAAGATAAGGTTTTTCTTTCGGATTGTTGGCTTGCAAACGGGTTATATCAATCGGTGTGTGCGGATGCAGCCAATAATCCTTTACGGTACAAGTTCCCGCTTCTTTATGAAAACCGGTGACTTCACCATTAAGCAATTCAAATTTAACTTTTGCCGGTTGCCAAAATAAGCCTCTGGCTAAGCCGATATGTCGGGCGCTTTCCTCGGCAATTTTGCTGTGCGGCGGCGTTATCCAGGTAGGTTCCTGTAAAGGCGCGCTAAGAATGTCTGTGTGTTGCTGCAAAAAGTCGCGGCTCAATACATTACACCACAGGCTTTTTCTTAAGTTCCCGCTGATAATTAAGGTCGTTAGCGGCATTGAACCTTTTAACCCGACCGAATAACCGACGCCCCCCAAACTAAAGCCATTAGTCGCTTGCTGGAATAAGGCAATGGCCGCATCGCCTATATGCATTGATTGGATTTCATCGGATGTGTCAAAAAACGCGCTGGATGTCGGACTGGAGCTACTTTTTTCCGGCAAGCCCATAAATAGTTTCTGCAACGATGCCCAGTTTTTATTACCCTTTTCCGGAACTACGCCGCCTGTTTGCATAAACGGCGTTTGAGGGTGCAATACATCAAACCAATCGAGATAGCTTTCTACTCCTTGTTGATAATCCGATTCGGTCATTGGATTCTGGTAGCGACTTATTAACGCTTTTTTGTCGTCCGGCATAAACGCCACCTGCACAATACACACCAGCAATTGCAAGGTTGCCAGTTCCATATCATCGCGGAAAGTTTTGATTTTAAAATCGTGTTCTTCGCAGAGAATGTTTTTTAAAGAAATCCGTTGGGGGTCGCCATTTAATTCAACAGGTATCCAATTATCGGTTAATAAATTCATCTAAATTATTCCTGGTTTTTTTGATTAGCTCGCAGACTCATTCGCCATAACTCTAGTTTTATTATCAAGTTGTTTTTTTATTCGCAGATCGGGCCCATATAATATGCTGTTTTATTTTTTCATCAGGCCTGCGAACTCTTCATAGATAATTTCTCTTTTTGCAATTAGAACAATGTAAAGAAAACTATCATCGTACCGATAAATAATTCGATATTTACCGGTACGAATCCGTAAATATTCAGGATATCCCGCCATTTTTAAAGAATCCAGCGGCTGCGGTTCCTGCAATAAACCGAGTAGCTTAACTTTTATCATTTTTGCAATCCGCTTATCCGATGCGGCAAGTTTACGTAAACTTCTTTCTGCTGATTTTGTAAAGTCAAGCTGGCGCATTAAATGCTATCCATTAAAGCTAAACTAGCCTCAGCCCCAATAAAACCTTCTTGCTCGGCTTTAATAGCTAAGTCATGTAAGCATGCATCTTCAAAGGCTAATAACTCTTGATAACGCTCTGACGACAGAATCACAGCATAGTCTTTTTGATGCTTTTGAATAGCAATAGGTTCTTGTAAGACGTTGTTTAATAATTCACCAAAACATTGTTTTGCTTGAGTAGCGTTGACAGTTTTCATAATGGGCTCCGAATAAAAGAAATGATCATTTTGTCTATTTTAATCATTTTTTATGAATAAGCCCACGTGTTTGTTATAAATAATTTGCTGGTCATCTAGCTCGGCAACCCAACCGCCATCGCATGCTTGCATTATCAAATGAATCACTCCATCTACAGGTGTTGGTAACCATTTCCCCCATGACTTAGGAACGCATATGCTGCTCAGGCTGACTTGCTCCCAGTACTGTTTACTTTGTTCATTGAGCCATTCATTTTCTAATGTGTAGAACTTATTCTGCTGCTTAAGCACCGGCAAAACCGTTAAGCTCATTTCGCCATCGCGGGTTAAGGTTGTTGCCCTATCGCTTTCATCGAGCAATGGCTCGGTTTTAAGATTAGTCACCCATTTGGCAGCTATTTTGGCGACTTCTTGCACATTGTCTTGATATTTTTGGTGCGCTTCGGTCAGGGTTGACGATTCATCTTGCCAGGGCTGTTGCTGATAAACCCGCTCTATCCAATCCCGATAGGCTTCAGGGAAAATAACACTGTCGTTGTTGCAAACGAAATGTTCAGTCCGCCACAAAACGCGAATATTTTCATAAACGTATTGGCTATTGCCATATTTTTGTTCTTGCTCGGGCACAATAACCACACAACGCGGCTGATCAAAACCGGTTGGTCTTGTTCTCGGATGACGATGTAAGCGCCCAATTCGTTGAAACAGCAGATCGACGGGGCAAAGCTGGGTAACCATCCAATCAAAGTCCAAATCCAAGCTTTGTTCAATGACTTGCGTTGCTACCAGGATGCGTCCGCCTTTTGTCCGCTTATTTTCCTCTTTGCCATACAAGGCCTTAACGTCTTCTTCTTTCTGTTGTCGATCAATAAAACGGAAACGGGAATGGAATAAATCAACCTCAATGCGAGTCAACTGGGTTAACCGTTGGGCCAGATCTTGCGCATCAGCCACCAAATTGCAAATTACCGCAATTTTTGCCCCTTGCTCGGCAGCATCAATAATTTTTTGCAGACTCTGTTCATTAAATTGCAACTCCGGCAATTTCCAAGCTTCCAAGGCTACTTCACGCCGTTCCGGCAGATGGCGGCTGTCCGTTATGCCAAAACAACGCGTGGCTTGGTTACTGTAAATTTGGGTGATTAACGGGTAAGTCTCAGTTATTCCTATGTCAGTCTGCCAACTATTCGCCAAATCTTCGCGCTGCTGCTGCGGCAAAGTAGCGGATAACAACAACGCGCTGCCGCCTGATTGATGTTGTAACCGCAAAACCGCTTTCAATAAACCGTACATATAACAGTCATAAGCATGAACTTCGTCAACGATTAATACGCTTTTTTGAATGCCGAAACCGCGGACAAATTTATGCTTTACCGGCAACACTGAAAGCAAGACTTGGTCAATCGTACACACGCCAATTTGTCCTAAAAAAGCGCGTTTTTTGCTGGCTGTTAACCAGCGCACGGCTTGCTGAGAAGCCTCTTCTTGCCCCTGCGCGGTTTGTCTATCGGCATTTGGGATTTTCAATCCACTTTTACCATGTGCCAACACTACATTTACGCCTTCGGCAAATAAGTTGTCCGCCATAGCTTCCAATCGATCCAACATGGCATTGGCGGTAGCTTGCGTAGGTAAAGCAAAAATAATGCTGTCAGCCAATCCTTGGTGTAGCAATTTGGCCGCGTAAACCAGAGCGGTTTCGGTTTTGCCCGAACCGGTCGGGGCTTCAATCAAAGTCAGGCTCTGAACTAATGGCAGTTGTTCTGTTAAGGTTTGCAAACCACGTGGCTTATAAGGCTGTCCATCAGGCGTAACAAGGGGAAAAAGCGTTTCTAGCGTTTCATTGGGCTTAAGCTGCGCAAGAATACCAAATGCGGTTAATGCCTTGTTGGCCTGTACGTCGCGTGAATTAAGGTAATCCTCCAATGTTATTTCAGAGTTAGTTTCATAAGTAAAATACTCGCTAGAACCAATCCAATCACAAACACTACAAAAGCCCGCCAACATAGTGGGCACAGTCTCGGGAACGTCGTTTAAATTAACTTGAAAAAGCTGGCTTAAATCCCGTATCCAATCTATACGAGCTTGCCGGTCTCTTTCAGTGAAAAAAGTTTGGCCAAATACTGCGGGAGCCTCATAGTTTGCGTTGTATGGAATAACACCATGATGCCCCGCCACTTGCTGCATCCAATCACAAGCCGCAATTTCAGAAATCCCGTAAAGACTCATCTCGTCTACAAAACAGGCATAACTGCTGGCGCCATGCTGATAAGGATCCTGCAAATAACGCGCAACATCAGGTTGCAATTGTTTCATTGCAAAAGGGGATTTACTTTGAAAGCGAATGTCCAATTTACCTAAATCATGTAGGCTGACAAAAAACATTACCCAAGCTTTGGCTTGTTGTTCAGTATCGACCTGCATCGCCTGGGTAAATTGTTGGCGCAGACTTTTGCTTGATTGCCACCAACAAATTGCCACTGCCGCCACATCCAAGCAATGGTAGGGCTGCAAATGATAAGCAGCGTAATCGGCTTGTTTATACTCCCATATTTCCTTTTTCGCCCATTCGTCCAAATCACTTAGCTGCAATTGGTTTTCTGGTTTTTTTAGGCTTTTGGCAAGCTGAGGTTTAAATTGGGCGAAAATTTCATTTTTATCCTGCGTCCCAGTGCAATACGCCACTTTAAGCACGTCATTTTCTGCCTTGCCCCAATATTGGTAATACAGCGCTTGTGTCATTCCCACCCCCTAACAGTCAACTTAAGCCCCATTATCCACACTCACAACCTCATTCGGTGAGGTTGTGCTTCATTTTTTGTAAATTTTTTGCATGGCCTCTATTTGTTCCCTGACTCCATCCAGCAAAAACTGCGGCGATTTAACTTCCACTTCCGCCCCATGCTTGAGAATATCCATGATCAATTCGCGGCTGTCGTTAAACGGGATGCTCAGCTGGTAATTGCCGTTGTCCAGCCATTGTCCCTGTTGATTGGGATGCCAGTTTTCATCGGCGACCCATTGGGCTCTGGCTTTGCTAAATTCCAGTACGGCGGTGTGCTGTGCATCGCCGCTGAAAATGCCGTAGGACGAGGTGAGGAATTGCTCCAACAGTTCCGGTTCAATTAACAGGGCGTTTTGCTCTAGTATTTTTGCTGAGCCGATATTGTCTGCGGCAAATACCCGCAGTTGTTCGCGGTGATGGCAGTGGGCGGCCAGGTACCAGTTATCCCGGTAATAAACCAGTTGTTGCGGCGAGACTGTCCTCCGGGTTTGTGCGGCACTTTCGCCCCTGGCGGTATAGTCAATGTCGATTTGTTTGCCGTTGAACAAGGCGGTAACTATTTTTTTGAACTGGGCATCGTCTTTTAAGCGCTGGCCGATGGAGAGGATTTTTATTTTCTGGGAAATATCGGCCGGGCTGTGAGGTTGCAATTTGAACAACCGGTTGATCCGTTGTTGCAGCTGGCTTATCTGCTGACTGAGTATGCCGGGGCTGATGTTTTGCAGGATTTGATAACAGATCAGCAGGCCGTTCAGTTCTTCGGCGCTGAACCAGAGTCCGGGCAGTTGATAGGGTTTGTCTGCACGTTGCCGGTCGTAGTAATAACCGTTGAGTTTTCGGTCGTATTCCAGCGGCGCATCAAGATAAAGGCGCATGTCTTCTATGTAACGCGCCGCGGTTGCTTTGGCACATTCCAGTTCTTTCATGATGTCTGTTAACGGTATCGGTATGCGCCGGTTGGTTAAAAGTGTATGCAAGCGGTATATTCTGTCGAAGCGGTCCATTCGGTTTTTTCCTGTTTTATTTAAACATGGGCGGTTTTCCGGCCTTAATTACGCGGGCTTTAGCTGTTCATCGCTATGGCTCCTGCATTTTTACAGTCGTCCGCCATGAACCGGCATGATGCAAAGGCCTGATTTCTGATAAGCCGCAACCCAAAGAAAGCCAATTATGAGTCAGAGTCAATTTACAGTGCGTGGCTGGTAAAAAGATTGCGGATCACTCCATCGGTGATGAGGGCTTATCACAATCACATAGCCGTCTACAGCCCTATTCTGTTGTGATTTCCTTACCCAAGATGGCCAAAAAATTAAGTTTTTTATTCCGCTGCTGACGGCAGTATCCGTGGTTTCGCCGCAACTATTGAAAAAGATTTTCGAGTAGACGGGCTCCGGCTTGCAGCAAGCATAACACGCACCGGGGATGAGCGATGTCGCCCAATAAGTATTCCTGCATATTGTACAAATCATGAGCTTGCTCTAATTTGAATCTGTTTCTTCCAACTGACTTTTAAGCTGACCGATTTAGAGTTTAGTTATATAGGCCGTCTATCGGCTTAATGTTGGCTCTCGCTGAAGTCTATAGCGAATCAAGTGCTGAGGAATATTTTCATGAATATGACGCGTTGGCCTCAAGTTAGCATGATTGTTTTGTGTGCCTGGATTTCCGGGCAGTCTTTCGCACAACAATCCGCAGATAGCCCGGCGGTATTGGATACCGCCAAAATCGAACAGCTTACCGGCATGAAAGGTACGCTGGATAAAGCGGAATCTGTTTTCAAGATCGTTCACCCTCGCACCGACCTGAGCGCCACTGTGGCAGGCGTCAAAATGACTCCGGAAATGGGTTTGACTTCCTGGGCGGGATTTCAGGCTGTCGGCGATCAAGTCATGGTGATGGGCGACATCGTATTGCTTGAAGACCAGGTTAATCCGGTGATGAGCGCTGCTTTGGATAACGGCCTGGAAGTCACCGGCCTGCACAACCACTTTCTCTGGGATAAACCCAGGATTATGTTCATGCATATCGGCGGCATGGGCAATCTGGAGACGCTTGCGACCGGGGTCGGCAAAGTCTTTGCCAAAGCTAAGGAAAAGCATAGCGGTAAAAAGGGAGCTCCGGCAGCCGGATTTGATGCCGCTAAAACGACTCTGGACCCTAAACCTATCGAAACCCTCCTCGGTTCATCGGCCGAAAAAACCGGCCCCATTTATAAAGCAACTCTGGGACGCACGACTCAGATCAGCGGCCACAATGCGGGTAAAGCGATGGGCGTCAATACTTGGGCGGCGTTCGCCGGCAGCAATGAAAAAGCGGTCGTCGAGGGAGATTTCGCGATGCTCGAATCCGAACTTCAAGCCGTCTTAAAAGCTCTGCGTAACGCCAACATCAATATCGTAGCCATTCATCATCATATGGTGAATGAAACGCCGAAGATCGTTTTCTTGCACTATTGGGGAACAGGTTCTGTCAGCGATTTAGCCAAGGGCGTCAAAACCGCGCTGGACACTCAGGCGAAGCCGTAGGCACTGCCGGTGCAAAGCCTGGTTGATCTGAATGCGCTCTTCTTAAGGCATTTGGACAAAACTTACGGTTAATCGGTATCCGATTTTTTCATTAAGTTATTTGGATAGGCCCCACAACAAATGCATCACAACGATTAAACGTTAATCTTCCAGCAGAAGTCGTACTAACGGAAAAATAATGTCCGAATTCAAAGAAAATTTAAAAACGGTTGAACGGCTCCTGAAAACTGCTCAAATTTGTGGAGAATATACCGAGATCAATAGCTTGTACGATTTTCTCGGTATCGACAAAACGGCGACGAAGGAACAAATAAAAGCCGGCATCGAAGAAAATTATAAATTTTATCTATCCAGGCAGTACGTCAGCGGTTGGAAAACGTTAACCAAGGAGTTCATTGCCTCTCAACGCGCTATCGAATACCTGTTATGCGAATGCCGGCCCGAATATGACAATTATTTACTTGATCTTGGCGTAAAAGAACTGCGAAATCGTTTTATCTCTTTTGCAGGAGAGGATCGGGAACTCGATGCTGAAGACAAAAAACAACTCATCAAAGAAGGCCTGGAAATGGGCTTGTCAGAAACGCAAACCCTCGAAATGATCTACTTGTGGACGGAGGGCGATGCTGTAAAAACAGTTGAAGCGTCGTCAACATCCGACTCTCATGATGAGCTTGTTACTAAGACATACTACGAACTGTTCGGGGTTCCCAACGATGCGGACTACTCGACCATCATAAAAGCCTATGAAAGAGAATATAACCGGTATGTGCATGGGAAAGATAAGGCTCGATGGGACAGGGTTTCGGATGGCTGGGAGATCCTGAAGGATAGCGATAAAAGAGCCGCCTATGACCAAAAGCTGAATCAGCCTGAATCCGAGGTTGAGGACGGAGTTCCGGTCTTGAAAGTCATCTGCAAAATGGATGGCTATCTTTATAAGGATGTAAAAAAAGGTACGCAATTTACTGAAACCATCGTCATCAAAAACGATCATAAAGGCCAATTGCAGGGCAAGATCATTTCGGATGCCGAATGGCTGGTGCCTGAGAGAGTTAACCTCAACTATAGCCCCGAACAGACCTTGGCTATTTCCATCCTTACCGCCAAGATTCCCGCAGGTCTATTTGATGCCAAAGGCACAATCACCCTGGATACTAATGGAGGCCCGCCGTATTTAATATCTTTCAGGATTATCCTGAAAGACCTTGAAGAGGCTGTCGACAATTTTAGGAAGACTTATGCGCCTCTCGCCGCCGCTTGCGCCGGCTTTATCGGCTCTTTTAGCCGTTCGCCGTTTTTATTTTCCGTAATTAGCGCCGTTATTACGGGAATACTCTGCTATTCCATGGCCAAATTTATTGCTAAAGCGGCTCTGGAAAATGGTCTGAATAGACTCAAGTTACCGTCTCACTTATTACAAAGCGCGGCGGCGGGCATGGTCGTTTTAACCATCCTGGTCCATTCATTCGGCAGTTCAGTGACCAAAAAGATCGATATGTCGTCTCTCCCGGAACAACCGTATGCCCCTGCAATGCTGGAAGTCGAAAACACTTGGGTTAATCGGCAGTTTAGCCCAACGGACGATAGCCTTAGCAAAGGAAATATTGCATTATCCAGCGGCTTGACAAGCATGGCTGCAAAAACAGTCAGTCGCTATACGCTCCGGGAATTCAGCTTGGGATCGGTAGACCACAAGTCGCGTTATGGTTTCGAGTGCAGTGACCGCATTGAGCTGGATTTTCGCTGTATCGACTGGACGGCAATAAGAACGCAGCAAAATCCCCTCGCATTGAATTTTCCTTCGCAGGACTGGAACTTTGTTCAAAAATCCCCCAAAGATTCCCGCTGCGATAAAAGCCCCTGCCCGCTTGCCATCACTGCCGAACCCGATGCGAATGCGCCAAAGCCCCGATTAGCTGGCGGCTTGAAAAAACCAAGCGTACAGGGCGGATACGTTACGGCTTCGCGAATAAATGCGCGCCTAGCTTCAAGCACGGCCAAAAGTAAAAAGTGGAAACCCAAAACGAGCAGTTTTGCGCCGCCGTCACGAGATGACCTATAAGCCTCGGAGAAACCATGTTATTTAACCGTTACGCTTTTTATGTCTTATTGATTATTGCCATAGTGACGCCAGGTTGCGCCTACAACGTTCCAATCGTGGCTGACCCCGTGAAAGACATGCGCCAATCCCGGCTTGTCAGGAAAAAGCTGCCCATCAAGGTCGGCATGTACTTGAGTGACGACCTTAAAAGCTACATTTACGAACAGCAAAGAATGGGCACGACCTTCCAAATGAACGTAGGCGAGTATTTGCTCCCGATCGCCATGAAAATGGGCGCGGCCATGTTTGATAAAGTGATTTTGGTGAACTCCCTGCCCCCGTATGCCGGTAACTACAGGCCGGATGTCGAAGCCGTAATCAGCCCGGAAATTCTTTCTTGTTATGGCGATGCGGTCGGCGCTTTTGCAGGCTATATCAAAGCAAAAACGAAACTGCGTGTCACCGCCTATGACTTAGGCGGCAATGTTCTGTGGCAGGATGAAGCCATCGGAGAAAGTAAAAGCCGTGACATGGATTTTGCAAAGACTTTACTTACCGGCATGGAAGAAGTCGGTAAAACAGGGTATCAGGCCGCTTTTTCCGCGGCCAGCCAAATTATCAATGACTTTTATGCCCGGCCTCCGCAGGAAGTTCTCTCTCTTCTTGAAATTAAGAAGGCGGAAAATTTAAGGAATCAGGGCGCCTTGCCTGATTTTGAACTTTTTAAGAACCTTTATGAAAAGGGGCAGTTTCAATACGATAAAAAAAATTATTACCAGTCCTTATATTTATTCGCAAAAGCATCCAACATCGCCTCTGACGAGCCGTCAACATTATTTTATACCGGGGCCAGTTACACCCATACCGGCGATAAATCCAGGGCTTTAAAAAAATTCGAAGATATTATTAAGCAACAGCCTTCGGGACCGGAAGCCCGCGATTCAAAAAAATGGATTCAACGGCTGGACGACCCTTTAGAAATTGGAATTTTTGGTCGCAATAAATCCAACAGCTCCGGATTAAATGACCAGGCAATTCATGAAGCCCTGATAAACAGCGGCATGTACGAGGTTATAAATACCGCTAAGCTAGTTCCTCCAGCCAGCCCTACTCCATCGGATTTTTCCAAGTTCCTGGATAGCTGTTACAAAAAAGGCATCAAAGTCGTCATTTTTCATGACATTGCCAGCTTTTCCAAAAAACCCCAGTACGATTTCTATAGCGGTGAAGATGTTGCAACCGAGCATACGGTCAGGATCTCTGCAAAAGTGTATTCAACAAAGAAAAAGCAATTAAAAACCGAGCTTCTGATAAGCGAAAGATCAAGCATCCTACAAGCACAAACAGCGGAACAGGAAATGGAAACCAGACGCCAGCTGCTGCAACGCGGCGCTAAAAAGCTGGCCTTGCAGCTGTTAAAAAACGATATATTTTAATAACTGATGTTACGCACGGATGGTATTTCTCCCGTTTGCCGCTCCGAGCACCGGAGCTTTTATCGAGAACAGCCCGTTAGGGGCGCGGCAGGGATGCCGCGCGTCAGCAGAGGGGCAGGAGCCCCTTCTGCTGACCCTCGATAAAAGCGAGGAGCACAGGAAGTAAGCGGCAACCGGGCCGCCTTTCTTTTGGATACTTTTCTTTGGCGGAGCAAAGAAAAGTATCTCGCCTTCGGGTGCGAGAACCCGATTCAAATAAACTGTCGCGCTAGCGACTCCTTAATGTTATAGCGGTCGAAATTCGACTAACTGCGTAACATCAGTTAATAACCTATCTGTTGCTGTTTTAAACGTTAGCATCTGAATTTATCTGGCGAAACCAGCGCTAAAGAAAAAAACCGGAAACTCTTTATCCGCCAAGGCATTCCGGTCTCTGTAGCCGAAAGACGCGGCCCAAGCAACAATCGTGCGTAAGCTTATCGGCTTATGTTCGGCACTGAGCCAAGGAGAAGCCTATAGGAAGAGTAAAAATAGTTTATACTGTAAGCAAATACCTACTTTTATCACTCATAAGAATAAATTTGATGTTTTTAAACATCGGATAAAAGGAAGCCAAAATGATTCATACCCAGATAAATTTAGCGATTATTCAGGACGCAATAAACAACGTCATTTGTTTATTCTCATTGCCTGAGGTTTATCTTCGCATTCGTGAATTAATGGATGATCGAAATTCAAGCATTGACGACTTTTCGAGAGTTGTAAGCACTGATCCTAATTTAACAGCAAGCACGCTAAAAATTGCTAATAGCGCCTATTTCGGTTTTACCGGGCAAATAGCGAATCTGCATCAAGCAGTTAATTTATTAGGGATTGGAGCACTCCATGATTTAGTGCTGAGTATCTCCGCCGTGGATAGTCTTTCAATGACTAACGAGATCATAAGATTACCCAGCTTCTGGCGGCGCAGCCTCTATTGCGGCGTATTAGCCAAACTCATCGCCGAACATCAAAAACTTAAAGACCCGGGCGGCTTGTTTGTAATAGGCCTGCTTCACGAAATAGGCCATTTACTATTTTTCTCCAGATTTCCCAAGCAATCCATGATGGCTCTGACTGAATCAGCGCAAACCCATCGTTCGCTGTTTGAAATTGAACGGGAAATATTTAATATTCATTATGGCGAAGTGGGTCAGCAAATCATGAAAGCGTGGAACTTGCCCGCGAAATTTCAGGTTATTACGGAATTCCACCCCGAACCCGGCAAAGCCAAAGAGCATATGCTTGAGACAGCAATTGTCCATATAGCCCATCATTATGCGTATACTAAAGAAAACGGCGCTCCCGGCAGCTCAATAGATACTCTAGCCTGGCAACTGTTACATTCAACGCCGGAATTAATGGATGAATTTTTGAATGAAGCCGATATCATGAGCCGTGAATTGGAAAAATTGATCATTCGATAAAACATTTAATGAGACCCGCCCAAAAGTTTGTCCTCAGCCATGCGAAACACGTTACGATGCCCGAAGTGTATCGTGACTTCCGTCGCTTAGTGGCAGCTCCCGATTCAAAAATCAGCGATTTTGTCGATGTTGTCAGCACCGACCCGGCATTGGCGACCCGACTGATCCGAATAGCCAACACTTCCTTTTTCGGCTATTCAAGAGCAGTACACAACATAGAACAGGCCATTAGCCTTATAGGCGTCATGCAAGTTCACGATGTGCTGATTAGCAGCCTGGCCATGCGCGCCTTTGCCGGTATCCCTAACGATATCGTGAATCCAACCACATTCTGGAAAAGCAGCGTGTATTGCGGCATCACGTCTCGCCTTATCGCCCAAAAATGCATGCTCCCAGCCAACCAGCGTTTTTTTTCTCTCGGTCTGTTTCATGATATTGGGCACATTGTCATGTATGCCAAAAGGCCCGATTTAGCGCATCAAGCATTGATTCAGTCGTTAGAACGAGGCGAATCATTATTCAGGATTGAGCGGGAAATATTTGGCTTTGATTACGGCCAATTAGGCTCAGAACTCATGCGTTTATGGCAATTGCCTGTAAATTTTCAAGAAATTGCCCGGCACCATTTTGAGCCGGAAAAAGCTCAGCATTACCCGTTGGAAACAGCCATTGTGCATCTGGCTTATACGATAACGCAGGCCGAAACCGGTTTTATTAACGCCGATGAACAACAACCGATAGTTTCCCCGCTGGCGTTGAAACTCACTAAGCTTGATGAGAATGACCTACGGTCTATCAGAATCGAAGCACAGAAAAATGTTCACGAAGTTTTGCATGCCATGTGGCCTTTTGTTGAGCCTCCCCATAAAAAGAATCTTGCTAAACAAGATCAACCGCATTGCAAGGATTTTTAAATGGATAACTTTGCTCAAAGTTGGCTGGATATTCAGTGCAAGCTAATTACAGGTTGTTGTTGCGCCTTATTGTTGATGAAAGAGCCCGGAGGCGACACTTTACTACCTTTGGCGCAGTGGCCCTCCGATAGTAAAAAACCTCTTGAACTGCTAACGATTTCTCAATTGGCTCTCAAAAATGGCACGTCTATTATCAACCCGAAGGTGCTAGCGCCCGAATCGGATCAGCAAGCCTTTGATTACTTCGCCTCCCCTATCTTTGTCGATACGCAGTTAATCGGCGTTATCGCCGTCAAAACAACTCTCCAGTCAGAACAAAATCAACAGCAAATTCTCGCCGCTCTGGACCAAGGGAAGCAATGGCTGGAGCTTTCGACTGCACAAGCACAGACCGGCAGCCCTAAAGAGTTTTATTCAACCGTCGTAAGTTTGGCCGCCGCCTGTCTTGATCAACAGACTTATCATGAAACACTGATAGCGTTGATAACGGAACTCACCCGGCAATTTCAATGTGAGCGTGTATCCATAGGCGAGATTAATCGCCACCATACAGAAATCGTCGCCTTGTCCAACAGCGCCAATTTTGACGCCAGAACTAACCTGATGAAGCTCCTTGCGAAGGCAATGGATGAAGCCGTTGACCAGGACAGGATTATTGTTTATCCGCCGACAGAACAACAGTCCAACTGCATCAATCGAGCCCATCTGGAATTGGCAAGAAAATACGGAGCGGGCTCAATCTGCACGCTTCCGCTGGTTTATCAGGACTCGATTTTCGCGGCGATGACGCTGGAACGTAGTGAAGGCAATCCGTTTACATCCGCTAAAGTTCTGCTGCTGGAACAAACCCTATCGTTGCTCAGCCCTTTTTTGCATCTGAAGCATGCGGAAGAACAAGGCTTGCCGGAAAAAATCTACAGCAGCCTGAAAAAACAGCTTTCCGGGCTATTCGGCCTTAACCACCTGGGCCTCAAACTATCCGCTGCCGGGCTAATTTTACTGCTGGCCGCAACGAGTACCATCAAAGGCGACTTTAGAATCCATGCGGATGCTGTCTTGGAAGGCAAAGTGCAACGGGTCGTTGCCGCGCCCATGCAAGGTTTCATATTGACGGCGGATGCCCGCGCCGGGGATACCGTCAAAAAAGGCGACTTGATGGCGACGATGGACGATGCCGATTTAAAACTGGAAGCCGTTAAGCTGGCCAGCCGGCAGCAGCAATTCGCCCGCGAGTATCGGGGAGCGATGTCTGACCAGGATCTGGTTAAGGTCAGCGTGCTCAGCGCGCAACTTGCACAAGTTAAAGCTCAGCTTCAACTCATTAATGAGCAATTACAGCGCACGGCCATTGTTGCTCCGTTCGATGGCGTGGTCATTGAAGGCGATCTCAGCCAATCGCTGGGTTCGCCGGTCGAACGGGGAGCCAGTCTGTTTAAAATGGCGCCATTGGCAGGCTACCGGGTTGTACTCAACGTTAATGAGCGGCTGATTTCCTATGTGCAAGCCGGACAAACAGGTACTTTGGCCTTATCAAGCCTGCCGGAACAACATATCCCTCTGACCATCGAAAAAATCACCGCCGTCTCCAGAGTGGAAGGCGGTGACAATATTTTCCGGGTAGAAGCCAGTCTGCAAAACCATTCCGATCTTTTACGACCGGGCATGGCAGGTGTGGGAAAAATTAACGCCGGGCAAAAGCCGTTATTGTGGATCTGGACGCATGAGCTGGTTGACTGGCTAACATTATGGTTCTGGTCCTGGTGGCCCTAATGACATCAATGTTAGAGATATGTCATGAATGAGTCATTATTAAGCCCTCAATGGTACCGCGTTCAAGCGTTAACGCCCCGTTTGCGCAAACATATTGAAGTACATCGGCATGATTATCGCGGGCTGATCTGGTTTATTCTCGAAGATAAAGCCTCAGGCCGGCATCATCGCTTTAATGCCGCCGCTTTCAGGATGATCGGCCTGCTGGATGGCAAACGCACTGTCAATGAAGCTTGGCAATTGCTTAACGATCAATTGGGCGATTTTGCACCGACCCAGGACGAAGTGATACAACTGCTGGGCCAGCTTCATAGCGCCGACCTGCTGCATTCAAACGCGGCACTGGATATAGAAGAACTGTTTCATCGCCAAGGACAGCATAAAAACTCCAAGATCAAACAACGCTTCACTAATCCGCTGTCGCAAAAATTTCCACTCTGGGACCCGGATGATTTCCTTGAACGCCATTTGCCTAAAGTAAGCTGGTTATTCAACGGCACCGCCGCGCTGGCATGGCTGTCAGTCGTCTTGATAGCCTTCTTGTTGACGGCAATGCACTGGCATGAGCTGGGTAGCCATATAGCGGTCAATACATTGTCGCCCTATAACCTGACCTTGCTGTTTTTACTTTACCCGATCATCAAAATATTGCACGAATTAGGCCACGCCTTTACAGCCAAGCTGGAAGGCGGAGAAGTGCATGAAATGGGCATGATTTTCATGATGTTCATTCCTGTGCCCTACGTCAATGTCTCGACCGTCACCCATTTCAGGAACAAATATAAACGCATGCTGGTCGGGGCTGCCGGCATTATCGTTGAACTGTTTCTCGCGTCCTTGGCCCTGTTTATCTGGCTGATAACCGAGCCCGGCCTGATACGGGATATTGCTTTCAACATCATGCTGATCGGCGGCGTTTCTTCGCTATTTTTTAACGGCAACCCGTTACTGAAATATGACGGCTATTACGTCCTCGCCGACGCAATTGCTATCCCCAACCTTTTCCAGCGCTCGGCAAAATACTGGGGCTATCTGTGCCAACGCTATCTGTTCGGTTTAAAACAGCTGGCATCGCCGGCTTATACGCCCTGGGAGTCGACCTGGTTTGTTGTATACAGCCTCATGTCGTTTATTTACCGGATGGCCTTACTGTGGTTCATCATCGTTTACGTAACGGATAAGTTTTTCGCTATAGGCGTCGTGCTGGCTTTGTGGATGGTCATTGCCCAAATCCTGTTGCCGCTATTCAACATGCTGCGTTTTATTACTGCCAGCCCCAGCCTCCGGAAAAAACGCTACCGGGTCATCGGCAGTTGCAGTGCGCTTTTGGCTGCCTTAATGATGCTGATCTTTATAGTGCCTTTTCCGTGCTATACCGTGGCAGAAGGCATTGTCTGGACGCCTGAGAACGCCCAGTTAAAGGCCGAAAGCGACGGCTTTTCCGGGCCGCTATTAACCGGCGATAACAGTCAAATCGATAGCGGCACGGGCGTCCTTCAGTTGGAAGACCCTTTTTTGCAAACCCAGGTAGAAATTCAGCAGGCAAAGTTAAAGGAATTGGAAGCCAACTATCGGGCAGAAAAATTTAAGGACCTGGTCAAAGCCCAGATAATCAAGGAACAGATACCGGCAGCCCAGGCAGAATTAGCTCACGCGCAAAAAAACGTCCAATCCATGCGGGTCAAGAGTGCAACCCAAGGCCAACTATTAATACCGGATGCCGATGATTTACCCGGCCGGTTCATCAGACAGGGCGACGTGATTGGCTATGTGCTTAATAACGCATTACCAATCGTTCGCACCGTGGTCGCTCAAGGAGATATGGGTAAGCTGCAGGCAGGCATCGATCGCGTGCAGTTAAGATTGGTCAATCACTTGGAGCAAGTCATACCGGCAAAAATAACCAGAGTCACCCCAAAGGCCACCGATCGCCTTCCCAGTGCAGCGCTCGCAACCTCAGCCGGCGGCAGAATGATTCTGGACCCGGATCGAACAGAGGACCTGATCACCCTGGAAAATTTTTTTCTGGTGGATCTCGAATTTACACCGATGGACCCAAACATCCTTATCGGCACTCGAACTTATGTGCGTTTTGATCATGGCGGACAACCGCTGGCCAAGCAGTGGTATAGAAATCTGCGGCAGTTATTTCTGAGGCAGTTCAATGTTTGATAGCGGACTCGACGCAGTTGCTATGGCGGCTTATACAGCGGGACAAGGCTATTTTCTCAAGTCTGCCGGACTGGAGAATAAATCCCGCCCCGGCGTGCTGCTCGGCAGATACCCGCAGAAAAAAGAAACGCGAAACACTGACTTCGAAAAGTTGGCCGCTCGCTGGAGCGCCAACATAAAATTCCTGCTTAACCGGCCAAAGTACACTCAGAGCTACATCGTTAGCCGGGTCAATTATTACGAGCACGACTTAAAACAATTATCCGAGCCTGATTTAACCGGCCAGATTGCCTATATCCGGGAAAAACTACAGCGTTCCGGTTTGCAGGAAGCATTGATTATCCAGGCTTTTGCAACTATCCGGGAAGTGGCCGGCCGCACCCTGGGCAAACGCCATTTCGATCCGCAGTTGTTAGGCGGCTGGGTGATGATTCACGGCATGGTCGCGCAAATGCAAACCGGCGAAGGCAAAACCCTGGCAGCGACACTGCCCGCCTGCACCGCCGCCCTGGCAGGGATACCGGTGCACGTAATAACGGCCAACGATTATCTGGCCGCGCGCGATGCCGAACTGCTGCAACCGCTCTATCAGCGTTTGGGCTTGACGTCCGGTTCGGTTATTGACGGCATGGAAACCGATCAGCGCCGCAAAATCTACGCGAGCGACATTGTTCACACCACCAATAAACAGATAGCGTTCGATTATCTCCGGGACAGGATTGAAATGGCCGAAGATACGACACCGTTGCGGTTTCAATTTAAACAAATACAAAAACAGCGACAGCACCAGGCGCAGTTGTTCCTGCGCGGCTTATGTTTTGCGATTATTGATGAGGCGGACAGTGTCCTGATCGATGAAGCGGGAACTCCGCTCATCATTTCAAAAAACCTGCCTGACGAGGAAAGCGAAGAAATCTATCTTGAAGCCTTATCATTAGCATCAAAGCTCATCATCAACGAGCATTTCACGGCAGATTTTGACCAGCGCACCCTAAGCTTAACCGAAGCGGGAGAAAACCATCTGCTTGAAGCGGCTCATGCAATGGCCGGCTTATGGCAAAGCACCAGGCAGCGAAACGCCTTGGTAACCCAGGCCCTGACCGCCCAATACCTGTTTTGCGTCAACAGACACTACTTGGTTCGCGACGGCAAAATCCAGATGATAGATCCACTGACCGGGCGGGTCATGGCAGACAGGTCTTGGGAACAGGGACTGCACCAGATGATTGAAGCCAAAGAAGGCTGCACCACCACCCGTCAACGGGAACCGCTGGCTCGCATCAGTTACCAGCGCTTTTTCAGCCGCTACTTGAAACTGGCCGGAACCTCAGGTACAGCAAAAGAAGTCGCGGCAGAGCTTCATGCCGTTTATGGCTTGCAAGTCGTTGACGTTCCGACTTATAAACCCTGCCAAAGAAAGATGTTACCGGAACGGCTTTATGTCACAGCGGATGCCAAATGGACGGCCTTAATATCGCGTATCAAAGAGCTCCACCAGCTTGGCCGCCCCATCTTGATCGGCACCTGTTCAGTAGCCGAATCTGAAGAAATCAGTGAAAAATTAACGGCGCATCACCTGGTTCACCAAGTGCTTAACGCCAAACAAAATACGCATGAAGCCGAAATCATAGCCAAGGCCGGACAATTAAGAAACATAACCGTTGCAACTAATATGGCAGGACGCGGAACGGATATAGAACTGGACGCACGGGTTATAGAGCTTGGCGGGCTGCATGTCATTGCGATGGCGCGAAATGACGCCCTGCGCATAGATCGCCAATTATATGGCCGGAGCGCAAGGCAAGGCGACCCAGGCAGCGCGGAAGCTTTTATCTCGCTGCAAGACCAACGAATTACGCAGGCTTACCCGGAATTCATGCTTAAAATTTTTTCCCGGTTTGCCGGAAATAAGCAAACGGTACCCGAAATACTGGCAAAAATAATAGTGAGATGGCCGCAGAAAAGGATTGAAAATCAACAAGCCGACATACGCAGCCAGTTAATGAGACAAGATAAACAACAGGCCAGAATATTGGCTTTTTCGGGACGTTTTGAATGATTCTAAAACCGTTACTGCTCTGCAAGCGCGAACGAACTATCGCTTTTCAGCCGTTTTCCGGTATAACAGCATTCGCTGCGCGCGCCTTGGAAGTGGCATGCACAGCTCGTGATCCATATTGACTCAATCGTAACCCATGCAAAAAAACACCCCATCAAATCCACACTTTTCAACAAGCCTTAAGACTATTTTCATACTGTGCAGCTGCTATTTTGCCCCACTCCAGGCGGCTGAAACGACAGAGTTGGACTGTATGGTGAAACCTGAAATGTATGTAGAACTCAGCAGTCCCGTCGATGGCGTGCTGGAAAGCGTATTGGTGGAAACCAGCGATGTCGTCCAGAAAGGCCAGGTTTTGGCAAAATTGGAGTCTTCCGTAGAAACGGCCCAAGTCAACCTATCCAGGCAGGAAGCGTCAGTTAACGATGTGATCGAAGGCAAAAAAATTGAATCGGAATTTTCAATGCGAAACAAAGATCGTTTCAACCAGTTGTATAAAACACAGGCCGGATCGCTGGCTGAGGATGACAAGGCCAATACCGAAGCGGACTTAACCAGGCTTGCATTAAATAAAGCTATCAGTGATAAAAAAATAGCGGAACTAAAATTTAAACTGGCGACTGCCCAATTAGAACAAAAATCCATCAAAAGCCCCATTAACGGCATAGTGATTGAGCGCTATGCCATGCCGGGAGAAACAGTAGAAAACCGGCCCATTATGAAATTGGCCCAAATCGATCCGCTGCGTGTTGAACTGGTCGCCCCGGCCGCATTATTCGGCCAAATAACCAAGGGCATGCCCGCTGAAATCCATCCTGAAAAACCGGCTAATCAAATTTATCAAGCGACCGTGACGATAGTGGATAAATTGATTGATCCGGCCAGCGGCAGTTTTACCGTGCGTTTGGCGCTGCCTAATCCCGACGACAAGCTGATCGGAGGAGTTAATTGTGTTGCTAAATTTAATTTTCCTTCAGAGCTTCCGGCAAGCGGCACAAAAAAAACCGCTACTGAGCAGCCGCCTTTGAAACCTCAAAATTTATAAACCAGAACATGACATCTCTAATAACTCAGACAGTCAGAGGATGCACCAGCGATAGCGGACGCAACAACAGCGCCATAAAAAATCATCTTTAATACCGTTTATGCCGGCATGGCTCGCACCATAAGTATCAGCCTTCAGTGCATCACGTATACGAGAGATACACGACAAGAATCATAATAAGTCGATAGCCAGGTAAGATCATGAATAACAAGATTGCGCGTGAATTTAGTCATAAACTGATTATGGAAGAATTGGAAGCGCGACAACTTTTCTCCGACGGCATTGAAGCCGTGGTAGCACAAGAGCTGCCGCCACCACAGCCTGCGACTTATATCGATGTAGATTCAACCGGCAATTCGACTGCGCCATCAGGCGATACGGCCATTGCCAGCGATCCAGCCCAGGACAGCGTTCGCCAGGAACTGGTCTTTGTCGATACAGATGTCAAAAACTATCAGGAACTGCTCAACGATATTTACAACCAGAGTGATGCCGAACGAAATATACAAGTCATCCTGCTGGACAATAACAGTGACGGCATACAGCAAATCACCCAGGCATTAAGCCAATACAATAATCTCGATGCCGTCCATCTAATATCCCACGGCAGCGACGGCAGTATCGACATCGGCAACAGCCCGTTCAATTTTGAAAGCCTAAGCCTCAACCAGGAGACGATCAGTGCCTGGGGCAAATCATTTACTGAAAACGGCGACATCCTGATCTACGGGTGTAATGTTGCCGAAACGCAATCCGGCCAAAATTTCATCGGCTACTTATCCAGCCTGACCCATACCGATGTAACAGCATCCAGCGATGCCACCGGAAACTCGTCATTAGGAGGCAATTGGACTCTGGAATTCAGCACCGGCAGTATCGAGAGCTTAATAGCCCCGAGTGCAACCGCACAAGCTAGCTGGCAAGGTATTTTGGCGACCGAGACCTTTCAGGAAGGCGTGAGCGGTTATACCGGAACGACGGATACTTATCTCGATTCTACATTGTCCGGCACGAATTATGGAGCGTCCGGCACATTGCAAATAATTACTCCGCTGCTGTTGGGTAGTACGCAGCAATCACTGATAAGCTTCGATCTCAGCAGTATTCCTGCAGGATCGATTGTGACCAGTGCTTCAGTAACCTTTACCGCGTCGAGCGCTATAGCCGTGTTGCCGAGCGTTGATATGTACAAGATGCTGAGCTCCTGGTCGGAGAGCACATCGACATGGAGCAATTTAGGCAGCGGCGTATCCACCGATAACAGTGAAGCGTCAAGCACTGCCGATGCCAGTTGGGGTGCATTGCTCGGATTAAACGGTACGGCAACTTTCAGCAGCGCGTCTATGGCATCGACAGTGCAATCCTGGATCAACAACCCTGCGAGCAATAACGGCTGGCTGCTGACTGCCGGGATAACCTCAGTGCAATTCTATTCGTCCGAGGCAGCGACAATCGCTTATCGGCCGCAGCTATCGATTACTTATACGGCACCCACGCCCCCGTCTATGGATCTGGATGTCAATAATAGCTCAGGCGCCATCGGCAGCAATTACACTACGTCGTTCACAGAAGGCGGCGCGGCAGTCAATGTCGCCGACATCGACGCCATTGTAACAGCCGGTTCCAACTCCATCAGCCCGAACCTTTCGGGCATGACAATTACGATCAGCAATTTGCTGGACGGTGCTGCCGAATCGCTGGCCGCAACGACGTCAGGGACATCCATAACGGCGTCTTATAACGCCGGGGTATTGACATTATCAGGCTCGGACACGGCAGCGAACTATCAGACAGTATTACGCACCGTCACTTACAACAACACTTCGAATGCACCCAACACAACGAGCCGGGTCATCAATGTGGTGGCGACCGATCCTTATGGCGGCAGTAGTACCGCTGTTTCAACACCGATCGCCATAACTGCCGTCAACGACGCCCCGACCGCCACCAACCTGAGCGCCGGCCAAAGCTACACCGAAGACACTCCGCTGGCCCTAACCGCCATCGTCATCAGCGATATCGACAGCGCCACGGCCACCGCGACCCTGACCTTGTCGGATGCCTCAGCCGGCAGCCTGAACACCGGCACATCCGGAACCGTTACCTCGACCTTTGCGGCCGGGGTCTGGACCGCCAGCGGCACCATCGCCGATGTCAACGTCCTGCTCGCCGGCCTGACCTTCACCCCGGCCCTGAACTACAACAGCACTTTGTCGATCGCCACCAGCGTCAGCGACGGCGTGGCCGCGCCCCTGACCGGCAGCAAGACCCTGACCGGCCTTGCCGTCAACGACGCCCCGACCGGCAGCGTCACTATCACCGGCACGCCGGCCCAAGGCCAGACCCTGACCGCCAGCCACACCCTGGCCGATGCCGACGGCCTGGGGCCGATCAGCTACCAGTGGCTCGCCAACGGCAGCGCGATCACCGGCGCCACCGCCAGCAGTTATGTGCTGACCGAAGCCGAGGTCGGCCAGACCCTATCCGTGACCGCCAGCTATAGCGACGGCCACGGCAGCAACGAGAGCGTCAGCAGCGCCGCGACCGCCGCCGTCGCCAATGTCAACGACGCCCCGACCGGCAGCGTCACTATCACCGGCACGCCGGCCCAAGGCCAGACCCTGACGGATGCCGACGCTCCACCGCCGCCCATCGTCAATGCGAATCCTCTTGGCATGCCTCCTATCTTCGGCGATATGAATACTATCGTTACTTCCGCTCCTGTCGATATTCGGCTAAGCTCCTTCAAAAACACGGCTAACACTGGCAACCATGATACCAATCAACTCGACGGTATCAGGCCCGGCAAGGGAAATATTTTTGATACAAAAATACCGCTGCGCAATAAAACCGTTTTATCTGCTGACGTCATTACTGCTCCGAAGGGTTCGGTGTTTTTTGAGTCTGAGCAGCACATAGTCACTGCCGAATGGACAAGCAAGCAGTCTCCGTTAATGGTAGTGCAGCCCGGAGAAGCCAAGTTGGCAAATAATTTTAATGATTTGTTGATAAGTTCTAAGGCTGACTACACCGTTGACATGAATCGCAGTTTTACTCAAAGTGAAGAGCAGGCTTTATGGCAACACATAGCGGCCATGAGAGATCAAATCGATGATAGCGAGTTACGCCGTAACTCTTTCGAAATTGATGTGGTTGTAGTAGCTACGGTGACTTTGACAGCCGGTTTTGTTCGTTGGGCGTTGCGCAGTGCATCGTTATTGGCGAGTTTATTTTCATCCGTATCGTTATTAAAGCGGTTTGACCCGCTGCCGATTTTTATTGCCGACAAGAAATCAGCGGCATCTGCCGGGCCTGAGAATCAAGAGCAGTCAACGGATGGGATTGTTCAGGATAAAGCTGAGCAATTATTTTCCCGGCCTACCCATCGTGATAATGGCTGATACTTAAAACTTATTTTTTGACCTATGGCTGGTATAAATATGAATAATTTAGCGCGTTTAACGCCAAGTTTCTTTTATTGATGAACAAATTATCTAAAAAAGCCCCCCATATTTTACCAGCCATGCGCATCAGCTTTGCTCTGGTATTATTGACTATCAGTCTGTTATTTATTGGGGATTTGGCCGGCTTTACACCCGACGAGCGTCAAGCGGAATTGAGGGCCCGAAAAATAATCAGTGAGTCATTGGCAGTACAATTTTCAGTTTTAGGCGTTGATGCTGAAACCCGGTTTTATCATTTTCTGGACGTCATGGTTAACAGAGATGACATTATCTTAACGGCTGGAATACGAAACAATGACGGCGATCTGATCTTTCATGCAGGTAATCATGCCGAACAGTGGGGGGACTACAATAGCCAAAAATCAACGGCTACCAATCTAGTGGTTCCCATCTTTAAAGACGGCAAGATTTGGCGAACGGTTGAATTAAAACTCGCACCGATGAACTCCGATAAATTTCCAGGCATTATCGGTGCCTCCATCTATAGGTTAGTGCTGTTTATTTTAATATTCGGTTTTTTTGCTTATTTGTTTTTTATCCTACTTACCCTAAGACGGTTAGATCCCTCAGCCGTGGTTCCGGCAAGAGTTAATGCTGCATTTGATACCTTAACGGAAGGTGTATTGATCCTCGACGAAAAAGAGCAGATTGTTTTGGCAAACAGGGCATTTGCCGAAAAACTAGGCCGCACGCCTGACTCCCTGCTGGGAATGAAAGCCGTTGAATTGGGCTGGAAAGACAAGTCTGAGCCTACATCAAAAAAAACCTTGCCCTGGACTAAGGCAATCCAAAGCGGCGAAACCAATATGGGCTATCACCTGGACTTACCGGTTTCTTCGGGTTTTGTGAGAAAATTTGTAGTCAACTGTGCACCTATTTTGGGCGATCATAATGCAGTCCAAGGCGTATTAATAACTTTTGACGATGTGACTGAGCTCGAACAAAAAAACATCGAACTTTCATCCTTGATTGCTCAACTTGAGACAACGCAAGTTGAAGTAACACAACAAAATAAAGAATTACATTTTCTGGCGACCAGAGACCCGCTTACAGGCTGCTTAAACCGCCGCTCGTTTTATGAAGCCTTTGGCATTGAGTTCGCCAAAGCCAAAAAAGAAGGAACCGAGTTATCCTGCATTATGGCGGATATCGATCACTTTAAACTGGTCAATGACAATTACGGCCACGCCATGGGGGATGAAATTATTCAGCTTCTAGCCAATATTCTGCATTCCAATTCCAGGAAAAATGATTTGGTCGGCCGTTATGGGGGTGAAGAGTTTTGTTTGGTTCTACCGGGGCTTTCTGCTGATGATGCCGTTTCAGTTGCTGAGCGTATCAGACTCAGCATTATGGATGAGTCAATCAAAATTTATGAAGAAGCCGGACCGAACGTAACAGCCAGTCTTGGCGTTGCATCGATTTTCGATCATGCGGAAAATCCTGCCGAACTGAATAATCAAGCCGATAAAGCGCTTTATGTGGCTAAGGAATCCGGAAGAAACCGGGTTATCCGCTGGGATCCCAGCCAGGAAAAATTACCTGAATCCGAAGCGGACAGTTTTGAATCAACTGCCGGCTGAAGTAGCCTTAATGCCTTGCTCAAATTAGCCCACAAATGGCGCAATGGCAGAGCTGATGTTAAAATCGCTTTTCAATAAGTTTAATTTTTTAGGAACAACATGAGCAAAATTACCATCGAACACAATCCAAGCGAAGAGCGCTTACAAGAACTGGGCGTTTCCAACTGGGAAATCTGGGAAAAAGAAATTTCAAAATTTCCAATTGATTTTGATGAGACTGAATGCGCCTATGTGCTGGAAGGAGAAATTTTGGTAACGCCGGCCGGTGGCGAGCCGGTACGCATTCTGCCTGGCGATTTGGTGTCGTTCCACGCGGGATTGGATAGCCAATGGGAAGTCGTCAAACCATTGCGCAAGCATTACAGCTACGATTTCCCTAACGGCATTTAATCGGTAAATTGTGCCTTGCAAAGGCATGGATACCACTCGATGGGAAGGCCGACCGGAATAGAAAACGGATCGGCTGAATTTAACCTGACAGTTTCGCCAATAAGCGGGTGACTGTCAGGTTAATCTAATTTGGATGACACGAAAACTCAAATATCAAGTCGTTTCCAGTCAATCAGCTCCCCAGATAATACCTTTTTGCATCACACGCCAAGCCAAAGCCGACGCTGGACAAGCGATTGCCATCCGAAATTTCGGCTTGCGGAAATATCAGCCGAGTGATTTTTTGAATCAGCGGAATAGCGGTACCGCCACCGGTTAAAATGACCAGCGTAACGTCACTTGCTTTCACTCCGGCTATGACGATGCAGTCATTAATGGTTTTCCGGATGCTTTCAATATTGCCATGCAAACTATCCTCGAATTGCGCTCGATCCATCTGCGCCTGCAAATCCGCTTCAATGAAAGAAAGGTCAGCGCTTGTCTGCTCGAATGAACTAAGGTGAATTTTGGCTTCCTCAACTGCCGCCATCAGAGCGTGTCCCTGCTCTTCCTCTACAATTGACAGCAATCTATTGGTGAGCGCTTTGTCATTCGATTGGCCGATTAATTCTTTTAAATCCCTTTTGTATTTTTGCGTATACATGCACTGGATTTTGCTCAATTCCGAAAGGTCAAAGAAAGGCGTCAGCGGAAAACCCAGCCCCTTGGAGCCCCAAAGAGAACCCAGTCCCAATAACGGCATAAAGCATTTCAAGCTTAATGCCCGATCAAAATCATTACCGCCGATTCGAATTCCGGCATTAGCCAGAATGTCCTGCTGGCGGTCGGGCTTGCTGATATAGCGCCCGGACAGCCGCATTATCGTAAAGTCGGACGTACCACCGCCAATGTCCATAACAACCGCTAAACGTTCCTTATCGCCCATCGTTAATTCATGGGCAAATGCAGCGGCAATAGGCTCGTATTGAAAGCGAATGTTTTTGAAACCGGCGGACGCGAAGATAGCTTCCAGCTGGCCTTCCGCTTCCTTGTCCGCTTGGTCGTTGCCGTCGACAAAATGCACCGGCCTGCCGGCAACGGCATCTTGGATTTCTTTATCGGCCAATAACTCGGCTTTATTTTTAATATCTTCGATAAAGCGACCGATGATGTGCTCGAATTTTGTTTTTCTTCCGTCAATATGAGTCCCTTCTTTCATCAGGGATGTGCCAAGTACGCGCTTAAAACTTCTCATAAACCGGCCTTCCTCTTGAGCGACATGGGCATTGATCGCTTTACGTCCAAAAGCCACAGTCGGACTTTCCGCCGGAAAAAAGATGGTTGAAGGTATCGTTAAATGCTCCTCTTCTAACGGGACCAAGGTTATTTGATCGTCGTTTTCCTGGGCAATCGCTACCGTGGTGTTCGAGGTTCCAAAATCGATTCCGCATGCAATCGAGCCATGCATTTTGAGTGTTTTCATACTAAATTTTTATCGTGAGCTGACCGACGGCGTTTAGCCGGGATTGAACGAGGAAAGGTAATACAGGTTGCTTAAAGCAAGATTAAAAAAAAGCGAAGCCCTGAGCGGTCTTAAGCCGCGCAGGGCTTCTGATGTTAAAGCACGATTGTTAGTGACTATTCGCCTATGTAATCCTTTTTTCCTATTTCCACGCCGTTATGCCGCAGTATGGCGTAAGTCATGGACAGGTGAAAATGAAAATTGGGCAGCACAAAATCAAGCAGGTAAGGCTGTCCTAAAAAGCTCAGTTCCCTGCTGCCGAATTTCAAGGTGATTTGACGCTGTTCACTGCCGTCGATTTGCGAAGCATTGACGCTTTGCAGGAATGCTTTGGTCTTGTCGATACGCGCCTGCAACTCGGCAAAAGTGCTTTCATTATCGTCATACCGGGGTACTTCGATGCCTGCCAGCCGGGCAGCGCAACCTTTGGCCATGTCGGTCGCAATTTGCACCTGACGGCTCAGCGGAAACATATCCGGCGCCAGACGCGCATTAATAAAAACTGCGGGATCGATTTTCTTCGCTTCGGCATGGGCGGCCGCTTTATCGAGTATCGTGGACAAATTGTCTAACATACGCACAAAAACAGGGATAGAGGCTTGATACATGGTCAGCGACATGGGTTTACTCCGATGAATGATGAGGAAATTGCAGAAAACATGGCGCAAACGATAGGGCAATTATCGCTTACGAGCGGCAAAGTTTAACACATAAGGCAGTAAAGTTTTCCGAGTAACCTTACTGCCACCTGGATCGAACGGTTAAATAACTTGAGCCCTCGTCATCGGTTTACTCAACAGAGTGGCGCAGCGATTCTGTTCTGCGAATCCACTGTCAACAAAGCACTAAAAGTAAAATCAAGCCTGGGATAATCCCCAGAATCAAACCGACCACGATGGCAATAACCTCGCCTGTAGAATAGTTGCATCCCCCTGCCCCGGTGCTTACCCTGGCCGCACTATCGTCATCAAGCCCCGCTACCATCATGCCGGAAAATTCATCGGCGACTTGCGCTTGGGAGGAGGCCACGAGTATGCGTGAGCGGCCATCGCTAAGCCGTGTTTCGGCCGAACGTAAATTATCACTGAATGGCATTATGTGGCGTGCATTCTTGAGGGCTCGGATGGCTTCGTCAGTGGGGATAAGCGCCATTTCACGTGCATCGCTGAGCGTGTCGGCAGCACTAATTGCTTTCTTTAACTGCCTGAGTTCTGCATATTGCCCGGAACCCGGTGGACAGCAAGAATTAATTAATTCCATGGAATCCGGTGAAGGCCAAGTATTGGCGCTCGCCGTTTGCGGCATTGAAATGATGAGAACCGATGTGAGGGCCATGATTATCGATATTTTGAAACCGCATAACTCTTTTATGATAGCCATAACATTTCTCCTAAATAGGCAATTCCTATACGGTAAAACATGACTAAAAAACTCAAAACCAACTACTTTTTCAACATAGCAAAATGGTTCGGCATATTCTGTTTGCTAGCGTACATAACAGGTGCCTCTAAGCAGATCTGACCCTCTGTCTTTTATAACCGCCGATGTTCAGCTCATCATGCTGATGTTTTCTGCAAACTTGATTAGCATCAGCTATGCTTAGCCGTTATTTAACATGCAGAATAATTTGTCCTCACCGCCGAACATAGTTGAAAAAAATGACGCCATCATCACCCCATCAGAAACTGACGATCGTTTACAACCCATGGAAAAAACTGCTGGCTCTGCTGGGTTTGGCCTTGATGTTTTTCTTGGTATGGGCGGGATTGCAGAGTGACTTTTTTATCCTCGAAGTCACGTTGGTGCTGCTGACGGCTTATACCGCCTGGAGCATCATCGACATTCTTAGCACTCAATCGATCAGCTTCTATGCCGACAAAATTGTCAAAACCGGTTATCTGGGACAAACCACGATCCCGACCAGTTATCTGGTGACAATCGATCGCCACCAGGAGCAAATTACCCTGTTTTTTCACGGCTCGGACAAAAACATCCGCGAATCGATCAAAGTCTATAGTTGGTTCCTGTCGCAAGAACTTAGGCTCTGGCTGGAAAACTACCAACGCAACGTCTATCACACGAGTAATTTCGCTAGCGCGCCACTTAGCGCGAACAGCAAGGCTAGTCTCGAATTCAAGAGAGCGGTGTCGTCATTTCGAGCTATGGCAGTGTTGACTGCCGTTTACCTGCTGATCTATGTATTTAATGCGACTTATCTGCACGGCCATTACCCGGTTTTCAACGGTTATGCACCTAACTTGCCGTCAGTTCCGCTCCGCCTGTTATTCATAACCATTGCCTTGGGTGGCTATCTATTATTGCAACGGCTGGCAGCGTCACCGCCGCCCGAACCTTGCACTTACGCAGTTAAAATCAAGCACATCCGTAATAAAGCATTCGACTCCGCACTGGTTGCCAATGGCGTAATCTGGCTGGGTTTTCCGTTGTTTTTGTTGTGCGGCAACAAACTGGATTTTTATTTAATGCTGCTGATCGGCACCGGCTACTACTACGATTTTTATCCGCGCCTGTCGGAAGTGGAACGATTGCTGCAAACCAGCACGCCTTTAACCCAGCCAGTGCAAACAAACATACCGCGCCGCTCATTGCAGGTATCGTTGATGTTACTTGGCGGCTTATCGCTGGCTGGTTATGCCGGCAACCAAGCCGATTTCCGCATTCGCCAAAATAATTGCAAAGACAATAACGGTAACGCCGCCGAATGCCAAAGCAGCTTCGGCGGCGGTTCCGGTTCAGGCTACCGGGGCATTGGCAGTTCGGATAACCATGGCTCGATCAGGCGCGGCGGTTTCGGCTTCTTCGGCGGTTCGCACAGTTCGTTCGGCGGTTAATCCATGCAACGCATCGAATTGTCGCCGCGCGCCGATTGGCAACGGCGCGTAGAAGAAGTCGGCATGAACTATCACACCCTGGACGGCGAAGTTTATTGGGACGAGTCGGCCTGCTACCGCTTTACGCGCAGCCAGATCGATGTGCTCGATGACGCAACCGCCGAATTGCACAGGCTGTGCCTGCAAGCCGTCGAAACCATCATCAGCCGCGGGCTGTTCAAGCAACTGCATATTCCGGATTGGGCGATACCTTATATCGTCGAATCCTGGGAGCGGCAGGAGCCCAGCCTGTACGGCCGTTTCGACTTGGCCTGGGACGGCAGCGGCCCGCCTAAGCTGCTCGAATACAACGCCGATACGCCGACCGCGCTACTGGAAGCCGGCGTTGTGCAGTGGTTTTGGCTGCGGGACTGTTTTCCGGACGCCGATCAGTTCAATTCCATCCATGAAAAGCTGATCGCCTTCTGGCAGCGTTACCGTCAATCTCAGCCAAGCCTGCATTTTGCCTGTGTTGAGGCAAGCGACGAGGATTTAGGCAATGTCGAATACTTGCGCGACACCGCCATCCAAGCCGGCCTAGATACCTTCAGGCTGGGCATAGAGCAAATCGGTTGGGACGAGTCCCAACGCCGCTTTGTCGGTCTGGACGACAAGATTATCAACGCGTTGTTCAAGCTTTACCCGTGGGAATGGATGCTGCAAGACGAATTCGGCCGTTATTTGCCGCAAGCGAATTTGAACATCCTGGAGCCGCCGTGGAAGCAGCTGCTCAGCAACAAAGGCATCCTGCCAGTCTTATGGGATTTGTTCGAGGGTCACCCTAACCTGCTGCCGGCCAGTTTTGGAGACAAACCGCTACTCGGCGACTATGTGCGCAAGCCGCTGTATTCCCGCGAAGGCGCCAACATCGAGATTCGCCGCGGCTGCCACAGCATAGCAACCGACGGCAGTTACGGCAGCGAAGGCTACGTCTACCAGCGCCACGCGCCGCTGCCGAATTTCTCCGGCAATTTTCCGGTCATCGGCTCCTGGATGATTGCCGACCAACCGGCCGGCATCGGCATCCGCGAAGACAAAACCGAAATCACCGGCAACAACAGCCGTTTCATACCGCATTTTTTTATCGAGGATTGATCATGGAATCTATAAACCCGACCGACATTCTGGCCGGAGCCAACGGCTTTTTTCTGCATTTTGCAGCCGCCCTCATCCTGACCGGCCTGTTTGCGCGCCTTTATATCTGGATCACGCCCTATGACGAGTTCAAACTGATTCGGGAAGGCAAAATCGCCCCGGCGCTGACATTCAGCGCCGCCCTGCTCGGTTTCGTACTGGCTTTGGCCGGCGCTATTTCCAATAGCGTATCGTTTGTCGACATGCTGCTCTGGGCTTGCGTAGCGCTGTTTGTGCAAGTGCTGGTGTTCGCAGGATTGCAAATCGCTTTTGCTGATCTGCGCCGCCGCATCGTCGATGACGAACTGGGACCTGCGATTGTGCTGGCCGGTTTCTCGCTCGCGGCCGGCTTGCTGAATGCGGCTTGTATGAGTTACTGATATTTTTGATTGCCGAAACGGGGCGGCTATCAATAATTCAATGGTTATAGTATCTTGTCTAACGGATCACAAGAGTTGCGTTTTCTCCTGTGATTGAAATTTGATATACAACTGTTTAGAGATATTTACTTTATGTTAGCACTCATGAGCATTCACACAGTTTTTATGTCAGCATTTGTTAAGCAGTGTCCACACTGTAAAAAACCTATCGACACGCGCTCTTTACGTAAGGTGGCACGCGTAACGTCTCTTCGTTGGTATCAGTTCACCCCACCCCCTCATAGTGCATGCCCGCTTTGCGGTGGTTATGTAACGTCGACAATCAATAACTCCCCTTGGCTTTTTACTCCATTTTTAGTGTTGATTGGCTCGCTTTTTTTAGAGCTTCATTGGCCAGCCTTTGCTGTATTTGCCAAGGGGCTATTGGGGGGCTTGGCTATGTTCGCTCTCGTTTGCCCAATGCTCTGGGTTGCTATAAAGAAATCCAAGTTGGTCTGTGAGCCGTTAGGGCCGTAGGCTGGGTAGAGCATCGCGAAACCCAGCTTTCGATGCTGGCCTTAGGCGTTTAATTTAATTTATGAGTCTGCAAATCACTATGGATCAACTAGAACAACAGTTGCTAAAGCGCTATCTTGCCTTAAGGGAGCATTCACCAAAACTCGGAGAGGTTGCTCAACCACGTTTTGTTCTTAATGCAATACTATTTGTACCGGCGTTCATTATAGCGTTGGCAATATTTTATTTTGGCGTAAGTGAGGCAGCATATACAGTTCTTGGAATGTGGTTAGGAATGTTCATTAGCGACATAAGACATTGCAAGGTTTTTATAAAACTGTGGCCTTGCCTAAAGAAGTATTTAGACTGGGATAAGATAGAGAAACAACTGGATGAGCAGAACATAAGCCGAGCGTTTCACGGTACACCCCAAGCGCCGACTGAGCTTTACGTTACCCACAAAACCATGAGCAAAGTTGCACCTAGACCCGGAGCCATTATTCGCGCCACATTGTTAGCGTTGCTGGTAATCATTACTTCAGTGGCGGGACTCTATTGTTTTGACAATCGTGATCGCATCTTCCCCGAGAAAAATACTGTCGTGGTCTACGGCCGAGAGGCTTGTGCCGTCACAAAGATGATTCGTGCAGGTCTTACCGGAAAGGGCATCCCTTACATCTTCGCGAACATCGACATCGGAGCCATCAACGACGAACTCCGATACAAACTTGGCCCCAAGTTTAAAGAACCAAGTTACACCTTGCCCGTCGTTCACGTCGCTGGAAAGATACTGCTGACTCCTTCGCCCGATCAAATTCAGGAGGAGCTATCTCAGGTGCCACCGTCTTCAACCCGCGACTACTCCACATTTCTCAACGGAGCAGATCCTGTTCCGCACTACTAACCACATGCATCCAGGCTACTTGCTTTATGCATCTGTGATTAGAATTTAATACACACGCATTTAAGAGCCTGTTTTACCTTGTGTTTTATTTAACCAACCTAGAAATTTAAGAGTTTTTATGGGGATACATAATGTTTGAAAATCTTATTCTTATACAGCTAGCCTTGTTTATAGTGTTAATAGTGATTTTGGTGGTTTCATTTCGCAAGGCAAGGCGCGATAAAGTTACCCAAAACGATCTTTTCGAGCGGCTCCGTACAGAAATCGGCGATAGCGGCTGGAGGCGCATCTATGTATCGAGGCCGGACTTTTTTCGCAAAAGACTGAAGTTTCTTGGCTACGAAGGACGAGGCATACTGATAAACCATCCCGACCATATTAAAATCGCTTGCGTTTTACGGGATGGTTCTTTGCTGGAAAGGAACTATCAGAAAAGCTGCCTAGCCTTGGAATGGCTTGGTAGTCCGAACTTTGCAAGCGCCAATTTGCACTGGATAAAGTTGGGGCAAGGGAATGACACTCTGATAGTTAGTGCAGATACTGGATTCAATGCCATTCGGTCGCGCGAAGAAACCGCCGACATTTGCCGCATGATAGATCGGAACTTCGTTTTGCCGAAAGCCGCCGCCAAGGAATTCGCCTTGGAGGCCAACAAAGCTTCGCTGTTGATAGTGGTCTTATTCTTTGTGTTAATAGCGTTTGCCATAATTGATGGCGCTATATTGAACAAGCACAAGCTGGTTAGTAAAAACATGATTTCATGGCTCATTCCATCAATGCTACTACTTGCAATACCATGCTATCTGTTTCTGATAAAGCAGAAAGTGCCATGGAGGGAATCCTACGCACTGTCATTTTTGATAGTCATCGCTTTGTCCGCATCGAGTGTTCCAATCATCAAGCGACTAGACCAGTTTTTGCCTGGTTCCACCTCTGTTTTATATGAATATAAATCACTTGGCGGAGCTAAATTTGAATCTCTCGTTTCAGGACCACCGCCTCTAGAATTCAACAATGTTAAAGAGTATTGGGAACAGTTTGAGAAAGGATCGACTCATAATTTCGAACTTATCCATGGCCCGCTAGGCTTATGGCAATTGGATGAGGCGGACTTGAGAAAAAAATACAAGCCGTTTTATGAAAAATTTAATCGAGATAACCCTTAAATTGAGCACGGTAGAACGGGTTAGCGGCAACGTAGCCGCCATTTCGCGGGACATTATCCTGCCTATTGCGATGCAACGGAAAACATCCTTTGGTTCTTTTTATGGTTGTAACAGCTTATAGGTTGAACAGAGGTAAGAAGCCCAACGCATCGAAGCAACAAATGTTGGGCTTCCTTACCTCAGCCCAATCTACAGCACTGGTCTGTGAGACGTGAGTGCTGATCTGTCATTCAAGTGGGACGCCTAACAGCGCCCTTAATTTTACGTTAGATCATTGCAAACTAAGGAGTACAACAATGAAAATGATTGCAGCAGTATCACTATTGATACCGGCTTTAACTTACAGGAACTGATCTATGGGCGCGAAGACTTGGATGCTCGTACTTGCAGAATCTAATGCGCGTGAGGCGCTCGCCGCTAAACCTACTTTGGACCGCGAGGCAACCCAGAAGCTGGCCAATACCCTCTTCCCGCGTGAGAAGCTCGAACCCATTGGCGATGGCGATCTTTCCGATACATGTCCGCCGGACGATGAAGTGTATATAGGCTGCTTTCCGGGAGTATCGGTTATTGCTGCGGAAGAATTCGGTATCGATTACCCCTCAAAGCTGCCCCATCGATTCATCGCCGCTGGTGGCAACGGAACGGTCACGCTTCACGCGATGCACAGCGTGGTTAGTTGGTTTGCGTACGCGACCTGGGTAAACGGGAAGCTAGTGCGCTCCCTGAGCCTTTCTCCGGATAGCGGCATCATGGAGAACATCGGACAGCACTTGCCTTTTGAAGAACCATACTGGTCCGGGAAACATCCCGCTGTTGATAGTGAAGAAGATGAATACCCGTTCCCGTTCCACCCTCTGGAACTCGGCGAGACCGCTTTGAAGGATCAGTTCGGCTATCAGCTTGAGGGTTATATCGATGCCTCGCTGCTGAAACCTGAGTCGATTCCGCTGGTTGGTTACAAACGTTCGCGCTCGCCTTGGTGGAAGTTCTGGTAACGCTGTAAGGCGGGTTCGCGCTAGCAACCCGCCATGTCGGGATGATCGAAGCAGACTCTCGCTCGGACTTTGCTAGCGGGTATTTTTTGTTCGATTGTATTGATATTATGCGTGGATTGGCGGTTTGCTAAAGCGAAACCGCCCTACAAACTAACACATTTACTGCCAGATAATCACCTCACAGTTGGCTCAACAATGCATAAATTGTATTGAGGACGCCCAGTCTCAAACATGATGACCCGGTTTACAATATCCTCGGCACTGCTGTCCCCTATCGGGCCGACGGTAACGCGGCCGGTTACTGCGCTAACCAAATGCACGTAGCTTTGGTGTGGGCCGCCGGCAAGACTTGAATTGATCAGCAGCTCGGTTTCATCCTTCTCCACCACTTTTGCCGGAGCCGCGCTGCCTGGGTTGCAGGCGCCGAAAAAAATCAGGCCGTCTGCCGATGCCAGCGAACTCAGGGATTGAGTGAAATGAAAGAACCGCTCCTTGGATATCTCAACCGATGTCTTTTGCTCGAACAGCGGTTCGCGGCAAATGCGTTCGCAGAGTTCGAGCCGGTATCCGCGCTGATCTTCCGGACTTGTGGCCAGTCGCTCCGCTGAGCAGTAGCTTTGGAAACAGGCATAATCCAGCGGCTGTAACTGTTTTTCCACTCCCTTAAGCCGGTCCCAGATATCGGTCGATTTCAGGCGCGCCAGTTCTTTCCAGCGCGTGGACATATAATCGCTGAACGTGCGGTTTTTATTGGCATCGTAGGTGATGGATAGCGAATGCTTGAGCCCCGGTTGCGATTCGGAATATTGAAGCAGTGAGCCTTTGCCTCCCGTTACTTTAAAATCTTGCCAAAACACGGCATTTTCGAGCACCGGGCCGTCAAAGCCGCCGTGACTGATAAAAATAACCCGGTCGAAAGAGGGGAACTGCCGCTGTATGCGCTCGACCTCCCGGTAATAATCCGTCCAGTTCCAAATATCCCGCAGTTGCTGAACGTCTGCATTAAAGCGCTTACGGTAAAAAGTTTCCAGCATGCGGGCCGGCTGTTCAGACCACCTAGGGCTTTCGGTCGAATGCGGCTCCCGGCTCAGTAAAGGCACCAGCAGTACCCGACTTGGAGGCTGCTGCACCGGCAGGTCGCTCAATTTGTTATAAATGGATCTGCACGACCTTAAATGGCTTGCATCACTGTAAACATCAGCCGCGCAAACCCACAGCAGCATAAAAACCATAAAACGGATGTTCACGATATTCTTCACAGTAAAGTTCCATTAACAAAAAAGTCGGAATCAGGACATTCCGTAAAGTACATTCTTAATATCCTAAATGTCCTACGGCATCATCCGTAGCGATGCCCCTACTTTACGCCCTACTGGTCCACACTTAAAGCCCGAACGAGTTGACGCAGAACTTACAGGTAAACTCCAGCCTATTGCAAGCTCAAGCTGATAGGCTTGGCTCGAGTGTTACCCCCAAAAACCGACCTTCCCGCTTTGGCTGAGATACGCTGGTATTTGGCGTAAGCGGCGCCGGCGGAACTGCGCAATTCCGCTTCACTCGCCTGATTTGCAAAACCGCGGGCGACGGCTTCCAATACATAAGCTTCCGGCGCCATGAAACTGAACGTGGTGACCACCGGTTTTGAACCTGCTGCCTGCAAATACTCGGAAAAATACTCATCGCTCATACAAGCCAGCACAACCGCTTGCTTGTCATGCTCGGCATGTTTTGGAAAGCGATTTATGATAGGCTGGTTTTGTTCGTCCATCAAGCCGTCATGGCCGATAAATACCACCATTTCACGCGCTGCCGCATCGGGCGGAGTCGCGGCCTGCTGCATAAAATCCAGCATTGCCTGGTCAATCTTGCTGCCGCGATACGCATCGGCGGTGACAGTCAACTTGTCCTGCCAAACAAAATGGCAGCGTTCCAGGATAGTGTCGTTGATATTTTTTTCGCAGCCCAAGTTATGCCAACCGTCGGCCTTGCTCAAAAAGGTTTTAACGCCGTAAAGCGCACCCCAATAGAGATTATTGCTCGGATCGTCGCCATTGCCGATTTTCTCAGGAACCGGCTCAATGCCTTGCGATACGTTGTCGACCAGGGACACAATCACGGAAATATGCGTGTTCGGCATGGCTGCGTTACAGGGCGATAACACTGTAAAAAACAGCAGAGTAAATAAAAAAATCGGGCGCAGGGTCATCATAGGTAAAAATCCGCCAAGTGGTAGTCAAATTTCATTCTGTCTTTGAAAACCACTGATTAAAGAATATCAAAAACATAAGCCATTATAGTAGATATGCATAACTTTCACTTCCTGCTGGTTGAATGTAAAAATACTGTAGTACCGTTTTCAACTGAAAGAATTATTTACCACAGAGATCCCAAAGAACACAAAGAGAACAATCTTTTTGCTTCAGCACATTAAAAACTCGTACTCTCAGTACCGGGTACGCATCGCGTACCTTTTTAGGATTTGATCCGGCGAAAAATGTTGAAAAACGGTACGCGATGCGTGCCCTACAGCTGATTCAATGCAAAATTCATTAATTAACCTAAACCCTTATTGATCTGGCCTTATTGCCTTCGTTAATTGGCATAACATCAAAAACAGCGCGTTAGTCACTTCTGTAAACGGCACATAATAGAGCTTATCCGGCGTATCCTGGGCCGTATGGTAATAGGGATAACGATAGTTAGCGGTATCGGTAATCATGAAAGCTTTATAGCCGTGCCGCCAAAACGACTGGTGGTCGCTGAAAGCCACTCCCGGCACAGAGGCTAGCGTGGCAATGGATTGCACCGGAAAATCCGTCACCGCTGAAAACGCCTGAACACACTCCTGCATGACGGACTTAGAACGCAAGTTAGAAGCAAATGCGATGAAATTGCCGGTATCGGGATAAAAATACTTTAGTAGGGGCGGATAGGATTGACTGCCTTTTTGATCTTGATAATAGCCGATGGTTTCCAGCGAGATCATAAACCGTATCGGGTCACCCCGCTCTTCGGCGGCTTTGGCATAGACCATGCTGCCCATGTTGGGCCAGAAGAAAAACGGCGGTTCTTCATTCACAAAAGCGACGAAGCGCAGGCTGGTTTCAGGCGCCGCGTCCTTAAAAAGTCGGGAAAGCTCCAGCAACGCTGCAACGCCGCTGCCGTTATCATTAGCGCCCGGACTGCCCAGGACCGAATCATAATGAGCGCCGATCAAAATGATATCGCTGCTACGGCTGCTACCGGGACAGGTCACTTCAAGATTGGCGCACTCTACGTCTTGCTCGGCATAAGCCTGTCTACGGACGGCATAGCCTTGCTGCTCCCATTCTTTCGTAATGTAAGCCTCGGCAGCATGGAGCGCTTCCGGATGAAAGACATTATGCTGGCCGATCCTGCCGGCAAGTTCATAGACATGTGTGCGCAAGCGCTGCATTAAAAGCTCATTCATGTTTCTGAGGCGGCAAAGTTAAAATGCATTATTGGGAGACAACACTGCGTAATAGATTCTGATAGATTGAACCATGTCAGGTTTACGCAACTTTAGCGGCCAGTATTAATATTTTTTGCGGGATTCCTATTCGTGCCATTACTTACTTTCCGTTCAATGGCCGGCACCTTGAGCTGGATGTTAACGGCAAAGCCACTCCGTTAACTGATAGCGGCATCCCTAAGTTTTCAGCAGTTTGTCAAATATCCGATCCGGGCGATTACGTGTTAGCACTGATTGTTTTATTGACTCATGTCTTATAACGTTTCCTTAAGAAAAAAAGCGCCGCCGAGCCAACATAAAACACAATGGTCTCAACCTTCAATAAAGCCGGGATCACTTCGAAGCGCTTGAAGCCACGCTATACCGCTTGGGATATTGCTAACGAACAATACAGATTGACTGATGAGGCCGCTCACCCCGATATACGGCTTGCGGGTATTGGCTCATGATTTTTTTATGGACTTAATTGCCATAGAAAAAATAAAGGAGAACAGAACTTAATCGGCACGCAGTTGTGCATTGCGCCTCGGCCTCATCTTAAATCGGATAAATAATTATGCGTTTTATTATTTTTGGACTGTCCATTATATTTTTTACCTTATCGCTCATTATCACGTTTAAGGCATTGGAACGCCCGGCTCACACAATGTCTTATCTGCCTCCTCAAAAAGACGTAACCTCTGAAAGAGATATAACTTTTGTAAAAGACATAGCCTCTGAAAAAGAAGTAACCACTGAAACAGACGATGCCATAAAAAAATTGATAGAGGAGCAGGCTATGAACAAGGCCATTGTTGCGGACCTGCAAGCGACAATTGCCCAGCTTGAGGGCCAGCTCAAAACCAGAGAAGTCACCCTTAAAAGCGCTAGCACTAAAACCACAAATGCCGATAACGGCCCGCGGACTCTGGCGGTCTTTGACGGCGAAACATTCCGCTCCGGGAAATCAACCATCAATCAAACTGCCTTGTCGACAATTGAGAAATTTGTCGGGGAAATATCGGCCTCTCAAGGCAGCCGCGTCATGATAGAAGGCCATACCGACAATATACCGACCGGTAAGCTGAACATTGACAATAAAGACCTGTCATTACGCCGGGCAAGAGCTATCGCCGACATCCTGGTTTCTCGCGGCATATCGTCCGACCGGATATCGGCAGTCGGTTATGGCGATACCCACCCGATCGACTCCAACGACACTGAACAAGGCAGAGCAAAAAACCGCCGGGTCGAGGTCAAGCTTATGCCTAGAGAGGGCAATAACTGATGCACATGTACACAGAGCACTTTAACCTCAACCTGCTCCCGTTCGAGAATGTACCGGATCCGCTGTTTTTTTATGACTATGGGAGCCGTGCCCATATCCGTAAACAAATATATGGGGCGTTGCAGAACAGCCGGGGGCTAATCGTTGTCATCGGCCCGATCGGTTCCGGCAAAACCACTCTCAGCCAGATGATCAAATTCGACTTTTCTGAAAGCATCAAATTGATCTGGATGGGTGAACCGCCTGCAAACAGCGCTAACCTCTATCTTTTTCTCGCCCAGGAACTTGGAATACAGCCGTCCTCGCCTGAGAAGACCTTTGTTATGAGGGACATCAGGAATGCCCTTTTAAAGATCAATGCCGAAGGCAAGAAATGCCTGGTCATCATGGATGAGTCCCATTTGATGTCAGACGATGTGATCAACGGCATCCGCTTGCTGAACAACCTTGAAGAAGGATCTACCAAACTTATCCAGTTGCTGCTCCTCGGTCAGGAAGAGTTGATGGAAAAGATAAACAGTCCTGAGATGGAACCTTTTAAACAGCGAATTGCCACACTCGAAAGTCTGGGCAAGATGAATGTCGATACCATGATCAGATATGTCACGCATCGCCTTCAGGTGGCCGGCGGCACCCCCGACCTCATTTCAGAGACCGGATGGGAAGCGCTGTCCATTGCCTTTAATACAGGCGGGACGCCGCGCACCATCAACTCATTATGCGACAAGTCATTCAGCGTCGCTTTTGAACGGGAAAAACCGGCTGTTGACGCCCGGGATGTCTATGAAGCAACGCAGAGAATGAGATTAACGACAGACGTGTTTCATTACATCTGCTTGCTAAATACCAAAGAGAGAGAAAAAGAATTAGCACTGGAACGGGAAAAACAAAAGGAGCAAGAAGCTAAAAATCAGGAATCACAGCCAACAACAGATAAACCTGTCCCTAAGACAGCAAACAAACCCGTGCCTGAAACAGCGGCAGAACTACCGCCCTTTACTCAAAAAAAAGAACCCAAAAGCTGGGAAATGGCGTACGAAATGCCCGACTTTTCCAGGATGAGATCGAGTTTAAGCGGATCGTATTCCACAAATCGGGACGATTTAAACATGCCCGTTATAATACTGTCAGTATCAATCATCACACTCGCATTAAGCGTTTTATTCTTTTGCCAACGGAGCGAAGCCACCGGTTTTATGGACTGTTTAACCGATTTATTCAACACGGTAGCGGGCAATCCGTAAGGCGCAATACGATATTGATGCTAACGGGTTTTATTAAGCGCGATCAATATCAGGCAGGTCTTGAGAATATGTCATCGATTCCAGCTGTGCAGAACTTAGAATTTTATCGATGTTTCGGCAACCCGGCTGCCAGCAACCTGAAAAATTATGCTCTGCTATGCCCATGAGCTTGCCTAATAAGGTATAGGCCGTGTTGCTGTTGATATGAGCTAAGCCAATAACACCAAAAGGCGTGTAAGGTATGTTAAGGCTATTCAGATAAGGAAGGGCTTTAACCGCATGATCCCATCGGCTCAATACCTCATCCGGGTTCCCGGAAAAAACCGGCTTTGATTTTTGTCCGGCCTTAATGAAGTTCAAATTACGACCCGGCTTTAATCCCAATAAAATGGCCCGGGAAACGAAGTGATAAAATTTCAGCTTATCGCCGATCGTGCCGATCGGTTTTATCCTGTTGTCAGCAGTCGTTGCCAATCCATGCAACTGTCCTAAAACATTCCCTTTTTCGTCTCTCAATACCCAGAAATTATGAGCCGCCAGGCCAACAATGTCGTAAGCGCGCGCTTCAATCGTATATTTCATTTCAGGCATATAGAGTTGTTTTGCTATTGGCTAATATTGTTGGATTGTAGACTTTATTCCGGCGTTTAAAAAACAGTGGCCGTAAGTATAAAGTCTTCCGCCGATACGCTACATAAATAACCGGGCTAAAGTTCTCCGGTATTCTGGAGTGCAAGCTCTGCTTGCAAAGCAGGCGAAGCTTCCGCTCCTCGGCAACTGCTCCTGCGTTGCTCTACCTCCTGCATCCGTGCAGTCGTGCTCACGCCCCTCGCCTACATAATCCACAGGGATGTGGTGGCCGCGATTGCTCCAGGCAATCTTGCGGCATTTCCTCCATCCGTGGAGGTCAATGCAGATATTGCATAAGGCCATGGATGGCCTGTAGTAGAGCAATGCAGGAGCAATTGCCGAGGAGCAAATATCTGTCCATGTAGGCGAAGCTTCCGCTCCTGCTCACGCCCCTCGCCTACATCCATGTAGGCGAAGCCTGCACTCCGGCTTTGAACGAAAGTTTAGAAAACGGTACGCGATGCGTACCCTACCGAGCTCCAGAGTGGTTTTAAAAACGAAACCCACACAGCTTTTGGTATTTTCGCCCCTGGGCGCAAGTGCTACAATGGCTGTTTTCAACCACTTCGTTATTCGAAATATCAGTGGATTCAAAATTTTCCCCCTTGCTTTCCGAAGCATCATCGCCGATACGGCTACGCGAAATTCCCTATAACTACACGTCTTTTTCCGACCGTGAAATCGTCATCCGTTTGCTGGGCGAAGAGAGCTGGAAAATTCTGGAATCCTTGCATGACGAACGAATAACCGGCCGTTCAGCAAGAATGCTCTACGAAGTCCTGGGCGATATTTGGGCTGTCCAGCGCAATCCTTACCTTGAAGACGATTTGCTCGATAACCGCAAGCGCCGCAAAGCATTGCTGGAGGCATTGCGCCATCGCCTTCGGCAGATGGAAAAGCGCCATGCCGAGCTTGAACGCGAAAATGTGGTTCAAGCCTGCCGGGTAGCTTTGTTGATCGAGGCCGCGCATCAGGCAGTGAATGCCTTTGAAGCCCATTTCGACCGCACGCGGGAAATGCGGCGCAAAGCCTTGGCCTTGTTATCCAAACATACGCGCAAAGACAATATCTGTTTCGACGGCTTTGCGCGCGTGTCGCATGTGACCGATGCCACCGACTGGCGGGTCGAGTATCCGTTTGTGGTGCTGTATCCGTGTACTGAAGAGGAAGTTGGTTTCCTGGTGCGCGACTGCATCAAGCTGGGCTTAACCATTATCCCGCGCGGCGGCGGCACGGGTTATACCGGCGGCGCAGTGCCGCTAACACCGTATTCCGCAGTGATTAATACCGAAAAACTGCTGGAACTAGGCCGTGTGGAACCTGAATCCGTGCTTCCGGGCATAGCGCAGACTTACGCAACGATTCATACCGGAGCCGGCGTCGTCACGCGGCGTGTCATGGATACCGCGGAACATGCCGGGCTGGTGTTTGCGTGCGATCCTACCTCAGCGGATGCATCCTGCGTGGGCGGCAATGTAGCGATGAACGCAGGCGGCAAAAAAGCCGTGTTGTGGGGAACGGCACTGGACAATCTGGCGTCCTGGACGATGGTGACGCCCGACGGTAACTGGCTGGAAGTTGAACGCTTCAATCATAACCTGGGCAAGATTCATGACCAGGAGCAGGTCACTTTTATACTGAAGCGTTTCGACGCCAATAAAAAGCAACTGCTTTCGGAAGAGCAACTGGTCATTCCGGGCTCGCATTTTCGCAAAGGCGAGCTGGGCAAGGACGTAACCGACAAGTTTCTTGGCGGTTTGCCCGGCGTACAGAAAGAAGGCTGCGACGGCATTATCACGTCGGCACGCTGGATTTTGCACAAAATGCCGCCGCATACGCGCACTTTCTGCCTTGAATTTTACGGTCAGGTCCGTGAAGCGGTTCCGGCTATCCTGGAAATCCGCGATTATCTGGCCGCTTTGCCTAAAAGCGGCGAGGCGCGCGTGATGCTGGCAGGTCTTGAGCACCTGGACGAGCGTTACGTCAAAGCGGTAGGTTATGCGAGCAAAGCCAAGCACCGCGGCCGGCCGAAAATGGTGCTGATCGGCGATATTGTCGGCGATGATGAAAAACAAGTCGCGCTGGCCGCTTCGGAAGTGGTGCGTTTGTGCAATGCCCGCGATGCCGAAGGTTTTATCGCCGTCAGTCCGGAAACCCGCAAGACCTTCTGGCTGGATCGGGCGCGCACCGCCGCTATCGCCAAGCATACCAACGCGTTCAAAATCAATGAAGACGTCGTTATTCCGCTGCCGCGCATGGGCGATTATTGCGACGGTATCGAGCGCATCAATATTCAATTATCGCTGCGCAATAAACTGAGGCTTTGCGATGCCTTGACCCGTCTTTTGGGAGGCGACTTGCCGCTAAGGGCCTATGAGGACAGTGTCGACAAGACCGAACTGTTCGGCGACCGCCGTAACTTGGCATTGGCAGCCGTTACCACTGTACGTGAGCGCTGGCAGTGGCTTTATGACAGCCTGGATTTACCGTTGCAACAGGCGGAAGCCGAGTTCTTCGGGCGCGGCATTAGCGCCGGCGAACTGACTAATCGTGCGGAACGCCCCACTTTGTTCCACCGTTTGCAGGACCGCTCGCTGCGTGTGTCCTGGAAGCAGGAATTGCTGCCCGGGCTAAGGGAGATTTTTGAAGGCGACAATTTCCGCCCGGTCATCGAAAGGATCGAGGCTGTGCACAAAGAAGTCTTGCGCGGCCGTGTGTTTGTTGCCTTGCATATGCACGCCGGCGACGGCAACGTGCATACCAATTTGCCGGTCAACTCCGACAATTACGAAATGCTGCAGGAAGCGAACGAGGCCGTGGCGCGGATCATGGTGCTGGCCCGTGCTTTGGGTGGCGTGATTTCCGGCGAACATGGCATCGGCATTACCAAATACGAGTTCCTAAGCAAGGAAGAGCTCGCCAGTTTTCATGGCTACAAACAGCGTATTGACCCGGAAGGCCATTTTAACCGGGGCAAACTGATGCCGGGCGCCGACCTTAGCGCGGCTTATACCACATCGTTCAGCCTGATGGGATTCGAATCGCTGATTATGCAGCAAAGCGATATAGGCGCAATCTCCGATTCCGTAAAAGATTGCCTGCGTTGCGGCAAATGTAAGCCCGTGTGTTCCACGCATGTGCCGCGAGCCAATCTGTTGTATTCACCGCGCAATAAAATTCTGGCGACCTCATTGCTGATTGAAGCCTTTCTTTATGAAGAGCAAACCCGGCGCGGCATTTCCATCACCCATTGGAAAGAATTTGAGGACGTAGCCGATCATTGCACCGTATGTCACAAGTGCTACAACCCGTGTCCGGTCGATATTGATTTTGGCGATGTCTCAATGCACATGCGCAATCTGCTGCGCAAGATGGGCAAGCAAAGCTTTAACCCGGTGAAAACGGCTGCGATCGCGTTTCTATCCACCAGTCGCCCCGGCAGCATTAAAGTCATGCGCAAGTTGCTCATTGAGTGGTCTTATAAAGCGCAACGGCTCGGGTACTATTTGCTTAAGCCTTGGGGTAAACAGCAGCTTGCGCATCCGCCGTCATCGACAGGGCAGCCGGCGGTACGTGAGTATGTGCTTCATTTCACAAACCGGAAAATGCCTAAGGACGTGCCCGCCAAAACGGCAAGAGCGCTGCTTGGCATCGAGAGCGACCAGATTGTGCCCATTATTCGCGACCAAAACAAAACCCGTGCCGATTCGGAAGCGGTGTTCTATTTTCCGGGTTGCGGTTCCGAACGTTTGTTTTCGCAGGTAGGACTTGCGACACAGGCCATGCTGTATGAGATCGGCGTACAGACGGTATTGCCGCCGGGCTATTTGTGCTGCGGCTATCCGCAACGCGCAGCCGGCCAATACGACAAGGCGCAAAAAATCACCACCGATAACCGCGTGCTGTTTCACCGGGTCGCCAATACCTTGAACTATCTGGACATCAAAACCGTCGTGGTTAGCTGCGGCACCTGTCTGGATCAGTTGCTGGATTACGAATTCGAAAAGATTTTCCCCGGCTGCCGCATAGTCGACATTCACGAATATCTGCTTGAAAAAGGCGTAAAACTGGATGGCATTAACGGCAGCCGTTATCTGTATCACGACCCTTGTCACAGCCCAATGAAACAACAGGATGCGATGAAAACCGTCAACGGCCTGATCGGCACAACAGTGAACAAGTCGGAGCGTTGCTGCGGTGAATCGGGGACTTTAGCGGTTGCGCGTCCGGATATTTCAACCCAGGTGCGCTTCCGTAAAGCGGCCGAATTGCAGGATGACGAAGCCAAGCTTCGCGCTGACGGCTTCGACGGACCGATTAAAATGCTGACGTCCTGCCCATCTTGCGTACAGGGCCTGCAACGCTACAAGGGTGATGTTGACCAGCTGGAAGTGGATTACATTGTCGTGGAAATTGCCCGGCATGTGTTGGGCAAAGACTGGATGAAAACCTATATTAAGCAGGCGTCAAGCGGCGGTGTTGAGCGGGTTTTGTTGTAAGGGAGCTTGTGCGGCATATTCGGCCCTTTCAGGTCTCGGATATGTCTTTTAATTGTAACGACAACCTGAATTTGACGATCGACCTGCCCTACGCAGGAAATTCTCCGGCTCATTTTTTCTTCAGGGTTTCGGATAGAATCTTCTCATAGTCCGAATAAGCTTCGGAGCGAGTCACGCTGATCGCAGGGTTGAACAGGGGAAGTACGCAGGCATTTAACCAACCCGAAAGCTCCTGGTTTGTGCCGCATCCCCGGATCAGCGATTGCCACAGATGGTTATGCGTATCGATTAAGCCCGGCATCACGATCATGCCGGTAGCGTCTATGACTTGCGCGTCGACATCGTCCAGATATTGGCCGACCGCCGCAATCTTGTCGTTTTCGATCAGCACGTCGGCCCACCCTGACGCCCAAGTCACTTGCACCTATCGAGGAATCCATCGTTATCAGCAAGGCGGCATTTCGGATCAGCGTTTCGGAAGAGGCAGCCTGAGATGCCGAACAGCAGAAGATGGTAACCAGAAAAAAAGTAATGATGGTCAGGCGGTCGGGATGAGAGTTTTCCATCATAGATCGAACTCCTGTGCGGAAGAAAAAGGGACGCATCTCTTTATTTTGTAAGAGGCTGACCCACAAACGCAGCAGACTTGAGCGAGATGATGACTATAAAACTAAAGCTAAAAACCGGATCTTCTTGCTCAGGTTTGAATCCACAGGAACATCGTCAATCTGAATGAACGACAAACTGCGCGATGCCATTCCGGAAAGACCAGTCAATATCATGGTTTTCAGAAATTGTAATCATCACATTCTCTGGCGGAATGCCTGGATTAGCCGCCAGATTCTCCACCACTCTTTTGTAAAACGCCTGTTTTGATTCATCTGAGCGACCGGCACGCATCACTAAATGCATCATTACTCGGTCGCCTTCCCGATCTTGAAGCTGTAGCCGCTCCGAATCGAGCTGATGAATAATCTGGTAACGGTCATCCATCGGAAAACCCATGGTTTCAATGACCGCGGAGTTGATGCTGTCGCCAACCGCTTTAACGTATTCGGGTGACTTACCTGACAATATCGAAATGTTAACGAGTGGCATACTGATCTCCTGTTTTGTGAAAATTGATAATGTAAAAATCAAGCTTACTATCTGATGTTACGTAGTTAGCTGAAGGAGTCGCTAGTGCGACCGTTATTTGAATCGGGGTCTCGTCCCCGAGGGCGAGTTACTTTTCGTTACGAAAATCCTCCCTGGTTTTCGCCCTGCGGGCCAGCCTTATCGGCTGTTCAAATTCGCTCCAGGCAAATTTGTCGCTTTTACCGAGGGTCAGCAGAAGGGCCACCTTGCTTCTCTGCTGACGTGCGACCTCCCTGCCGCCCCCCTCACGGGCTATGCTCGACAAAAGCTCCGGTGCTCGGCGCGGCAAACGGGACCCAGTCCATGCCACTGCAAGTAACTACTGCTCAGTAGATAGCGTTTAACAATGGCAGTGATCTTAGATAACCGAGAATTGCTCTAGTTCTGTTGCGAGCAATCAATAATTCTCACGATTGATATTATATTGATGCTCAATACCTTCATTTAGATTATAACCTTCGTCATTAAATAGATCGCCGGTGAAAAACAGATGCATGTCTATAATCCGAGCAATTTTTTTTATCTTGTTGTTTTCAACAATAATGGTTGAAAGTTTATGATTGTTATCAATTATCTGAGCTACAGTTGTTTTGGGGTTAGTAGGGTCTTCTTTTAACGCGCCGGACACAATACGCTGAGCAGATTCCATTGTCAGCACTGGATACGTAGTAGATAGCTCAGCATTTTTATCATTTCTAAGTGACTGCGCATTAAAATAGCCAATGTCATAAACAACCTTAAACATCACACCAAGTATAATCAGGCAAGCATAAACAAAAAGGCCAATTTTTAATCGTCTTCTAACGCGAGAGTTTGATAGTTTTTTTATAATAAAGCGGATTTTCATATTCATTTTTATTGCAGTTTAATGGCTTAATTTCTCATTATTTAGCATCAAAGTTGGCGTTATTAAACAAACCAAAATTGGCCCAAGCCCCTAAACACAGCAGTTTCTATTGCAGTATCAACCGTCTCGGCCAAATGCCGCCGACTACCGCCTTTTCCGTAAACCAGACCGTAAAGCCACCACATTGTCGCAGTCATGCCAGTCCATCACTTATAACGAGATTTTTTGATTTTCCGGCAGCGTTTCTCGTTATGTTTATACGGCAAGTTGTGAAATCGATTGAAAGACTGATCCCAAGACCATGTCAGATAAGCAATTTTGATACCGCGCCAGACAGTTTGAGTTTGACCTAAATTCTGTCATAAAACCTAGAGGTATATGCTCCGACACCCATAACCGTTGTGTAATAAGCGATGCTCTGTATATTTTATCGTAAGATTGGCTCTACGTTTAATTCTTGGTTGCAATAGCCGAGGTGAGAAAACGTTTCTATTATTATTTGTCCACTAAAAAATACAATACAAGTTGTTGATTATATAAACTATTTTTTACGTAATTCCTACCAACTCCTGCCCGGCATTTACATTGCTAACTTTGCGCTCCACACGGCTTGCGCCTATAAGGTCTTTTGGTTTTTCAAAACTGACCGTCAAATCCGATAAGGCCGTAAAGTAGATAGAGCGAAAGCGACTCGTTAGAGCACGCAGTGACTCGCAAGAGCACGAAGTGAAACCTATCAATGATGACAGGTCAACAGTCATGTTTGAGTAATATCAGAATGAGTTGTATAGAAGTTGTTTGGCTTGAGCTTAGCTATGATGTCGGCTGCTGCCTCTACCCATCCTACATATAATCGCGAAATTAACTGATCGTGTAAAAATGGCCCAGAATTGGGCCACTTCTCACTCGGAATCATCCATGATGATTAATTCGCCACCACCAAATTTTCCAGATAACCGTTTTTCCTGGCCAGATATTCATTGACAAAAGCCTGCATCGGCTCAGCTTCATAACCATTCATTACGCTGATCGCCAATTTTTTAAAGCCGGTACCGACCACCTCTTCGCCCGATTTGACCTGGAAATGCAAAAAAGCCGAAGCGCGCTTGCCATCGACTTCCATCTCCGGCTCCAACATTTCCACGGACGCTTGCTTAAAATCAAGATGATCAAATGACAGGGTCATGCTTTCATAAATCACCAACGGTCTATTGAGGTTGAACATAACGTTTTCCTTAGCTAATAGCGGCACCAGCACATAAGGAAAGTTTTGCCCGGAGAAAGCGACATAATCGCGAGTAAAGCTTTCGATCAAGACGGGATCCTGGCTAAGGCTGCCCGAGCGCTCGACCTGCAAATAGGTTTTGCCCTGGTTGTCGGTGACATCAATGCGTTCGGCATCAGTGTCGGGAAAGTTCAACAGGACGCCATCCCCGACCATGCCGGAAAAAATAAAGTGCATCTTCTGGCTAAGGCCGTATTTTCCCAATATCAGGGAAAACAACAAATCGCCCGGTACGCAGAAACGCTTGGCATCGACATCGTGCAACGGGTTGAAATCATGCGCCACTTCCTTGGCGAACATGCTGGCGTGTTCGGCGGCGATTCTGATATTGCCGTCATAAGTATCATAAAATTCTTTTAAAAACATATCTTGCTAGTGTCAGTTATTGTTATTGGATCGAACGCCGATCTGGACGTTTTGTAAACGACTCATCGTCGCCCGTGTTATAAAAAGCTTAGTTTGACGGGGGGGCGAGTTAGTCCATTCGCTTATAGCAAGCCCGCCCTTATTCCTTTTTTATAGCGGGCTTGAAGTAAGCCAGTAGTTAGCCGGTCAATTAATGACTTTTTTGCCGGAAATTCAGGTCTTTTGTTATTTAGCGCACGCATAGATCCGGTTTGACCACTGTTCACTATCTCTTGAAAAAAAGGGTTATTTTAACAGGTTATTGAATTGATGTTTGCTTGGCTTAAGCCGTGTAAACCCAAGCTATCTTGCTGATGGTGGCCTGCAAATTTTAAGACGCCGCGATAAATAATGCCGGATTCGAACTACCGCTTAGTCCCCGAACAGGCATAGAGTGAGGAAATATCGAGTTTCTCTCCCTGTCTTTTGCCGAGGCCCTGCTAAGACGGCGGGTGATGGTTCGGTAGAAGGACCTCCCATGAAGCTCGCGATGTCTCGCTCAAGAACCCTATGACCGGTCTCTATAATCGTCGCTTTTTTGACGAATTTCAGTTCTGAAGGAAGCATTTACTCGGGTTGTTCATATGCACGCTCTACACGGCTCTGGCTTTATAAAATTGACTGTCCAGTCTTGGCCGGGTTTTGACGATCTTTTCTGACTAAGCAGGCAAATTTTCCATGCTTTTTACCCTATTTACTCTACCTTGCTATTACTCTCACCCCATTGCTGCTTACGCAATAATTCTGTAAATTCGCGCGCCGGCACGGGTTTACTTTTGATATATCCTTGGTGCATGTCGCAGCCTTTATCCCTTAAAAACGCCAATTGCTCCGGCGTTTCCACGCCTTCGGCCAGGACCTTAAAGCCCAGAATATGCCCCATCGCGATAATTGTGGAGGCAATTTCCATGTCGTCTTTATTATGGGGAATCTCTTCGATAAAACTTTTGTCGATTTTCAGCACATTCACAGGAAAACGTTTGAGATAGGCCAATGAAGAATAACCGGTGCCGAAATCGTCAATGGCAAGATGAATCCCCTGAGCACGCAGGCTATTGAGAATATCAGTTGCGTTATCCTGATTCTCCATTAATCCGCTTTCGGTTATTTCCACTTCCAGTTGCACTGCCGGGAAACCGGTTTCGACCAGTACCTTAGCAATCAAAGCGCTAATGTCGCTACGCCGGAACTGATGCGGGGAAACATTAACCGCCAGCGTTATCGGGGGGAATCCGGAAGCCAACCAAAACTGACCTTGATAGCAGGTTTCACGTAGTACCCATTCGCCAATCTCTACAATTAAACTGGTTTCTTCGGCAATAGGAATAAAACAAACGGGAGAAATCAATCCTTTGACAGGATCTTCCCAGCGCACCAATGCTTCAGCGCCGACAATAAGGTCACTGGCAATATCTACCTTCGGCTGGTAGAAAACGCGCAGTTCCTGTTGCTGAATAGCATGCCGTAGCCGGGTTTCCAACTCAAGGCGCTCACGGGCAGCAGTCGTCAAATCTTCGGAAAAATAGGCGAAGCAGCCACGCCCTTGATCTTTTGCTTGATATAACGCCTTATCGGAATGATCCATGAGGACTTCCAAGCTATCACCGTGTTCCGGATAAAGACTGATGCCAATGCTGGCGCCAATCCACACATCGTCACTTTGGGTTAACTTAAAAGGTTTACTTAAATGGGTGATAATTTCTTCAGCGAGCCTAACGGCATCACTCGGGTTAGTAATATCTTCCAGCAATACGATAAATTCATCGCCTCCCAAACGGGCCACCATGTCTGAACTGCGCAACTGGTTGGAGATTCTTTCTCCGACTTGTTGCAGTAATTCGTCGCCCGCCAAATGCCCCAGGCTGTCGTTGACTGCTTTAAAACGGTCCAGATCAAGCATCATCAAGGCCAATTGTTTGCCCTCGCGTCGCGCCTTTTCGATGCTGTGCTTCAACCGCTCTTGCAACAGCAGACGGTTGGGCAGCTGGGTGAGCGGATCGAAGAAAGCCAAACGCTCAATTGCTTCCTCCGTCGCTTTGCGTTCGGTGATGTCGATACGCGTATTCACGTAATAAATGACCGCGCCAGTGACATCTTTCACCGCATTGATAGTTAACCACGAGGGGAAAACTTCACCATTTCTGCATCGATCCCAGATTTCTCCCTGCCAAGTTCCGGTCTGATTGACGTTTTCCCATATCGAGTCATAAAAAATGTCGTCATGGCGCTCTGATCTGAGCAAGCTTGTTTTATGGCCCACCGCCTCCTCTTCCGTGTAGCCAGTGGATGCGGTGAAAGCATTGTTGACGCGCAAAATGACGTTGTTGGCGTCGGTGATGACTATCGCGTCCTGTGACCACTCGAAGACCGTGGCATCTATGGGGCTGTTTTTACCGGAGAGGAGCATCAGCAAGACGAGTCCCATGGTCGCCGTCACAGCGCACGTAGCGCTCAATATCTGAATGGGAAAGCCAAACAACGTGCTGAGGGAATCTGCATGCATTGGCAATGACATCGGCAGATGAAAATCGTTCTGAAGCAGGAACAGAGTAGACAAGCTGTAACAGAAAAATGCCATCACTATCATGCACAGCCAGACCTCGTTGCGGATGGTTGTGTATGTTTTTTCTTGCGTGCGAGGAGCGGCGAACAACGCAGCACCGGTTAGCAGCGCCGCCAGGGCTCCGACAAAGAAATGAGTGTCCGCCACTAGCCCTGCAATGGGTTTGGCCGCCCACGGCGTCAGCGCTACCACTCCAAAGCTTGAGGAGCCGTACATCCAAGGCGCAGACACTCGAACCGATCCCGATGTACTGTTCCATGTACGACGGGCAAACTCCAGCAACGGCAGATAGGAGGCTAGCACCAACAGGTTACTTAACCTGGTTAACTGCTCGGCTGAGTTATTTAGCCTCTGCATTTCAATAAACTCCACTATCCCGTGCAGAATACTGAAGGCCGCCAACAATGACAGATGCGGGGCGAAATGCCACGTCGTATTATACTTGGGCAGCATAAAGGCGACCACGCCCAGTATGAAAAAAGCCAGGCCATAGAGCAGATATATCTGTCCCATAGCTATAGGATTAAAAAAATCCATATATGTACTCCCGTAAAATCTGCTGCAGTGTAGACATTGGATTGGTTAATTATCGGAGATTGAAGTCCCACAGCACGAAAAGTGACGCTGTATGATGTTAAATATTTACCGCTTTCAAGATCAGTATGTTCAGACGGGACCGGCCCGCTCTCGCAGGCACGTAGCAGATAGCGGGGCCGGTGCCGCCATCCTGGTATCTACGCTACGGCATCGATCTCGCCGCTCTGCAGGCCGAGTTGCCGCAGAAAGCCGAACTTCACCACATTCTCATCGGAGGGCAAATCGATTCTGAAAGAGACGAGCATTGCCTTAGGCACTCGGAAGCTTATATCAAGTTCGATGATATTAGACGAGTCAATGTCGCGATAGACGAATGCCGATCCTCTCCCCCGGCAAGTTGCGAAGTATCGTACTCTGAATGACGGGCAGATCGGGATAAAATGGCGGATCCTTGATATTGATCTGACTGGAGAGGGCCAAACCTAATCTAGCTTTCGTTCTAATTCTGCTCCAAACGATCCGGTAGGTCCAGATACGCAAGTTTTCTCTCAGTACTCCGCCTTTCTTGATGTCATAAGATCGAATCTGTCACCTTGTCCTAATCTCGCTTTGCCTTTGCGAGACCCATTTCACATCCTTACCGATACTATAAATACGGAACCATGTAGTGCTCAGCTGTCGATCCCGTACTGTTCGGTTTTGTCATTGGGTCAATCCTCTGCAATCCGGACGATGAATTTTATCTAGAGATTTAATGAACAGTGAAACGAAAAAACGGGCTTAGCTGGACCTTTCTATCTGTGAGTCAGATTAGAAGAATCAAGCGAGAGAGTAAATACGCTAGACTGCGTAATCGAATGCGTACACGTAATAGCCTGATTATCGAGGACTATCCTCAGATTTTTGCATCATCCTCGATTTCGAATCCACGGCGTGGTCAAGGATTAAAGAAGTGCCGTATGCGTGATGGCAAGACCAGATTCAATCTTTCTCGAAGCACTTGGATTCTGAGCGCGGATAGTATTTGGCGTGTCAAAAAGTTTAGTTTATCCTTTGAATCATCGAAGGCGGTGACGGAACACCTGACAAAAAACGGCGTGTTGGCTATGCGCCCGTCCGGCCCGATTAGTGCGGCTTGGGCAACACTCTTGAGGCACAGCTTTTTTATTGGAGAAGGGCCATGTACATTGAGATTTCAAGGGCGAGGTCACCGGAGCGAAAATCATATCCCACCATGAAGAATCGTCCCGGTATTGCCGGCCTTTCAGCCCTTCGCCGGTTTGCACTGGTTATGATCATTCTTTCTATCGAGGCTTGCGCTATGGCTCATGCGAATAACCCATCCGATCTGGAAGACAGTGTTTGCGGTATCGTGCGTGAACCGTTCGCTTTCTGGCAATTCCGTCGAGTCGCCGGAGCGCCCGATGCAAGCCGCATCCTATCGATACGAAACATCGAGCGGCTGTCGTTCACCACCCGCGATGGCCGCGAACTGGGCGGCTATAAGCTTCGCGCCGACCATCCCCGAGGTTATCTGCTGGTGGCTCAGGGAAATGCCATGCTGGCCGACCAGATCATGGACGTGCTGACATTCTTCCGGGATTTTGGTCTCGATGTCTACGTGTACGACTACCGCGGCTACGGAATTTCCGGAGGCAAGAGCCGGCTCAAAGCGATCGTATCCGATTACCGGGAGATCGTTGCCGCCCTGAATGCCCAAGGCTATGGCCGACGCTATCTCTACGGCATGTCCATGGGCGGCGTTATCCTGACCAATGCCATCGGCCCACGCGGAGACTATGACGCGCTGGTATTGGATTCGCCCCCTAGCCGGATTTCCGGTCTGGGCTGTCCCGAAGAGTATGACCCGGTGCGCAACCTGCCGCAAAACGGCGCCAAGCTCATGCTCATCATCGGCTTGAAAGATCGGGTGGTGCCGCCGGGAGACATCGAGGAGTTGTCCCTGATCCTGGAACAGCGAGGCGGCCGGGTACTGAAATCTCCCGAGCTTGCCCATCCGTTGATGGACCTCGATCCGACCATCCGCCGACGGCGCTTACAGTCTGTCGCGGATTTTCTGGTCCGATGAATCCATTTGCGGCGCTTCTGGTTGGCTTGCTGCTATGCTCCGCCTGTACGGGACCCTCGAAAGCGCCTTCTTTTTCCGCTGGGAATGAGCCTCTAGCCTCGATCTATTTGATCAACCACGGCAAGCACGCCGGCTTGGTCGTCAGGAGGGCAGACATCCCCTCCGGACTCTGGCCGGAAAGCCGGGATTTCCCCGATGCCGACTATCTGGAACTGGGCTGGGGCGACTGGGATTATTATCAGGCGGATGATCCCGGCCTTTGGCTCGCCCTGAAAGCCGCCTTCTGGCCCACTGCCAGCGTGCTTCATGTGGTCGGCGTCAAAGGTTCCGTCGCAGACCGCTTTGCCGGCTATGAAGTCATCCGACTAGAGCTGGCGCCGGACGGCCTCGCCAAGCTTATGGATTATATCCACCAAAGCTTTGCCAGAAACGGAGAGACGAAAGCGAGACCAGTCGGGCCGGGGTACGGCTTGGGCAGCCGTTTTTATCCCGCCCGAGGAAAATTTCACCTTTACAACACTTGCAATGGCTGGGTAGCGCGCGCTCTGGAGGTGGCCGGCTATCCCATGGGCGTTTTCCGCCCGGTCACGGCGGATCAGTTGATGGCGAAGGCTCGTCAATTTGCCGTGCAATAATAAGCGTCGGGTTCAAAAATACGGCCGTTAGGGTAGTCGGTACAATCGCTCCCAATCACCGACTCCGAAAACTGAGGATCAAGTCTATACTTTTGCCTTTTGCAAAACGCCAGACTTGATCCGACAGATTGAAAAAGTGGTCACTACCCTATTAGACATTGACCAATAGAGTTCGACCCACAGCTACCGTACAAGCTGGATTTCTGGCTGATAGCTTACCCACAGAAAGCGGGCGTCGGCTCAAATAGAGAGATGCCTAACGATTTCACGAAACAGATATTTGTGAAGTATCAAAATCGTTTTTTGTAAGTAGTTGTACTTATTTGTCATGATGTGTAAACAAGGGATACTCCAAATATGGTTTTTAGAGGTTTCCTTATGTCACATTGGTACGAAGACAATTCCCGCTCCATCGGGCAAACGCCGCTGGTGCGGCTTAACCGCATCATCGAAGGCGCGCCGGCTACCGTGCTGGCAAAAATAGAAGGCCGCAATCCCTCTTATTCGGTCAAATGCCGAATCGGCGCGGCGATGATCTGGGATGCCGAGCATCGCGGCTTGCTGGGGCCCGGCCGGGAACTCGTCGAGCCGACCAGCGGCAATACCGGCATTGCGCTAGCGTTTGTCGCGGCGGCGCGGAACATCCCGTTGACCTTGACAATGCCTGAAACGATGAGCTTGGAACGCCGCAAGTTATTGATTATCTACGGCGCCAAGCTGGTGCTGACGGAAGGCGCTAAAGGCATGAGCGGGGCGATAGCGAAAGCCGAAGAAATCGCCGCTTCCGATCCTGGGCGTTATGTATTGCTGCAACAGTTTAAAAATCCGGCGAACCCGGCTATTCACGAACAAACCACCGGGCCCGAGATCTGGAATGATACGAACGGCGCTATCGATATTCTGGTGTCCGGCGTCGGCACCGGCGGGACGATTACCGGCGTTTCCCGCTATATCAAGCAGACCCAACGCAAAGCCATCATTTCCATTGCGGTCGAACCGGCTGCGAGTCCGGTGCTCAGCCAACGTCGTGCAGGTGAGCCGCTAACGCCCGGCCCCCATAAAATCCAGGGTATCGGTGCGGGGTTTGTACCGGACGTGCTCGATCTGTCGTTAGTTGATGAGATCGAGCAAGTCAGCAATGAAGAGGCCATCGTCTATGCGCGCCGGCTTGCCGGCGAGGAAGGCATACTTTCGGGTATTTCCTGCGGCGCTGCGGTGGCAGTCGCGGTGCGCGTCGCTAAGCGCCCGGAAAACGCCGGCAAAACCATTGTCGTCGTGCTGCCGGATTCCGGAGAGCGCTATTTGAGTTCGCCGTTGTTCGAGGGCGTTTTCGATGCAGCCGGGTTTGCCGCATGACCGGTTTGATTTATCAGACTGTCAAGCCGGACTGGGACGTTGATGCTCTTTTCCGGCCAATTTTCCATGCCTTTTACCAGACATAGATCTCAACAACTCTCCTCTACGACTATTCTCCAAGGGCCCTGGCAACAGCCTGCTGGAATATAGCTTCATCGGGTTTGATACCGGTCCACTCCTCGAAGATCTGCATCGCCAGCTGCACCAGCATTTCCACGCCATCTACAATCGGGCAGCCCTTGCCATGCGCAGTCTTCAGAAAGGGCGTAATGCGTGGATTGGTAATGACATCCACTACGGTTATGTCCTTAGAAACAGTTTCCCAATTAATGGGTACAAGCTCTTGCTGAGGCGCCGCCCCCAGATGAGTAGCGTTCATCAGAATATCCGTACCTTCAGGAATCAAAACTTCGCCCGCCCATTGCATCCACTCGGCAGGAACGCCCGAGGCCCTGGTCACGGTTTGCGCAACCTCGACGCCTTGGGATTCCCTTCTGGTTATGAGGGTCAGGTGCGAAGCTCCGGCCCAAGCCAGCTCGACCGCCATGGCCCTGCCTGCACCGCCTGCTCCCAGCATGGCAACCCTCTTTCCTTTTATCGGTGTTATCTTCTGAATGGCTTTGACGACACCTTTACCGTCGTTGTTGTGCCCGATGAGGCGTCCGTCCCTGATAGTCATATAATTGGCCGCGCCAATCGCCTTGACATCCATCAACTTCATCCAGATGAGGTATGGAGACTACCTTGTATGGCACTGTGATACAGGCACCGGCAAATCCTAATGCCCTGATACCGGCTATGGCTGCCGCAATTTTGTCTTCCGAAGTAACGTCAGATTTCCAGAACTGCCAGTGAAGGCCGTAGTGAGCGTAAACCGCATCGAACATCTGATCAATGGGATTCTCTGCAACGGGATGACCCAGCATAGCGGTCAGCTGCTTTTGTGGAGGTAAGGATGCGTTTGGCATATATTTGTTACCTTTTACTGAGTCTAAAAAGTCGATTGACTGTAACCGATGTTACTGCTTTGGTGCGCCAATTTTTACGTTTGCCTTTGGGATTAGCAACTTAAAATTACAACGGTGCAGAAAGTGCTTGTGATGTCGATCCTAGCTGATTATCTGCCCAACGGGAATATCATTGCTCGCGAATTATTCGTCCACGCCCCCCTTAGCTTCCTGCAATTGAGGCTGAGCTTGCACCCAAAACGGGACTGCCAGGACGGATATGCACAGCAGCCAAGCCAGCAATTGCCGGTTATAAAATGTATAACTTAACGCGAACGGCAGGCCTTCGTAGAAGCCCGGATGTTCCAGAATGAAATCATGGGCTGTCATAAATGCTGTGGTTTCACCCAAGATCAAGGCGATAACGCCGGAGCCGATCAAATAAGCCAGCATGCGGTCGCGTCGGGTCGGAGAAACACCGCCGCTCAGGCTGGCGAATCCCAGCGACAACCGACGCTGACGCTGACGCAGCCACAGGCAAACGCTCAAAGCGCATACGCCAAGCGCAGGAATGGCGAACTGCTCGACCGGAAAGCTCAGGTAGCGGCCATTGAAAGCCAGGCTGTAAGTTTTATAAAGCGCCAATAGTATGAAAAACAGGTAGCCGATTCTTAACCGGGCCGCTAATTGCGGCGTATCGGGCGCATCGGCCAAAATAGCATGGCAGCGCTGGATCAGCAGCCCGACCAACACGGTATTTGCCGCAACCATAGTCAAGGTATAGACGCGCTGCCAGAGGCTGTAACTGGTGTACCACTGAAAATCCGCCAGCGTAATCAGGCAAACGCTAAAGGCTTGCGTCAAAGCCAAAAACGCCAGCAAGCGCGGTGCAGAAACGCTTTGCAGCCTTTTGCAGTAAGCCGCGACAATCAGCAGCCATAAGCCTGTGGTTAAAGCAAAACGCATCGGCCAGGCAGGATTTTCGTAGACTGGGCCGGTTAACGGGAAAACCGGTTTATGATCGGTCGACAATAATCCCCAATTAGCACCGGCTACGCCTTCAAAATCATATTTCCACGGTTGGTTAAACGCTTCGATGATGTTGTAGTCGAAATTATGGCGAGTGGCGACTTGAAGCAGGCTGCGAGTGAATTTGGCCGCATTGACGACGCTCGGCACCGCGCTGCCGCGTTGCCGGCCGGCACTGGGCCAGCCGGATTCGCCGATCAGGATAGGCTTGTTTTGCCCCATGCTGATCGCCTTATCCTGGATTCGTTGCACGATTTTTTCAATATGCTCAGTCGCATGATCAATCGGAACCGGCTCGTCTTCCCAGTAAGGCAGTATATGGATGGTAATAAAATCCACTTCATTGATCAGTTGGGGATATTTCATGTAGTTCGACCAAACATCGGCGTATGACACCGGTTGCTTAACCGCCCGTTTAACCTGCCGGATATAAGCGATCAAACTGTCAATATCCATGTCTTGGCGAAGCAGTACCTCATTGCCAACGATGATGCGTTTGACTACATCAGGGTGGGCGTTAACCGATTGAATCAATGCCTCGATTTCTTTTTTATTGCGGTCATGGTCAGGCCCCAGCCAACCGCCCTGGATCATATTGATGCCGTATTTACGCGCAAGATCAGCGGTTGGCTCGCCGCCAAGAATGGAGTAAGTGCGGACGGTATAGGTTTTATCCGCTATCAGCCGTAAATCTTCGTCAATATGCTCAGGTAATGGAGATTTAAAGCCTTCTCGAGACGATGCAAAAGATAAACTCATTAATTTACCGGCCGGCACATCGCCACCGACATCCTGCGGTCGGTTAGTCGACCAGTCGAAAGCACCGTGGATAACAATGATTAACATCAGACAAAATAAGATTCTGGCGGTTCTCATAACTGTAGAGTTAGCGTTAACAGGTAAACTTTAAAATCAATTTGTGAGAAATTATAAGATTTTTGATAGGTGGGCGGTGAAGTTAGAAAATCCATTTTACCGCGTTACAGATTACACCTGTGACCTCAACGCTCCAATTGGCTGGCTTTTGCCGGTCATTACTGTCTCAGTTCGACCCTTTGCGGAAGTTCGTGAATTTAACTTCAATGTCCGGTTAAAAAACCAAAACGGTCATTTAAATCAAACACGACTGATGTTGGCTATGGTTAATCAGCGTCCAATATTTGCCTGTCAATCGGCGTCTAAATTTTGCCAGTTTTTGGAACCCAATGAGCGTTCAACTTTTTCCAGTCTTCGTAACAGGCAACTGATCTGAAATCATTTTTAAAATTACCAGAACACCGTTTAGTGGAAAATACAACGCCAACACCCTTAGGAGGTGAACTCTGGCCCTATCGCGTGGGTGATTACCGGGTAATTGGTGAAATTCAGGATGGCACTGTCTGTATCCTGGCGGCGCAGATCAACAACAGTAGAGACATGTACAGATGACCTCAAAGCCTACCCTCGCCCAAAATAAGCATTTACCGATATTGATAAATTCATAAAAAACAGTACAGTAAAGCTCAAGAGAAGCGCCAAGCAGCATGTACAGTTAGGTGGTTGTATCCCCACCCTAACCCCGATTATTCGGGGTTCTTTTTATGAGGCAATTGATATTCATAAAGACCCAATCTGGGATCGATGTGAACAAAAATATCGCCATTCAGAAAAGGGAATTCAAATTCTGACTCACAAATTAAACCAGGTTTGATTTGAATAACCCCTCGCCTCCAGGTAATGCGGCCTTTTTTGTCCAACTCTTTCCAGAGCATCAGCCCCATTCTGACCTCTTTTAGAGGAAAAGAATGGGCATTAATTGCGTCATCCAGCATCTTAATAACCATAGTCCATCTCCCTGGTAATGCCCAAGTAATCATTTTACGAAAGTTCAATTCGCGTTGCTATAGGTTCCAAAGCCTAGAAAGCATAAGACAGTGTAAGCAATTTGTATAATGACAATAGTGTTACATTTAACTCAATCTCTAGCTTACGCTTGTAAGCATTACGCCAATAACAGAGGTACCGGGGCGTTTCCATTACGATATCCTCATTAACCGCTTTGGGGGGCTGACAACGGCCCATATCGGTGTCAGGCAAAGATCGGCTTCCTTCCCGGCGTCACCCTGCCGGCATTTTCTTTATGCATATCAAAGACACATCACTGCTTTTGCTTTTCAGGGCCGTTCACTCGACGAATCAATCTATGCACTTGCTTACTCAATCGGTTCTGAGTTGAGCCGTTTGGCGCAAAGGTTTTCACAGCCATTGAGCCCTCTGGAGTGAAAACGGTTCAACGCTCTTTTCTCCCAGGAGCTTGGGGATTTTTGCGTTCCCGTTCACAGCTTTTACTCGTTGACGTCCGTACCCGGTATTTATACCTATAGCCCATCCATCCGATCATGAGAGACAATAGGTGCACGGGAAGCCTTGCTCTAAAGGGCGGCGATGAAATAACCGATGCCTATGCCGATGCGGTCATTTGCTCAAAGTCATCTTAATTCATCCTTTCACCTTGACCGAGTTCATGGCCTTTTTACCCGTCAGCGTTGTAACGCCCAAATGCCGAAATGTCCGTCATGCTAAGCCGTATGAGCCTTTCGGCGTTTGAGTTACCCCCTGTAACACGCCAGCCATGGTTTTTTTAGTAAAAGAGAGAGTTATGTCAGCACAATCAGAAGGCACAGTGAAATGGTTTAACGATGAAAAAGGTTTCGGTTTCATCAAAAAGGAAGACGGCACAGATGTGTTTGTTCACTTCAGCGCTATCACTAGCAGTGGTCGTAAAACCTTGACAGAAGGACAACGCGTGACCATGACAGTGGCCATTGGGCAAAAAGGACCCCAAGCGGAAAGCGTTACGCCTTTATAAGCGATTGGATTGTTATGCAACGGTTTTATCAACAAGACGAACAGGGATTGGCGGATCATCTTGAACTCAATCGACACACCGCCTTTCATGAAGCTGGACACGCTGCCGCCATTTATCTGGAAAACCAGCGTAAAAATCTGCCGCCCGTCTACTTTCAGATCGATGTCAGTCAAACGGACAGTAGGGTGCAGCCTTTATTTGCCAAGGTTAATGGCGGCAGGCGAGTCGGCGATCTGGCAACGGTGATTCACGAGGACATCCTCCATCATCGGGATTCAACGGATATGGATCGCTATCAATGGGTTTATGAAGCCGATATTATCAGTTTTTTAGCAGGACCTATCGCCGAAGCTAAATATGTATCACTCCGTGACAACGAAGTATTTAATATCAACTTACTGACCCCTCACGCTCTGAACCACTATGGTGGCCACGCCGATCTGCTGGAAGTCATGTCTTACCTGGAATGCTTCATCCCTTCGCCAGAACAACGCGAAGTGCAACTTAAGACTTTGTTTGCCAAGGCATTCAGCTTGGTCCAGCAGCCGAGTCATTGGAAAAGCATTACTGCCTTGGCGCACTACATCCTTAACAACGCCTACGAAAACATCAGCTGCGAACAAGCGATTGAAGTGCTGGTTGGCGGGTGAAGAAACAGCAGTCCTTAGAAATAGCTGATTAGGGCGATTCATGACAGCGGGCGGTCGGATAGCCGGCGAGCAATTTCCGTAGCTTTTCAATATCGACGGGCTTGACCAAGTGTTCATCGAACCCTGAGGCGCTGGACTTTTTCCGGTCAGCAGGCTGCCCATAGCCCGTCAGGGCAATCAGCCGGGTTCGCTCCAGTTCGTGGTTCTGCCGCAACGCTTGCGCCACCGCATAGCCGTCCATCCCAGGCAGCCCGATATCCAGCAGGATGATATCCGGCCTTTCGGTTCGTGCGGTTTCCAGTGCACAGAGGCCGTCGAAAGCCATCAGCACCTGGTGCCCCTCGCTTTCGAGCAGCAAGGCCAGGCTTTCAGTGATGTCGCGATTGTCATCCACGACCAATATGCGGCGTTTATTGGGGCAAGAGGCTGTGGATGCAGCAGACACAGGAAGTGTAGGAGTGGATAGAATCAGCCGCGGCAGTCGAATCACGAATTCGCTGCCTTGCCCACGGCCGGCGCTGAAGGCTTGCACATGGCCGCCATGCAGCGCCACCAGGTTATGGACGAGCGACAAGCCGATACCCAATCCGCCTTGAGCACGATCAAGGTTGCGGTCCGCTTGGTAAAACAGGTTGAACAAGAGAGATAAATCCGCCGGCTCAATGCCGCTGCCGTTGTCAGCGACATGAATACCCACTTCGCGGTCAGAAGCTTCGACCAACAACCTGATCTCTCCCCCCTCTTCGGTATACTTGGCAGCATTGTTAATGAGATTCGAGACGACCTGAGCCAGCCGGATCCGGTCGCCTTTGACCCACACGGGCTCTGGCGGAAGCGCCATGGAGAAAGTATGCCGCCGGGTATCGATCAGCGGCTGACTGGCTTCCACAGCCGGCAGAAGGAAGTCCCGCATCTCGAGCGCTTCTTTTTTAAGTTCGACCAAGCCACGGCTGATGCGGGACACATCGAGCAGGTCATCGACCAGCCGCGTTAAATGTTCGACCTGGCGTTCGATAATCTGGTTGCACAAAGCTGAACGGGACGGGTCCGAGTTTGCGAGCTTTTGAATTTCCACGGCATTGCGGATCGGCGCCAGAGGGTTGCGCAGCTCATGAGCGAGCATCGCCAGAAATTCATCCTTGCGCCGGGCGGCATCTTTTAACGCCTGTTCAGCCTGTTTACGCTCGGTGATATCGATTATGAACCCGTAATAGAATTCCGGTTGGCCGTCAACATCTGTCTTGAGGTGGGCCAGCACCTCGATCGGAACGCGTGTGCCATCCTTTCTGAGGTATTCTTTTTCGTAACGGATCGATTGATCGTTGTGCAGAAGGTCCGACAATTTTTCGCGCTCGATCTCCAGCCATTCTGGCGGCGTCAGCACCGTCGTCCAATTGATACCGTGCAGTTCTTCGGTGGAGTAGCCCGTTAACGTTTCAAAAGCGGTGTTGACCAGTCCTAGTCGCCCGTCCGGATAGCCGACAGCCAGGGGTTGCTCCGAAGTCCGTATCAAATCGGCCAGGAAGGTGGTTTCCCGTTGGCTTTCTATCAACCGCCTCTCGTTGCGTTTGCGTTCGGTGATATCTTCAGCCGAGATAATCAGTCCGCCGATGGCGTCATTCTCATCGAGCCACGGCATCACCGCCCAGCGCACCCAACAGTGGCTGCCGTCCGCCTGGATCCACAAGTCTTCATCATTTTTCAGCAGGGCTCCGCTCAGACCCTGCTGATGGATCTGCTTCCACTTTTCGGGCAAGTCAGGGTGTACCTGGTAATGGTTGTGCCCGTTCAGATTGTCATAACCTCGGCCGAATTCATGGAGCCACTGCTCACTCGTTTCCAGATAGTTCATATCCTGGTCGAACATGGCGATGGTGAGGGCCGCTTGGGAAACGAAAGTTTTCAGTTGGGCTCGGGATTTTTTTAGAGACTCCTCAGCCTTGATACGCGAAGAAATATCGACCGCCATGGGCAGTAGCCCGACTATATGACCCTCTTGGTTGCGTACCGGCGATATCTGGAAATCGATGATGACGACATCATCGCCTATTTTCACGGTTACATCATAACGCACTGTTTGCCCTTGTGATGCGGCGTCCATGGCCGCCTTTAATTGGGCCTGCACCGTTTCGTTGTAAGACCAGCACGGTAAGTCGGCGAAATGTTGGTGGATGACCTCTTCTCGGCGGTACCCGGACCAATCAAAGGCTGCCTGGTTGGCTTCCAGTATGACGCCATGAGTATCCAGCCAGACAACGAGAGCAAACTGATTGTCGATGATGCTTTTTAAATGCTGCGTGTTTTCCTCTAATACCTTATTGACATCGATCGATGTTTTTAAATCTTCAGCTAATTGCATGCGATAGTGATGCATTACCTCAACCGCAATAGACACGACCAGCCCGCCCATGAGAAACATCAGGTTGCCCCCCAAGGCCTGTTGCAACACGTCCATTGAAAGCGAGTGATAGGGCGGAGTAAAAAAGTAAGTGGCACAAAATTCCCCCAGGAGGGTGGCCAGTAACCCCGGCTTAAACCCGCCCGCGAGAGCCGCCAGTGTGACCGCTGGAAAGAAGGCGACGTACTGCAACCCTGCATCCACTGGAGCCATTGCAAAGCGAATCATTAAAGCCAACGTCACTAAGACCACGGCTAGCAGCAGATGGTGAATACCGCCCCGACTCTTCGGGAGAAGGAAAGGAAGGTGGGCATCCAGCCACTGTTTCAATCGGAGAACGACTATCGCTAAGGTTTTTAATAGGAACATTTACGCCTCAGAGTAGTGGACGATGAAACTGACTCTTGTCTAACATCTAACTGATTGGGATTGTATGCCAACCATTGCGCTGCCCACAGCGAAATAAAGTGCGAAGACGAAATCATTCCCACTTTCACTAATCCACCCAACATTAATGAGAACGGCTGCACAATGTTTAGCCCATCCTATTGCACTTTTGCAGGCATCACGCTAACGCTTCCTCTCTCTGAATGACGGGACAAAAACGGGTATTAATCCTCGTTTTTAACCATTCCGGAAATTGTCTGACAAATAGGTCGGCCTCTTCACCTGACTTGAAATTCATAAAACGGACGACAACGCCGCCCTTCTCATCCTGTTGCGTGGCACATAACAACCCGAAATTATTCAAGAGGGCATAAAGATGCAATGCAGTGTCAAGGCTCTCGTACTCGATATTAAGCTGAGCATCCGTTAATTCATCCCTGAGGTCGCTGGTGCAGTGGTGCTCGTCGTGGTAGATATGGTAGGTATAACTGTGCATGATGGGGCCTACTGTCTGTATCCGTTGAGTGCCAAAGGTGGAACGCTGAGTCAAGAGGGGCGTTAACCAAAGCAAAAATGAAGATTTTTCAAGCCATCCACACCGTTGTGCCGATAAAGCTGAAAGTAATCCTGTAAGGCCCTTTCACCAATACCCACCACTAAGGCGATCTTGTCATTAGGCAGTCCCCGGCTTTTTAGCCATAACGCTTTGTAAGCGCCGCCGAACTAACGGCAATGGGTGGGTCTGTCGTTCTTTTTTCAACGTGTCCAAGGCTTTCGATGAGAATTTAATAAGGGTCGTCGTCACGGTCATGCTTGCTTTCACATCGTTTTATCAGCCCAGTGGGGCAGTCAACTTAAAAAAGGTAAGGGAACAGGATAAACATTCACTCATCATTTGGGTATATGTACGAGTACCTAAGCAAAGAGGCGTTCGTTAACCCTTGGCCGGGATGGGTAGCCCTGATCATCTTGAGTCACTTCGGAGTGCGCCACTCAACTTACTCGCTTAATAACAAGCGGAAACGAAGATTTGAGTTCCTTGGATAGCATTTTATTAAATCCGATAAACGACGGGATCAGGTATTGTGACAAGTCAGGGTCAGGTCTTGCATCCAAGCGACTATAACCAGACTGACAGGTATCTGTCCAAGTGCTGTCATTCGCATTCGTAACATAACAGGCCGCTATCGGCCGATACCAGCGGCTCATTTCAGCCCTATCAACCTTTCAACATAAACTCCTCTCTTATACTGCCCCAACCTGCTGAGAAACACCCAGCCATTCCAATGCTGAATATCACCTTGCAACAGGTATCAAGCGTACTGGTTTCTTCAAGGCTTTACTGAGAATCAGGTAAGTGTCGCGGTCAAATGCCGGACGGCTTGAATTTAACAAGTCGTGGATTTCCGCTTCATTTTTCGCAGTACCCAGATAGCACCAATGATCAAGCACATGAATCTCGCCGCCTTCCTGAAGCCCTACTGGTCCTGGATAGCGCCAAGTGGCCAGTTTAAGCTTGCTCATCGCCATCAGCAGACGCGCGGCATGTTCGAGCGGCTGTTCCTGGCCGATGCAGGCGCCTTTGCATTTTTTTAACTGATGAGCAAAACAGGGCCGGTCTTTTGCCGTCTTTTCAAGGCCGAGCACGCTCAAGCAAAGCTGGTTTTGGTCGGCAATACTGCGCAGCGCTTTTTGGGCGTCGCGCTGGCTGTGGTAAAGGCCGTGCAGATTGTCCTGCGCGCCGAAATCAAGATCGTCGGCCCAGGTCAGCACCGGGCGCAGATGTCCGTCTTGTTGTTGCAGCTGCCACGCGCACAATGCGTTGTGGCGCCGTAGACGCCGGTTGTGTATCGGTTGCAAGGTTTTGATCAGTTTGGCTTCCGTCAGCAGTGCGCCCAGTTCGCCCGCGGTTTCTATCCAGTCGATGCGGCGCAGCTGTTGCGACAGGCTCAATTCCTTACCATGACTATGATCGGCCGAAAAATGCGACAACACCCGCTGCCGGATATTGATGCTTTTGCCGATATACAGCGGCAAGTCATTCTCGCCGTAAAACAGATACACGCCGGGGGCATCCGGCAGGTCGTCTATCAGGCTGCGGTCGATATTCGACGGCAGACTGGAGCGCCCGACCAGCTTTTTCACGGTCTCGGCAATGACCGTTGCTTCATGCGTTAAATGGACTTTTTGCCAAAACTGATGGATCAGCCGGGCATCGGTCAGCGCCCGGTGCCGGCCGCTTTCGACCAGGTCATGGCGTTCAATCAGACTATCCAGATTGTGATGCTTGTAGGCCGGAAACAGCGCCCGGGACAATTTAACGGTGCACAACACGTCGGGCTGGAACAATAGCCCTGCCCGTTTGAATTCGTTCTTCAGAAAGCTGTAATCGAAGCGGGCATTGTGGGCAATAAACAGATAGCCGTGCAACAGTTCCGCCAGTTCTTTGGCAACGGCATCAAAAAGCGGGGCATCGGCTACCATGTCGTTGCTGATGCCGGTGAGTTGTTCGATGAACCCAGGAATGCGGGTTTGCGGATGAACCAATTGGCTCCATTCGCGCACGCCGTTTTCATCGACCAGCACGACGCCGATCTCGGTGATGCGATCCACCGTGGCTTTAGCGCCGGTGGTTTCAAGGTCAACAAACGCCAAGCGTGGCAGTGCGTAATTCAACATATAGCCTCCAGTAAGCTACTGGATTTAAAAACAATAATCATAAAACTAAATGCGCAGCAAGCGCGGCCCGAATCAGGCAATTTATTTAACAAAAAGCAGAGGTTAATGGCCTGCTACCTCCTTGAATTTCTCGGTATGCGAACAAGAAAACCCTTCGCCTTTACGGTAATTTGAACAGCCCCAGAACTGTCCGGAAGGCCCTTTTCTCAAGATCATCCTGCCATTGCAGCGGGGACAAACCGGCTCGACATAATCGCAACGTTTGTTTTCGCACACCCGAAACAGCCCCTTCTCCTTCAAGCCGCTGCCGCACCATTGACAGGCAGGCTGGGTATGATTGCATAAAGGATATTGGTTGCAGCCTAGAAAGCTGCCGGACTGGCTATCCCGAGGCACCAGATAGCCGGTCTTGCAGTGGCTGCAAACAGCGCCGGCCAACTTATCCTGGAATTGTTCACCGGTAAATTCGTCATCGACAATTTCATAGGGACCTTCTATCAGCTCCCTGACAAAATCCGAGGCTTTATTGGCGTCACTTACGATGTACACATGCCGCTTGGCCCGGGTCAAAGCCACATAAAACAGGCGGCGCTCTTCGGCATGCGCAAAGGCTTCCGCTTTGGGCAGCAACAGCTCCAGTAGCGGATGTACCGCTTTTTCGGACGGAAAGCCCTGCTTGCCTTTCTCAAGGCCCAGCACGATCACGTAATCGGCCTCTTTGCCTTTGGACGCATGCACGCTCATGAATTGCAGTTTTAATTTCGGGTACTGCCGCGCCAGGACGGACAAATCCGGCTTTCTGAAATTGAAGCGCGCCAGAATCAGTACGCTGGCATTGGCATCGGCTTTACGGTTAATGCCGGATAGCGCGGCATTCAGGCCAACCTGATCCTGGGAGGTCTTGATTAACGAGACCGCCGCCTGTTCGACGATCTTATGGCTTTGAATCTTCTTGGTAATTTGAGTCGGGTTTTGCATCACAAAGCGCGATGCGACAGCGCCGATTTTGTTATTAAACCGAAAAGTCTTATCCAGCACGCTAGTGGCCGTGTAGCCAAAATGTTGCTCAAATTCTTTGGTAAGATTCACGTCGCTTCCGGTAAAACGATAGATCGACTGCCAGTCATCGCCGACGCAAAACAGGCTGTTATCCGGATGTTGCGCTAACAGGGCTTTCACCAGCCTGGCCCGGCTGGCGGAAATATCCTGAAATTCATCGACCAAAAGATGGCGGTAAGGCGATTGGTAATGCCCGTCTTCGACATACTCGATCGCCCTGGCGATCATGTCTTCAAAATCAATGGTCGCGGTATCGCGCAAGTGCTGCTGGTAGACTTCATAAACCGGCTCGAACAAAAACGCGGCAGCCTGCATACGTTCATGGTCTTCATGCTGTCTGGCGAGCGAAACCAGGCTTTTTAAATTCAGGCAGGCGGCTTTGAATAATGCCAGCACATGCGCCAGCAACAGACTGAACTCCGAAACCCGCCCGAGCTGATTCAGTTTTGCCAGCAACTCATTGTTGGCCAAAGGCTTAAACTTGACGCCCGCCTGAAGCAGCTTCTGTTCCAGCGATTTGGTTAAAATGCCCTGGTGTTTCAGATAGCTATAGGTCTCGATCAAGCGTGTGCCATGCTTTTGATGCAAGGCCCGCTTCCAGGCCATGCCTTCCAGATAGCTTTGCTGGTCGATAAACGGCGGCGTTTGGTCGTTTTCATTGACGGCAAAATGTTCAATGTAAATGCCGTATTCAGGCAAATAAAAGTCCGGCTGATAAGCGCGGTAATCCGGCCCTGCGGTATTGACCCGATAGTTGGCTTCATATTCATAACGGATGCCCTGGCGGAACAGGAAATTGGCAATCTCGCATTCTTCATAGCTTTTCACCAGCTCGCCCTGTAGCGTGCGGATGTCATTTTCCAGGATGTAGTTGTTGTACTCACCCAAGGTTTTAAAATTGAAAGCGCTTTGATAGGGATGGCTGAACCGTAAAAAGTAGGTGACTAAACGCGATTTATACTGTTCATCCTGCAATAAACGCTGGATTTGTTCATCGACAAAATGAATCCTAAGGCGCTCGTCTTCGGCCATTTTATTGATGGCCGGCACCATGCCTTCGACCTTAGTAATGATGTGCTTTCCGAGGCCGTGGAAAGTTTTCGCAGTCAGGTTGGCGATGCCCAATTGGCTTTGGATACGTTCATCCATCTCCTCTGCCGCCTTGCGGGCAAACGCCAACATCAGGATTTCTTCCGGCTGAGCAATCCCCGAGTTTATCAAGTACCCGGCACGGCCGACCATGGTGCTGGTCTTGCCGGTACCGGCGCCGGCCAACACTAAATTATGCTGCTCATCGATAACGCAGGCTGCGCGCTGATTAGCCGTCAGCGGATTGCTTTCGACCTGGTCAAAAAACGACTGAAAAGCCGCCAATTGCTGACGGACATAAGCTTTATTGCGTTTCGCGATGTAACCATAGCCTTGCGTCAACAGTGGCCGGATGGTTTTTAAGTGCTGCTGCGCTTCAGGCGGCAAAAAATCCTGAATGCCCTGGCGTTCCATTCCTTCCGCCAAGTGCTGGTGATCGGCAAACCATTGCTGTGCGGCCGCGTGACGGATATAACGCTGTCCCGAAAGCAACAGGCGAGCCTGCTGACTGGCTTGCTGCAAATCCGGCACTATGCGTTGAAAATAGACTTTGATATAGCGGCGGCACTGCTGGTTCAACGCCTTGTGCAATTGCGCCGATTGCTTCTTGTCTACCCCCCGGAAGCGCAGTGTGTTTCCGTTTTCCAGAGGGATAACCAGGACATTCCAGAAATAGCCCTGCTCTACCGTCACATTGGGGTTGATCGCCAAATATGAAATCCTGTTCGGGGCTGATTCCCGTCCCGCCAGGACAATGCCATCGTTAGCTAGAGAAAGCGTTCGATAGCCGGTTCCAGACGTAAACAAGGAAGCCAGCCGGCTTACTCGGTAGGTTAATTTAATTGATTGTTTTTTCAAAGTAGCAGAACCGTAGATTCTCAGGCTCTAAGTTGCTTCATCCAACGGTAAACGGAAGTTTCAGTGACTTTAAGATGCGCCCAGTTCAGCCAGCGGGTAATGGTGGTGTAAACCGTCATCAAGAAAGCAAAAGTCAATAGCTGCGGCTTGGTCAGCGCAAATACCCTGGCCACCAGCAACGTGCCGAGCAGTTTTGCCAGCACTTCCATCAGGATGCCTTGTAGAATCAAACCTTTCGCAATCAGGCCGAAGGCGAGCAGATTGATCGGGGTAACAATCAGCAACGGGATAATAAACGCCACCAGCGCCATGGTCGGATTAGCTTGGCGGAGCCATTGTTCAAACCGGTCCAGATCCAGCCAATGGAACAATGAGCGCCCGAATGCGGTCAATACATCCCAAAGCCACTCCTCGATGATCAGGAAGATAGCCAGAAGCGAAAGCAGGATTTTTTTCATGGTTTGACCGAAAGAGAGTGCAACGGTCAGATTATACCTGATTATTGCGGCTGCGGGGCTGTGACGCGTCAAAATTCCGTCACCAGCAATGACTCATGAAACCGGAAAGCTGCCCGACTCCTGTCTTGCAGCCTCCGTTAGTTGATGTGCGGCTTAGGGCGTGCCTAAGCAGCTAGAAATTTGTCCTTAATACTCGGCATCATGATAAACATTTTGCACATCGTCCAGGTCATTCAACAAATCCAAAAACTTTTCAAACATAGGGATATCATCGCCGCTGATAGCGGTAGCGCCTCTTGGCACAAATTGAATTTCATCCACATCAAAATCAATTTCACCGAACGCGTCCGTCAAGGCTTGCTTGGCCTTAAAGTAGTCGGCTTGAGGACTAAATACGGTGATTTTTCCGTCTTCGTTTTCAACGTCGGTCACATCCACATCGGCATTCAGCAATGCCTCAAGAACAGCATCCTCGTCATCGTTTTTAAATGCCAGAATGGCCGCATGATCAAACATGTGACTGACCACGCCTTGGGTACCGATTTTACATTTGGTTTTGGTAAAGCACTGGCGCACGTCGCCAAAAGTGCGATTGGGATTGTCGGTCAGGCAGTCGACAATCACCATGCAGCCGCCGGGGCCGAAACCTTCATAACGGGCCGGCGCAAAATCTTCGCCACCGCCGCCTTTTGCTTTGTCGATTGCTTTTTCAATAACGTGGGTCGGCACCTGATCTTTCTTGGCTCGCTCAATCAGGCCCCGCAATGCTAAATTTCCAGCTGGATCGATGCCTCCCGACTTGGCACATACATATATTTCACGGCCATACTTGCTGTAGACTTTTGCCTTGGCATCAGACGTTTTTGCCATGGAAACTTTACGATTTTGATAGGCTCTACCCATTTGGCTGTTGCTCCAAAGAAAAATAGGCGGATTTTACACTTAAGCATTTTGCATGGGAAACCTTTTAGACATCTCAAGCTCAAGCTGGAATAAGCTATCTGTTTTCGAAATTAAATCCAGCCTTTTTCCACGCCTTCGCTCCGCCCTCAAGATTGTATAAGTTACGGTACCCCAGATCATAAAGAGACCTTGCCGCGGCATTCCCCATCGGGCCGCCTTCGCAATACAAATAGATCGGGGTATTTTTATCTTCAGGCAGTTTATCCTGGTGTTCCTCGACTTTGTTGTAAGGGATAAAAGCGTCTGTGCCGATTATATGCTGTTGTTCTGGAATATGAACATCAACAAGGAATATATCCGAATGGTGCATGATTTTGTTTAAATCAGCCGCAGTTATAGTTTTAAGATAATCCGGCTTTTGAAACGCACAGCCGGTAACGAGGAAAATAAAAACGATGATGGGATAGAGTAGTTTTTTCATAACCAACCTCGGAGTTCATAAAACAGCTTATCGATAAAAAACGCCCTGAAAGAATAGCAACTTATTCCTGCCGGGCAGCCGGGTGATTCAGCGCTTGCTTTAACTGGAAATCACGGTAAATTGAAGAAAAAATCATGACTATTCGGCCTGAGTATATTAGCTTTAACAACAGCTAACAACCGCAGCCAACATTACCGGATTATGCCGCTGCCCAGTGGCTTTCTGCGGTAGCAGCAAACAATCCAACACAGGTAGCCGCCATGACCACTCCAGCACCACTCCCGTTATTGCCCTATTGCCCATCAAGCCTCGCCGAGCAACTTCTGGCCGACAGCAAAAAGGTTTTGCTGTATGGCGAGACGGGTATCGGCAAGTCCACATTGACCCGCGAACTCTCACGACTATTATCCGAAAAAGCCTTGCCCTGCTCCTGCATCAGCGCCGACCCCGGATCGCCCGGATTCGGTTTGCCCGGCACCGTATCGCTGGGACAATGGCAGGAACCCCACTGGCAAGTATTGGCATTTGAAGCGCTTTGCACTTTGGATGCCGGCCGTTTTCGCCTGCCGCTGCTGTCGGCGGTTAAACGGTTAATGCAACAGGCTCCGCAGGGAGTGCTACTGATCGATGCTCCGGGTGTGACCCGAGGCATTGCCGGCTCGGAATTGCTGACCGGCATGGTCGAGCTGTTAGGCATCGATACCGTGCTGGTGCTGAACCGCCAATCGAAACCCCTGCCCTTAATGAACGAGCTATTGTCATTAGGTATCCGTATCCTGCCGGTCCATGCCCATCCTCAAGCCTGCCGTCCCGGCCAGAAGGCGCGAGCGCACCAAAGAACCCGGCAATGGCGCTCTTACCTCTCTGACAGCCATGAAATAACTGTCAGCCTTGCCAATCTCCGCCTGCTCGGCTCGCCTCCGCCGCTTGATGTCTCCGATGCCTGGACCGGCCGCCAATGCGCCTTTATCGATGCCGACCGGACCCTAAGCATCGGCGAAATCATCGCCTTGCAAGATACAATGCTTCAAGTCCGGCTGCCTAAGGCGGCTGCAATAACATCGACATTGCTGGTGCGCGACGCCCGCAGCGACAACAACGGCCTGTTCGGCACCGCCGTGCCGTTCGCATCCGGCAACCTGCAATTCCTGCCGCCGCCCGACGCCATGCCTTATCCCACTACCGATTACAGCGGCGGACCGCGGCCGGTGGCCAAATTACGCGGCCTATACGCAACGATGATCAATGGCGTTTTAGGCGACCCGTTACTGCATCTGCGCCTGCACCAGCAGCAACGCAGTCTGCTGTTCGATCTGGGCGATTCGGGCAGGTTGCCCACCCGCATTGCCCATCAAGTCAGCGATGTTTTCATCAGCCATGCCCATATCGATCATATCGGCGGCTTCCTGTGGCTGCTGCGCTCCCGTGTCGGCGACTTTCCAAGCTGCCGGCTATTCGGTCCGCCGGGTTTAATCGGCCATATCAAAGGCATGATCGACGGCTTTCTTTGGGATCGCATCGGCGATACCGGACCGCGTTTTGAAATCGCCGAAATACATGGCGACCGGCTGCTCAGGGCTCGCATTCAGACAGGTTATCGGGATTGCGTTGCTCTCCCCGAAATTCAGATGACCGAAGGACTGCTTGTGGACGATCCGCTGTTTAGCGTCCGTACGGTCACACTGGATCACCACACGCCGGTGCAGGCTTATGCTTTTGAAAGCAAAGCCAAATTCAACGTCGACAATATCGCTCTCAAAACGCTGGCTTTAGAGGCCGGCCCCTGGCTGAATGAACTGAAGCGGCTTATCGGCGCGGGCAATGATCAAGCGTTGATCCGGTTGCCTGACCATAGCCGTCGGAAGGCGGAAGAACTGGCAGCCCTGCTCCTGACCGTCACGCCCGGCGAGAAACTGGTCTATGCAACCGATTTTGCCGATACCCAAGCCAACCGCACTGCCCTGACCGCGTTAGCGCACAAGGCCGACTTCCTGTTCTGCGAAGCGTCCTTTCTTGAAGCCGATATTGAACAAGCCCACAGGACCGGTCATCTGACCGCACGGGCCTGCGGCGAGATCGCAACCTCTGCCGATGTTAAACAACTGGTGCCGTTTCATTTTTCAAGACGTTATGAAAAAGAGCCTGAAAGCGTTTATCTGGAAATAAGTGCCGCCTGCTCCCGCGTCATCGTGCCTCCGAAAACCTAGCAAAAGGCTATAAGGAAGCACTGACAGTGCCCTCGATTTTTATTGATACAGAAACTATCTATTATGTGTTATCCGGCTTTATCAAGTTTAATTTGAAAGTTTTTCCTATCGACTCAAAAATGTAAAATATCCGGTCTGGACAGAATTTGTTGAGCACCCTCGAATTGGAAAAAGCGAAATGAAAACTCGAATAAATCACAAGAAAGTTGCCGATAAAATAGAAACCTTATCGATGGGCTTAGGTATTACTTCCGGCCTTGTCGCAGTGGGCGCGACACTGGCTGCGCCAACCGGCTTAAGTGCGATAGGGGTTGCGCTTGGCATAACAAGCGCTCCCTTGATCGTCACCGCCGCACCGATTGTCGGCGCCGCCGCAACCGTCACCGGCATTATCTCGGGGGGAGCTTACTTCTATTCGAAATGGAGATCGAGGAAAGCTAGAGAAAATGAGGAAAGCAAGTAAAGTGGTTTTGACCAGAGAGCTTGGGGAAAAGGACGCCGCAATGGCAGGTTATCTTCGGCGCAATGCGCGATACCAACATTAGGCGCTTTAGGCGAAGCGGCTAATGTGCCCTATTGGCTCCAGCAACACCGACAAAGAGCCGAAGTATCGAATAAAAAAACTCCATACGCTTTCGTCACCCGTCATCTATTACCGCGGCTTTACCAGCCATCCTCCAATTTCATCTTTAGACGGTATCCGACCCGTCGCCTTGACCTCTTCATCAATAACAAGTGCGGGCGTACCCATAATCGGATACTCCATGATCTTAACAACATCGTAAACGTGCTCAACTTGCACATCAATGCCACGCTCCGCGGCTACCTCGCGGGTCAGCTCTTCGAGTCGTTTGCATTTGGCACACCCGCTACCGAGTATTTTGATATTCATCGTATCTCTCCTGGAAATATCAGGCAGCCGGAGACGGCTGCCGTTTGGAAATAAAAAAGAATGTGGCGATCACCAGTCCCACGAAACAAGCAATGACCAAGGCAACGCCAGCCACTGGCGTGCCGTCTGCCCACGCCCCGTAAGCCAGCCCCGACACGATCGAAAACAGGGCCACACAACCGACATAAGTCCAGGCTTTGAGTTTGCCGATAATAGCCGAAGTGATCAATATGCTTTGCAGCGAGAGTTCGGGATCCGCCATCAGATAGGCAATCAGCGGACCGGGATGCATGCCAAGCGAAAGAAACATTTTAGCAATCGGGACTTCGACCAAGGTCGGAAAGTACATGAAAACCCCGAAGACCACACCGGCCAGATTGCCGAGAATCGTATTGCTGCCGGCAATCGCCTGAATCCATTCCGGACGGATAAATAAACGGATAATGCCGACGAAAAAGACGCCGATGATAAGAAGAGGAAATATTTTGCAGACGAAATGCCAACTTTCCCAGAGCCATTGCTGCATGTCCCAGGCTTCAAACCGCCGCGCCAGTAATATAATGACTCCCATTACTCCGGCGACGGCTAATGTGCGCCCGGTAATACTGACCGTCAAGCCTTCCGGCATAGCCTGGATGACCAGTGAGGCAAAAATCAACGTGATGACGATCAAACCAAGACTGAGCCGGGTCAATCCATTGAAGCCTTCATCGACTTTGCCCAGCCCGCGTATGGCGGTAACTCCGATCAGCATCAGCAAAACAATCAATACGACGCCTTGCAGGCTCAGTCCCTCGTTGCCTTTAATAGTGTCCACCGGCAGGAGCTGATCAAGCAACTGTTGCGCCGGCAGAGCCGCTGACGAGGCAAAGCCGAAAGTGCCAAGTTGTGTGGTCAACAGATCGACCTTCAGCGTACCGGCAATCAGCAGCGCGATCAGCATAAGAAGAAAGATCACATTACGCGAGCTAATCCCTTCGTTACTCCCCATCGGGGGGAGACTGGACACTCGCGTCATCTCCCCGCTACGGAACAAAATCGCCATGATCATGCCGATCCCAATGCCAAACGTCAGCGACAAGGTCACGCGCGCAATGGCAAACTCGGCTCCGAGCGCAACGCCGGTATAGGAGAGCGCCAGAATATTAGCGGCGGGCGCAAAAAACAGAAAAGTCACCGCCGGTCCAAGTCCGGCACCACGACTGTAAATACCGGCAAAAAGCGGCTGTACGGTGCAGGAACAAACTGCAAGCAGACTGCCGGCACCTGCGGCAGCCGGGTAAGCAATCCATTTCGGGGCATTGGGTCCCAAAAAGCGCACGATCGATGCCTGCGGGACCAAGACGGAAAGTCCGCCGGCTACAAAAAACGCGGGGACCAAACAAAGCAGGACATGGGCCGCAAGATAGGAAGCGACACTGGCAAACCCGCTTTGAATTGCGGCATAAAATAATTCCATATCCGATCCTTAATGGGTAACTCTGATGCGGGTAAATCTCTATGCACAAAGACGAAAAATCAGTATACAGGAAACAAAAGCGGCAATGCATCACAGGCCACATCACTCATTGGTATATTTAGAGGGTTGGGATAAGAAATTGCTCTCTTGACCTCTTGGCATTGTTAGGGAAATAGAATGAAAAACTTCGTATTGGTCATGCTGTTAGCACTGGCTACGGTTCATTGCGCGACGGTAGACCCTCTTCCTGCGAAAGGAACTGAGCCAGCCGACGATTGGTTCTATCCGGACTGGGCGGCAAAAGCGCCTTATAATCACCCGATCCGGGTCCGGGACACAGACAGCGCGCTGGGACGGTATTCTCTTCAAACCAAGGAAATCAGCCTTAAAGATATGGCACGGATGCATGGCCATCTTTGCGATGGGATGGTGGTCGCCTTTGTCGAAATCAAAGCGGTACTGGAGCGCTTGTTTCCGGATGGGATCGTCGACCGGACCGATCTGCGCGCCGTGTCTAAAAACGGCCCCTGCTGGGCCGATGCCGTCGCCTTTATGACCGGGGCCCGGATCAATTTTCAGACCCTGCGCATTGACAACAACGTGGGAGATGGATTCATCATTCAGAAGATTTCCAGCGGCGAAACCTATCAGGTATCTTTAAAACCGGGCGTATTTCCAGCGCAGCAGACCGAATTAGAAGCGCGGATTCGCCGCTTTCGTGCTGAAGGAAAGGCAGTTACAGCCGCCGAAATCGACGCGGTTGAACGTCTGTCCGAGCAATTAATCCGCAAGATGCTGACGACGCCAGCGAGCCAGCTGGTGGAGGTGCGACGCCTACCGGATTATCGCTTCGTCGCCAACGACCTGTTTGGCAATCGAGGCGATGTCATCAATAAGGATATGTCCAGGTAATATAATAGACGTGGATTAACCCCAATCTTTTAAACAAACTCAAGAAGAGCACGAGACTTTAATGAATCAACATGAAGAAGCCAAAGCCAAAGCGGCGATGACATACAATACAGCTGCCGACTATTTCGACCATCCGGTTAGTTCCTTCTGGCACTGTTTCGGGCGGCAAACGATTGAACGCATCAATCTGCGTCCGGGAGAGAAGGTGTTGGATGTGTGTTCAGGTAGCGGCGGATCCGCCTTGCCTGCCGCAGAATTGGTTGGCCCCCAGGGCAAGGTGATTGCGGTCGATCTTGCCGAACGATTAATTGCCTTGGCTCAGACTAAAGCTAAGGCCAAAGGACTTCAAAACATTGAATTTCGTGTCGCCGATATGCTCGATTTAGGGTATCCCGGCGCCAGTTTCGATGCGGTGGTTTGTGTATTCGGCATCTTTTTTGTGCCGAATATGAATGCGGCAGTCAGGGAATTATGGCGAATGGTCCGACCCGGTGGTCGCTTGGTCATCACAACCTGGGGGCCTGAGCTGTTCGAGCCGGCCAACAGCATGTTCTGGGATGCGATCGGCACTGTGCGTCCCGACCTGCAACGAAGCTTCAATCCATGGGAACGCATTTCAGACCCTGCGGGTTTACGTGAGATGCTCGTCGAAGCCGGTGTACATACCGACAAGATTGTTGCGGAAAACGGCACGCATCCTTTGCATTCGCCGGATGACTGGTGGGCCATTGCAATGGGTAGCGGTTATCGAGGTACGCTTGCACAATTGGACGACGAAACCTTTCACCATGTGCGTGAAGAGAATTTGTCACGCCTTCATCAAGCTCAGGTAAAGTCGATCAAAACCAACGTGGTCTATGCAATGGCAGTGAAACAATGACCGCTATGGCATAATCTGACAATGGGGTAAAAGGCTGTGAATGTCGCATTTGGGTCGGTTTTGCCTTTAGATTAACTGGCAAGATCCGGTTAGCTGCCGAATCGAAAAATCTACCCCATGAAAGGCTAATTGCTCCCCGTCGACAGTCACGGAAAACACGCAAAAACTTGTCAGGTGCAGTTAGTCCACGTATGCCATCCTTAAATAGAAAGTGCTGCATCTGATTTGTGTTGAGCTGTAGCGTCTTCTTTCAAAAAGGCATTTAATTTATTTTAATATTTCAATTATTGTTGTATAGTTGATTTATGGATAAACAACTAGCAACAACACTCTTTGAATCATTGGCCTCCGGCATCCGATTGGATGTTTTTCGGTTATTGGTTAAACACGCTCCTACCGGACTAGTCGCCGGTGAGATCGCCACGTTATTGGCCCTGCCGCCGACCAATCTGTCGTTTCATCTTAAAGCAATGACTCACGCCGGTTTGCTCAACGTCACTCAAGAAGGACGCTATCAACGTTACAGGGCGAACCTAACGGTGATGCAGGCGTTGATTGACTATCTAACCGCTGAATGCTGCGCAGGCAATCGAGAGAATTGTCTCGATGCAATGTCGGCCTCAGCCTGCTGCGATACCGACTGATTTTTCCATCCACTCTACGAACTATCCACTATGAATATCTTATTTCTCTGTACCGGCAATTCATGCCGATCTCTGATTGGCGAAGCCACTTTCAATCATCTGGCGCCGGAAGGTTGGCGTGCACTCAGTGCCGGAAGCAAACCATTGGGACGATTAAACAGCCGAGCAGTCGCTTTGCTTAAGGAAAAAGGTATATCCACTGAGGGCTATTACAGCAAATCTTGGAATGACTTACCGTTAACCCCAGATATTGTAATAAGTGTCTGTGGTAATGCCGCCAACGAAACCTGCCCCGCTTATCTCGGCCCGGTATTGCGCAGCCATTGGGGCGTGGAAGACCCTGCCCATGCTGAAGGTACCGAAGAAGAAATCAAAGCCGCTTTTGAAACCGCTTATGGCATCTTGCGGCATCGCATCGAACAATTTCTGGCGTTGCCGCTGGACGAGCTGAAAAACGATCGCGACCGATTGAAAGCGGCGCTGGATCGTATCGGCACCCTGTTACCTTAAGCGTTAAGAGGACAATCGTGTCTGATTTATTAAATGATTTACCTAATATCGAGCGCGACCTGTTCCGTGTTCCTGACCTAGCTCAGCTGCGGCCGGCAACGCCTTCCACGCACGCGCCCCGCTTCCTGCTGTTATACGGCTCTCTGCGCGAGCGGTCCTTCAGCCGTTTGCTGGCCGAAGAAGCCGCCCGGCTGCTTCGGACTATGGGCGGCGAAGTGCGCATCTTCAATCCCAGCGGCTTGCCGCTGCCTGATGATGCGCCCGAGACGCATCCCAAAGTGGTCGAATTACGGGAACTGACCCAATGGGCCGAAGGCATGGTGTGGTGTTCGCCGGAACGTCACGGCGCCATGACCGGCATCATGAAGACGCAGATAGACTGGATTCCGCTATCGATAGGCGCCGTTCGTCCCACCCAAGGGAAGACCCTGGCACTGATGCAGGTGTGCGGCGGCTCGCAGTCCTTCAATGCCGTCAACCAAATGCGTGTCCTGGGCCGCTGGATGCGCATGCTGACCATCCCCAACCAATCTTCGGTCGCCAAAGCCTTTATGGAATTCGACGACAACAACCGGATGAAAGCGTCGGCTTATTATGACCGGGTGGTGGACGTGGTGGAGGAACTGTTTAAGTTCACGCTGCTGACCCGGGGTGTCGCGCCGTATTTGGTTGACCGTTACAGTGAACGCAAGGAAAGCGCCGAAGAACTGTCCCGGCGCGTTAACCAAGCGGCTATCTAATTTGTCGCAACTGTTATTGACTATTTATACCCAGAGGGCATAAGTTTCGTTTGAGCAGACAAGCTGCTCAACTCAGCTTTAATGGAGACTCCTATGAAAATCATCCAAGTGTTCGATCCGGCGCTGTGCTGTAGCACCGGCGTCTGTGGCGTTGATGTCGATCAGCAATTAGTCGACTTTTCCGCCGATGTCGATTGGGCCAAGCAAAACGGCGCCCAAATCGAGCGTTTCAATCTGGCCCAGCAACCCATGGCGTTTGCGGAAAACCCGGTCGTCAAAGTATTCCTGGAGCAAAGCGGTGCGGAAGCGTTACCGCTTATCCTGGTCGATGGCGCCGTGATGTTGAGCGGTCGTTATCCTAGCCGTAGCGAACTGGCGCACTGGTTGAATCGCGCCGAATCGGCAGCTATTCCATTAACCGAACAAACGGTGGAATTGATCGCATTGGGGGCCTCGATTGCAGCGGGATGCGAGCCCTGCTTCAAATTCCATTACGATAAAGCCCGTAAGCTCGGTGTATCCAATGAAATCATGCTGGAAGCTGTCACCATAGGAAATATGGTTAAACAGGCTTCAGGCAAAAACATGCTTGAACTGGCTCATCGTATTTTAGACAAGCAGTCGGCCGATAAAGCCGCTTCGGCTTGCAGTAGCAGTTCATCTGCCGAAAAAATCGCCGATACCGGCGGATGCTGCCGTTAACGGCAAAACTCCGGGAGGCCTTGCCATGAAATACTTGATTAATCCGCCGCGCTTCCTGTTTTTCACCGGCAAGGGCGGCGTCGGCAAGACTTCGATTGCCTGTGCTACGGCGATGCAATTGGCGGATGCAGGGAAGCGTGTGCTGCTGGTCAGCACCGATCCGGCCTCCAATGTCGGGCAAGTGTTCGGCGTCAGCATCGGCAACCGAATCACCGCACTTGCCGCTGTGCCCAATCTGGCCGCACTGGAAATTGATCCGCAAGCCGCCGCGCAGGCTTACCGGGACCGCATTGTCGGCCCGGTGCGCGGCGTGTTGCCAGAAACGGTTGTGAAAGGCATCGAAGAACAATTGTCCGGTGCCTGCACCACTGAAATTGCCGCGTTTGATGAATTTACCGGATTGCTGATCGATTCTACGCTGACTTCCGGCTACGACTGCATTGTGTTCGACACCGCCCCAACCGGTCACACCATACGCCTGTTGCAATTGCCGGGTGCTTGGAGCGGCTTTCTTGACGAAGGCAAAGGCGATGCATCCTGCCTTGGCCCCTTGGCTGGACTGGAAAAGCAGCGCGAACAGTACAAAGCTGCCGTGGATGCTTTAGCTGATGAGGCGCGCACTCGACTGATTCTGGTGGCCCGCGCTCAACAAAGTACATTGCTCGAAGTTGCCCGAACGTCTGAGGAGCTCAAAGCCATCGGCATACGGAATCAATATTTAATCATCAACGCCATCCTGCCCGCCAGCGAGACCGACAATGATCCATTGGCCTCCGCCATTGTTCAGCGCGAACATGCAGCACTCAATGCCATCCCTGAGGTATTGAAGGACCTGCCTCGTGATGAAATACGGCTAAAACCCTTCAATCTAGTCGGAGTGGCTGCCTTGCGGCAACTGCTTGTTGACTCGCCTGCACAAGAGCAGCCAATAGTTGTTGATGCTGCCGCCGAACTTGAAAAACCCAGTCTTGCCAAACTGGTCGATGACATCGCCAAAGACGGTCACGGCCTGGTCATGCTGATGGGTAAAGGCGGCGTCGGCAAAACGACATTGGCCGCCGCCGTGGCCGTGGAACTTGCGCAACGGGGTCTGCCGGTACATTTGACCACTTCCGATCCGGCGGCGCATTTGAGCGAAACGCTTAACGGCACGCTGGACCACTTGACGGTTAGCCGCATCGATCCTCATGCCGAAACCGAACGCTATCGCGAGCATATTTTAGAGACCAAAGGCGCCAAGCTTGATGCGCAAGGCCGGGCCATGCTGGAAGAAGATTTGCGCTCGCCCTGCACCGAGGAAATCGCCGTGTTCCAGGCGTTCTCGCGCATCATCCGCGAGGCCGGCAAGCAATTCGTGGTGATGGATACCGCGCCGACCGGTCACACCCTGCTGTTGCTGGATGCGACGGGAGCCTATCACCGCGAAATCAGCCGCCAGATGGGCGCCACGGGCTTGCACTACACTACGCCGTTGATGCGGCTGCAAGATCCGCAACAAACCAAAGTTCTGCTGGTGACGCTGGCCGAAACCACACCGGTACTGGAAGCGGCCAACTTACAAGACGATCTGCGCCGTGCCGGCATTGAACCCTGGGCCTGGGTGATCAATAACAGTATTGCTGCGACCCAAGTGCAGTCGTCCTTACTGCGCCAACGCGCGAACAACGAATTGCGCGAAATCGATGCTATTGCCCATCAGTATGCGAGGCGCTATGCCGTGGTGCCGTTATTGCCTGAAGAGCCTGTGGGAGTTAAACGCTTGCTGGAGTTAGCCGGTAACCCTCCAGACGCTATATAAGCACCCTGTTCAATGCGATGATTTCAAACGGCTTTGTTAGCATAGCTATATAAATTGCTAAACAACCGGATCACGATAAAGATCATAGTTTGAGTGATTCGAGCCGCAAGAGCTGTGCTTGGGTTTTCTGAAGCAAGCTCATCAATCGCTGCATTCATAAATCTGACCAAACCTCTCTGAGCCGTTTCTTCTAAGGAGCGTTCTACAAACCGGTCTTGAAGTTTGGACCTGATTTTTTCATCCATATGCCGCTCTTTAACCAACGATTGTAATTCTGCACTTAACAGCGCTCCCTGTTTTTCCAGCCAGTCAGCATCCATATCGTTTTGAGAAGGCAGCGAGCCAAAGGCATGTTGAAAAACGCAAAGCACATCAAAGCAAAGATCCATGAACAGATAGGACATTTCCTGATTCTCTTCGGCAAGAATACTTGGAAATATGCCAAAAATGATTTCCGCTAGAGCTGTTTGTTCTAACTGGAATTGTTCTATGATTTTTGCCCCGGTTTCTTCGTCGATGCTTTTAGCGTAGTGAATGGCCTCAAACAATTCACGCTCGCTCAGTTCATATGTCATGTTAACCCAGTGTCAGTTGTTAAATCCGATAATTATACGGGAATAAAGAAACGCCTGAACAGACAGCCCCAGATGTCATATAGCGACGGAACAATATGAAAAATAGCCTACAATGTACATTTAAAAGCCCTGATCCACGTCGAATAGATGGTAATGGTTCTTTCCAGCCTGTTTAGCTTGATACATAGCTTGATCGGCATGACGCATGAGTTGATCCGCATCGGCGCCATCCTGAGGATAGACCTTTACACCAATGCTGGCAGGCACATGCAGCACGGCCTCATTCACTATCACGGGGTCGGCGGCGGCTTGTAAAAGACGTTTGAGTACCAATTCGTAATCCTGCGGACATTCCAGATCGACCAGCACGGCCACGAACTCATCGCCAAGGCGTGCCAGCGTGCGTTTAACAATCTGCTGCCCGGTCTTGAGATAAAGCTCGCGGGGAATAACAGTACACGAAGAAACCGGGCCGAAATAATAAATAGCCGTCGCCCCCGCCGCCAGTTCGGCATTGCTCCATTCCACGCAAAACTCTTCATTGGCCTGCATCAGGCGCACCAATCGCTCCGGTTGCTCATAAATCAGTTCAATATAACGGTCGGAACCCATCTGTATGACGGGCAGCGAAAAAGGCGATGTGGCCACGCCCATAATGGGGATAGTGTCACCGACTCTTGCCTTCAGTTGACGGATGGTATCCAGGACGCGCTAAACAGGAAGCATCCGCCACCCGTGGCGGATGCAGACGATCGATATCCTCAGGACGGTGAATGATCGGAGCTCCTGCATTGGGAGGACAATCCGGCTGGAAGATAACTTTGCCGCCCCAGGGTTCCAGTTCGATGGAAACATAAAAGAAAGGGAAGAGACAGTCGCCACGGTATTTTTTAAGCAGGCGCATCTGGCCTTCAACGACATAGTCAGCTCTGGAATAATAGTCTTCGATGGATAGTTCCAGCTCCTTGGCGCCTTGCAGAGAGGTCAGCAGAAACAGCGGTACCCGGTCAGGTTCCTTATGGCTCAGCACCCGTTGCATGGAATTCATGCCATTTCTCCCGCCCAGCGCTGGACGATGGATACAGCATCGCCAGCCGATAGCCCCATGGCATCAGCTCCGACTTCCTGCCAAAGCTGGGAGTCAAACTGAAACGGGGCACCTCCCACCAATATCTTCACTTGAACGCCGCGAGCATCCAAAGCATTGCGCAACTCTCTTATCTTAAGGGCGGACGGCATCATTAACACTGAAACCAGCAAAATGCGAAGCTTGTCTTTAATGATCTGTTCCACTAGCTCGTTCACGTCCATGCGGCCATAGTTAAACAGCTCAAAGCCGCTGGCACGCATAACAGAGTAAACGATGCGCTTCCCCAGCATGTGATAGTCGTTGAGAACGACAATGGCTTGTCGCGGCTGGTGTTTGCGGTCTGGGTCGCTGGGAGGGAGAACCTGTTCTATCAATTTCTCCGTATATTGACGACCAGCCCGGTAGCCGCTAAGGCAAAAAGACCGGAGGTCATAAAGGCCAAGGTGTAATTCCCGAACAAGCCATGCAAATAGCCGGCTCCGTAACTGGCTAACGCTGCGCCGATCTGATGGGCAAAACAAATCCAGCCGAAAACGACACCGACATTTTGCTTGCCGAACAAATCCGCAGTCAGCGCTGAAGTTGCCGGCACTGTCGATAACCAATTCAGTCCGTAAACCACGGAAAAAGCCATTAACTGCCCGGTCGATTCGACATAAGGCAATAATATTAATGAAATACCGCGAAGGGCGTAATAAATCGCGAGCGGCCAGCGTTTGCCGAAGCGATCGCACAACCAACCGGAAAAAATAGTTCCTGCGATATCGGTCGCGCCCATTAAACCTAAGGACACGGCCATGGTCATTTCTTGGAAACCGTGTTCGACGCCATGAGAAATCAAGTGCGTCTGAAACAGGCCCGAGGTGGTAAAGCCGCAGATACCAAAACTGAAAGCCAGCAACCAGAACTGAGAGCTGGCCATTGCCGAACGCATCGGGTTCAGGTCAGGAGGAATCTCAGATGCAGCATGCCCATCGGCACCATAAGGCTGTAATCCTTTTGAACTGGGATTATTAGCCATCAATAGCATGATCAGCGGCAATACGACCAAACCCAGTATTAACGCTACAAACAGCGTTACCGCCCGCCAGCCCAACTGCATGTTCAGGTTCATGATAATCGGCGTGAAGATGAGTTGGCCCGACGAAAAAGCCGCACCCAAAATTCCCAAAGCCAGGCCGCGCCGTTGCCGAAACCAGCGATTGACAACGGCCGATCCCATCACGATTGAGGTGCCTCCCGAACCGGCGCCGATGATCACGCCCCAAAACAGATACAGCTGCCAAGGTTTCTGCATCAAAACACTACCGCCGGCCCCTAACGTCACCAGAGTGAGGGTTATCAACGTGATGGCTTTGGCGCCGTACAAATCCATCAACCTGCCTAAAAAAGGACCGGCCAGCCCAAATAACAGCAAATTGATCGAAACGGCGCCGCTGATTGTTTCCCGGCTCCAATTAAATTCATGTTCCAACGACAGCATAATGATGCCCGGAACTGATCGGAGCGTCGATGCCGCAAACAAACAGATAAAAGTAACGGCAAGTACGACCCAGGCATAATGGATGCCGACGCGTTTAATGGTTGTCATGATTAGCGACGTATTTGGAAGGATTAAAGTAAATTATCTGGTTCCACATGCTACGCTCGTCGTTATACACAAGTGTCCGGTAGACTCGTCATCTCAGAAGGCGCGAAAGGCCATTCGTATAAGGCGTGCCGTGCGCGCCCTTGTAACACGCATGAAATCGTTGAGCGACTTGAAACGCTAGCGCTATGGGTGTCGAGCTGTTCAACTGCCGCCTTGGTGAAGTTAAATCCTGCTGGTCTCCGAGCTCCCCAAGGCGCGCACGGCACGCCCTACGTCGGCAGTCCGGTATGACGAGGCTTAAACAGCGTTGTGTATAACGACGAGCGCGTTGCGTGGGAACGAGGGCTTTGTCGCTCACAACTCCGCTATCGACAAATCATGGCGCATCTTCCAGATCATCAAGCAACTCAATCAAACGAGTCACGCCCTGAAGCAAAATGCCGCCGACGCCCAACGCAAACCAAACACCAATCACAAAACCCCAATGAATCGGCGCGGCGAAAAACTCCTCTCTAAACCAGAAAGTATGCCCCCATTCATTAAAGCCGACACTGACCAGGATCATAAACGGCCCGAATACGGCCAGCGTCAACGGCAGGGAAATACCTTTCGCATAAAGCGGCAGCCGGGTTCTGGCATATAGCCAGGCACAACCACCTAAAATCACATACAGCGGAAAGTTAAAATAAAACTCGATAATATGATTGGCCGTAAAAGGCGTATCGCGAATCGCGACCTGATGCCAGGAGTTATCCTGTTCGGCAAAATAACTGCCTGCCCAATACACCGCAAAGGTGTAAATACTGATCCACATCGTGAGCGTAAAATAACGACTGATTTCCTCTTTCGGATCAAGCTTGTCCAGATTACGATCGCGCGAAAGCCATAAATACCCCCATATCCCGGTCATGAACACAGCGATAACGCCTAACTCAACGTAAAACAGCTGCATCCAGTACTGTTCGAAAGCCGGTTCGGACGAGTCCAGCCCCGACGCCACGGCAAAAGCGCCTTGATATAAGCGCAGCCCGACATAGATAACTGTCAGAATGCCAAAGCCCTTCAGGTAAAGCGGCAAATCCTTCAGGTACCAAGGCATTGCATTTTTATTTTCTACCTCTACAGGTAATTGTTCGGATGTTATAGCCATGATCTAAGCCTCTTAAGGTTTAATTGAATTTTGGAATCACTGCGGCGGTGATGCTGGAGATATAACGCTCGGCAGTTACCGAATCGTATAAAAACAGCAAGCCGCCGATCCTGCTGTCGGCATCCCGGATCAGCCCGTCCAGTTTTTCGGTTTCCCAAAACGCATCGCTGGCGGTAATCGTCATCGTGCGCTGCTCGCCGGGTTGTATCGGTGCGGCATTGTCCAGGCTCAAGCCTTCAGGCGCGGTCAGGCTGTTTGGATCACCTTGATACGCTGCTCGCAGATCCTTATTTAGAAAATGCACATTGGCGGTTGCAAACTCGCCTATTTGCAGCGGATTTTCGCTGCGGTTATTGACTTTTACCGTGAACGTCATTGAACGCTCCGGTATCCGATATTCGGCTTTTAAAGTCTCGACATCGACCACACCGGCATTAACCTGGGCGGAAAGCGGCAAAATCTGATCCAGGGACGCCTGCAATGGAATAGTGTTGGGATACCGGCTTATCGTCATCGCATTGATCGCCAGCACCAGGACGGGCACGCCGATTAAGATGCCTTTTGCAATCAAGCGGTCGTTTGAAGTAATTAGCTCATCCTCCAAACCTGCTTGCAGCATTCTGTAGCGTGGAATAAACAACGGCCGCCGCAGCCACCAGAGCAGCCAGGCTGTCGCCAGCAAACCCCAAAAGCTATGCCAGAAGATACCGTTGCCGAGGCCGAACGTTTCCATATCGACCAGTTCGCCATTGATGGTTTTGGCCTGGTTCGAAAAATCCGACGGGCTTCCGGTAATGTCCAGCCATACGCCCGGTCCCATCACTTGTCCGGCGTCTTTCAGGTTAAAGAAAGGATGGATGTGATAGCGCCCCGGCAACCGACCTTTCAACACAATCTTGAAGTTGTAATCGCCTCCGGGCTGCAAGGCCACCGAATTCATCCACGGTTTACCGTTCAGGTAGCGTTCGGTTCTGATCAATACCGGGCCCGGTGTGGAGATATTCAAAAACGATGCTTCCGGTTTCGGTACGCTGACCGGCCAATCCTCGGCGACATGGAATTTGCCGCTAACGCTGACTTCGTCATTGACATTGAATTTTTGTTTGTCCCATTGCACGTCGTACCATTGTATCGTGCGCATTCTGATAAACGGCTCTAACGCTTTTTCGCCGTGCGCCATCACTGTTTGGATATTCAGCGTATACAGCGAAAGCATGAACCCGAGAGACACGGCGCACTTTATTAATAGCTGTTTCATAAACTATCCTCCCTTTAGATTTTGTTAAGGTAACGAACGGTTGCGAACCACTTCCCGATAAACCACCATAAGGTGTACATCAGGACGCATAACAAGGCCGAACAAAATGCCGCTAACGGTGCCGCGTATTGACCGTAAGTGCGTAGCGTTCCGCGCTCGATGATGCGCAGATATTCAGGCATGCCGGTACGGATGTATTCGAAGCCGAACAAATCGGCGACAGTCAATTGACCGTTGCCGTATTCAACAGGCATATGGAACATGGCGAATATCGGCCAGTTACTGGGATAGAACAGCAGAGCAAAAGCCGCTCCGCCGAAAATCGCAGTGACAGTCAGGCGGTTGCTTAACATCAGGATAACGTCCAGAACCAGAGCGCCCGGCAGCATCGTCGCAGGCAGAACCATGTTGATCGGAAAAAAGTTCCAATAGTGATAGGCGAATATCCGGGTCACCCAGGTGCCAATCAATAACGCAGCCACGCACAATGTCGCGCCCAGCGGCAGGCGAAATTTTTCCCACATCACCGCCTGCACCGCCGCCGGAAAGGTAATGCCCATCAGCGGCGTAACCAGCGGCCACCATTGCCGGTCTTTCCAGTCCACCCAGAAATCCCAGTCGCCGACAGTTAACGCAAAATGAAGATGAAAAGAACCAATAAACAGAAAAAGAGCCAATACCAGGATCAGGTAATCGTAAGCGCGGGTAATCCGCGCTTTTTCTCCGGTATACGGCCGAAATGACCGGTTTGAAATATTTGCCGACATAATTGCTTCTCCTATCAATAGCAATAGATAAGGCTGGTTCGCCTACCCAAAAAATCAGCATGTTGTAAGTTTTGTCGGCTGGCCATTGAGGGGGAACTGGACCGACTCAAGCTAAACAACACGCTTGAGTAATACAGTAGGTTGAAATAACGACGTTGTTAAATGTTTAAATTTCATCGCATCATTGATGCAATTCATGGTCAGGGCAGTCTGTGTTTTTTGTTATGCTAATGCCGAATCGATCTTGCCAAAATCAACATTGAAAGAGTCCCGAATGTCTAATTTAAGAACCTTTGACCTGAACTTATTGGTGGCTTTCGATGTACTGATGCGGGAGTTGAACGTTACCCGTGCTGCAGAGCATATGTTTATCACGCAATCGGCGATGAGCCATATTTTGCAGAGACTGCGGCAACAATTGGATGATCCTCTGCTAGTTAAAACACCGACAGGCATGAAGCCAACCGAAAGAGCGCTGGCCTTGATTGAGCCGGTCAGAAGCTTATTGAATGAGATGGAGCAGTTGATTCAGCCGCCGCTGGAATTTGAGGCCGGAGCGAGTCAACGGCGATTTGTGCTTGCCGCCACGGATTACATGGAACTGCTGTTAATACCGGAGTTATCGGGATTGATCGGTCAAATCGCCCCAGGTATTGATCTTCACATTAAACGCACCGAATCATCGTTTCCGGCTGCACAATTGGAAAACGGCAGCCTCGATGTCGTACTCGGTTTCGAGTCGGTATTAAATCCGCCCGCTCATTTACACTGCGAACATTTGTTTAACGACCAAATGGCCTGCGTGGTCAGGCAAGATCATCCGCTAATAACAAAACCGCCGACGGTGGAAGAATACTTGGCAGTTCCCCATATGCTGATTTCCCGGACCGGAAGCAATGTCGGTTTAATCGATCAAAAATTGGCGGAATTAGGCTTGGAGCGGCGCATCAAGCTGATCGTCCCGCACTTTCTGTCCGCACCGTTGATCGTTGCCGAAACCGATATGATCTTGTCGCTGCCTTACCGGATTGCCGTGCAGTTTAAAAAATTTGCGCCGTTGGACATCTTTCCGGTACCTGTCGAGCTTCCCAGTTATGAGTTAGTCATGATTTGGCATCCATTGCAGGATAAAGATCCGGCCCATCTTTGGCTGCGAGACAAAATAATAGCGATAGGCCGGAACATGAATGGCTCATGAGTTTTAAAAACTGATGCTATGCACTGTTCATTCTAGCCGCGAAAACGATGGACCACAGACTCTATGGAATATCCGCCGTAGGGCGTGCCGTGCGCGCCTTCGGGAGCACAGAGACCGGCAGGATGTAACTTTTGCCCAGTGGCCGTTGAACAGCTCAAGCCGCTCAACTGATTTCATGCGCGTTATCAGGCGCGCACGGCACGCCCTACCGATGCCACGCCGACATGACGGCTCTTGAACAGGGTTGTGTATAACGACGAGCGGAGCCCGTGGGAACGAGAGCGAATGGTTCATGAGTTTGGGTTTAGCGTCCGGGCAATCCGGCAGCCAGGGCTTTTATCTGTAACAGATAATACGGCGGTTTTGAGGCCGACACGCCGCCGTTAAGCGTTGCCGACCGATGCAATCGATTGACCACCGCAAACAATTGCCCATTAGGTCCGAAGCTGAACGAATCTACCCATGACAAACGCGGGCACTGAGCGAGGCGTTGGTATTTTTTGTCGGCCGAGATAACGCCAATCGCATTGGCCGCCAGCTCTCCCAGATAGATGTTGTTATCCTTGTCGATGGTCATGCCGTCCGAAATCGGTTTATCGCTGTAGCGTTCAACACGGTTTGCCAACATTCCGGCATTCAGGTTTTCATTGACCAGATCGTCCGCTTTTATCCGATAAAGACTGAATCCATGCATCGGACCGAAATAAACCCATTCATTGTTTAAGTCTTCTGTAATCGGGTTAACTCCAATATGTGGCCGAACCAGTTTTCCGGATTTATCTTTAACTTGAACCGGGACATTATCAATAACCAAATCGACCGGCTCAGGAATAACGCTGTTATGTCCTTCAAGTACGCGTCTTGCCGTTCCTTTGCTCAGATTGACGACAATCAGTGCCGCATTGGTTCCGCCTGCCGGATCACTGATAAAAATATGATTGTGCCGGGTATCGACGGCAAAGTCGTTAACAAAAGCATCCTTGGGCGCTATCGGCGTAGGCAAATGGATGACCCGATGCAGTTTATTGCTGCGGGTATCCCACCCGACCAGTTTAGGGGTGACACCGCTACGCATGCCGTTATCCAGCATCCACACAATGCCATTGGCATCCGATCGGATGCCAAGCACAGAATCAAGTTTCAGGTTTGATATTGAATCCGAATCCGACAATTCATTATTAGGAAACGGCAGCAGTGCATTATTTTGATACTCAACCACTGTGTATTTCGGCTGATAAAACTGATGCATGCTCATAATGATACGGCCGTTATCGGTAACAGTGACATTACCCGGACCGGTATCGAGATTGGCTATGATATGGAATTTTGAATCTGGGCTCGCTGCGGCTTCAAAGGCGAACATCAACAAAATGGCTGTGAATTTAACAAGGGTATTCATAAGTAGCTCCAATTGAACAAAGATTCATTGAAACCTTACTCCGTCGAGTTAGGCCTGTTAAATGATCTTTATTAATGGCGGCATTTATAAATTTTGTGGGGCGGTAACATTTTAATTTATCAAGAATTGGGATACTTAAATGCCTCTTTTGGGTCGGACTCAGCCGGTCAATATTGTTAAAACCAGCAGTGCATGAGTAGTCGATAGGTTTGATGATACTATTCGTTCTATAATCTATGAACGCCGCAATAAAGAGAGACCGCTACAGTCTTCTTCCAAACAAGCAATCAACTCTAAAAGCGGCACCGACCATTCTGGTTGAAAATATGTCTTACTGATGCTTGTCGGTTTGCCAAGCCTTTATCCGTTTTAACTCCGGCCATAAACGCCTTTGCTTGGTGCTTAACCGCAGTTTTTAAGTATCAACAGTAGAGCAATCATTAAAATACTATTTCAAGAGCGGTGGTAATATGGCCGAATCCAACCAACCTGCCCAGATTAAGGAATCGCACCTTTGCGGACCCGACACAAAGGTATTGCTGGATTATCAGGTGCCTGCACGGCTCGAAGAAATCGAAAAGCTCGCTGAGGCTATCAATAATGCCCTACCCGATCGCGACCTGGCTTTTGCTGTCAACTTGTGTCTGGATGAGTTGATAACAAATACCATTGTTCACGGCCTCAAGGGCGCTGCTGACCGGTTCATACACGTCCAAATAAATAGTTCGAACGAATGGCTGGAAATCCTGCTAAAGGATGATGCGCCCCGGTTTGATCCTTTCAGGCAAGCCCCTCAACCTAACCTAAACCTGGGTATTAACGAGCGCCCTATCGGCGGTCTCGGGGTGCATCTGGTGAAAAAGCTGATGGACGAGGTTCATGCCGATTACGATGGCACCGGCAATCTGATTGTCCTACTCAAACGCCTGCATCCTTAGACCCAATAAGGCTTACTGAGAAATTCAGGCAATCGCGGCGAGCGCTTCGGCGACGGAATTTTCGATCTTGAATACCGAGCAGAAACCGCACATATCGAATACTGAGCGCACGTTGCCCTTGACGTTCGCCAGGCATGATTGCCCGCCTTTCGCATTCAGCAGCTTGGCCATCAGCAACAGGCCGCGCAGTCCGGCGCTGCTGATGTAGTCCAGCTGGTCAAAATCGACCACGATGCGACTATTTCCGCTATCGATCAATTCCCGAATGTTTTTTTCAAACTCCGGCGCAGTAACCGCGTCCAGCCTGCCGCTAAGCGTTACTACGATGGCGCTGCCTTCTGTTCTGGTTTGCAAATCCATGTTATTCCTCATCGGAGATTATTTTTTGATGAGGAATTGTAATCTGTTTTTGCCGTTGATCCACTGGTAATCAATGCTTTCGGTCAAATTCCTGATGATCATCAGCCCCAGCTCATCGTCCAAGCTCGCGCTTTCGATCGGATTGGCCTGTTCTCCGGTGCTTTCACAGATCAGCTCCAAACGATCGTTCTTTTCCGAATACGTGATGGTCATATCCAGAACGATGGGGCCCAGGTACGGCGCATAGATTTGCAATAACTCTTCCACCAGCAGCAGCAAATTGTTTCGGGTTTTCTTGGGCAGTATCTGCTTTTCACAAAAAGCCTCGATTTCGGCATTGATGGCATACAAGTCATAGTCCGGCGAGCTGATGCGGCGGGTGTAGCTAAGAATCCGGTTGATGAAAGCCCGGGTCTTTTCCTTTTGCGGATGTTCAAAAATCTGCTCCGGCGTCCCTTCTTCGTAGATCAAGCCCTCGTCCATGTACAGCACCCGGTTTGATACGTCCCGGGCAAAATCCATTTCATGGGTGACTATCGCCATGGTCATGCCCTCTTTGGCAAGGCGGCGGATGACCGAGAGCACTTCCCTGATCATGGTCGGGTCCAACGCCGAAGTCGGTTCATCGAACAGGATGATTTCCGGCTCCATGGCCAAGCAGCGCGCAATCGCCACCCGCTGTTGCTGGCCCCCGGAAAGTTCGTCAGGATAATTGCCGGCTTTCTCGGCAAGCCCGACCAAGCGCAGTAGTCCGAGCGCTTTCGCCTGAGCCTCCTGCTCGCTGATCCCTTGCAGCTTGATCGGGCCGAGGGTCAGGTTCTCCAGCACCGACAGGTGCGAAAAAAGATTGAACGATTGGAACACCATGTTCATCTTCTGGCGTATTTTAGCGACATCGGTCTGTTTATCGAGGATGTCCACACCATTGATAGTAATCGAGCCGCCACTTGGCGTTTCAAGCAGGTTCAGGCAGCGCAGCAAAGTGCTCTTGCCGGTGCCGGAAGGTCCGATGATGGTGACGACCTCGCCGGTTTTAATTTCGGTGGTAATGTCCTTCAGTACGACGAAATCGCCGAATTGCTTTGACAGATGCTCGATCTTGATCATGATTTGGCCGCCTTTCGCCGTTTGTATTTTGGGTCGGTCATCCGTTCAACATATTCCAGCGACTGCATCAAAATCCATGCAATCACAAAATATAAAACCGCTACCATGACCAGCGGAAAGAACGCGTCGAAGGTGCGGCTGCGAATGATGTCGCTGGCCTTGGTCAGATCCTGGACGGCAATGTAGCCGACGATGGAGGTCATCTTGACCAGAGAGATGAACTCGCCCTTGTAGACCGGCAAAATGCGCTGCACGGTCTGCGGCAGCACGATGTAGACGAAGGTCTTGAACTTGGTAAAACCCATCGCGATGCCGGCCTCGATCTGGCCTTTGCCTATCCCTTCAATGCCGGACCGGAAGATTTCGGACACGTAAGCGGCAAAATTCATCCCGAACGCGATAATCGCGACCAGCACCGGATTGATGTCGACTGACGCAAAAACGACGTAGAAAATCAGCATCAGCAGCACCAGAACCGGCATGCCGCGGAGAATATTGATATAAATCCTGGCTGGCAGGTTCAGAACCATCCTGTTTGACATCCGCATGAAGCAGATCAGCGCGCCCAGCAGCGTACCGAACAGCGTCGCGAATATCGAAATAATCACCGTCGTTTTCAGTCCGTCCCAGATCAGCAGGTAGCGGTTTTCCTGGATGATGTTGCTGCGGAAACTATCGGCTATCCTTGCGGCAAAAGACGGAGACTCGGCTGCTACATTGGATTCGGCGTCATAGGCTGCCAGATTCTTTTTGAGGGCGAATACGTTGGCCCCCAGCTCGTAGTACGGATCCGAAAAATCGATCCGGGTTTTGCGCTCTTCCGTGAGTATCAAGGTGCTGTCGATCATATCGATCTTGCCGGATGATGCAGCGGCGATCAGGTTGCCGAACTCCATGTCGGCGTATTCGACCTTTTTGCCGAGATAGGCCCCGAAACGCTCTGCCAGCTCGATATCAAAACCGACCAGCTTGCCGTCTTTGACGGTAGCGAATGGCAGCCCCTTGTCGCTGACGATGCCGACGACGAGGACGCCATTGGCGCCGGTGTTGGGAATCTCCGGCATCGCGGTGCTGCCGTTTTTGAGCCAGCGCTTCACCATGCCTTCAAAGTCGCCATTCAACTTGATCTGCTTTAGGAAGACATTGAACCGCTCCCGCAGATGATCGTTGTTTTTGTTGAAGCCCATGCCGATCGGATAGGACTGTAACGAGTCGCCAAGGAGCCCCAGTTCGCTGTCGCTGCGCAGGAGCTCGACCAGCGTTTCGCGGGTATAGATCGCGGCATCGACTTTCCCTAGCTTCACGGCCAGCACCAGGTCAGGCAGGGATTTGTATTGCAGGATGGTTGCGTTCGGGTAATGCTCCATCGCATAGGTATCGTGAACCGAACCTAACAGTACGCCGATGCGTGTGTCCTTAAGATCGTCAACCGTGGAAAGTTTATGCTGCGGGCCTTGCGCGGGTTCGGCAGCGCCGGCAGCAGAGATATTCTTTTTCAGGGCGAACACTCTGGTGCCCATTTGGTAATAGGCATCGGAAAAATCGATCTGCTTTTTCCTCTCTTCCGTCACATAGATGGCGCTGGAAATCATGTCCACTTTCCGGGTAGAGACGGCCGCGATCAGGCTGCCGAAATCCATGTTCGCGAACCTGACCTCTTTGCCCAAATACGCCGCGAATCGTTCGCAAAGCTCAATATCGAATCCGACCAGGCGGTTATCTTGGATCGCCGTAAAAGGCAGTCCGGCATCGCTGACCCCGGCGACAATCATGCCATTGGTTTTGGCATTTTTTATGACCGGCATGCGCGTGTCGCCCTTTTCCATCCAGCGATTGATCATGTCCTTGTGAACGCCGTTCTGTTTGATCTCCGCTAAAAATCGGTTGAATTGATCCCTGAGCGCCGGATTGTTCTTGTTGAAACCGACGCCTACATCAAAGTCAAACAAGGAATCGCCCAATAAACCCAAGCTACCGTCCTGGCGCATGATCTCGCGCAGGGGCTCGGCATCGAACAGCGCGGCATCGACTTTGCCGGTCTTGACCGCCAGCGCAACATCGGCCGGGGATTTGTATTGCAGGATCGTGGCCTCAGGAAAGTTTTTGGTCGCGTAGGTGTCGTGGGCGGAACCGACCAGCACGCCGATGCGCTTGTCTTTCAAGTCTGCGACGGAGGCAAGCTTTGCGTCCTGCTTTTCAGCGGCAGAGCCGGACGAAGGCAGCTGTCTAACCAATGCTGAAATGTCATTTTCAACGTATGCCATAGAGAAATTGACCAGTTTCTTACGCTCTTCCGTGACATTAAAGTTCGAAAGCGCGAAATCGATTTTGCCTGACTGTAGCGCGGGAATCAGGCTTTCAAAACTCATGTCGATGATCTCGATTTTTTTGCCGAGACGCTGACCGATTAACCGGCTCAGCTCGATGTCCAAACCGGTCAGCTTGCCGTCCGCCTGGAACGAAAAAGGTTCGATGGTGGCGCAAGTCCCCATTCTCAGAACCTCTTTGCGGTCAGGTTCATTAATTGGCGGTATCTGTGGCGTGGCGGTATATTGGGTATCAATCCATTTGCTTCTTAACTGCTTTAGGACGCCTTCCTGTTTCAGATCGGATAATACCTTGTTTATATTGGCCAGCAACGCGGTATTGTCTTTCCCGATCGCGGCGGCAATCTCAAGTTTGTCGACCGGTTGTTCCAGAATGGCCAGCTCCGGGTTTTTCTCGGCCAGGTTCAGCAGCACGCTCTTGTCATAGACAAAGGCATCCGCTTTGCGGACTTTTACCGCAAGCGCGGCGTCCGCTGAGGCGACAAACACCTGAAAAGCGGCATTCGGAAAGTGCTTCCGGGCAGCCAGGTCTCCGGCAGAACCGCCCAAGACCGCGATTCTGTTGCCGTCCATATCCTCCAGTTTTGCAATCTCGTTATTGTTTCCCATGATAGGCGTCGTTGGGGCTGCGCTTTTCCTGACCAGCATGACCTGGGCGTTGGCGTAATACGGCTCAGTAAAATCGACATATTTTTTGCGTTCCTCGGTTGCCGTCATTCCGGTAACGATCAGGTCAACCCGGCCTGACTGCAACGCCGGTATCAGCGCCATGAATTTCATGTTAAAAAATTCGACCGGCCTGTTCAGTTTGGCGCCGATGATGCGCGCCAGCTCGCCGTCATGCCCCGTCACCCGGCCGTCTTTATCGACAAAGCTGAACGGCTCCCGCGTGGCGCTAACGCCTATTTTTAGCGGTTGGCCTTCCGTGAGCAGCGGTGTGCCCATTTCTTCATAAGGACTCAAATCCTTCTTGAACCAGCGCTTTTTCATCGATTCCAGCGTGCCGTCGCTTTTTAGCTCGGCGATGATCCGGTTCAATGCGGCCAGCAGTTCGTCATTGCCTTTCTTGACCGCAATCGCGGTATCTTCGTAATCAAGCGGCTCGGGCAGCAGTTCCAATTCCCGGTTCTTCTTCGAGACCTGGAGCGCCGCAGGAAATGCCGTCACGATTGCATCCAGTTGTCCGGATTTCATCGCGGCAACGGCATCCATGATATCGTCGAAACTTTTGACCTGCGCATTCGGGAACTTCGCGATAGTAAGTGCCTCGCCGGTTGAGCCGGTCATCACGCCGATTCTGGCGTTTTTGGCATCGTCAAGGCTGGTGATGACGATTTCACTTTTCCTGCAGCCGTTCATTAGAGCAATGACCGCCAGCATGACTAGCGTTACCAGTGTTGTTTTTTTCATGCCCCCTGCCCTGACTCTTCCATACTGCCTTTATTTGCCGTCATTTTTATCGCCAGCATGGTAATGTCGTCTGATTGTGGAGCGCCGTTAGCATGTCCTGCTAACTCTGCGCTGATAGAGTGGATCATTTCTGACAGTGCCTGTTTTGGAACAAGTTGCAAGGCTTTTAGTAACTGCGGCTCGCCGTACAGTTGCTCTTCCGGGCTTCTTGCCTCAGTCACGCCGTCGGTGTAGAGAAACAGGGCATCCCCCGGTTTTAATGTCAAGCGCTCAGTCGTATAGACGGTTTCCGTTAGCGCTCCGAGCATTAACCCCGGTTTCAGGGTGATATAACGCACACCCTCCGAGTCGATGATCAGCGGAGGATTATGCCCGGCGTTGGCAAAGCGCACTTCGCCGGTGGTAATGTCGAGAATCGCGCAGAATACCGTTGTGAACATGCAGCTTTCATTGTCCGAGGCGAGAATCCTGTTGACCGAAGTGAGCATCTGGTCCGGCTCGCCCAGCCGCTGGCCTTCGGTCTTTAGCAGGGTTTTGGCCACCATCATGTATAGCGCGGCGGGCACGCCCTTGTCGGACACGTCGGCAATCAGGAAACACAAATTCTTCTCGTCAATGAAAAAGAAATCGTAGAAGTCGCCCCCGACTTCTTTGGCCGGCACCATGGAGGCGTAAATTTCAAATTCGGAATGCTCGGGAAAAGGCGGGAAGATGCGCGGCAGCAGGCTGGCCTGAATATTGGTCGCCACTTTGAGCTCGCTCTGGATACGCTCCTTGGCGGCGGTGGTTTCGGTCAGGTTCTTGATGTATTCCTTGAGCGACGCCTGCATAGCCTGAAAATCGCGGGTAAGAATCCCCACCTCGTCGTTCGAGTGTACCGTTGGCAGCGGCACGTCAAAGTTGCCGGAAGCAACCTGATCGGTTGCCGCCGTCAACACCTGCAGCGGTCTGATAATGGCCCTGGCAATGCCGATGACCGCCAGGGTCAGCAGCAGTATCCCGCCAAAACCCATCGCCGCCATGGTCATGCTCAACTTCCTGACATTCTCCAGCAGCTCCGCCTCGGGAAAAACAACGGCAAGCGTCCAGCCTGTCGAAGGAATCGGCGTGTAATACATCCAGCTCGTGAAGCCGACCAGACTCTGGTAGTGCACGAAACCGGTCTCGCCCCGGATCATTTTTTTGCCGAGCTCCCGCAGGTAGGCATTGTGCCGGGCTTCGGCGATGCTGAAGAACGTTTCGTTCATGATCGCGTCTTTCATCGGGTGGGCCAATATCATCCCATTGCGGGAAAGCAGGGCTGCGTAGCCGGTCCTGAGTATCTTGACCGAAGAGACGAGTTCCGTCAGGGCATCGAGGGAAATGTCCGAACCGACAATCCCTTGGAGTTGTTTCGTACCGTTGATTTCCTTGTAAAAAGGCAGCGAGCAGGTCGACATGACAATATTGCCGGCGCCTTCATCGTAATAAGGCTCGCTCCATTCGAGCCTGCCCAGCTCACGCGGAATCTGATACCAGTCCCAGTATGGATAAGGGAAGTCGATATAGGATTCGTCCAGGCGGTTAAAGGCAATCTGCCCGTTTTCCCGGTAATAATACGGCGCATACAAGCGCTGTCCGGCATTGAAAGCATAGGGCTCAAAGGCGATGAATGAACCGTAGATTTCGGGATTGCTTTCGACGGTTCTTTTGAGCAGGGCCTGTTGCTGCTGATCCGTGAAACTACCCGTCTCCAGCGAACGGGCCAGCCCTTCCGTCACTTTAGTGACTGCCGCCAGCTGTGTCTCTACCTTGTTGACCAATGACAGGGCAAGGTTGCGCGCATTGCTCTCCAGCTCGTTTTGCAGAATGGTACGGGACTGGTAATAGTTGTAGCCAAGCGTCACCGTAAAAATGACCACGCTGGAAAGTATGATGACCAGAGCGAGCCTGACGACGATGCTATTTTTTTTCGGCATCGAGCCTCCGGAAAAACAGGGCGTAATCAGGATAGGCGCGGATCAGGCCGTCTTTTAGCAGCGCTTGAGCCACGGACTCGTAGTCCTGCTCCCTGAGTTTGCCGAATTCTGCCTGGGGATCAGTAGGTGCCATCAAGTCCCGCATCCGCTCCAGCATCCATTTCTGGTGCATCCTGTTGGCGGGCAATTTGGCTTCACGCATGTATTTGATGACGATGTCCAGCGTCTCGTCAGGATGATCGAAGGCGTAGCGCCATCCCTCCAGCGATGCGTCAACAAAGGCGGCTGCCAGGGCAGGATCGTTTTGCAGGGTCTTTTCCAGCGTGTAAATCCCATCCTCAGGAAAATTCATGCCTTGGTCGCTGAGAAAAATGGTATTCAATTCCTCAGCATCGACCCCGGAATTAAGGATGGTGTGGTACTCGTTGAACCACATGGCGGATGCCACATCGATACCGCCGCGCAGGAAGAGGTTCACGGTCTGGGACTGGCGCACGACCCGGACTTTGATGCCGTGCTTCGCGAACAGGGTACGGGGAGGTATCGACACGTCGCCTTCCCATAGCCCTACCTTTTTGCCGTCCATGTCATCAATGGTCTCGATGCCGGCAGTTTTTTTCGAGATCAGCATTACTGACGAGCGCTGGATGATTTGGGCCAGGTTAACCAGCTCAGTGCCCGCAGAGCGGTGCTGTAAGGCGGTCGTCAGCCAGAGGATGGCGAAATCGGCCTCGCCTTTGTGTAGGGTTTCAGCAGGGGAACACCCGGGCCCGGCCCTGAGAATTTTGAGATCAATCCCATGCCGGGCATAGATTCCCTTGTCGAGAGCCACGTAATAGCCGGCGAACTGGGCTTGCGGGCTCCACATCGGCATCAGGGTCGCGCTTTTAAGCGGCGGTTCGGCGGCAGCAGCAAGAGGGAGCGCAACGGCACAAGCTATAAACAGCGCGGACATCATTGCGGCAATCGAACACTGTCTTTGCTGAGGATGGTTCTTGTGCCGCATCTCGCTCATGATCATTCCTGTTTGCCCTTACGGTCGAGGGCCTGATTCCGCCAAAATCAAATATGAACTTCTATAATAAATCGCCCTGAAGTTCGTTTAGCAACCAAAGATTAGGCAAAGCCAGAATCCACTGCTATCTACTGGGGCAGAGCGTCCGCAGGTTCTCATTGCCCTTGATGCAGGCGGGAACGGGAGGCTTTCCGGCCTCTCATGCCGACCTGAAACTGGATGATGGTTTACAAAGTTATACACCCAGCTAGCGGCCAAGCGCAACCTGCAAACCGGCATTGGCAGCGTAGAGATAGGAGGAAAACGGAACTGCCGACCAGTGCGCTGGCGGTTCCAGGTAGAGGGCAACTGCGTTATTGAACGACTTGCGGATGCGTCATTAGCCATTCATGGACCAGCTTCCGCCCTTTCTTGAGTTGCGGTGGCGTCAGCACTTTAATCAGGTTTTCCCGCGCCTCCACTGCTTTCTCCAAGCCCTGAGCAGCGGCGAGGTCTGTCCACATATAAGCTTGAGCATAGTCCTGCGACACGCCTGTGCCGTTGAAATACATCTGGCCGAGGTTAAACTGGCCTATTGCTTCGCCCTGCTCGGCAGCCTGTTGAAACCAGAACGCGGCTTGCTTGTTATCCTGCGCGACACCTTTGCCATTGGCATACATCACGCCGAGATTGTTTTGAGCTTCGCCATAGCCGTATTCGGCGGCCTTGCGGTACCAGAACGCAGCCTGTTTATCGTCTTGCTCTACGCCCTCGCCCCTGATGTACATCGCGCCGAGATTGTTTTGCGCCGTTGGCAAGCCCTGTTCGGCGGCCTTGAGATACCAAAACACGGCCTGTTTATCGTCTTGCTCTACGCCTTGGCCATTGGCATACATCGCGCCGAGATTGTTTTGCGCGATGGCTTCGCCCTGTTCTGCGGCCTTGCGGTACCAAACTACCGCTTTTTCATCGTCTTGCTCTACGCCCTCGCCCCGGGCATACATCACGCCGAGATTATATTGCGCCATTGCCAGGCCCTGCTCTGCGGCTTTACGAAACAATGCCACGGCCTGTCTGTAATCTTTCTCCATGCCGCCCTGGCCTTCGCTATACATCAAGCCGAGTATGAGTTGTGCCTTTGCATAGCCCTGATCAGCGGCTTTTCTGAACCAAAACGCGGCTTGTTCGTCATCTTGTGTCACTCCTTCGCCGTTGGCGTACATCACGCCGAGATCGTTTTGCGCCTCCGCATCTCCCTGCTCAGCTTTTAAACGTATCTGCTCTACACTCGGATCATAGTTTGGCAATGGCTCGGCGCTTGCATGACTGGTGAACAATCCAGTCAACAGGGCGGAAAAAACCAAAACCGTCAATAAACTACGCATACTCACCACTAAAAATTCGTTTGCTCAAAAAAAGGGGTTGAATAATAACATACTGTGAAAATAGCCTATCAGGATGTTATTGCTGGTTGAAAATAAAGCTCTCGTATCAATCAATTTAAACCGGGGAAATAGGCTGAAACTTGGATAATTAAGCTCAGGGCGAACTTGTTATAAAAAGCTTAATTTCCACAAGCACGAAGCAAGGTCGGCTGTAACCGAACGAGCCGCCATAACGATGACACCGGGATGCTTGTATCCCGGACGACCGTTCTAGTTGGGATTTTTTCGATGAAACGGAATCGTTGACAGTGCGGCACTACTGACTGATACCTAAAGAAGGCTTCAGAGCCGAGCGCTTCACTTCCCTTTTACTCCGACAAGAGTAAACTCGCCCCAAACACCCTGTTCGCGAGGAGGATGTCATGCCGACTTTTTCTGACAGTTTGCTTAAAAACCAGTGCCTCATCGACGGCGCATGGGTGGGTACGCCTACGCTGCCCGTAATCGATCCCGCTACCGAAGCGGAAATCGGCAAGGTTCCGGATATGGGCGGCGAAGAGACGCGCACCGCCATTGCCGCTGCGCAACGCGCTTTTCCTGCATGGAGCAAGCTATTGCCCAAGGATCGCAGCAAAATTTTGCGCCGCTGGTTCGACCTCATCACGCAACGTACCGAAGATCTGGCCCGGCTTTTAACGCAGGAACAGGGCAAGCCGTTGACTGAAGCGCGGAGCGAAATCGCATACGGGGCAAGCTTCGTTGAGTTTTTCGCCGAGGAAGCCAAGCGTCTTTACGGCGAAACCATTCCCTCACACAAACTGGATGCGCGCGTCGTGGTGATCCGGCAACCGCTGGGGGTTGTCGCCATGATCACGCCGTGGAATTTCCCGATGGCGATGATCGCGCGAAAAATTGCCCCGGCGCTGGCCGCCGGCTGCACGGTGGTCTGCAAACCGGCCGGGGAAACGCCGCTGTCAGCGCTCGCTCTGGCGGAACTGGCGCAGCAGGCAGGCCTGCCGCCGGGTGTGCTCAATATCATCACCACGTCACAGTCCGCCGTTGTCGGCGAGGAAATGACCTCCAACCCCTGGGTGCGCGCCATCACCTTCACCGGCTCGACCGAGGTGGGCAAGCGATTAATGCGGCAAGCGGCGGGAACGGTCAAGAAAGTGGCGCTGGAACTCGGCGGCAACGCGCCCTTTATCGTGTTCGACGACGCCGATCTCGACAAGGCCGCTCAGGGACTGATAGCCAGCAAATTCCGCAACATGGGCCAGACCTGCGTATGCGCTAATCGCGTATTCGTGCAGGATGGCGTTTTCGACGCTTTCACCGCCAAGCTCAAATTGGAAGTTAGCAAGCTCAAACTCGGCAACGGGCTGGAAAACGGCGTGACGCAAGGCCCGCTGATCAATGCCAAGGCAATTCAGAAAGTAGAGCGGCATGTGCTGGATGCTGTGGCTCAGGGCGCACATCTGGTCATGGGCGGAAAACCGGCAGCGCTGGGCGGCACGTTCTATGAGCCGACGGTGCTGACCGGTGTGACGCCGCACATGCTGATGATGCAGGAAGAGACATTCGGCCCTGTCGCCGGGCTGGTGCGTTTCTCGACGGAAAACGAGGTCATCCGGCTCGCCAACGCCACGCCGTTCGGACTGGCCGCTTATTTTTACGCACGCGACATCGGCCGGGTGTGGCGCGTGGCCGAAGCGCTGGAAGCCGGCATGATCGGCATCAACGAAGGGATGATTTCGACGGAAACGGTTCCTTTCGGCGGCGTGAAAGAATCCGGCTTTAGCCGCGAAGGTTCGCGCCACGGCCTCGACGAATTCGTGAGCATGAAATACATGCTGATGGGCGGACTCTAGCGACCGGTATTACATAAAGCAAACTTTAGTGCTGTTTTACACCTAAGATTCTGGCCCGTTTTAGTCGTCTTCTATTGAGACTTCCTGCCTATTCGAAATAATAGTGCGTAGCTGATGTTTTATTTCAGAAAAAGTTAAACTTTCTTTTATATTTACGTGCGTGCAGCTGTTTTTTAATGCGCTTAACTGTTCAAATAACTTAGAGTTGCTAGTTTTGTCACTACATAGCAAGAGCAAGTCGTCTAATAGATGCCCGTAAGCCCGCACTTCAAAGATTTGTAATGCATCTCTTTGTTCATCAGAGAGCGATAAAAAGTTAGACGCGGCGCCAAAATCACCCAACAACACAGTAGCGTCCGGATCGACCAAGATATTGTGCGCATATAAGTCACCATGACATAAACCTTTGTCATGCAAATGAATAAGGGTGTCGGCTATGCCGGTCGCTATCTTGGTAATCTCAGCCAACGTCAATTGAAAGCCATCCACAAAAGTATCGCGAGTGCATGTTGCCAAAGAGGGCGGAAGACCCAAGTTATAGAAAGTACTGGGGATTAAACCCATTACCAATCCCAATTGATCGCTTTCAGAGATATGGGCTGTCATCTGAATTAAATTTGGGTGATTGCCGGCAGTTAGGGTGGCTTGCAGTTCATCAAAGGGATAACCATCGCTGGTGACTTGGCCTTTAAACAGCTTTACGGCTATCTGTTCTTGTGAATCTTGTAGGCTAGCCGGCTGATTTATCCATTCTGCGCGATGAATAACGCCGGAAGCGCCTTCCCCGAGTTGCTCATGTAACTGAATATCAGACAGGCTCACTTTATACAGTCCCGCATTTTCTAAACCAGGATAGCGACGGCTAAAGGGATTACCCGCAAAAGCTAACCAAGCCAGTTTAGGCATCTGTATCAGCCAATCCGGCAAGCCGGACAGCTGGTTGGCTGAAATGCGCATTAATTGTAAATCAGTGCATTTTGCTAAAGATGCAGGAAGCTCAGTCAGTCTATTACCCGCCAGCATTAATTTTTGCAGGCGTGACAGTTCTCCTATAGAGTCCGGCAGTTTTTCTATTTGGTTGTCGGTTAGAATCAGCCAGCGGGTACCCTGCGGAAAAGCGGATTCAGGAACGCTCGAAATACGGTTAGCCTTAAAACCGATGGTATTTAAATTAGCGCAGTCAGCGATAACCTTAGGTACTTGTTTAAATTGATTATTAGATAAAAACAATATTTGTAGCCGGTGCAAACGGCCAAAATCGTCCGGCAAACAATTCAAGCGATTGTTAGATAAATCTAAAATTTCCAGGGTGTCTGCTAAGTCAAATATTTCATCCGGAAATTCAGTCAAATTTTCGGCTATTTGTAAGCGCCTGATTTGGCTGAGTTCACCTGCTTTTAATTGCGCTAAAGTATGCAAAGTAAGATATCCAATCTAAACGTTTATTGAAGACATATGATAATACACAAACTGATACAGGCCTTTATTTGTCGGCAAAGTTGCCGCAGGCTTCCCTTCCCCCGCTGACGATTACATTGAAAAAAACCTGGATTTAAACGAGCTTCTGGTGCAAAAACCCGCCGCCACCTTTTTTGTACGGGCTCAAGGCCTGTCTATGCTCGGCACCGGCATTCATCACAACGATATTTTGGCGGTTGATCGATCATCGAGCCGGTGTCGGGTAAAGTTGTGATTTGCGCCTTGAACGGCGAACCGACGGTAAAACGCCTGGAACACGGCAATAATAAATGGAAGCTGAAAGCGAATCACATTTTACAGCGGTATACCACGGATTGGCGGGAGCTGGTTTGGGTCAAATGAAAAGAGAGTTTCCGGAGTTTACTCAAACGCTAGCATTCTAACTCAGTTTATAAGAATGTCTTATGCCTTTATTGGATCAATTTAGGAAACAATCAATCTATCAATAATGCCATTGTCAAGGGTAGCTGTCTTTACTATAGTCGAGTTGCAGTTTGAATTAAATTTTTCCAACTTTACGAGGACTTACTCATGAGCGACTTATATAAAGACATTTTAATCGGAACGATATTTATAACAGGCCTGTTGGGCTTTCTTTCCGGCGAATTCATCATCTCATCGGCGTTATTCGCAACAGCGGCCATTGCCAGCAACATTAACCTGAACCGTAAAAAAGGCAAAGCCGGACAACTTTCATGGGATTGATTCATCTAACTGAACAGGTTGTCTCTATAGTAACCTGAAAACTTCCAAGGCTTAGCGGCCTTGGAAGTCTTTCTTCCGCTACTCCCACCGCTTAAATCCCTGTCACGACTGCTACTCCCGCCTAAACTCAACATTACGTTTTTAACCCAATTGTACGATAACCTCGCTGCTGAATACGGCCAATTGGCCTTACTGCGACACATACACAGTCACTCTTTTTACATAAAATTTTTGGAATTTGATCCAGCGAGGAACGTTGCAAACGGTACCCGATGCGTACGAGACTGTGAAAGTATTCGCTTTAGACAAAAGCAAAAAGCGTTCACCACGAAGACACGAAGATCACGAAGAAAAATAATTGTTTAAACTCAGTGTGTTGAAAACTTCGTGTCCTTCGTGCCTTCGTGGTGAGGCTTTTAAACTGATTGGGATAATTCTTTCACAGTCTCGTACCGGGCTTCCCGCGTTGCTTATTGTAAATTCTTCAAAACTTCTGCCGCTATGCCCATATCGGTTGTTTCGCAGGTATGAGTTTGGCCTATGTTTCCAATAGGAGATATATCTATTTTATTGCCGCATGCTCGGAAAGGAATATCAATCTTGACCGATTTCTGTTGGGGAAGATTTCCGGTTAGCATCATTAAATCTTGGGAAATATCCGATACAATGCCGTCCCCATCTTCGAAATCGACCAAGCCGGTCAACGTAGGCTGGCCCGTTCCAATAACCGAAACATAAGAAATATCGGACGGAAGGGGATGATTAGCCAGGTCATTAAGAATGGCCAGAGCCGAACTGTCCGGCTGCAAATCCTCGACAGCAACACTGTTTGGGTCAATGTCTAAAGATAAAAGACTGCAAACGCCGACATTACCGGAAATATCCAAGATATCGAAATGGTTGCGACATTCCTCGGCCCAGAAACTTCCCTGATGCAGTGCTCCGATGGTAATAAGCTTAGCGACATCATCCTGATAAGGAATTGTCGTTTCGGAATCTGACTCTCGGGCCAATCCTTGCAGATATTCTCTTGCTGCAAGTCCTCCCATGCTGTGGCTGACTAGCAGCACCTTGGTTTTTCCGGGGTTTGCAGCCAAGACTGCTTTAATAATCGCAGCCAGTTCGCCGCCCTGGACATCAAGAGGCAACCCTTGGTTATCGGAGAAATTTAACGTATAGAAGTCACCCGCGCCGCCGGTGCACTGTTGAATCCGGCTTAGATTGGCAGGACAACTGATATTGACCGTCTTTGTGCTCGGATTGTATGTGGGTGTTCCGCCGAATATTCGGCCACTATTCTTTATCAGGTAGTTTCTATACGATATCCACGTGCCTGCCGAAGACGCTATACCATGAACAAAGATGACAGGGTACGGCCTTGGGCCACAGCCTGATTCTGCCAACAAAGCGGGTAAATCCCCCATATCTTGCGCATCTTGCAAGGCGACACCCGGTCCCAGGTAATACACATGGTTGTCAGCGGAAGAAACGACTAAATATGCATCAGTGCCCGGGTAATAACGATAGGTATAAGGCGAAAAAAACCGGAAGCCTGACACCGGTGGTGAAAACAGCTCAGGCTTGAACGTTTGCGCCCAGTTGAATACGCAATTTATATTATGCAGCGACGGCCCGGTATCAGCAGCCTGCACCGGAGAGCTAATAACCGCTAAGGTGTTGCAAATCACCACGAGTATTATCAAGTCTAATACCCGTGTAAGTAAGGGGAGGCTTTTGCGTTGTTGATTGTTCATGGCTAAATCTCCAGTTCAGTTAAACGCCTAATGCCAAAAGCTTTGCCGTTTATCGACCACTTTGGGTGCATATTTGATATGCCTCGACGCTTTCTTTCATGCTGACAATCTTCTTGCAATTCACTGCACCCATCCCGACGCTACCGGTTTAAGCCAAGCACAGCAGTCCCAAACTAACCCGGCCTGTCAAGTTGAAGACTAGGCCGATCAGACGGCTAAGTCTGTACGAAAGCGTACGGAGCGATGCGAAAAGAAACACGGCTAAACGAAATATATTTTTACAACCGCTTGTATCGGAGGCATTTGAAGTTTTGCTTGAGCGGCCGGAGTGGCTAAATGATCCAACTCCGGCTTGCGCAATGGATAATCAACGAACGTGTTGAAAAGTTGATTTTTGACACGGAAGTCCATTAAAACCCGCGACGCTTAGCTTCCGCCTTTCACCAGGGATTTCAAGTGCTCGGCAAGACGCCTCATCGCCGAAGAAGCGTCATCAATGGAGAGATGCACATTGATAATGCTCGGCATAGTCCGATTGTTCAAAGCCTTTGTCAGCGCATCTTCAAACGCTTCCTCGGTAGCGGCCTCATACCCGCTTAATGGCCCAAAGACTTCTCCCAAGCGATCGAAACGCCAACAGCTAATGTCATTGAAAGGGCCTTCAAGAATGGCTCGCTCGGTGCTGTAACCGCAATTATTAAAAACCACCACAATCGGATTCAGGCCGAGGCGTGCGAACGTTGACAGTTCAGTGCCGGTCATTTGGAAAGCGCCATCCCCGACCAGAACAAGCGCGCGGTGATCAGGGCGGGCGATTTGCGCACCGAGCGCAGCCGGCATGGCAAAGCCCATCGAAGTATAGAAACTGGAGGCCAGAAATTCAGTCTGCTCGTGCACCCGCAAATCGATAGCGGCAAAAAGGCAATCCCCGACATCGCACACCACGATCATCTCCGGGCTAAGCGCCTGATTGAGACGCTCGACCAAGCGAGCGGTAGTCATAGGCCGATCCGGTTTGGGGAAGCCGCTTGCTTCCAGGGCCACAGGTGTCGATGGGAGTTCCTCGCTACGGGTTTTGACTGAACTCACCAAGGCCGTTAAAAAATCGGCCAAAGCGACGCGGGGATAGTGGTGGGCGCTGATCACAACCTCATCCAAAGCTGCCCGGATCATATGATGGGGGTCAAGTTTTGCGGTATAAATGCCGGTATCGACGTCATTCAAGGTCACGCCCAACATTAAAAACAAATCGGATTGCTCCACGATGTAACGAGCATTCTCAGAACTCATCGCGCCTTCATAAATACCGAGATAGGCCGGGTGCCGCTCGGCCATGACCGATTTTCCCGACAATGTCGCCACGACCGGTAAGCGCGCGCGTTCAACCAGTTCGACCAGGGCGCTTTGAAGTCCGCGCCGGTGCAACTCAATGCCCGCTATGATCATCGGCGAAGCCGACTTAGACAGAAGCTCCATAGCCTCCGCGACCGCTTCCGACAAGGCGGTCGGGTCGCTGACGAACTGTCCCGCCGCCTCGGCCGGTATCGGATAGCCCTCAGCCATCACCAAGTCGCGGGGGATTTCTATATAGACCGGTTTGCATAAGCGGCGGGCTGTTTCAATGGCTTGGTCGATTTGCCGGAAGGCGATCACCGGATCGTTGAGCACTGCGGTTGCGCAGGTAATGCGTTCAAAAATCTCGCGCTGGAACGAAAAAGGGCCAAAACGGTGATGAATCAATGGATCATCCTGTTGTTCACGTACGCCGGGGGCTCCGCTGATGATGACCACAGGCGAGGACTCCGCATAGGCGCCGGCAATTGCATTGACGGTATTTAAGGCCCCTACACCATAAGTCACTGCCAGCGCCCCCATGCCCATGCAACGCGCATAACCGTCAGCGGCAAAGGCGGCGGTATCCTCTCGGGTAGTGCCGATATGCTGAATCTGGCTTTTGACCATCAGGTCATAAAAGCCGAGTATGTAATCTCCCGGAACGCCAAAGACATGTTTAACGCCGGCATCATAGAGGCGCTTGAGGAGGTATTGTCCAATGGTATCGAATTTAGCAGTGCTCATAACGATTTATCCTTTTGGAAAAGTACAAGTTAAGCTGTCAATAAGCGGGCAAATTTTCCAGGCAGCCGGTAAAATCAAAAAGGTGACACTTAATGAACATTACACCCTGCCATTCTCAGTAAGCAAGAAATTTTGTGGGCTTAACCAGGGAAACAATTGGAGGCTTCTGATGCTGCGAAAACCCAATCATACCGTTGCCGTCGCATGGTTAGTGATCATGAGTTTGACCATGGCCGGAACGCCTGCTTTTGCTGCTCCGGCGGTTGAAGAAGTGTTGAGCGTGATGGGCCTGGATAAAGACCAGATTGCCGAACTGGCGCAAGGCAAGCCCGTGACTTATGCCTTGCCGGAAAGCAACGATACCGATCTTGCCATGGGCATCGCCCTGTATTTGCCGGTTCCTTTGGCCAAGATGTCCGAATACTTGCGGCAGGAAAACCCGGACCCGCTTGATATTGACGTTACTGCATATGGATTACTGAACGAGCACGGCGGAACAGCTTCCCTAGCATCTGCCGCCCTGTCCCCGGAAGAAATCGAGGCTTTATTGGCTGTCGAACCCGGTAACCAGTTCAACCTGTCCGGCCCTGAGATCGACAGCTTTAAAGCTCTCAAACAGATGCCCTCTAAAGCCGCCGAAGATGCAGTCTTACAGCACTACCGGGAGATTCTGTTCCGGCGCTTTGTCGCCTATCGGCACGGAGGGACATCCACAATATCGCCGTATCTGCGGGATGATAGCCTGGAATCAAAGCCGTCCTTGGAGCTTCGTCAAGCGGCCAGCGCAAGCGTCGTCTTATCGCGTTACTTTCCGTCTCTATACAAGGCTTGGCTGGATTACCCGCAGCCTTTACCGCCTGGAGCGGAAGAAGTCTTCCCCTGGGTAGAAAAAAAAGTGGAAGGCCGGCCGGCGGTCATTCTCAGGCACCGCGTCAGTACTGATTGGAATGGCGGAATCCTGGTGTTGACTCGGGAGTTCTACGCGCCGCATTCATACAATTCCAGCCAGTGGCTAACCGGCTGCCTCGCCTATCGCGACGGCACGGTGGTTTTTAAACAGGTGCACAGCTATACCGACCAAGTGGCGGGCATAGCCAGCGACGTCAAGCATATAATCGGCCGTGAGTTGCTGAAAGACAAATTGCTTAAGTCTTTTACTCGTCTTTGTAGTTTTTCGAGGCAATGCCTTTAATGAGCGCCTTGACTTGTCTATCTACGACTTGCTGACAATAGCGGGTGAAACTCCGGAGCCGGCTTCTTCAAGCTCCTGCCGAAACTTATCGAATTCCTTTTTCCAGGGCTCTTTGTTGTAACCCCAATTGCCCTCAACTAACAGGCGCTCGCCCAGCGCGAATTCCGATTTTGCCTGGTTTAAGGCATCCTCCTCGCCGTCCTCCCAGAGCGCCTGGGCATAAAACAGGTGGTTGAGCGGATGTCCCGGATGCTCCCTGGCGGCCTTTTCCAGCAACTCCAGCGCCTTGTCGATATCGCCTATGCCGCTGGGCCAGGCCGGGGCTTTAAGATACAACGCCCCTAAAAGACGCAATGGGCCTCCGTCGTCGATGCCGGGAGTCAAGGCCAGCGCTTGTTTCATTTCCCTTTCCAGCCGGCCGAGATTCTCTACCGCCAGCGTAATGTGTTCGCGCACCGCCAGGCCAAGATTCGCAGCCAGATAGTAATGCACCGCCCCATTGCCGCCTTGCGCCAAGGCGGTTTCAGCAAAGCGCACGCCTTCGGCAGCCAGCTTTTCGCGTTTCTCCTGGCTGGCTTCGCGTTCAGCCAGATGCAGACATATCCTGCTACCCAGCGCGGTGCGGCTTATTGCAGGGTCTTGGGTACCGCGCAGCACATTCAGTGCGCAAGCCAAGGTGTGGGTATCGCTTAAGGGACCGAGCTGACTTTGTTCGGCAACCAGCATGTCCGCAGTCTGACTGGGACACTCGGCAAGCCGGTCAGACTGGACTTGGCCGTGCTGGAGACCGGCACAGCCCGCCAGAAATGCCAGAGTTGAAACGGCGGTAAGAAATCGTGCGCTGTTCAAGTCTTATTTCCCCTCGTCCCACAGTTTAACCATAGGCTCGAACACGTCCGCATCGACACGGGTAAAGGCTTCCACCCCGAACATATCGCAAAGCTTTTTGCCTTCGGCGTCGGAACACATCTCTTCCAGAGCCTTGCTGAAACGGGCGCGTTCTTCCTCAGTCGTCGTGGCGCTGTTGGCAACCACCCCCATCAGCGGGATTTCCTCGGAGGTAAAGACGGCTTCAAGCGGTGTCTGCAAGTGCAACGCGCCAAGAGCGTTGAATTGTTGTTCGTTCAGAATAACGGCGTCCAGCTCCCCTTTATCCAAGGAGCGCAACGCGCGGATGGCTTGATTGGATGGTTTTAGGACAAAGAAACCGGCAGGGTCGTATTTTCCGGCAAAAACAATCCTGCCAATGAATAATGGCTCTTCCAATGCCGTGCCGCCGAGGGCAAGGCCTTTCAGTTCGTCCAGGCTTTTGTATTTCCCTTTCTGGACCATGACCCGGTAACGCTCGCTGGTGCGGCCTTTGATTTTGGGCTGGATCACCGGCACCAGGTTGTGTTGATTGCGCAATTCCAGATAGAGCCCCAGAGAAGTAATCGCGAACTTGGGATTTTTTTCGGCTATCAGTTTCCTGCATTCGGCCGATTTGGTGGTGAACAGGCTGTTGAAGCTGTTCTCTTGCCACTGGCCGACGCGTTCCACCACCCGCAGCATGGAATTCATCGCTCCACTGGCATCATTGACATTAACGGAACCGCCGGGGTAGCACACCACAATCATTTCGGGATTGGGCGTGGCCCTTACAGCAAGGGAAATCAACAGGCTGGCAATAATAAGATAAATTTTTCGCATCATGGTTTTCTCTTGGAATCAATCAACTGTCCGATGGCCGGGGCCACGACGAGGGTTGCGGTCAGGCAGCACAACAGCCCGATGGTGATGTTCACGCCCAAAGAGGACACGCCCCGGTAGCTGGCCAGGGTAATCGCGCCTAAGCCGGCCAGTTCGGTGCCGGCGGCCAGCCCGATCACCTTGCCGGCGGCCAGGCTGACTTGCAAGGGCGTGTGGCCTTTCAACTCGCCCCAGCGATAGCTGAACCATACGCCATAATCCACCGCCAGCGCAATCACGAGAGGCAAAGCGACGATGTTGGCGTAATTGTAACGAATGTCGCTCAGAGCCATCAGTCCCAGCATCCAGCCGCCGCCGATCAGCAAAGGCAATGCCGCCAGCGCGAAGCCGCGCACGCTGCGCGTCGCCGCCATGACCCAGAGCAGGCACAACGTCAAAGCCAATTGCGTGCCGCGAGTAAAACTTTCCACCACGGATTTGGCAAGCGCCTGATGCGTGGCCGGAAAGCCGGTCGCTTCCGGCGAGACGCTGTACACGTCTGTTATCAGCGCATCGAGATTGTCGGGATCGTACACGGTTTTGGCCGGAAAGGCATAGACGGCGATGCTGCCGTCAGCACCAAAGAAGCGGTCGCGCAGGGCGGGCGGCAACTGCTCCGGCGCGAGGGGTTGGGCCTGCCGCCAAGCGTCGATGACTTTAAGCCCGGAATTCGCCCCGGCCAGCACGGCGCGCAAGAAGCCCTCAGTGCGAACCCGGCCTTGCTCGTCATCTGCGGCAAGTTGGGCCGTGATGGCCGAAACTTGTTCGCGCACTTTTTCCAGACTTTCAACCAGCTTGGAATGCCCGGCGGAGAACGCCTGCTCCTGGGCTTCGTCGATGATGGCCGTGCTGTTTTCCAGCACTCCTCTTAATAATTCGAATGATTTTACCGACAAGCCTTCTCGGTCGAGTTCGGCGACCTGTCTGGCGTAGTCGGCCCGGGCGAAGGACTCACCGATATTCACGGCCTTACGGAGACGTTCATCTGCGTCGGCAGGAAACAGGTTAGTCAGCGATTGCACTTGGGCAATCGTTTTGAGTTTGCCCGCTTCGCGGGTGATTCGCCGGGCCTCAGCCATGTCCTTGGCAGTAAAAATAATGACTTCGGACTGGTAGTCGCTTTCCGCCACCATGCGGCGTTGGTAATAGGCAGCTTGGGAATCTTTAGGCAGCATGGCCAGCACGTCGTAGTCGAACGGGATGGCGAAGCCTTTTACCCCACCAATCACAGCAAAACTTAAGGCCAACACGACCAGGACCACCGCAACAGGCTTAGGGAACGCGCCGCTGTGTTGCCATATTCGTGCGGGAACCGGCGGCGTGCTTAGCGAGGGGATGTCTCTGAGCTTAGGCGGCAACAAGGCGTAAAGCGCGGGCTGAACCATCCAGGTGCTGATCAGGATCATCAACACGCCTTTGGCGGCCACTACGCCCAATTCGGCAAAGCCCGGAAAATCAACCGTGGTCAAGGCACCGAAGATCAGCAGCGAGGCGACGCCCGCAGTCAGCACGGCCATGAAAGATGAGCCGATGCCGGCTCCTATGGCTTCGATGAGAGGTTTGCCGGCGCGACGCTCATCGGCGATGCGCGAAGAGGTAAAGATGCCGTAGTCCGCCCCCAGGCCGAACAGGATGGCGATGAAGGCTGCGGTGATCAGGGTCAGGTGGCCGACGGTGACCAAGGCTAGCCCTAAGCTCCACAGCACTCCGAGCCCCATCGGGATGAAAATCAGCGCGGCCCAGCGCACGCTGCGCACTACCAATAAAATCAATGCGACGATCAGGGACGCGGAAGTCAGTACCACTAAAATGATATCCTTGCGGATGTTGACGTATTCCTCGTACTCGATGGCCGGCAAGCCGGTCAGGCCCACAGTGGGCGGAGTGTGGCCTGCGGCTTTGGCTTGTCCGGCCAAGTCCTCCGACACCCGCTTGACCTTTTCGACGAAAGGCCCAAGGTGCTTGAAATCCTCGGAAGAATTTTTCGGATGGACGAATAAAAACAGCATCCGCCCGTCGCGTGACGCAAAGTAGCCGTCGGCCATGCCCCCTGCCCCGTTTTTGGCCAGTAGCCGGTTCCAGTCCAGACCTGCGGGCACTGTTTCCGCGGACAGCCAGCGCTGCCATTCTTCCAGGAAAAACGCCGCCAAGTTCAGGCTGGCTTCGGCGGTTTGCAAGTCGATGTCCGCCCCGCCCAGCGGCGGAGGGTCTTTGCTCCAATTCAAGGCTTTGCGCAGGTGTTCCTCCATCCCGCCGCCTGCCGAGATAGGCCGATCCGTCAGCGCGGCAAGCTTGTCCAGGCTCTCGGCCGGCATCAGCAGATAGGCGTGATTCAGGAAAAACATCATGTCGAGACGGGCGGTCGCTTGGGCAACCTCAGGTTCCATCCGAAGTTTGGCGGCCAGCTCGTTGGCAAAGGACTCCAGTTCGTTGCGCGGAGCACCCTCCAGAACTACCATCAGGTCCGAGGCGGCACCGAAATTTTGCAGGAAGTCGTTGAAGCGCTTCGCCACCGGCGTATTCTGGGGAAGCAGCGCCTGCCGCGAGGTGTAGACCGGGAGCTGCGCGGTCGCCCATGCGGCCAGAATCGACAGTATCAAAGCTATGCCCAATATCCGCCAAGGGTTTCGGGCGAAGTATTCGGCAAGCTGGGCAATGCGCTGGGTGATATTCATAGGCGGGACATTCCGTTAATTAATCCGCGCCAATCGCTTGCGTGTTTTTGGAGCGCTCCAGATAGCTTTCCCATTTTCGTGCGGTCAAGCGCTGGAACATCGGCACCACCGGGTTGAGTTCAATGGGCGGCGCATTCCAGTAAGTTTCATAGCTTAACTGCTCGGCTTCCAGGGCGATGCCGTCTTCATCGAGAATAGGCTTGAATACCAGGGGCTTGGCAATATTCAGCACCAGTTGGGTCAGCCACTTCGGGGTTTTCATGGAAATCAGCGGAATCTTCAGGGCATCGAAATAAAACAGGAAAAACACCCGGGTGGTGTGCTCGTTGACCGGCAGCATGAACGACCAATTCTTGATGCTGTCGCCGGTGTTGGTCCATTGGTAGGGATACTCGTAGCACAATTCGATGGCACGGGTATTGACCCGGTTGCGGTCAACGAAAATCCCGGAAATCCGGCCGCCGGCCATAAAAGCGTCGTAAGTCAGGTAAACCCTGTCGTCATCGGCTTCGTGGTGGGTCAGTTTGGCACCGACGAAAGGCTTGTATTTGCGGTGCAGGAAGGCATGGGAGAAATCGCAGATGTTGTCGATGACCATGGAATGATGCGTACGCCACGTGTAATCCACGGCAAAGTTGGCCCAGGTGTCATTCCCGGTGAGCTCAGGTATATCCGGTATTTTGTGCTCGCCGGCCAGTTCCGGATCGCCGGGGAACAGCCAGATCAGGCCGTAGCGGACTTGCACGGGGTAAGTCCGCAGCTGTTTCTTGATCAGCGGGTTGCCAAAACTGTCATGGGAATAATCCTCCAACCAGCCTTCCCTGTTGTAGGCCCAGCCATGATAGGCGCAGCGCAAAGTGCACTTGTCTACCGCGCCATGGGTCAGCTTTAGCTGGCGGTGTACGCAAAGGTTGCGCAAGGCTGCGAGTTTGCCGTCCTCGCCGCGATAAAGCGCAATGGAGGTATTCCAGAAAATCACCTCTTTTACCTGGCCTGTTTTGACTGCGCTATCGTATTCCACTACGTACCAACGATTGGGATCCATTCCGGCGGCGCGGGCTTTTTGCCGAGAGTTTTTAGCTTCCGCAAAGGAAGGTGGAGGGGATTTCGTTTGCTCACTACTCATCTTCGGGGCTCCGGTTTGGGGTAAGGTGGGATCGATTGTTTACTTCGCAGGAACGATCACGCCTCTGCGTACGAAATCTTGATAGGCTTCCTGCACTGCCAGGGACAATTGCGTGGGCTGATAGCCCAATTCTTGTTTCGCCTTGATAGAGTCGGCCCGGCGCCGCATCTGGAGCAAACGCACCGCGCCCGGCGTGAAGCGCCTGGGCAGATTGGGAAATGCCCTGTACCAGGTCTTGTCGGCAACTTCGGCCAGCATGGCCATCAGATACGGCGGCAGCCGCAGTCGGGGCAATGGCCGGCCGGTAACATCCCGGAACAGCGCCATTAAATCATCGACGCTGGCATAGGCGGTGCTAAAAATGTATTTCTGCCCGGAACGCCCATGCTTCATGGCTAAGACATGGCCTTCGGCGATATCGCGGCCGGATACGAATTCGAAGCCGCCGGGAATGTAAGCACGCAGAGAACCGTGAGCGTAATCAATCAGCACACGGCCCATGCGCGAGGGCATGTAATCGTGCGGTCCGATGATGGCGCAGGAGGTGGCGACGACCACATTAAGACCGTTGGCGTACGCCTTGAGGCACTCATGCTCGGTGAGATGCTTGGTAAAACCGTAAGGCAGATGACGGTCAAAAGGATAAAACGGCATGCCCTCGTGACTGGAACGATCCGGCTCATAGCCCGTGGCGCTTAGCGACCCTGACACCACCACCTTGTCGACACCGTGGCGCTCAGCCGCCTTAAGAATATGAATCGTACCGCGAACGTTGGTATCGAATATTTCGCGCTTATGGGCCGCATTGCCTTCGATGGTCGAAATCAGAGCGGCGCAATGATAAACGCGGGCGCAGCCGCGCACGGCGGCAGACACCGCTTCGCTATCGCGCAAATCGGCAAACACACGCTCCACGTCGAGACCGTCCAATGCGCCATTGTCGCGTTCGGCGCGCATCATCACCCGCACTTGCTCGCCGTCTTCAAGCAGGCGGCGCACCAGGTTAGCACCAAGGTGCCCAGTAGCGCCGGTAACGAGCGTGATTCCGGCAGCCATTGCCTTAGCGCCCCCAACGAGGAAAACGGCAGCTCGAATTGAGTAGGTAGGGTGCGCATCGCGTACCGTTTGCAACGAGAGCCAATCCTAAAAAGGTACGCAATGCGTACCCTACTTTGCTTATTTTAAAGCCGGTTTTGCTCGTAGCCGCTACTTTGTGCTGTTCTTTGCAATCCGGGCTCTCTGTTTGTAAGTTCATTTTAATGTTCTAAACCTTGTTACTATTTAAATAGGCCGTAGGGTACGTATCGCGTATCGTTTGCAACGGGAGCCGATCCCCAAAAGGTACGCAATGCGTACCTATACGACACGACTTAAGGCCGTTGAATATTTGCGCCGTAGCCGGAATAAGCAAAATATTTTATTTTTTCGAGGTAATAATAAAAAAGCACCGCTAACGGAACCTCGTTTTTTAATAATGGCTTGATAATGGCAACGGCATCCGAAAGAAGTCTTATGGCCTTAGGTAAATTTAAAATGCTATGCCGCACTAAATTACCGGCCCCGAACGCTGTCAAGAAACAGAATTGTTTCATTAAGCTGTAATGGTTCCTGTTCAGGCCGGCCAACATAGCGATCGACTCTTGCGCGTTAGCGCCGCCGCGCTGCAAATATTTGGATACCGCTGTTTTAAGCAAATCATTGGACATAACACCGTAAAGCGCATTGGCAAGAATATTCAGATTGGCATTGGCGCTCTGTCTTTCCCGGTAATAGGCTTCGATCTTTTCGTGAATCAAATCGATATTACTGAAATCAGGCATCGCCAATAAATGCGCGCTCAATATCTCGATATCGGAAAATATCGCCGTCAATCCGCCGCCCGTTAAGGGATGGCGCATATTCAGCGCATCGCCCAGCAGCACGGCACCTTTCCGTATGATGGGTTTTGCCGCCATATAATGGTTAGGCATGACCTTAAATCCGCCTTCCTGTAAAGCTTGTTGATAGCTGTCGCGCATGCCATCGGGAATATAAGGCGTCACATTGACATCCAGATGCGTTTGTATCGACTGTTTTTTGGGAGGCTGTTCAGCTGGAAAGTCGATCAACAGCCTGACTTCGTTACTGGAAATCGGGTAACAAATAAACGGTGTCGGCCCTGATAAAAACACATGCCCGTGCTTTGGAAAAGGGGTCTCGCAGTCTTTTAAAATCAGGCCGATAAAGTAGGACGTCACAGTTTTCTGGTTATTACTGAGATGCTCTCTAAAGTTTGAGAAGAACCCGTCGCTGGTAATGGTCAAAGGCGCGTGTATGGTTTTAATTTTGGACGTAAGCGAGTCCCGGTAACTAATGCCGGTAATCTCGTTGCGTTCATTCTCCTGAAGCTGCAATGCCTTGCCATGAATTTGCGTAACCGACTCATTATCCAGCGCAGAAGCCCTGATTTGCTGCAAGAACCGGCCATTGTGCAACCCCATTCCTTTACAGTGTTCCGGATAAGGGATGGTAATCTCCTCGCCATCGTTCAGAATTGCGTAGCCTTCAACCGGCTGTGCATCAAAGCCGTCCAGTAAATGCCCAAGCCCCATCTGCTTGAGTGACAGCACCGCGCCAGGCTGCAACAATTCACCGACAATGCGCTTTTTTTCCTCAAAGGACTGATCGATTAACGCGATCCTGACGCCTTTGGGGGCAAGATAAGCAGCAATAGTGGCGCCCGCCATGCCTGCGCCGACAATGCAGATGTCGAACCCGGATTCCTCCAAGCCACTTGATGTAGGTCTTTTAAACTGCAGTAATTGTTTTATCATCTCTGAACGTCCAGTTTAAAGTGTCGATTCAACGCCCAGATAGGAAAGATATTCCTGTAATTGGCGTAAGTTATCATGCAGTTGTAATTAAAAACGCCGGAAATGTTTTCCTGAGGCCAATCTCCTATATCGGTTTGTCTGTTCAGCAACACATCGATGCCCGTTTTGGTAACCGTCTTATCGCCAAAATCAGCGGCCATCAGCGCCAGCAACGCCCAAGCCGTATTAATCACTTGCGACGAGTCGGCCTCGGTGTAAGTCAATGTCGAACAGGATTTAAAAGTCTCGCCCCATCCGCCATCCGGTTTTTGCTTGCCGACTAAGAAGATGCAGGCCTTCGTAATCCCGGCGTTTAATAGGGAGTCGTCGTAATAGCCTTTACCCTTGGCCTTACTGAGCGCTTCCACTCCAAACCAGGTGGCATAGGTAAAACAGACCGCCCAGCCGCCGTACCAGGAACCATCCGGTCTTTGTTGCTTAAGAATAAAATTGAGCCCTGCACTGATGGCTTTGCGTATTTCGCCGCTTTTATAGGCAGGATAAATTTCCTGAAACTCCATTAATGAAATAACGCAAGCCGCAGTACATTCCGTCCAGGAATAATCGATCATGATATCAGCAAACACTTCAGACGGGTTGAGCTTTTCCAGCCATTTGGGAGCACGCGTCAGTTCATACGTTGCCCAACCGCCGTCAGTATTTTGATAAGAAAGAATAATATCCACGGCTTGTCTGATACGCTGATCATCAATCGCCGGTTTAACGAGTCCTGAGTGATGAACGGCCAACGTGGCGCTGAGGCCTTCGGCGGTGCAATCGGCAACCGGCCAGCCATTCTCAGGGGTTGAAAAAGGCCAACTGCCGACCATCGGATGACGAAAAAACTCAGCATGCGTTGGGTGTTCAGCCTTGATTTGCGATTGCTCGATAAACTGATAGCTTTTTGCAATCGTTGCAGGGAAGAGTTTGCCTAGGTCGCTTTCCAGCATGGCGCGAGTTGCAAAAGCGGTATCCCAAAGCTGCGAGCCGTTATAGCCGCTCATCTTCATGCCGTCTTCAGCAACCCATAGATAATCAAACCAGCGGGCTACGTGCTTTTTAAATTGCTCGGAATCTTTGCCGTAGGCATGCCAGATGCAAATGGAATTAATAGCCTGATTGACAGGACCTATATTGATGTAGTTGGTTTGCTCATCCTCGGCATTGAGGTATTTCAGGATATAGTCAGTGGATTTTTTTCTTAACCAGGGGCTTTTGAATTTTTCATAGTTATTGGTAAAAAAATTCATCCATTTCAGCACCGGAGACGGCGTCGTGTAGCAATCCTTTTCGCACACGGCATTGCGCTGTTTCGGCCAGTCGATGGACGCGAAATCCCCGCTATAAATTTCTTCTCTTAAGGACAGGATCAGTTCATTTTCGGGCGCTTTAATCCGCTCGGCATAGCAATAGGCCATCGGCAGATAAACCATTCGGGTATGGCACCAGTAGCGCCAGGGATGAACCGGCAGCCATTTGGGAAACAGCCACATTTCGGGAAACAGGCTGTTAAAGCCTTGCCAGTCGTAACAATTCAGCAAAGCCAGATAAAACTTTCCCCATGAAGGAATGCCGGTCGCACCGCCGTGATTTTTGATCCACGCTCTGGCCTGGGCCAATTGCGGATGATTTTTATCGACGCCCAGAAGACGCAATGACACATATTGCATGACGGTGCCGAACATTGTCGATTCGCCTTCGATATGCATGCCCCAGCCGGCATCTTTATTTTGATGATTGAATAAATACAGCTTCATCATTTCCCGATGCGCTTTGGGAAACGGCGTGTCAGAAATATAAGAGGCAATCAGCAGTCCGGGCAACAGAAACAGCGGACCGCCGTAATCCCCCGGCCAATGGCCGTCTTCGCTCTGCAAGCAAGAGTAATAGTTCATGCCTTTGATGAGCGCGTCGATGACTTTTTGCTCATCAGGATTCCCTGACTGAGGTATTTGCCCGGCAAATTTCTGGAATTTCTTGTCAGTGGCTGTATGTCTAAAAACTTTATCGCCGGAATTGGGATTCCGGAATTTATCAAACTGAAAATCTTGCGCAAACTGCGCCAGTTCCTGCTCGGTAATATTATCGGCATTTTGCAGGTGCTTATCGATATTACTTGAGCCGGGCTTGAACGCCCAAACTTGCCGTCCGTTTTCAGTGAGTAGCTGCCAGTTTTTCCAACCAGATTTTACATTCAGCATAAATTCCTTTGTGTTGACTATTATTTTGATTATACGCCAAACGCCATGCTTGAATGGATGGCAAGGATATTTTTAATTTATTTATCACACAGAACAATACGTAACATTACTAGAAATCCCTTTATTTTTTTCCATAAACCGGGCGGTTTGCGCAAATGTTCATGGCCCGGCAATAATTGTCCCCTCGCTAATTTACCTATTTTTCTCTTAACGGCCGGGTCAAGCTTGCCGTCAGCGGCCAATTCAAAAAGCAGGGCTTTGACATTGCCCAAATCAAAAAAATCCCGCTGCCATTCCCACTGATAATTGCCTCCGTAACGAAACCAGGAACCGCCTATGCCGGCTACCTCATAATGCGTGCCGTCTTCCCGAAGCGCAGGCGATACCTGCCGCCAAAGACCGATAACTTCGCCCTGCTTTTCATCGACTAAAATGCGGTGGTAGGGATAGCGCCATTCTTCAAAGCCTTCCATTTGCACACCTAAGGCCCATTCCTCTATCTCTTTGCGGCTGCGTGCCACAAACTCTTCATTAGGCCCGATATTCCAGCGATATTCGGCATCGTCGGTGTACATTTTCCCTAGGTATTTGGGCCAGTTGCCTTCTTTTTCTGCGTCACGGTTCGCCTGCAACCAACGTTCAACCATTTCTTCAAGTTCTGCTCTGGGATATGCGGCCATGCTTTGTCTCTTTAGTTGTTGGATTTGATTTTAATTGCCTTGGTCGGGCAGTATTTTTCGGCTTGCCGGGCTTTTCTCAACAAGTCCAGCGACGGATTCTCTTGCAGGACGGTTAAACTCCCGGCATCGTCGACCTGGAAAAGCTCAGGCGCTTCACTCATGCAGGTTGCATGCCCCTGGCATAGCTCTCTGTCGATGGTTATTTGAAAACCCGGGCCCGATTGTACGCTTTCCTCAGCGATATGCGTCGTTGACTCAACAGACGCTTTCTGGGTAAGCAGGCGTTTTTTGTATCGAACCCGGCACGGCGATAGCGGCTGCACCACCATCTGGGTGAAGTCATCCTGATAATTGTCTTTATTATCAATCAGTTCAAAGGTGTAGCGGCGTAACAGAATGCTGAAAATGGCTTTGAGTTGCAGCATCGCAAAAGCGTTGCCGCTGCACTTGTGTTTACCGCCGCCGAACGCAATCCAGCTGAAAGGCGTGGCATCTTCCTGGCGCGCTGCCGAGTAGCGGTCGGGATCAAACTTTTCCGGTTCAGGAAAAACATCAGCAATACGATGCGATACGCGCGGTGAGGCGCAAACGTATTTTCCGGCTTTTACTGTATAGTCTTTAAAATGAAAATCCTGCATCACCTTGCGGATTAAAAATATCAGTGGCGGATGCAGGCGCAACACCTCTTTAATGACGTTTTCCAGCGCCGGAATTTCCCGTAATGACTGAAAAGTCACCTCGCCATCGATACCGAAGTGCGCATCCAGTTCATCCAACACCTGCGCCAACTGTTCCGGCCGGCGCGCCAGCTCCAGCAGGGTCCAGGCTGCCGTCCCTGCAGTGGTATGATGCCCTGCGAAAATGGTACCGATTAACATGCCGGTTATTTCATGAGCGGACAAACGGCTGCCGTCGTCATAACGGGCATCAATCAGTAATTGAAACGCATCTTCGCTTTTTTCCGGCTTCTGCTCCCTTTTGGCAATGATGCCGGTGACTAGTTCCTGAAGTCTTGCGCGCGCCTTGTCACGGCGGCGAAACACGGGTAACGGCAAATACGGAAAAACAAAAGCTAGCGGGTTTACGCCTTTTTCAAGATCATGGTAGATTTTGGCAAACTCTTCATTCAGCTCGTAACGGAACTCGTCGCCAAGCAGGCAGTGGCTGGAAGTGTAAATGGTGAGTTCTTTCATAAACTCAAGCAGATCGATCTCGCCGCTATCGCCCCAATCGGCAATCATTTGCTCGGCTTCCTCGACGATCACTTGCGCATAGCCGCGCATCGGTTTATCCCGCAATACCGGCATCAGCATTTTAAGTTGTTGGTCTTTTTTATGCGGCGGCGCGTCGAAAACCACGCCTTTGCCGAAAATAGGCGTCATGATTTTATACGCCTGGCTTTGATCCAACTGAGCGTCGGGAGCGCGAAAGAAAGCTTCATTCGCTTCAGGGCCGGTCATCAGCACCATTTTTTGATGAAACATGCGGAATTCGCCGATTTCTCCCAGTTTATTCCTGAGTCTCATCATGTAGTCGAAGGGATTTTTGCCAAATTCGAGCATGTGCCCTAAGACAGGCCATGCGCCGGGCATTTTAGGCGGCTCTTTGCCTGGCGAAACGTTTTTCTGGATATCAGTTGTGGTCATAGCTCGCTCTTGATGTATTTGTGCATTAAAGAACGCCGGCTCTATCAGTTCCAATCTCCTCGAGAGCATTAGCATGGCTGCTCAACAATAAACCTCATTAAATTTATATTCAATCAATCTTGAAAAGTTTGCTCTTCGCAGGCCAAAGCGGCACATCAAAAAACCGTGTTGTTGGCGAAGAATGAATGATGTTTTCATACCGGCTCGGCACGAGCTGGCTTGTACAAGGCGATAATCAATGTACATTAATGCCCTTGCCTAACGGCTCAATAACTTAGGATGAACAGGATTAAACATGGCTTGGCCCGGGATGCAGACGGCTTTTAAAAGACGAGCGAAAACAATGTTTGCCGTTATCTCGATCACATTCGCTGTGCTTATTGCGCTGGCCGAGATGTCATTTTGGCTTGGATACCGCGCCGCGCAAGACACCGGCGGAGTCGGAAGCTGCGTTGTACTTATCCCCGGCTATCCGTCAAATAGCGATGGCACTCATCATCCGATCCAGCGTCTTCGCGTTGAAGCCGGCTATTCGGCCTATCAGGCCAACCGGTGTTCCCGCATCGTTATTTCGGGCGGAGCCGTAAAGAACGCCCATGTTGAGGCGAAGTACATGGCCGAAATTGGCCATGTACTCGGAGCGCCCGAGCGCAATCTCATCATCGAAGCGCATGCCCAAACCACATGGGAAAATCTGGGATGCTCTCAACCGTATTTGCGAGGATATGACCGGGTTCTGCTTGTTTCCGATAGCCTCCACGTTCACCGCGCAAAGCGTTATGCTTGCCGTTAGGATAAATCGCTTTGCTCAAAAATCTACGCTATCGGCTCCTATCAACCTCTCGTCCTTCTGTGGTGGAAGCTACCCGCTGCAATCTACGAACTTCGAGCTTGGATTCGGGATTCGATCATTTTCGAACGCACAGAAGCGAATAATTCGGCAATCTGTCCGAATTAACCGCAATCTAAATTCCTTCAATAACTCGGCGTTGCAACCATCCGACACCAGCCATACGGAGAAATAGTGCTTCATCCGAAGCAAGGCGAAATAATTTAATACCCGCCCTTGAGCCGCCTGCCTTAAAGACCTTCAGTCATTTTTAACGATAATCCGATCATAATTAATGGGCTTCGCTTAAGTTTTGTGCGCACGTTTAGCACTAATTGACAGTATTTTTCCCCTGGCGCATCATCATTCTGAAACTGACTCTTTCGACCGGAGGAACTCGCAATGACCGTTCACTTGACCACTCACCAGATCAATGAATTCAAGACGAAGCTGCACGATCGCTTCATGGCGTTACGCCGGGAAATTAGCGCGGAACTGCTAAACTTCGACGATGAACACTATACCGATCTGGCCGGGTTGGTGCACGACTCGGGCGAAGCTTCAATAGCCGACCTGCTGGTAGACATCAAACTGGGTTCCATCGACCGTCAGGTTCAGGAAATCCGCGATATCGACGCTGCCCTGATGCGCATTGCCACAGGCAACTACGGTCAATGCTGCGACTGCCAGGAACCCATCCCTATTGAGCGCCTGACAGCCTACCCCGCTGCCAAGCGTTGCATCGTCTGCCAGGAGATTCATGATCGTACTTTTGCTCACAGCGGACAGCCTACGTTGTGAGAGATACAAAGAATGGAGGGCGAAAACTGACAAAAAGCCAGCCATTGCTAACTCGGCGCCGATCAGAAATTCTTTTTGGCACAAATGCGTTGCATGACAGCAGGCCTTGGTATTTTCACTTCGCCTTGCTCAAATGCGATGATGCTCAGCAGCGGCGAATAGATTTCGAGCAGTTCATTCGGCAGCAATAAGAAATCGGGATTACTTGGCTTGCCATAACGTTCGTTACCGACCATGAAAGTTTCATAAATCAGTATTCCATCTGGACACAGTAGTTCAGCAAGCCTGACGAGCAACGGCCGATACAGGTAACGGCTGACTATGATTCCGTCATACTGTTGGCCTGAGTGGGGCCAGTCTCCAGCTTCAAGATCAACAACAAAAACGTTGATATTGTCCATCCCCGCCATGTTTGCTAGCGCCTGGGCATCGCGATCAAGCGCATCGACCTGATAGCCTTGTTTAGCAAGCCGGATTCCATGGCGCCCGTTGCCGCAGGCAAGATCGAGCACTCGGCCGTTTTTACGTATCAACGAAGCGTATTTAACAATCCAGGGCGATGGCTGTTCTATCAAAATTTGTCCTGTCGTGATGCTGTTAATGTAAAAGTAAGTGCATGGCCTCGTGTACTAGCTAGTGTTTATGATGAGGCAAACCGGTTCAATATAAAATCATGGGCAATTTACAGTCAAGTGAACTTGAACGGCGTTTCAATAATCTTGCCCGTGTTTTTCGTGCAAGAATCTACAGCAATCTGCGGTTCAGGTTAAAAGTTAAGCCCCCCTTAATTCTTTGCCAATAGGATGAATCTGAAAAATTCCAAAATAAAAAGTCGTTGTGCCGGTTTTCTAGCGGTGTTCCTTCACAGGCTATCGGTGACCACAACAATATCGCTCGTAGATTTTATGTTGTAATGTATGAGGCTTAATTTATGAATAAAGCCAAGATGATGAGGAACTGTTTTTCAGTGATACTCCTGTCAACCATTACTATCACAAGTAACGCCGGTGCATTTGAAGTAGAAAATACCGCGGGCGATAACCCAAGCTCCGTAACTGGAAGCGGTCTTAACGACGATGGCAGTGTATTGCTTTTAGATGACGATATCCCTCCGGATCAGGCTGCCGCGTCTCCGGTTGCCCGCTTGCCTTCAACACGAACGCCTGCTTCCCCGACCTCTCCCGAAACAGACATAGCCACGATGGAACGGAGTGTGCTTCAGCAAATTAACAGCTATCGTGTCTACCAGGGGCTGCCGCAATTAGCGCTGAATACGACCATCAGCGAGCAAGCGCGAATTCACAGCCGAAATATGGCATCGGGAATAGTACCTTTGGGACACACGGGTTTTGAAACCCGCATCCAAGCAATAGCGCAAACCATTCCCTATAAAAACATCAGCGAAAACATCGCAATTAACCAGGGCTATAGCAACCCGGCGACTACAGCCGTCATGGGGTGGCTGAAAAGTCCAAGACATCTCGCCAATATTGTCGGCAATTACCGATTGACAGGAATCGGCGTTGCGAAAAATAGCGCAGGGAAAGTCTATTTTACCCAGATATTCTTGAACTGAATTCCCGTTAGCGAGACAATAATTCCTGTATATTCGGTCCGAAACTTCTAGATAACGGGGTTTCAGGCCAAACCACAAGCCGGGGTAATCAGTACAATGGGCAAAAGCCTTACCTTTTTGCCTACCATTTGTCCATTAAGTAATAGAACCGTCCTTTTTTGGCTGTTCTATGGACTGAAAATCCGCCGTAAGCCCATCCCTATCCCAGCTATAGCATGTTAATTTTTTACCTTCACTCATTTTTATTGCAATGGTGATCCTGATGAATTCAAAAAAAATGAACCTGACAGAAACCGATTTGCCCAAAGCCTGCAACTATATTGCCCAACAGTTTGCCGCGCACAGCTGGTGGCCGACTGAGCAGCCGGGCGAAGCAAAGCGGGAGTTTGAGTTAATGAAAAGCAGTGCAACTGCTTTAAATGCATGGTGTGAACGATGGCTGGACGCCGGGCAATGTAAAAAAATGGAAAAAGAGCTTCGATCCTAGCCGGATTGGTCGGGCAACCGTTTTTAGTTGCCCGACATTGCTTATCCGAACTATGCAAAACGCAGTGCAATACAACTAACGCTTACTGCGCTGACAGCTTCTATGTCCATTTGAGAGGTCAATTAAGCGCCTTTGGGCCCCGCAAACCACCAAATTATCAGACCGACAACGGGCAACAGCAGAATCAACAGCACCCATAAAATTTGTGATCCGGTGGTAGCGCCGCTTTTTACAATGCTAATAATGGCCCAGATGTCCAGTACAAGTATGATAAAACCTAAAAAACCGCCGACTTGAATATCCATATGTCCTCCTAACAGGTTCGTGTTTAATAGATAAAATATTATTCATCAGTTTCAGATCCTACACTTAAAAATAGATTAGTTCTGTACGGTAACGTCCATTGCTCAGCAGGCATCATTGTTAAATATTCTTTTTGCTCTCAAAACCCTATGACGAACCAGCGTCATTTTCATGACCAATTTGATGTTTTCAGAACGGAATGGTGTTTATTGATGTCAGATTAACCGCCGCGCTATTGGGTCGCCTGACTTATCATCGTCCTGTCATCGAAACAGGCAGTGAATCATTCAAAGTATTAAGACAAAAAACCCATCAAATCCAGGGAGACGACTATGCGCATGCTGTTAATCCAGAAACAGCTGAATTTAATGTCCGAATAGAAATTCTTTCTTAATTTCAAAACGGCAACTCAATAATAAAGTATGGGGATGAAACTAACTCAGCCTGCTCAACTATTCCAATAATGTAGTGTACGCTACTCAGTAATCCCTCTGTTCCATTTTCAACCGACATCCATAAATAAAATTTTATATTAATATTCATGTCAAGCTACAGTTTTAATTCATTATCCTTTTATTAGCGATAACCAAATAAAGGTATCATCATCTTCACTTATTAAGGTATTCAAATACGAAGTTTGATATTAATGACAAATTACAGACTTAATCTATTACTCATTTATTAATGAGAATTAACTAAAAATATCATCATCCTCATTTATTAAATTATTCAGTGACCTCATATCCTTCCTAAGCTGTTTTCTGGCTCCCAATTTTTCCTGCACTGCTTGCGGCAATTCGGTAAAAATGAATATTTTCTTCTCGATCAACAAATCAACTAAATCCTCAATAACACGAACCATTTCATAGTCTGTTGAGGAAAGCGTACGGTTTACTTGTTCGGACATTCTCATACGCTGTAAAAAATTAACTATTTCCGGATCGGTACTCTCTAGCCATTGCGAGTCACCTGCTGGCGGAGCATCATGTATTTCAATAATGGCTCCGGCACTATTGCGGCTTACGTAGGGCATAATTTCTCCAAAAAGTTATAATTGTGTTATTCTCATATTATAAGTTTACAACAAATCTTTACCAATTCTGACTTTTAGTTATTTTGAGCATATGAACATTGTCCAACAAATCCCGCTAGAAGCTGCTCTACCTATCAACCTCCAGTCAATACCATCCAAACCTGACGATGCATTATTGTTAGCCTTATTATCAATCTGTAAAATATTACATACTCCGTATTCTGCGGAAGCTCTTGTTGCCGGATTGCCTTTAGTTGATAACAAACTAACCCCTGACTTATTTATCAGGGCTGCTGAACGTGCAGGCATTTCAGCGTCACTCATTAAACGCCCATTGGATAAAATCTCGAATCTGGTTTTGCCGGCCGTTCTGATTTTAAACAATGAAAAATCCTGCGTTCTAATTAAAAAAGAAAATGACCTTTTCACTATTATTCTTCCCGAAACAGAAAGCGGAGAAAAAACGGTTACACTGAAAGACTTACAAGAAGAATATACCGGCTCTGCATTTTTAACCCAGCTTAATCATCAATTTGATAACAGAACTTCGGGCTCCGTCACACCGAAAGTCAAGCACTGGTTCTGGGATGTTATTTACAAATCCTGGCCGATATATACCGAAGTGATCATTGCTACATTACTGATCAACCTGTTCGCACTGGCCTCTCCTCTTTTCGTCATGAATGTTTACGATAGAGTGGTGCCCAACCATGCAGTAGAGACCTTGTGGGTGCTAGCCATCGGAGTAGGCATTGTCTTTACGTTTGATTTTGTAATGAAGGCATTGCGCGGCTATTTTATTGATGCGGCAGGCAAACGTTCAGACATTATTTTATCCGCGACCATTTTTGAAAAAGTCATGGGCATTCGCATGGAAGCGAAACCAATATCAGTCGGCGCTTTCGCTAATAACCTACAAGAGTTTGAATCTTTTCGAGATTTTATAACCTCTGCAACGTTAACTACGTTAATCGATCTGCCTTTTCTGTTTATTTTTCTGGCCGTTATTGCAACGATAGGCGGCAATCTGGCATTAATACCTTTATCTTTACTGCCTTTAGCGATTATTGGCGGTCTTATTGTACAAAAACCTTTAAAGAAAACCATTGCAGAGTCGTTCAAATACTCTGCTCAAAAAAGCGCCATTCTGTTTGAATCGCTATCCAATCTGGAAGTTTTAAAAACCGGCAGTGCGGAAGGCCAAGTGCAAAGACAATGGGAACAAAATATAGGCCAGATAGCTCAATTGGGCCTGAAATCACGCTTTTATTCTTCAATTGCCGTAAATCTGACCGTTTTTCTGCAACAAATAGCTTCCGTTGTTGTCGTTATATTAGGCGTCTATAAAATTTCTGAGGGCGAATTAACGACTGGTGGCTTAATCGCTTGCACAATCTTAACCGGTCGAGCAATAGCCCCCATTTCCCAAGTTGCTTCATTACTGACCCGCTACCACCATGGAAAAGCCTCTCTCGATTCGATCAACCGTTTAATGAGTCTCCCGGTAGAGCGTGAGTTCGGTAGGAAATTTCTGCATCGCCCTAAGTTTAAAGGTGATATTGAATTTAAAGATGTTACTTTCAGTTATCCTGACCAACCAACCAAGGCTCTAGAAAAAGTCTCTTTCAAAATTAAAGCTGGAGAGCGCGTCGGTTTTATCGGGCGGATCGGATCGGGCAAAAGTACAATTGAAAAACTCATTATGGCTTTATATGAACCGCAGGAAGGTTCTATTTTGATTGATGGTACCGATATCCGTCAGATTGATCCCTCGGAATTACGTCGTCAGTTTGGTTATGTGCCTCAGGATATATCCCTCATGTTCGGCAGCATAAAAGACAACATTGTCTTAGGCTCACGGTTTGTCGATGACCACGCCATTTTAAATGCAGCTGAAATTACGGGTATCACGAGTTTTATCAACAAAAATCCTGCCGGCTTCGACATGCCTGTAGGCGAACGGGGCGCCTCATTATCAGGAGGGCAGCGTCAAAGCGTTGCCATTGCCCGAGCCCTGCTGCTCGCGCCGCCGGTATATATTATGGATGAGCCCACCAACTCTATGGATAACAGCACCGAAGAAGCCTTCAAGCAGCGTTTCGCTAGCCATATCGGTACGCGCACGCTTATTTTAGTGACACACAGAGCTTCCCTGCTATCGCTGGTAAACCGGCTTATCGTTATGGATGGAGCGCATATTGTCGCTGACGGCCCTAAAGAACAAGTATTGGATGCATTAAAACAAGGGCAAATTAAGGTATCGATATAAACGCCCGCTTAAGCTTGCCAAAGCTATTACAAACAAAATGCGACTTAGCCATGTTAAAAAAAATATCTGATTTGATCTCAAAACAACGACAATTATCCGAAGATAAAAATTTCATTACCGACGTAAATGAAGCAAATTTATACGGAGCATCATTTCATAGTCACCTTATTCTATGGTTAACCTTTCTTTTTCTAATGATTGCATTGATATGGGCTAACTTTGCAACATTAGACGAGGTAACCCGAGGCTCTGGAAAAATTATTCCCTCAAGTCATATTCAAGTCGTGCAAAACATGGAAGGCGGGATACTTTCGGAAATTCTGGTCAAGGAAGGCGATTTGGTCGAAAAAGGACAGGCATTATTACAACTGGACGAAATACGCTTTGCTTCTTCGCTTAATGAAACCCAGCTAAAGTACTATGAACTCTTAGCGAATGCGGCTCGTTTAACTGCCGAAACAACGGGGCAACCATTAAAAATTCCTCAGGAAATCATCGATAACTACCCGAGCTATGCAGAACACACTCGCCATCTCTATGATTCCAACAAATCTCAACTTGATGCGAATACCCAAATTTTGCAGCAACAAGTCGTGCAAAGAGAGCAAGAACTGATTGAATTAAAATCGAAGGAAAATCAAATAGCGCGCAGTTATCAAATGTTGAAAAAAGAAATGGAGATGTCAGAGCCACTGGTTGCTCAAGGAGCGATGTCGGAAGTTGAAATGCTCAGATTACAGCGCAGCAGTAATGATTTGAATGGAGAACTGAGTTCTGCCAAGCTGGCAATACCGCGCTTACAAGCGTCTCTAAATGAAACCAGAAATAAACTGAATGAACAAAAGATCCGCTTCCAAACCGATGCGATGAAGCTGCTTAACGAAACTAAATCAGAGCTGGATAGAACGTCTGAGTCGCTGCTTGCTATGAAGGATAGAGTTACCCGAACTCGAATCATATCGCCGTTAAAAGGCACGGTTAAGCAGCTCAAAATTACGACTATAGGCGGGGTTATTCAACCGGGTATGGATCTGGTAGAAATTGTGCCTGTCGATGATCAATTATTAGTGCAAGCAGAAATAAGACCTGCTGATATTGCCTTTCTGCGTCCTGGTCAAGATGCCATGATCAAATTAACCGCTTACGATTTTTCTATTTATGGCGGATTAGAGGCAAAACTAGAACATATTAGCCCTGATACCATCATTAATGAAGAAGATAAAAAGAGCTATTATCAGATCCGTCTAAGAACAACCAAAAATTATCTGGAAAAAAATGGCGACAGACTTAACATTATCGCCGGCATGAATGCCGATGCCGACATTTTAACTGGCAGAAAAACCGTTTTGGATTACTTACTTAAACCTATATTAAAAGCTAAACAACGCGCGCTTCGCGAGCGTTGATAGATACTACTAATCTCTGTTATCGTATTTTCATATAATACAAAAAATATGAGACAAGGATAAATTTAAGTGGCTGACATATTAATTGTATCAAGCAATCCCGTTTTAGCGGCTCAGTGGAAAGCAATAATTCCAACAGAGCATAATATAGGAGCAGTTAATAATATTACCGAGGTTTTTGGCTTTATTCATTCAAAGCCGGCTGACATTCTTATTATTGATGCCAACATATTGGACGCTAACGATATAATTCTTAATCAAATTAAAGATATAAATTTAAAAACACTGATTATCGGTCATGACTGGTCTGAAGAGAGACAAATACATGTATTAGTTTCAGGAATGTCCGGTTATTGCGAACATGAAGATACTTTTAAGATATTACCGAAAGCGATAGATAGTATATTTAAAGGCGATATTTGGATTCAAAGGCATTTAGTTCCTAAAGTTATTGGGCAATTAGTTAACTTAACAAATGCTCAAACAATTCAATCTAAAAAAGCGGCCCCTCTAAATAAAAATCTACAGTTATTAACTCACAGAGAGTTGGATGTTGCTAAATTAATATGTAGTGGCGAAAGCAATAAAACGGTTGCTTCAATACTTGATATTACAGAACGTACAGTAAAAGCTCATGTAACTTCGATATTTCAAAAACTTGATGTTCCAGACCGGTTACACCTTGCTATTCTTTTCAAAGAAATAATATAATGATTATTGATTTTTAGAAAATCGTTACATATAAAAATAAAAAAAGCCCAAAATAGAATTTATTGAATTTCAGTTAAAGTGATATTGAATCAACACTGCCCGCTCAGGAAGTTAATATCATCTAGTTCATTGACATTCACTTAATATCCCGAAGACAGAGAGGCTTTTATGGCGCTTTCTAAATCCGAATAAGGATATTAAATAAATTTGTAGAGAGATAATTTTAAATAGGCGTAAATAGACATGAAACTTAAATTAGTTGTAACCGGCGTCATTGCCAGCATTGCATTATCATCAACCGTTTCCGCACAATCACTAAAAGAAGCCCTACAACAAACTGTCAATGAAAACCCAGAAATTCAGGCTTCCAAGGATGAGCGATTAGCTGTAGAACAGGAAATTGACCAGGCCAGAGCTGGATATTTCCCTACCGTAGACATCTCTACTGGTTATGGATTCGAACAATCAAACAACCCCTCCACACGCGGTCGAATATTTTCACAAAATGCTCAACTAGGAACAGTTCAGTATGGCCGAGAAGAAGCCTCCCTTATGGTGAGGCAAATGATTTTTGACGGACTGGCCACACCGAATGAAGTTGCAAGACAGGAAGCCAGGACCAATGCCAAAGCTTTCAATGTTTTTGGCCGGTCGGAAATTACTGCCCTCAAAGCAGTTGAAGCTTATCTAAATGTGCTACGCCGTGAGGAACTACTGGCGCTAGCACAAGAAAACCTAACTTTTCACGCTAGAACCAACGATCAAATCACATTGCGCGGGCAACAAGGCATAGGCAAAAAAGCCGATACCGAACAATCGATTGGTCGTGTATCTTTAGCGGAAACCAACGTTCGCGCCGAAGAAGGTAATTTGAAGGATGCAAAAACAGCATTTCTACGGGTTGTAGGTGTAACACCGGGAAAACTTGAGATGCCTGCTAATCCTAATAACCTGCTACCTAAAGACATCGATGCGGCAGTTGAAAAAGCAGTCGCAAATCATCCCATATTAAAATCCGCCAATGCTGATGTAGATTCAGCGATCTCTCAACATGAAACGGCCAAAGCTGCTTATATGCCGCGTGTTGATTTTGAAGGTGGAGGCTCTTACAACAATAATTTAGACGGCATTCCCGGTACAAATCAAGATGCAACGGCTATGCTACGCCTTAGATACAATCTTTTTAATGGCGGCAAAAACTTAGCCAGACGCAATGAAACTTCACATCTGATAGCTCAATCAAAAGATATTAGAGATAACACATACCGCCAAGTTGTTGAAAGCATGCGTTTATCCTGGGTTGCCCATCAGACTATTAAAAACCAGTTGGAATTCTTCAAAAACCATCAAGAAGCAAGCATCAAAACTATTGAGGCTTATCAATCACAGTTTAATATTGGACAACGCACATTACTGGATTTGTTGGACTCTGCTAATGAAATGTTCGTCGCGAAAAGCGCCTATACTAATGCAAAATATGACGAAGCATTTGCGGCTTATCGCATTCTAGCCAGCATGGGCAGCCTGAATCAGTCTTTAGGCGTCACATTGCCACAAGAAACCGCTCCGTTAGAAGATTAATAATCTGTTAAAGCTTAAAGCCGCTCTCTTTGAACGGCTTTAAGCAAACATTTAAACTACAGCGCGTTATCGAGCATTCTTTGTTTAAGGTCAGTCCATAAACTCAATCGCTCTGAACCGCCCACACGTTTACCCGCACCTCTGGCTTTGGCCAGCCATAAGTTGGACCCATTAAAACTATAGACCGGCAATAAATCTGTTCTTTTTGTTGCCGGCTCAATTGTCGAAATCAAATTATCTAAAACCAGCGGTACAGATCTAGGCGTAGCGAAATACGTCAGCACCATATGCGCCTGGTTCAACTTATAGGCTTTTACATAGGTAATACGCATTTTATCTTCATCAATGCCAAGTTCTTCTAAGGTGAAATATTTGGCGATCGCATAGTCCTCACAATCCCCAGCACCGGTGGCTAAAAATTCGATTGGCGTGGCCCAATAATCTTCAACTTTCCAATGTATGCTGTCGTCGACAAACATTACATTTTTGTTAAAGAACTCATTAACACGTTGTAATTTTTCCTGATCAGGCAGATCTTTTGCCGTCTGCATCAGTTTTTGCCATTCAATAACGCGCTGCTGTGCTTCCTCACCATATTTGCTGTGTATTTGCCTTAATAACTCGTCGCTAATCTCTAGCGTAGCAGCAACTACGAGCGTATATGACCAGCAAAGCAATACTGCCATCGATTTTTTAAATATTAATCGTTTGTGCCTAAGCATCAGCTCTCCAAATTGAGGCGACTCACGACTCGAGTATAGATAAGGAAACCAAAGATCATATAACTCCTGTGCTTCAAGAAACTTTTACCCACCAATTAAATGACGAGACAGTACCCTACCCTGCAGATAGTTATCTTGCTAAATGCAGAAACAAACTTCTCTGGTTTTTAAACCGTACAATTGCTACTTACGGTTTTATTTTGATATTGACGGCCATCACGACTTGCACCTGTAATGCCCATCAATTTAATAGCGGCAAAATCATCCTCGGAGGCAATATTTTCGGCCAATACATTGATATCCAACAATTGGCCAATTTCTTTCATGGCTTCAATAAAGTCTTGCTTACCCGGATCGCGGCAAACATCATTCCCAAGTTCTCTGGCTAAGCGAATATAATCGGGCCTCAAGGCCCTTGCTGTATCTAAAGACATTGATTGCGTGTCAAAACGTTTCAAGATTACTTTAGCATTATGCACATGGACAAATTTGATAAATTCTTTAAAAACATGAACATCTTTCGCAACCGCATACGCAGAGATACTAAACACGAGCTGAGCGGCAATAGCTTGATGCTGAACCAGTTGCATAGCCAACCAAGAACGAAAGTCACTGTTCTTAACAGTTCGAGTCGATACGTTTACAGCTATTGCGTACTTGATGTGTTGTTCTTCAATATAGTTAATTACATTACTAATAACACCTTTATCCAAAGCAACAATTTTCTCAAACTTCTCAGCGATAGAGACAAAGGTTCCGATAGAGACCGCATGACCATCAGGGTCATGAACCTCAATAAATGCCTCTCTCATTAAAACCTGTCCGGTTTGGAAACTTTCTATCGGATCGATGAATAAAACTTTATACGCGTCATTATCAACCACATCAAAAACCAGCGACTTCCATTCAGCGACATCCTTAGCTTGGTCATCCATAGCCCTAATATAATAGTTATTGGCACCGATTAACTTTGCCTTCTCAAATGCCTCATTGGCAGCTGCCAGCATGCCTGCGGTCGTCCCTAAAGGATTGAACGGTGTTACGCCGATATGAGCAATATCCGGCTGCTGATATTTTGAGCCTAATTCAGTCAAGGCTAAACTCAATAATTTTGCGATTTGTTCCGCCTGTTGCAAATTAATCCCTTTGACCAATAAGGCGAATTCCGCGCCAAAAAAATGATAAACACTCGCCTGTTCTTCCGGCAAATTTGCCACCGCGTGTTTTAAGCTATTGGCACAGTCTCGTAAAAACTCATCAATAGCATCACTACCCTTTTCTTTGGCCATTGCCGCCAAACTATCTAGCTTTATTAGATAAATAAAAGCCTCAGTTTGCTCGGTCAACAATTGCTCCATGTCTGTATTAAAACTGGCTTTTTTATTAAGCCCTGTCACATCGTCAAGATGCAATTTCTTACCTAATAATTCAAGCTTGGCATTAAGATTAGCCATCATTTCGCCAATCTTTTTAGACATTACATTCATTGAGCTTGCAACATTCCTAACCTCAGTAGTCCATGGCAATTGATCTATCGTTTCATACTTTCCATCAGAGACAGCCAATGCTAATTGGTTTATCTTTTTTAACGGCAGCAAAATAAACCGAAGCACAGTAACTAATAAAATAATAGATACTATAAATGCCGCCAGAGAATAATAGAATGCGCTCTTGGCCTGTTGGTAAAGCTTAAGATAAGCATATCCTGGATTTATCGTTACCTCGATGGTACCTCCAATGCTCCAGCCTGTATTTATCTCACTTTTTGCCATGACCGTCTCAATAGGCAACATTGCTATAAACCAGCCGGGAACATCTTCAAATACCGTATTATTAGTTAATGTAACCAGAGGTTGACCTTCCACATTAACCAGTTTGAGCTCTTTGTAATAGCCCATATCAAATATAGTATTCATCATGGTTTTCATAACCGGATCAGTTTCATTGCCAATATAAGGGCTCAATGACAACCCTAATGAAGTGGCCGTGTCCTGCGCATGTACTTCAGATTCGATCTGCAAATAGCTTCTCATGTTATTAACGCTAATAACGAAATTGACGCTAAAAATCATTAAAAACAGCACTGATATGAGTATGATTAGTTGTTTGGATAAAGTCATATATCTAGCCTTGATTGAACTATATAGATCAATTGATAATTGTACTGATTAATAATATGGCTGGTTGATACGGCAAAGCCAAGCTCAAATTATCCCTAGAATCCACATTTATGGGCATGTCGAAGCCCCATTCATGCAGGACATCTATTAATATTTTTTCTAAATACCTATAGTCACTCGAATAGCAAAAATATCAGACTAAAAACCCAGCCTCACATCCGCTCTCTAGACGACGAAGCATTACTAATGCCTTAGATAAAAAAGACTAATCACAAGCTCGCGCTACTGAGCCTTTTTCTGGTCATCCATATGTTTCGTGTGACGATAAAGACTCAATACCTTTGTTACATATTGCTGAGTTTCAGGATAAGGCGGTACTCCATGATATCGGTCGACGGCACCCTCGCCGGCATTATAACCGGCAGCCACCAGTGCCACATCGCCTTCATAGCGAGCCAATAACCAGCGCAGGTAAGTCAGGCCGCCCTTGATGTTCTGCGTGGCATTAAAAGCATCCGTGACATTAAACCGTTCTGCCGTATCAGGAATCAGCTGCATTAACCCCATCGCATTTTTTGCCGATTGTGCGTTCGGCTCAAAATTAGACTCGACACTGATAATAGACAAAGCTAAACGCGGGTCGATCTTATACCAAGGTGACATCGTCTTTACCAAACTGACGATCCAGTTTTTGCTGGTAGGCAAGCGACTTATTCTTTTTTCAAGATCAATGAAATCACCGGCCGATAGCCCATAAGATTTAGGCTTTTCAGGCAAATGACCTGCAATGGTCACGCAATCGGGTAATTCGGATGAGCTCAAATGTACGGTTTCGAGCATGGCTTGCGCTTGATAATGGCCCTGTTGAGCGGCCAGTGAAAACAGCGAGGCCGCCAGTGCGCGGCTTTGCGGCACGCCTTGACCGAAAGCATAAAGCATTCCCAGTTGATATTGCGCCTCGGTACTGCCCAAATTGGCCGCTTTACAATAGCGCTCTGCCGCTCGCCATAAATCCAACGGCTTGAAAGCATGTTTTGCTAGCTTAGCCCCCTCACTAAGCAAGCGACGGGTGACGGGCGGCTCCAACTCCAACTCCACGGCATCGGTTGCGACTGCCAACGATGACCATGAGTAAGCCGCCAGCCATAAAGAGATACCTATAGCTTGATTAAATCTAATCATCAGTGCACAACCTGTCCGAGATGACCTCACTCTAGACTAGCTTAATACAGAAGCTTTCACAGCCGGCCGCCATGATCTATGAGGAAATCATGAGATTAATGGAATGTCTCTACTACTAATAGACGAGCTTTTGCATTTAATCCAATTAACCACGACAATCCAACAAAATAGCTGAATTTATCTTGGAAAATTGCTTAATTCCCTTACATAAAAGCAACTCAATCCCATTAGGAATTGAGTTGCTGATAAGTCTCCAATCACATTAACTAACAGTAGTAGTAACGTCTGTATCAACTAATAAAGTAGCCATGGTAGGGCCAGTACCCTGAGTATAAGTTGAGTAAGTTTGCCCATCAATTGTTGTTGGATTTGCAGGATCACCAGCAGCAATCCACCCACCCGTTGCAACAACACTATCGCCAGTATTACCCATTACCATCACAGTATTGGAAGAGGATGACAGATCAAGAACATCACTGGCATTTAAAGTCAGTGAATTATTGCCTGTTCCTGTAATGTCAATTTTCTCTATATTTTGGATAAGGTTGTTATCAAGTGCAGTCAAATTTAATGATTGGCCAGAACCATCCAATTTCAACGTATCTTCACCCAAACCTCCATCATAGACTTTTGATGTGCCAATCATATCAGCCATGTCAAAGACCAGAATATCGTTACCGCCACCACCGTTGAGAATATCATTACCAGCACCACCAACCAGAACATCGCTTTGGTCAGTACCTTGCAATACGTTATTGCCATCAAAGGTAATGTTCCATGAGGTACTCGCAGTATCTCCATCCCCATCTGTTACAGTTCCTGTCACGTTGATAGTCTGCTCGATACCTTGCGTAGTACTCGTTCCTGTTAACGATGCCACACGATAATCTGAGTTAGCTGGCGCTTCAAAAACTAATGTATCAAACGCGTGACCATCATTTGACGTCACCGTAAAAATATCATCTGCAGCAGTCGACGAGCCCTGACCAGTTCCCGCAAAAGTATTCTGCACGAGCGCAACTTCGACTAAATTACCATTAACATCATGGTAATAAGCCTTTAACGTCATGGACTCACCCGTATCCAGCGAGTCAACCGTGATGTTGGCCGTAGTGTAGCTGATATACTTATTTCCAGTGCCATCATATGTTGGCGCGCCAGGGTTACTGCTAGATGAAAATGTCCAATTGGTTGAATCAAGAAGCACTAACGAGAGCAGCTCTGTCCCAGCGATAGTAGCACCCGTATTCACCCCCATGCCTTGAGTAGAGAAATTTACGGTATCGACTCCAACGGTAGAAGAATCTCTTGAAGTTGCCCAACCAAGAACTCCAGCAGCACCAAAGAAAACATTGGCAGTATTTCCTCCTCCAAGCGAAGATGTGAAATCAATCGTCGTTGAAGTACTTGCGCCATCCAGCACATAAGTCGGACTTTGCGTGACGCTGTAAGTATCGGATGCTTGGTTTATAGTTATATCGAAGACGTGGTTTGACGTACCTGACTTGATAGCACTTAACGAACCATCTGCATTCTCGACATAAAGCAGCTTCACACCGTCAGATGTCATCACATGACCATTACTGTCCACCCAGTACTTTACTCCTCCTTCAGTGGTGTAAGAAGTAGAGGTAAGCTTAACAGTTGCACCGTCAGCCCCTTCAGTAATCGATACCGTGCCCGTTAATGTAAGGCCCTTTTCGTTTGCAATAATGCCATTTTGAGCAGGTCCGATTAATGGTACGTCGTCGTCAAAGCGGATGTTGCCGCCCAGGTCGGTGCTGACTGTGGTGGTCGCTGTGTCGCCGTCGCCGTCCGTTACGGTCGCTGTCGCGCTCAAGGTCACTTTGCCGGCCGCCAACGCAATTTGCGCATCTTGGCTGGTACCTTCAACATGGTCCAGCTCGGCAGACTGGGTCAAGGTCACGGTGCCGTTCGTGGCCACACTGATCCTGAACACTTCACCGGCCGTGGTGCTGCCGACAACGTCGTTGCCCACTTTGGCCAGGGTGATCGCTAAGCCGTTGCTGAACAAGCCCGAGGTCGCACTGTCAACCGACAAGGTGTAGCCACTGATAACGGTGCTGCCTGCCCCGTCAGCGCCGTAAGTCGGCGTCACCGCGGCCAGGAACGCGCTTGCAAAGCTGGCGCTGTCCGTGTCGGAAGCTGCGCCGATGGTTTGCGCATCCTGGGTCGTCAGCGTGATGGCGCTGTCTGCGACGGTGCCGACCGATACACTCGGGTTGTCGTCGTCAAAGCGGATGTTGCCGCCCAGGTCGGTGCTGACTGTGGTGGTCGCTGTGTCGCCGTCGCCGTCCGTTACGGTCGCTGTCGCGCTCAAGGTCACTTTGCCGGCCGCCAACGCAATTTGCGCATCTTGGCTGGTACCTTCAACATGGTCCAGCTCGGCAGACTGGGTCAAGGTCACGGTGCCGTTCGTGGCCACACTGATCCTGAACACTTCACCGGCCGTGGTGCTGCCGACAACGTCGTTGCCCACTTTGGCCAGGGTGATCGCTAAGCCGTTGCTGAACAAGCCCGAGGTCGCACTGTCAACCGACAAGGTGTAGCCACTGATAACGGTGCTGCCTGCCCCGTCAGCGCCGTAAGTCGGCGTCACCGCGGCCAGGAACGCGCTTGCAAAGCTGGCGCTGTCCGTGTCGGAAGCTGCGCCGATGGTTTGCGCATCCTGGGTCGTCAGCGTGATGGCGCTGTCTGCGACGGTGCCGACCGATACACTCGGGTTGTCGTCAACAATATCAATATTAATAACGGCGGGCGCAGAGGTTGCGTCACTTTTATCCGTTGTGGTCAGAGTGAAAACATCTTTATTATCTTCCGTGCTCGGAGCAGAACCATCCGCAGAGGTGTAGGACTTAGTCAGCTCATAGCTGTAGGTTGCAACACCCGTGTCGGAATCATATCCTGTAATACTAAGAGTACCGTATTGACCGACGATTGTCAGAGGGCTTTGTTGAGTAGCGCCGGCTAATTGGGCCACAGTGAACGTTTCTGTGACAGCACCATTTGTGACGGTAACTTTAGCAATATCACCCAGACCATCAGGGTCTGATATCGTAAATTGGCCTGTTGTGGTCTCGCTATTAGAATCCGGATCGGAACCGATTGTTGCAAGAGCCGCTTCGTACACTATACCGTCCGCGCCCTCATTTCCCGGATCGACATTAATGTTGGGAATATCATTACTACCGTTAATAGTAATGGACAAAGTTGCCGTATCTGTCGAATCTGCTTGATTGATAATTGAGTAATTAGCTGAGACCACAAAGGAATCATTGACACCCAAACCATTTACCAAATTTTGCCCATGTTCATTCAAAACTAAGGTGTAAGCTCCGGCTGATGTAAAAGTGATAGTACCCACTGAAGCTGGATCACCATTTACAAAAGCGTCAACAGGCCCTGTTGTAGTGACCAACAATGGGCCAAATAGAGGAGTCGTGCCATCCGATTGAACAGCATTGCTGAGGTCATCGTTAGATAAAACATTAACATTACCCGTAAACGCGTATTCATTCGCTTGTAAGAATGCTTCATTGGTAGAGTCAATATCATTATCGGCATTTACGTCATCATCTATGATGGAAACAGTTGCAGAATTACCGTTCGAGCTGATTACGGCATTCGTAGCACTAGTCAGCGTAATCTGAAATGTTTCATTCGTTTCCAAATTACTATCCTGAACAATCTCTACCGGAACAGTGAAACTGGTTTGCCCCGCAGGTATAGTGATTGTTCCTGTTAGAACGCCGGTGAAGTCACTACCTCCTGTTGCCGTAATGCCATTAATTTCGTAAGTAACGGTAACATCTTGATCGAAAACCTTATCCAACTGAATAACAAAATTAACTATACGATTACCAGCATCGGTACCTTCAACTATGGCAACACCATCGACTACTACACCTGGCGTTGTAGCACGTTCTTCTACAGGAGACTGAGGATTTTCGGCACTAGGAATTACTTTGACTTCAACATCAACAGAAACAATAGGAAGTGGGGATGAGGGAACAGGCTGAGCAGGATTTAAAATCAACACATCCTCCTGTACAGGAAACGCTACCGAAATACCCGTGGTATTAAAGCCGCTGTCTGGCGTGCTGCTAGGATTAAGGTATTTAACTTCAACAAACGTATGCCCGTTGTTGCCGTCACCCGCTCCGCCTGCTCCAGCAGCTCCGCCTGCAGCAGTTGCTGGCAACTTGCTCGGATCAAAATCTTCGCCGTTAGCTATAGCTTCCTGTATTCTTGCAACGTCATCTTGTGCTTGTTGTGAGCTTTGACCTGCTGCCTCTTTGCTACCGCTAGCATCGGGAGTCAGCATGTCTTCATTAAGAGCCACGACAGAGCCACCGCCTAGATCCATTTGGGTGCCGTTGGAAAATGCAATTGATATAGTGGTCCCCGCAGCGTTTCCGGTAGATATCGTTTCATCAGACGAGACCCGGTCTCCTACTCGCAGTGTTCTTACTATGCCATTAACATCCGTAGCCGTTACATTGCCGGATACGGATTTGACTATACCTGTGATTGCCATGATGCTTACTCCTTAAGGAATTATTGTTATTGCTACCCCATCATGCGGGATATGTTTTTAGCTCTCGCCGATTTAGCTGAAATTCTTCCACAAACTCATCTGAATTTCTATTGTACTTAGGTACTAATACTTAATTTTTAGTACTCGCATATTTTTTACTTTGCTTTCTTGTTAATCACTGCATGAACCTACATTCAACTTTGCTTGACTCGACATCTTGCCTAACTATTTTTCAACCGCTCGGTTATAGAAAATCTGTTTTTAAGCAATAAGACTGCTCTCCGGCCTTTGGCACAGATATTTACACAAGCACTTCCTTTTTCCTTGAGGAGGCCTATATGAACGTAAGTAGAAGCACTAAAAGAGGTGCTTTGGGGAACACAAGAACAGTTACCAAGAAGGAAGGTGAGAGATTGAGATAGCTGACTTTGTCTCATCATCTACCTGACCCTTCTTCATCAAGAGATGGGAATAGTCCAACTTACAACTCATTGCATTTGAAATATAAAAATCTGATTAACTAATTATAGCTATTAGGTCTCGGTATCAGATTACTAAGAATAAAACGGTATTTATCATTTAAGGGCATCTTTAATAATTCTAAAACTCAGCATTTGTTTTATGTAAGTCTAGTTTTATAAGAGAGTACATTTTCAAAAATCAATTTTAGAGGCCGCCTTAGTTATCACTCTGCACATCGAATATCAGTGTTTGTATGTCCAGCGATGCTACACCATAGAATATAGATGAGTAAGTTACCGGCTCTGCATCTGTCGTGGTGACACTCACTTGGGTGTCTTCGCCTAGATTGGTTATAGAAAGGGCTAGATAATCGCTAAGCATATTGGCTTTTTCATCGACCAATAGATCATCAAGGCTTAATGCCTCTTTCTCCTGAGCATCATCCGAATTTTGTTGTGTTTGATTTTCCATCATTTTTCCTGTTTCCAAATCATCAAGATGATTGGCCTCCTGCATTAGGCAGAGTGGTTGCGTAATTTATCAAGCAGTTTTGCGACCATGAGCCTGGTAATCCAAGCTTCGCCGGCATTTACAGCGCAAAGAAGTTTATTGATGAAATTTTTCACTTCATGTATCTGAAGATAACCTTTTGCACCTGCTATAAGGCATTCAAGAACCTCTTCATCGGTTAAATTTTCTGCGACCAATATAATTTTGCTGTGTTCGCTAGTTTGGAATAACACCGAAATAAACTCTGCCGTACGGTTTTTTTGAATGGCATAATTAAGCACTATAATTTCCGGCCGCATTGTCTCAACCGCATTTAATGCCTGAATTTCATCATAAAAAACGCTCAACATCACTGTTTCTTCGTGAATGGCAGGAGCTATCACATTGTCCTTGTCAATTATGAGAACATCCATCATATGCATCTCGCTCAGCTAGAAGTTGACAGCAGTATAGTGAAACTTTGATATTTTGGAATTGTACAAAGGTACTAGGTTATGCGGATATTCCAGCATAACCCAATCAAAGCCTGGACAAAATACAGACAAATCGAATAACTCCGGAGAAGCTTTCTGATCGAGTAAATCCACAGGTTGTGTTTAATTTTCATCAAACAGCACTCGATCAAATGGCGTTCCTTGTAAATGAGATAGGTCTATATCTGCTCCAGGCACGTCCGCCCCAACATCATCCGACCTCGGTGTGAGAAACGCTTGAAGATGCTATTCCAGTTGTCCTATTCTGCCGGTAAGGTTCGTCGCCAGCCTCTGTTGTGTAAAACTCATAATACAAATCCACCCGTCATGAAACAACAGCATATTCCCAAAACATCCTAAAGACTTTATGCCTAACATTGAGGAATTGCAGAATGCAGTTGAAAAAACTAAGGCGCGTCGTAACGAGATTTTTAGACGTAAAAGACCAGCCGACAAAACCTGAACGCCTGATTCATATATCTTTGATAGAGGATCATGCGCAATTCGAACGCGCAATCATCGCATTAAAGGTTCGATTCCAATCTATTTCAAACAACTGTACGTTACTTATAACCCCATTTAATCAAATGGATAGAGCCTATCTAAGGATAGTGTAAAAAAAGTTGCGAAGAAGTACGAACCACTGTTGTTTCTCATGAAGTATCGAATAATCACTAAGCCAGCAAGATAATTATTCACTCATTAATAATGTTAAATTTCATCGCTATTAGCCGGCAAAAATTCGACGCGGTGCTTTGTTAACACCGATCATAAATTGGCCACCGCCCCACTGTTACCGACAGAATTTCGCCCAAGAACTGGCTTAAAAAACTTGGACAATTAATAATCTGGCTCCATACTATTTAGTCAGATAAGTTCCAGCAGAACCGTTGCTAAATAACCAAATTTGAGCCCGCACCAACATGACATGCCATAGAATGACGCCATGAGCCAACCTGACCGCTCCAAGATTCCGGGTTATCAGCAACTGAAAAAGTTGCGTACGTCCCTGGCGATTCTACAAGGCACTCGCTTGATATCGACCTTATTGCAGGAACAGGAAAGCACTGTCTCCCATGATCAAACCAAACGCGTTTCCTATCTAACCGCCTTGTTTAGCCGTATCCATCGCGAAATGTATTGCGACTGGAAAGAGCAAATTACAGTCGATCATCGCCCTGGCACCATGCTGGATGCCGGAAAACGCCGACTGTTCCGCATTGCCATCGAACGACTGGTACTCGATGACGACAATAACCGTGACACTGCTATTTTCGACAACAACGGCTTCGTCATCCGTTGCGACGATATCGCCGAACGATTGGCTGGCTTTTATCGCGCGATGCGCGAAATCCGGCCGTTTTCATACGGCAACCGGATCACCCTGGATTTTTTCATTACTGCGTTAGGTAATTTGCCCGCCTTCAAAGCAGTTTACGAATCAGGAATCGATTTCCGGCGCCTCGATACCGCGGATGCCCTTGCTTTGCATAAGCTTGATAGCCCAAGCCGCCAGTTGGCAACTGCGTTTCGTCACGCCATGGATCCTAGCCGATGTCAAAACCTGTATAACAAGGCCAACGGCTATGGCAACTGGCCGGAAAACAAACGTTTTTTGCTGGGCATCCCCTTTCTGTCACATACTACGCCCGATGGTACCGAGTGCCTAGTGACTGTCAATGGCGGACTGGTACCCATCAATAATATCAAGGTAGAACAACTGATTGCCGGCCAGCATTTTGCCGATAACCCACTCAGCGCCTCTGAACACGTCATTGGCTACCTGCCCAATACCGAGGATTTGCGCACGCCCGACAAAACCAGCATTGACGCGATCCCAATCCGGGAAGATGGTGTCGCCCCTTTGTTCGGCTTGGATGTCAACGTCCAGACCGGCCTGCGTCCGCCCAGTCATGGCGAATTACTGGATTTGCTACGCCAGTGTGCCGGCGAGCAGGCCTCGCTGTTTACCTTGGCCGATAACCAAGCATTGAAAAGTCGAATGCTGGCAGTGGCCGACGGCGAAACTCGCTTGGCGCGCACCGTTGAAATTGCGTATGATCGCCTCAGCCAGGTCAACCGGATTTTGTTGAACGCCTTGCAGACGATTTTTGCGGGCAAAACAGCCGATCCGCACCCCAAGTTATTCATGGCCATGGGCGGGGCCGGGGCCGGCAAAACAGCAGTCGAGGAAATGGCTCGGGCACAATGCGGCGATAATTTTGTCACCGCTTCGCTCGACGAATTCCGCAAACTCAGCGATTTGTACCGGGTTATGACCGCCGCCAATCACCATAGCGACGACTATGTTTATATTGAGCCTTTCGCCAATCGACTACGTGATTTGGTCGCACAAAAAGCACGGGAGACCGGCATTAATATCCTCTATGACGGGACCGCTATCCCTTATCACCCTCGTTATGCCACCATTGTCAAACAGTTCAATCAAGCCGGTTTTCATACTGCGATTATCGCGGTCGATGCGTTTCTAGTTAAACCGGCGGGTAGAGAAGACGAGCTGTCGCGCACCGTTGTCATCAACAGTGTCAAGTCGCGCTTTGAAACTACCGGACGCGCTTTGCCTTGGGTCGTAACGATCGACAAGCACATCCGTGCGCCGCGCTCCTTCCTCAATGCCCTGATAGATACCGCGCTAGATAAGCTTTCGCTATTTGCTAATGATGGTGAACGCGACATGCATTACCTGGTAGCGGAAAGCTTTCGATTCAGCGACGAGGAAGTGACTGTATTACACCACCAGCAACTCCAGGCCCATCTAGCTAATCATATAAAGCATCTAATTCTCAGCCGCCCTGATTCAGTGCTGAAAAAAATGGCGGGAGACGATCCGCAACAAATCGAAGCCTGGATTGAGCGAAATCCAGCATTTGCCGAAGACAACGTTGCTTATCAAATTTATCCAGGTGGAGAGAACAATCAGGTTCTACTGATTTACAACACCCGGCGTATGGTCGATTTTGTCGAAAAATGCCAACTCAATCCCAATGCGTCCGGCGAGGACGGTTTATTGCATAAACCTGCCGCGTTAGCGTTTCGCGTCGTCCCCTATGCCGAACAGGCCTGGCTTACCCACCTTCAAGGAACAGAGATGTAAACAGTTAGCGGCAAGATGTTTTAGCGATTTAAAGAAGCGATGATCAGTTTTAAAGAAGCGTATTTTCCAAAAGAAATATTCTCTATGCCGTATTTTTCTATATTCAGTATAGCGTGGCCTTATCCGCTATCTGGAAAAAATAAAGGAAATGGGACTGCACAAGATTTATGACGCCATTTCTGCTAAACGTTCCGCAACGCATACGCGAACAAGAGTATCGTAATGGCGTTTTAATGTAGCGTCAGTAGGACGTGGACACAACGTGGATTCAACTTCAGACTGGAGTTGAGTTAGGAAATGCCTTCTAAGAACCGCATCTTCGGGAATCTGTTGTTTTTCTGAAGGGGCCGTTATAGCAATTTCCAGGTCAATTTTTGGCTTATTGACACGGGTAGGCTGATTCGCCAACGCGAACATACTTTCATAATGCCTACGCAATACTGAATCGGTTGGATAAGGATGGGTTATTGATTCCCTTTCGGCTGCTAATTGGGTGAGGTAGTGTCTTCTGAGCACTGAATCTTCGGGAATTATATCGTTCGGTTCTTGACAAGAATCGGCTGTATTATTGATATCCTGGATAACCGAAACTTCAATATTTTTAAGCTCTTCGACTTGGCTCCGCTCAAGGTCTGCGGTAGGTTGCTGGACAGGTGCTTGATGAACGTCAGCTTTTTGTACCTCTGGCGTCTCATCAGTGCTTGCCATTTTGCCAGCGGTCTCTAAGAGCAGGCTTTTTACTAAAGTCACTCCGCGACTAAGAAATATATCTATTTTTTTGGATGTTTCAGGGCTAATAAATTTGTTTTTTACCCACAGTAAAGCCGCAACCAACACGACCAATAAGATTAATTCTTCCATATTCTCTCCCTTAATTTTAAATTTCTATGTGAAACGATGCGCTTATAGTGGCAGGTCATTTGACCTAATGCAAAACGATGCCATTCAGTATGAATGATTTATAGCACTTACAAATCATTCGGTTATTACATAACCAATTGTCTTTCTAGGATAAAAACACACCCAAGCGAGCCTAACCTTTGTAGTAAAAATCGTGCAAAATTTGCCGGTTTTGTGAGAAAAGAGCGCCCGAACTGAACATTATCATTATATATCTTATGGCTTGCTTGGAGAAACGGACGCCAGAAGTAGTAAATATTGGACGCTTTTTACACCATTGAGTTTAACTTTATAGGCGGTGAGACCAATCGAAAGCTCCGAATTCATGAAGCTTGCTTTACAAGATGAGCTTGCAAGACAAGCTAGTGCAGATGCTATAAGTGTTTGTCAGTATTCATTATCTGAATAGATCGGCATATGATTTATTTAAGTTTTACAGCAAACGGTGCAGTGCGTATGACCAAGAGAAATATCTTGAAACTGCCATTTGAAGACCGGACCCAGGCCGGACGCTTGCTGGGAGAGGCGCTGGCTGAATATGCAAATCGTTCGGACGTGGTCGTCCTCGCCCTACCCCGCGGCGGAGTTCCGGTGGGCTTCGAGGTCGCCCGGATGATCGACGCGCCGCTAGACATCATGCTGGTGCGCAAGCTGGGAACCCCCGGGCAAGAGGAGTTGGCGATGGGCGCAATCGCCAGCGGCGGCGTGTGCGTGCTGAACCCCGATATAGTAGCGGTCATCGATATCGGCCAAGAGGCCATTGAGGCTGTCGCCGCAACAGAGCGGCAAGAGCTGGAACGGCGCGAACGGGCTTATCGAGGGAACCGGCCTCCTCCCCCGGTAGAGAACTGCTGCATAATTCTGGTAGATGACGGCTTGGCTACCGGGGCGAGCATGCTGGCCGCCGTCTCCGCGCTGAGACAACGAAAGCCCGCTTCTATCGTGGTCGCCATACCCGTGGCCCCGCCCGATACGGTACAGCGGCTGAAACAGGAGGCCGATGATGTGGTCTGCCTGGCAACGCCCGAGCCCTTTTCGGCGGTCGGCCGCTGGTATCGGGAGTTTTCGCAAACCAGCGACGATGAAGTTAAGTCTCTTTTGGAGCGTGCCGGCTCCATGCCCACCACTCCTCTAAACGCGACAAAAAGCCATGACTAATCCAGTATCTACAGCATCTTCCATCGACGTCAGCATAGCGTTTGAAGGCTTTTCCCTGGACGGCCTTCTGACTATTCCCGAGCCTGCCAAAGGGCTGGTAGTGTTCGCCCATGGAAGCGGCAGCAGCCGGTTCAGCCGACGCAATCGTTTTGTAGCCGAAATCCTGAACGAGGCAGGGATTGCCACCTTGCTTTTCGATCTGTTGACGGAGGAAGAGGAGGACCTCGATCAACGCAGCCGTGAATTTCGCTTCGATATCGATTTGTTGACCGAGCGGCTGATCGGCGTGATCGACTGGGTAAGCAAAGAAACGGCGACAACCGCGCTGCCGATTGGGTTGTTCGGAGCCAGCACCGGCGCCGCTGCGGCGCTGGGTGCCGCCGCTGCACGTTCCGACAAAGTGGACGCCGTGGTGTCGCGCGGCGGACGGCCGGATCTGGCCCTGCCGCATCTTGCCAAGGTCAAAGCACCTACACTGTTAATCGTGGGCGGTGAAGATGATGTCGTGATAGAGCTTAATCAACAGGCGGCCGAGCAACTGGCGGTTGAGCACCGCTTGGAGATCATTCCCGGCGCCACTCACCTGTTTGAAGAAACAGGCAAATTGGAACAAGTGGCGAATCTTGCCCGCGACTGGTTCCTGCATCATCTTTCGGTTCATGACTGACAACGCAATCCGACTGTTTGCATTGAGTGAAAGCCGGACATTCGGGGAACGCATTGGAACCGCCCTTGGTTCGCAGCTGAGCGCGCACGAGGAAAGGGACTTTGAAGACGGCGAACATAAAACGCGCCCTCTTGAAAACGTGCGCGGCTGCGAGGTTTTCGTCATCCAATCGCTCTACAGCGAGCCGGGCTTAAGCGTCAACGACAAACTTTGCCGGCTGCTGTTTTTCATCGGCGCCCTGAAAGATGCTTCTGCCCGGTCGGTAACCGCCGTCCTGCCCTACCTGGCTTATGCGCGTAAGGACCGGAAAACCAAAACACGCGATCCGGTCACCACCCGTTATATGGCTCAACTGCTGGAGGCCGTGGGCGCCGACCGGGTGCTGACCCTCGACGTGCATAATCTCGCCGCTTATCAAAACGCTTTCCGCTGCCCGGCAGATCATCTGGAAGCCAAAAAACTGTTCGTCGAGCATTTTGCAGCAAGGTTCCAAAACCTAGCGGCAGTCGTGGTCTCTCCCGACGTTGGCGGAGTCAAACGGGCGGAACAGTTTCGGGAAGCGCTGAGCCGGCGCCTGAATAGACCGGCAGGCAGTGCCTTCATGGACAAGCAGCGCAGCGCCGGAATCGTTAGCGGCGAAGCCTTGGTGGGCGACGTACAAGGCAAAGCCGCCCTCATTATCGACGATATGATCAGCACCGGCGGCACGATTTCACGAACGGCGCATGCGTGTCGAAAACAGGGCGCGCAAAGTGTTCATGCCGCCGCTTCCCACGGCATTTTTGCCGGCAAGGCCGATCAAGTCGTCGCCGACCCCGCACTGGATAGCCTCGTGGTTACCAATACGCTGCCCCCGTTCCGGCTCGATCCTGAACTCGTACGAAAGCGGCTGACGGTGCTGGATGTGGCGCCGCTGTTCGCGGACGCCATCCGGCGCATGCACAGCGGCGGTTCGATCGTAGATCTTCTGGGGGAGTAAAGATATAAGAGCGGCTCAAAAGCTTTTTAATATTTTTACTCACCCCGAAGGACACGAAGTTTTATGTGTTCTTCGTGTTTACAGGCAAGGCGCTTCTTTGCACCTAACTACCGATTTATCAGGAGTACAGGCTTTGCCTATATGGTCAGATATTTGCTCCTCGGCAACTGCTCCTGCGTCGCCTAAAGCGCCTACTGTTGGTGCTCTCGATCGCTGTTCCAGACGCGATTCTACCTCGGCAACCGCTTCCTGCGTTGCTCTACCTCCTGCGTCCGTGGAGTCGTACCTCCTGCGTCCGTGCAGTCGTTCGTGTCCTTTGTGGTGAATTTTATTACCCAAACTGCCGTTACCAGTAATGCAGATACCGCTCTGCCAGGTCGAGATAGGTTCGGGCGAGTCCGAGCCAATGTTGATGGTCGGGCACTTGGTGATCCACAGTGTGCCATACCGCGATCTTGGCGCGCAAACAGGCACGGAAAACCTTGTAAAACCCGATGAGTTCACTGGGGCAAGGATCGTTGGCCGCTTCAAGGTAACAATGCAGAATCTTGTCGCCGATAGGGGCCGCACCGAGACGATCGCATTCCATAGCCAAATAAGCCAGTTCGTCCACGGGATCGAGGCTGCGAAACTCCCGGTTGAATTCCAGGCAATCAATGATCACCGGCGGAGCTGTTAAACAAATGTGCTGCGGCCTGAGGTCGCCATGCGCATCGATAATGCGCCCTTCCCGCGCCCGCTGCTCAAGAAGCCCGCCCTGTGCCGCCAGAAATTGCCTTTGTGCTGCCGCGAGACGCTCCACCTGCGCCGTGGGCAAAGCATAGCGGCTGTCGCGCAGCACCATCAGATTGCTCTGAATATCATTCTCGAAGCGGCGCAGGTATTTGGCCGGCCTGATGGGTAAAGGCACCGAGCGTCGATAAAAACCGGTCAGCACTTGGCTGATCTGTTGCACGTCCTTGCCATCGACCGTCCCCTTACGGATCGCGGCGTCAAGCATGCGATCGGCGGGCAAGCGGCGCATCTGCACCAGCCAGTCTTCTACCCGCCCTTCGCCGCCCAGCCGCAAATCGCCATCGCCCTGCCTTGTCAGCGGCACGGTGCCGAGATAAACCTGCCCGGCCAGCCGCCGGTTGAGGCCGACTTCCCGCTCGCAGTCTTTTTGCCGGGCCTCTAAAGTGCTGAAGTCCAGGAAATCATACTGGACAGGCTTCTTCAGTTTGTAAACAAGACTTTCGGTCAGAAAGACCCAGGACATGTGGGTTTCGATAACTTCGACGCGCTTCGGCCGATCCGGGTAGACATCCGGTTGCCGGAGAAAGGCTATCTTTTCTTCGATATGCATTGAGCACTCCTCTAAGCGGCAATTCAGCCACTAAGCCCTCGACCGAAGCAACTCGCCACAGGCGGCAAGCTGTCACGCCTGCATTCTACTCGATTAAAGCGGGGGCTATCTATTGTTCCCGTCGATGAGCTAATTCATATCTTGAAAACGGCTCACTTTAAAGCTCCCTCACAAGAAAATTCAGTATTGGCTCGTGAACAAAAATGAGGCGATTCTGATCGACAATCTGCTGATAGATCGATTAACTTAACAGCAGCGATGCTTTGATAAGCCCTTTATTGGAGAGGAAAACTATGGCAACTGTCGATATCCGGCAATGACAAATTGACTTGCCTCATGAACATGAAAGAGCCGGACGCTGGTGGTGGGGAGCGGGAGCTCAAAAAGAATGCGGCCTGCATGACGGAAATGTCAAAGATAACGGTACTTCCTGACCCTGATTTGTAAAACTCTGGGTTTGATCTGACCATTGCCAAAATTAGTCTCAACGGCATCAGATATTGACTGTCTCAGTTCGATCCTAACCAGCTTTTTGATTCATATCCTATCTTGATAAGTTTGGCATGGTTAACCGCTTGCTTGATGGCTTTTTGCACCACCGATTCATGAACATGGTAACGTTTATTGGCCTGCTGTTCCCGCAGTAAAGTTAACGATTGCGCCGGGAAAACCACTGCCAGATAAACTCCTTAGCGGCGTTCTTATACCCAAAAGGCATAAGTTTCGTTTGAGCAGGCGAGCTGCTCAACTCAGCTTTATACCCAAAGGGCATAAGTTTCGTTTGAGCAGGCGAGCTGCTCAACTCAGCTTTATATTTGCGCTCGAGTTGATCGGGCAGAAAAGCGCCGGCATATTTCGTCTGCAGGTCCGCTTCATGAATGGCCGCCACTTTTCGCAACTCCCGCTTTAATTCCGGCACAAGAATTTGCGGTATGGGCACCGTCCGGTCTTTTTTTCCCTTGCCGTCGTGCATGGTTAAAATGCCGGCGTCGAAATTGAAGCAAATCAGTAATGATACTGATGGCAAAAAAACCGATAAAAACATAACATTTTAAGTATGCGGCTTTGTCTTGACCGCAAAGTTTTTGGCGGTCCAATAATGCAGCGAACTGGCAAACAAGATCTGCTGGCAAAAGCCGGGTAGGGGCGCATCGCGCCCCTTTTCGATGTTCAACGGTGCTGGAAATATGGATGTTTGAAATGGATTGCTCGTTGCAATGCTTTAGAGAAGTGCTCTGTTTTTCAGCATAAGGAAATGGTGCGCGATGCGCCCCCTACCCGGCTTTGAGCTCATTACAAAATGAGTTTAAAAACACGGCAACGCCATCCGCTATTTTGAGGTCATATTTTTTAAAGCTCAATTTGGTTATGAAACCAGGCTAAAAAAGAAGGAGAATACATGGCCTCCCTTTTCCGATTCGCCCTATCCGGCTGCATAGCGTTATTTTTGCTCAATGGCTGTACCGAGAAGCATCTGACTCCCTATATGCCTCATAAAAAGGAGTCTTACATGGTGCGCGGCCATAATTACACATTCGCTATTTACAACAGCAACCACCGCCTGTTGACCCATCCGATCGAGGATTTGCTGGTCGAGATGAAGTGGCGGAAAGCACTCGATAAGCCTCCCATCAGTGACATTTATCTGATCTCTCACGGCTGGGATTACACCTTGCCGTTGGCCATCGCCAATTACCATAATTACATGGAACGGATCGACAAGTTCATGAAGAACGACAAACCGCTCGCCACCTTTCAGCCCTATTTCATCTTCGTAACGTGGACATCGACAACTCGTCCGGTCACCAATATGGCCAAGGCCATCCTGCCGTTCGGGATGGATTCGGCCGCACAGCCCCTCACCAACCTGATCGATAAGGTCCCGTTGCACATGCTCTCTGCCTGGAAACAAAGCCTGAATGCGGCACAAACTGCATTGGGGCCGCAGTATCCGAACGATTATCTGGATAAGGATTGGAAAGACAGCCCTTATGGCTATTTTGACACCAACTTGATTGAAGACGCCGACGCGATAATGGGCGAGGATGTGCCGGTGTCGGCGCTGATTTACCGTTTAATTAAACAAAAGCAAATCCCTCCCACAAATTCCGGAACAACGTTGAAAGAAAGGAAAATAGCGGATCAGCCCGATGGCGACGAAACCAATAAATCGGTGCCGGACTCCCATTGCGTAAAGCCCGATCCGCTGAATCCGGATGACGATGTCTGCGTTTCGTTGGCAAAGACTAAATTACATCTTATTGGCCATAGCTATGGCGCTAAACTGGTTACGATGGCCGGCATGGAAGCGGTGAGACGATGGATGCTGGAGACCATTGCAGCCAATCCCGAACAATTTAGTCACCTTGCCAGTTGCAACCAGACCAAGAAAGGTTCGAGCGAATTATTGAAAGATCTGGCAGTGTGCGACCTGACGGGGCACCGCAAGCCATTCGGAGAACTGGAGATTGCGTTTAGCGGGCTGCAAAAACCGCTTTTATTAAAGGAATGGTACGATAAAACCACGGAAACACCGATTAATTCGCTGGTGTTGTTTAACCCGGCCTTCCATCCCGGCGAATTATCGTATCCTGTGGATGTTGTTAATTTCGCGCCGACACAGACGCTCAGATTCATCTCTCGTAAAGCCATCGTTTACACAACCTATGACTATGCGAATGGCGCTTTATTCAGCTTGCGCGAAAATATCCTGAATACTCAAATTACTCAAATCGGGAATCAGGCAAGCAAAAAACTGGATCAGTTAAGTTATCAGGATAATAACCGGTGGTTGGCGCTGCCGGTAAATCTGTTGCAGACAGCGATCACCCCTGTGGATCTCGGCTATAGCCTTATTTATACCCATGTCGGACTTGTATTTTATAGCCTGGCCAACCTACCGTGGGATTTCTGGCATCATCTCCAGAACGGTACGCTGGGCGGTCTTTATCTGCCCCCATCCGAATCGAGCTTCGGCTGGCAAAGCGTCGCCAAAGGAACCGCCAATGCGGTGGATTATTTCCTGCCGACCAACATGTTATATCGGAACGAATCCGAGCAAGGCTTGTTCCGCCTGAACAAACCGGGTTTGGGCAAAACCGGCCTGAACCATTTGGCCGAAGGGCGATGGATAGGAGGGAATCTATGGGGATTGGAGGATTATTACTCCTTAAGGGAACCGTTCGGTAAAGCTGACTGTATCGATAACAAAAATCCAATCGTTTGCCGGAAAGCGCTGATCGATTTAAAAAGCCTGAAAAAACCGCCTTTTGCACCTAATATAGGTCCATCCACTTTCAGCCGATTTAGCGCCGAACCTTTTGTTGCGGACATGGCAACGGATTTCAGTCCTGACGAAACCTTATGGCAAAGGGAAAAATTTTACTCCTTCGATGCCGGATACGTTTACGACTCCCATACTCCTCTAATGGGCGCGCATAGCGACTTGCGAAAACCCGAACTGCCGGATCAAGAAAATTGCCGGAACGAATCTTCCGATTGCGAAGGCGTGGAAAAACGCGATTACACGTTTAATTTTGTCTTCAACTTTACTCAAACCAACTTTGAGCGCAAATTTTGCGAATTGAATCCCAGAGAAATAGAAGAGTTCGGGGTTGTTTGCGCTGACAGGGAGAGCGGAAAATAATAAACTCTTGTTGGCGGTTTTTGATTTACGGTTGGTGATCCAATGGCCGCCTTTTCGACTATGCGCATCCGTGCAGTTATGGATTGCAGCACAAATCTGTCTGGAACAGATTTGCATTTACCCGTAGGTGCCAGACAGGATAGCCTGGCATGAGTCCATTTGTGCTCTTTAAGATATCGAAATGACGGACTTGTGTATAAGACTGTGAAACAACGTCTAAATTTTTCCAGTTTTACAACAAAAGAGCGTTTAAACTTTCCAACAACCAGCCAATAACCTGTTGATATTATTAGCAATACAATTTTTTGACTGGAAAAACCCAACGCTGATGAGCGGAAAATGTTGGACGCTGTTTTCCAATCCTATAATGTTTAGCTTAATTCTAGTATTCAGTCATTCTTGTTTTGTCAGGTAAAAGTAAATCCGTTCGCCCTGACCCTTCGACTACGCTCAGGACTAAAGGCTTTGTCGAAGCCTGTCATGAACGTGTCGAATGAGATGAGCGGATTTACGCTGAGTTAAAAGTAGCCAAAGAAAAGTCGGCCCGTTGCCGCTCAAATCCTGCGCTCCTCGCTTTTGCCGCACCCCTCACGGGCAACTTCTCGACAAAAGCTCCGGTACTCGGCGCGGCAAACGGGATCCCGTCCGTGCCACAACAAGTTCCTACTGCTTAATAGATAGCGTTCAACAGTGGGATGGATCTTAACTAACCGAGAATTGCTCTAGTCATATCCGTTCGGCGGTTTGACGTGAGTGATGCAGATTATGGGGTGAACAAAAAAGTATTGCCCACCTTACAAGGCTGACATGCTAAGCCAATCGTAAGGGCTTGTCTCAGCAGGCAGCTGATCGAGTTGATGGGGCGAGAAATCTGTAAATCCGCCAGGATTCGCAGTGAACCGCTACGAATCCTCGCAAGATTAACAACTTTACTTTCTCTCGACTTGCGAAACGTCTCTGACCGCTCCTTTGGCGGCGGAGGTGGTCATTGCGGCATACGCCCTCAGTGCGGCCGATACGGTTCTTTGGCGATTAACGGGTTTCCATGCCTGAGCACCCTTGGCTTCCATTACTGCCCGACGTTGCTCGAGTTCTTCAACGGTTACGGCTAAGTGGATACGTCGGTTGGGAATATCGATCTCGATAGTGTCGCCTTCTGCCACCAAGCCAATCGCACCACCTTCGGCGGCTTCCGGTGAAGCATGGCCAATCGAAAGCCCTGATGTGCCTCCGGAGAAACGCCCATCAGTCAGCAATGCGCAAACTTTGCCTAAGCCTTTGGACTTGAGATAACTGGTCGGGTAGAGCATTTCCTGCATGCCGGGACCGCCCTTGGGACCTTCATAACGGATCACTACGACGTCGCCGGCGACGATTTCGTCCTTCAGGACGGCAGCCACCGCAGCGTCCTGGCTTTCGAAAATGCGGGCACGGCCGGTGAACTTGAGGATGCTGTCGTCCACACCGGCGGTTTTTACGATGCAGCCATCCAGCGCGATGTTGCCGTGCAGCACGGCCAATCCGCCGTCTTGCGAGTAGGCGTGCGCCTTGTCGCGGATGCAGCCTTCGGTACGGTCATCGTCCAGCGTCGGGTAGCGCACTGACTGTGAGAAGGCCACGGTAGTTGGGATGCCACCGGGCGCAGCGCGATAAAAGTCTTTAACGTTTGCGTCGCTAGTGCGCTGGATGTCCCACTGATCCAGTGCGGCCGCCAGAGTCGGCGCATGTACTGTTGGCACGTCGCGGTTGATAATGCCGGCACGATCCAGTTCGCCCAGAATAGCCATCACGCCGCCCGCGCGATGCACGTCTTCCATGTGATATTTCTGAGTGGCCGGAGCGACTTTTGATAAACAAGGCACCCGGCGCGAAATGGCATCAATATCCGACATCGTAAAATCGACGCCAGCCTCGTGCGCCGCGGCCAGCAGGTGCAGGACAGTGTTGGTGGAACCACCCATGGCAACATCCAGGCTCATGGCGTTCTGGAATGCTTCAAATGTTGCAATGGATCTGGGTAGAGCCGAGCTATCGTCCTGTTCATAATAGCGTTTGGCCAGTTCGACAATGGTGCGGCCGGCGCGCAAAAACAGCTGTTTTCTATCGGCATGTGTGGCAACCAAAGAGCCATTGCCCGGCAACGATAAACCCAATGCTTCGGTCAAACAGTTCATCGAATTGGCTGTGAACATGCCGGAGCAAGACCCGCAGGTCGGACAAGCCGAGCGTTCTACGGCTGCGACTTGTTCGTCGCTGATGCTATCGTCGGCGGCTTCCACCATGGCATCGACCAAATCCAATGCGCGGCTTTGACCGTTCCAGTTCACCTTACCGGCTTCCATCGGACCGCCCGACACGAAAATCACGGGAATATTCAGGCGCAGAGCGGCCATCAACATGCCCGGCGTGATCTTGTCGCAGTTGGAAATACACACCAGGGCGTCGGCACAATGGGCGTTGACCATGTATTCCACGCTGTCTGCGATCAGATCGCGGCTGGGCAGTGAATACAGCATACCGGAATGTCCCATGGCGATGCCGTCGTCCACGGCGATGGTATTGAATTCCTTGGCTACGCCGCCGGCTTTTTCGATCTCGCCGGCCACCAATTGGCCCATATCCTTTAAGTGAACATGACCCGGAACAAATTGGGTAAAGGAGTTGGCAATGGCAATGATAGGCTTGATGAAATCATCTTCTTTCATGCCTGTAGCACGCCACAGTGCTCTTGCTCCGGCCATGTTGCGGCCGTGGGTGGTGGTGCGGGAACGGTAATCGGGCATAGTGAACCTCAGAGGACAATTTAAGTTAATTAAAAGCAAATCTAAGTGATTTTACTCGAATTGCTTAACGATCGGCTACACCAGGACGACAAACTCTCTACTGTGCACCGAGTTTGCAGTCTGTATGCCGTGGTGTCGAATGGCAGCTTTTGTTTGGCAGCTTCCATGCGCTAAATTCTTGAATGTCTCAAAATGGCGGAACTAAGACAGCCAATATCAAACTCAATCCAAACTAATATTTGAAACTGTAAGATCAAGTTCAGAGTTATACAAATCACACTATTACAAATCAGGGTCCGGAAATGCAGTAGCTTGATGATCTGCTTTCGATTAATTGCGCTTCGGGCAGCGACGCGTTGTTTTTATTCATGTAACGCTCATTTTGAAAACGCTCTCATTGATTTAATGCCATTGACTAATTTTCTTAACCTCGTGAATCAGCCCTATAATGGCCTTTCGTACCTATGCGGAAGAATATTTATCGCTAAACAAATGTTATTGATGCTGCCGGGAATGTAAAGCCCGGAATCGTTCCATTTACCATTGCGGATAATCCCGAGGTTTGAGATGCATGAAAAATTGCTCTGTACTTTGATCACATGGGAAGATGTTTATCGTTTATGCCATCAGTTGGTCCGACAATTGCGCAAGGCAAATTTCCGGGTTGATGTCATCGTCGCCATAGCACGAGGCGGTTATGTACCGGGACGGCTTTTATCGGATATGCTCGGAGTCCATGATCTGACCAGTTTCAAAATAGAGCATTATCAAGGCGTCTATAAACAATATGAGGCCTATGTTAAGTACCCGCTAAATGCCGATATCAACGGGCGAAATGTCCTGCTAGTGGATGATGTCTGTGATAGCGGCGATACTTTTACCGTAGGTGCCGAGCATATTCATCACTGCGGCAAGGTCAAGGAAATGCGCACAACAGCTTTACACTTCAAGACCGTTTCCCAATACATTCCCGACTTTTATGCCGAAACGGTCAGCGAATGGCGATGGCTGATCTATCCTTGGGCGGTTAATGAGGATTTATCGAGCATGATCGCGAAAATGCAGCTTGATAATTCCGATGTCACATTACTGCAACAACAAATTAAGCAGCAGCATGGCATTGAGGTAACCAGCCGGCAGATAGAAGACGCCCTGATGTTACTTCAAGAAGCGGAAAAGGGTAATAGGTCAAACCTGTAACTTGGCTTCTACTCGGCCTTAACTCTGGATGCCCCAGCGCTGACTAATACCCTACCAATTCAACATAGCCCTGCCCTGAAATCGCTTTACCGTTTTTGGTTCCGTTAATGCTGACCGCGCCTTCCCAATACCGGAAACTGACATTGAGCTCCTGATCATTGATTAACGGGACGATATTGACTTCAAGTTTCTGGCTGGGCACGGATAACCGCCACCGCGACGGATAATTAATCTTTGAGTGGGGACTCTGCCAGGCAGCCAAAATGTCTATCGTAGCATCCCGCATTTTCAGCGGCACTTTCGTGCCGTCGGTCAGAACGAACGAGCCGGCGCTGTTATTGTCTTGCTGCCCGTCTTTGCGCCTTAATTGGTAAAACATCAATTCAGTGTTATCGGAGAACTGCAAGGCGAACCAGTCCCAGCCGCTTTGCTCTTTCGACAGGGAACTGGTGCTCCACTCCCGGTCCATCCAGCTATTGCCGGTGACTGCGTAATTAACGCCGGCTATGGTCAACGTGCCCTGCGTAGGCAATCGGGTATAGGAATAATAATAGGAGGCATTGCCGGGTTCGGCGCTTTTTTGGCTTAAACCCTGCTCTCCTTGCAAAACCAGGCTTTTTTGCGTGTTTAGCAGCAGGTCAATCGCAAATTGCTCGCTTTTAGCTCGCAAGCGCAACGGAAAATCCATATTGCCCTCTGCCGTTGCCGACCAGTCATACAGCCAGACGTGATATTTGTCATTGTCGGCGCCGGCAAGTTCGTTGCCCGCCCGGCCGAAACGCTCATCCGTGTAAAAGCGGTTTTCCTTAACATCGGTCAGCGTCAAATGCGCCATATACAATTGATTATTGCGCCAGACGGACTGCGATGACTGGGCCTTTGCCGACAGCGCGAAGCGGAAAAACGTCAGTTCGTAGCCGAATTTCCGTCCCTCGGGATTTTCCAGATTGCCGGTGAAATACCACCATTCCGTCCGGTATAAATTGTGCGCGCCGTGATCTTGCGGAAACGAAAACTTTTGCGGCTTTAAGGCGCGGGCAAAATCCGCATCGCCTTGGGATAACAGATCGCTAAAAGAGCTGACTCTTGGCGTGGCGGTTTCGCTGAAAAATTGATCGGCAACCGGTTCGGTATCGGATGGAAACATCGCGGGCCTCCGTAAAACAATCGCTGCCAGAATAACCAACAGTATGATAACGCCAAGAACAATCCGCTTAACTTTCATTCTGAGCGCAATGCCTCTGCGGGCTTGGTTTGCGCCATTTTCAGCGCGGGCAAAATGCCGGCCAGCGTTGCCGCGATCACCGCCAAGGCCAAGCCCTGATAAATCTCTCCGGCATTGGAATGAAACGCCATTGTCCAGCCGAATGCGCGTTGGTAAATCACAAAAATCAGCATATAAGCGACGAGATAGCCGACAGGAATGGCTATAAGACCGGCGACCAACCCCATCAACGCCGTTTCGCCGGTAATCAACGCGGCCAGTTGTCCGGAAGTGACGCCGATGGCACGCAAAATGCCCAGTTGCCGGGTCCGCTCAAACTGCAACGCCATCAATGCGCTGAACACGCCGACAAAAGCGATGAGCGCTGACAGCCAGCGCAAGGTTTCCGTAATGGTAAAAGTCTGTTCAAACATTTCCATTGACGCTTTGTAAATCACCTGATCGGATTTGACCGACTGCTGGCCGCTAATGAGCTTGTTGATCTGGTTTTCCAGTTGTTGCAAGTCGACGCCGTCTTTGGCATAAACGCCGATGCCGGAATAGCCCAGATCCGGCCAGTAACGCCGATAATTCCGGCGGCTCATGGCCAGATGTCCCCGGTCGCCGCTGTAATCGGCATAGATGCCTATCACTTCAAACGGCTGAATGCCGCTATCGGTTCGCAACAGGATGTTCCGGCCTGTTTTTATATTATGGTGATAGGCGTAGGGTTCGGTGACGATGACCGTCTGTTGCTGCTCAAACTTGTCCCAGAGTTCATCATCGGTTTCATGTTTAAAGATAAAGCCCGGCCTGGATTTTTCGTTCAGCTCGAACACCGCGACTTTAGTAAAGTCGTTTTCCGCCGCCGCACCTGAGAACACACCATCCCTGGCGAGCCCCGCACTTGTTCCAGACAAGTCTGCGGCATACACACCATCCCTGGCGATAACGTTGGTATGCAATACGCTGCTGAGCATTTGTACGCCCTGAAGTTCGGCCAGCTTAGCCTTTAAGCGCTGATCCTCCTGCGCCTGATCCGGCCTTTTGTTGCCCGGCAATGACACATAAAGATCGGCACGCAGACTGGTTTGTATCCAATCCGCAACGGTTTGCCGGAAGCTGCCTATCATCAAATCCATGCCTATCGTCGCGGAAACGGCAATCATTAACGCGGCGATGGCGATGCCTGACCTGCTGAGTTCAGCCGAGACCATGCGTTCCGGCAAGCGGAATAAGACGCCTGAAAATCGCCTAAATACGCGTTCGATCAGCTTCATGAACACCAGCGTCAAGGAGGGAGTCAGCATGGCGAAGCCAAACAGCAGCAGGAAGATGCTGGTCAAACCCAAGGCGATGCTTTGGCCGGACCATAGCGCCAGCGCCACTCCGCCGAGTATAAATATAAAGCTGATCAGACTCGCGGTTTTGATGAGCCGGCGCAGGCCCGATTCCAGTTGCGATCGAACCAGAGCCGTTACCGGGGCTATGCGCGTCGCCTCAAACGCAGGCGGCAAAACCGCTAGCAGTGTTGCGATGATTCCCAGCAATGCGCCTTTGCCTAACTGTAACGGCGTAATCATTAACGACGCCGCATCGATGCGAAAATAAATGGCGTTGATGGTTCCCGAAACCAGATACAGCAGTCCCTGTCCGAGGGCAATGCCCAGCATGATGCCGATCAGGGTGCCGATGGCCGCCAGTAACAAAGCTTCGCTGATAATCACCCTAAAAATCTGACTCCGGGTGACGCCGATTGCACGCAAACTGCCGATCAAACGCCGACGCTGCATCACCAGAAAAGTCATCGTGTTATAGATCAGGAACATGCCCACCAGCAGCGAAAGCAAGCCCAGGGCTTTTAAATTGATCGAAAATGCCCGGGTCATTTCCCGCATGGCTTGCGACTGGCTGTCTGCCGTGGCTAACAGGGCATTGCCCGGTAGCGCCTTTTGCACTTTCGCCAGGGATGGTGTGTATGCCGCAGGCCTGCCGGAATCAGGCCGCTGTTCATCGACCAACACTTCAATGGAACTGAGTCGGCCAAACATGCCCAATACCTCCTGAGCCGTGGCGATATCGGTAATAATCAGCCGGGACAAAACCTGCTCGGATAACATGTTGTTTGGCGATAAAAATCCGATAATTTTTAACCGGCGCTCGCCCTGTTCGGTCTCGATAGCTAAATCATCATTAATCTTCAGGCCCAAATGCGATGCGGTTTGCTCACTGATCAGTGCGGTATCCGGCTCTGTGATCAAACGGGTTAACCAATCAGCGGTCGTGCCTTCATGATGCCGGCTTTGCCAGATCGATCGGAACGGTTTTTCAATGAATGGGTCGATCCCGATCAGGTTGAAGCCGGCATCCGCTTGTTTTGACGCAACCACATACCCGCTCACTACGGGCGATAGGTTCTGGATACCCTCCTCAACTCTGAGCCGCCGATATAGCTTTTCATCAAGGCCGCCATCACCGGCAACAATCCTGTGGCTTGCCACTCCGGAAAATGCCTTGCCTGCCTGATCAAAAGCGTTGAGCGAACTTTCCATCGCCAGATCGATAGAAATCACCACCGCTACGCCCAGCGCTATGCCCACAATCGCCAGCGCCAACTGCCAGGGGTGACGCCATGAAAAATTACGGCTGGCTCGATTCAGAACGGAACTCATAGGCCCATCCTCAACCCACGCGCTTGTTCCCTACAGGCTTGCGGCATACACACCATCCCTGGCGATCGCCGCACCTGTTCCCTACAAGCCTGCGGCATACACACCATCCCTGGCGATTGCCGCGCTTGTTCCCTACAAGCCTGCGGCATACACACCATCCCTGGCGATAACCAGGGACTTGTTGCGGATTGAAAAAACCCGGTCGGCTTTGCCGAGGACCTCATGGCTATGGGTCACCATGATCAGGGTCTTGCCTGCTTTTGTGACCAGTGTGTCGAACAGCTCCAGTACCTGTTGCCCGGTCTCCAGATCCAGATTACCGGTCGGCTCATCGGCAAGAATGACATCCGGATCATGAATCAGTGCGCGGGCAATCGCGACCCGTTGCTGTTCTCCGCCGGACAGGCGGTCGGGATAGGTATCAAAACGGTCGGCGAGATCAAGTTTCTCCAGTAAGTCGGTAACTTTATTCCGCTCCTGGCGGCTTATGCGCTTGATCAGCTCCAGAGGCAACAGCAGGTTTTCACCGACCGTCAATGTTGGAATCAGATTATAAGCCTGAAAGACAAACCCGATATGATGCCGGCGAAACAGGGTGCGATCATGTTCGGAAAGCCCGGTTAGCTGAATGCCGTTAATGACAATTTCTCCGCTGTCCGGCTGATCGATGCCGCTGACCAGATTTAGAAAAGTCGATTTACCGGAACCGCTACGGCCTAATAAAACAATCAACTCCCCGCTACTCACCTGTAAATTTAAGTCACTAAAAATCTCATGCCGCTGCCCGGCTTCCTGATAGCTTTTACTCAGCTGATGTATGATTATGGCAGCTTTTGTTGACATAGCGGCTCAGACAAGATAGTTATTTTAAGCATAACAGATTCCTGTTCGTAGCTGTAATCACATAAAAATAGATGCGCCTCCCTGTCGATATTTTCTTAAAAAATATTATCCGGCTGACGCTCTTCTGGAGGGATACGTCGTGGTAGATAGTCAGCAACTCCTGAAATTCCGATCAACGGCTAGTTCTTAAGGTGCGAAACTGAATAGGCATTATTCCTGGCCGGGCATTTATCAAAAAAATTAGCTGCACACTTTGCGGATTGCCAGGCCATTGGAATTTCAGTTCAGTCTTGTTCTTGCACAATCGCCATAAATTGCTTGAGCAATCTACTAGCCGTGTTGGTATTGCAAATTGCCGCTTTTAACTCTTCGACATTATGCCCTTCCTTCAGCAATGAGGCGGATTGTTCATTAATATAAGCTCTCATAATATCCGCTGAAAATTCCGGGTGAAATTGTATGCCCCAGGCACTGTCACCCAAGCGGAACGCATGATGAATTTCAAACGAGTTTTCCGCAAGCCTTAGCGCATCCGGGGGTAACTTGATAACCGTTTGGGCATGTGTGGTGTGTGCAAGAAAGTCATCGGGTAAAGCGCCCAGCAACCTGTCCTGTTTGCCTTCAGGGGTCAGCTGAATAGAGACAGTACCTATCTCACGGCCTTTAGGATGATAATCCGCATGTCCACCCATCGCCTCCGCCAGCAATTGATGGCCAAAACAAATGCCCAGTAGCGGGATATTACGTTCCAATACTTGTGGTATCCAGATGACCAGCCGCTGCATCCAGGCAGCCTTATCCGTGACCATCGCAGGAGAGCCCGTTATGATCACGCCCGATATCGTGTCAACAGACGGTAAGGCTTCGCCGGCCATGATGTTGACTACCGTTATCGCTGCGTTAGACGATCCCAGGGCGCGAATTATCCAATCCTCAAAATCGCCTGACCTTTGTCGAAGTGCTGGGAGAGTAGACCCCGTTTTGATGATAATAAATGGTTTCATAGAGGTTGTTATTGATGATAAAGGTGTCAATAAGCTGGAAAATTTATCCGTAAGTGCTCCTTAGCAAAAGTCATTCTCAGCGCTTTACGGGTATCCGGTTGGAAAGGAAAAAACAACGGCATGCGGAGCGCGGCTCTGCTTGTGAAACCGGCATCCCTGATGGGTCACGACTTAAGTCGGTAGCCTACTCTTTATGACAGTATGGCTGTGGACTGTGATTGTTACCTGCTCAATAAGGGCAGTTTTTACAGCCATTTCCACAGCATGAGCCACGTTTTAAATGATACCATTGGGTAAAAACGTATTAATCGTTTTCAATTAAATAGTCTATGCCCTGAATTAATTTATCATTGCCTCGGTATTGACGTGCAACAGCTATTTGTTCCGGCTGACTCGATGCATCAATAAACTCGGCAACTCTCTCTGTTATGGCTTTGCCAAGGCAATCCGGACAAAGACAATCCTGTTGAACGTCAGCGGGCATAATGGCTGGATAAGCTTCGCACCAGCACGGCTCTCCGGCTTGAGAAGAACCACAAACTAAAACGACATTACACGCTGAACAGCGCTTGCTTTGTGTGCTGACTTTATTTTTCAATAGCGGTACCATCAACTTAATTTATGAGATGCAAAATTTTCAGTCACCGATACCGGCATTCTATGAAAGCCACAGGTTAGGACCGGCTATTGTTCCTATTTCATCAAAAATGAATAATACGTGTGATGACGAGCTTTTCGTCATTAAATATGGGCTCCACTTTAAACAGTTATTATAAATATTCCAATGCAAAACCCTGTTAACAGTTCTTTGCCTGCCAATTCCGGAGGTAACAAATCGATTCAACCTATTTTGTCTGCCGTCCGTATTATCGGCATCGTTATTGTAGGTGGCTCTTCCGGCATGTGGGCCCATCGTTTCTTCAACCCAGAACCTCAAGGGTACAATGAGAGCGCTACTCAGGCCGGAAAACCACCTCTTGAAAAAACAGCAAACCCTCAAAGCGAATACGTTAAAAAAGCCCATAAGGAAGAGCCCGCTAAGCAGACAGCCGAGATACTCCCCGATGTTATAGCCGCCACCTTAACTTCCGCTGACAATGAGCATACCATTGCCGGTGATCTAAAGCAGTTTAACGTTTCCGGCATCATTGCCCACTTCATAGATTCTCCTTATCTTACATTTCAGGGTGGAATTGATAAACAACGTGATCGGTTTTAAAAATTCAGATTTAGGCGGACAATATAAGGAATTTTTTACTTTTAGCTTGGGAACTTAATTTCCTGAGCGTATGCCTATTAATTTTATCTGCACCGGATTTACGTTCCGGCCCGCAATAAGGAAAAACAATGTCTCACATAGTCGTCGTTTGTGCGCTGTACAAATTTGTCACCCTGGAAGATTATCAAGCTTTGCGTCAACCCCTGCATGATGTCATGGAAGCCAACCAAGTTCGCGGCACTTTGTTGCTGGCTGGCGAGGGCATCAACGGCACGATAGCCGGATCACGCCAAGCCATTGATACAGTACTGAACTGGTTGCGTAGCGATCCGCGCCTGGCGGATATCGACCACAAGGAATCGCTGACCGACAAACCGCCTTTCAACCGCACCAAAGTTAAACTCAAAAAAGAGATCGTGACGATGGGTGTGGAAGGCATCGACCCTAAACGCGTAGTGGGCACTTATGTCAGCCCTAAAGATTGGAACAAACTGATTTCCGATCCTGAGGTGATACTGGTGGACACACGCAACGACTACGAATTTAAAGTCGGTACCTTTAAAAATGCCATTAACCCGAATACAACAAGCTTCCGCGAGTTTCCCGAATACGTTAAAGACAATCTCGACCCCGAAAAGCACAAAAAAGTCGCGATGTTCTGCACAGGCGGCATTCGTTGCGAGAAATCCACGGCCTTCTTAAAGGAACAGGGTTTTGAGGAGGTTTATCATCTCAAAGGCGGCATATTAAAATATCTGGAAGAAGTCCCCGCACAGGAAACGCTTTGGGAAGGCGAATGTTTTGTTTTTGACGAGCGGGTAACGGTTAACCTACAGCTTGAAAAAGGCAACTACGACCAATGCAACGCCTGCCGCCTGCCTATCACCGAAGCCGATAAAGCCAGCGAACACTATCAACAAGGCGTTAGCTGTCCTCATTGTTACGATAAAATCCCGGTTGAGCGGAAAACCCGTTTCATGGAGCGTGAAAAGCAAATGGAATTAGCCAAACAGCGCGGTGAAGCGCATATCGGCGCTGATGCCGCCAAGACGCTGGTGCAAAAGCGTGTAGCCAAGCTGCAAAGGCGGCAACCAGTGTCAGAAGAGTGAATGACCGAGCAAAATTTACAGTAGTTCAGATTTGACCCGGCAATATTAAAAATCAGTTGTCGGAAACGGCAACTGTTCACTGAATGCCTCAGTGAGGCTATTGTCAGCCAATATTTAACACCCTCAACGATAAAACCGGGCTTCGCGGCGCAAATCATCAAGCTGCCGTTCGTGGTAGTAAAGATCATCATGCAGATCATGGTATCTGCGATCCATGTGCCGCAGATCGGAACGAATCCGCTCGCGGTCCTTATCGCTTAATTTTTTGTTGTGCAAGCTGCTTTCTTTGCTGGAGATTTCTTGATCAAGCCTGTCCAGTTCAGCGCGGTGTTCGTAGAGGGTAAAGGCAGCCGAATGATAGCGGCTAAATAAGCCATCTATGGATGGCGGACAGACATGCTGGTACTGATGCCCATTTAATCCTACGCTGAAAGCATTATCAATTCGGCAGTAATCGTGCAGTCCTTGTTCGCGACCGGCAAAATACGCCGCATTGTTGATTGCAATGCCATATTCATAACAGGCTTTTACGTGATCTGACAGCCGGCTACCGGTCTGACCGGCGAGCCCATCACGAACTCCCAGTCCAAACCAATCGCCACGACGACAGTCTTCCCGGCTCAAGGTTGCGCAACCTGATAGAAAAATCGCACAAAGCAATCCTGTTAAACGATGCAATTGACTTCTCCCTTCTTCAGTTTTTATGGTTGAGTTCGACGAAGGGTTGCTCAGTTTGCAAAACAGCTTTTAGTTTTTTCCAATCGTTGGCAGTAGTTTTTCTAACTAAAGAAAATAAATTCATTAAATAAAAACAGTAGAGTAGTAATTTCCAGCCGGAAAGTGTAGACGATCTTTTAGGGTAAAGCTGGCAAATTTTCCACGCTAATTGGCAACAAGGTCAGAGTAAACTTAAATTGTTGCTATAGAATTGACCGTCAGCTTGCATTGATTAGCTGCTTAGTGCTATGTAGCGGGCTGCCGCTTTGGTAAAGCTATTACTTTAGTAATTATTGGTTTTTAAATGGGAGGATTAAACGCTGGCTCCTGGGTATTTAGGCGCCGAATGATGTCCTGCTGCTTTTGAAAGGCGTCCGGCAAGCTATCGAACCGTAGCGAAGCAGTGCAATCCTTCAGTGCTTCCGGCAAATTCCCCAGTTGCATATTGGCATAGCATCGATTGTTATAGGCGATCGCAATGTCTTTCTTATGTTCATGAGCTTCGTCATACAAAAAATCATAAGTATTCAGGGTCTGAAGCATATGAGGCATATCGTTGCTTCGAGCATAAATCACTGAAAGCTCAATTGCGGCGTTCGTGCGGAAATCATGATCCGATTCAGCAACAAGACGAAAATCCTGCAGCGCCTTCTCGTTTGCTCCTAATCCTTGATGGGCTTTTGCACGCCAATAGACGGTCTCAATTGTGCCGCCGTTCTTGAATTGAGCTGTACAGTCTTTAATCGCCGCGTCGTAAAGCTTAAGCCGAAACAACGCATGGCATTTCATATGGCTCCATCCAGGGCGTACCATCTCGCCCAATGCTTCGGCAGCCGTCTGATAGATAACCACTTTCTCATATTCCCGAGTTCCGTTATAAACGCCGGCCAATTTGTCATACAGCTCGGCTTGGGCCATATCTCTTTCTTCCTCATCCGGGAAGGAGATATGTGAAAGATCCGCAAAGGCTCGTTTAAACAACTTTTCCGCATTTTCGTAATGATCTTTCCGAAACCAAACATAGCCGGCCAGATGATCAATCATAAAATTATTATTGGGAGTTTCCTTTGCCGATAACTGAATATCACTTCCCATGCTGTCGGCGGCCAATTGAAGAACAAAACCAGCATAGCGTTCGGCGCCTCGGGTCCTCACCATATCGGTCAACAATCTCCCCACTTCGCTTGTGAATTCGAATTTGTCGACATAGCGGTATAACTGTAGCGCAGTATAGACATTTTTTAGCAGATCCTTGGTAACAAGCCGATCCATTTTGCTCGCAATGCATTCAGCTGAAGCATCGGCCTTCATTTTGTTACAAGCGACCCACGCTGTATCCAAAAGATTAGCGTACAGTTGCAAATACAGCAGTTTCAAAGGCGAGTGCATTTCCGACTTTCCCCCATAGGCATCCGCCAAAGCATACATCTCTTTCGGGGAGCCACCCCATTTGGGAGATAGCGTATTTAAGCGCACAAGATAGAGAGGGTAATAGTTGGGAAACTTTCGGATGGACTGCCTGAAAGCGGCTTCCATTTCGGACGAGTTTCCGTTTCCACTCAATATCTTGAGCCGCAAATACGAGCTATAGGGATTCTCCCCGTCCAATTTAATGGCCTTGGCTATGTCGGCGGCAGCGAGGGCACTCTGAGACCGAAAGGCATCGAGACGTTTCGAAGGAATATTGGAAGCGAATTCTTCACCGCGTATCAGCCAAGCGGTTTTATGATGATAAAGAGCTCGTAAGAGGTAGGGGATGGCGGAATTTTTATTCTGGCGAACACAAATGTCGACCCACATGTTGAGTTGACGTAGAAAGGCTTCGTCACCCGGTTGCGAAATACGATCGATGAATTTGTCGAACGGCCTAAAGCGCCAATTCTGCATCCGGCTTTGCCGTAAATTCTGTTCCACGGCCATTTCGGCTGAGTCGAAGTCGCCAAGCTTGATCGCGGTCACTACTTCCCCAGCCTTTGCAACCGTCGAGGTATAACCGCGCGATGCACCCATTAGATTGGAGACTTGCTGATCGAATTCAGCCGATAAGGCGGGATCTGTCGCCGTCGCTTGTTTTACAATTTGAACTTTCTTGCCTGAAAGCCACTCTCTCCAAGAGAAGCCGGTAACATCCACGAAGAAAACTATTAATAAAACAGCAGCGATTAAACCAAGGATACGCACAAACTTTATCATTAATAACCCCTAAAAATAGCTGATGCTTTTTTCACTTATCATTCCCATGCTCTGCACAGCTTTATTTCGGTTGATGCGGCGTTAACGACAATCCTGCTCAATATTCTCTTGAACGAAAGCTGACAATGTTGAAGGAATTGCTTAACTCTTTCAGTCGCCCCACAAGACTAACGCATATCATAAGCTGCAATACTCTATTTTTGAACACCACCGGAAGTGAATTTTACGAATATTTTTGAACTGGATATTAGCAATCCGAATATACAGTTTAAATCCTTAACCAAACATCCGCTTCTTCTATTTGATCAGCCGTTAAGTTTGCAATGACGAAAGATAGCTTCTGGCCGACTACTGTTAATTAGCCACAATACCTCAGCTGATTCAGGTTTTGAGCACATTGTTAATTGAAAAACATCAGATTCCTAATCAGGCGAGCTGTCGTCTTTATCGGCATACACATTATCAACAAGCTTTTTAAACCAGATAGGCCGAAAGATCACTATAAACAATCCTATCGTAGTGGTGACGGGAAGTAGAGGTATCAACATGAAAACAATAAGAACTAAGGCACATTTGATTCTGGCAGCGACGGAGACCGTTATCATTTTTCTTCCTCTTATTTAAGATGCTTATCAATTGCATAATATAGCCCTATTTCTTAAATCGTAAACATAAAAAAGCCCTTGGAATTAGGCATGAATAACGCGGTGAGCAAAGCATGAAAAAGTGTAAAAAAGATTCCGCCTTTTTTCTTTCGGCATCGTTTTTTCCAGTCAAATGAGACAGTAGAAATTTTAAAAACAACAAGATAAAAATTACTGCTGGCAAATTTTGCCCTTCTTTATTAGCAATAACTGGTAATTTTCCACGCTGTTTAACAGCTATCCACTTCATTTTCTGGATGGCTGTCTTACCCATTCCAAGGATCGGATGAGCCGGAACCAGCTCATCCGACTCTACTTCTTCACGTCTCTTATTCCAAACTTATGGTACTGAGGCTGAGTTAATGCCTTTAACTTGCCTGCAGCTTATCCGTAGCTCAGTGACTGTAAAACAGCTAATCGTTAAAATTCAATTAGATGGCAATCTATTTTTGTTGTTTTGTTAAATTTTTAAGCTGTCTCCTGAAGATATTGGGCGCTTTTTTACACTTTAAGTGATATTTAACCCCATTAAAATTGACAAGCTGCCAATTTTTTCATACTTTTCACTTAAATTTATGTTTCTGACGGGAGCGGAATTACTCCCATTCAATCGTCATCCGTGACTCCCTAGGCAAAATCTCATGTGAGTGCCGCTTCATTTTTGAGGACTCTCTATGAACCAACAAACTCCCGCACGTCGAAAATTCATTAAGCAAGTGATTTTAGGCGCCAGCGCTTTATCACTGCCACGACTCAATATTTTGGCTCAGCCTGCCAAGGATCGTCTGGGCGTCGCCCTGGTGGGACTGGGCCTATACAGCACCAACCTTCTGGCCCCGGCCTTGCAGCAAACCAAACACTGTTATCTTGCCGGCATTGTCACAGGGACGCCGGCCAAAGCCGAGCAGTGGAAACGGCGATATAAAATTCCGGACCGGGCTATTTATGACTATCACTCGATGGATCGGATCGCCAACAACCCGGACATCGATGTCGTCTATATCGTGCTGCCCAATTCCATGCATTTGGAGTACGCGATCCGCGCCGCCAACGCCGGCAAGCACGTCTGGTGCGAAAAGCCCATGGCCCTGACGGTCAAGGAGTGCGAAGCCATGATCAAGGCCTGTCGGGATAACAAGGTCAAGCTGGCGATCGGCTATCGCATGCAGCATGAGCCCAATACCCAGGCAGTGATCCGCTTCGGCAAAGAGAGAACCTATGGCCCGGTAAAATCGATATCGGCCGCCGCCGGTTTCTACTACAACCGAGCCGACCACTGGCGGCAGGAAAAGAGCATGGGTGGAGGTGCGATGTATGACATGGGGGTTTATTCGCTACAGGCCGCGCGCTATTGCAGCGGTGAAGAGCCGGTCGCGGTGACCGCCCAGCAGTCGACGACCCGTCCGGAAATTTTCAAGGATGTGGACGAAACGACGATATTCGATCTCGAGTTTCCAAGCGGCATCAGGGCGCATTGCGAAACAAGCTTCGCTAGGAGTATGAATTCCCTGCGCGTGAACTGCGAAAAAGGCTGGTATCAACTGGAACCCTTCCAGAAGTATAAACTGGAACCCTTCCAGAAGTATAGCGGTATCCGCGGATCAACCAGCGATGGCAAGGCATTAAACGCCTTCCTGGACAGCCAACAAGCCAAACAGATGGATGACGATGCGTTCGCCATTTTACACGGTCAACCTCTGCTGGTGCCTGGCGAGGAAGGACTGCGCGATATTCGGGTCGTGGAGGCAATATTCTCATCAGCGAATACCGGTCGGAGAATAGCGATTTAAAAAGCGATGGCATACTAGAAGTTTGTAATCGGTACTACGCACTACTTCACCCCTATCGTGCGCGACGTGAGTTTGCGCAAACACCGGGAACGGCAAGACAAAGAGCGCCAATCCGCATCCCGAAATGCAGCCTGATGTCATTTGACTCTCCCGGGTTTGTTTCCAAACGGATTTCGTCGAACGCTTGGTCTACATTGGTAAAACCAATCAGCGGTAACACCCTATCGCTAAGCTCATAATGGCACCAATATGATCTTCGAGTAAGAGCATTATGGCGGCGGCAAACAAAGGGCCGAGCCTCGTAGATTGAACAAGCGCCATCTTACAAAAATGGATAAGAGGTTGGCCGTGAAAATCTTGTAAAAGGCGTAGAAGATTTACCGATGCTCTAACAAAAAAGCATCTAAGTTTTCCAGTCAAAAATAAATAATACGTTGATTTTATTTATTTTTTAATAAAAATTAATACTGAAGAGTGGAAAAAAACCATAAGCCGTCTTGCAATTTAAGCGAGTAAAACGAACATAAAACTGGAAAATATTGGACGCTGTTTTTATAATTGGAATGGGCAAAATTAGTCAAATTCAAACCCAAGCTCCTTGAAAAAAATCGTTGTCATCCATAAATGGCCATGAGGAGAAACTAATTTTTCCTAACCAAGAAACTGTATAGATAACTTGATTATTAATGGAGAAAAAAAATTATGAAAAAATTAACATTGATTTGTTCAGGTTTATTGTTGGCGTCAAGTTCTGCTGTTTTCGCTGTTGAAGAACACGGAAAGGCTGCACTTGAACGTGCTGGTGCAGCGGCTAAAGCGAGTAGTGCCAAAGAAATAGTGAAGCACGCAAGCGCAGCATTGGAGCATAGCTTAGCATCAGCTATAGTACTCAAAGGTACCTCTCAAAAACGCATGGAATCCGCTTCCAACCATTTGGAAGAAGCCATTAATGAGGGTAATTTAGGTCATACAGACCAAGCCAAAACACATGTTAATGCGGCAATAACTGAAATTCAGGGCGCTAATACATAATATCAAATCTAACAGAAGCCGGTTCTCATACCGGCTTCTTTGTCTTGCGACAAAACCATAATTGCGTTGTTTTACGGCGACTTTCTTCGGCAACCTTAACAACTATCAGTTTTAATGAGTACGCCCAATCCGTCATACCCGGCCTCCCCTCTCTCAGTCGCCATACATGACATGAAAAACACGCACAACCAATAGACTATCGACCCCAAAAAATCAGGATATTTCAGAATCCTAATTTTCTATCTGACGGACCCCATCGATTTTTATGCCAGCGAAGGTGGCTTTATCTGTTTATCCGATGTGAGCAAGCTGGTTTCCAAGATTACCGATAATTTGTATTCGCCAATGTCTTGCTTAAACCAGTTGTTAGCTATCCGACCATGCAACTCTCCCAGCTTGTTTTGCAGATCATCAAGAATTCCCCGTAATTGTGCCTGGGTCGTTTGCCGGGTATCGATGGCTTTCACATAACTTTCCAGTTTCAAGACCTCTTCCGGCAACGCATCGCTATTCGGCAACGCATTAATGCAAGTCGCAATTTCTGCAATGCAACAGCTGACCGATCGAGGCAGGTTGGCGTTCAGTAATAAAAAGTTCAGCACATCATCGCCGTTAACACTGCTTCTGACATGTTGCCGATACATTAACTGGGCGTTCAGGGCCTTTAAAATATTAACCCACAAGATAGCTTCGTATTGGCGCATTTCATCACTGCGCGAATCCGCCAGCAATAAAGAAGCCAAATCCAGAATCCGACTGGTCATGTCGGCGCGTTCAATATTTTTGCCCAAGCGGATAAACCGGTAAGGGTGATTGTGGCTCATATAGCCCGATAACAGCCCGGTGAATCGCTGGGAACCTTTCAGAATTTCGTTCAGAAGGGCAACGCGGTTGCTGCGGTTGTATACCGAATCTCTATTATTTTTTACAAACAGATACATTTCATTGACCTGCTCCCAAGCTTCATCGGGCAGCAAATCCCTGGAAGTGCGGATATTTTCCCTAGCCGCGCTTAAAGACGAAAACAAAGACCCCGGAAAGCTTTCGTCGCTTAACAGAAACCGGGTAATGTTGTGTTCGTTGGCGGTTTTATAGTTTTCATAAAACCGCGGCTCTGAGGCATTGATACGAATCAGCTGCTGCCAGCCCATTTCAACGCCGTTAGGTAAATCCATCAATAAATTCATATGCACACTGACCAATCTGGCGATATTTTCAGTGCGTTCCAGGTAACGTGCCAGCCAATACAGGCGTTCTGCTGAACGGGATAACATTAGTTGCGCTCCATATCGATGATCCAGGTGTCTTTACTGCCGCCGCCTTGCGACGAATTAACCACCAGCGAACCTTTTTTCAGTGCGACTCGGGTTAAGCCGCCGGCTGTAACAAAAGTGTTCTCGCCTTGCAAAATAAACGGTCGCAAGTCTATGTGCCTGGGTTCAAGTTTACCTTTGCACAAAGTAGGTGCGGTAGAAATCGCCAAGGTGGGCTGGGCAATGTAATTTCGTGGATTTTTTTGAATAATTTTCCGAAACTCGGCTATTTCCCGGGTTGCTGCATGCGGCCCTACCAGCATGCCGTAGCCGCCCGACTCATTGGCAGGTTTGACGACCAGTTCCGGCAAATGATCCAGCACATATTCCAGGTGTTCAGGGTTATCGCACAAGTATGTTTGCACATTCGGCAAGATCGGTTCCTCGTTCAGGTAATATCGGATCATTTCAGGCACGTAGGCGTAAACCACTTTATCGTCGGCGACCCCTGCTCCCGGTGCATTAGCCAGAGACACATTACCGGCTTTCCAGGCCCGCATTAAGCCTGGAACCCCCAATGCGGAATCTTTTCTAAATACTTCAGGATCAAGAAAATCGTCGTCGATGCGCCGGTAAATAACATCGACTTTTTCCAATCCTTCGATCGTGCGCATATATACGCAATCATCGTCGTTAACGACCAGATCGCCGCCTTCGACCAGCTGCGCGCCCATTTGCTGCGCCAGAAAAGCGTGTTCGAAATAAGCCGAGTTATAAATGCCGGGCGTTAACACGACGATTTGCGGCTTTTTGATATGCTCGGGCGCAAGAGACGCCAACATATCCTGCAAGCGACCTGGGTAGTCGTCGATAGGCAGAATATCAATGTTTTGCAATATCTCGGGAAATACGCGTTTGGTAATAACGCGGTTTTCCAACATATAGGAAACGCCGGAAGGGACCCGTAAATTATCTTCCAATACATACATAATGCCGTCTTTATCGCGTACTAAATCGGTACCGCAAATATTGGCCCAAACATTGTGCCGGGGTTTCATACCAATACATTCTTTACGGAAGTTTTTTGAACTATTGATAATCTCGGCGGGCATTTTGCCCGCTTTAATGAATTCCTGTTGATCGTAAACATCCGCTATAAAACGATTTAAAGCGGTCAATCGTTGCTTTAAACCTTTTTCTATTTTTCGCCATTCTGTAGAGCTAATGATGCGAGGGATAATGTCAAACGGCCAAGCCCGGTCTATGTTGCCTTCATCGCTGTAGACCGTGAAACTGATGCCCATCTCTAAAATAGCCAGTTCAGCGGCCATCTTTCGTTTATCGATATCACTCTTATTGAGCGAATTTAAATATTGGCACAAGCGATAACTAATTTGCCTAGGCTGGAACTCGGAACACATGAGTTCATCATAAGCACTATCGATTTTGTAGTTTTCCCAGATTGATTTCATGACATTTCATAAGGCTAGTTGGCTCTATGAAATTAGAGCATGATTTATGCCATCTCTATATACGGCATGAATTGCTTATACGGCCGCATGTTTGAGAGCTAATGCACAGCAACGGTATCTATATAAGTAATACCCGGTACGGCGGCAGTTTCAGGAAGGATAAGAAAGCGTCGATCAACTTAAATAAGCCTGTTTTCGACCTTGTCCGCTCCAAGTTGGTGCGGCTTGAGCTTCAAAATGAGTTATTCGGGCAATTCACTGGCGTGTTTGTGTTGTTGCCATGCGCTACGTCGTCACCATTAAGTTAAGAAATACGCTGGTTCCCAAGCTCTTGCTCTCGTCGTTATACACAACGCTGTTCAAGAGCCGACATGGTACCGGACAGCCGCTGTAGGGCGTGCCGTGCGCGCCTTATACCCAGAGGGCATAAGTTTCGTTTGAGCAGGCAAGCTGCTCAACTCAGCTTTATAACGCGCATGGAATCAGTTGGGCGGCTTAAGCTGTTCAACTGCCACTGGGCAAAAGTTAAATCCTGCCGGTCTCTGAGCCCCTCAAGGCACGCACGGCACGCCCTACGCGAAGACCTTCCGCGTGGGAACGAGGGCTAAAACATTGCTAACCATTCCTCTATACAATTCTATCTAACCACTTGGTACAACACTTGCTTTATTTTTAGCAATAAAACTTGTAGAGAGTCACTATGCCAGCCATTAGCCATTCCTTATCGTTTCCTGTTCAGGGTGACAAAGAAAACTCAGCATTCTTTAACAATTATCTAGGCAAATTGCTCGAAGAGCGCGATAGCTTGAACTTAAGCAACATGATCCATGAAATCGATGCGATGATGTTGACAGTCGAACCCGGAAAATCGATTGAATACATCGGTGAACTCTGTCTGATGTCGCCTTACCATTATCTGGTCACGTTGGAAAGCGAGTCGCATTGGACTCACGTCTTGCGTATCGATATGACGGCTCCGGACCTGATTATTCGTGAAGTGAAAAACGATGACACCAAAGGCATTTTTCGCAGTCTGAATGAAGTGTTCCCGATTGGCTCAAGCAAACCGCACAGCCGTTATATGGGGGAAGTGTTGCGGGTGACCAATCTGCATGAAGTCGTTAAATTGCAGCAATGCAGAGGCTTTCGATTTTTTTCCCAGGATGAAGTTCGTAAGCTGGAGCTACCGGGCAACTTGGCTATCACCAAACCTTCGCCCTATACCCATAACATAGTCGCCTATTTGGAACGGGCGCCCGAGGAAGCGCGCGTTTATGCGTTGGGTGTCAGCAGTTTCCGTTGCGATGCCCAACAAGCCTGTGACATTGCCAAGCAACGGCAAAAGGCATTAGGCATAGACGGTCTCATTTTACCGGTGGACCATTTGGCGACGCGCATTTACAGCCAAAACCGGGAAGTAGCGATTTTGGAGTGGCTGTCGTTATCCAGCTATTACTACTGGGGTTCATTCGATATCGTCGATCAGAATTCATCGACCAATGTCACCAAAAGTATCCATTATTCTGATGAGATGCGTAGCCCTGCCAAAGTATTTACCGCCAATAACACGCCTTATTTTGTCAATCATTTCAAGATATTTCCTTCGCCGACTGAAAATTTCGTGCGCAACTACGGTCCCAGATTGCACCATATTGCATTGGCGGTTAAAGACGGCAATCAACAAGGCGTAGAAAACATCGATTTTGTTGTTGATGCCATTAGCGAGCAAGGCAAAAGCTTTTTACTGGATGTTATTGGTTCCAAAGATGAAGGTTTAAAACAGATTTTTTCCAGCGCTTCTGAGCATTCTTCGCTGATTATCGAGTATGTGCAACGCTTCGGCGGCTTTCAGGGCTTCTTTACCAAGGACAATGTTGCAGAATTGACGCATGCGGCGGGTATCGAAGAAGAATTATTGCGGATGCAACATGAAGCCAAAAAGACAGTTCCGGTTTAGAGCGGTTTCCTTGAAAAACACTTTAGCGTTGTCCTCGTTCCCACGCCCTATGCTCGTCTTTATACACAAGTGTCTACGGGACAACATCCTTCCAGTGAAATGACGGACTGCAACGTAGGGCGTGCCGTGCGCGCCTTGGAAGCCAAAGGCGCGCACGACACGCCCTACCAATGAAGATATATAACGACAAGCGCACTGCGTGGGAACGAGACAAAATTTGCAATGCCCAATACTTCGGCAATAGGAAAAAATCATGACCATTCGAGTCGCTGTCCGTCACAAAACCGTATACAACTTTGATAGATCGGTATCCCTGTCGCCGCATGTCTTCAGGTTGCGCCCGGCGGTACATAGCCGAACGCCGATTAAAAGCTACAGCTTGCGCATCGAGCCTGAAAACCACTTTATCAACTGGCAGCAGGACCCGTTCGGCAACTTGTTGGCGCGGGTGGTGTTTCCGGAAAAATGCACAAAACTCAGCGTTGAGGTTGAAGTCATCGCCGATATGACGGTCATTAATCCATTCGATTTCTTTGTTGAAGATTATGCCGAACACTATCCGTTCAAATACGATGCGCTGTTGCTGAAAGAGTTGCAGCCTTACCTGGAAATCACCGAGCAAGGCCCCTTACTGAAGCAATGGCTGGCCGACTTCGATCTAAGCAAACGTAATATCAACGACTTTCTGGTTGACGTTAATCGCTCCGTTTTCCAGTCGATTAGCTACAACATACGGATGGAAGCCGGTATCCAAAGCTGCGAGGACACACTGACCAAACTCAGAGGATCGTGCCGGGATTCGGCCTGGTTGCTGGTGCAAATACTCCGGCATTTAGGATTGGCGGCGCGATTTGTGTCCGGTTATCTGGTGCAATTGACAGCCGACATCAAATCGCTGGACGGACCGTCCGGTCCGGAGCAGGATTTCACCGATTTGCATGCCTGGACTGAAGTCTATATCCCTGGCGCCGGCTGGATAGGGCTTGATCCGACCTCCGGCTTATTGGCCGGTGAAGGCCATATTCCGCTGGCCTGCACGCCCGATCCGGCCAGCGCCGCGCCGGTCACCGGCGGCACCGACAAATGCGAAGTGGAATTCGAATTCAGCAACACAGTCATGCGTTTGCACGAAGACCCGCGCGTGACCAAGCCTTATACCGATGAGCAATGGCAGCGCATTGACGCGCTGGGCCAGCAGGTTGACCGGCAACTGCTGGCTGACGATGTGCGCTTAACGATGGGCGGCGAACCGACTTTTGTCTCCGTTGACGACATGGAAGGCGCGGAATGGAATGTCGATGCCGATGGCCCGCACAAACGCGAACTGGCCAATGCGCTGACCCAACGCTTGCGCGATCAGTTTGCAAAAGGCGCGATGCTGCATTACGGCCAGGGTAAATGGTATCCGGGCGAAGCGTTGCCGCGCTGGCAGTACGGCATTTTCTGGCGTAAAGACGGCGCACCGGTTTGGCGCAATGCAGAATTGCTGGCCGATATTAATAAAGATTACGGCCATACTGTTAAACAGGCCGAATCATTTATCAAGCAGTTCACGTTACGCTTAGGCCTGCAACCGCGCTATATCAAAACCGCGTTTGAAGACAGTTTTTACTACCTCTGGCAGGAAGGTTCGTTGCCGGAAAATATCGATCCGTTAAAGAGCAACCTGAAAGATTCGATTGAGCGCAAAACTCTAACCCAATTGCTGGATGCCGATCTAGGCAAAGCCGCAGGATTTACCTTACCGATTAAATGGGACTGGACGCATCAAAAATGGCAAAGCGGCCCGTGGGATTTTCGCCGTAAGCAAATGTTCTTAATCCCCGGCAATTCGCCGATGGGTATGCGTTTGCCCTTAGGCAGTTTGCCGTGGGTAGCCTCGGACAAGCGCGACAGTCAGGAACAACAAAGCCTGTTTGAGGCGTTGCCCGAGCTTGGCGATTATTACGGCGAAGTCACGCGCCGTTACAGCCATATCGAGAAAAAGCTTAAAGCCCATCCCGAGCTGACCGAACAGGATTCAGGCGACGATCAAACCATCGAGGTCGAAGTGCCTCATACCGCCGTTTGTGTTGAAGCCCGCGAAGGCCGCGTACATATCTTTTTGCCGCCGCTGACTTCGCTGGAACATTACCTGGAGTTGATCGCCGCTGTTGAGACCACCGCAGAAAACCTGTCGATTCCGGTGGTACTGGAAGGTTACGAACCGCCTCGAGATTACCGCATCGAACGTTTGATGGTAACGCCTGACCCCGGGGTGATTGAAGTCAATATTCATCCTTCGAAAAGCTGGCAAGAGTTAGTCGACAAAACCACCGTTCTTTATGAGCAAGCGCGCCAAGTCAGACTGGGTACCGAAAAATTCATGCTCGATGGCCGCCATACCGGAACCGGCGGCGGCAACCATATCACCATGGGCGCGGAGACGCCGACCGACAGCCCGTTGCTGCGCCGCCCCGACTTATTGCGCAGCTTGGTAACCTACTGGCAACATCATCCCGGCTTGTCGTACTTATTTTCCGGTATGTTTATCGGCCCGACCAGCCAAGCGCCGCGGGTTGATGAAGGCCGCGACGAAAAGCTTTATGAGCTGGAAATCGCGTTCCAGCAAATACCGGAAGGCGAAGTGCCGACTCCGTGGCTGGTAGATCGCTTGTTGCGCCATTTGCTGACTGACATTACCGGCAATACGCATCGTTCCGAATTTTGTATCGATAAACTGTATTCGCCGGACAGTTCAACCGGACGCTTGGGTATTTTGGAGTTACGCGCTTTCGAAATGCCGCCGCATGCCCAAATGTCGCTGGTGCAAACCTTACTATTGCGTTCGCTGATTGCCTGGTTTTGGCGTGAACCTTACAAACACGATTTAATCCGCTGGGGTACGGAATTGCATGATCGCTTTATGTTGCCGCATTATGTCCGCGAAGACATGAAGCAAGTCGCCAAAGATTTGCAACGGGCCGGGTATGGGTTTGAACTGGAATGGCTGGAGCCGTTTTTCGAGTTTCGCTTTCCGCGTTACGGCAACACCCAGATAGACGGCATTGACCTGGAAATGCGTTTTGCCATTGAACCCTGGCATGTGCTCGGCGAGGAAGTCGGCAGCACCGGCACCGCGCGCTATGTCGATTCATCGGTCGAGCGCGTCCAAATCAAAGTGACCGGTTTTACCGAAGGTCGCTATGTATTGACCTGCAACGGCCGGCGTCTGCCGTTGCGTAATACCGGCCGCAAAGGCGAATATGTGGCCGGCGTGCGTTACCGCGCCTGGCAGCCGCCATCCGCGTTGCATCCGACTATCAGCCCGCATGTACCATTGGTGATCGACGTCATCGATACCTGGAACGGGCATTCGGTCGGCGGTTGTACTTATCATGTCGCTCATCCCGGCGGCCGAAGCTACGACGTGTTTCCGGTCAACAGCTACGAAGCCGAAGCACGGCGCGTCACCCGCTTTTGGGATTTCGGCCATACGCCGGGCGTAATTGTCCGACGCTCTATAGTGCCGAGCATTGCTAAATCAGATCCACAAGCCACAGTAACATTTAGCGTCAACGAAACCATGCCAAGACCGATGGCGCCACCTATTGAAGAGCTTAATCACGAATATCCTTTTACGATGGACTTGCGGTACCGAAGCGGATAATACTCGCGTGTGCGACTTTGCTTAAAAAAGTCGTACAGCATAACCTACATAGCTAAATGAAATTATGGTAGTCGAACCATCACCTTGGGAAATTGATCAAGTGACCGATAAATTAAAAGAACTGCCCCCGGCCCTCTTGACGCTGGACGATAAAAATTACTCATTGCCTGCTTTCATCGGCGTTGAAGGTGAAAAAGCCATCGACATCTCCCAATTGCGCAGTCAAAGCCATTACGTGACTTTGGATGAAGGTTACGGCAACACCGCCAGTTGCGAGAGCGCCATCACCTACATCGACGGCGAGCAAGGCATCCTTCGCTATCGCGGCTATCCGATCGAGGAATTGGCCGAACAGTCCCGCTTTGTTGAAGTCGCCTATTTACTGCTCAACGGCGAACTGCCCAACAGCCGGCAATTATTGGATTTTTCCACCAGCCTGAACGAGTCGTCGATTATCCACGAAGACATGCATCATTTTTTCAACGGCTTTCCGCGCGGCTCGCACCCGATGGGGATCTTGGCGACCATGG